>Ga0207866_1000031_pt1 | contig 212674 bp, 205 predicted proteins | sample HigsolmetaAR203D_FD_184835 | JGI IMG/M metagenome (GOLD analysis project Ga0207866, IMG submission 184835) | Ionic liquid and high solid enriched microbial communities from the Joint BioEnergy Institute, USA - AR20-3-D (SPAdes) (version 2) ... | reverse complement strand
AAGTTTGCCGCCCGCTTCCTTCAGATTCCGCGTCACCACGGACACCCTTGCGTTAAGCTAACTGCTACTTCTGCCTTCGCAGCTCGGGACTTTCACCCTATAGATTACACCCATGCCGGGCGCACACATAAAGAACGAGAAAGAAAAGTTCCTTCTCGTTCTTTTTCATTAAGAATTTGGCTTTATTGCTTTCATCGAAAAAAAAGCGGATACGAGGCATAAATAGGCCAAAATAAAGAACATCACAAATTCCGAATTTTTCATGAGAATGGAGCTGACAGGAGGCCCCGCTGCTACACCGGCAAAACGCATAGCACTGTAAATAGAAGTAATCGTCCCTCGCTCTTCCTTTTCAATGCTGCTTGTGATCATGGCATCCATACAAGGCAAGCCGGCACCAATGCCGATCCCGCAGATCACAAAAATGGCTAATATATACCACAATCGATCTGAAAAAAGAATCATACACAATGATATAGCAGTGACAACAAGCCCGATCGTTGTAATCCATTTCATCGTCTTTTTATTCCCTTTAATATATTTCCCGGTTAAAAAAGAAGCGAAGCATAAAGCTGCGAGCGGGATTGCAAGCAAAAATCCTTTCATAATTCCAACAGTATGAAATTGATCTTCCAAGATGCTCGATAAATAAAATTGAAATCCAAACAAAACAAACATTAATATAGTCCCAATAGCAAAAACGGCATAAAGCCATCTGCCTTCCCTCTGAAAAATTTCCTTCACCTTTTGGATAAATTCACGTATCGATTCTTTATTTTCTTCTTCTCTTTTTGGGCTTTTAACGAAAAAAAGCAAAAGGAAAATAGAAACTAAACAAAATAACGGAAAAGAAAAAAAAGGCATAAACCAAATCCAACCCGCCAACAAAGCTCCCAAGATGGGACTGAGTACTTTTCCAAGCGTGTTCGACGTTTCAATGACGCCAAGCGTCGCGCTTACTTCCTCTTCTTGTCGGAACAAATCGCCGACTAGGGGCAGTACAATAGGAAAAGCTCCAGATGCCCCCACTCCTTGCAGCATCCTGCCGATCAGGATCATATAGTATGGGTTCGACATCTTCCAAGAGGCCCATCCCGCCAAAAGCCCACCTATTCCCGAAATGATCAAACTCGGAATCATGACCATTTTACGCCCCAGTCTGTCCGAAAGATAACCGGCAATGGGAATAAGCAATATCGGAACAACTGAATAAACCGTAATAATCAAGCTCGATTGCAAATTCGAAATCCCCAATTGCTTTTCTATAACTGGAAGAACCGGTATAAGCATAGAATTCCCAAGTGTCATAATAAGAGGAACCGTTGAGATTGATAATACGGCCGCCGGTTTACGATGTTTTTTTTCTTGTTGAGAGGCGGATCTTTTTTTGCTGTAGCCTTCAGCTGGATATTCAATATGCTCCATGAATGGATCCTTTCCTTCCTTTTCAATCTTACTTATTATTATGTACACTTATTTGAATTCCTACTTAGTCGAGTAGCTGTTTCCAAACATTTCTTTTTGATAAACACGTTAAAATGGACTCATATTGAAAACATCATGCAACAAACATAGTGATGGATTGAACATCCATCAAGAGAAGTCGGTTCTTATATACCCGACATCACCCAGCTGAATCATCTGATAAAATAAAAAAAGGCTACCGATTTTTTGATTTATTCATCAGTGAGCATATTACCATTACATATTGTGGGTCACTTGTTAACATAACGTTATTATAATAAATTTTAATCGAAATCAATTTTATGAATGGGGTTCCTGTTTTCGATTGCGTCTTTTAATCGTTTTTGCATGTCGCCGATCCCTCTGCTTCCTTGGAGCGGAAACTGAATATCGTGGCATTCCGGGAACATTTCCCGCAAAATGGGTTGAAATTTTTTTCCACCCAACATGACAACCACGTCAACCGCAGCGGCTCCTTTTACCTCCGCTTGTTCTCTCAGTTGGCTTATTTCGATCATTTCCGATTTTCGATGATGATCGGAAAAAGATAAATCATAATTACCAGGGACAATATCATCCGGAAGCAATAACCCATGCTTAGCCGACAAAATGCCCCAATGATCAAAAAACAGGCGAGCGTAGTTTTGACAAAGGCGATGAAATATTCCGATATAGGCCGCATCAGCCCGCACCGGTCCTACCTCTGGATGTTGATCCCAAATTTTCCGTTTGCCACACGGAATGATGCAAAAGAATTTCTTTTGTCTCATTCGTTTTTTCCCCTCCCCTTTTTTTAAACATGAACATTTCTTTTTCAGTATGAACTCCTATGTTAAAGCTCTTTTCAATGGATTATAAAATTATTCTTTTGTACAATCATTTGGGGACTGTTCTTTTTCTTTCCACTGTTTAAATCGCTCTAAGTCTTTTTCCACTAATTTTAATGTAAAACCAATGACGGCCGCGTCATCGATCAGTCCAAATCCTAGCAAGACATCAGGAATCGCATCCGTTGGGACAGCAAAATAGACGATGGCCGCAAAAATGGACAGCATCGAACGATAAGGAATTTGGCGGTATTCCCCTTTCGACCAAGCTTTAGCCAGTTCTAATAATAATTGCAAATTGCTCCAAACATCACGAAGGCGCCTTTTGTTTTTTCCTGCTTTTATTGTCGCCCGCCGAATAAGTTTCATCGCTTTTCTCTTATCTTTTAAATATTCTTTTGCTCTTCCAACGAAAACGTTCGAGTTTTTGCTTTCTTCGTCTCCACGATTGTGTCGTAAGCTATTCAATGGAATCATCCCCGTTCTTATTTTCATGCCGGCGATTCCTTCAGCACATTCATCGCCCTGCTTGTTTCCTATACATTCCCCATTTTACAAGGATTTATGATGATTTTGGCCTTTTTTTCTTACTATATCCTTTATCAAGCCATATTGCTCATTAAACCGATTTGCTTTCCCAAACCTAGATGATTTTAACTATTTTCTCCCAAACACAAAAGGACTGGAAATACAATCCAGTCCCTCTTTTCTCTATTGTTCATAAGCACAATATGGGCGCAATTTGACTCCAATCATACTTCCTATATAAGCGGAAGCAAACCACAACCAACCATGAACGCTGAAAGATGCGATTCCATCAAAATAAGATCCGATGTTGCAGCCAAAGGAAATCCGAGCTCCATAACCCATAATCACTCCGCCGCATAGGGCAGCAATGGTCATTCTTGTCGGGCGTTTCCAATGAATAGGTTTCTTAAATCGACCGGCAACTGCCGCAGCCAATAAAGCTCCAACCATCACACCAATATCCATCACTGTTGTAATATCCATATATAATGGATTGTGGAGAGAAGCTGCTCTCGCCGGATCAGTCCAATACGACCAATGTTCCGGATGGCCTCCGAACAGCTGCACAATTTTGGCTCCCCATAAGGCAAACGCCGAAGTGATTCCCCAAGGCTTTCCTTGAATAATCAGGACGAGCGTGTTCACAATAGCCAATAATAATCCGCCAATGACAAGAGACCAAGGTCCGGTAAACACCGATTTCCAACCATTTCCCTGTTTAAGTGTCGGCGCAACCCAATGGCCATTTCGGCGTTTCTCTAACATAATCGTGATAACAAACACAACGGCTATTATAATCAGTTGAAAGATGTATCCTCCCAGCGGCCCGAAGGTTTGGATAAAGGAAATGGGTTCAAAATGAGGCGTATTCATCCACCAATTGAAATGAGTTGTCGCGATTACAGATCCTATAATAAATCCGATTAACGTCACAATCCCGTTAACATCTCCGCCGCCTATATGATAAAGCGTTCCAGAAGCACAACCGTCTCCAAGCTGCATTCCAATGCCAAATAAAAAGGCTCCGATCAAAACAGACATTCCGACGGGTGATACATATCCTTCAACTGGATGACCGAATATGGATCCTTTTATTAGAAAAGGTAAAAATAAAAGACTTGCTGTTGCCAACATAATCATGTGGGCACGCAAACCTTCCCCTTTTCGGTAAAGAATGAACTTACGCCAAGCAGAAGTGAAGCCAAAGTGCGCTTGATAAAGAGTAAAACCACCCAATCCACCAAGAAGATATAATAAAGCTTGACTGACGGAAACACGCTCGTATAAAAAGATGGCACCTCCTAAAAGAACGGCCGCTGATATGATTTTCAGCATAATATCCAAATAGTATGGTTTACCTGATATTGGTTTTTTCATTTGTTCTGTACGATTTTGAGCTGCTAATTCCAATATCATTCCCTCCTTTTCATATTCATTAATATAATACAAAATCGATCAAAATGGTAGGAATATCTCCGAAAAAAGATGGCCTATCCGCAAGATAGGCCATTTAATGACTTCTATTTGCATTGACATCCGCAAACTCATAAGCGCACCAAATTAAGACTTCTAACGAACGATGATTTTCAATCGAACAAGTCCATATTGATATGAAGGAACACTCATGCCAATTCACAACGAAACTATTGACCTGTTATCTCGCGAACTTTTTCATCTCTCGGAAGCAGCCAAGAAACCAATCCAAAAAGAGGCAATAAACTACAAAAAATCATGACAAAGCGAATGCTGAACAAATCGGCAAGCGAACCAAATAAAACGGATCCAACTCCTCCCATTCCAAAAGCCAATCCGACGATTAGCCCCGAAGCCATACCTACTTTCTTCGGCATCAGCTCTTGAGCATATACGACTGTGACACTGAAACTCGTCATCAAAATAAAACCAATAAGTGCTATCATTGGAATTACCATCCATAACGGAACATGCGGTAATAGGACAGCCAACGGAGCGGAGCCAAGCATGGAAACAGCGATGATATTTCTTCGTCCGAAACGGTCTGCAAGCGGGCCGCCAAAAAATGTTCCTAGCACTCCAGCAACTAAAAAAACAAATAAATAAATTTGCGCTTCTTGAATCGATAAGCCATAATCATCCAACAAATAAAATTGATAAAAATTGGAGATCCCGGCATAATACCAAGAACGAGCAAACACAAAGAAAACCAACACGACCATCGCCCATTTGATTTTGCCAGAAATCGATTGCTGAATTTTCGTATTTTGACTTGCCGGTTTTGCACCTTGTCTTCTTTTTTTCTCTATAATGACAGGCTGCCTGCTGTACCATCTCGAAACCATAAATAATAAAATAATGCCCATAACCGTAACGAATGTAAACCATAATCCTCCTCTTTGACCTAAAGGAACAAAAATCAAAGCTGTGAAAAGAGGAGCTAGCGATTGGCCGGCATTCCCCCCTACTTGGTAAATGGATTGTGCCAGTCCTCTTTTGCTCCCTGCCGCCATATACGCTACCCGCGAGCCTTCAGGATGAAAAACCGCTGAACCAAGGCCGATGAAAATGACCGATGCCAACAGCGCCCAAAATTCATTGGATATGGAAAATCCGATCAGGCCTAATGTACTCATGAACATCCCAAAAGGAAGCAAAAAAGGGGTTGGTCTTCTATCCGCAAAGACACCAAACACCGGCTGCATCACAGAGGACGTCATGTTTAACATAAAAGCAATCAACCCAATTTGGGCATAAGTAATATGTAATGAATGTTCTAAAATCGGGTACATAGCCGGGACGACCGACTGGATGGAATCGTTCACAAGATGACCGGTGCTTATGGCCAAAAGGATGCCGTATACGGTGGCCACTGCGCCTTTTGGCATGGGTTGTTTTTCTTTTGCAATACTTGTCATTTCCCTTCACTCTTTCAATTTAGTTTAGATTGTCAATATTATATATAATTATCGGAAAATTAGAAACAAAAAAGTTTTCTCCTTATAAAAATCCTCGGATTTTCGCAAGCCAAAACCCGAGGAATTCCAATTGATGCAAAAAAATTCATTTGATTTTTATATCCAACGGAAACGGGGCTGTTCCTCCCCTTTTGTCTCGTTGGTTGCTTCTTCTTCATGGGGTCGGATCCGCCAAAAATTGTCCCAAACTGATGGAGATCGTTCAGGAGACTGCTCTTTGGTCTTTTCCTCGATCTTTTCCTCGATCTTCTCCTCAGTCTTTTTCTCGGTCTTTTCCTTGATTTTTTCTTTTTTCGGCTGTTTCTTTTTTTTCTCTGCCATTGCTCTGCCCTCCTCCCGCATTTTTGACATTATAGTTTATTCAAAAAAAATGGCCGCGTATAGGCGAATGATTTGCTTTGAAATGGTGTGTTAACAGAATACGCAATTTTTCTATCTAATGTGCTCTCATCTAAGAAGCGATCAGGCACTGCCGCTTAATAAATGACATATTCTTTTCTAAACGACTTTGTGCTGTTTTTTATTGAATGAAACAAAGCAGTTAGTAAAAAATAGAAAAGCCGATCGATACAACGTTTGTTTTTCTATAGAGAAACTTTTTTTACACCTTCCTATATTCATGAACGTTCCTAAAAAGGTTGCTATAGACTCAAACGCCATCCATTTGGTAACATGTTCTAGTAGCATAAGTTGGTAAGGAGATTGTCGCATATGGATGAAAAAAAATTTCAAGATCTGAAGGCAGGAGAAAGAGGCGCTGTCATCAGCATTTTTTCTTATCTCTTTTTATCGGTTTTCAAACTGTTGATCGGAATTACGAGCCACTCGGAAGCCCTTAAAGCGGATGGTTTGAATAACACCACTGATATCATCGCCTCTGTCGCGGTACTCATTGGATTGAGATTGGCGCGTAAACCTGCCGATGAAGATCATCCATATGGCCATTGGCGCGCAGAAACGGTCGCATCTCTTATGGCTTCATTCATTATGATGATGGTAGGTTTGCAAGTGCTTTTCAACGCTGTTTCCTCCATCTTTCATCATAAGGAACAAATTCCTGATTGGATATCTGCATGGGCCGCTCTTTTCGGCTCTTTTGTCATGTTTCTTGTTTATCTTTATAATCGTCGTCTCGCCAAACGCATTAACAGCCAATCGGTTATGGCCGCCGCTAAAGACAATTTGTCTGATGCCTTAGTCGGGGTCGGGACAGCAATTGGAATCATCGGCTCCCAATTTCACCTAGCCTGGCTCGATCCTTTGGCCGCTGTCATCATTGGATTATTAATTTGCCGTACCGCATGGGAAATTTTCCGAGATGCTTCTCATGACTTGACAGATGGTTTTGATGAAGGGCAATTACAGAAATTTAAAGAAACTGTTCTTACCGTTCCCGGCGTGATTAAAGTAAAAAGCGTCAAAGCACGAAAATACGGAAACAATGTCATAGTGGATATCGTGATCCTCGTTGACCCTACTCTTGATGTCCGTTCCAGCCATGGAATTTCCGACAAAGTGGAAAATATTTTAACGGAAAAATATGACGTATTTGGGGCTCACGTCCATATTGAACCAAAGGATTGAACGAACGCAATCTCAAGGAGAGCCCCAAACGCTCCTTGAAGATTCTTTCCCCAAAATGTAGTCCACACAAAAAATCAAGATTCAACGTTTTCTAACAGAAATCAAAATTGATTTCAGTCCATTCCGTATATCCATTTCCTTCCCCCTGTCAGTTTGCCTTTGATGTTCTGTTCTTTTTATTTTTTACTTCAAACCATTTTGCTGAAAAATTCTTCTGAATCAATGGAGAATCCTTTTCTTGACGTAATATGGCTCCTTCTGTCTGTTTTATAAATCAACTTTTCCAAAGCCCCTTTCATTCAAAAGGAAACAATTGATAAAAAAGGGATAATCCATCGTCCTCACGGAACCATTTTTCAACGCACCATGAATGTTTTTTTCAGAAGGTGGAATCTTATTTAAAGGATCGATCATTTTATAAAGGAGGTTATCATGGTGATTCAATGGCCAAGCAATGATGCTTTCCAACCTTTGGGCCAGTTTCGAAAAGACATGGAACGTTTCTTTAATACAAATTTCCCTTCATTTTTCCAAAATAATTTCAACTTTCCAAGAATGGATGTGCGTGAAACGGATAATGAAGTTATTGTTACTTGTGAAATTCCAGGATTAGAGAAAAAAGAAGACTTGTTTATTCATTTAGATGGCACAGAACTTCAAATTTCTGGAAAAATAGAAAAAACCGAAAAAAGGGAATCAGAACAGATTCATCATGAAGAACGATATTACGGAAGCTTCCAAAGAAAAATAACTTTGCCTGCAAAAGTAGATGAAAACAGCGTTCGAGCCACTTATAAGAACGGTATTCTTGAAATAAGAGCCAACAAATTGCAGACTTCCAATCGTAAAACGATCGACATTGAGTTTCAATAACACCGCCACTCTCATACATCCCGGTCATACTAAAGACGAGCGAAAAAACCTCCGAGCAAAAGACTCGGAGGCATTTACAAATGTCTATTCACATAATGGAATTCCATTTTGTTCAATTTTGAATCCCATCAAGAGCTTTTTGGGCCAGCATGGCAATGACAGCGTCATCCATCGGAGGATTATGCAATCCAGCTCGAACATCTCTGTAATAGCGCTGCAAAGGATTTTCGAAAAATAAACTTTTGGAGCCGGCAATCCGCATGGCCGCATCCACAATGCGTATACTTGCATTCACAGCCACATGTTTTACGGCTCCTAGAGCTGCCTGAAGTTCCACTTTGGATTCCGAACGATCCCATTTTTCTGCGATTGCATACATAAACGTACGAGCTTGCAAGAGTTCCAGTTCCATTTGCCCAATCAGCTGGCGGATATTCGGTAAATCACTGATCGTGCCTTCTATGCTGTTGGGAGAATATTCAGTCGAAAATCGGAGGGCATAATTACGGGCAGCACCGGCAATTCCAAGGTAGCAGGCCGGGATATGGAGCAGCCATCCCGCTGATTGATTGTTCACAGGATCGACGGTCTCCACAAAATATTTTTCATCTATACGAACATCTTTTAATAATAAGTCATGGCTTCCGGTTCCTCTCATCGAAATGGTATTCCAAGTTTCTTCAACGGAAACCCCTTTCGTTTCTTTCGGTATGAGAAAAATACCGACCTTTTTTCGTTGAGGAATATAAGCCTTTACCAATATGAAATCGAGAACGGGGGATAAAGTCGTATGCGTTTTTCGGCCATTGATCACCCACTGTCCGTTTTCGAATACAGCCGTAGTTTGCGGCAAGCCACCTCGAGTTGGACTTCCCGTTTGCGGCTCAGTAGCTGCAGTGTTGATTAAAGCCCCTTTTTTTACTTTCTCCACTACTTCGTTCCAAACATCTTGATTCCATGGCCGCCTTGCGGATAAATCCATCATCGTGCCCATGTGCCAGCCGATTGCCAAAGCAGTAGAGCCGTCTCCTTCGGCAATTTTTTCTTGATAAAGAAGAAATTCATATAAAGAAATTCCTTTTCCGCCAAATTCTTTGTCTAAAGTCCACGTCGTATAGCCTGCCTCTTTTAAATCTTCCATATTCTCATATGGAAAATCTCCCGTTTCGTCTATTTTACCCGCTCTTTCAGAAAAACGAACAGCCAATTTCCCAATTCGTTCCAAACGATCTTGTTCTTCCTTTGTTCTCGCAAAATTCATTTCTGACCAGCTCTCTTTCTTTTCCTGCTTCTGCTTTCTTTATACTATTCTAGTTTTTATTTTAATGCGACTTTTTAGTCGTTCCGTCCTCTGGAACAGGGGGTTCTCGAGTCTCTCGATCCTTATATTAAACTTGTATTTTCTCCCTCAATTATTCGCCAAAAATAAAAAAGAAAGCGATAAGGAGTTTGAAAGCCCTATCATCTTTTCGTTTTTTACGATCAACAACGAAATATAAGAAGGAGAGATTCTATAAAAAAATAAAGGATTTTCATTCGATGTGTGCGACTTTTTCTAAACCGAATTTCGACGATCGCGAACCGTTCAGCAAAGCATATAAAAGATCTTTTTCCTTGGAGTGAAACACAACAACAATTAACATTCGGAAAACCATTTCGTTTCTCTCCGTTTAGAAGATTAAGAAGGAGGAAGTTTTTAAACGCGATCGGCGCTTTTATATTGTTCCATCCGGCTTTATCTTCTGCCTATCGTTTTTTTTGCTGATTTTTCTAGGCAATCGAATCGTAAAAGTAGTGCCTTTATTTACTTCACTATCAATTTCCAAAGACCCTTTATGATTTTTTATTATTCTCTGACAAATCATTAATCCAAGACCCGTTCCTTTTTCTTTTGTGCTAAAAAACGGTTCCCCCAATCTTGAAATCAGCTCTCTTGGAATTCCAATTCCTTCGTCGATCACACGTATCACCACATGATCTTCGGAATGATCCACTTCGGCTTCAATCGTGACGGTCCCGCCTTCCGGCATCGCTTCAATCGCATTTTTAATAAGATTAATTAACACTTGTTTAATTTGATCCGCTTCCGCTTCAATCACAGGACAATCCTTCAAGCGAATATCAGAAATAATATCAATATTATACATAATAGCTTGAGTCCTTAGGAGCGTGACAACACGATCAATTAACTCGACTAAATTGATTTCTTCAAGATGGGAAATCTGCGGTTTGGCAAGCACAAGCAAATCGCTGACAATTTTATCAATACGGTCGAGTTCTGTCAAAATCACATCCGTATAATCCCGATGACCCATATTGCTTAATAATTGGGTAAATCCTTTGATCGCCGTTAACGGATTTCGTATTTCATGGGCGATACCCGCGGCCAACTGTCCGACAATGGTCAGCTTTTCAGCTTTCTGAAGCATTTTTTCCGTTTCTTTTTTGTTGGTAATATCTTTTAAAATGATTTGATATGTATGCCTATTTTTATAAAACAGAGGTATTAATTTGAATTCTACGCATTTAACAATTTGATCCACTCTTCTAATGCAAACTTCCAGCGAATCTTGCTGGTGAGGATGTTGAAGATATGTTTTAACAAGCGGGATATATTCCTCAAGGAGATAGTCGAAAAGGGAACGGCCAATAATTTCCTCCTTTCTTGCAGAACCGAGCAGTTGTTTGCCGGCTTGGTTAATATCGACAAAAAAGCCTTCCTCCGTGACGATTCCTATTGTATCGACCGTATTTTCCAACAAAAGGCGGTACTTTTCTTTTTCTTCTTGAATTTGTTCTTCAAAGACTTTTCGTTCAGACACATCATGGGAGATACAAAAATATTCCATTTCATTAGTCATAGCAATGCAGCTCGTTTCAAGCCAAACATAATCACCGCATTTTCTTCGTGCACGGTACTCAACCTTATCCCAGCCATGATCGGAATGTTGCAACTTATATCGATCTTCCGGATGGATGTAGGAATAGATAAACGTCCCCAGCAATTCGTAAGCTTCATAGCCAAGGATGAGAGCTGAGGCTGGTGATACGTACGTCAATCTGCCGTTGGAAGAAATACACATGATCAGATGTCTGGAATCTTTGATCAACGATTGGAATTTATTCACAATAAATGAAATGTTTTTTTTGTTCACCATAAAATTAAACCCCTTAGCAATGAAGAAAAATGTCATTATTTTCTATTATACACAAAATTCAGGTTATTTGAGGCAATTTTACTTTTGAAGATTCTTTTATTGTCTCTGTTTCGCTCCTTTTGTTTGACATTTTCATTCCTCCAAAATTGCTGCTCTAAAGAAGAATTTCAATATAAAATTCTATTCAATGCCCTATATCATAGCAAGATATTTATAGATTGCGAAGAAAAAACAAGATTGTTGTCGAAAAATAAATTAAATATTTTTAATATTTATAATTGAAAGTCATTTATTTTCATGTTAGATTGATAGTGGTAACTCCCAAACTAAAATGTAAGGAGGAATTCGATGAGCTCAGTTGCAACTCCATTAAAGGAAAAAGTTGAACAATTTTTGTCTGGTGTCAAAAAATTGTACATTAACGGAGAATTTGTAAAAAGCGCCTCTGAAAAAACCTTTGATACTCCTAACCCTGCGACGGGTGAAGTGTTGGCTACAGTTTATGAAGCGCAAGAAGAAGATATTGACCGTGCTGTAAAAGCAGCAAGAGAAGCATTTGACAATGGTCCGTGGTCTAAACTAACCCCCGCGGAAAGAAGCCGATTAATGTACAAACTCGCAGATTTAATGGAAGAAAATAAAGAAGAACTGGCTCAACTAGAAACCCTCGATAATGGTAAGCCGATCAGGGAAACTTTGAATGCCGATGTTCCGTTGGCCATTGAACATTTGCGCTATTATGCCGGTTGGACAACGAAGATTGTTGGCCAAACCATCCCTGTGAACGGTCCGTTCTTTAACTACACCCGCCATGAACCGGTTGGAGTAGTCGGCCAAATTATCCCTTGGAACTTCCCGCTTTTAATGGCGTTGTGGAAATTAGGAGCCGCACTTGCTACCGGCTGTACCGTCGTATTAAAACCAGCAGAACAAACGCCTTTATCCGCTTTGTATTTAGCTGAGCTGATCGATGAAGCCGGTTTTCCTAAAGGAGTAGTGAACGTCGTACCAGGATTTGGTGAAACAGCCGGGCAACCGCTTGTAGACCATCCTCTTGTCGATAAAATTGCCTTTACAGGTTCAACAGAAGTTGGAAAATTAATTATGAAGCGAGCATCCAATTCGATCAAACGGATCACGCTTGAATTGGGTGGGAAATCACCGAACATCATCCTTCCGGACGCAGATTTTTCAAAAGCCATCCCGGGAGCTTTAAACGGGGTTATGTTCAATCAAGGTCAAGTATGCTGTGCCGGCTCACGCGTCTTTGTACCGAAAAAGCAATATGATAATATCGTTTCCGATATGGCGGATTATGCGAAAAACATTAAGCAAGGTTTCGGACTTCATTCTGATACAGAAATGGGTCCGCTTGTATCCGATGAGCAGCAAAATCGCGTTCTTGGATATATTGAAAAAGGATTGGAAGAAGGCGCTGAATTAGTCACCGGAGGAAAGAAACCGTTTGAGGAAGGTTATTTCGTCACTCCTACCATTTTCGCTAATGTGGAAGACGATATGACGATTGCAAAAGAAGAAATTTTTGGTCCGGTCATTTCTGCCCTTCCATATGAAGATTTAGACGACTTAATCAATCGTGCAAATGATTCCATTTATGGATTGGCAGCTGGAGTTTGGACACAAGATGTGAAAAAAGCACATTACATCGCCAATAATCTCCGCGCCGGAACCGTTTGGGTCAACTGTTACAACATATTTGACGCCGCAAGTCCTTTCGGTGGATACAAACAGTCCGGTATCGGCCGGGAAATGGGCTCCTACGCTTTGCAAAACTATACGGAAGTAAAAAGCGTGTGGATCTCTCTGAACTAATAGCGGTAAAATAGTAAGGGCTTACAAGAGCTGGATCCTCTATTGATTTTCCTCTAAATTCAGCGAGTCGCTTGAATTTAGAGAAGCTGGGAGGAATCTGGCTCTTTTGCCTTGCCTTATTTTTCTTTGCTGTGATAAATTCGATTTTTACTTTTTTTGAAGATGGTTCATTCTGAAAGTTTCACCTTCCCCCGATTTATGAATTCTTCTTCCTTCAAAAACGGCCAAATGCTTATGAGAATTCCGTGTTTCGCTTTTTTATTTTGAACAAAATCAAACCTTCCCCTTTCTCACCAGTAAAAGTACAATCGAAATGAATCTTTCACAAACGTGATCGGTTTTCGGTCCAAAAAATATCCGATTACAGAAAAAGACCGTGCAAATGTTGAAACGCACGGTCTTTTTGACCTTTTTCAGGAATTATTTATTCATTTCAAATTTTTTCTTCTCTTCTTCCGCGAGTTTTCTCCACAAAAGCTTTCCACTGGACGTAGTGGGCAAGGAATCGCGGAATTCAATAAATCTTGGATATTTATAAGCTGCCATGTGTTCTTTAGACCAACGAATCAATTCTTCTTCCGTAATTTTTCCTTTGTAGTCTTCATTCAAAATGATGAAAGCCTTTACATTTTCACCTCTTTTTGGATCTGGAATTCCGACCACACAAGCTTGCTGCACGGCTGGATGTTTGTAAAGATAACTTTCGACTTCAGTCGGCCAAACTTTAAATCCCGAAGCATTGATCATTCTTTTTAAACGGTCCACAATGAAATAATATCCTTCTTCATCGCGAACCCCAATATCGCCAGTCCGGAAGAATTTTTTACCATCTATTTCAAGGAAAGCCTTTTCGTTATCCTCTTTGCGGTTATAATATCCGACAAATACTTGAGGACCGTGTACCACAATTTCCCCTTCTTGACCGTCGTCCAATTCTTCTAAAGTTTGTGGGTTTATGATTCTAGCATCAACATCGAACGATGGAACCCCTAAACATTGCAATTTCGGGCGATCCGGCGGATTGAAATGTGTATGAGAAATCGTTTCGGATAATCCATATCCTTCTACATAGCGAAGACCCGTTAATTTGTACAGCTTCTCCCCTACGGCCGCCGGCAGCGAAGCTCCTCCCCCCGCAATTAATTCCAGCGAGGCGACATCTTCTTTTTTCAGCAGGGGATTGGCAAGAAAATCAATAAGCATGGTGCTGATGACCACCCAATGAGAAATCTGTTTCTTTTTTATGATTTTTCTGGCATATTCGCGGTCCCAGCGCGTTAATACGATCATTTCCGCTCCTACAAAAATAGGCATATGCATGCTGTGAATCATTCCGGTCACATGGAACAGCGGCAATGTTGTGAAACAAACTGAATTGGGCGTTAAAATATCCCAATATGCTCCACCTATCGTGTTTGCCTGGACACTGCTATGTTTATGCAAGCAGCCTTTTGGCAAACCCGTTGTACCGGATGTGTACGGCATGACGGCAAGATCGTCCGCATCTCCCAGCGTACACTCCGGTTTTTCTCCAGCTTCTAACACATCTTTCCATAAATAATGATTTTGTTTTGAGAACAGACGGCGACTTTCTGCCACTACCGGAGGAATTGGATCATCCACTTCTTCGGGCAAATAATCATGATAACAAGCGATCACTAACTGTTCTAGAGGAGTTTGTTCCAAGAGCGGGGCAACATAATCATAAATTTCTTGTGAAACGATGCCGGTTTTGATTTGTGCGTCTTGAATATAAAATCTAAGTTCTTCGGTTGTATTCATCGGATTGATCGGAACGACAATCGCATTAATCCTGGATATAGCGTAATAAGAAATGATAAATTGAGGCGAGTTTTGCATATACAGCATGACACGGTCCCCTTTTTGGACGTGCAGCCTTTTTTCCAAAAAACCCGCGATTCTCTCTGCTTCTTCCAAAATTTGTTGATAAGAATACGTGGCGCCATAATAATAAATGGCATTTTTCTGAGGAAATCGTTTGGCGGAAACAACTAAATTATCGAAAATATTGGTTTTTGGAACCGTTAGCGTTTTGGGGACTCTTGTTGGCCAGAATGAAAAATGGGCAGTATTTTTCATTTTTCTCCTCACCTCATGAATTCATAATATTTTCCTTTTATCAAAACAGCCGGGAGTCTAAAAGGGAGATTTCTAATATTCCAGTTTTAGTGTGTCAACTTCTTATACGGTCTTTACCACAGGCATCTGAACGTTATTCATAATCAGAAACAATCTTTATCGTTCTTTCTATCATGATCCATAGTGAGCTTCATCGTGTATTTCAGTGCAGCCGTTTATTTTCCTCGAAAAATCGGTGTTCTTTTTTCATTAAAAGCGTTAACACCTTCTTTATGGTCCTCTGTTTCCGCCATCAGCATCTGTGTGAGCCTTTCTCTTTCAAGCACTTGTTCTAAAGTCAGCTGATAAGACTCATTGATCAACTTTTTCATTTTTCCATACGCTTTAAGAGGTCCTTGCGATAAGCGGGCGGCAAAAATGATGACTTCATCCTGCAGCTCTTCGATAGGCACCACGCGGTTGATGATTCCTAACGCAAGCGCTTCTTTTGCTGTGATAGGCTCTGCTAAGAAGAACAATTCTTTCACTTTATGGGGACCTAAAATTTTAGGTAAAAAATGGAGGCCTCCGCCATCGGAAATAAGCCCTACTTGAGCAAAACTTAAGATAAATTTACTTTCATCCGATGCAAGAATAAAATCGCAAGCTAGAGCCAAATTAAATCCCGCTCCTGCCGCATATCCATGAACGGCTGCCACAATCGGTTTTTCCACTTCTTGCATCGTCAAGATACATTGATTGAGATGACCTACATGCTCATACAAGGATGTGATGTCAGTTCGGCTGGCCATGCTTTTCACATCACCCCCCGCAGAGAAAGCTCTGCCTGAACCTCTTATGACGATTGCCTTCACTGAATCATCCTCACCCGCTTGTTGCAGTTGTTCTCTCAAACCAATGAGCATATCCTCGCTAAAAGCGTTTAAACTTTCCGGACGATTTAACGTCAAAATCAAAATTTTTCCTTGTTTCTCCACTAATACATCACTCATTCTTTTCCATCTCCTTTTCCCATTTTTTTGATCAACTTACCGAATCTACTAATAAATTAGTGGCGACGTTGATCCGTGTATTTGAACAACTGTTCCGCTGGAATCACAGAACAAAAGTAAACGCTTTCTAAATGGATTGTTGGACGCTTCTCCTTTTTGTAATGAGTATATACCCACTCATATTGTATATCTGATTGGATTCAGACTTCCCTTAAAAATGAGGTTGACCATCCTGCTCATTTTCCACATGGATTAACTTTCCGTCTTTCCAGCGCGGAACGACAGTGAAGGCACTTTTTTGGGAAATAAAGTCCAATTCATCATCATACGAATAGCGCGAAAGTATTTTTCCGATTCTTGTTAAGCGCAAAAGTTCATAAGGATGATCCTTTTGGGATCGATAAAACAATTGCGCCGTTTTCGCAGCATCCGTCAACTGAAAAGAATGAAGCGAAAGCAAGCAGTCGACCATGTAGCCGGCCCCATAAAAATCTTCCATACTGAAGCTGCCGCGCGACCCTCCGCAAATAAGGAGGATGGTTTCATTTTGATAATGTTTCACAATGTCGGCTGCGACAGCTTCTGTATTTAATAGGCTGGCTGCGTATAATTTTTTGGCTGACTCCGCTTTCTTCAGTGCCACTGTACCATTTGTCGTCGATAAAATGAGCGTTTTTTCTTTAATCCTTTTTCCCAGCTCTTTTGGATAAGGATCCAGAAACCCTTCCATTGATTTCCCGTTATATTCTCCGGCAAGCACAGCAGACGATGACGGAAATGCAGAGGATACTTCGACTGCTTCTTCCCTGTCGTATACAGGAATCACGGCTTCGGCCCCTTGTTCCAGCGCAGCCGTAATGGTGGATGTGGCCAGTATAATATCAAATACAACGGCGATTTTCCCTGCCAATCTTTCCATCACTAAATCTTCTTTTTTCAATACTACGTGGATCTTCCTTGTCATAGCTTACCTCTTTCACTTTGAAAAGCCGTCAGCCAGGAATATCGAACTAATGATTTGGCAAATTCTCCGTAGCGGGCAAAGCGATGATCATTTGTCTGGCCGTTTTTGTAACGATAATAAATCTGCTGGCAAATACCAGCTAATTTAAAATATCCGAACGATAAATAAAATGGAAAATGTTCCACGTCCCTTCCGCTTTTCCTGCTGTAGCTTTTCACAAATTCCTTTCTTGTGTAAAATCCAGCCAACGTTGTGACAGAGGGCTTCCCAAATCCTGCTTTCAACTCGGGCGGATCATCTGGTTCCTGCCAATAGCTCATAGCTGCTCCCAAATCAGCCAATGGATCTCCTACTGTTGCCATTTCCCAGTCAAGCAACCCTGTCATCTTCGACAAATCTTCAGAAAATAGAGCATTGTTCAGCTTGTAATCATAATGGATAATGGCCGGTTCAGGTGAAGTTGGAATATGGTGGACAAGCCATGTTTTCAACCGTTCCAACTCGGGAAGATCTTCCGTTTTCACTCGTTCAAAACGAGCGATCCAGCCATGCACTTGCCGTTGTAAAAATCCTTCCGGCTTCGTCATTTTCTCTAGTATTGTTCCTTTATATGGAACAGAGTGAAGATTCACAAGCATATCGACCATCATCTCAGAAATGCGCTTCCCTAATGCCGGCGTTGGTTCAATCTCTTCCGGAAAATCGGTATCGATCAAAATCCCTTCTTTTTTTTCCATCAAAATAAATGGCTTTCCCACAATAGAATCATCTTCGCAAAATAGAAATGGCCGCGGCGCCAAAGGGAAATGTTCCGCTAATACTGACAGAAATTGATGCTCCCGTTTCATATCATGAGCTTTCGGAGCAACAGGCCCCATAGGCGCACGCCTTAATACCGCCTCCCAATTTCCTATGTTTAATGCATATGTGAGGTTGGAGGCACCAGTACCGAATTGCCGGATCTCTAACGGCGAATCCGGTAAATCCTTAAAATTCTTGCGTAAATACGCTTCCAATTTTTCTTTATTTATTTCCTCTCCTTTTCGGACAGGTATGATATGGGACAATCGGTATCACTTCCTTTTCAGAAATTCCGTTTCTTCCAAGTGTTGATGTAAATAATTTCTCAGTTCTGTCGGCAAAGGTTCGCTTTCTTGGGTATCAAAGTTAAAATAGACGATCACGGCTTCGGCACAAGCGACAGTTTTGCCAGTATGTTTGTCTATAATTTCGTGACCCAATGTAAAACTTTTCGTTCCGATTTTTTTGATCGATGTCGTGACAACAAGCCTTTGATTATAATAGGCTTGAGCAACAAAATCACAGCGTGTGGAAGCCAATATAAAACAATGATCCATATTCGTTTCTTCCAAAAAATCGAGACGCGCTTCCTCTAAATAAGCAAAATAACTAGTATTATTCACATGCCCAAAAGCATCCGTTTCACAAAAACGGACACGGATTTCAGTTGAATGCAATGGATTTCCTCCTTTATCGATGAGATAAAATGCTTCCCTTTTTCTATGATCGTTTGAACATCTTCTTTGATGGCTTTTGGCTTAACGGTCTCAAAACCGTCGAATGCAGCCGACATTGACGCTGGATGCTTTTTTTATCCTGACTCTCACTGCTATTTTCTTCACAGGTCCCGATAGTTCTAACGCTTGACACATTACCCACCTTTCAGTTATTTTGCTGGATGCCGTGAATAAGCATTTCATAAAAAATTTCGGCCACACGCTTGTCGCTCACTTTTCCTGTTGGCTTAAACCAAAAATAGCTCCAATTGGCAATGCCTAAAATGCCGAATGAAACAATATCAGGCGGCAAGTCTGTGCGGAATTCTCCGTTTTTTATTCCCTCTTCAATCAATAATTGAACATTTTCTCGAAATTGATCTCTTTTCGGCAGAACGATATCAAGATATTGATCGCTTAAATGATTGATTTCCCTTATGAATACTTTTGCTCGCTGTCCTTCTTTTTCGATATCTTGAATTAATTTATAAATGATCGCAAATAATTTTTCTTGACACGTTTTGCTTGGATCCGAGATGATTTTTTTCTGATTCTCTAAAAGACGTTCGATATATTGCAAATGGATATCCTTTAGCAATTCTTCTTTGCTTTTGAAATAATAATAAAAGGTTCCTTTCGTTACATGCAGTTCATCCATGATGTCCTGTATAGAGGTTTCTTTAAAGCCTTTTTCAGCAAATAGCTCGATGCTCTTGTCCATGATTGTTTCTTTCATTGTACAATCCTCACCGTTATCAGTTTTTTGTGATTATACTATAAGAACGAGAGCATCAATACAAGTCTTCATTGTTTTTTCATTGACTCTTCTCGGATGGCTCTTCTCAAAATTTTCCCTATATTGGTTTTGGGCAATTCGTTTCTAAATTCAATGATTTTTGGTACTTTATATGCGGATAGATGCTGTTTGCAGTGATCGATCAATTCTTTCTCGCTTGTTGTTGCCCCTTCCTTTAAGACGATAACAGCTTTAACCGTCTCCCCTCTGTAGGCATCTGGAACGCCAATCACCACTGCTTCCTGAACGGCTGGATGCTCGTATAAAACTTCTTCTACGTCGCGCGGATAAATATTATAGCCACTTGCGATAATCATATCTTTTTTGCGATCGATAATGGATACGTATCCTTCCATATCCATTTTGGCGATATCTCCCGTATACAGCCAGCCGTTGCGTAACGTCTTCGCCGTTTCTTCCGGTTGGTTCCAGTATCCTTTCATCACTTGCGGGCCTTTGATGACCAATTCTCCTGGCTCACCAGGCGGCATTTCTTTCGTTCCAGATTCCAAATCGACTATTTTATAAGCTGTCCGAGGGAACCCGATCCCAACCGTTCCCGCTTTTCTTGCTGCAAACGGAGGATTGCAATGGGTTGTAGGTGACGCTTCTGAAAGACCGTACCCCTCTACTATTTTCGCTCCTGTTTTTCTTTCAAATTCTTTCATGACTTCTATTGGCATAGGCGCACTTCCGGAATTGCATAATTTCATAGAATCCAATTGGTACTCGTGGGCGCGTGGGTGATTGGTAATCGCTACATACATGGTTGGAACACCTGGAAATACCGTCGGCTGTTCTTTCTTAATGGTCTCCAACACTTCTTGAAGATCAAATTTTGTGAGAAGGATCATTTCATTCCCACAAAAAATGGAAAAGTTCATGCATGATGTCATCCCAAATACATGAAATAGTGGAATAACCGTTAAACATTTTTCATTGCCTGGATTTAATTCACTTTTAAAAAACTCGTAAGTTTGAACAATGTTAGCCACCAAATTAAAATGAGTCAGCATAGCCCCTTTTGATCTGCCTGTTGTACCGCCCGTATACTGCAAAACCGCAATATCGTTTTTTGGATCTATCTTCACAGGCAAAAAATCGTTTTTTACTGAAAGAACAGATTGCAGCGCCAAATCGGGAAGCTTAGGATGAAAAAGATCTCCTAAACTGACAGTCATCACGGTTTCAATTGCCGTATTTTTCTGTACTGATTTTATTTTTGGGTAAAGAGCATCTATCAGAATGATGATTTTCGCCTGACAATCTTTTAAAATATACTCCAGTTCTTTCTCCGATAGCATCGGGTTTAGCTGGGTGACGATTCCGCCAGCGGCAAGGATCCCATAATAACTGATCAAATATTGTGGGCAATTTGGCAATTGTATGGCGACCCGGTCACCTTTTTGAACACCTAGTTTCTGCAAATGGGCGGCAAATATTTGAACTGCTTCCCAAAGTTGTTCATATGTCAGTTTACGGCCATAAAAACTGGCGACATATGCTTGAGGGAATTTTTCCACCGACTGTTCTAACATTTCAGGCAATGTCATTTCCGGAATCGTTATATCATGGGAACAGTTTCCCTGATAGGGAGCAAAGTATTGAACATCCTCCATTGGAAAATCCCCCTTTTGATCCAATCAGTCCGGAAATTTTATGTCAGAGCGTGCGATCCACCATCCACAAAGAGGACATCCCCAGTTATATAATCCGAAGCTTTTGAGGCCAAAAAAACGGCCGCTCCCTTTAAATCATCGTCACTACCGAATCTTCTTAACGGCGTATGTGACAGCCAATAATCTTTCCCTTTCTCAATAACGACATTCGACATTTTCGTCGGGAAGAACCCCGGCGCAATCGCATTCACATGAATATGATACTTCCCCCATTTCACCGCCAAATCTTTTGTAAAAGTAATGATGGCACCTTTGCTGGTATTATAGCCGATGGCATCCAAATAATCGGGATCGGTTCCGCCCAAGCCTGCAATCGAAGCCATATTAATAATCTTTCCCGATTTCTGCTCAATCATTTTTTTCCCAACCGCTTGCGACATTAAAAACGTGCCGGTAACATTCACATTGATTACTTTTTTCCAAGCATCAATCGGCATTTCCGCCGCTGGCGCCCCCCATGAAACCCCGCTGTTATTCACTAAAATATCAATGCGTCCCAACTTGCGAATCGTTTGATCCACTACCGTCTGAACATCCTCCGGTTTTGTGACATCGCATTCCAGAGCTAACGTTTTTATCCCGTACACGGACTGTAAACGTTCAGCTGTTTCTTGACAATTCTCTACTTTACGCGAACAAAGGACAACGTTCACTCCTGATTCAGCGTACGCTTCTGCGATCTGCTCTCCTAATCCTCGCCCTCCTCCAGTGATAATCGCCGTTTTTCCGGTTAAGTCAAACAGTTCCTTTACTGTTGCCATTGAAATCTCTCCCTTTCCGGTGAATGCTCACGCAATTCCAGCTTCGCAATTTGCTGTTTATGAACTTCATCCGGACCATCAGCTAGTCTTAGTGTTCTTATATTGGCCCAATGAGCGGCAAGAGTCGTATCATTGCTGACGCCTTTCGCACCGAATGCTTGTATGGCGCGGTCTATTACTTTTAAGGCCATATTCGGAGCAATCACTTTAATCATCGCAATCTCTTTTTTGGCCGCTTTATTGCCGACCGTATCCATCATATAGGCCGCTTTTAAAGTCAACAGCCTTGCCTGTTCAATTTCGATCCGCGATTGAGCAATCCAATCTTGGATCACTCCTTTCTTCGATAAAGATTCGCCAAAAGCCTCCCTTTCTTGTACGCGCTTACACATTTCGTCCAGCGCTCTTTCTGCAGCGCCAATAATTCTCATGCAATGATGAATTCGTCCAGGTCCCAACCTACCTTGGGCGATGGCGAATCCTTTGCCTTCTTCCCAAATGATATTTTCCGCCGGTACCCTCACGTCGTGAAAAAGAATTTCCGCATGCCCATGTGGAGCGTGATCATATCCAAAAACGGGGAGCATGCGTTTAATCTCCACACCCTTTGTATCAAGAGGAACGATAATCATGGATTGCTGTTCGTGTTTTGGAGCATCGGGGTTCGATTTGCCCATGACGATGGCAAATTTGCAACGCGGATCCCCTGCTCCGGAAGACCACCATTTCAAACCGTTTATCACATATTCGTCTCCATCCCGCACGATGCTGGCCGAAATATTGGTGGCGTCGCTGCTCGCAACATCCGGTTCCGTCATCGAAAAACAAGAACGAATGTCGCCGTTCAGAAGAGGTTTCAGCCACTTTTCTTTTTGCTGCTCGCTTCCATAACGGACGAGAACTTCCATATTCCCGGTATCAGGTGCATTGCAGTTAAATATTTCCGGAGCGATCATGCTTCTTCCCATAATTTCGCAGAGCGGGGCATATTCCAAATTGGTCAATCCGGCGCCATATTCGCTGTCAGGCAAAAACAAATTCCATAATCCTTCTTTCTTTGCCTTCTGCTTCAGCTCTTCTAAAATGGGTGGAATGGACCAGCGAGTTTCTTGATCGTTCAACTGTTCCTCGAATGTTTTTTCATTCGGATAAATGTATTCTTCCATAAAGGCTGTCAACCGCTTTTGAAGATTGATCACTTTTTCGGAAAACGAAAAATCCATAGAAGTTTGGCCTCCTTTTTTAACTAACCGGTCGGTATGTGCCGTTAATTGTATGTTATATCAATTAGAGTATTCCTGACAATAATATTTTATAAAATTCTGAAAATTTTATTCGACATAAAAATAGGAAAATCCTATTTTGGTCCATCCGTTATTCACAAACTTTTGCGCTCAATAAAAAAATCAGTTTCCTCCGGGCCAAGTCAGGATGACCAATGGAAACCGGAGGAAACCAACAAAAATCAATACTTTTTCTGTTTTTTCTCTGCTGATGAGCGGCTCACACCGCCGGCTGTTTCTCGTTCCGTTGTTCCTTGCCCTTCCGTTTGAGAAGAGCCTAAACCAATAGTGGAAGGATCTTTTTTTACTCGTTTGCTCAATTTCCATCACCTCTGTCTTACTTTACCTTGACAGCCGCTTTTTATGTATCATACCAGCTGCTTTTTTTAGGATGGAAATCCACGTCCGTGACTTAAATCTTGTTTGTCCGTCAGAACAAGAGCGGAAACAACCACGGAAGAACGGCTGATGTCAAAATGGACGCAAACCCCATGGCAGCCCCGGATACTCCTCCCGGCAACGACCCTTCTGACAGTATTTGCGCTGTGCCGATACCGTGAGAAACCGTACCAATGGATAGTCCTCTGGAAAACGGATCTGATATCCTCGTCACATTCAATAGCCACGGTCCAAACATCGCTCCGAAGATGCCGGCGACCATGACAAAAATCGCCGATAGCGCAGGATCTCCCCCTATAATCTTCGCTTCTTCTATGGCAACCGGCGTTGTAACCGATTTCGTCGCTACTGAGGCTGCAATGGTTCCCGAAAAATCAAATAGTTTGGCAAGCAAAACAGCAGAAATGATGGTTGAAAAGGTACCCAAGACGAGTCCGGCAAGTGCAGGCATCCATTTTTTTAACAGCAAATCTTTATTATGATAAAGCGGAACAGCAAGCGCCACTGTCGCTGGTCCAAGCAGATAAGTCATAATATCCTTTGCCGGCCCATAGTCTTTGTAATCCATTCTACATACCGTAAGCACGATGATGATGAGTACTGTACTCAAAAAAACAGGTGTGGTCAAGGGGGATGGGTATTTCCGGGCCAAAATGCGAGAAATCCAATAAGCCGCTATCGTCACGACAATACTAAACACTGTAATGGCGATCTTCATCCATATTCCCTTCTTTCTCTTTTCCCAGCCATTGACTTGTATACCCCGTAATCAACAGACCGATAATGGAGCTGCCCAGTAAAATAATGATCAATGCAAATCCATTTTTGACAAAAAAATTCCCATAGCTCATGAAACCGACTGAAATGGGAATGAAGAAAAACGCTAAATGCTTATTTAGAAAAGCAGCTCCCCTCTCCACCCAATGAATTTTCACAATTCCAGTTAGAAGCAGTATAAATAAAATCACCATTCCCAGCACGTTTCCCGGAATGGGGATATGAAAAAACTCGACGATACTATAGCTAATCTCATTGATAAGCCATAAAAAAGCGATTTGCAACACAAAAATAAATCCCTGCTTCATCCCTCACACCTCCATTTTACCGAAAATTCAAATAACAATTAATTTTATTGTAACTCATTCGTCCAATGAATGGAGAAAAAAATCCATCTTTCATCGTTTTCGAAAAAAACAGACGCCATATTGTGTATAAATCCTTTCATCCTAGAAAACGATAGGAAGGGAGGTGTTAGGAATGGCAAAAATCGGAGTAGAAGAATCATTGCACAATGTATCCGAAGCCTTAAAAGAAAGAGGATATCAAGTGGTGGAATTGAAGAAGGAGTCTGACGCCCGCGGCTGCGATTGTTGTGTGGTCACCGGATTGGACTTCGATATGTTGGGCATTCAAAATACGGTCATAAAAGGACCAGTCATCAACGCCGACGGCTTAAGCGCCGATGAAGTTTGTCGTGAAGTTGAAAACCGACTTCAATAGAGACACTCAGCGGGAAAACCCGCTGAGTGTTTTTTCCGGCTTTCATATGCTCTCTCAAGTGAAGTGCTACTGTTGAAAACTTTCCCATCCAGTCTCAATTGCTTACTAGAACGTCAGAAAAGACAAAAGTCCTTATCTGTTGTTTTAAGTTTGACACCGACAAAAAAGCAGACATTGGAAAATACTTGGCTTTTCGTCATTTACCATTTAGCAAGACGGTTCATCTCAGAGAAATCTTATTATGAGCTGCTTGTATTTTTCATGCTGAAATGATTTTTTCGTGTTTTTCCGCCTATAACAAGAAATAGTTCCATAGCCATTCTGCCATTGATTTTTTATCCTCAACGTGAAAAGCAGGAATTTGTTTAAATTGATGCGGGAAAGGCGTGATGACGGCTTGTACATTTTCCAATTTCAATAAATTCTTGTCCTCTTCTCGGTGAATCATAACCGCTTTAGGAAACGAAGCTTTTTTATAGCCTTCTATCAAAATGAAATCAAGTGGAAGCGATTGATACAGTTTCAATATGTCTTCTAAGCCATAGTAACCGTTGATCGTGACAACGGCTGTGTTTCCGCCTTCTACCGTAACAGCATAAGCGCCTTTTTTCCGATACCTTTCTGTATCTTTTCCTTTATCTCCGATGACAGGTCGTCCACCATGTCCATGATGTTTCACTACGCCCACCGTTTTTCCGTGAAAAGAAGCATATTCAAGCAAATATTCGATCCAAGTTGTTTTCCCGCTATTTTGATACCCTACTATTTGGAAGATCTTTTGCTCTCTTCCCACCACGACTCACTCCCCGTGTTATCTTCGAGAAAGAGAACATCTACAAGATCTCCGCTTCCAAACCCTCTTGTTCCTCCCGGAAGAACCATTAAGCAGTCTGACCACGCCAAGGACGTTACGACGTTTGATTTATCCAGTCCCACCGGTTTTACATGCAGCTTTCCGTCCTCGCCATAAAAGACTCTGCTGCGCACAAACCTGGAAAAAGGATTGGCTTTCGGGAATTCTGATTGTAAAAAAGCTTTTCCTTGGCGCAAGTATGGTTTAGAAGAATGAAGCCAGTAACGTATAAGGGGGCGAACATACAATTCAAATCCAACATAACAAGCAGAAGGATTTCCGGACAATCCAAACAGCATTTTGCCATTCAAAACGGCGGCCGTTGTCACACTACCAGGACGCATAGCGATTTTATTAAAAAGCACTTCAGCCTTCATTTGGCGATAAATTTCCGGCAAATAGTCAAAATCTCCTACAGAAACTCCGCCCGTCGTAATGACTATATCGCATTCTTTGTACGCAGTTTTGACAGCATTTAATACCGAATCGACATCATCGGCGCATTGCCCGTATGTTTTGACTTTTCCCCCTGCTCTTTCAATTTGCGAAGCAATCATGTACAGATTGGAATTGCGGATTTTTCCCGGCACCAATTCTTCATCTACATTTAATAGCTCAGATCCCGTAGCAAGTACACCGACAACGGGAGGTTTCACAACGGGAACTTTGGCATAACCGAAAGTTGCAAGCAACGCTTTTACACCGGGATTAATTTGAATTCCTTCTTCTATCAAAGGCTGACCTTTCTTGGCATCTTCTCCTTTAAAGGAAATATTATCATGTTTTTGGAACGGCCGTTTAATCGCAATAAATGTTTTGCCATCCTTCTTTTCCTCATGAACCAATTCAAGCATGACGACACAATCCGCTCCTTCCGGAATAGCCGCTCCTGTCATAATGCGGATTGCCTCCATTTTCCCAACTCGAAAAGGACTTACTTGCCCGGCGCCAATTTCATCGATGACTTCAAGAAAAACCGGGCTGTCGCTAGTCGCATCTGCAGTATCTTCGCTGCGGACGGCAAACCCATCATAAGGAGAGCGGTCAAAGGGCGGTACATCGTGGTCCGCTACTAACGGTTTTCCTAAAAAGCGGCGATCGCACGCATCAATATCCACATATTCTATTTCTCCAAGCTGCTTCCACTCCATGACTCTCCGAACGGCTTCACCAACTTTGATCGGGCTTCTCCGTTCCACCATGATCCTCATCCTTTCTCTTACCACCATCATTCTTCGACGTCGGCAACTTTGAGCCAGTTCCAGTCAACGTTCTTGATCCGGTTGGACCCATACTCTTTCCATTCATCCATATATAGAGCGATCGAGTGATTTTTTCGTTCCGATCCATTTTATAAAAGGGAAATTAACAAAATTTCGAATGATGTTCTTCTCTTTTATCCTTCATTCTTTGTAGATTATACCACATTTTCCTTGGCGTCGTTTTGAAGTTCAGCAAATACCAATGGGAGAAATGGATTCCCCATATCTTCCGTCCGGTCACTTTTGCTCCTTTTTTCCATATGTCAGGCTTTGATCAACTTTCAGCCCTTGTATGGAAGATTTCCTTCAATTTTTTCTGATTATATCTTGTTCGTTTTGACAATACGCGCATTTGTTTTTTTCTTATTGGACGGTTATCCACCGATATAGGACATTTCAATTTTTTTACGGGGATGATGAGTATTAGCCAAACGTTCATCTGAATAACGATCTGTTCGGTGGTTCCAAATGTCTGCTACTTTTTGTGCAATTTCTTCATCCTTCGCCCCGCTTCGCAGAAGAGCTCTCAAGTCGTAGCCTTCACTTGCAAACAGGCAAGTATACAGTTTTCCTTCGGCCGAAATTCTGGCCCTTGTGCAGCTTGAGCAAAAAGATTCTGTAACAGAGGTGATAAAACCGACTTCCGTTTGTTCACCTTGATAACGATACCGTTTAGCCACTTCGCCAAAATACGCCGGTTCCACTGGCTCTAATTGAAAACGGCTCTTTAATTTTTCGTATATTTCTTTTTTGGTTACCACTTGATCTAATTTCCATCCATTTGAATTTCCGACATCCATAAATTCAATAAAACGGAGAGAAAGTCCTTTTTTCCGACAAAATTCTGCCATCGGCAAAATCTCGTCTTCATTCATACCTCTTTGTACAACCATGTTTATTTTCACCTTAAGGCCATGGGCAAGAGCAGCGTCAATCCCCTTTATGACTGCCTTGGAACGGACTCCTCGGCCGTTCATTTTCATAAAAATTTCATCATTCAGAGCGTCAAGGCTGACATTCACCCGTTTTAAACCAGCTTCTTTCAATTCTTTTGCATATTTAGGCAAATATACTCCATTTGTTGTAAGACCAATATCTTGAATGCTGGGAATTTTCAACAATCGCTGAATGAGGGAGGGGAGTTCTTTTCTCATGAGCGGTTCCCCGCCTGTAACTCGGATTTTTCTGACCCCCAATTTGCTAAAGATGATTGCCAATCTTTCTATTTCCTCAAACGAAAGCACTTCCTCTTTCGGCAAAAAAGCAAAATCCGGGCCAAATATTTCGGCGGGCATACAATATTGACAGCGGAAATTACAGCGATCAGTCACACTTATACGCAAATCTCGCAAAGGTCGATTCAACGTATCAAGAATTGGAATTTTCATTGTTTTCATCTCCCAAAAAGGAATGTTCCTTTTTAAGCTCGTTTCTTTTTTTGTGAAACGTCTCTCATTTCCATAACGATAGAAAAAGGGAGCAGAGTACGCTCCCTTTTTTCTATTGTAAAGGAAAATTCATTGTACGTACACCGTTTTTTTCCTGATGCCATTTTCGACTCTCTTTATGAATAATGTACAGATCAAAAAAGAAAATCAGACCTGATTCAGGAGAAAAAGGTGCGGCTAATATTCGTAAACAACGTTATGAAGGGTATGAGAGGAACCAAATTATGAAAAAGACGGCAAAAGAAACTTGCCGCCCATTTCATTAATTGACCAATCGCCCCGTTATTCCTTTTGATTCCCAATAATTTTTTCTTAATAACACCTTTTGAATCTTTCCCGATGCCGTTTTCGGCAGTTCCTCCACAAACGTTACTCCTGTAATCGCTTTAAAATGAGCTAACTTTGAACGGGAAAATTCGATTAATTCTTGTTCTGTTACGGTTTCGTTCGGTTTCTTGACTACAAAAGCATGCGGAGTTTCTCCCCACTTTTCATGCGGCACGGCGATGACAGCAGCTTCTAATACAGCCGGATGCTCGTAGAGAACGCCCTCGACTTCAATAGAGGAAATATTTTCTCCGCCGCTAATGATAATATCTTTTTTTCTGTCCACAATGTCGATATACCCGTACTCATCAATCGTCCCCATATCGCCGGTATGAAGCCAACCGTTTCGGATCGTCTCCATTGTCGCTTCTTCATTTTTCCAATAACCTTTCATCACGGCGTTGCTTCGAATAACCAGTTCTCCTATTTCCTTTCCGTTTCGTGCTACTTCCTCCCCATGTTCATTAACAACCTTAACACGACAACCAATCATCGGATAACCGGCTTTGGCTCTCACACGCCATTGCTCTTCCAAAGGTAAATGGCTCAAATGGGAACGAACGGTGGAAACCAAATGCAGCGGCGTACTTTCCGTCATTCCGTAAACTTGGATAAACTCCCAACCCAATTCATTCTCTACTCTTTTCACAAAGGAAGGCGGAGGAGCTGATCCGGCAATGACGACACGCACATCTTGTTCAATGATCGGATGATGCTTTTCATTATATTGAAGCAAGGAATTTAATACTGTTGGGGCCATTTCCATGATGGTGACACGATGCTTTTGCACTAAATCAAATATGGTTTTTGCATCCACTTTTCGCAAAGCTACTTGAGTCGCACCATTTGCCGTGAAATAAAAAGGGGATCCCCAGCCGTTGACGTGGAACATAGGCAGTACATGAAGCAGCGTGTCTCGATCCGAAACGCGCAAATGATGCATCGACCAAAGTGCATGAAGATAATTATTGCGATGCGTCAACATAACCCCTTTTGGGTTCCCGGTCGTCCCGCTCGTATACAATAAACTACATACATCTTCTTCATGGATTTCGGGTCGTTCTATTTCGTTAGTTGGAAACATGCTCAACCAACGGTCATAATCCAATTCTTCATTGTCGCTGTCTTTATAATGAACAATAATATGTTCAACGGTCGCTAAACGGTCTTTCACCGGTTGGATCAAATGGTAAAGATCCTGGTCGACAAACAATACTTTCGATTCACTGTGATTTAGCATAAACAAATAATCTTCCGGTTTCAGACGAATATTCAAAGGAACCATAATGGCTCCAATCTGAAAAATTCCGTAAAAACCTTCAAGCATTTCCAACGTGTTGGGCGCTAAATACGCCACGCGGTCTCCCTTGCGGATGCCCAGTGAATACAGCCCATGAGACAACTGATTCACTCTTTCTTTTAATTGTCGATAAGTGATATAGCGATCATCGTTAATCATTCCAATTTTGTCTGCATATAATTCGGCAGCGCGATCTAAAAAATCTGTCAGTACTAACGGAACGTGCATAACTCATCTCCTCCAATGTTCAGAAAATTATAATATATTAGAATATTAACATATTTTAATAGGAATAAACAATGATTTCACTGCTGCCTTTTTTCCTAGTCTAAAAGAATGATAGAAAATTCAGCCAATCCCTTTCATCGATCCGTCCCTTGTATGCGTCTATAAAAAAGAGGATATACGTTCTTGAACGAACATCATATCCTCTTATCATTAATGAATCAAAAGCAAGTGTATGAAAAAATTATTCATCCTCTTTTTTTCTCTTTGGCAATCTCTTTTCACGCCGAGCAGCCTCTCTTAATAAAAATTCAATATGAGCATTCACACTACGGAATTCTTCTTGCGCCCACCGTTCAATGATTGCATACAATTCAGGATCTATTCTCAACGGAAAATGTTTCTTGTTGGCCATGTTGATCCACAACCATTAGTACAAGCTGCCGGTATTAATGACCGGCTGAGCGCCACGGTCCGATATGATCGCAATCATTAAATTATTGACCATGTTCACTTTTCTTTCCTCATCCAGTTCAATCGTTCCATCGTTCGAAAGCTGTTCGACGGCCATTTGAGCCATACTGACAGCACCTTCTACAATCATTTTTCTGGCCGATAGAACGGCGGCGGCCTGTTGACGCTGAAGCATGGCGCTCGCAATTTCTGTCGAATAAGCCAAATGGGTCAGCCTCGCTTCGATTACTTGAACTCCCGCAACGTTTAACCGTTCTTGCAATTCGTCGGCCAATTCTTTGGAAACAATATCCGCATTGCCTCTTAATGTAATATGGTGGTCATCCAACGTATCATATGGATACTTTGTTGCGACGTGGCGGATAGCAGCCTCGCTTTGGATTTCCACGAATTCTTCATAATCATCTACATCAAAAGTTGCTTTCGCTGAATCAATGACTTTAAAGACGATGACGGAAGCAATTTCAATCGGATTTCCTTCCACATCATTTACTTTCAGTTTTTTGCTGTTAAAATTTCGCACGCGAAGAGACACTTTTTTCTTATTCGTAAATGGAACAGTTAAAGCTATACCGCTTTTTCGAATGGTTCCTACATAACGCCCGAAAAAAACGACAACATTGGCTTGGTTAGGCTGTACAATAGTCAGACCGCTCCCGATCAGTATGGCAATGATCACCAACAAAATAGAACGAAAAAAATGATCTCGAGACATGGCTAAAAAAGCCACAGCCAACAGAGCGATAATTAACAAAATTCCGATAAATCCGTTCATGTGCCATGCATTTTTCTCTTTCAATTTTCGCTTCCCCTTCCTATTGGAATTTATATCAAAATGATATCATAATTTGAAATATATGTAAATCATAACAAATTTTCCGTAGAATGATTGAAATGAAAAAAAGTCCTTATTTTATCAACGCCTTAAACTTTTTATCACGATAGGATGTCCACACCGCACCCGTTCATGATTGTGCGGTCTCATCCTTTTATTGTCACTGTCCTAACCATCCTGAGCAAGACAAACCATCTTCCATGAACAAAACACAAAAAATCGCCGCTTCATGGAAGCGGCGGCCTGTACGACGGCTGAATCAGCCTTTCTTTGTGATTGCATTTTTATTTAAATCACCTGTTCTTTTTCTTGCACGAATTCGATTTCAAAACCTAAATCGGTAATCATTTGATGGTCTGCGGTTGTTTCCTGGCCTTCCGTTGTCAAATAGTCTCCGATAAAAATCGAATTGGCCGGATAGAGTCCAAATGGCTGCAAACTGCGCAAGTTCACTTCTCTTCCGCCGGCGATGCGAATTTCCTTTGACGGATTGATATAACGGAATAAACATAGAACTTTTAAACAATAGAGCGGGTTCAACTCCCTTACTCCTTCGAGCGGCGTTCCCTCTATCGGATTTAAAAAGTTCACCGGTATCGAGTCTGCATCTAAAATATGCAAACTGCGGGCCATATGGATGACATCTTCTTTCGTTTCCTTCATTCCGACTATGACACCCGAACAAGGGGAAATTCCGCTTTCTTTCACCGTTTCAATGGTTTCTACGCGATCCTCGTACGTATGCGTTGTCGTGATGTTTTCATAGTGGCGCTCCGATGTATTGATATTATGGTTGTAACGGTCTACCCCCGCTTCTTTCAACCGCTTGGCTTGTTCCGGCTTCAATATCCCCAAGCAAGCACATATTTTCATTTGATATCGCTCTTTAATTTCTTCCACGGCGGCAGCAATGTGTTCCACTTCTTTATTGCTAGGTCCTCTTCCGCTCGCCACGATGCAGAATGTTCCGGCATTTAATTGCCGCGCCCTTTCTGCTCCTTTTAAAATCGTTTCTTTATCCATCATCCGATATTTTTCAATCGGTGCTGTGGATATGACGGATTGAGAGCAGTAGCTGCAGTTTTCTGGACAGAGTCCTGATTTTGTATTTAAAATCATATTTAATTTTACCTTGTTGCCGTAATAGTGGTGCCGTATCCGATAGGCTCCCTGAAGCAGTTCAAGCAATTCTGCATCGGGGCAATTCAAAATATTCATCGCTTCCAAATCGCTTATTTCATAACCATTTAAAACGCTTTCAGCTAGTTCGATCCATCTAGACATTTTTTCCCTTCTTTCTATACATTTTGATTACGCAATTTGCTTTTGGAAAGTACAGTACGTTCTAACCGATAAGCAAGAAATCCGGCAAAAACAGATAAAAGGATATCTTTCGGAAGCGGGACTAACATCGTCAGCCAAGCGGCTTTATAAGAAAAAGCCGGCGGGGCATCTGCCCATAATTTCATCGCCATATACATCCAGTTTGTTCCGAAAAGATAATTGGCTGCCATACCGGCTAATGAGGCTATTACGTAGGCAGTCTGCGTTTTCTTTTTTTCGATTATCCATCCTGTTATGTACGCAGCCAAAATAAAAGACAATATAAACCCAAATGTCGGGCTAAAAATCGTTTCGAAACCTCCTTTAAATTGGGCAAAAACCGGTACACCGATTATTCCGATAAGGGCATAAACAGTCATGGAGATAGCCCCTAGTCGTTTGCCGAGAACCGCACCAGCCAGAACGGCAAAGACCGTCTGCAACGTAATGGGCACCCCATTAATGACCATAAAAGGTGCAAAAGAAGTAATATTTGCCCCGATCATCATCAATGCAGCAAACAACGCCATCATCGTCAAATCAATCGCCTTTATATTTCTTGGTTTCAACACCCTCTCCCCTTTCTGTCTCTACCAAATAGCATAATCTTTCCATTTTTGATTGTCAACCTATCAAATAAATAGTTGACATAAAAAACAGGATATTTCTTTGAATTTAACCTATATGTTCCTTTCAAAAAAATTTTAGCTTGCAATCCATATGTTTTATTGATCTAATTTGGATGAACATGGGCAGCCTTTTTTCGTCTAAAACTCACTCATACTTTGCACAAGATCAAAAGGTGAACCACTCATTTCTAGCCAAACAAAAACCCCTTATAGCAGATTTTATCTACTATAAGGGGATCAGATTCCTTTTTTATGCATCAAAAAATCCATTCAATGTGAAAATCCAAAAATCTTTTTTAAAAATTAAAGATCCAGTGCATCAACTTTTTCATTAAAATAAACGTAGAGAACTGGTTCTGTGTGGCTACAGCTCTTCTTTTTAATCAGCGTCTTCCACCCGCGGTCAACCGCTGGAATGGAGATGATTATATAAGGGATGACGGCAATTTCCCATCAGGGCTGATCAACGAAAGGGCATATGGTTTCGAAAAAAGTTCTTGCGCCATTTCATTGACGGACTGAATATTCACTTGATCGATTAATTGAATCATTTCATCCAAAGTGCGATGTCTTTTCAGCAATAATTCGTTTTTGCCGTTTCGGCTCATACGACTGTTTGTGCTTTCCAGCCCTAGCATTAAATTGCCCTTTAGTTGTTCTTTACTGTTATGTAGCTCTTTCTCCGTGATACCCTGTTGCTTTAAGTGTTCCAGCGTTTGAAAAATCGTTTCAGAAAGTTGATCCAGCTGATCGGCCCCTGTACCGCCGTAGATGGCGATCATCCCGTTGTCACGGTAGGATGAATGATACGAAAAGACGGAATAAGCAAGCCCTCTTTGCTCTCTGACTTCTTGGAACAGTCTTGAAGACATGCTGCCGCCCAGCACATTGTTTAAAATGATGAGATTATAACTATCTTCATGCCCAACTTCCAATCCTTTGAAACCGATACATAAATGGGCTTGTTCGGTGTCTTTTGTTTTTGAAATCCGGTCAGCATGGAATGTGGGTTGAATGGATCCCCGATCACGTTTTCCACCTTCATAAGAGCCAAATCGTTTTTCCACTTCTTTTATAAACGTTTCATCGACGTTTCCTGCGATAGAGATCACAACACGATCCGGAGTATACATTTGATGCATATATTCTTTTAATTTTTGGCTAGTAAAGCTCTCCAAAGTCTCTTCCGTTCCGAGGATAGGATATCCTAAAGGATGCCGTCCGTATGCTGCTTTGCTTAACAAGTCGTGTACAAGATCGTCAGGAGTGTCTTCATACATTTTAATTTCTTCTAAAACGACATTTTTTTCTTTTTTTAATTCCTCTTCCTCAAATGTGGAATGGAAAAACATATCGGCTAACAGTTCTAATGCATATGAGGCATGATTATCAAGAACTTTTGCATAATAGCACGTGTATTCTTTCGATGTGAACGCATTGACTTGTCCGCCTATGCTATCAAAACTCTCAGCAATTTCCTTTGCATTCTTGGATTCTGTCCCTTTAAAAAACATATGCTCTAAAAAGTGGGAAATGCCATTGTTTTCAGGGGATTCATCCCTCGAACCGGTTCCTACCCATATTCCGATGGCAACGGAGCGGACCGTAGGAATAGTTTCTAATACGATTCTTACTCCATTCTGACAAGTATATGTTTTGATCAAATTGCATCCTCCTATCTTGCTGCTTCCATTATTAGTCATTTTTCTCATCTTCTATTGGAAAAATGCGTTCTTCGTCTAATAACTGCGACACCGTGTTGATCTTCAAATTCTTTTTTTGAATTTTTGTGATTAATCGTTCCAAAGAAGCTGCGGTGCTTTTTGTCGGATGCATGAGAACAATCGACCCCGGTCCGACATTGGAAATGACCCTATTAACCAATTCATCTGGGGCAGGATTTCTCCAATCAATGGTATCAACCGTCCACATGATTGTTTCCATCCCTAGACTGTCCGCAATTTTGACAACTTCATCGCGATAGCTTCCGCTTGGAGGCGCAAAGAGCGAAACGTTTTTTCCTGTCGTCGCCTCTATCACTTGATTCGTTTTGATCATCTCTTCCCTGATTCGGTCGGACGAGAGGGTTTTCATGTCAGGATGTGTGAAGGAATGATTCCCCACTTCATGTCCACCGTCCACAATCATTTTGGCTAAATCCGGATTTTTCTTTACCCATCTCCCCTCCAGAAAAAAAGTGACATGAATATGATGTTTTTTTAAGACAGAAAGGATTTTGGGCAAATACTCATTTCCCCACGCCACGTTCACCGCAAAACTAACCATCGGCTTATCGGGATGACCGCGGTATATGGGAGCGGGAGGAAGATTATGTAAATGAACTTGGGGTTTCGTTTGATGAAAAACAAGTTTATCCTCATTAAACTTTCCGTCTTTTTTCATTCTTTCGTAAGAACGTTTCACATCCACTTTTATCCCATTATAACCGGGGATTTTCTTCCAAACCCGATCAATCACGGCATCTTGAGCTTTTCGGGAATATTTATGATCAGCTGCTTTAATTTGGTTATACAAAGATGGCTCAACTTTGGCATCTGCAGAAAGCGATTCTGTTTTCAAAGAAGATAAATATTGGGTCGTCATCGGGTTATCCACAATGAAAAAGGATAGCATACACAAAAACAGAATACCAAAGATTCGTCTTAACTTAGCCACGGTTTTCCCTCCCCCTACATTACCATATGAAAAAAGGGGGACAGTTAGAACCGCGTTTCTTGAAAGCGTTCATGCAACAAAAAAGCCAGGGAACCCCTGACCTCTTTACTCATTATTTATAACATAGGATGAAAATCCGTTTCAATGGCTAGATGAAAATTATGCTTGTTCATTTTTATTCTTTTGATCTCTTAACACCGCTTTTCGCGATAAATTGATCCGACCATGTTCATCAATATTGATGACTTTCACTAATATTTGGTCTCCTATCGACACGACATCTTCTACTTTTCGAATTCTTTCTTCCGCCAATTCAGAAATGTGGACTAAGCCGTCTTTTCCGTTGAAAATTTCCACGAAAGCACCGAATTTTTCAATCCGTTTAACAGTCCCAAGATAGATTTGCCCTGGTTCAACTTCTCGAACGATATCTTCAATGATCTTTTTGGCTTTATTATTCATTTCTTCATCTACAGAAGAAATAAAGATCGTTCCATCTTGTTCAATATCGATTTTAACTCCTGTTTCTTCGATGATTTTATTGATTTGTTTTCCGCTTGGTCCGATGACATCGCGGATTTTATCCGGATTAATGGTCATCGACAAAATTTTAGGAGCATACATCGATAAATGGGTGCGTGGTTTTGAAATGGTGCTCATCATATGTTCAAGGATTTTCAATCTTCCCCGTCTAGCTTGTTGGAGTGCTTCTTCCAAGATTTCACGATTTAGTCCTTTTATTTTAATATCCATTTGCAGAGCGGTAACGCCTTTTTCTGTACCGGCAACTTTAAAGTCCATATCGCCAAGATGATCTTCCATTCCTTGAATGTCCGTTAAGACCGTATAATGTTCTCCGGATTTCACTAATCCCATTGCAATTCCCGCAACCGGCGCTTTAATGGGCACACCGGCGTCCATCATCGCCAGCGTACTAGCACAAATACTAGCCTGAGATGTCGATCCGTTTGATTCCAAAACTTCAGAAACAAGACGAATGGTATAAGGGAATTCTTTCTCATTCGGAACAACAGGTTCCAGAGCTCTTTCTCCCAATGCACCATGCCCAATTTCCCGGCGTCCCGGTCCTCTCATTGGTCCAGTTTCCCCTACACTAAAAGGAGGAAAATTATAATGATGCATAAAACGTTTCGATTCTTCAATACCGAGACCGTCCAAGATTTGAACATCACCAAGCGCTCCTAACGTACATACGCTTAAAGCCTGCGTTTGTCCACGAGTAAACAATGCGGAACCATGTGTACGCGGCAATAAGCCAACAGCAGAAGAAAGCGGACGAATTTCATCGATTTTTCGTCCGTCCGGGCGAATTTTTTCGACTGTAATCAAACGACGGACTTCTTCTTTCACGATTTTATCCAGTATTTCTTTCACTTGTTTAATCGTTTCTTCCTCAATATCTTCTTTCTCTTCAAATTCCGCAACTACTCGGTCTTTTATCTCTTGGATGGCGTCATCCCTGGCATGCTTTTCTTTTACTTGAATGGCAGCCAACATTTCTTGTTCGCACATGGAACGAACTTGTTTTTCCAATTCAGGATCAATTTCATACAGCTGAACTTCCATTTTTTCTTTGCCAACTAATTTGACGATTTCTTCTTGGAAAGCGATCAATCGTTTGATTTCTTCATGACCGAACATTATCGCTTCCAACATGGTTTCTTCTGGTACTTCATTCGCTCCGGCTTCCACCATATTAATGGCATCTTTTGTACCGGCAACGGTTAAATGAATATCGCTTTTTTCCATTTGTTCCACTGTTGGGTTAATGACAAATTCACCGTCAACGCGCCCGACAATGACCCCGGCAATCGGTCCTTCAAACGGAATATCCGAAATGCTGAGCGCAAGTGATGAACCAAGCATCGCTGCCATTTCCGATGAACAGTTTTGGTCAACGCTCATCACCATACTTACGACTTGAACTTCATTTCGAAATCCTTCCGCAAATAACGGACGAATCGGGCGGTCTATTAAACGACTTGCAAGAATGGCTTTTTCGCTGGGCCGGCCTTCCCTTTTAATAAATCCGCCCGGGATTTTGCCAACCGCATACAATCTTTCTTCATAATTGACGGTAAGCGGAAAAAAGTCCACTGACTTTGGTTCTTTTGAAGCGGTTGCCGTACTTAAAACTACCGTATCACCATAATACACGAGCGCAGCGCCGTTCGCTTGTTTGGCAACCTGTCCAATTTCCACCGTCAGTTTGCGTCCAGCCCAATCTATAGAAAATGTTTGTTTCTCTTGCTCCATAAATGAACTCCTCTCTATTCAATCACATAGTTCCTAATGACGCACTCTTGCCTTCAAGAATATCATTGCTTTCAAGAAAAGTATAGACAAAAAATAATCTCCACGCTTTTCCATCGAGCCATGAAACACGAAACGGACAAACCTAAGGGTGTCGTAAATGGAAAACCCATTAGAACAAAACTCTGTATTATGTATTTTTACCGAATTTAACATCTGTCATCCTGGAACATACAGGCTCAGTGCGGTCGACTTGTTTATATCACGCACTAAAAGCCACTTATTTTTCTGCTAACAAAAAAGCGGGAAAAATCCCGCTTTTTGCTGATTATCGGCGCAAACCAAGTTTTTGAATCAATTCACGGTAACGTTGCACGTCTTTTTTGCGTAGGTACGTCAATAAGTTGCGGCGTTTCCCTACCATTTTCATAAGACCGCGACGTGAATGGTGGTCTTTTTTATGAACACGTAAATGATCATTCAATACATTGATTTGTTCAGTCAGGACAGCGATTTGAACTTCTGGAGAACCAGTGTCATTCTCGTGTGTTTTGAATTGATTGATGATCTCGTTTTTGCGTTCTTGTGATAAAGCCATCCTTTTCACCTCCATTTTCTTTTCGATCCCCAATTACTGAGCAAGCGCCGGAGCAACGTCATGCCAAGTAATGGTTCTTTTTCATACGATAATTAGAATACTATGTTTTCAAACAAAAAGCAAGTCTATTCGGCTTCATTTTGAAAATATTTGATGGCCGATTGTTTATCTTTTTCAATTTGAGCGACCAATTCTTGAACACCGTTGAATTTGCGTTCTTGGCGAATGTGCTTGTACCATTCTACTGTCACTTCTTCGCCATAGATGGAGTGGTCAAATTCAAACAAATGAACCTCAATCGACATGAAACGTTCATCCGGGTGTTTAAAAGTAGGTCTATACCCAATATTGCATACACCATTCACCCATTTGTCTTTCACTTTCATTTTCACCGCATATACTCCCGTTTTCGGCAGATAATAGTCGTCATCACATTCCACATTAGCTGTCGGGAATCCAATTTCTCTACCCCGTTGGTCACCGTGGACCACCGTCCCGGTAATTCGATAAGGCCGCCCTAAAAGACGATTGGCTTCTTCGATTTGCCCTTCCGTTAGTAAGCAACGAATTTTGGTGGAGCTGACTTTTTCTCCGTCGTAAGAAAGCTTATCCACTTTCGTGATCGTAAATAAACCACGAGAATGCTCTGGAAGCGTGTCCATCGTTCCATTTCCGTACCGGCCGTATGTAAAATCATAGCCTGCCACAACATGTTGGACATTTAAACCAATAATATATTGATCTATAAATTGCTGCGGCTCCAAGCGGGCAAAATCAGAAGTAAATCGAATGACAAACAAGTGATCGATACCTAACTGTTCTATCATTCGAATCTTTTCCTCAAGGGGAGTGATATACTGAATCTTTTCATGTTTTTTCCCCAACACGACGGAAGGATGGGGATCAAACGTCATCACTGCGCTTTTCCAGTTTCGCTCGTTCGCAATGTTTTTTGCTGTCTCAATGACTCGCTGGTGCCCCGCATGCACCCCGTCAAAAAATCCTAATGCCATTGCCATCGGGGGCAGTTCCTCTTTTTGGATGGAGTGCGGGTGATTCAACATCGTTACTTTCATTATCCTCACCTATCCCTCTTTCTTCCGCTTTTCTCTTCGCGGAATTGAACAGACGCGAAACAGTCTGTCCAGCCCTTGCCGACAATAGAGTCTGACATCTGTCCGTTATCTCATTCAGTCAAAACTTTCACTGGTTTTATGTATAGCTGTTTCGTAGGATGTGTTTGATAGATGGCCATCAGACGATTTTTGTAAAAAACCGCCACTTTTCCGTCATTTTCCGGCCAATCAATAGGTTTTTCCAATATTGCTCCGTTTTTTACTTTCTCCGCTACTTTATCACTAATATTCCATTTCGGCAAATGGGACACACCTTGTTCCAATGGAAAAAGGATTGTTTCCAGCTGATTTTTTTCAGCCAGCTTGGATAAATCTGAAAGCGTGACGCAATCTGTTTTGGAAAAACCACCCGACGCTGTTCTCGTTAATTTGGACATATGGGCAGGATATCCGAGCTCTTGACCAATCATGACAGCAAGAGTACGAATGTATGTTCCTTTGCTGCAAACGACTCTAAATGGAATGGAGACAAATTCTCCAGAGAACCATTCACGGTCATCCAATAACTCCAGTTCATAAATGGTGACCGTTCTTTTAGGTCTTTCCACTTCCAACCCTTGTCTTGCATATTCGTATAGTCGCTTTCCATTCACTTTCACTGCCGAAAACATGGGCGGCGTTTGTTCAATGGTACCCGTCAACCGCTCGAACACATCCAAAATTTCTTTCCGAGAAAAGGTTTTATCTACCTTTTTTACTTCTACGGTTTCTCCGTCAGCGTCCTCCGTTGTCGTGGAAAGTCCGATCGTTACCTCTCCTTCATATGTCTTTCCTGCATTCGTCATGTATTCGGCGATTTTAGTCGCTTTGCCTATACAGATAGGTAAAACACCGGACACATTCGGATCCAGCGTACCTGTATGGCCGACTCGTTTTGTTTTAAACAATTTTCGGATTTGAAAAACGCAGTCATGCGATGTCATTCCTCGTTCTTTCCAAAGTGCTACAATACCGTCCATCGATTCACATCCTTTTTTTCTGTCACTAGACGGTTTCATTATCATTATGAAAATGATTTTTTACGAAAAGCTCTATATAGAAAAAGGGCTGATTACAGACCAATACAATAGAAATATCGATTTCCTTCGTTTGAATGGTCATTACATAACATGAACCTTTTTTAAGATCGTACAGAACCCTTAAAGAAAAAGGATAGACTTGTGGGTCTATCCCCTTCCTTTAATTCTCCTGATTGGATTCATTGCTGCTGATTTCTTTCAGCAGCGTTTCAATGCGATTGCCATAATCAATGGATTCATCAAATTCAAAAAGAAGATCGGGCGTTTTCCGCAGGCGAATTCGTTGGCCGATTTCAGAACGAATGAATCCTTTCGCTTTGGCAAGAGCTTTTAATGTATCCTTTTTTTGTTTTTCATCGCCTAACACGGAAATATATACTTTTGCCTGCTGCAAGTCGCCTGTCAATTGCACATCCGTCACAGTGACAAAACCAATACGCGGATCTTTAATTTTTCTGCCGATGATATCCGACAGCTCTTTTTTCATTTGTTCTCCGACTCGGTTTGCACGAAGGTTCACATTTATCACCTCTATCTCTATAACCATTCATAAGATGCGCTTAACCTTTCCCACTCAGGAAATGAATCCAAATAACGGAGGGCATTCTCCAATTGGCGTTCACAAGCTTGTCGTGACGATGCTACCGTCACAACCGCAATTCTTGTACGTTGCCAGACATCTTGATGGTCGATTTCAGCCACGGAAACATTCATTTTTTGCTTCAAACGTGTTAACACACGCTGAAGTACAGCCCGTTTTTCCTTTAATGACCGAGCATCCTGGATGAAAAATTCAACTTCCAGGCTGCCGATCGTCATTAACGTTCCACTTCTTTCATGACAAATGCTTCAATGACATCTCCTTCTTTAATGTCATTAAAGTTTTTAATGGTAATTCCGCATTCATATCCTTGATGGACTTCTTTTACATCGTCTTTAAAACGTTTCAAAGTATCAATCTCGCCTTCAAAGATGACGATGCCGTCACGAATGAGCCGAACTCCGCTATCACGGGTAATTTTTCCTTCCGTTACATAAGAACCGGCAATGGTACCAATTTTAGAAACTTTAAACGTTTGTCGAACCTCTGCTTGACCAATAATTTTTTCTTCGTATTCCGGATCAAGCATTCCTTTCATTGCGGATTCAATTTCTTCAATCGCTTTGTAAATAATACGGTGCAGACGGATATCGACTTTTTCCGTCTCAGCCGCACGTTTAGCATTTACATCCGGACGAACATTAAAACCTATGACGATGGCATTGGAAGCACTTGCTAAAATAATATCTGATTCCGTAATCGCTCCAACACCCGTATGAATAATTTTTACATTTACGCCTTCTACATCAATTTTTTGTAAAGCAGCAGCCAGTGCCTCAACCGATCCTTGCACGTCGGCTTTTAAAATAATATTTAACTCTTTCATTTCCCCTTGTTTCATATGTTCAAACAAATTGTCGAGGCTGATCTTGGCTTTTTCGCTTCGTTGTGCCGCCAGTGCTTGTTGAGCCCTTGCCTCGCCAATTTGACGGGCTTTTTTCTCATCTTCAAATACAACAAAACGGTCACCAGCCTGAGGAACGTCGTTTAAACCAGTAATTTCTACCGGAGTAGACGGTCCAGCCGTTTTGACACGACGCCCTAGATCGTTTACCATCGCACGAACCCGACCGTAAGTATTTCCTACTACAATCGGATCTCCCACATGAAGAGTACCGTTTTGAACAAGCAATGTGGCTACAGGGCCACGGCCTTTATCTAGCTGCGCTTCAATCACCGTTCCGAGCGCCAGTCGATTCGGATTCGCTTTTAACTCCTCTACTTCGCTGACCAACAGGATCATTTCCAATAAATTATCGATGCCTTCTCCGGTTAAGGCCGATATTGGAACAAAGATCGTATCGCCGCCCCAATCCTCAGGAACCAATCCGTATTCCGTCAATTCTTGCATGACACGATCCGGATTGGCAGATGGTTTATCAATCTTATTGACCGCTACAATGATCGGTACATTAGCCGCTTTCGCATGATTGATGGCTTCAACCGTTTGCGGCATTACCCCGTCATCGGCAGCGACAACCAGCACAGTGATGTCCGTCACTTGTGCCCCACGGGCCCGCATCGTTGTAAAAGCAGCATGGCCCGGCGTATCCAAAAACGTGATTTTCTTTCCGTTCACTTCGACTTGGTAAGCACCAATATGTTGGGTAATTCCTCCTGCTTCTCCTTCCGTCACTTTTGTATGACGGATCGAATCCAGCAATGTCGTTTTCCCGTGGTCAACATGCCCCATAATCGTCACAACAGATGGCCGCTCTACTAAATCTTCCGGTTGATCTTCCGTAAAGTACACTTCCAGATCGGTTTCATCAATTTGGACTTCTTCTTCTACCGCCACACCGTATTCGTCCGCAATCAACTCAATGGCATCTTTATCTAATTCTTGGTTGATCGTGGCCATAATTCCTAGCATAAATAATTTTTTAATGATTTCGGACGGCTCAACATGCAATTTTTTGGCAAATTCAGCAACTGTCATAGATCCTGAGAATGTTATTTTTTCAGGAAGTTCTCTTTTCTTGGCAGAAGGCTGTTGAGCATTGGATGGTTGATGCGCTTTCTTTCCTTTTTGATTTTTATGCTTGTTGTTTTTTGGCTTGTTTCCTTTACGGTCGAAGGCAGCAGTTTCTTTCGGACGGTGATCATGATGATCATGTTTTTTGCCTTCTCCGCCTTTTGATCCCGATCTTGGCTGTGATTTAACACGATTTTCTTTTGCGTTTTCCTCATTCGACTGCTTGAACTGAGGAGAAGCTTTCGATTGCGGCTTGTTTGACCTTTCCGGATTCTTCTCATGGCGATGACCATGTTCTTTTTCTTTTTGTAATTGATCGAACGCTTTGTCCAGTTTTTGAATGGTTTCATCATTGATGGTCGTCATATGGTTGGAAACATCAATATCTAATTCCTGAAGCTTAGAAATCACCTCTTTGCTAGACACATGCTTGGTCTTGGCATACTCATATATTCTCATTTTACTCATATGTTCACCCCCGTATAGTTTCGTCGAGCAGAAAATGAAGCTTTTTCGCAAAGCCTTCGTCCAGCACAGCCACTACGACTCTTTCCTTTTTACCGATCGATTGCCCCAACAAATACCGGTTGGCAACTTCTTTTACAGGAACTTGGTAATAAAGGCATTTATCTTTTATTTTTTTTATGGTGTTTTCCGAGGCGTCTTTCGACAAAAGGACGAGCTTTGCTCGACCCGTTCGAATTTCTTTCACTGCCAATTCTTCTCCGGAAATAATTTTCCCCGCTCTATTGGCCAATCCAAGAAGTGAAACCCACTTTTCCTGTTTCACTTACTTTTTCTCCTTTTCGATATACTCGATTAGTTCTGAGTATAAAGAATCGTCGATCTGAACATTTAAATGTCTGGAAAGCGCATTGGTTTTTTTGGCCAGAAGGACCGCTTCTTTATCTTTTGACAAATAGGCTCCTCTTCCGGATTTTTTGCCGGTTGGATCAATCGAAACCGTTCCTTCTTTCGAACGGACGATGCGAATCATTTCTTTTTTAGGTTTCATTTCACCCGTTGCAACACATTTACGCAATGGTATTTTTTTCTGAACAGCCATGATTCTCCACCCCTATTCGATTTTTTCAGATGAAAAATCAGTTGCTTCTGTACCCGTTTCTTGTGAATTCTCCACTTCCTCAAGCTGTATCATTTCTTCCGTCGTTTCAGATTCATCACTCTCGTTTATTTCTTCTTCCGAGTTTGCAGCAGCCCGAGGATAGATTCCAAGTTTTCTCGCTTCCGATTCACTTTTAATATCAATTTTCCATCCGGTTAGTTTAGCCGCAAGCCGAGCATTTTGACCTCTTTTGCCAATAGCCAGCGAAAGTTGATAATCAGGAACAACGACAGTCGTCGCTTTTCCTTCCTCATTCACCTGAACATCCAACACTTTGGAAGGGCTTAACGCATTGGCCACGAACACTACAGGATCGTCGGACCATTTGACAATATCGATTTTTTCTCCTTTTAGTTCGTATACAACCGCCTGAACACGGGCGCCTTTAGGACCGACACAAGCACCGACAGGATCGACGTCCGGATTTTCCGCATACACCGAAATTTTAGAACGATCTCCCGCTTCACGAGCGACCGACTTAATTTCAACGGTGCCATCAAAAATTTCAGGAACTTCAATTTCAAATAATCTTTTCAGCAAGCCAGGATGAGTACGCGATACATAGATTTGCGGTCCTTTTGTCGTTTTTTCTACTTTCGTAATATAGACTTTAATTCGATCATGCGGCTTGTACGTTTCATTCGGCATTTGCTCGTTTTGCGGAAGGAGCGCTTCAATCTTCCCTAGACTGACATAGATAAAACGAGAATCTTGCCGTTGCACAATCCCCGTCATGATATCTTCTTCCCGGTCAATAAACTCGGAATAAATAATTCCTCTTTCCGCTTCCCGAACTCTTTGCGTCACTACTTGCTTCGCGGTTTGGGCCGCAATTCTTCCAAAGTTTTTCGGTGTAACTTCCAATTCTACAATATCGCCGATTTCATAGGACGGGTTTATTTTTTTAGCCTCGTCCAGAGAAATTTCCAAACGAGAATCAAATACTTCTTCTACCACTTCTTTTCTGGCAAAAACTCTCATCGTTCCCGTTTCTACATTTAAGTCGACACGAACGTTTTGGGCTTGGTTAAAGTTCCGTTTATAAGCCGAAACAAGCGCGGCTTCAATGGCATCGACAATCACTTCTCTTGAAATCCCTTTTTCTTTTTCCAAAATAACAAGAGCATCTAAAAACTCTGTGCTCATTGTCGGTTCATCCCCCTTCAAGATCACAATTAAGCTCTATCATTATATGATAACGTTCATTCGAAAGCGGATCCCTTTCCACGGATTGTGAACAGACTGACTCGCTTTGAATAGAATCCTTTCATTAAAAGAAGGAAACGGCTAAACGGGCTTTGGCCACTTTTTGGAACGGAATGATGACTTCTTTTTTCCGTGTTTTCACGCGGATTTCTAACACCAATTCATCATCACGAAACGATATCATTTTCCCTTCAAATTCTTTTTCGCCATCAATAGGTTCAAAAGTTTTAACATGAACGTGCTTTCCAACGGCTTTTTCGAAATCGCTCTTTTTTTTCAGCGGCCTCTCCGCTCCGGGCGATGAAACCTCCAAAAAATAATTATGGGAAATTGGATCCAATTCGTCTAATTTTTCGCTTAAACGTTCGCTGACCGTTCCGCACTCTTCGATGTCCACGCCTTCCTCTTTATCAATATAGACGCGAAGAAACCAATTTTTTCCTTCTTTTACATATTCGACATCGACTAAGTCGAGTTTCATATCGTCCAGTATGGGTTGGACTAGCCGCTCTACTAATTCTGTAATTTTACTCATAGAAACCTCCTGGCCGAAAAAAAATTTACCAAGAATGAAAAATAGGATAACAAACACGAAAGAGTGGGGACACCCCACTCTTTCAAAAGAGAGTTATTGTTAGTATTTCCACTAAAAATATACCATAACCATTAAAATTATGCAATAGTGCGGAATAATGGCTAAAACAAGGACAATTGATTTTGTTCAGGAAGAGCATCCAGGCAGCCATGTTGATCCAAATATTCCATGATCGTTTTCGACACTTTTCCTCTTTGCTGCAAGTCCTCTTTTGATAAAAACTCGCCTTCAGATCGTGCTTTCACAATATTTAAGGCCGCGCTTGTTCCAAGACCCGGGATGGCATTAAACGGCGGAATGAGCGCATCGCCATCAATGATAAATTCAGAAGCGCTCGACCGTTCGAGATCAACCATTTTAAATTTGTAGCCTCTTTCACACATTTCAAGCGCCATTTCTAAAACTGTCAACAAGCTTTTCTCTTTTGGCGAGGCATCCAAACCTTTGGCATTGATTTCTTCGATTCGAGCACGGATAGCCTGAGAACCGCGCACCATTGCATCAAGATCGAAGTCCTCCGCTCTTACCGTAAAATAGGCAGCGTAGAATAACAGCGGATGATGCACTTTAAAATAAGCAATTCTGACAGCCATTAAAACGTAAGCGGTCGCGTGGGCTTTAGGGAACATATATTTTATTTTTTTGCAAGAATTGATATACCATTCCGGTACATCATGATTCCTCATTTCCGCTTCCATCTCTTCCGTCAACCCTTTACCTTTGCGGACGGATTCCATGATTTTAAAAGCAAAACTTGGCTCTAAGCCTTGATAAATCAAATAAACCATGATGTCGTCACGACAACCGATCACGTCGCTTAATTCGCACGTGCCATTTTGAATTAATTCTTCTGCATTTCCAAGCCATACATCCGTTCCGTGAGACAATCCGGAAATTTGCACAAGCTCCGAAAAAGTGGAAGGCTTTGTGTCTTCCAGCATTTGCCGAACAAATCGAGTACCGAACTCAGGAATGCCAAGCGTTCCTGTTTTACACATGATTTGCTCTTCTGTAACTCCCAACGGTTCAGGGCTTTGAAAAATTTTCATCACTTCCGGATCATCGGTCGGAATCGTCTTCGGATCAATACCGCTCAAATCTTGAAGCATCCGGATAACGGTCGGATCATCGTGGCCGAGAATATCCATTTTCAGCACATTATCATGGATCGAGTGGAAATCAAAATGGGTCGTTCTCCATTCAGAAGACTGATCGTCAGCCGGATATTGGATCGGCGAAAAATCGTAAATATCCATATAATCCGGAACAATGATAATCCCTCCCGGATGTTGTCCCGTTGTCCTTTTTACACCTGTACATCCTTGAGCAAGGCGGTCGATTTCGGCCCCTCTCAATTGCAAATTGTGGTCTTGGGCATATCCCTTCACATAGCCGTATGCCGTTTTATCAGCCACAGTGCCGATCGTTCCAGCTCGATACACATTATCTTCACCGAAAAGCACTTTTGTATAATTGTGGGCTCTAGGTTGATAATCTCCGGAAAAATTCAAATCGATATCCGGTACTTTGTCGCCTTTGAATCCCAAGAAAGTTTCGAAAGGAATATCATGTCCATCTTTTTTATATTTGGCTCCGCACTTAGGACAATTTTTGTCAGGCAAATCAAATCCTGATCCGACAGATCCATCGTTAAAAAACTCTGAGTGTTTGCAGTTTGGACAGACATAGTGCGGCGGAAGAGGATTCACTTCTGTAATTTCTGTCATCGTGGCGACAAAGGATGATCCTACAGATCCCCGCGACCCGACAAGATAGCCGTCGTCCAGCGATTTTTTTACAAGTTTATGGGAAATTAAATAAATAACGGCAAATCCGTGCCCGATAATACTTTGCAATTCTTTTTCCAGACGGGCTTCCACTATTTCCGGAAGTGGATCGCCGTATATTTGTTTTGCCCGATCATAGCTCATTCGCCGAATTTCTTCCTCTGCTCCCTCGATTTTCGGTGTGTACAGTTCATCTTTAATCGGCTTCACTTCTTCAATCAAATCAGCAATTTTATTGGTGTTTTCCACTACGATTTCTTTCGCTTTTTCTTCCCCTAAAAAGGAAAATTCTTCAAGCATTTCATCCGTCGTCCGAAAATGAACTTCAGGCAACTGATAACGATTCAGTGGATTGGCGCCGCTTTGTGACCGTACCAGTATTTCGCGATATATTTTATCGGTCGGATTCAAATAATGCACATTCCCGGTTGCTACTACAGGGATATGCAATTTTTCTCCAAGTTTCACGATATTGGAAATGATCTCCTCTAAATCTTGTTCGTTCTTGATCAAACCTTGTTCAAGAAGCGGAGCATATACGGGTTTTGGATGAACTTCCAAATAATCATAAAATCGGGCCATCTCCTCTACTTCTTCAGGAGCTTTTTGCATCATTCCCACAAATACCTCGCCTTTATCGCAGCCGGATCCGACAATGATGCCTTCTCGGTATTGTTGCAGCTTTGAGCGCGGAATCCGCGGAACCCGGTAGTAATAGTCGATATGGGCGATCGACACCAGTTTGAATAAGTTTTTTAATCCTTTTTGATTTTGCGCGAGCAGCGTGCAATGGAACGGACGGCTCCGCTTATAGGCCTCTCCTTCCCCCATATGCTCATTAAACTGGTGATGGTATTCAATTCCTTTTTCTTTGGCGTCCTTCAGCATTTTCAACAACAAATAACCGGTTGCTTCCGCGTCATAGATCGCTCTGTGATGCTGCGTCAATTCTACATCAAATCGTTTTGCCAACGTATTTAACCGGTGATTTTTCAACTCCGGATAGAGAAATCTGGCAAGTTCCAGAGTATCGATAACCGGATTTTTTGCTCGTTCCAGCCCAATTTTTTGGAAACCGACATTTAAAAATCCCATGTCAAATGTAGCATTGTGGGCTACTAAAATCGAATCTCCTGCCCATTCAAAAAATTCTTTTAGAACGACCTCATCATCCGGTGCATTTTCCAGCATTTCATCCGTAATTCCCGTCAATTCGATCGTTTCCGCTGATAACGGGTGATGCGGATTGGCAAACCGTTCAAATCGATCAATAATTTCCCCATCACGAATTTTTACGGCAGCCAGTTCAATTATGGTGTCGTATACAGCTGAGAGTCCCGTCGTTTCCACGTCAAACACAACAAATGTATCATCGGCAAGCAGGCGGTTTGCGTCGTTGTACGCGATGGGAACACCGTCATCCACTAAGTTTGCTTCCAATCCGTACAGCACTTTGATGCCATGCTTTTTGCTGGCGCTGTATGCTTCCGGAAAAGCCTGTACGACGGCATGGTCTGTGACCGCAATCGCTTTATGACCCCATTTTTTTGCCTGAGCAATTAGGTCGGAAACACTGGTGACAGCGTCCATCTGACTCATTGGAGTATGAAGATGAAGTTCCACTCTCTTTTCATTTTCAGGAGCTTTGTCTTCCCGCACTACCGCTTTCACTTCATTAATATCATTGGCGATCATCACAAGGTCGCGGACAAACGTATCGTTTTGTACAGAACCGCGAACCCTGAGCCACATCCCTTTTTTCACCTTGTTTAACAGAGCAGCATCTTCTTTATCTCTTGAAAACATTTTGACTAAGATCGAACTAGTGTAGTCGGTGATTTTAAAAGTAAGAAGTGTTCTGCCGCTTCTCAACTCTTTTGTTTCCGCATCAAACACATAACCTTCGATCGTAACTCGACGTTCCTCATCTACGATATCTTCCAGCTTCCGGAAATCAACATCATCTTTTATGGCATATCCGATCATTAGCGGACCATCATCTTCTGCACTTCCATTGGCCTCTTCATTCTTACGTTCTTCTCGTTTCCGCATTTCCGCAATGGCTTGCTTCGCTCTCTCTTCATCTTCTTTTTGTTTTTCCTGCAAAAATTGCGCATATTCTTGCATGTCTTGCTGCTGACTGATTTCGACATCCACCTGCAAAAGGGGGAATCCATAGTTTTGATAGTTTGCTTGAATGAAAGAACCATATTTTCTTTTGATCGTCAAAGCTTCCATTTCGCCGGGTGCTTGAATCAACAGTTTGTTTCCTTGAAGAACCGGTTCCTGGGTTTCAAGAATTTTTCTCACCGGCGGAGAAATTCCATCCATATTTCGAATACAATCTTGCCAGTAACCTCTTATCAAATCTTCTGTGAACGAAGGATCGAGCACTTTTGCAGAAAAGGTGACATCCGCGATTTCCCGAAAAGCAATGGATAGCTGCTGCTGCAGTTGTCTCCAAATGGCCGCCGGGATGATTCGCTCAAACGTAAAATGAAAATGCCACTTTTTTTCTTTCCGCAATACGGTTAATTTATCGATTTCAGCGTTGCAAAAATAGGTTTCAAGCTCTTGGTTTTTCAAATTCAACTGCTCAAGAAGCAGCTGAAACCGTTGCTTTTTCCCTTCGGCCTTTTCATTCATTTGTGACCTCTCCCAATTCGTTTAAATTTCTTCAAACTACTATCATCTTAAAAAAAGACCACTAGTCTTTCAATAGAAGGAAACTTTCCTTTCTATAAATTCCCCAATTCATTCCATTCAAAAGAGAAAAAGGCGCCTTTCAGGCACCTTATAGGCATCGACCGACTTGTCCAAAAGATTTTTTACAAGCGCTCAAAAATAGATGCAAGTTGAGAAACAATGTCAGATGCAGGGACTTCAAACGTTTCTTGTGTTTTACGCACTTTTACTTCGACAATGCCTTCAGAAGCTTTTTTTCCGACGGTTACACGAACAGGAAGTCCGATTAAATCAGCATCGGCGAATTTCACACCGGCACGTTCCGGACGATCATCAAACAACACTTCGTACCGCTCTTTTTGAAGCGATTGATAAAGTTGTTCCGCCAGTTCTCTTTGAACTTCATCTTTTGTATTGACCGCAATTAAATGTACATCGAACGGAGCAATTTGTTTAGGCCAAATAAAACCTTTTTCATCATTAAATTGTTCTGCCACAGCTGAAACCGTTCTGGAAACTCCTATTCCATAGCATCCCATAATCATCGGTTGAGATTTTCCGTTTTCATCTAAATAGTAAGCCCCCATCGCTTCGCTATATCGCGTGCCAAGCTTAAACACGTGGCCGACTTCAATTCCTTTCGCAAATCGAATCGTTCCTTTTCCATCCGGAGAAGGGTCGCCTTCTTGAATAAAACGTAAATCTGTATAGGCTGTCACTTGAAAATCTCTTTCCGGATTCACATTGACAAAATGCCATCCATCTTCATTCGCGCCGCAAACTCCGTTGACAATAGCTTGGACTGCATGATCGGCAATCACTTGAATACCTTCTTTTACTTCTACAGGTCCGAGTGAACCAATAGGACAGCCTAAAACGGATTTCACTTCTTCGGGACTAGCCAATTCCACTACACTTGCCTGAAAATAATTTTTTACCTTGACGTCATTTACTTCGTGGTCTCCACGTACAAGCACAAGTACGTACTTATCATCCACTTTGAAAAGAAGCGTTTTAATGCAGCGTGTTTCTTCTACGTTTAATAACTTTGAAACTTCTTCAATCGTTTTGGCATTTGGTGTGGAAACTTTCTGCCTTTCTTTTAACGGTTCATCCGGTTTTTCGTATGTAGACACTACCGGCGCCATTTCTATGTTTGCTGCATAATCAGACGAGTCGGAGTAAGCAATGGTGTCTTCACCGATTTCAGAGAGCACCATAAATTCGTGCGTATCTTTTCCACCCATGGCCCCAGAATCGGCAATAACAGCACGAAAGTTCAATCCTAATCTCCTGAAAATATTAGAATAAGCTTGAAAAATACGATCATAGACTTCGTCTAAACTTTGTGTATTAGAATGAAAAGAATAAGCGTCTTTCATGATAAATTCCCTGCCGCGAAGCAGTCCAAAACGAGGACGCTTTTCATCACGAAATTTTGTTTGAATTTGATAAACGATGAGCGGCAAGCGTTTATATGATTTGATTTCATCACGAACAATGCTCGTAACGACTTCTTCATGAGTCGGTCCTAGTGCGAATTCGCGGTCATGTCGATCTTTTAAACGCATAAGCTCCGGGCCGTATGTATACCATCTTCCGGATTCTTGCCATAATTCAGCTTGTTGCAAGCTGGGCATCAACATTTCGACTGCTCCGGCTGCATCCATTTCTTGACGTACAATTTCTTCTACTTTCTTTAAAACTCTCTTCCCTAAAGGCAAAAAAGTATAAATTCCACTTGCTGTTTGGCGGATAAATCCCGCTCTAAGTAAAAGCTGATGGCTTTTTGTTTCCGCATCAGCAGGAATTTCTCTCATAGTTGGTATAAGCGTTTGACTTTGTCTCATCTTTAGCACCCCATCATTTCTAATACTTCTATCTTGTTTCAAATATCGCTGCTTCGCAGGGAGTCTCCTCATCAGGCAACAAACGATCGATCATTTTTTCATACATACATCCATGATTTTTCTATTGGTCGTGAATAAACTTTCAAACTTATCTTTCGTTTCATCGCCTTTTGAGGAATTTTCATTTCGATTATGAAGCTTTGATTTATAAAAAGAATCTTTGGATGTCATTCCATGTTACCACAATCATCAGCAGCATTAATAGAGCGAATCCGATAAAATGAACAAGTCCTTCTTTCTGTTGATCGATCGGTTTTCCTCTAACTGCTTCAATGGCAAAAAACATCAAACGGCCTCCATCCAACGCCGGAATGGGAAGCAAGTTCATAATGCCAATGTTAATACTTAGCACTCCCGCCCATTTGATTAAATAAATAATTCCTGATTTGGCGACGGTCTCGGTGGATGCGTAAATACCAACAGGTCCTGACAACATGTTAATGGAAAAACCGCCCGTGATAAGTTTCCCTAACAAGTGAAAAATCTCAACGGTCCAAGAATACGTTTCTTCAGCCGCATAAGTAATAGTGCCGAACACTGACTTCTCAACAGGGTTATAAACGCCAATAATCCCAATCGTTTTCCCATCGATTTTCTTTGCTTCGGGAGTTACAGGAACTTCCAGCGTTTTCTTGCCTCGTTCTATGCTGAAACGAAGTTCTTGTTCCGGATGTTTTTGAATAATGGACACAATATCGTTCCAGCTGTTCGTTTCTTTTCCATTTATGCTCAGTACAACATCGCCTTCTTTTAATCCAGCTTGTTTTGCAGCGCCATTATCCGTTAATTTCCCCAATTCAGGTTGATTGGTTGGAACTCCTTGCAAGGCGGCAATTAACAAAAAGGCAATAAACGCTAAAACAAAATTCATCATAGGTCCGGCAAAAATCGTCATCGCTCTTTTGCCAAGAGACTTGGAAGCAAATTGACGGTCTAAAGGCGCAATTTGCGTTTCCATGCCATTTTCAACGATAACTGCTTCTCGATGGACAGGAAAAGTTTTTAACTCTTCTTCGCCATCTTCATAGCCACGGATCAACAACTCTTTTTCCAAGTCAGCGTACTCTACTTCCACTACTTTTGCATTCGAATAGCGGTCTTTTCGATTTAATATGATTTTCACCGCTTCTCCTTTGTCATTAAGGATGAGACCGGCGCGATAACCAGGTTTTAATTCAACCGTTTCCGCATCTTCGCCGGCCATTCTGACATATCCGCCGATCGGCAATAAACGAATCGTATAGTCGGTTTCCCCTTTTTTGTGTGCAAAAATCTTCGGACCAAATCCAATGGCGAACTCACGGCAAAGGATCCCTGCTCTTTTAGCAAAAATAAAATGGCCAAATTCATGGAAAAACACGAGAGCTCCAAAAATCACAACAAAGGCTAAAATTGTACTCAAATGAATAACCACCTTTTTATAATAGTGAGTCGATAAATCGGCGTGTTTCTCGATCGATGCATTGAATGGATTCTAAATCCGGGTCTTTTATTAGTGTATGCCATTCTAGCGCTTTTCCGATTAATTCTTCAATTTTGAGGAAAGAAATTTTTCCATCCAAAAAGGCTTTTACTGCCACTTCGTTTGCCGCATTCAACACAGTAGGCATGCTGCCTCCTGCTTTTCCTGCTTCATAAGCAAATGCAAGACAACGAAAACGGTCAAAATCTACTTCTTCAAAATGAAGAGACCCAATGGCTGCTAAATTGAGCCGCTTTGTAACAGGTAATGGAAGCCTTTCAGGATAAGTTAAAGCATATTGAATTGGAACACGCATATCAGGAGTTCCGAGCTGAGCAATGACAGAATGGTCCTGATATTCTACCATAGAATGAATAATACTTTCACGATGAAGTATAACATCGATTTGTTCATATGGCATTCGAAAAAGCCAGTGTGCTTCAATGACTTCCAATCCTTTATTCATCATGGTAGCCGAATCAATGGTGATCTTGGCACCCATCGACCAATTCGGATGGTTCAAAGCTTCTTCACGAGTAACGTGCCGCAGCTCTTCTCTCGTTCGATCACGAAAACTTCCTCCTGAAGCCGTTAATATGAGCCTAGCAACATTTTGGCTGTTTTCACCTTGAAGACATTGGAAAATAGCCGAATGTTCGCTGTCCACAGGCAATATATCGACATGATATTTTTGGGCAGCTCTCATCACCAAATGGCCAGCTGTAACGAGTGTCTCCTTATTGGCCAAAGCAATTGTTTTCCCCGCTTTGATCGCTTCCAACGTTGGAATCAGTCCAACGCTCCCCATGACTGCATTGACAACCGTATCCGATTCAGAAAAAAGGGCTGTCTCCGTTAAACCTTTTTCTCCGTATACGAATTGAACGAAAGGAAATTCTCCTTTCAGCCTTAAAGCATCATCTTTCTCCAATACGGACACAAACTTTGGAGAAAATTCTTTAATAATTTTTCGCGTTTCCTCTATATTTCGTCCGGCTGAAAAAGACGATAATCGGAAATAGTCTGAATGCTGCCGGATAATATCCAATGTTTGCCTTCCGATAGAACCGGTTGCCCCCAATAGACTGATGTTCTTCAAAAAACTCATCTCCTTCATATTGTTCCGCCGTCTTATATGATGTGAAAAATATGTATCAACGGCAGAACAAACAGCCAGCTGTCACAGCGATCTAAAATTCCGCCATGTCCAGGCAAAATATTCCCCGAATCCTTAATATTATAATGCCGCTTTAGTGCGGATTCAACCAAATCGCCAATTTGTCCAAAAACAGCCATCACGAGAGCCGCTATCAAGAGCTTCGCTAAAGACACCTCCAAATGGATCGAGAACGCAAAGACAAAAGCGACTACACAGGCGGAAAGAATGCCGCCAAAAAAACCTTCGACTGTTTTTTTAGGACTGATTTCAGGCCACAATTTTTTCTTTCCAAACGATCTTCCTATTAAATAGGCGCCGATGTCAGTCGCCCAAATGATAAACAACGCCAAAAATACATAAGCCACTCCCGCATTTCTCGTTTCGATTAAATAATAGAACCCGAACCCTACATACAGTGCGGAAAGAACTCCAAACGCCACATCATCAAATGTAAAACGATTTTTGGTAACGACTGTATACATTAAATAAATCAACACCAAGAAAAGCAAAAGTTCAAGCTTATGATACCCCCATTTTTCTATGAGGTTCTCATACCGATTCGGAATGAGCAATAGCCATAACATAATGAAAGGGATCACGCTTTCAAGCGACAATCGCCGAATTTGTTTCATTTTCAGTGCTTCATAAAGCCCCACGGACGCCATTAAATACGTTAATATTAGAAACGGCCATCCTCCATAAAGAACAATAGGCAAAAAGATGGCTGCCGCTATGACACCAGTTATAAATCGCTGTTTCATACGATTGACTCCTCACTTTTCTACATACCAACTTTGATTACATACGCTACTATTCCATATTAAATCCCTCGATCACCGAATTCATCTTTCTACGTTATCTCAGACAATGCCATTTGATTTCAAATAATTTTTTCAAGCTCTTCTATGATCTTCATTCCTTGATCGATGATAACGGATCTTTACAAACCGCTTTGCTTGATCATCCTCTTTCGTGAATGGACATTAGCCTAATCCACCAAAGCGGCGTGACCGTTTTTGATAAGATTCCACCGCTTCAAGAAAATGGTGTTCTGAAAAATCCGGCCAAAGAGTATCTGTAAACCATAGTTCCGTGTAGGCCAGCTGCCAAAGCATAAAGTTGCTTAAACGGATTTCCCCGCTTGTACGTATCAACAAATCCGGATCAGGCAGCTGTTTCGTCATTAAATAGCGGGAGAAAGTTTCCTCATTTAAGAGCTTTTCGTTCATTACGCCGTTTTTAATGTCTTCCAGTACATGATGGACGGCTTCCATAATTTCTGCTCTGCTTCCATAATTCAAGGCGAAATTAAGAATAAGCCCGTTATTCTGTTTTGTATCATTGATCGCTTTTTTAATGGCATCTACCGTATAGGAAGGCAATTGCTGTTGGTTGCCCATCATTTGCACTTTTACATTTTCTTCAACCAGTTCTGGCAAAAACGTTCCAAGAAACTCTTGGGGAAGCTTCATTAAATAGTCCACTTCCTTTTTGGGACGTTTCCAATTTTCGGTTGAGAAAGCGTAAAGGGTCAATGCTTTCACGCCTAAACGATTGGCGAGCCGAGTGATTTTGCGAACGGTTTTCATTCCCTCGTGATGACCGGCAATTCTCGGTAAGGCGCGTTTTCTCGCCCATCTTCCATTTCCATCCATAATGATGGCGACGTGGCTCGGAATGGGGCCTTTTTTAACAATCTCCATTCGTTCTTCCAGTGAGAGATTGTTATGGGTTTTCCAAAGCTTGTTTTTATTAATCATATAACATCCTCCACTTCGCATCCTTACCAATCATTTATCGCGATAAGCGCTCATTGGTGTTTATTTTTCACACGGTGCAAATCTATAATACCAAAAACTTGTGACAGTATCTCTATTAATTACCGATCTTCCTCATTTTTTCGATGGAATTTCACAATCCATCCCAGCGATAGACACATCAATAAAAACGAAGTATGTATATAACGGAAAAACCCCCTTTTGGCAAGAGGGTTTTCACACGATCAAACTTCCATAATTTCTTTTTCTTTCTTTTTCGCCATGTCGTCAATCTTTTTCACATGTTCATCGGTAATCTTTTGGACATCTTCTGTATAGCCGCGTAAATCGTCCTCTGTAATTTCCCCGTTCTTCTCTAATTTTTTCAAATCTTCGTTTGCATCCCTGCGAACATTCCGTACTGCTACTTTCGCTTCTTCCGCTTCTTTTCGCACTAATTTTACTAATTCTTTGCGGCGTTCTTCGGTAAGCGGCGGAATCGTGATGCGAATGACGCTGCCATCGCTCGTAGGCGTCAATCCAAGATCCGATTTTAAAATCGCTTTTTCCACTTCTCCGACAACGGATTTGTCATAAGGCTGAATGACAAGCAATCTAGCCTCCGGAACTGAAATCGATGCCAGTTGATTCACCGGTGTAGGCGCTCCATAGTAATCCACTACTACTTTATCAAGCAGCGATGCGTTTGCACGCCCTGCCCGAATCGTCGCCAATTCCCTGGATAAAGCTTGAATCGCTTTTGACATTTTGTCTTTCGCTTGCTCAATCACTTGTTTTGTCATTCGGCTTTCCCCCTTATCATCGTTCCAATGGATTCTCCTAAAACAGCCTTTTTAATATTGCCTTTTTCCATAATAGAGAATACAATGAGCGGTATATCATTGTCCATACATAACGAGGAAGCAGTGGAGTCCATTACGGCCAGACCTTCTTTTAACATATCCAGATAGGAAATCTGATCGTATTTCACAGCCGATTTATCCACTTTTGGATCTGCAGAGTAAACACCATCTACATTATTTTTGGCCATTAAGATGACTTCTGCTTCAATTTCCGCCGCACGCAACGCAGCCGTCGTATCCGTAGAGAAATAAGGGTTTCCGGTGCCGGCGGCAAAAATCACAACCCGTTTCTTTTCCAGATGGCGAATGGCCCTTCTTCTTATATAAGGTTCCGCCACCTGTCTCATTTCAATGGAAGTTTGTACACGAGTTTCAATTCCAAGCTGCTCTAAGCTGTCTTGAAGCGCCATTGAATTCATGACCGTTGCCAACATTCCCATATAATCAGCGGTGGCACGATCCATTCCCATTTCGCTTCCGGTTTTCCCGCGCCAAATATTTCCTCCCCCAACGACTACTGCCACTTCGACACCAAGTTCAGCAATTTCTTTCACTTGTTCCGCAATGGATTTCACGACTTCCGGGTGAATGCCAAAGCCCCGATCCCCAGCCAGCGCTTCACCGCTTAATTTTAATACAACACGTTTATATTTTGGAACGCTCATAAGAACCTCCGTATGTAAATCACTAGTTTTTATCGTTTAGCTGTGTACCTTCTTAATTTAATGTCATGCCATTCTGAAAAAAAGGGAACACATTGTGTTCCCTCTATTCCCTCGATTTCCGAGAACAAAAAACGTTCATCTTGTTTTCAAATAAGGCATAGTGAGTATCTTCTCACTCAGATATTCTTGGAAAGGTCGAAATTATTTTTTCATTTGATTCATTACTTCTTCAGCGAAGTTTTCTTGGCGTTTTTCAATTCCTTCTCCTACTTCGAAACGCACAAAATCTTTGACAGTTGCACCTTTAGATTCAACGAATTGGCGAACTTTTTGATCAGGGTTTTTAACAAAGGATTGTTCAAGCAGACAAATTTCTTCAAAGAATTTGTTAAGACGTCCTTCAACCATTTTTTCAACAATTTTTTCAGGTTTTCCTTCATTGAGAGCTTGCTGTTTCAAAACTTGACGTTCGTGCTCTACTTCTTCTTGCGGCACTTGGTCGCGAGAAACGTATTTTGGATTCAAGGCAGCAGCATGCATAGCTACATCTTTTGCTACACTTTCATCCGTCGTTCCACTTAAGAGGGCAAGAACGCCGATTCGTCCACCCATATGCAAATATTCACCAAAAACTTCATTTTCGCCTTTCGTCTTCACTTCGAAACGGCGAAGAGTTAATTTTTCACCGATTTTAGCGATGGCTTCATTGATGTATTCACTTACTTTTGCGCCATTTTCCATCGTTTGGTCAAGAGCTTCTTCGACTGTTTTTGGTTCATTTTTCAAAATATGTTGAGCCAATTCTTTTACGAGATTTTGGAAGCTTTCGTTTTTAGCCACGAAATCTGTTTCGGAGTTGACTTCCAAAATAACGGCTTTATTTCCTTCGCTTAACAGATAAGTTGTTCCTTCAGCTGCTACGCGGTCAGCTTTTTTGGCAGCTTTGGCCATTCCTTTTTCACGAAGAAAATCGATCGCTTTTTCCATATCGCCATTCGTTTCTGTCAGCGCTTTTTTGCAATCCATCATGCCGGCGCCCGTTTTTTCACGTAGTTCTTTTACCATTTGCGCAGTAATTGCCATCTTTTTTTCCTCCTTAAGAATATATGTACTAAGCCGCAATAGCCGAAACAGCCATTCAGCTTTTGATTTCACCGTAAAATTTCTTAAAAAAAGGTGATAAGGGCCTTCCCTCTTATCACCTTTTCATTTTTATCTTGATTGGCGCTGGAGCTTATTCAGCAGCAACTTCTGCCGTTTCAGAAACTTCAGCTGTTTCTTCACCTTGTTTAGCTTCTAAAATAGCATCCGCCATTTTTGAAGTCAGAAGTTTAACAGCGCGAATCGCATCGTCATTCGCAGGAATGACATAATCAATTTCATCCGGATCACAGTTCGTATCAACAATACCGATAATCGGAATATTCAATTTCCGTGCTTCTGCTACTGCGATACGTTCTTTGCGTGGATCGATCACAAACAAAGCGTCAGGAAGTTCTTTCATATCTTTAATGCCGCCAAGAAATTTCACAAGGCGTTCATGTTCTTTTTTCAGCTGAACGACTTCTTTTTTAGGCAATACATCGAATGTGCCGTCTTCTTCCATTCTTTCGATGTCTTTCAGACGTTGAACACGTTTTTGAATCGTTTGGAAGTTAGTTAACGTTCCACCGAGCCAACGATGATTTACATAATACATTCCGGAACGCTCTGCTTCTTCTTTTACGGATTCTTGTGCTTGTTTTTTCGTACCAACAAAAAGAACTTTTCCGCCGTTAGCAGCCAATTCTTTAACGAATTGGTAAGCTTCTTCTACTTTCTTCACGGTTTTTTGAAGATCGATAATATAGATGCCGTTGCGTTCTTGGAAAATGTATTTTTTCATTTTCGGATTCCAACGGCGTGTTTGGTGTCCAAAATGCACACCTGCTTCTAATAATTGTTTCATAGAAATAACAGACATTTTTTCTTTCCTCCTATGGGTTATTATCCTCCGTCCTCTTCATATTTAAACAGAGACTGACAAAAATCAGCACCCTCTGATTAAATCCGAGAACGTGTGTATTCACACCAAAAGTTACTATATCATAATCAAATCTAACTATCAAGCTTATCATTGCCCATTTGCTCGAAATTTTAAAAGCAGTTGTATTTCTGTTGTACCTTTATTTAATTTATGCGCAATTTCTTCAATCGTTAAACCCTTTTTTTGTAAAAACAATACATTTTCATATAAGTCGTCTTCCGTCCAATCCAATATGTCCATCTCCGTTTTGGATTCTTTAGGCCCAACGACCGACGGTTCTTGCTGGTATTTTTTCAACGCTTCTTTTTTCGAAACGATAGGCTGTTTGGACTGGGTCCATTTCCGTTCATCCTGTTTCGACTGAATCTCGAAACTTTCCTTTTTATGCTTATGATGCGGCTGTTTGGCCTCTATGGACGATATTTTTTTCAGAAATGCTTCATTTTCATCTTTCATTTGAAGAAGATAGGTTGATAACATTTCTTCCGTATCTTGAATCATTTTTTCTTGCTCCTCTTTTAATCCGAAAAGGCGGTTTTGTCTCATGTAAAGGAGCACAACAGCAAACAGTGTGATGACATTAAAAATAATGGATATGAAAAACAAAAAAGTTGACACCATGATTCCCACCTGAATTTTAATTCTTTTAGCAGCGAAAAGGGATGCCGCTGACTTTTTTTAGCTTGTTCCGCAATTTAAAAAGAGCTTTCGAATGGATCTGTGAAATTCGTGAAGTGGAAAGATTCAGAATCTCTCCAATTTCAGTCAATGTTAACTCCTCCTGATAAAATAGGCTCAGCACTAATTTTTCTTTTTCAGACAATCCCGCAATTTCACGGGATAACTCTTGGATTAATTCCTCTTTGACAACCTCTTCTTCAGGAGTAGAGATTCGGTCATCTTTTATATCGTAGCCTTTTCCATCCATTTCCTCTTGATCTTTTATTTGATCGTCCATCGATAATATGTTGGCCGTATAATATTCCGCCATGATTTGTTGAAGTTCCTCTACGCTCATGTCTAGTTCGTTTGCGACTTCTTCCGCCGTGACATGTCTTAAAAATTGCTGCTCTAATTCTTCGATTTTGGCTTCGATTTTTTTCGCTTTTTCCCTCGTCCCTCTTGGAAGCCAGTCCTCTTTTCTGAGCCCATCTAATATCGCTCCTCTAATACGAAAAGAAGCGTATGTATCAAACTTTAAATCTCTGGAGGGATCAAATTTTGTCAACGCATCCACCAAGCCTAAAAATCCGAGGCTTTTGAGTTCATCCCGGCTTACATTTTTCGGCATGTGAACAGAGAGGCGCTGAACATGATAACTGACAAGCGGAGTATATCGTTTGACAAGCAAATCCCCGGCATCCGGATCTCTTGATGTAAGCCATAAATCCCACCATTTTTTCTCCTCTACAAGTTGTACATCTATCATGATTCTCCTCCTCGAATGTTTCCCAGGGAAGTTTGTGATTCATAGCGAGGCCGATATTCGGTTTTCGTACAACCATTTTTTGTATGCCTGAATGAATGCGGTAAGAATAGTAGAAAATAGATGATTTAATTGCGACGGACGTGATTTCGAAACAAACAACAGTCGAACGAAGCGAATGCCTAATTGTCTATCGCTTTTTCAAACAGTATCCTAGTATACGAAATGATAATACATCTAGTATTCTACTATTTTTTCAATCAGAAATTTCCTTTTCCTTTCACACACATCTAAAATAACAAACCCTTCCGTCGTCCCTACATTTCGCTTAAAGACGGGCTTCTTTCAGAAAATGTTAAATGATGGACACGCCTTTATTCACGGTTCGGATTTCCAAAAGGCCAGTGGAAGGATCAAATTCAATGGTTCTTCCACTGTTTCCGCCAACGTCCTCGGCTACGATGGGAATATGTTCTCTGTTCAATTGTTTTTTCACTGCCTCAACATTTCTAGGACCGATTCTCATTATTTCATTTTTGGACGAGAATTGGAACATTTGTGCTCCTCCGGCAATTTTTGCTTTTAATCGTTTACGCAGCGCACCTTCGTTGATTAACATATCCGTTAATTGGGGAATAGCTGTATCAGCAAATTTGGCTTTATTGAATGTTTCCGTCTTGGCAAGCGAAGAATCCGGCAGCATAATATGAGCCAACCCGCCAATTTTTGTTTTTTCATCAAATATGACAATTCCAACGCAAGAACCTAAACCAGCCGTTCGAATTCGATCGGGTGGGCGCACCACATTTAAATCAGCGATACCTACTTTAATGACTTTTACCGTCTCATTCATCTAGAGGCACTCCTAATGCATCCAAAACTTTCCAAAAGGAATTCGGGTCAGGCAAGAGAAAAAAATGTCCTTTCACGGAATCAGAGGCTTTTCCATCTGCTTCTTTCAAAGTCGTGTCAATAAAAATGGCATAATCGCTGTATTGGGATATTTCAAACAATCCATCACTCATTACGGCTCCCACCATATCAATGGCCAAGGCGGGTACGGACGGAAAAACATGCAGACCCGTAAAATCTCCCAAAGCAGACAAATACGAACCGGACAAAATATTTCCTAATTCTTGAAGCGCCGATAAAGCCATTTCCGAATAGGGCGGACGGTCAAAAGAAAAAGAGTGGTCGCCAGTCAGCTTTTGAATAAAAAGTGCTGCCTGTTCCAGCTGAAGGACAAAAAACATGCTTCCTTCAATATCTCCTTCAATCCGCAAAAAAACGCTTGCTACAATGTTGTCCGGTCCGCCTGCCATTTCCATCACGTCATCGAAGTGAAGGATTTGTACAGTGGGAACCACCATATTTATTTTTTTATTCATCAAAGTGGACAAAGCAGTGGCTGCATGGCCCGCCCCGATATTTCCGATTTCCTTGAACGTGTCTAAATGAGCGTTTTGTATCCGATCTAAGTAACTCATCAGCTTTCATCCTTATTTTTCTAGAATTTTTTCAAGACTTAATAAAATAAGAAGCCTTTTTTCCCATTTGGCAACACCCGTGATATATTCTGCTTCAATTTCTCCTACCATTTCAGGCTGGGGTTCGATGAACTCTTCGGAAATATCTAACACATCATTCGCTCCGTCCACAATGAACCCTACTTCCATTTCATTCAGCGTCGCAACAATAATTCTTGTACCATCATCAAACTCTTTTTCGGGAAGCCCAAATCGTGTTCTTAAATCAATGATCGGGGTGACCACTCCCCTTAAATTGATCACACCTTTGATAAACGGGACCGTCTTAGGTACTCGAGTAATAGGCATCAATCTTTCGATGGATTGGACTTGATGGATTGGCAGCGCATATTCGTTGTCGCCTAGTTGAAAGGCAATAACCTTCAAAACAGAAGGTGCTGATATTTTGCTCATTTTTTCTCTCCCCTTCCCTATTTGATTAATGCGTTACAATCAATGATTAATGCTACTTGACCGTCTCCTAAAATAGTCGCTCCGGATATGGCAAATACGTTCGTTAGATAATTCCCGAGACTTTTCAATACCACTTCTTGCTGCCCAATAAAAGAATCCACGACCAAGGCCGCCATTTTGTCGCCTTTTCGGACGATGACAACTGACAAGTAATCATCTTCCGCCTCTTCTTTCGGTACCTCGAAGAGCTTTTCCAAAAAGAGAAGAGGCACGACTTTCCCTCTAAAATCAATGACTTTTTTACTATGCGCACTTAAGATGTCTTCTTTTTTGATAATGGCTGTTTCGATGATGGAGGATAACGGGATGGCATATTTTTCATTTCCTACTTCGATCAACATGACTGAAATAATAGAGAGTGTCAGCGGCAGCTGAATAGAAAAGACGGAACCTTTGCCTTCAACTGAGTTGATATTGATGGATCCGCCAATCGACTCAATTGTCGCCTTGACTACATCAAGTCCCACACCTCTTCCGGAAATATCCGTAATACGGTCGGCTGTCGAAAAACCGGATTCCATAATGAGGCCAAATACTTCACTGTCCGTTAATTTCTCCGCTTCCTCTTGAGATACAATTCCTTTATCAATGGCTTTTTTTAATACTTTCTCACGGTTGATTCCCGCTCCATCATCCTCTACTTCAATGAAAACATGGTTTCCGCTTGTATAGGCTTTTAACTTTACTGTACCTTCTATCGGTTTCCCCTTCGCTTTTCTTTCTTCTTTCGTTTCAATTCCATGATCGACAGCATTTCTGAGCAAGTGGACAAGCGGATCACCGATTTCATCTATAACCGTCCGGTCCAGCTCCGTTTCCGCCCCGATGATTTCTAAATTAATTTGTTTATCTAATTCGCGGGCTAGTTGACGAACCATCCGCGGGAAACGATTAAATACCGTTTCAACCGGAATCATCCGCATATTTAAAATAATATTTTGCAAGTCTCCGGAAATTCTGGACATCCGTTCCACTGTTTCAGTCAATTCAGGGTGATTTAACTCACGGGAGATTTGCTCAAGTCGTCCGCGGTCAATCACCAGTTCTTCAAATAAATTCATCAAGCTGTCCAAACGTTCGATGTTGACACGAATCGTTTTATTGGAAACATTTTTGGATTTTCTTTGTTTGCCTCCATCTGCTTGATGATCTTTCGCGTTTTTTTCTGCAGAGGCCTTTTTCTTTTCCTCCTTGTCGGAATGATCTGTTTCTTTTGAATGGTCGCTGGCTTGTTTTGGAGAATCTGCAAAAGGCTGAACGACCACTTTTTCTACTTCTGAAACTTTCATCACTTTCTTTTCAATCTCAGAAGCTTCGTCTTTCGTCACAATCGTTACCGTAAATCGATGATCAAAATGCTCTTCTTCCAACTCTTCTACTGCAGGAACAGATTTAATGATTTCTCCGCATTTTTCAAGAACTTCAAAAATCATATAAACCCGTGCTGCTTTTAACAGACAGTCTTCCTTTAATGTAACGATCACTTCGTAACAGGAAAATCCTTGTTCTTTTGACTGCTGAATAACGGTTGTTTCAAATTCGTCATATTGCACAGAATTCCCTTCACTTGAATGGCTTGGCTCCCGGACTTCACTTTTCTCCTTCTTTTCGACGTTCGATCCGCTTTCAATCGCTTTAAGCCGTGCCACTATCTCCTCTACATTTCTTTTGCCATCTCCACCAGAAGCAATATCTTGAATCATGGCCTCCAAATCATCCACCGAAGCAAAGACAACATCTAATACGTCTGTTGTAACTTTTATTTTATGGTTGCGGATGGCATCCAGAACATTTTCCATTTTATGAGTGAGGTTTGCTAAATCTTCAAATCCCATTGTGGCGGACATTCCCTTTAAAGTATGGGCAGACCGGAATACCTCATTGACGATCTCCATATCTTCCGGGTTTTTTTCAAGCTCAAGAAGATTTTCATTAATAGCTTGCAAATGCTCTTTGCTTTCTTCTATGAATATTTCAAGATATTGAGTCGTTTCCATCTGTTCCACCTCTTCCTAAGGCAAATATTTTAAAATTGATTGAGCGATATCTTGAATCGGTTTCACTTCATCAATGACATTCGCTTCAATTGCAGATTTTGGCATTCCAAATACAACGCATGAGTCTTTAGACTCAGCGATGGTATGTACATTGCCTTTTTCTTTTAATTTTATCAGACCATAAGTCCCATCTGAACCCATTCCAGTTAAAATAACGGCAATTTTTTTATAAAATTCCAATTTGCTAGCTGACTCAAAAAGAACATCTACAGAAGGCTTGTGACCATTCATTCGGGGAGATTGATCAAGCGAGATGGCAAGAGACCTTCCTACCTCCTTGATTTTCATATGAAAATTCCCGGGGGCAATATAGGCAACTCCTTTTTTCAACAGCTCACCGTCTTCCGCTTCTTTAACGTAGATGCGTGACAGTTGATTCAAACGATCAGCCAAGGATTTTGTAAATCCTGGAGGCATGTGTTGAACGATTAGAATAGGCGCTCCAATTTCCTTTGGCAGTTGCGGCAGCACTTCTTGAAGCGCTCTCGGTCCACCGGTGGAAGTGCCAATTAGCACTAAACTTTTTGCATATTCTTTCGTACTCCAATGGTTTAACTCCGACTCCCTATTGGACGTCATTAGGCCGCGATCCATCTCGTCTGTATGGACCCGCACGTTGCTTTTCGTTCCTTTTTTTACCTTTGAAGCCAGCAAAAGTTTCGAGATCAATTCATTTTTTACCTTATCCAGATCCAGCGAAATCGGTCCGGACGGCTTTGCCACAAAATCAAAAGCTCCATTTTCAAGGGCTTTAATCGCATTTTCTGTTCCTTCCTTCGTCGTACTCGACAGCATTACAACCGGCAGCTGATAATGGCTGATGATCCATTTTAGCGCTTCAAGTCCGTTCATGACTGGCATTTCGATGTCCATCGTGACGACATCCGGACATAACGTCTTCACTTTTTCTATGGCATCTTTTCCGTTTCTAGCTGTCCCGACCACTTCCAATTCAGGATGTTCGGAAACAAAGTCCGAGATCAATTTTCTCATGAATGCGGAATCATCTACTATGAGTACTTTCTTTTTATCCATCTCCAACACTGCCTTTCAGAAAAAACTGGCGAAGCTTCCCAATAAAACGACCCTTTTGGATGGTTCCCATTGCGTTCGATTGGGACAAATAAATTTCCACGATCGATTTTAATGAGCGGGAAATACTGGAATAAGGATTGTATAAAAAGAAAGGTGTCTGGCTTGCGACTGCATTCTTTACGATTTTATCTTCAGGCAATATTCCAAGTTTTGAAACCTCTTTATGCAAAAATTTCTCCATGGCCATCGATATACGTTCGAGCGTGACTTGTCCTTCTTGATTGGATTCAGCACGATTGCAAATCAAATAAAAATGTTTGTCTTGATCTCTTATTTGAATATATTTCATCATGGAATACGCGTCTGTCACAGCAGTCGGTTCAGGGGTCGTGATCACCAATAAATCATCAACAGACATCAACAGCTCCAAGCTTTCTTTTGATGCTCCGGCCCCCATATCAAACAAAATATAATCATATTCCCACTGCAATTTTGCTACGGACTCGATCCAACGTTGAAAATCATTCTCAGACCATTCAAGAAGACGCCCAAGACCAGAACCGCCGAATATGTAGGAAAAGCCCCCCGGACCGGAAATGATCAGATCCTTCAATTCGTATCCGTTTTCTATAAAATCTACAATCGAGCGATCCGCACTAATACCTGATAAAATATGAATATTCGCCATGCCAATATCCAAATCAAACAATAAAACTTTTTTTCCTAACTGCGCCAAAATGACAGCTATGTTCACAGAAATATTGGACTTTCCCACGCCCCCTTTACCGCTGATCACGGCAGCCGTTTTAGCGGGTGACTGATGCAACTCTCTCAATTTCAGCCTTAATCCTTCTGCTTGGTCTTTCATATGCTTACTCCCTCAATATTTCTTTCAAAATGATTTCAGGATTGCCAGTCAATAAATCGTCCGGGACGTTTTGTCCATTCGCCAGGAATCCTACTTTTTTCCTGTACTTGCAAACAAGATTGAACAATGAGCCTTTTCGCTTTGTTTCATCTAATTTCGTAAAAATAAATTGATCAAATGGAAGGTCTTGAAATTTTTCTATTACTTCTTCCAAATCTTCTGCTTTGGACGTAAGAGCCAGCACAAGATATGTCTCCATCTCTTCACGGACCGGAATGATTTCTTTTAATTGGTCGATATACTGATTTTCCCGATAATTACGTCCCGCCGTGTCAATCAAAACGAGGTCATAATCCAAAAATTTTTGCGTCGCCTTTTCAAAATCAGCAGAATTATAAACAACCTCTACAGGCACGTTCAGCAAATTGGCATAAGTTTTTAATTGTTCAATCGCGGCAATTCGGAAAGTATCCGTGGTGATAAAAGCAATTTTTTTCTTGTATTCCAGCACTGCTTTTGCCGCCAATTTCGCCAACGTAGTCGTTTTTCCCACGCCGGTCGGCCCGACAACATTGATATATTTTTTAGCAAATAGCGGGTTGTCGGTTTGAACTGATTGAAGTTTTCTTTTTAAGTAATCAATGGCTCGTTTGCGTATTTCTGTTTCGCTCACTTCGCCCTTGGATTCAATATAAAACGCATATAGCTCGTCCCCGATGGTTCGCACATGGTCGGATCCGATTTCTTTTTGCTCCAATTCTGACAGAATGGAATGAATCATTTCCGGGTATTTGGAACGATCCTCTTTTGATGTCAAAAGAGCGATCATCGACTTTAATTCTTCTAATTCCTGTTTGAGCTGTTGATTTTCGCCGTGGTCAGCTTGCTTTTGCCGTTCTGAAACATGGAGAGGCATTTTCGGCTGTTCCGCTTCCATCCTTTCCATCATTTCCAGTTCAGGATCCACAGCGGCAATCACTTCAAATTGTTTCTTTTTAAAAAAACCGAGAAAGCCTCCACCGTACGTAATCTTGGAATTCAGAATAACAGCGTGCTCGCCTAACTCCTTTCTAATTTTTTTCATGGCTTCCGGCATGGAAGGGGCTATAAATTTCTTCACTTTCATTCGATGGTCACCACCCCGACGCTTTGTACTTCCACATTTGGTTCAAGTTCGTTGAAAGATAGGATCGGTAATCGTGGAAAATATCTTTCCAACAGCTGCCTTACAAACATTCGAATTGCCGGAGAACATAAAATGACCGGCATTTGCTGCATGATAGAAACTTCTTCTACTTTTTTTGAAACGGCTTCTATTAATTTTTGCGAATTGACCGGGTCGATCGACAAATAATTTCCATGCTCTGTTTGTTGTACACTATCAGCGATCAATTTTTCCACCTGCGCTGACAAAGTGATCACTTTGATGGTTCCTTCATCGGCATATTGATTGGTAATTTGTCGTGATAAAGCTTGACGAACATACTCGGTTAACAAATCGGTGTCGGATGTTAATTTGCCGTAATCGGCTAGCGTTTCAAAAATGATCGGCAGATTGCGTATCGAAATATTTTCTTTTAACAGTTTTGCCAACACTTTTTGTATGTCTCCAACGGATAAAGGATTCGGTGTTACTTCTTCAACAAGAACAGGATACGTTTCTTTCATATGGTCAATCAATTGCTGCGTTTCTTGTCTTCCGAGCAAATCATGGGCATTTGCTTTCAATACTTCCGTTAAATGAGTGGAAACAACACTCGGTGGGTCGACGACAGTATAGCCCAGCATTTCTGCTTGATCTTTTACTTCTTCCGTAATCCATTTGGCAGGAAGACCGAATGAAGGCTCAATCGTATCAATTCCTTCAATCGAATCCTCTTCTTCGCCGGAATTCATGGCCAAATAGTGATCAAGAAACAACTCTCCTTTGGCCACTTCATTTCCTTTAATTTTAATTCTGTATTCATTCGGGGCTAATTGAATATTATCTCTGATGCGCACAACCGGAAGAATAATCCCCAATTCCATGGCCAGCTGTCTTCGGATCATCACAATCCGATCAAGCAAGTCGCCGCCTTGGTTTGCATCGGCAAGAGGGATAAGTCCATAGCCAAATTCAAATTCAATCGGGTCAATATTTAATAAATTGACGACATTTTCGGGCCGCCGCAATTCTTCTGCTTCGTTCTCTTCTTGAACCTCTTCCGTTTCCACCGGCTCATCCGGAACTTTTTGAAGCCTGTATCCTCCGATCGCAAGCAGCGCCGCAACCGGAATCGTCAGCAAATCATTAATAGGCGTGGCAATTCCAAGCAAAAAAATGGTACCGGCCGTAACATATAACATTTTAGGATAGGATAACAATTGAGACATTACATCTTCGCCAAGATTGCTGTTTGAAGCGGTTCGAGTGACAATGATGCCAGTAGCGGTGGAAATTAATAATGCCGGTATCTGGCTGACAATTCCGTCCCCCACTGTCAACAATGAATAATGATTGGCTGCATCTTGAAACCCCATACCTTGCTGGACCATGCCAATGACCATTCCAAAAATCAAGTTAATGATGACGATAATAATACCGGCGATCGCATCGCCTTTTACAAATTTAGTCGCACCATCCATCGCTCCGTAAAAATCTGCTTCCCGTGAAATATTTTCACGTCGTTCCCGCGCTTCCTGCTCCGATATCATTCCTGCATTTAAATCCGCGTCAATGGCCATCTGTTTACCCGGCATAGCATCTAAAGTAAAACGTGCTGCCACTTCAGAAACGCGTTCTGCTCCTCTCGTGATGACAACAAACTGAATAATGATTAATATGAGGAACACGACTAAACCAACAACCAAATTTCCGCCGACAACAAACGTTCCAAACGTTTCGACAACGCCTCCTGCCTCCCCTTTGCTCAAAATAGAACGCGTTGTCGACACGTTTAAACCTAATCGAAATAAGGTTAATAGAAGCAGCAAAGACGGAAATACGGAAAATTGGAGCGCTTCATTCATATTCATGGTTGTTAACAGCACCAATAACGCAAGAGATATGTTCAGGATAATCAAAATGCTTAATAGCCATGAAGGAAAAGGAATAATAAGCATTGCGACGATTAAAATGACTCCCAGTAACACCGAAAAATCTCTTACCTTCATGATGTTCTCTCCCAACTTTCAATAAGACCTACACTTTATTTTTTAATCGGTACACATACGCCAAAATTTCAGCGACCGCTTTGAAAAATTCTTCCGGTATCCTCTCTCCAATTTCCACCTGGGTGTACAGAGCCCTTGCCAACGGACGGTTTTCAACCGTTTCAACATGATTCTCTTTGGCGATGGCCTTAATCTTTTGCGCCAAATAATCTGCCCCTTTAGCGACTACAACCGGCGCATCCATTTTCTCCTCTTCATATTTCAGCGCAACGGCAAAATGAGTTGGATTGGTGATTACGACGTCTGCGTTAGGCACTTCTTGCATCATTCTTCTCATCGCCATTTCCCGTTGTCTTTGCTTAATCCGTGATTTGATTTGCGGGTCGCCTTCTGAGTTTTTATATTCATCTTTAATGTCTTGCTTTGACATTCGAATGCTTTTTTCAAAATCGTATTTCTGATAAAGATAATCAAACAAGGCCAAAAACAACAGAGCGATCGAAGCAGAAATTCCCATTTGCACCGTTAACGTTCCTACCGTTTTCAATGAATCGGACAATGACTCAAAAGACAGGCCAAGTACTCTGTCCATATTCATCCACAAAATCACAAAGGTCACGGTTCCGACAATGGAAATTTTTAAAATGGACTTCAGTAACTCTACTAGTGCCTTAATCGAAAAAATCCTTTGAAATCCTTTCATAGGATCGATTTTTTCCAGCTTGGGAACCAACGTCTCCGTCGTAAACAAAAACCCAACTTGCAGATAATTGGCGGCTAAACTTCCCACTAATGCGACAAGCAGAAAAGGGCCGACCATATATGCAAAATCTTTCAATACATCTAAAACGATGGATTTTAAGTTTCCTTCCGTAATAGGCATGAGCATATAATCTTGAAAAGAACGTGAAAAGAGCCGCCTCACAATATTGCCAAGAAAAGAAGAAGCAAAATAGAGCGAGGAAAAAACAGCCAACAGATTGATTGCCGTAACGACCTCTTGGCTTTTTGCCACTTGACCTTTCTTCTTCGCTTCTTCCCTTCTTTTGGGTGTGGCTTTTTCCGTTTTCTCCCCCGCAAAAAACTGCAAATCAACGGTCAATAATCTCACTTTACGTCCCTCCGATGATTTTCATCACATCTCTCATCGCGTATAGCATCATTTCAAATAAATGTTGCACCACCGCGAAAATGGCACTCATCACCACGATCATAACAATAAAAGCCACGGCAATCTTCACAGGAAATCCGACAACAAAAATATTCATCTGCGGAACGGTGCGGGCAATAATCCCCAACGCGACGTCGACTAGAAATAGGGATGCAACCACCGGAACGGCCATTTGAAAGGCGATGACAAACATGGATTGGAAAGCATGAATCATATACTGTGCAAAAGAGCTGCTGCCAAGCGAAAACTTCCCTTGTTCCAGCGGTATGAGCTGATAACTGTAATAAATTCCGTCCAAGAGAAGATGATGCCCGTTTACAGAAAGCAAAAAAAGCAGAGCAAACATGTAAAAATATTGTCCCATGATCGGACTTTGCATTCCTGTGTGAGGATCAATGACATTGGCAATGGTAAACCCCATCTGAAAATCAATGAGAGCTCCGGCTACTTGAACCGCCGCCATCACCAACGCAGCTGTAAATCCAATCAACAGACCGACAAGCATCTCTTTTAATATTAATAAACAGTAGGCGCCATCTATCGCGATCGGCGCAGTATTCATGGTATAGTACATCATCCAAGAAAGAGCGAAAGAAACGCCCACCCGATGTATGGCCGGAATGGTCCGATACGAAAAAAGCGGCACGGTCACAAAAAAAGACGCTACCCGGACAAAAATGAGAAGAAACACGGAGAATTTCGGAACTAGCTGATCCATGCCATCATCCCACAAACTGTGTTAAATTCGATAAAATTTGCGAAGTATAAGAAATCATATGAGTCAGCATCCAAGGACCAAAAAATACCAATCCAACCAGCATCGCCACAATTTTAGGAATGAAAGCGAGTGTTTGTTCTTGAATTTGAGTCATTGCTTGAAAAATACTCACGACAAGTCCGACAATAAGCCCAATCAGCATGATCGGACCGGATAGAATCAAAATCATATAAACTCCTTTTTCTGCGAGAGAAATGACCATTTCGGGATTCATGTACTCTTCACCTACTTATAACTTTGTAAAAGCGACTCAATCACTAAATGCCAGCCATCGACAAGAACGAATAATAATATTTTAAACGGCAATGAAATCATTATCGGAGGAAGCATCATCATCCCCATAGACATGAGTACACTGGACACCACCATATCGATGACAAGAAAAGGAATAAAAAGCATAAATCCCATTTGAAACGCCGTTTTCAATTCGCTGATCGCAAACGCCGGCACAAGCGCGGTTAACGGTATATCCTCTATGCTTTTTGGCCGTTTCGCATTCGAATATTGCAAAAATAAGTCCAAATCCTTTTCTCTCGTATATCGACTCATAAAGTCTTTAAAAGGGACGCTCGCCCGATCATAAGCTTCTTCCAGATTGATTTCATTTTTAAAAAGAGGAGTCAAAGCTTCTTTATTGACCTGTTGAAACACCGGCGCCATGATAAAAAAAGTCAAAAACAAAGCAAGGCCCACCAATACTTGGTTCGGCGGCATCTGTTGCGTTCCCAGGGCAGTACGGACAAAAGACAGCACAATGATGATGCGCGTAAAACAAGTCATTAAAATCAAAATGCTCGGCGCCAGCGATAAAACGGTCAAAAGAAGAAGCAGTTTTACCGACAATGACACATTTTCCGGGGAGCTGTTATTAAAATAATGCATAAATTCATTCATCAGACTTCTTCTCCTTGGTTTCCAGCTGCTGGAGCGCTTGCTCCCTTGAAGTTTTTATTTCGTTTAACTGCTTTTCAAGCACACTTTTAAAAGGCGCTGAACCACCTTTTTTGACCGCTTTTTGTTTTCTCTCCTGCCATTTTCTCAAAGCGACCATAAAAATATCTTTCGTATCCAGCAATAGATCCTTTTGTTGATTGTAAACTTGCAAAAGCTGTTTATATTCTTCTTGGTCGTTGATTTCTTTCAGCAATTCTATGTTTTCACCAACTCCCAAAATAAAAATGCGTTCTCCTATCTTTACCAATTGGATGGAGCGGTTTCCTCCAAGAGGAGAACCGCCCAAATGCTGAATCAGCTTCGAATCTTGAAAAGTTTGGCTTTTTTTATTGATAAATTTGATTAAAAAGTAGATTAATACAATCACAAAAAGGAGCGCGAACAGCATTCTTGCATAATCCCAAGCACTGACTCCGGAAATATCGTCCGTCGCAGTGCTTTTTTCTTTTTTAGATGTTCCTGAATCCTGACATTTATCAGGATGTTCGATACAATCTTTTACGTTTCCGCTCAAGGTTCCGGCGGCAGTGACGGATGTTCCGCCAATACCCAAGAGAAACAGGCTAATGAATATGATCAAACACTTTTTGACTCGTTCCAGATTCAATCGAAAGCACCTTCTTAACATTAACCAAGCGTCTTTTTAATCGCTTCTATCACCCGATCCGCTTGGAAAGGCTTGACGATAAAGTCTTTTGCTCCAGCTTGAATCGCATCAATGACCATAGCCTGCTGTCCCATGGCCGAACACATAATGACTTTCGCATTGGCATCAATCGCTTTTATCGCTTTTAACGCTTCAATTCCATCCATGTCAGGCATCGTAATATCCATCGTTACAAGATCCGGCTGCAACTCTTTATATTTTTCCACGGCTTGATTTCCATCGGCCGCTTCTCCAACCACTTCATAACCGTTTTTCGTTAAAATATCTTTGATCATCATTCTCATAAAAGCTGCATCATCTACAACTAAAATACGATTTCCCATTTTCATTCCTCCTCAAATGATTATTTTAATTGATGAATGCGTTCACTTTGGCTTTGTATTTCCGTTATACGAACACCGAAATTTTCATCTATAACCACAACTTCGCCCTTTGCTATCAACCTATTATTGACCAATATATCCACCGGTTCCCCTGCCAGTTTATCGAGCTCAATGATAGAGCCGGAGGAAAGTTCCAGAATATCCTTTACCGTGCGCACGGTTCTTCCAAGCTCGACAGTCACATTTAAAGGAATATCAAGCAATAAATCTAAATTTCTTGTTTCAACAGAAGGTGCGGTTGTCGGCTGAAATTCCGCAAAAGCGGCAGGCTCCACATGAACCATCGGTTCCGTTTTCCTGCTTTTTCCTACATTCTCTTCTTTCTGAACATCGGGTTGTGGTCGGTCGGTTTTCGACGCAGTCTCTTTCCTTCCCTCATCAATTGTTCCTTTTTGAACAGAATTTTTATCTGATGCGTTTTCTTCATTTGCCATTTGCGGCTCTTCCCCATCGGTTGAAGGGTTCACCAATTCTTCTACAAGACTTTTGGCAAATGAAATCGGCAATAATTGCATGATATTGGAATCAATTAAGTTTCCAATCGTTAAACGGAAGGAGACTTTGACGAACAGTTCGTGATCAGGTATAGCGTCAGCTCCTTCTCCGTTTTTTAAGTCCATTAAGACGAGCGAAGGCGGGGAAATATCTACCCGCTTTTGGAAGATGGTCGACATGGACGTGGCCGCCGAACCCATCATTTGGTTCATTGCTTCCTGGACGGCGCTTAGTTTGATGTCATCCAAAGTTTCGCTTGGATTCTCACCAGTTCCCCCTAGCATGAGATCCGCAATGATCGCGGCGTCTTGCTGTTTTATCACTAAAAGATTCACTCCGGCAAACCCATCGCGATATTCTACCAATATCGCAACATACGGATGAGGAAATTCATCTTGAATTTTGCTCCGAGGGATAATCGAAACAGAAGGTGTGGTAATATCTACTTTTTGGTTTAATAGACTGGACAAGGCTGTTGCCGAGCTACCGAACGAGATATTGCCAATTTCACCCAAGGCATCTTCTTCAACCGGCGTTAAATAATCTTCCGTATGTATCATTTCCTGTTGTTCTTGTTTTTCTTGTTGCGTTTCCACATCGTCTATCTCTTGATTCGGAGCTTCTGCGTCATTCACAGTTCCTTTCAGCAAAGCGTCAATCTCATCCTGCGAGAGCATGTCATCATTTTTCATCGTTTTCTCCCCCCTCAATGGAATCTATAATTTGCACAGCCAGTTGTTTGTTGACTCTTCCCGGTTGGCCGATAAATTTAGGAACATCCCCTGTTTTGATTATCAATGGCTCATCGATTTTTCTATCCAGTCTGATGACATCTCCCACATCCAACGTTAAAAATTCCTCAATCGTAATCTCAGAAGTTCCCAGTTCTGCCGTCACCGGAATTTGCGCATTTCGTAGATTATTTTCTAAAATCTCCAATTCCCCGGGCTTGCGCTCTTTTTTTTCAGATGTTTGCATCCAATAGTGTACGGATAATTTCGGAAGAATAGGTTCCAACACTACATGAGGGATACAAATATTGATCATGCCCATCACTTCGCCAATGACCGTGTTCAAAGAAATGACCACGACGGTTTCATTGGGCGAAATCATTTGTAAAAACTGTGGATTTACTTCAAATTCAGTCAATGACGGATTGATTTCAACAATGTTTTCCCATGCTTCCCGATAATGATAAAAAGCTCGTTCAAACATATTCGACATAATATTCGTTTCGATTTCCGTCAATTTTTCAATTTTACTTTCTCCTGATCCTCTTCCTCCCAGCAAACGATCAACCAGCGCATAGGCGATATTCGGATTAATTTCCATAATAATCCTTCCATCTAACGGCGGAACCTCAAATACGTTTAAGATCGTCAAATTAGGGATTGATCGTATAAATTCTTCATAAGGAATTTGGTCCGCTGAAGCAACAGATATTTGTACATAAGTTCGCAGCTGAGCAGAAAAAAACGTCGTCAATAACCGTGAAAAGTTTTCATGAACCCGAGTTAAACTACGGATTTGATCTTTTGAAAACCGCAGCGCTCGTTTAAAGTCGTATACTTTAACCTTTTTTTCTTCTTCTTCTTTTTTTAATTCATCCGCATTCATTTCCCCGGCAGATAGAGCCGACAAAAGAGCATCAATTTCGCTTTGGGATAATACTTCCTCCGACAAAGAGCTTCACCTCCTTACGGTTCCATCAAGATTGTTGGATGATATAGGAGGTAATGTACACTTTGACGATTTTTCCTTCCTGCATCACCTCGTTTAATCTTGATTTCAACATTTCCGCCAGCTTTTCTTTTCCGGCTGCTCCTTTCAAATCTTCCGCTCTCATCCCGGATAATAATTCTATAATGATGTCCTTTGTTTGAAAATCACGTTTTTCGAGTTCTTCTTTTGCTTTTTTGCTGTCGGTTTGAATTTTAAAGGAAATGCGGATGAAGTCGTTCGAAGCCAAATTGGTTGTAATTTCCGGTACATCGACGGAACATTCCAGAACTTGATCAATATCCGGTTCTTTTCCTTGATGCCCGCTGTTCGACTTTAACATGATCACCAGCGCAACAGCCCCGGCCAATGTGATGACGGTTAAAATAATGAGCATAATGGTCAGCATTTTATTTCGACCTTGGCTAACCGCTTCATTCCCCATCGCCAGACACCTCCTTATCCAATTTTCCGAACAGCTGAATGCTCCGATAAAAATCCAGCACCAGCTTTTGCACCTGATCTTTGGATTCTTTCACTACATATTTGCGCCCATTCGTTAACGTAATCGTCGTATCCGGAAAAGCTTCGATCGTTTCTATGTAAAGTGCGTTTAACTGAAAGGGCCTTCCATTTAAGCGCGTTAATGTAATCATACTGTCAGAGGGCCGCTAAGAGCCTGCGGCCCCTCCCTCCCTTGCTAAAAAACTCGTATTCTATCGTTTTAGATTGACCAACTCTTCCAAAATTTGGTCCGAAGTCGTAATAATTCTTGAATTGGCTTGAAAGCCGCGTTGGGCCACAATCATTTCCGTGAATTCCTCAGATAAATCGACATTGGACATTTCCAAAGCACCAGGAACAATTTTTCCTGCTCCCTTTGTTCCTGGTGCATTACTATTCATATTGCCTGAATTCGTTGTGACCTGATAAAGGTTATTTCCAACCTTTTCTAAACCTTCGGGGTTGGGCAACTTAGCCAATGCGATTTGCCCTGCCGTTTTTAGAGTGTCCGAATCATCTACATAAGTAACTGTTCCATCAGGACCTATACTAATCGATTTAGCTGAAGTGGGAATATTAATTTTTTTGTCACCCATACCCATTACATATAGCCCATCTTCATTCACAAGATCTCCATTTTTATCGAGATAAAAGTTTCCGGCTCTAGTTAAGTAATCATTCGTTCCATCACGTACAATAAAAAATCCATCACCGGAAATGGCCAAATCAAGCGTCCTGCCGGTAGTCTGCAAGCTTCCTTGCGTTTGCACTGTATCGATAGCACCAAGTGTAGAGCCCAAACCGACTTGTTTCGGATTTGTTCCTCCTACTGCCCCAGCCACTGGAGCACTTGCCCCGGAAATTTCCTGGCTGACGAGGTCTTTAAAAATCGTACGTCCTTTTTTAAAGCCATAAGTGTTGACGTTGGCAATATTGTTCCCGATGACATCGAGTTTCGTTTGGAAATTTTTCATTCCGCCGATTCCCGAGTACATGGATCGAAGCATATCACATTTCCCCTTTCCGATTTTCTGCGACAGTTCATCGCTTGTCTCAAGCATTCCATAACAAGAGGTCGTTCTATCATCATTCATTTAGTTTCTAGCTTCAAATGATGATAGTTTCCATATTATTGAGCCATGCACAGACTTTTTCAGGTTTCATCCGTACTAGGAGTTTCAGACGATGCTTGAATTTCTGAAATATTGGCAGGCTCCAATACTGTGCCATCCGTTAACACAAACTCAACGCTATCTCCTGTAAATCGTACGGATGATACCACTCCATGTCCTTCTTTTACCACCGGGTCTCCATTTGGATCATCGCTGTCTTCCAGTTTGTGATAAGTGACGTTTTTCCCGACAAAAGAACTGTAAGCAATATATTGATTTTGCTGCTCCATGTTCAAAAGTTTCTCAAAAGAAGCAGCCAAATTCGTGATTTGTTCCAACGTCGAAAATTGCGCCATTTGGCCGATCATCTCATTATTGTCCATCGGACTCAAAGGATCTTGATTTTGCATCTCGGCCATTAACAGTTTTAAGAAATCATCTTTTCCTAAAATCGAATTGTCTTTTCCATTCGTATTGGATTGATTATTAGTCGTCGATAAATAAAGGCTTGGATCAATGGTATTTCCCATATTCTCACCTAAACTTCCATATTAATGAGTAGTTCTTCAAAGGAACGGTCGGATTCTTTTTCATCGTCCTTTTGTTTTTGCGGCTGCTGCCGCTGTTCTTGGCGCCCGCCTTCAGATGAATCGCGATGATATGTGTCTAATTCAGGCGGATGAAACACGATCTCCACTTTATCTACGGAAATATTTTGTTGAGTAAATGCCTGTTTTAAAGAAGCTATATTAGAATCAATCAATTCTTTAACGGTTTGAGCGGAAGCCAAAATTCGCGCTGTTACAACGCCATCTTTTTGCTGCAGCTCAATCCGCAGCGTCCCCAAATTCTCTGGATACAATTTAATCATTAAAGTATTCGCATTCGGTTGTTTAGCAAATTGCGACTTTTCTAAGATCTGTCTAAATTTATCAATAAACTGCTGCAAGTTCATCAGTTTCGGATTTGATTGCAACGGAACTGAAATCGTTTCCCCGGCCTTAGTCGTATTGGACTGCAAAGAAGAATTAAGAGACGCTTCATGTTCATTCAACGGCTGAATTTCCTTCACACTTTCTCCCCATTTAGCGACCGATTCATGTCCTGACAGTTCCTTTTCTCCATCTGTCGTTTGCGTTTGCGGTTGAACATAATGGGAATAAGCCTTTTTCAAAATGGCCAGCTGCTGATTATCGGCTTCAACCGTTTCCGTCTCCGCTTTTTGGCTGATTTCACTTAAAAGCTTTTGAATCCAGTGAACAGACTCTGATACATTCGGTGATAACTGTGCTTTACTGTCTAGGTTCGTTAGCTGTTTTGCCGCTGCGAACAGTGGCACCATTACATTTGGATCTAGTTTTTTCCACTGATCGATCGGTAAAGCGACTAGCCCTTCTAACACTGCGATCAATTGTTCAACAGAGTCCTTTTGTATCTTTGAATCGTTTTGTTCGATGTCAGGTGCTCCAGATCCCAGCCATTTGTGAAGGGCATCTGAAACCACAGCTTGAGCCTTTTGTAATAATTCAGACGGCAACACTAGATCTTTTAACGCTTCGTCTTGCCACTCGTTGGACGGTTTTTCCAAATCAATCCCCGAGCTTTGGCTGCCCTCAAGTATCTGCAAAACACGAGCGATCCAGTCTTGCGAAGACGCATTGTTTTGCTGCGATGTGATAACGGACTTTGATTCCTTTCCGCTTTCTTCCATAACTTGGCTGAACAAAGCTGCAAACGGCGAGCCTTCAGCCATTTGGAAATCAGGCATCTCTAATGCAGCCGTTGATTGGATCGCCCCCAACAAAGGCATTTTCATCATTCCTGCATTTAAAGTAGCCCCGGTTTTGCTTGAAAAGGGGAACATGCTCCCCAACAAGGGCATTTGTTTCATCCCTGCATTCAAACCCTCACCTCCTTTCCAGCTCTTATCGTTACAGAAGAAATGTCATTTTACGGATTGGCCAACAATCTTGTGTATTTGGCGGCTGTATCTGGCGGTAGTTTTTCCAACACTTGAGCTTGTTGATCCGTATTCAGCTGTGACAAAATGCTGACCGCTTGTTCATCCGTCATTTTCATTAATATGGCCGCTACATTTTGAGGCGACATCGTTTCGTACGTTTTCGCAACGTTTTTGCTCATTTGAGCTTTATTGGCTGCTTGTTTTTGCTTCGAGAGATTTTCCATCTCAATATTTAGTCGATCATTTTCTACTTGCAGATCCTCCATTTTTGAATTGGCAGAATCCAGCTGATTTTGCAATTGATCAATTTTCGATTGCTTTTTTTTCACTTCTTTCTCTAAGGAAGCAATTTTGTGCACATATTCATTCATCTTTTGCTTCTGCTCTTGGGAAGCGGCCATTTGATCTAAAAACGGAATTTTGCCTCCCGCTTTTTTGATAGCATCAGCAAACGATACACCGGACACTGACATAACAAAATAAGCAATCACAGCAGCAAACACAAGCGGTATGATGCCAACAAATAATATCCATTGAAAAGCGCTATACCCTTTCTCTTCTTGGTCTTGTTTGCCGGATTTCTTGTTTTTTGCCATATTGACTCACCTGTTTCTCCGATTCATAAACTGAATAACGGAAAGTTCATCCATTTCTTTGTTTTCCATTTGCCCTAACAACTTTTTATATTTCTGCCATTCTTTTTCTTTGATTTTTTCGTATTTTTTCACTTCTATGTTCTTTTCTTTCAGCTGGTTTTCAAACCAGAACATTCTATTTCGAGCGTTCATCACCAGTTGCTGCTGATAGTCAATCATCTTTTCCAAATTACTGATGAACAGCTGATAATGCTGGATTTCATACACCGGAAAGCCGGATGCCAATTGGGTCTCTTGAAACGCCAGCAAATCTTCCTTTTTCTTTAATAACTCGTATAATTTCTCGGCGACTTGTTCAAATTGCCTTTTGGCGCGGTGATATCCCGATTGAATTTCTTCTTTTTCGCGTTCTTTTATTTGCAGGATTTTTTCAAACTTAAAATAGTATCCCATTACTGCCAGTCTCCTTTTTCACCTAATTGAATAAGCGAACGGATACTTTCTTCCATTGTCGACTTTTCATTCACATCTTGTTTCAAAAAGGAAACAATTTTTGGATAATAGGCAATCGCTTTGTCAATATCCTCGGATGAGCCTTTTTTATAGGCGCCGATATTAATTAAATCTTCGGCGTTTAAATATGTACTCATCATTTCTCTTATTTGCGCAGCAGCATGTTTGTGGTCTTCTCCCGCCAACGTGTTCATCAAGCGGCTGATGCTTTTCAGTACATGAATGGCCGGGAATTGCCCTTTATTCGCAAGGTTCCGGTCCAAAACAATATGTCCGTCTAATATTCCACGAACGGTGTCTGCAATCGGTTCGTTCATGTCATCACCGTCTACAAGCACCGTGTAAAAAGCGGTGATGGTTCCTTTTTCGCTAGTACCGGTTCTCTCCAGCAATTTAGGCAAAATGGCAAAAACGCTTGGCGTATAACCCTTTGTCGCCGGCGGCTCTCCGGTAGCAAGCCCGATTTCCCGCTGAGCCATTGCTACGCGGGTGACAGAATCCATCAGCAGCATGACATTGAACCCTTTATCACGAAAATATTCTGCAATGCTTGTCGCCGTATAGGCCCCCTTGATCCTCATGAGGGCAGGCTGGTCGGAAGTTGCAGCCACTACAATGGAACGGGATAAACCTTCTGGCCCCAAATCTCGCTCAACAAATTCGCGCACTTCTCTTCCTCTTTCTCCGATGAGGCCGATCACGTTGAGATCCGCTTTCGTATTGCGGGCAATCATGCCAAGCAATGTGCTTTTGCCGACGCCGCTTCCCGCAAAAATGCCGACACGCTGACCTTTTCCTACCGTCAGCAGGCTGTCGATTGCACGAACCCCTACTTCCAAGCGCTCCGATATAGGAGGGCGCTTTAAAGGATTGGGCGGTTCTTGATCGGTTGCGATAGACGAGAGACCTCTAGGCAATACCGAACCGTCCATTGGCATACCGAGCGGATCGACAATTTTGCCGATCAAAGCGGAGCCTACTTTAATTTCCAACGGTTTTCCCTCAGATTCTACTAAACTTCCCGGCGCAATTTCACTCAAATGGGTATATGGCATTAAAATGACCATTTCATCGCGAAAACCGACAACTTCCGCAAGAATCTTCTTATCTGATTGTTTTTGCGAAGGGTAAATATAGCATATATCGCCTACCGAACAGTCGGGGCCTTGAGATTCGATCATAAGTCCGACGACCCGCTTGACTCGGCCATATTGCTGATAGGACGATATATTGGCGATTTTATGAATGAGATCAGCCGCTTTCAAGCAAGATCACCTTCAAACATTTCCATGAGCGTCTGCCTGATTTTAAACAATTGACTGTCAACGCTGGCGTCCAGCCTTCCATGTATAGTTTCGATAATGCAATCATTTATGTCTAAGTCTTCATCCGGATACAGATAAAGTTCAACGACAGCCGGAAAAATGGCCTCCAATTCTTCCTTTTGCGAAAGCAAAAACTCATAACGAGACGGATGAACGTGGATTTCAACTTCCCGTGAATCCTTAATTTCTTTAAAACTCCTTTTAACAAGAGACGAGAACAGTTCCTCATCTTTTTCTAAAACCGTCCCTAAAATCTTTTCCGCAGTTTTCATCGCTAGCTCCAAAATGACTTTTTCCGACTGAATAATATTCTTTTGAGCTTCCATTTTTGATTGTTCGACAACATTTTTCGCGGATTGAAGCAACGTTTTATATTCTTTGTAGCCATCCTGCCGTCCTTGTTCTATCCCTCGTTCATATCCTTCCTGATAAGCTTGCTCCATTAAAGATTCCTTTTCTTGTTTCCACGACAATTTTTCTTGTTCTAGTTGTTCCTTTAGCTTTTTTGCCTCGTATTCCGCTTTCTCCATGATTTCATCTGCTTCTTGCCTTGCCTTTACAAGTAGTTGCCCCTTGTCTAAGTCTGTGTCGGCAGCAGACTCTTCATTTAATTCGGTGGTGGAGACTTCTCTTATGTTGATCACTCTCGCGGATCGTTTTTGTTGGTAGCCCCACGAAGATTTCAATATTTTAGACAATAATATCATCTCCTCCGCCCCGGGCAATGATAATTTCTCCAGCATCTTCCAATTTCCGAATGACGCCGACAATGCGCGACTGAGCTTCTTCGACATCACGAAGACGGACAGGACCCATATATTGCATTTCTTCTTTAAACGTTTCTGCCATTCTGGACGACATATTTCGAAAGACTACTTCTTTCACTTCCTCGCTGGCGACTTTTAATGCAAGCAGCAAATCTTCATTTTCGCAATCGCGGATAACACGCTGGATCGAACGGTTATCTAATGTCACGATATCTTCAAATACAAACATCCTCTTTTTAATTTCTTCTGCCAATTCCGGATCTTGAATTTCCAAAGTATCTAAAATCGTTTTTTCCGTCGAACGGTCCACACCGTTTAAAACTTCAACAACTGTTTCAATTCCTCCAGTTTGCGTGTAGTCTTGCGTAACGGTGGCGCTTAATTTTCTTTCTAATATCGCCTCAACTTCACTGATGATTTCCGGAGAAGTCCGATCCATTATCGCAATTCTACGCGCCACATCCGCTTGAACATCTTGAGGCAATTCTGACAGGATTTGCCCTGCTTGCTGCGGATCCAAATAAGAAAGTATTAACGCAATCGTTTGCGGGTGCTCATTTTGGATAAAATTTAAAATTTGACTTGGGTCCGCTCGCCGTGCAAAATCGAACGGACGGACTTGTAAGGAAGAAGTAAGCCGATTGATGATTTCCTGAGCTTGTTCTTTGCCAAGCGCTTTTTCAAGGATCGTTTTCGCATAACCGATACCTCCTTGAGAAATATAGTCTTGCGCCATGGCAAGTTGCTGAAATTCTTCCATCACTTCATCTTTTGCCTTTGAATCTACTTTTTTCACATTGGAAATCTCCAATGTTAACCGCTCAATCTCTTCTTCGGTCAAATGTTTGTAGACGGACGCCGAAACATCCGGCCCCATCGAAATAAGGAGAATGGCTGCTTTTTGTTTGCCTGTTAACTTGTTTTTCGTTCCGGCCAACCTTCACCCTCCTATTCCTCAGACAACCAAGTTCTGATTAGTTTTGCAAACTCTTCTGGCTTTTCTTTCGCCATTTTTTCTATCTGCTTCCTGCGCTCCAATTGCTCATTATTTTTTTCTTCTTCTTGTTGAATTTTTTCAGCTGCAAGTTCAGACTCCAACAGTTCTTCCTCTAATTCGTCCTCTCTTGCCATCCGCGAACGGATTAAGAAGAAAACAAGCAAGCCAATGATTAATAATAAGATCGCTCCGATCAAATAAGCCCACCACGGAAGGAGCGGCTGCTTTTGATCCTGAAACTTGATTTTGCCGTTAAACGGTTGAACAGAAACGGCAATTTTGTTTTGAATGTCATTATCCGTCAACTGTGTTCCTGTACTCTTGTCAATGGACGTGCTAACAACAGTTGACAATATTTTTTTTATGTCGTCCACCCGGCTTTGCGGAAGAGACGCCGGATCATTCGCTTTTGGCGGCTCAACTAACACTTGAATACCTAAATCGCGAATTTTATAAGGGCTTTCTACAATTTGTCTATGAATGCGGTTGATCTCATAGTTAATCGTTTCTTCTTTATGTTCGGAATTTCCGCTGCCGGTTTGACCTTGAACATAAGTGGATCCTACTGTATCCGCTTGGTTTTGAGATTGAGGTGTTCCTCCTTGAGCTGCGTTTGTCCCAGTATATGTATCGGATATTCGTTGGGCGCTAATCTCAATTCCCTTCATATTTTCTTTATCAACAGGTTCTACCAATTTTTCGTCCCGTTTTTCTTTTGTAAAGTCGATATCGGCCGTAACAGATACGACTACTTTGTCTTGGCCCATCAAAGTACCGAGCATGGTTTGGACTTGCTGTTGGATGTCCCGTTCCACTTGCTTTCTCACATTCAATTGCTGTGCGAACTCATCGCCGGTTGTATCGTCATTATTTTGCAAATCATAGTACTCAAAATTTTGGTTCATAATGACAATATTATCTTCCGGCAAATTCGGAACGCTTTTGGAAACCAAATGATAAAGGGCTTTGATTTGCTTGTTATCAAATTGATATCCCGGCTCGGTTTGCAAAACGACAGACGCTGATGCTTCTTCGTTTTTATCACTGACAAACACACTTTTTTCTGGAAGATTGATCATGACTTTTGCATCTTTGACACCATCAATGCTTTTAATTAAGTTCGCAAGTTCGGTTTGCATGGCATCCAACTTCAACACGTTGAATTCGTTGTCTGTCATTCCGAATTTTGCATTTTGGCTAAAAAAGCTGTAGTCAATCTGTCCCGTTTTAGGCAATCCTTCAGCCGCCAGGTCCACTTTCAGCGAATCCACCGAATCTGAAGGCACCATGATGGTGGTTCCCCCGTCGGTAATTTTATACTTGACGCCGCGGGAATCCAAATCTTGCTTGATTGAACCGACTTCTTCCGGCGATAAATTGCTGTACAAAGGCTCCATTTTCGTTCGCGTTGCAAAAAAGGTGATAACACTCGCCAGTAGCACAATTAACGCTAAGCTGCTTAGAAAAATCGTTTTTTGTTTCTTTGAACGACTTTTCCAGAAATTAGATGCATTGGCAAAATACTGTTTTAATTTTTCGTTCATTATGATCCCCCGGTTATTTCTCTTAATCTCTCAACATAACCGTTTTATTAGACTTGCATTCTCATGATTTCCTGGTAAGCTTCGACCGCTTTATTTCTAACTTCTACCGCTAAATTCAGCGCTACTTGTGCTTTTTGGGAAGCAATCATGACTTCATGAAGATCTACATCATCACCGAGAGCCAGTTTTTGGCTAAGTTGGTCGGCCTGCAATTGGCTGTCATTCAAGCTGTTTATGGAATTTTTTAATATATCACGAAAACTGGAGTCTTTTTGCTGGTTTGTATCAGCAGCTTTTGTGAGTGTAGGGGCGGACGGCTGAAAAACGGACTCAACCGCGCCTATTGATTGAATCGCCATATTGCAAAACTCCTTTCTGTGTGATTATAAGTTTATGAGCTTATTTTCCGATTTCCAAAGCTTTCATTAACATCCCCTTTGTGGCATTCAGTACGGTGACATTTGCTTCATACGAACGGGTTGATGACATTAAATCCACCATTTCTCTTAAAGGATCGACATTGGGCATTTGTACGTATCCGGCCGCATTGGCATCTGGATTTTCCGGATCATAAACAAGTTGAAAAGGTGTCGTCTGGTCTTCTACAATTTTTGTCACTTTTACGCCGCCGCCGGCAGTGGGGGCATTGCCGCCATTTATCGCTGCCTGCATGTAAGATGAAAAATTGGTCTGTTGCGGCTCCAAAACAACCGTTTTTCTCCGATAAGGCTCCCAATGTCCGTTGACCATTTTCGCCCTTGTCGTATCCATATTCGCCATATTAGACGATATGACGTCCATTCTTACTCTGTCAGCAGTTAACGCGGAAGAGCTTATATTCAAGCTTTGAAAAATCGACATGACTATTTCCCACCTTTAATAACCGTATTTAAGGAAGAAAATTTTCCACTAATCAACTCGGCCATCGCATTATAATAAATTTGATTACTTGCAAGATCCGACATTTCTTTATCCATATCGACACTATTTCCATTTTCGTTATAGGAGGATGGGCGGCTGAAAATGGCACTAGACAATGTATCTTCGTTTGGAAACGTGAAATGTCTCCGATCCGTTCGATAGGCGGTTATTTGGTTGGACTTGGACGATTCCAGCAGTTTTTGAAAACTGACATCCTGGGCTTTGTAGTTGGGCGTGTCAACATTGGCGATATTATTGGCTATGACCTTTTGTTTTAATGCCGAATAGTTTAGCGCCTGTTCTAGCGTTGTGATTGAATTTGAAAAGAAATCCATTTTTTCACCCCCCATCCCTTGAATTCTTTGTCTTAAAAACCGTCAAAATCCTTCTTTTTCGATAATTGATCATGTTTTTTTAGAATGATGGTGTCGCGGCCAATTCCAATCATGATGGACAAGACAAAAATCTCAACATCCCCTTACCAATAATAACCTATGGGACATATTTGTACCATGACCTATTAACTAAAAAATCCTACAATGTAAAATATATCATATTTCCCTTTGTCGAAACACTGGGACTTTTTGCTCTTAATATAGTTGTAATAATTCTGAATAGAAGGATAACGGCTATTATTTAGTATAACGCTTTTTTTGTACAAAAAATAATGTAGTTTTTTGTCGTCATCTTCTTTTCCTATCATGAATTGGCTTATACCTTATATGAACGGATGAATCTAATTTTTGCACATCCACGTGAATACCGCCAGTTCCTTCATTGCATGACAGTTGTCAATGAAAGGAGAATTATACGACTTTTCCATTATGATAAAATCTGATTGTTCATTCATTTGAAATGTTACAGTCGTCTTTTGTATTTATACTCATAAAAAAACCGCCGAAAAATCGGCGGTTGAACATGATTAATGAGATTTTAATTTTTCAAGTTCCACTAAAAATTTATCGTTTAATACTTTAATATAAGTACCTTTCATTCCAAGAGAGCGTGATTCGATCACTCCGGCACTTTCCAGTTTGCGAAGGGCGTTGACAATAACAGAACGGGTAATGCCGACACGGTCAGCGATTTTCGAAGCCACTAACAGCCCTTCTTTGCCGTCCAGTTCCTCAAATATATGTTCGATCGCTTCCAATTCACTGTAAGAGAGCGAACTGATAGCCATTTGAACAACCGCTTTGCTGCGGGCTTCTTCTTCAATTTCTTCCGTTTTTTCACGTAAAATTTCCATTCCGACTACAGTAGCTCCATATTCCGCCAAGATCAAGTCATCGTCTGAAAATTGTTCATTCAAGCGGGCAAGTATGAGAGTTCCAAGACGCTCTCCTCCACCCACGATCGGCACAATCGTGGTTAAGCCGTTTCTGAACAAGTCTTTGTTCTCAACCGGAAAAGCAGTATATTCACTGTCGATATCCAAGTTTGGAGAAGTTTCTTTAATGTTGAACAAATTATTCGTATATTCTTCCGGAAAACGGCGTTCTTCCAGCATTTTTTTCATACGCTCATTTTCAATTTGCTGATGAACGGCAAATCCGAGCAATTTTCCTCGACGGCTTACCACAAACACATTGGCCCCAATCACTTCGGCCATCGTGATCGCCATTTCTTTAAAATTCACAGGTTTTCCTGCAGCTTTTTGTAGCATCGCATTAATTTTTCTAGTTTTGGTTAATAGATCCATTACTGTTCCTCCTAATACTATTCAATTTTTATTTATGGTATGAACGTTGCATTTTCCCTATTTTATAACTCTGTCAAGAAGATTCAAACTAGAGTATAAACTGGCTTAAATCCTTATCCTTTGAAATAGCTGCTAATTTTTCATCCACATATTGAGGAGTGATTTGGATCGTTTCCAAATTGATATCCGGTGCTTCAAAGGATAAGTCTTCCAACAATTTTTCCATGATCGTTTGAAGTCTTCTGGCTCCAATATTATCAGTATTTTGATTAACCTTAAATGCAAGTTCAGCGATTCTTTTTATAGCATCGTCAGAAAATTCTATTTTTATACCTTCCGTTTCCAATAATGCTTGATATTGTTTAATCAAAGCATTATCAGGTTCAACAAGAATGCGTTGAAAATCTTCTACAGACAACTTTTGCAGTTCTACCCTGATCGGAAAGCGGCCCTGAAGTTCCGGTATGAGATCAGACGGTTTTGCCATATGGAAAGCACCCGCCGCAATGAACAAAATATAATCCGTTTTAATTGAACCATATTTGGTCGTCACAGTCGAGCCTTCTACGATTGGCAAAATATCTCTTTGAACACCTTCTCTCGATACATCGGCAGAAGAAGAGGTTCCATTTTTATTGGCGATTTTATCAATTTCATCGATGAAAATAATGCCAGTCTGTTCAGCACGATAGATGGCTTCTTGAACGACTTCGTCCATATCAATTAATTTTTGAGCTTCCTCATTGGTGAGTACTTTCCGCGCTTCTTTCACCGGCATTTTTCGTTTTTTCTTTTTCTTTGGCATAAGGCTGCCAAGGGCCTCTTGGAAGTTTTGCCCCATTTGTTCAATTCCGGACCCTTGCAGAAGGTCGAACATGGAAGGTTGTTGTTCTTCAATTTCAATGGTGACCAGTTCATCTTCCAATTCCCCTTTTGCCAACCTTTCGGCAATTCTCTTGCGCTTTTCGTGGATATTTTGATCATTATCCGTGTCGCCCGCTTGATTTGATTCCATTTCTGTGCTGCTGCCGAATATCATTTCAAAAGGATTTTTATAGTGATGGGAATTGTTTTTGCCGGGAACGAGCAGTTCAACAAGCCGCCTGTTTGCCGCTTCTTCTGCACGTTCTTTTACCCCCAGCATTTTTTCTTCTTTTACCATACGGACCGAAACTTCCGCCAGATCACGGACCATTGATTCAACATCACGTCCCACATATCCGACTTCCGTGAATTTTGTCGCTTCTACTTTGACAAATGGAGCTCCGACTATTCGGGCAATTCGTCGAGCGATTTCCGTTTTACCGACTCCTGTCGGTCCAATCATCAAAATATTTTTCGGAATAATTTCATCCCGAACATGATCCGGAAGCAAACTGCGGCGATATCGATTTCTCAGTGCCACCGCCACTGCTTTCTTCGCTTCCTTTTGCCCGATGATATATTGATCAAGCCGATCGACAATTTGTTTTGGCGTTAATTCCAGAGCGCTTTTTTTCATGGAAACTCACCCCTTTACAGCTCTTCCACTATAATATGGTCATTCGTATAGACGCAAATTTCACCGGCAATTTCAAGAGCCGCTCTCGCAATTTCTTTCGCCGAGAGCTCATTTCCAGAAAATCTTTTTAAGGCACGGCCGGCAGCCAGTGCATAATTCCCTCCGGAACCAATCGCCAAAACACCGTCATCCGGTTCAATGACTTCCCCTGTTCCAGAGATGAGTAGAAGATCTTTTTGATCCATGACAATCAACATGGCCTCCAATTTTCGAAGCACTTTATCGCTTCGCCATTCTTTGGCAAGCTCCACAGCAGCCCTTTGCAGATTTCCATTATACTCTTGAAGCTTTCCTTCAAACATGTCGAATAAAGTAAAGGCATCCGCTACGCTTCCGGCAAAACCAGCAAGCACACGTCCGTTGAAAATTTTTCTGACTTTTCGAGCCGTGTGTTTCATGATTACGGCTTCGCCAAACGTGACTTGGCCATCCCCCGCCATTGCACATTGACCATTATGCTGTATGGCAAAAATGGTTGTCGCATGAAAATTGCTCACTGTCCTTCCTCCTTATCCGGACTAAGCCCGAGGATGATGATTTAAGTAACTCTTTCGCAAATGCTCATTCGTCACATGTGTGTACAACTGAGTAGACGATAAATGAGAATGGCCCAACAATTCCTGAACCGCTCGCAAATCCGCCCCATTATTCAACATATGCGTTGCAAAGGTGTGCCTTAACATATGAGGGTGAATTTTTCCAGACAATGATGCTTTTTTTATGATTTGATTTAAAATATGCCGTATGCCCCTGGGCGTTAATGGTCCACCGCGGGCATTCACAAATAAGGCGGAATGTTGATGGTCATTTTTTTGTGTAAGTATGCTTCTAGATTTTTGTATGTAACGCTTGATGGCTTCTTCGGCAAAACTGCCAAAAGGGACATATCTTTCTTTTTTTCCCTTTCCTTTCACTAAAAGTGTACACAATTCGAAATCAATATCATTCATTTGAATATTAGCACACTCGCTTACGCGAATTCCGGTGGCGTATAATAGTTCCAGCAACGCTTTATTTCGGATGGCAAGGGGTTCCTCGCCTTCACAAGCAGCAAATAAAGCTTGCATTTCTTCATCATAAAAAAAGTCAGGCAGCCTTTTTCCTTTTTTAGGCTGGGACACAAGTAAAAATGGATTTCCAGTAATCTTATTTTCTCTTTCTAAAAAGCGATAAAAACTTCTTAAACTGGATATTTTTCTAGAAACGGTCGTTCTAGCCATTTGCTCTTCATATAACTTCGTCAAAAAAAGCCGGGCATCTATATACTCCACATCCTCGACCTTTTTGATACTTTGCTCAATCATGAACTTATAAAACTGCTCGATATCACGGCGATAATTGTCAATTGTATATTCGGAGTAGTTTTTTTCTATTTGCAAATACTGCAAAAAGAACTTCAACTCATCTTCCATGTTGGACACCTCACAGGGCTACTAAATAGTAACATATATCAGCAGCCCTTGCAATGTTTCTACAAACTTTTCACAAAGTTATGAATTGTTTCTAATGCTCGGCGTGCGTATTCCATATTTCTTTCTTTTTTATCACGAATTTTCTTCGGAAGTGCAGGAAACAATCCAAAGTTCGCATTCATCGGTTGAAAATGGTCCGGATTAGCAGTCGTAATATAATGTGCCATACTGCCAATCGCCGTAACAGCAGGAAATTCCACAGGGTCTAAGCCTTTCGCCAGTCTTGCAGCGTTTAATCCTGCCACTAATCCGCTGGCAGCTGATTCTACATATCCCTCTACCCCCGTCATTTGCCCGGCAAAGAATAAAGTGTCCCTATTTCGAAATTGATAGGTCGATTTTAGTACTTTTGGCGAGTTAATAAACGTATTTCGATGCATGACACCGTAACGGACAATTTCAGCATTTTCTAATCCGGGAATTAAACGGATCACTTCTTTTTGCGGCCCCCATTTCATATGCGTTTGAAAACCGACAATATTATACAATGTCCCGGCAGCGTCATCCTGTCTCAGCTGCACGACTGCAAATGGACGTTTATTGGTACGAGGATCTTCCAATCCAACTGGCTTTAGCGGCCCGAACAGAAGCGTCTTTTTCCCTCTTTGCGCCATTACTTCCACCGGCATGCATCCTTCAAAATATTTTTCTTCTTCAAACTCTCTTAATGGAACGGTTTCCGCCGCCAATAACGCTTCGTAAAAACGGTCAAATTCTTCTTCCGTCATCGGGCAGTTCAAGTATGCCGCTTCCCCTTTATCATAGCGGGATTTTAAATATACTTTGTCCATATCGATGCTTTCTTTCTCAATGATCGGCGCCGCGGCATCATAAAAATAAAGATAATCTTCGCCAGTCAGCTCTTTTAATTTTTCTGACAACGATGGGCTGGTCAGAGGACCGGTCGCAATAACCGTTATGCCTTCCGGTATTTCCGTCACTTCTTCCGTAATGACGGTAACATTCGGATGGTTTTTCACTCGATTTGTGACATTGGCTGCAAATTCATGTCGGTCGACCGCCAGAGCTCCCCCTGCAGGTACTCGGCAATCATCAGCAGAACGAATGATGACGGAGTTAAGTGTTCTCATTTCTTCTTTTAATACACCAACTGCATTAGTAAGAGTATCGGCACGCAATGAGTTGGAACATACCAGTTCCGCAAATTTATCGGTATGATGAGCCGGTGTTTGTTTGACCGGCCTCATTTCATAAAGATTGACCTTTAATCCCCGTTCTGCGATTTGGAACGCGGCTTCGCTTCCGGCAAGACCGGCTCCTACTACATTTACTGTTTGTGTCATATTTATATTGCCTCCTGATAGATGAACCTTATCGTTTTACTGTCTCTTCTTTATCCCGTATGGATTTTACAACAGCTGAATCGTCAAAAAAAGCGTTTTGCTTACCACGAAGAAAGAGTGAGCGATTTTGCCCACCCTTCCGTGATCTTATTGGAATCTTAACATTCCTCACACGAGGCTGTTTTACGGACTGCTTTTGCTGCAGGCATTTTCGGAACGAAAGGACAAAGAACGCCCACATTCAATCATGCAGCCAAATTCCATTTATTGTTGCGGTTGTTCTTTATATTCACACTGTGTACATTGAACTTGCACACCTTTTTTTAATTTTTTTTCTACTAACAGTCCTTCGCATTTCGGGCATTTACGATCAATCGGTTTATCCCATGAAAGAAAATCGCATTCCGGATAACGGTCGCAGCCGTAAAAAATCCGGCTTTTTTTGCTTTTTCTTTCTATTATATTTCCTTTATGGCATTTCGGGCATTTCACTCCGATTTCTTTCACTATCGGCTTAGTGTTTCGGCATTCCGGAAAATTGCTGCAGGCCATAAACTTTCCGTATCTGCCCATTTTAAATACCATCGGGCTTCCGCATCGTTCGCAATCTTCCCCGGCATACTCATCTTTTATTTCTACTTTTTCCATTTCTTGTTCTGCTTTATCCAAATGTTTTTCAAAGCCTTTGTAAAAATCATCTATGACTTTGATCCACTCTACTTTTCCTTCTTCGATTTCATCCAATTCCTTTTCCATATTGGCCGTAAATTCCACATCTACAATTTCCGAGAAAAACTCAAGCAATAATTCATAGACAATTTCGCCAAGCTCTGTGGGAACAAAGCGTTTATTATCTAAAGACACATAGCCTCGTTTTTGTATCGTATCAAGAGTAGGAGCATAGGTGGATGGCCGTCCAATTCCAAGCTCCTCCAGCGTTTTCACTAAACGAGCTTCCGTATATCTTGGCGGTGGTTGTGTAAAATGCTGTACAGGTTCAATTTTTTCCGAATTTACTCTATCACCTTTTTGTAAATCAGGCAACCAATTTTCCTTTTCTTCTTTGTTATCGTCCGTTCCTTCCACATAAACTTTCATAAATCCCGGAAATTTTATTTTCGAACCATTTGCCCGAAACATGACCCCATTTTGCAGAAGATCCACACTGATGGTATCCATGATCGCAGGAGCCATTTGACTAGCTACAAAACGCTCCCAAATCAGTTTATACAGTTTAAATTGATCTCTGGTTAAATATTCTTTTATTTTCGCCGGCTCTCTAAATGTGCTGGTAGGCCGAATCGCTTCATGGGCATCTTGGGCATTTGTTTGCTTTCTTTCTTTTCGCTTTTCCGTTGGAGTATAGTTTTTTCCAAAATGTTCTTCTATATACTGTAAAGATTCTTTCTGAGCCACTTCCGATATACGTGTCGAATCGGTTCTCATGTACGTAATCAAACCGACCGTGCCTTCTTTTCCCAGATCAATCCCTTCATAAAGCTGCTGGGCGATCATCATTGTTTTCTTCGCACGGAAATTAAGCTTTCTGGCAGCTTCTTGCTGTAAAGAAGATGTGGTAAAAGGCGGAGCAGGGTTTCGTTTTCGTTCTTTTTTCGTAACGCTATCAACCGTGAATTCTTCTCCGTTAAGTTTGGCTAAAATTTCCTTTACTTGCTCCTCTGATTTCACATCCTGTTTTTTTCCATCGATCCCGTAAAACGAAGCTTGAAAACGATCGCTATTTTTTCGAAAGACTGCTTCGATCGTCCAATATTCCTCCGGCTTAAAATTCTGAATTTCTTTTTCTCGATCGATGATAAGCCGAAGTGCAACCGATTGAACTCGGCCTGCGCTCAATCCTTTTTTTACTTTCTTCCAAAGCAGCGGGCTTATTTTATACCCTACGAGACGATCCAGCACCCTGCGCGCCTGCTGGGCATCGACCAAATCCATATTGATCGGCCGTGGATGTTTGAAAGATTCTTTAATGGCATCTTTTGTGATTTCATTGAAAACCACACGGCAGTCTGAGTCCATGTCGAGGTTTAGACTATGAGCCAGATGCCATGCAATGGCTTCTCCTTCACGGTCCGGGTCGGCGGCAAGATAAACTTTTTTCGCCTTTTTGGCTGCTGATTTCAGCTCTTTTAAGATGGCGCCTTTTCCGCGAATAGTAATATATTTTGGTTCAAAACGATTTTTTATATCAACTCCCATTTGGCTTTTAGGCAAATCGCGGACATGCCCCATGGAAGCCTTCACTTTATATTTTTTCCCCAAATATTTTTCAATGGTTTTTGCTTTTGCTGGGGATTCCACTATTACGAGATAATCTGACATGTGTAAACCTCCCCTAACGGGTAAAAATGGAAACATTTATACGAAAGATATACCCACTGATTAGAGGCATCTTCCGTTTGTAATGTTTTCTCTCGTTTTTCAGTTTTCATAATTTTGGAAACTTGTTTGCGAGTATTCTGTTGCACAATGTATAACAGAATGAAAAGAAATGCAACCTTTTTACATAAAAAATCTGTTTTTCATTCATAATCCGTTGTGGATGAAAAAATTCCTATTTTCATTTTTATGTTGAAATTTTTTTCTTTGCCTCCATTTAAAAAGCCTTTATAATATCTTCGGCGTTTCTAACGAGATGAGCTCCATCCGCAATTAAATCATGTGTGCCTTCGGAAAGGGGATCAAAAATGGCGCCGGGGACTGCAAACACTTCTTTTCCTTGCTCCAAAGCATGCTGAACGGTGATCAAAGATCCGCTCCGCTTTCCTGCCTGTATGACCACCGTACCAATCGTCATACCGCTAATAATTCGATTTCGTTCCGGAAAATGCCACTTTTTCGGTTTCCTATTTGGCGGATATTCTGAAATTAAAAGCCCTTTTTCCGCAATAAGTTTCGCTAAAGGAGCGTTTTCTTTCGGATAAAGATGAAAAAAGCCGCCGCCAAGTACAGCAATGGTTTTCCCGCCAGCTTGTAAGGCCGCTTGGTGGCTGAAGGAATCAATACCGGAAGCCAAACCGCTGACAATAATAAATTTTTCCTCTACCAACGGCGGTATAAACTCGGAGATGACTTTTTTTCCATAATCATTTCCTTTTCTGGATCCAACAAACGCAATCTTTTTCTCATCAGATAAAAGCCGGGAATCTCCTGCTGCATAAAGACCCCAAGGCGGAGTGGGGATTTGCTTTAACAAGCGAGGATAATTAGAATCATATATGGGAAAAAACTTAATTTGATAACGATTATATATATTCAACGATCGATGAATGTCAAAGGAATGGATTTCGTGATAAATCTGAAGAGATTTTTCCAAGGGGATGGACAAAACTTCACTGAAATGGCGGGCAGAATAAGAGTAGATATGTTTCAACGAAGGATCGGCCTTTAACAGGCGAAAGATTCTGTTCCAAGTCATCGACGGGCAATGAGATAAATGAAACAGTTTTTGCGACAATTCATCCATAAAAGTCCTCCTTTTTTGGTTCAACTAACCATCACCGGTCTCTTGACGGAAGTTTCCTTTATCGCACATGAACGGGCAGGAAGCCCCTTCTTCAATATTGGCAAGTCTAATATTGGTTCAATGGGGAAACTCTTCCGAATGTCTGATTGGTTCTTAATACAGCGTCCTTTTTACAAATTGGGGTCAATACATTGAGGCATCTAAAGGAACGGAACGGTAGAAAACGAACTTTTTACTAAATTAAGCACCGAAACAATCTTGTACTAAGAAATATTCTTACTCCTAGTTAAGCTTGATAAGCCGTTGGGACTTTTCAGCAATGGTTGGTTGCAGAACCACCGATTGCTTTTCCCAACGGCCGACTATTACAAGTATTTTGACAAAAAAAGATTGTCTGTTTAAACTTCATTTTGGTCAATGGGTCTTACATTGTTCGTACAGTCCTGCCTCTTTAATGGCTTCAATCAATGTTTCGCCTATTTTCGCCGGCGTATCCGCTATTTTAATGCCGCATTCTTTCATCACGCGGATTTTTTCATCCGCCGTCCCTTTGCCGCCTGAAATAATCGCGCCGGCATGACCCATACGTTTACCCGGAGGGGCCGTCCTTCCACCGATAAATCCGACAACCGGCTTTTTCATATTGGCTTTTATCCAGCGGGCCGCGTCTTCCTCTGCGGTACCACCGATTTCTCCAATCAGAATGACGGCATAAGTGTCGGGATCATGATTAAACTCTTTTAAAACATCAATAAAATTCGTTCCGTTGACAGGATCTCCTCCGATCCCGACGGCTGAAGATTGGCCAATACCGGCTTGTGACAATTGGTGCACAGCTTCATACGTTAAAGTTCCAGACCGGGAAACGACGCCGACATGGCCTTTTTTATGAATATATCCGGGCATAATGCCAATTTTGCATTCTTCCGGTGTAATAACGCCTGGACAGTTGGGACCAATTAACCGTGTTTTCTTTCCTTCCATAAAGCGTTTTACTTGAACCATATCCAAAACGGGAATATGCTCTGTGATGCAGACGACCAATTCCAGTTCGGCATCTACTGCTTCCATAATCGCGTCGGCAGCAAAAGGCGCAGGTACATAAATAACCGATGCGTTTGCCCCGGTGGTTTCCACGGCTTCTTTCACAGTATTAAATACGGGCACCCCTTCTATTTCCGTGCCACCTTTACCAGGTGAAGTACCGCCCACAATTTTCGTACCATATTCCAGCATTTGTTTTGTATGAAATCGAGCAGTAGATCCGGTAATTCCTTGAACAATGACTTTTGTTTCTCTATTCACATATACACTCATTTTTTCCCCGCCTTTCTTAACCTACTTGTTCCACTATTTTTTGTGCTCCATCCGCCATGGATTCTGCGGCTATAATATGAAGACCAGATTCATTTAAAATTTTCTTGCCTAGATCCACATTGGTTCCTTCTAGACGTACCACAAGTGGAACTTGCAAGCCAAGTTCTTTAGCGGCTTCGACAATACCCGTCGCGATGATGTCGCATTTCATAATGCCTCCAAAAATATTGACAAATATCCCTTTTACATTGGGATCAGATAATATAATCTTAAAGGCTTCCGTTACTTTCTCAGCTGTAGCGCCGCCCCCGACATCGAGGAAATTCGCTGGCTCACCGCCGTAATATTTAATAATATCCATAGTTGCCATCGCAAGACCAGCTCCATTTACCATGCAACCGATATTGCCTTCAAGAGAAATGTAGCTTAAATCATATTTAGAAGCTTCGATTTCTTTTGGATCTTCTTCGTCTAAATCGCGGTATTCAAGGATATCTTTATGGCGATACAGAGCATTTGAGTCAAAGTTAAGCTTTGCATCCAACGCCATGACTTTTCCGTCGCCGGTCACAACAAGCGGATTAATTTCTGCAATGGAACAGTCTTTCTCAACAAATACTTTGTAAAGACCCAGCATGAAATTCGCCGCTTGATTCACCAGTTCATTTGGAATGTTGATATGGAAAGCAATCCTGCGGGCTTGGAAAGGTGTTAATCCCGTTAATGGATCTATCGTCTCTTTGAAAATTTTCTCAGGTGTCTTCGCAGCCACTTCTTCTATTTCCGTACCGCCTTCTTCTGAAGCCATTAATACAACGCGGGAAGCGGCACGGTCCAGCACGATCCCCACATAATATTCTTTCTTTATATCGCAGCCTTCTTCAATAAGTAAGCGCTTTACTTCTTTGCCTTTTGGACCAGTTTGATGTGTGACAAGTGTTTTCCCCAACAATTCCTCCGCATATGTACGAACTTCATCTAAGTTTTTCGCAATTTTGACGCCGCCTGCTTTTCCACGTCCCCCAGCATGAATCTGCGCTTTCACAACCCAAACATCCGTCCCCAGTTCTTTAGCGGCTTCGACTGCTTCTTCCACAGAAAAAGCCGCTTTGCCGTTTGGAACCGCCACCCCATACTTTCTGAGTATTTCTTTTCCTTGGTACTCATGGATATTCATTCATTCCATCCTCCTATTAACAACCAATAATGGACTGCGTATTGTTTATTTTATAAAAACTCTGACTATTTGTCTAGCTCTTCTCTCATTTTATCAGCATTTATGTCTTTTTTTTGTATTTTATGTCCCTATTCTTCTCTTTTACTTTAATAATTGCGAAAAAGAACCGGCATTCCGCCGGTTCACTCATTATGCCCTTCTTTCTCTGCTTTATCCAACCGATAAATAAAGGCAAAAACTTCTGCAACTGCTTGATACAGTTCTTCCGGTATCGCTGTAGACAATTCCAGTTTGCAAAGCAATTCCACTAAATTACGGTCTTCTTGAATGGGAATATGGTTTTCTTTAGCTTTTTCAATAATCGCCTCAGCCGTTTTGCCCGACCCTTTAGCGATAAGAATTGGAGCTTGATGCTTATGAGGATCATAAGAAAGAGCAGCTGCTTGTTTTCGTTTTATTCCGTTTTCTTTTTTCATATCAAAATATTCACTCCGGTCGAAAATGGATCTTGCATCATTTCCTGAAGGATCATTTTCCCGTTTTTTTCATCTAAAGGTTTAAACTGGACAGAAGATAATTGGTAGCCAATCTGTTGCAATCCTTCTTTTAAGTTGGATAGAAGCGGAGAGGCAATCGTTTTTAATTCCGGGTTGTCGCTCATTATAAGGAGAGTGACGATACGGTTTTGAACTTGCATATCGACAACAACCTCCTTTAAATTTTTCAAATCCAAATAAAAAAGAATTCGGCAATAGTCCGGGTCAAGCTTTCCGTCTTTGTTCTTTTTTCCCGACCATTTTATGGTCAAATCTGTGTTGAGTCCGAAAAAAGAAAGAGGAAAATTCATGACAATGGTTTGAGCGGCTCCCAGATCGTTTGATAAAATCGGATATGCATTCAGCCTTGCCAATAGTTTTTCGGCGCTGTCTTTGATCTCTCCGGAAGCCTGGTCTATTACAAGATCGGCCAGCTGTGGTTTTAAAACTTCTTTCCAATTTTCAGTGAAAGATAAAAGGTTGGATTCGTAATCGGCGCCCAATAATTTCATCATCGTTTTCAAGAGAGCAAAAGCATCCTTGCCTGTTAAATGATTTTCCGTCTCTTGTTTTACTTTTTCCCACAAGCCTTGGAACAGTTTTTCCCCTTCGCTTAAGCTATCTAAGGGAAGCTGTCTCGTACGGTCAGCCTCCTGTTCCACTAGTTTTAGCAGCTGGCCTTCCGAAACAGTCAGCAAAGCAGCCAGTTTCTTTAATGAGATTTCACCGTTTTCCGGAATGGATGCCGCCTCCTTCAGCAATGCCGAATAAACTTTTTCAGCCCATTCCGTTGTCTGCAACCGTTTCGATCCACTCTCACGCAAAATATCACGAACCAATTCTTGCTGGGCGGGATCCAGCCGGGATAAAAAGGATGAAAGCTGCTTGCCTCCGATCTCCCCCGATGAAAAAAGCCGTTGAAAGGAATCATCATCCGTTGAAGAAGAAAATAAAGAATTCAGCCATTTGATCGCCAAATCGGACAGACGAACACCGTTTTGTTCTTCTTTCGGCAAAAATCCCCACTTTTGAAGCAAATCAGCTGCGGCATCTTGTTCGGATGAACCGCCGCTTTCCAGAAGCGCAAGAAACTTTTGGAAAAACTTCATTGCCAATAATTTTGTGGAAGGATCCTTTATTTGATGAAGCGTGTTCATCAATGGGGGTACAAGATCTCCTTCAGGTGATGAAGACGCCATCTGTTCCCTTAATGCCGCCAACAATGAATGGGTGCTGTCCGTCTCCCCCATTACTGACATCAATGAATTAAAGACGCTTTTCGTAAATGGGAGGGAACGATCCATCATCAACTTTAAAATGTCAAGCCCTGCTTTTGTATCCGTCAGCTTCAGCCATTGGGCCGCATTTTCCATTTTTTCTTTTGTCAGCACCCATTGTTCAGCCGCCATTTTTTCTGCAATCGCCTTGATCTCCGGAGAAACGGGAAGAGAAAGTTTTTTCACAAGACTTTCGGCCGCAAGTTTAGGGTCTGTCCCCATTTCTGCTGCATTGGCAAGCACTTTTAAGTGCAAACCATTTTTCACCGTGGCTACTATAAACCAGTACCGTTCTCCGGCTTGGAGCGGAACTTCCATTTTAGCGAACATCTTTTGTCCTTTTATATTGATTTCTGCCATATTTTGCGGAAGCCACCGGACAATTTTGGCCGAAAACATTTCTCCTGTCTGAAAATGGACTTGTCTTTCCTGAGGGATTCCTTTTAGGGAAACAATACTTTGCAAAATATTCAATGAATCTTCTCCCCTTTTAGGCTCTCCACGATTTCTTTCACCGGAGAAAAGGATAGGCGATGGATGTCTGAAGGGCCGTATATTTTCAAACCAGCTAGATGCTCTTTCGTTCCGTAGCCCATGTTTTGATCAAATCCGTAATAGGGATACTTCTTTGCAAACTGTTCCATCATCCTGTCTCTTTCCACTTTCGCAACAATCGATGCGGCGGCAATCGAAGCACTTTTACTGTCTCCTTTTATAATAGATTCTTGAGGAACAGAAAGCGGGAGAGTGATGGCATCGATCAGCAAATAATCCGGAGTTCGAGTGAGCGATTGTACAGCCAGCTGCATTGCTTTTTTTGTCGCTTGATAGATGTTCAATTGGTCAATTTCCTTATGGTCCACAATCCCGATTCCTATGTCTGCATGTTGTTTAATGTATGTATAATAGGATTCTCGTTTTGCTTTACTCAGTTTTTTAGAATCATTGAGACCCGGCAAATAAAAATCTTCCGACAAAATGACCGCCGCTGCTACAACGGGTCCGGCAAGCGGCCCTCTGCCAACTTCATCGATCCCGGCAATAATCGAATAACCTTTTTTTTTGGCTTTATTTTCATAAGTAAATAATGATCGAAATTGTTCTTTTTCTCTCTGTTTCTTTTCTTGTTCTTTATACCAAGCCTGAATCAGTTTTTGCACTCCTTTTCGCTCATCCCCCAGCCATTCCCGAAATAACGGGTCATCCTCAGACTCGATCTCTTTGATTTTTTCTTTGATTTCCCCAATTGTCAGGCTCATATAACGTCTCCTCCTTTTTGAAATGGAACGGAAATCTTTCAAAACTATTACTTCTATTCTAAGAATCCCTTTTCTTTCGATCTGGATATAAGGACAGAATAAACATCCAAAACTTCGAATCGTCAGCTGAATTTCATCAGAAAATGCTCGATATTGGATAAGGGGCATGTCCCCTCTTGGTTTTATTATCGGCTTTTCACAATAAAAAATAAAGACCCGCTAAGAGGGTCTTGAGTCTGTCGTGGACATCGTCCGATTCATTTAACTTTGAAGAGTCCATATGGAAAAAATTCAGCAGTATTAAAAAGGCTTCGTCTTTATTCCTTCACAGGCCGGTTAAAAAAAGGGATTACGCCGCAAATATCTTTAAGAAAGGTGATTTTCCGGAAAATCAAATGTCAATTTCCCTAACTTTTCAGAACGGATATCGCGGATGATAATATCAGTTGTTTTATCGTAATCAATTTCTCCGCCTTTTAGCAGGCAGCCTCTCAGTTTTCCAATGGCATCAAACATTTCGATGATTTCCAAATGAGGGTCAATCTTGTATCGCTCTGTTAGACGCTCGGGATAATGCTCCTTTAAAAATCGCAGTCCATAAGCTGCAACATCTTGCAAATTAATGATCGAATCTTTTATGGCCCCCGTTAGCGCCAATTTATATCCTACTTCCTCATCTTCAAATTTAGGCCATAAAATACCTGGGGTATCTAAGAGTTCCAGTTCCTTCCCCACTTTTATCCATTGTTGAGCTTTCGTCACCCCTGGTGTATTGCCTGTCTTGGCAATGTTTCGTTTAGCCAGCCGATTAATCAGAGTGGATTTCCCCACATTTGGAATACCGACAATCATAGCACGAACAGCACGGGGCTTGATCCCTTTTGCTCTCATTCGCTCAAATTTTTCTTTCAACAGGTCTTTTGTCTTATTCATTATTTGGGAAAGTCCCTGACCCTCTTGAGAGTTTATTGCAATGGCGGGCAATTGGCGACTCTTGAAGTAAGCGATCCATTCTTTCGTCCATTCCGAATCAGCCAAATCCGCTTTGTTCAATAAAATGATTCTAGGTTTTTGCTGGATGATTTCATCGATCATCGGATTTCGTGAAGACAGAGGCAAACGAGCATCTACCAGCTCAAAAACGATATCAATAAGTTTAAGTTTCTCGGTCACTTCTCTCCTCGCCTTTGCCATATGGCCAGGAAACCATTGTATCGTCATGATTTCACCTCCTATCTGAATGGTTTCTGATAAGCTTAGCTATTGAGATGAAGTGTTTTGATCAAGCCAAGCTTATTTCAACGAGAAATTCTAAGATGAATCCATGATTCGGAAAACAGGTGTTTAATGGAACGACAAAAAAACATCCCTTTTGGTACAAAAAACGGGCTATTTGGCTATTCCGAAATCTTTAATCGGCCAATAAATAAACTTTGTCTCTCCTACTATTTTATCCATTTTGATCGTCCCGATATGGCGGCTGTCTTTGCTGAATCGGCGATTGTCCCCTAAGACAAAAATCTCTCCTTTTGGCACTGTATCGCGGCCAATAATTTCTTTCAAAGTAAAGTCTTGTGTTAAAGGACCGTCCGTCACTTCTTTTTTGTATTTGTCTAAATAGGGTTCTTTATAATATTTTCCATTAATATACAATTTGTCGTTCTTATATTCGATTCTATCTCCCGGAAGCCCGATCACTCGTTTAATATAATCTTTTCCTTCCGGTGCGTGAAATACGACAATATCGAATCGTTTGGGTTTCGCAAGTTTATTGACAATCATACGGTCTCCGTTATGCAGTGTCGGCATCATCGAAAGCCCGTCAACCACAATAGGAGCAAAAACGAAGTAACGAATAATCGCCGCGAGAGCCACTGCGATTAAAAGAGCTTTTGTCCATTCCCATAATTCATTTTTCTGTTTTGCCAAATTGTCCACCACCCAATGCCTATATAGAATCAAAATTGCGCCTGCATGCTGTTTCCTCGGACCATTTGCCACACAAATTTCGAGGAAAAACGGCGTTTGTTTTTCTATTAATTCAAGCAGAAAAAACGGAAACATGATCTGATCTATACGTTTTCCTGCCGCAACTCTTATTATTTGTTGAAGCGTTATTCACACAGTGTATTTGGTCATCCATAAAACGAAGCTTCGTCTGAAGAATCCATACATGGCATTTATTTTACTTCATTTAAACTATTTTTGCCACCATTTGGAACGGCATGCAGTATGTATTGGGACATAAAAAGGAGCTTGAATACAAGCTCCTTTTTGCAAAGATCGTTCTATTATCGAATTTCTTTAATACGAGCAGCTTTTCCTCGCAAGTTACGCAAATAGTAAAGTTTCGCACGACGAACTTTACCGCGACGCACAACTTCAATCTTCGCAATTTTTGGTGTGTGAAGAGGGAATGTACGTTCAACCCCTACACCGTAAGAAACTTTGCGTACAGTAAAAGTTTCGCTGATTCCGCCGCCGCGGCGTTTGATTACAACACCTTCAAAAATTTGGATACGTTCGCGATTTCCTTCTACAACTTTCACGTGTACGCGTACAGTATCCCCTGGACGGAAATCAGGAATATCATTGCGAAGTTGTTCTTTTGTAATTTCATCAATTAAATGGTGCATCGTATTCAACTCCTTCCAACAGATGCTCTTGCAGATCGATCGTTTGCAGCGGAACATCGTTTTCAAACGAAAAGAACGAAATATTTCGTTCAAATCACAAGCTAAATCTTATCATATCGCCAACCGCAAATCAAGCAGCAATTAGAAATTTTGCCAGTACGTTTTTAAGAGTCGGAGGACGAGTAATTCCCCTTTTCCCATTCTTGCAGCCATTCTTTTTGCTCAGGAGTTAATGGATAATTTTCTAACAAGTCAGGCCTTCTTTCCCAAGTTCTTCGCAGCGACTCCTTCATTCGCCATTGCTCAATCAATCGGTGATTTCCGGACAACAGCACGTCTGGAACTTTCAACCCACGAAAGTCGGCGGGGCGTGTATAATGAGGATGTTCCAGCAATCCAGAGGAAAAAGAGTCCATAATCGGTGAATTCTCATTGCCTAAAACTCCGGGAAGCAGTCTTACAACGCTGTCGACAACTGCCAACGCACCGATTTCGCCTCCAGTCAGCACAAAATCGCCAATGGAAATCTCGTCGGTAACGATCGTCCGAATACGTTCATCATAGCCTTCATAATGTCCGCAAATCAAAATCAAATGGTCTTCTTCGGCAAGCTCTTCCGCTTTTTTTTGCGTATATCTCTCGCCTTGTGGGCACATAAGGATCACTCTTGGCTGAGTGTTTTCGCTTTTTTGTTTCAAATGGGCGACGGCGTCGAAAATGGGCTGTGGTTTTAATACCATCCCGGCACCGCCCCCGTATGGATAATCATCTACTGATTGATGCTTGTCATTCGAAAATTCTCTGAAATTGACTACATGATAGGTGACAATTTGCTTTTCTGCCGCTTTTTTTAGAATGGAAGATGACAAGACACCGTCAAACATTTCCGGAAACAATGTTAAAATATCAATCTTCATGACAGCAGTCCTTCCATTGGATGGATTATAATGATTTTTTCGTCAATATCTACTTTCTTCACGATGTCTTCAATATACGGAATATAATATTCTTTTCCATTGGAGTCTTTTACCACCCAGACATCATTGGCTCCCGGTGTAAGAATTTCCGTTACGATTCCCACCGGTTCGCCATCTTCCGTCTTTACTTGACAGCCAATGATTTGATGAAAGTAATATTCCCCTTCCTCCAATTCGTGTTGCTGGCTTTCAGGAATCTTTAACATCGCACCTTTAAACTTTTCCACATCGTTGATGCTTTCATAACCTTCAAATGAAAGAAGATCGAATGACTTATGAGTCCTATGACTATTCACCACGAGAGGAATTCCTTCCGTTTGTCCGGGGAGGAATAAATAGAGAGTATTGCCTTTTTTATAGCGTTCTTCCGGGAAGTCGGTACGGGAGAGCACCCGCACTTCTCCCTTGATTCCGTGTGTATTCACGATTTTACCAATATTGAACCATTTCTCCATTCTTTCACCCCTCACGAATGTCAATAATTATTCCGTCTTTCACGACAATCGTTTTCCCTTTTGCCACTTCATCCCAACGGTCTCCAATTTCCACTGTTACAATCGTCTCCAATTCCTGCTCTTTTATTTCGCTTCCAAGCGGCAATAAATCCAATTGTTGAAGTTGAAATTCATATTGCTTGATTTTTTCTCTTCGTTTGTCGATTTCCTTTCCGAAATAGGCACGAACTTGCGCAAGGGAGAATTTTTTTTCTTTTTCTACCTTTTTTTGTTCAAATTGAAGCTGAGCACATTCCTTTTCCAGCTGCTCGATTTTTTCCGAGTATTTTTGGAGTAGCAACTCTTTGCTTTTTTCCGTTAATACTTGCTTAACGACCACTTTTTGGATAATTTCCATCGGGACACCTCCGAGATTGCCCCCAATAGGCTGACCATGAGTCCTATACAAAAAGGGAGGTTTCCCCTCCCTTTTTCGGCAATTTCCAAATATACTTTTTCCTTTATATCAGCACTAGCTGCCTAAAGAACAGTCCGAATGGTTTTCACCATACGTCCGTATTTTCCAACCACTTTTCCGGCATCAGCCGGTCCATTGGAAGGCTAGAAACCTCTCTTCGCGGATCGACACGGAGCCTTTTCCGAGTGGTCCGCGAAAGGTTGGTCAACGGCAAGAATGAATTCAATCATTCTTATTTGCCGTATTTAGCGTTGTGGAATTTTTCCATAATTCCTTTTTGAGAGAAAAGGTTACGAACTGTGTCAGACGGTTTTGCACCGTTTTGCAACCATTTAAGCGCCAATTCTTCGTTAATTTCGACTTGAGCCGGTTGAGTCAACGGATTGTATGTTCCGATGGTTTCAATAGAACGGCCATCGCGAGGAAAACGAGAATCTGCCACTACAATACGATAGAACGGAGCTTTTTTTGCCCCCATACGTTTTAAACGAATTTTTACTGCCATGATTAATGCACCTCCGAATAGTTTCACACAAGATAGTATGTTATCAAAAAATCCTATTGCTTGTAAAGTGTTTTTTCTTAACACATGAATATTGCCTCAAAAAACTTACAATTTAAAAGTGTTTAGATCAAGACCCGTAAAAGTAAAACATCATAGATCTCACATGAAAAGGGTGAAATAGTTACGGGCCGCTCATCGCGTTACATAAAAGGGAATTTGAAGCCCTTTTTCTTTCCTTTTTGCATGCTGGTCATTTGTTTCATCATTTTTTTCATTTCTTCAAATTGTTTCAACAGCCGATTGACTTCTTGAATGGTTGTACCGCTTCCTTTAGCGATACGTTTTCTTCGACTGGAGTTGATAATTTCCGGATGCTCTTTCTCTTCTTTTGTCATTGAGCGAATAATCGCTTCCACATGGCTGATTTGCTTTTCATCGATTTGAATGTTGTTCAGCCCTTTGATCCTGTTCATTCCGGGGATCATTTTTAATAATTCATCGAGTGGACCCATCGAGCGGACTTGGCCCAATTGGTCAAGAAAATCATCGAGTGTAAATGACATCGTTCGGATTTTTTGTTCAAGCTGTTTTGCTTTCTCTTCGTCAACGGAAGCCTGAGCTTTTTCAATTAACGTCAGCACATCTCCCATTCCGAGAATGCGCGATGCCATTCGTTCCGGATGGAAAGGTTCAAGAGCATCCATTTTCTCGCCCATTCCGGCAAATTTGATGGGCTTGCCGGTTACCGAACGAATCGATAAGGCAGCCCCTCCGCGCGTATCCCCGTCCAGCTTGGTTAAGATGACGCCGGTGATGCCAAGCTGTTCATCAAAGCTTTGAGCGACATTGACAGCATCCTGCCCTGTCATCGCATCGACGACAAGAAAAATTTCCTCAGGCTTGGTCAAAGACTGGATTTGTTTTAATTCTTCCATCAAATTTTCATCAATATGGAGCCGGCCGGCGGTATCAATTAAAACATAGTCATAATGCTCTTCTTTTGCTTTTTCAATCGCCTTTTGGGCAATTTCCACCGGGCTGACTTGATCGCCGAGAGAAAAGACAGGCATATTCAGCTGTTTGCCGAGAGTTTCCAACTGCTTGATGGCGGCAGGACGGTAAATATCCGCAGCGACCAGCAACGGCTTGCGGTTGTATTTTTTCCTCAAAAGGTTAGCCAGCTTGCCTGTTGTCGTCGTTTTCCCCGCTCCTTGGAGCCCGACCATCATCACAACAGTCGGAGGACGCTTCGCAACGGCAATTTGGCTCTGTTCACCGCCCATCAGCTCGGTCAATTCTTCCTTAACGACTTTGATGACTTGTTGGCCGGGAGTCAGACTCTTCATCACTTCTTGGCCAACGGCGCGTTCGCTCACTTTTTTTACAAAGTCCTTTACAACTTTAAAGTTGACGTCTGCTTCCAAAAGCGCTAAACGAACTTCTCTCATCATCTCTTTCACATCCGCTTCGGATACTTTTCCTTTGCCGCGGATTTTTTGAATGGTGTTTTGCAAACGCTCGGCCAATCCTTCAAAAGCCAATGCTGCCGCCTCCTTTCTTTATAAAAAATCTACTCCAACCTCTCCAATTGTTCCACCAACTCGAGCAACTGCTCTTTTGAATGGTTGTCAGAAGAGATGGCATTCTTTAATTGTTGAAACAGTTCAGTCCTCATTTGAAACTTTTTGAATAAAGACAATTTTTCTTCATATTCTTCCAGCATGGCTTCTGTCCGTTTAATGTTATCATAAACTGCTTGACGGCTTATACCATATTCTTCTGCTATTTCCCCCAACGAGTAATCATCGAGGTAATAGAGGGCCATATAATTACGCTGCTTTGGAGTCAACAACGATTGATAAAAATCATACAAGAAATTCATTCTCGTTGTTTTTTCCAGCATGCCATTCCCCTCTTTTCGTTGTTAAGTGGAATTCCTTTACACTATTTCAGTGTACTTTGAATGACTTCAAATGTCAAGGAAATTTCCTTGCATGTGCCTGAGCGACAGAATGAAAAGCGCTATTTGGCGATAAAGGAACTCATGGAGCTCCCATTCCCCTTATTTCAAAAGTGAAAAACCGTTTGAGCCATAGATCCGTCGACTGTTTATTTTCATCTGACCGGATAGTCCCAGCTGCGGCTCAAACGGTATTAGAAGAAGCCTTTATTCCTGCCTCTCCCCCAAAACGTCAGTTGGTGGAATCCTCTTTCATAAGGTCGGAAAATAATCCGTATACATACTTTTCAACATCAAACTCCTGCAAATCATCCATTTTTTCACCAAGTCCAACAAATTTTACCGGAATTTGCAATTCGTTTCGTATCGCCAGTACGATTCCCCCTTTCGCCGTGCCATCCAGCTTGGTCAACACAATTCCTGTGACTTGGGTAGCTTCTTTAAAGGTTTTTGCTTGGATCAGTGCATTTTGGCCGGTTGTGGCATCTAAAACGAGAAGCACTTCATGAGGAGCCCCGGGCACTTCCCTTTCGATCACGCGTTTCACTTTTTCTAATTCTTTCATCAAGTTCACTTTATTTTGCAGGCGTCCAGCCGTATCGCAAAGGAGAACGTCTACTTTTCTCGCTTTTGCTGCTTTGATGGCGTCAAACATGACAGCAGCGGGGTCCGAACCTTCAGTCTGTTTGATCACATCGACTCCGACCCTTTCCCCCCATACTTCCAATTGTTCAATGGCTCCGGCGCGGAACGTATCACCTGCAGCCAGAAGCACTGATTTTCCTTCATTTTTAAATTTATGGGCCAGCTTCCCTATCGTTGTCGTTTTGCCGACCCCGTTCACGCCGACAAATAAAATAACTGTCAGACTGTTTTCCTGGAGATTGAGTTCATGAAGGGTTTCATCTCCCCCTTGATAAATCTCCACGAGTTTTTCCACAATCACATCTTGCAATTCAGCAGAGTCTTGAATTTTCCGGCGTTTTGCCTCCATTTTCAGCTCTTCCACCAGTTCCATCACGGTTTGAACACCGACATCGGCACTGATCATAATTTCTTCCAATTCCTCAAAAAACTCCTCGTCCACTTTTCGATAGCGGGCGATCAAGTCGTTGATTTTACTCGAAAATCCACTTCTTGTTTTCGACAAACCGCTCTTGAATTTTTCTGTTACAGTATCCGTTGATTTCGTAAATTTTGATTTTAGTTTTTGAAAAAAGCTCATCATTTCACTTCCTTTACTCATACTACCAGAGTCTTTGCACTTCATTTTTCCTTAAAAACAAGCCTTCGCATTCTGAATAAAGATCAAATTTGAACTTAAACAGAAGATTGCTTGATTCTTAAAAGAAAAAGTTCAAAATGAGACATTAAGAAAAAGTGTTTCTTACACTTTTAACAATTCCTTCGTTTCTTCCAACCGGACGGAAACGAGCTTTGATACTCCTGATTCTTGCATTGTGACTCCATACAGCACATCGGCTTCTTCCATTGTACCTTTTCGGTGAGTGATGACAATAAACTGTGTTTCTTCGCTGAATTGCTTTAAATAACGGCTGAAGCGATAGACATTGGCTTCGTCAAGCGCTGCTTCTACTTCGTCCATAATGCAAAATGGAACGGGACGTACTTTTAAAATCGAAAAGAGCAATGCAATGGCCGTAAGCGCCCGTTCTCCGCCGGAGAGAAGCCCCAAATTTTGCAGTTTTTTTCCTGGAGGCTGAGCAATTATTTCAATACCGGTAGTCAACATATGCTCAGGATCTGTTAATTTTAATTCAGCTCTTCCTCCACCAAACAATTGCGAAAAAACCGAGCCAAATTGTTTACGTACAGCAGTGAAGGTCTCTTCGAAACGTCGAGCCATTTCTTCATCCATCTCGGAGATCACACGATAGAGTGTTTCTTTCGCTTCTTGAAGATCATTTTTTTGTTCCAACAAAAAGGAATAACGTTCGGAAATCCGCTTATACTCATCTATCGCTCCCAAATTGACCGTCCCTAATTCCTCAATCGCCAATTTGATTAGTTTTAATTGCTTGCGAGCTTCTTCAATGGGAATCGTAAGCGGATAATGTTCTTTTGCCGCTTCAAATGTAAGCTTGTATTCTTGATTTAAAACGGAAAGACGGTTTTCTAGTTCTACATCCAAACGATTAATCTTTACTTCTTCATCTTGAACGACTTCGACAAGACCTTTATGAATTCGTTTTAATTCTTTTAATTCAAGTTCTTCATCTTCAATGATTTGCTGAAGCTTGAATCGTTCTTCCCTTCTCAATGAGATGAGACGTGCTGTCTCTTCCTTATCTTGGGATTTTTGCTTAGCAGCTGCTTCCACTTGAACTTCCCCGTCTTCACTGTTCACCATTTCGGACTGCAAATCGTTCAAATCGTTTTCCAATTGCTTTTGTTTGTTGGATGCTGCTTCAATCTCCGTTTCTACTCTTTGAAGTTCTTTTTTGCGTGCGTTAAGCTGCTCATTTTTAACCGCCAATAATGCTTTCAAATCGCTGATTTCACTTTGCAGTTTTTCTTTTGATTCTTTCTCATGATATTTCTGCTCTGTCAGACGTTCTAATTCAGCATTGATTTTCTTCAACGCAGATTCTGTATTTTCAAGAGAACGAAGCAAAGACTCTTTTCGCTCTGTCAACGCTTGTTTTTCCCGCTCGTATTCCGATTTTTCCAAATCGTACACAGCCAGTTTTTCATTTAGATTCTCAAAGGCCATTTCGTTTTCACGCCATTTGGCTTTCCATTCTTGCTGCTGCAAACGAAGCTTTTCCCCATCTTTTCGCATTTCTTCCAAATGAGCTTCGCGGGATTGGATTTCCGATTTTAATTCCTTTACCTTTTTTTCCGCCTCCGTTGTTTTTTGTTCCATGATTTCGATATCCTGCTTTAAAGATTCCAGCTCATTTTTGCGGCTTAAAATGGAAGCATTCTTTTGTTTAACTGCTCCTCCTGTCATGGAACCTCCGGGGTTGACGACATCGCCATCAAGCGTTACCATCCGCAATCGGTATCCAAGTTTTTTAGCCAGATCATTAGCTGCTTTTAAATCCGTCGTGATCACAACATTTCCTAACAAATTGGAAATGATGTCACGATATTTATCTTCACAACGAATCAATTCTGCCGCAATTCCGACAAAACGGCTATCCGATCGCAGCAATGAAATCAAGTCATTGGAAATCGATTTGCCTTTTATAATATTCAACGGCAAAAAAGTCGCCCTGCCGTAATGATGCTTCTTTAAAAAACCGATAGCTTCACGGGCAGAACGCTCGTCCACCGTCACGATGTGCTGGGTAGCACTGCCGAGAGCTGTCTCGATAGCCTTTTCCAATTCTTTCGGGACTTCAATCAGTTCAGCCACCGCTCCTTCAATTCCATGAAGAACCGAATTTTTAGCTTTCAAAACTTCTTTTACGCCTTGGAAAAAGCCGGCATACTCTTCTTCCATCGTTTCGAGCATTTCTTTACGAGACTTGGCTTGCTGCAGAATTTTATAGGCTTGATATAAATTCGATTCCAATTTCGCATATTTTTGTTTCTGTGCTTCAAGCGTTCGTTTTTCCGTTTGGAAAGAATGAATGTGCTGATTCAGCTCAAGTTCAATTCGTTTCAACTCGTTTTCTAAATTTTTTCTTTCATTTTCAAATTCAGTACGAGTGCTTAAATATTTTTCGTTTTCCTTCGTCAGCCTTTGTTGGCGAGCTTCATATTGCTGCCATTGTTGTTCAATGTACTGCAGCTCATTTTTGATAGATGCTTGATTGTTTAAATGATCGATATAATCGGTTTTTAATGAATCAATCCGTTCGTCTACGTCGTCGGCCAGCTCGTTTAATTGTTTTTGTTTTTCAGCAAGTGATTGTTTTAAGGCGAGCGCTTCCTCTTTACAGTTTTCCGTTTCTTGTTTGAGAAGCTCTTTTTCGTATTGCAAAGATTGAAGACGTTCTGTAAGTTCGATAATATTTTGCCTTAATTGGCTTTCGTTTTGAGCCGCATTTTTCTTTCTTTCTATTAATACCTTTTTTTGCCCTTCCAGTTTCTCCAATTCTTCACTGGCCGCCAACAAAACATTTTGCAAATCACTGATGGATTCATCCAATGCCGTCAGCCGATCCCTCAACTCCGCAAGCCTAGCTTCCTTTTTTTGAATTTCGGCCGATCGAGCCATTTCATCTTTTTTATGACTATCCAGCTCACTGCTCAATTTTTCCCATCGCTTATGTAATTCTTCAATCTCATAAACGATGCAAGCCACTTCCACCTTTTCTAAATCCTCTTTTTTCTGAAGATAATCTTTGGCGATAGAAGCTTGAATTTTGAGCGGCTCTACTTGGTGTTCCAGTTCGTGCAAAATGTCATTGACCCTGTTCAGATTTTCTTCTGTTTCAGCCAATCTGGTCTCTGCCTTTTTTTTGCGCGTTTTGTACTTCAACACTCCCGCTGCTTCTTCAAAAATGCTTCGTCTGTCTTCCGGCTTGCTGTTCAAAATTTCTTCTACGCGGCCCTGTCCTATCATAGAAAAAGCTTCCCTGCCAAGACCGGAATCCATGAACAACTCGACAATGTCTCTCAATCGGCATGGCTGTTTGTTAATAAAAAACTCGCTTTCACCAGATCGAGTCACCCTTCTAGTGACACTGATTTCATTATATTCCAGCGGCAAAAATTCATCTTCATTATCGAGAACTAGCGTAACTTCCGCAAAATTTAAGGCTTTTCGGGTATCACTTCCAGCAAAAATAACATCTTCCATCTTTGATCCGCGGAGCGACTTTGCAGAATGCTCTCCTAATACCCACCTGACGGCATCGGTAATATTGCTTTTCCCCGACCCGTTTGGCCCAACCACTGCTGTTATACCAGGAACAAAATCAATGGTGATTCTGTCAGCAAACGATTTAAAGCCAACGATCTCCAATCGTTTGAGGAACATTTATTTTCCCCCTGTCATTTCTGATTTTGTTTTAGTTTAGACAATGCTTGTTCGGCGGCACGCTGCTCCGCTTCTTTCTTGGACCGCCCTGTCCCTACGCCGAGAACCTGACCGTTTAAGGCAACTTCAGAAACAAATTCCCGATGATGGGCAGGTCCTTTTTCTTGCAGTATACGATACGTTAAAATACCGTTTCCGTCCCTTTGAACCATTTCCTGAAGCTGAGTTTTAAAATCCATCACATGAGAAAAAGCACCGGCATCGATTTTAGGAAACACGATTTTTTCCAAAAACTGGACAACAGCCTCTAATCCTTGATCAAGATAAAGAGCTCCTATGAACGCTTCAAACACATCAGCGAGCAAAGCAGGCCGCGTTCGTCCTCCAGTCATCTCTTCTCCTTTTCCCAATCGAATGTATTGACCGAATTGCAGTTCGTTGGAGAATCCGACAAGGGAAGGTTCACATACAACCGCCGCACGCAGCTTTGTTAATTCACCTTCGCTCATGAAAGGATATTTGTTGAATAAATAATTGGATACCGTCAGTTCCAGCACTGCATCTCCTAAAAACTCCAACCTTTCGTTATCATCGTGTGGCTTTTTTCGATGCTCATTCACATAAGATGAATGGGTAAAGGCTTGCATTAAAAGGCTTTGATCATGAAAATCAATTTCAAGCTTCTCTTGCAGCTGCCGAAATCGCTGCTCTTCTATTCTCTTGTCTTCTTTGGATTGTTTCCTCATTACAAAGTTCCTCCACTAGCATAAAATGAAAAACTTCTTAGTCTGAATGCCTCCATCTTCACTCACATAACAAGTTTAGACGAAATATCCTTTCAGCGCAAAATGTTTTCCCAATTTTCTTTTCGGCACAGAGCCTTCTGAAATAATCAGTGTAAAAGTGCAACTTTCATCAGAGTTAATGAAAAAACTGATGACTAGTTGAACTTTTCGAGCATTATGGTCATGGACATTCAATTATTTGTTTTGGAAAGACGATCATCGTAGTGATCCTTCATGTGTTCTGACGAATGGAATGTGAAATGTCATTTCTTCCGTTAAACAATTGCCATTAGCGATATGTATACTGGAGGATTAGAAAAAATCGTATATGGGAATAAATGTGTTTGAAACAAAGATTCTTACAAAAAAAAGCAGCCGCCTCCTTTGGAAGGACGAGCGACCGCTTTAAACTTCTGACGATTATTGTTTACTTTTTATGTAATTAACAGCATCACCGACTGTTACGATTTTTTCAGCTTCTTCGTCAGAAATTTCCATTTCAAATTCATCTTCCAATTCCATGACAAGTTCTACTACGTCAAGAGAATCAGCACCAAGGTCTTCTTTAAAAGAAGCATCAAGCGTCACTTGAGATGCTTCCACTCCTAGGCGGTCCACAACAATTTTAGTTACACGCTCTAAAACGTCGTCCATTCTACTCACCTCCCCTCAAATACTTCGACTTAACTCTTATATCACATGCCCATTCCACCGTCAACCCGCAATATTTGCCCAGTCATATAACTGGAATCAGGCGACGCCAAAAATAAGGCCACTCTTGCAATCTCTTTCGGCTCCCCTATTCGAGCAAGAGGAACTTGTTTGATCATGGCTTCTTTTACTTCTTCTGGCAGGTCTTCTGTCATATCAGTAGATATAAATCCAGGCGCGATCGCATTGACCGTAATTCCCCTCGAAGCAAACTCCTTCGCGGTGGTTTTGGTTAAACCGATTACCCCTGACTTGGCTGCCACATAATTCGCTTGACCTGGATTTCCAGTAATCCCGACAATAGAGGAAATATTGATAATGCGACCACTTCTTTTCTTCATCATGGCCCGTGCTGCTGCCTTTGTACATAAAAAGACACCTTTTAAGTTCGTGTTGATGACAGCATCCCATTCCTCTTCTTTCATTCTCAAAATCAAATTATCTCTCGTAATACCAGCGTTATTGACAAGGATATCTAAACCACCAAAGTAATCGACAACTGATTTTATCATATCTTGAACAGCTTGACTATCCGAAACATCACATTGAACAAGGAGTGCTTTTCTTCCCATTGCTTTAATTTCTTCGGCTACTTCACGGGCTTTTTCTTCACTGCCAGCGTAATTAACAGCTACATCGGCTCCTTCTCTTGCAAACTCAAGTGCAATTTCCCGGCCGATTCCTCTTGAAGCCCCTGTCACAAGGGCCACTTTTCCTTCTAATCTCACACTGTTCCCTCCTTCAGTTCTTGAACGGTGGACCGAATCGATTCTTCGTCCGAAACGGCGAATGTACGAACTCGGCGGTTCACTTTTTTAATCAAACCAGACAGTACTTTTCCCGGCCCAATTTCAATAAAAGTATCAACCCCCAGCTCCAAAAGTGTTTGAATGGTATCTTCCCACAATACAGGAGAATAAAGCTGTTCCAACAGTTTAGCACGAATATCGCTGGCAAGTTGAACCGGACGGGCGTCCACATTGACGACTACCGGGACTTTGCAGTCATGAATCTCTATTTGATCCAACACTTTTTCCAGTTTTTCTGTAGCAGGCTTCATTAAACTAGAATGGAACGGCCCGCTCACTTGCAGTGGAATGACTCTTTTAGCTCCACGTTCCTTGGCCAGTTCTCCAGCTGTTTCGACGCCTTTTTTTGTCCCCGATATGACAATTTGCCCAGGACAGTTCAAATTGGCTAATTGGACACTATCCCCGCCTTGCGATACTTCTTCCGTCACTTTCAGCAGTTCTTCACGCTCCATGCCCAACACGGCAGCCATCGTCCCTACACCTGCCGGAACTGCTTCTTCCATATAACGTCCACGCATGTGCACAGTATAAACGGCATCTTCGAAACGGAGAGCTCCGGCATAAGTCAACGCAGAATATTCTCCCAGACTGTGTCCAGCGGCATAATCGGCATGAATTCCCTCTTTATTGAGCCTGTTCACTAGCGCCGAACTTACAGTCAATAAAGCCGGCTGAGCATTATACGTCAGTGTGAGCGTCTCTTGAGGGCCATTGAACATAATATCGCTTAACGAGTAACCAAGTTTTTCATCTGCTTTAGCGAAAAAGGCGGCAGCTTCCTGATCTTGTTGTGCCAATTCCTTCCCCATGCCAACTGTTTGTGATCCTTGTCCAGGAAATACAAAGGCTATTTTTCCCATTCTTGTCTCTCCTTACGCTTCTTGATTTTGCAGTTTTTCCGCTTCTTCCTTCACAATTCCGGTTATGTTGTATTTGACCATTTCCCGCGCCTGGCGAAGGGCGTTATAAAAAGCTGTGGCGTTGGAAGATCCATGAGCCTTAATGACTGGTGCTTTCAACCCAAGGAGCCCGGCGCCTCCATATTCCGAATAATCCATTTTCTTTTTCAGCCCTGATAATTCCGATTTCATCAAGCTAGCTCCCAATTTTGTTTTCCATGACGACAGCATGACTTCTTTTATCATAGAAAAAACAGAAAGAGCCGTTCCTTCGATTGTTTTTAACACCATATTTCCGGTAAATCCGTCTGTCACAACGACATCCGCTGCCCCCTGAAGCAAATCTCTTGCTTCCACATTGCCCGTAAAGTTGAGATTTGTATGGGACAATAGATCAAATGTCGATTTCGTCAGTTCATTTCCTTTTTTCTCTTCGGTTCCAATATTCAAAAGTCCTACCCGCGGACGGGATATTCCCCGAACTTTTTCAGAGTATATCGTCCCCATCAAAGCATATTGAAGCAAGTTCTCCGGTTTTGCTTCAGCATTGGCTCCCAAGTCAAGCATTAAAAAGCCTTTTCCGTCAACTGTCGGCAACGTGATGGCGAGAGCCGGACGGGAAATTCCCGGAATTCTTCCAACCACGAACAGTCCCGTGGCCATTAAAGCCCCTGTGTTTCCGGCAGACACGCACGCATCTGCTTCTCCTGATTTTACCGCTTCAGCCATTAAAACCATGGATGAATTTTTTTTCCTTCTAACTGCTTTTACGGGTTCATCCGTACCCAGAATGGTTTCATCCGTATGTACAATTTTCACTCGATCGCTTGCTTTTAAATACTGTTTAATCTCTTGTTCTTTTCCAAACAAAACAATTTCTAAATCCGGAAACTCTTCTAAAGCCCTGTTTGTTCCCAGCACTATTTCTTTCGGGGCGTTGTCACCGCCCATGGCGTCTACTGCTATTTTCATAGTTCTTCATCCTTTGTTGTTGATTTCGAACGAAACATAGTAAATTCTCCATAAAAAACCAGTTCTTGTCCAACATAACTTCTTACTTTCACAATCGCTCTTCCCGTTTCCGTTTGAGGATTTGATACTTTCGCCTTTGCTACTACCCTCTCTCCTTCTTTGACAGAACGGGTAAAGTGAATGTTGGCTTTTTCCGTAAGAGCAAGCTCATCATTGATCACAGCGACTGCAAGCGAATTGGCTTGGGCAAAAAGATGATGGCCTCTGGCAATTTTATTTCTGCTAAAAACATGTTCTTCTTTCACATCAAAAATGGAGATGGCGCTCTTATCAAGTTCTATATCAACAATATCACCGATCACTTCTTCAATCGGGAGAGAACGGACTTCGTTCCGAAATCGCTCTTCTGCCACGTGTTTAATCCGTTCCCGCAACTCCGGGATGGAAAGTTCCATACGATCTAATCGAATGGTTTGCACACTCACACGAAATCGTTCTGCTAATTCTTCGTCGGTGATAAAAGGATTGTCTTCAATTGTCTCCTGGAGCCTTTTTTGCCGTTCTTTTTTGGATAATCTCATATTATACACCATCCGATATTAGTACTAGGTACTAACAGTAGTATATAATCAAAAAATATAGAATGCAAGATCATATTGGCATTCAGTCAGTAATTTGTAAACGTTTTTCTTCCTCAACCGAGACAATCATTCAAATCTTTCCTCCCGACGAGTGAGAGTAAAGGATGCGGAAGGAAACGACCTCTCTTTTTTGGTTAATCCAGCTTTTCGCCAGACAGGACTCCCGACTCTTGTAAATACGTGCGCAGCGGTTCGTATTCTTCGGTGGTCCAAAAAGCATCTGACTGGATAAGCTCGGCCGCATCTTTCCGGGCTGTTTCCAGCGCACGATAATCATGAACGACATCAGCCACTTTAAAATCTGGCAACCCGCTTTGTTTTTTCCCAAATAAATCTCCCGGTCCACGCAATTCCAAGTCTTTTTCGCTTAAAACGAACCCGTTGTTCGTTTCCGTCATAATTTTCATACGTTCTTTACCTACTTCTGTTTTAGGATCAGCGATTAGAATACAATACGATTGCTCATTTCCTCGTCCAACACGTCCCCTTAATTGATGCAGCTGAGCAAGTCCGAAACGATCAGCATCATAAATCACCATAATGGTAGCATTTGGAACATTCACTCCGACCTCGACAACAGTTGTGGAAACAAGAACATGAATTTCATTGCGACTAAATGCATTCATCACTTGGTCTTTCTCCTCGGCACTTAGTCGTCCGTGCATCAGCCCGATGTTGTAGCGGTTATGAAAATAATGGGTTAATTGGGCATGAATATCGATAGCATTTTGCACGTCCAGCTTTTCAGATTCCTCAATCAGCGGGCAGATCACATATGCCTGCTTATTTCGTCGCAGCTCCTTTTCCATAAAGGCTAGAACACGTTCAAACATATCATGCTTTGCCCAATACGTTTCAATCGCTTTTCGTCCTTTTGGCATTTCATCAATGACGGACACATCCATCTCTCCAAAAGCGGTGATCGCCAGCGTTCTCGGTATCGGCGTCGCCGTCATAAACAACACATCGGGATTTTCTCCTTTTTCCCGCAACACTCTTCTCTGCTCAACTCCGAATCGATGCTGTTCATCCGTAATGACCGTGCCTAATTGTTTGAAATTCACATCCTCTTGTATGAGAGCGTGAGTACCTACTAAAATATCAATGTCTCCGTTTTCCAGCTGTTCCAACACCTGTTTTCTTTTCTTTCCTTTTACAGAACTTGAAAGCAGCTCAACGGTGACGTCAAAAGGTTCAAAAAGTTCACGTAAAGACGACGTATGCTGTTCCGCCAATATTTCCGTAGGCACCATCAAGGCTCCTTGATTGCCTGCTGTAATCGTTGCATATAAACAAACGGCAGCCACGACGGTTTTTCCCGAACCAACATCTCCTTGAAGCAATCGGTTCATACGGTAAGGCGATTTTAAATCGGCGCAAATTTCATTGATCACACGTTTCTGAGCATTAGTCAGAGGAAATGGCAAATGTTGAATAAATTCTCTAAGTTTTTTCACATCATAATGTTGCTCTTGACCTTTTGAATGCTCTCTCTCAAATTTTCGCAACGCCTGTATTTTTAATTGGAAGTATAGAAATTCCTCGTACACAAAACGACGGCGCGCCTGTTTTAATTCCTGCGCGTTTTTCGGGAAATGCATCGCCCGAATGGCTTCCCGGCGACCCGGTAATTTATAATTTTCAAGAAATGCGGTCGGTAGATTTTCTCGAATATAATCTCCATATTCATTAAGGGCGGTTGCAATAAATTTTTTCAACATATTGGACGTGATGTTTCCCTTTAAAGAATATACCGGTTCAAATTCGCTGCGATATGAGTAGGGACCGAGATGATAGTGTTGCACGGTGATCGTTTGACGGTGGCGATCCCATTTTCCGGTGACTGTGATCGTATCGTTCAGTTTGATTTTTTTCTTTAAAAAGGGCTGATTGAAAAAGACCGCTGTCACTAAATAGCGATCTACAAGAAGTTTAAACGTTAAACGTGATTTTTTCCGACCGTAATACATGACAGAAGGATCACTGTGAACTTTCCCTTCGACCGTTACCCTCTCTTCATGAGGGACATCGGCCAAGTCTCTCAAGCGGTAATCTTCGTACCTGTAAGGAAAATATTCCAATAAGTCCTTAATGGAGTAAATGTTCATTTCCGCAAGCGAATGGGCTGTTTCTTTACCGATCCCTTTTAAAACACCAACGTCTCGAGAAAGCAGATTATTCACGGTTATTTTGCGATGCCTCCCCCCTTATTACGGACATCTCCGACCAGGAGAGCCACCGCATACCCCCCTTCTGCTGTGACTATCTATTATCGTGAATGGCAAAGATACTTTTGACAGAGGCAGCACCTTTCTATCACTTTTTTCTTTGGCTAAAGCCTTCTGTTTCGTGATCGAATTCAAAAAGGGTCAATAGTCCCATTTCACACAGCCGCCATATTCCATCTTTCCCAACGAAATCATTTTTTTAATCAAAATGAATTCCATACGAAATAGAAGGGGAATATCCCCTTCTATTCGTCGACTTCCCAATATTCGATTTAGTTCCTTTTCCTATTCAATCGAAATAATAAAAGAATAAAGCGGTTGCTTTCCATTATGAACTTCTATTTCCAAATCCTCATATTTCTCTTCAATGAAAGCAACGAGTTCTTCTGTTTCTTCTTTGGAAACATCTTCACCATAAAAAATGGTGATAATTTCACTATCTTCTTCCACCATATTCTCAATTAAATGTATGGCAGCTTCCATTTTATCCTTGCTGGTCGTTACAATCTTTCCATCTAAAATGCCCATAAAATCATTTTTAGCAATGGAAATGCCGTCAATCGCCGTATCTCGAACGGCATACGTAATTTGTCCCGTCTTAACATGAGCCATCGCTTCCGCCATAGCTGCCTGATTTTTCTCCAAACTTTGGTCTGGACGAAAAGCAAGCAGAGCGGCTATTCCTTGGGGAACCGATTTCGAAGGGACCACCACTACTTCTGCATCAATCATTTCTTTTGCCTGTTCCGCTGCTAAAATAATGTTCTTATTATTTGGGAGAATGATGACTTTTTCAGCGTTAACTTCCTGCGCCGCTTTGACGATGTCCTCCGTACTTGGATTCATCGTTTGTCCGCCAGGAATGACTGCAGAAGCTCCTATGCTCTTGAACATTTCAGCAATTCCTTCTCCCATGGCAACCGTTACAATCCCATACGGCTGTTTCTCTTTCTTCTTTGTATCCGTATGCAGCTGTTGGTGGGTTTCCCCTACAATTTGACTATGCTGTTCACGCATGTTTTCGATTTTTATTTTAATGAAGCTTCCATATTGCTGTCCATATGTAAGCACTTCACCAGGTCGTTCCGAGTGGATATGTACTTTAGCCACTTCGTCATCTGCAACAACAAGCAGAGAATCGCCAAATTGGCTAAGGTCTTCCCGGAATTTTTCTTCTGAAAATGGATGATCTTTGAGTTTCTCTTTTTCCAAACGAACCATAAACTCCGTACAATAGCCATACACAATGTCTTCTGTTTTCATGAAGCTTTGAGCTTTATGATGTTCCGCTTTGACGAGTTCGTCAAGCGTCGGTTCAATCGCAGGAGTTCCGGGTAATTGTTCCCCTTTTAAAGCGGCTAAAAATCCTTCATATACAAGGACAAGCCCTTGTCCCCCGCTGTCGACTACCCCCACTTCCTTTAACACCGGGAGCAATTCTGGGGTTCGTTTCAAAGAGCTTTTCGCTTCTTCCAGCAATGCTTCCGTCACTTTCACAATATCGCGCTCATGCTTAGCCGTTAGAACGGCTTTTTTTGCAGCATCTTTCGCAACCGTTAATATCGTTCCTTCTACCGGCTTCATGACCGCTTTATAAGCTGTATCTACTCCAGCTTCAAAAGCATTAGCGAATTCTTGGCTATTGATCCATTCTTTTTGTTCAATTGCTTTAGCAAACCCACGGAATAATTGGGAAAGAATCACACCTGAGTTGCCGCGCGCTCCCATCAATAATCCTCTTGCAAAGGAAGCCGCAGTCTTACCTACATGATCTGTTAAATGTTCTTGAACTTCCTTAGCTCCGGAAGTCATAGACAAATTCATGTTTGTTCCCGTGTCGCCGTCAGGAACAGGGAATACGTTTAATGCATTGACCATTTGTGCATTGGCAGCCAAGTTATTGGCACCGGCAATGATCATTTCCGCAAAACGCTTACCATCCAAAGATGTTATCGACACGTATTTTTTCCTCCTCACTAAGGGTTCGTCACCCTGACACCTTGTATAAAAATATTGACTGTATCAACTGACAGCCCAACTGTTTGATCAAGTGTATATTTTACTTTCGTTTGAACGTTATGGGCCACTTCGGAAATTTTCGTTCCATAGCTAACGATAATGTACATATCGATATGAATCCGATCGCCTTCTTGCCGAACAATCACGCCACGAGTGAAATTTTCTCGTCTCAAAATTTCCGTTAATCCATCTTTCAGTTGATTTTTGGACGCCATACCCACTATGCCGTAACAATCTACAGCAGCTCCACCGGCAATAGTGGCAATGACTTCATTAGAAATATCTACCGTTCCATACTTCGTTTTCAGCTCAATCGACATGAAAAGAGCCCTCCTTATCGGATTCTTCCTTTGTTACAAACATTTTACTATACATAGGGGCTTTTTAAAAGTGAACCTTCCGTTCTTATCATTCCAAATTAATCGATCAGCGTCAAGGTGTTTTTCTTGAAAGATATTTTGTTCCAGTTTTTGTCTCCTATTCGTAAATTCCTATCATATTAAAAATAAGTCCTCTTCCCTTCTGTCCTTGTGAATCAACCAAACCCAACTTATTTTATTACAAGAAGAGATGAGAAATGACTCTTTCATTCTTGCTTTTCCTTCCTTTTCTATCATACAGATCAATGAACGTACAGCCAGATGGCTTCTATTGAACATCAAATTTTGTGCATGAGTACAACAGACAGCTGTTTAATCCTTCAAAATCCATTTTAACTGTGAACAAAAGCTTTGACTCCCATGATTTGGTCATTTTTTACATCTTAATAGCTAAAAAGCCAGAGATTCATCGGTGTCTTTTCCCTTCCTGATATTGCATTAACCAATATTCTATGTTAAATTATATTAGTGTCTGTTTGAAGATAAGGAAGTAATGAAATTGAACATTTTCAGCTTCTGCAGTTAGGAGGGAATCAAATGGCAAAACAATGCGTGATTACTGGTCGCAGAACGCGTACCGGAAATAGACGTTCCCACGCTATGAATGCCAACAAGCGTACTTGGGGAGCAAACTTACAAAAAGTGCGCATTCTAGTTAACGGTAAGCCAAAACGGGTTTGGGTTTCTGCAAGAGCTTTAAAATCCGGAAAAGTTGAACGTGTATAATGACAATAAGCACCCACTCTCGGGTGCTTGTTTTTTATCCCGTCATATAATATAATGAATGATCTGCAGCCATTTCATTTTAACTGACCATTTTCGCTTCCCTCTCGTTTCTCCTTTATACGCTTTCACCCATTTATGTCTCATGAAAAGGGGGGTGAGTCCAAAGGCCTGACTCACTCAATCACTCAAGACACGCTACGCTGGGCAGTTCATAGCATGCTGAAAAATTTGGCCTTCCGCCCGACGTCAGCTCCTTGGAAACCATTGCTCTTCTCTTTATCCTTTTTTAAAGGTACCAAGCATTGCCCGGACAATTCCGCCTAAAAATCTAGGCAATTTAATCGTATAAAATTTCATTCCATGTCCCTCCCCATTCATCTGAAGGATGATAATGGTCTATTCGCCATATTATATTCAAACAAAGGAAATAAGTACGTATCGTCCTAACGTGCCGGACTGATTGGCATTTCATCGGAACTTCTTACCATCATTAATATGCCGCTTGTAAAGGAAAAAGTACCTTTTTCTTCAATCAGTTCATTGCTTATGCATCGAGTCGATCCAAATATTGCCGTATAATTATGTAAAGGATATTTAAACCCTGTAAGCGTTAATCCTTCAACATGGCCGTTCACAGGAAGAAAAGAAACATATGGCTTATCAGGAAGTTTTTGTATTTCATATTTTTTCGGACGATGAACCGAGATGATATTTTGGCGATCGATGATCTTAAAATCTATAGAGCTTTTGCTCCATTTCTCATTCACAAGCAAACTGATATTAGCCAAAAAATGATCCAGCCTCCCGCCGGTGGCGCCAAACAGAGAGATGGTGTTTGGATTTTGCTTTACACCGTATTCGATGGCTAGCTCCATATCGGTTTCATCTTTTTCCGGTCTGTATTTTTTAATATTTCGCACTTTTTCCTTTATTCGCTTCCATTCGCTCTCTCGAATGGAATCAAAATCACCTACAGCGAGATCAGGCACAATTTGTTCATCCAGCAAATATTGCACGCCTTTATCGACCCCGATCCAATACATCTCTTGTTCATCAAACGTTTTTAAATCCGGTATACATATACGGGGACCGCCTGCCACAATGCCCACATTCATCCATATTCCTCCTATCGATTCCCATGAATGCATCTATAGCAATGAGTACTGATTTTAAACTTTTCCAAACGGGAAACGCCTAATGTGCAAATATTTTTCCCTCTACTTAGCGAATCAACCATTAAAAAAAGGGAGGGAGGTCCTCCGCCTTTTCTATGAAACTATTGTGTAAGAGTATAAAAATGGAGGATACAAAAATATCCTTTATCCATTATTGTTCCAGTTGTTTACGGATCAAGCTGATCGCTTTTTGGCGATCTTCCTGATTAAAAATGGCTGAGCCGGCCACTAACACGTTCGCTCCGGCATCGACGCATAATTTTGCTGTTTCTGCGTTGATACCGCCATCCACTTCAATTTCGACATTAAGACCGTTTTCACTCATTAATTGCCGCACTTGACGAATTTTCGGAAGAACAGTATCGATAAAGGTTTGTCCGCCAAATCCAGGATTGACGGTCATGACGAGAACTAAATCAACGTCGTTCAGCACATGGCGGATCATTTCTACAGGAGTAGCCGGATTGACCGCCACACCTGCTTTTACTCTCAGCGAACGGATGTGCTGAATCGTGCGATGAAGATGCGGACACGTTTCCACATGCACCGTAATATAATCAGCACCTGCTTTGGCAAATGTGTCAATATAAGCATCCGGGTTTTCAATCATTAAGTGGACATCCAGCGGCAGCTTCGTAACAGGTCGGATGGCTTCGACAATCAACGGTCCCATCGTAATGTTAGGGACAAAATGTCCATCCATCACATCCACATGAATGTAGTCGGCCCCGCCTTTTTCAACTTCTTTCACTTCTTCCCCTAATTTCGAAAAATTGGCGGAAAGGATGGAAGGTGCAATTTTGATCATAGTCCATCAATACCTCGGCTTTCTCTCTTTTATTTCAACTAAAAACTGTTGGTAATGATCATAACGATAAGCGGGAATTTTCTTCATTTCCACCGCTTCTCTCACTGCACATTTTGGTTCATTCAAATGACGACACCCACGGAACTTGCAATATTGACTTAGTTGATGAATTTCCGGAAAGCAAGACGACAATTCATCAAGGTCCAAGTCTCCTAATTCAAGGGAGCTAAAACCAGGAGTATCGGCCACAAGACCATTATCTATTTCAATCAATTCCACATGGCGAGTGGTATGTTTTCCCCTTCCCAGCGAATCAGAAATATCTTTCGTTTCTAATTGTAGGTCTGGACGCAATGCATTCAAAAGCGAAGATTTACCGACACCGGATTGTCCAGCAAACACCGATGTTTTCTCTTGCAAAACAGCACGAATTTGATCTAAGCCGCTCCCGTTTTTAACAGACGTGGTAATGACTTGATAGCCGATTCCCCTGTAATCCTCACAGTATGAGTGGATTTTTTGTTCGTCTTCCGGCGAAAGCAAATCCATTTTTGTGAGGCATATGATCGGTGTGATCGCTTTAGATTCGATTAACACAAGGAAACGGTCCAAGAGCCCGAGATGAAAGTTGGGACGCGCCACTGAAAAAACCAAAATGGCTTGGTCTACGTTCGCAATGGGCGGACGGATCAGCTCATTTTTGCGCTTCTCTATGCTTAAAATATATCCTTCCTGATTGCTTTCCAACTGATATTCCACATAATCGCCGACAAGAGGGGAAATTTTTTGTTTTCGAAACACCCCTCTTCCTCGGCATCGAACCACTTTTTCTCCATCTAATACATAATAAAATCCGCTCAGCGCTTTAATAATTTTTCCATTAGCCATTGCATTCCTCCTTACTCAAAATGATTTTCTTACAGGTAAGACTTTTAAAGCCAACGGATCGCTCAAGAAAAATAGTTGGTCAAAGTTGTCGTTATGGACTTACTCGTCATCCGGAAAAGGGACCATTTCGTCAATGATGACTTTTTTATCTCTAACCACTTTATATCCTGCTTTTTTGCCACTGGCAATCGTCAATGAAATCGTTTTTCTCGTGTCTTCATGAATGAAAAAAGTCTCATATGGTACAGTCATGCTGTTGTTTACGTCTTCGATGTAAATGACCACTTCTTGAGGCTTTCCTTCTTCATCCGGTTCATATGGAATGAACAATTCTTTTGTAACGGTTTTAGGCGGAATTTCTTTTTTGCCTTTTGACAGCACAACTTCCACTCTATCCCCTTTGTTTAACAGCGTACCGGCTGAAGGATTTTGAGAGATTACCAGCCCTTCCGGCACACTGTCAGAATAATCTCTTCTGACAATGTCCACTTTTAAACCGCTTGTGGCCGCATAATCTTTCAAACTTTTCTCGTTGTAATCAGTCAAATCAATCAGCGATACCTTTTCCGGACCCCTGCTTACCGTAAATGTCATCTCTGTTTCTTCCGGAACGACTTTTTCATTTGGCCCCGGATCTTGGTCTATGATGGTTCCCGGCGGGTGATCGTCATATATCTCTACTTTACGGATCCTTTTAAAATGTTCTTTTTCCAACATGTCGGCGATTTCATTATAATCCCGATCACGATAATCATCCAGTTTAAATGTTTTTTTCCCGGAGCTTACATACAGATCAACAGAAGATCCCTCTTTTACTGTTTGATTAGCACCAGGTTTGGTATAGATGACCTTTCCTGCCGGTACATGATCGCTAAACCTTTCGATCGTGTCTCCAACTTTCAATCCATCCGTCACCAATTTCGAAACGGCGTCATCCACCGTTTTCCCATGAACATCCGGCACCTTGATTTCTTTCGGTCCCAATAAATCCGGGATCACAAAGACGCTCCCCGCTGCCAACAACAAGAGCAAGAAAATTCCGGTTACAATCCAAGGCCATTTTTTTCTTTTCTTTTTTTCCGGCTTGTCCGACTCACTGTTCGTTTCTTCTTTTAATGGGTAAACAGCCGTCGATTCTAAATCATCTACCGGAAGTGGACCTTTAATGGCAGGTATGACTTTTGTTTCTTCTTCGTCCACCAAAATGGTAAATTTCGGTTCATTCAGTCGGCTCGGTTCAAGAGCAGTCCTTATATCTTCTTCCATTTCTTCCACGCTGTTATAACGGTAAAAAGGGTCTTTGCAAGTAGCTTTCAGCACAATATTTTCCACACTTTGCGGAATTTCCGGAAATTTTTCCCGCAAAGAGGGGGTATTGGATTGCAAATGTTTTAAGGCGATGGAAATGGCTGTTTCTCCTGAAAATGGCAAATTTCCTGTCAGCAGTTCGTACATTACAATACCAAGAGAGTAAATGTCTGATTTTTTTGTTGCTACTCCTCCACGTGCTTGTTCAGGAGAGATGTAATGGACAGATCCGAGAAAAGAGTTGGTTTGGGTAATCGACGTCGCACTTAAAGCCATCGCAATGCCAAAATCGGTAATTTTGACATGACCATTGTGATCGATCAAAATATTCTGCGGTTTAATATCACGGTGAATAATCGAATTGCGGTGTGCGTGGGCGATAGCTGAAGTCAGCTGACTCATGATGTCTAGCACTTTCTCCACCGGGATAGGGGAATGCTGCATTATGTATTGTTTTAAAGTCATTCCATCCACATATTCCATCACAATGTAAAAAATATTGTCTTCTTCCCCCACATCATAAATATTCACGATATTCGGGTGGACAAGACTGGTTGCCGATTGAGCTTCTCTTTGAAAACGTCGGATAAATTCTTCTTCTTCGGCAAAATCCATTCTCAATACTTTTAGAGCTACATCTCGGTCCAATATGATATCTCGTGCTAAATAGACATGCGCCATCCCGCCTCCGCCAATCATTTCGATTACTTTGTATCTTCCGCTGATTCTCCTGCCGGCAAGCATTCCGATCACCCGCTTTCACTCCCGGCTGTCTGGTGTAAAATCACAATGGTGATATTATCCTCTCCGCCTTCTTGATTGGCTAAGTCAATGAGCGTTTGAGCTTTTTCCGCCAACGGAAGTTCCCCTTTAATCACTTCTTCCATTTTCGCTTCCGAAACTTTATTGGAAAGGCCATCCGAGCAGAGCAGCAAATAATCGCCATCTTCAAAGGTGATGCTTAGCACATCGGCAGCTACTTCCTCCTCTGTCCCAAGGGCTTTCGTCAAAACATTTTTGCGGGGGTGATGTTCAGCATCCTCTTTGGTGATTTGTCCTGTTCTTACAAGTTCGTTCACTAAAGAATGATCTTCCGTCAGCTTTTGAAAGCCGTTTTCATTCAAAATATAACAACGGCTGTCACCGATATTGGCAATCGTGCAGAAGCGGCTTGTGCAAACCGCAGCCACAATGGTCGTGCCCATACCCGAACATTCAATATTTTCCCTTGAGTGGGATAAAATCTTCTCATTCACTTTGACAATGGCCGTCTTTAGCCATTCTTCCGCCTTATCAGGGGTGGAAATCATCTCTGTTTGCTGCCACTCTTTTTGCAATTCTTTGATCGTCATTTCACTGGCGACATCTCCAGCATTGTGGCCGCCCATTCCATCGGCCACAATGGCCAATAGGTCACCGGATGAGTTGCGAAAAATTCCGCCGCTGTCTTCGTTATGCTGGCGGACTAATCCTTTATCAGTCTTAAACACTGACTCCATAAGCGGTCACCTCGTTTCTTCTTTCCGCTCCTTAGCGCGGAGTTGCCCGCAAGCAGCGTCAATATCATGCCCGTGTTCACGGCGAATCGTTACATTGATTCCGTGTTTTTTCAACGTTTTCTCAAATTTAAAGATTTGGCTTCTCGGCGTCCGAACATAATTTCGTTCCGGAACATAGTTCACTGGAATTAAATTGACATGACACTTTAGATCTTTGATCAGCTCGGCCAATTCTTCGGCGTGTTCAACCGAATCATTTACTCCGCCGAACAATCCGTATTCAAAGCTGACTCTTCTGCCTGTTTTTTCAATATAATACTTTACGGCTTCGATTAAATCCGGCAATTTGTATGCGCGGTTAATTGGCATTAATTTGCTGCGAAGCTCATTATTAGGAGCATGGAGGGAAATGGCGAAATTAATTTGCAAATTTTCATCGGCAAATTGATAGATTTTCGGTATGATTCCGCTTGTAGAAACCGTAATATGGCGAGCGCCGATATTGAGTCCTTTTTCATGGTTGATAATTTTTAAAAACGAAAGCATTTGATCATAATTATCAAACGGTTCTCCAATTCCCATAATGACGACGGAACTGACCCGTTCTCCCATTTCATCGAGCGCTTTTTGCACATGCACCGCTTGCGCCACGATTTCCCCCGCCTCTAAATTTCTTTTTAATCCTCCTAAAGTTGAGGCACAAAATGTGCATCCAATCCGGCATCCAACTTGTGTGGTCACGCAAACCGAGTTTCCGTATCGATGACGCATTAGCACCGTTTCAATAGAAAATCCATCATGCAATTCAAATAAAAATTTAATGGTGCCATCTTGAGAAGTTTGTTGAACAATCGTTTTCAATGTGGTGATAGTAAAGTGTTCCGCCAGTTTATCCCGAAGGCTTTTCGGCAAATTCGTCATTTCTTCAAACGACGTGACCCGTTTCTTGTAGAGCCAATCATAAATTTGTTCTGCTCTGAAAGGTTTTTCGCCATGATGGCGGATCCATTCTTTCAACTCAGGCAGTTCCATTGAGTAGATAGAAGGCGGCCTGTCTTCTATCATTTTCTTAGATTTTTTCGTCATCGTGATTGTCTGTTCCATTTTTCATTCATCCTTCTTTCTAAAACAGCTGATAAAAAATCCATCTCCACCAAAATCTTGAGGAAAAATTTGAAGAAAATGTCCCGCTACAAACGGCTGCACCGCTTCCGGCAGATGATCCAACGGCTCGGGTTCAAATTCAGGATGGCGATCAAGAAATCGATTAGCGGTACCTTCATTTTCTTCTTGGTCCACCGTACAAGTACTGTAGACCAAAAGACCGCCGGATTTCAGAAGAGGTGCCTGGGCTTCCAATATTTCCAATTGTATTTTCTGCAAAGACTGAAGATCTTCCTGTTTCTTGACATATTTTATATCCGGCTTCCGTCTTAAAACGCCTAGTCCAGAGCAGGGGGCATCGACTAAAATACGGTCGAAAGATTGCGGCGGGAACTTTTCTCCTCCTTTACGGCTATCAAGAGGAAGGGAGGAAATATTTTCAAGACCTAATCGAACTGCATTATCTTCAATCAATTTGATTTTATGAGGATGTAAATCAAGAGCATACACTTTTCCTGTTCCCTGCATTTTTTCCGCCATATGGGTCGTTTTCCCGCCGGGAGCAGCGCAGGCGTCAAGGACAACCATTCCGGGTTCCAGTTTCATGGCATGCGCTACCAGCATAGAACTTTCATCTTGAATGGTCATCAACCCTTTCTGAAAAGCGGACGAATGGGCTGCGTTCCCTTTCAAAATTCGAATGGCTTCCGGCAAAATCGGACTTTCTTCTGCTGAAAATCCTTCTTGGCGCAAGCTGATTAAAACTTCAGCCCTATCTGCTTTCGTTTCATTCACGCGCACCGTTTGAACAGGAACGGACAAATTGGTTTCACACATCGCTTTTGTTTTTTCCAATCCGAATTGACGAATCCAGCGCTTGACAAGCCACTCAGGATGACTTGTCTCAATCGAAATTCGCTTGACTGGATCCGTGATCGCATCTAATGCTGGCAATCCCTTTCGTTGTATGGAGCGAAGCACGCCATTGACCATGCCGGCAATTCCTTTATGGCCCCGTTTTTTGGCTATTTCCACCGCTTCGAATATAACAGCCCGGTCAGGAACTTTGTCTAAATACACCATTTGGTACAAAGATAATCGCAATAAATTTCGTACCCATGATTTTAGCTTGTGTTTCAAAAACGGTGCCAAAAAATAATCCAGCGTAAATTTTCTTTGTATCGTCCCATATGTTAATTCTGTCAATAAACCGGCATCCGGACCTGTTAAATCGTATTTTTGAATAGCTGAATTCAGCAATAAATTACTGTATGACTGATTTTGTTCGACTGCTTCCAACAGTTCAAGCGCAGCCTCGCGAACATTTTTCTTTTTTTTCTCCATTTCAATCTCCCAATTTCATTCCAATTTGCAGAGATCCGGCTCCTCTCAAAAACTGTTCCGCTTTCATCCTCTTTTTTCCGGCTGGCTGGAGCTCCGTAATCTTGATGCCTGTTTCATTTCCGGAAGCGACGAGAATGCCGTCATTTTCTATCGCCACGATGGTTCCGGGTTCTTGTTTTTCAGGGAGCGTTTGTTTTTCTCCCCACCAAATTTTCACTATATTCCCATCAAGTGTAGTATAGGCAACCGGCCAAGGATGCAAACCACGTATATGATTGTAAATATCCTCACCCGGCTTGGTCCAATCAATTTTTTCCTGCTCTCGCTTAATATTGTGGGCAAATGTCGCCCGACTCTCGTCTTGCTTAATCGGCGTGATTTCGCCATTTATAATTTTTGGAAGCGTTTTGGAAAGCAATTCGGCCCCTTCACTGCTTAATTTGTCATGCAAGATGCCGACATGATCCGTTTCTTCGATCGGCACTTCCACTTGGCTGATAATATCTCCGGCATCCAATTTTTCTGCCATATACATGATGGTGATGCCTGTTTTCTTTTTGCCTTGCATGATCGCGTAGTGGATCGGCGCTCCGCCGCGAAGTTCCGGCAAAAGAGAAGCATGAACATTTATACAGCCGTATTTGGGTGCTTCAAGCAGTTCCTTCGGCAAAATTTGTCCGTAGGCTGCAGTCACGACGATATCCGGCTTGAAACTCAATATCGTTCGCAATTCTTCTGAATTTCTCAATTTTTCCGGCTGGAGAACGGGAATGCCGTGTTTTTCTGCTTCTACTTTAACAGGAGGCGGAGTCAGTATTTTTTTGCGGCCAACAGGGCGGTCAGGCTGTGTCACAACCGCTTGAATTTCATAGCCGTCTTCTAGTAGCCTTCTTAGAATAGGGACAGAAAAATCGGGTGTTCCCATAAATACAATCTTGATCATTCAGCCTCATACCCTTCCAACGATTCTTCTTCTACATATTTATCCACTTTAGTAGTAAACAAAATACCATGAAGATGATCAATTTCATGTTGAATCGCCCTTGCCAAAAAACCATTGGCTTCGATGATGAAAGTTCGTCCTTTCCAATCTTTTGCCTTTACCTTCACGTAATAGGGCCTTGTCACTTCCCCGTATAGACCGGGAATACTTAAACAGCCTTCTATATCTGTTTGGGTCCCTTTTGTTTCCAAAATTTCCGGATTGACAAGTGCGATCATTCCATTTTCGTCTCCGATATCCACAACTGCTACCTGGAGATCGATCCCGACTTGAGGAGCGGCCAGACCAACCCCGTCCGCCTCTAACATTGTTTCGTGCATATCTTTAATCAATTTTTTTAAATGTTTATCAAAAGATGTCACTCGCTTGCATTCTTTTTCTAATATTTCTGCAGGATAAGTGACAATAGGTAATATCGCCAAAACTTTTCCTCCTAACTTACATCATCACAAACGGATTGATATCCACTGCTATTTGCAAATGAGAATAGGATCCTTGTCCGTTATACTGTTCCAATATCGATTTCAACGTATCGGAAAGCATTGGTTCATGCTTGTATTTTATCAAACATTGATAGCGATATCTATCATTGATCCGAGGAATGGGAGAAGCAGTCGGTCCGAGAACAACCGTTTTATTGGAGAGCCGGCTGCGGATGAATTTCGTAATTTTTTCTGTTACGGAGGCTGCCACGAGCGGATCCTCATGGCTGACATTGACAAGGGCCAAATAATAAAACGGAGGATAGCCTCCCAATTTTCTCATGATCATCTCCCGCTGATAAAAACGCTCAAAATTTTGTTGACCGGCAAGCTGTATGCTGTAATGTTCAGGGGTATAGGTTTGAACAACCACTTCTCCTTGCAATTCATGCCTGCCGGCTCGTCCGCTCACCTGGGTTAATAGCTGAAACGTTTTTTCTGACGAGCGGAAATCGGGAAGATGCAGCATCGTATCCGCACTTAACACCCCGACAAGTGTAATATTCGGAAAATCCAGCCCTTTCGCAATCATTTGCGTTCCTAGCAAAATATCGGCTTTTCCTTCTGAAAACTGGCGCAGAAGAGTTTCGTGAGCGCCTTTTTTTCGTGTCGTATCCACATCCATCCTAATGACTCTGGCCTCAGGCAGCAGCTTTCCCAATTCTTCCTCTACTTTTTGTGTTCCGGTCCCAAAATAGCGAATATATGGGCTGCCGCATTCCGGGCAAACAGACGGCGCTATTGTTTCATAGCCGCAATAATGGCATTTCATTTCATTTGAAAAATGGTGATATGTCAATGAAATGTCGCAATGCGGACATTGAACGACATAGCCGCAGTCTCGGCACATGACAAAGGAGGAATGTCCTCTTCGGTTTAAAAGCAGCACGGTTTGTTCGCCCTTTTCCACTCTATCTTTTAACTTTTCAAATAGAGACCTAGAAAATATCGAGCGATTGCCAGCCCGCAGCTCTTCTCTCATATCGACAATTTCCACTTCAGGAAGATCGCGGTGATTCATACGGTTTTTCAGCGTTAATAAATGATATACACCTTTTTGCGCCCTTGCAAAACTTTCCAATGAAGGGGTGGCGCTTCCTAAAATGACGGGACAGTTAAAATGCTGTGCTCTTTTGATCGCAACGTCCCTAGCATGATATCGCGGAGTTTCTTCTTGTTTATAGCTTGTCTCATGTTCCTCATCAATGATGATGATCCCGATGTTTTCAAACGGCGCAAAAATAGCCGAACGAGCTCCCACCACTACTTTCGCTTCTTTTTTTAAAATTTTACGCCATTCATCATACTTTTCGCCAATGGACAATCCGCTGTGCAAAACGGCAACATCATCACCAAATCGGCTTTTAAAGCGATGAACCATTTGCGGTGTCAGAGAAATTTCCGGTACGAGCACAATGGCTTCTTTTCCTTTTTCCAGTACCTTTTGGATCGATTGCAAATAAATCTCTGTTTTTCCGCTGCCTGTCACTCCGTATAATAAAAAAGTTTCATGCTTTTCTTCTTCCAAAGCTTCAATAATGGGGGAAATGGCTTTTCTTTGCTCTTCTGTCAAAGGAAAGGGACTTGTTTTTTCAAAATCCGTTTGAGCATAAGGATCGCGATATACTTCTTTTTGCTCTTCATACAAAATCCCTTTTTGGATCAGCGCCTGCAAACTGGATGACGTACTGTTTGCATTCTCCAGCAGTTCTTTTGCAGATATCATTTCTCCTGGATGTTGTTTAAACACATCGATCAGCCGTTTTTGTTTGACGGCATTCCCCTTTAAACGGGAAGCGGCTTCTGACAGTTCCTCGGCCGATAATCTCGTGCCAATCATCCGTACTGTCTTTTTGTTTCCTTTGCTTTTCACCTTATAAATCAATTCAACCGTTCCAGCTTTCACCTCTTTTTGTATAGAGGTTAAAAGTCCCGCCTTTTCCCCTTCTTCCCAAGTGATTTCCTTTTTATTCTTAAACAGCTCGGCTACCTTCTCATCCGCTATCTTCTCTTCGTTGACTGCCGCGAATCGCTTTTCGTATTTTGCTTTCATGGCAGCTGGAAGCATCGCTTGATAGGCCGAAACTTTAAAACAAAGCGTCGTTTTCGTCAACCAGTCAGCTAGATCCATCAACTCTTGATTCAGTACCGGAACAACGTCCATTGGCTCTCGAATGGCTTTTAACTGAGGAAAAGACGAATGGTCTTTTACTTTCACTACATACCCTTGCACATTTCTTGACCCGAAAGGCACGATCACTCTCATGCCTGGCTGGATCATTTGACTCCATTTTTCAGGAATCAAGTAATCAAACGGCCGGTCGGTTTGCATGGTTGGTACATCCACAATCACGCTTGCTACGTTCATTTTGATCTTTCCTCTTGAAGCGTTTTGACGATTTCACGAAAGATTTCTTTTGCCAATTCTTTTTTGGACATAAGCCCTAATCGTTTGTTTGAACCGTCTTTTTTATAGATTGTCACAATATTGGTATCTTCCTCAAAGCCGGCGCCTTTTTCGTTCACATTATTGGCAATGATCATATCTGCGTTTTTCCGCTTCAATTTACTCATTGCATATTCATCGAGATTGGAAGTCTCAGCGGCAAAACCAACGAGGAACTGATGATCTTTTCTTTCGCCGAGCGTTTTTAAAATATCTTTCGTCCGTTCCATTTGGATGATCAAATCTCCATCCTGTTTTTTCATCTTTTCATTGGATACTTGTTTTGGACGATAATCGGCAACAGCCGCACTTTTAATGACAATGTCTGCGGACGGAAACTCCTCCAGTACGGCGTCGTACATTTCTTCTGCGTTTTCTATATATTTTACGTTCACACCGATCGGCGGATTTAACGAAACCGGGCCGGAAATAAGCGTTACATCAGCTCCTAATTGATGGGCCTCTTCCGCCAAGGCGTATCCCATTTTTCCGCTAGAACGGTTGGAAAAAAAGCGGACAGGATCCAAAATTTCGCGTGTCGGCCCCGCTGTTATGACGATTTTCTTTCCTTTCAAAGGCTGATTTTTTTCTTTTTCCCAATACGAGCTAATCAACTTGACAATGTTCTCCGGTTCCTCCATCCTTCCTTTTCCTACATATCCGCAAGCCAAATAACCTTCATTTGGTTCTACAAATTGATAACCGTAAGATTGCAGACGTTCAATATTTCGCTTCACCGCAGGATGGTCGTACATATGGACGTTCATTGCCGGCGCTATCCAAACCGGAGCAGTAGCAGCAAGTAAAGTCGTCGAAATCATATCATCCGCTATGCCGTTGGCAAGTTTTCCGATTATATTCGCTGTAGCCGGCGCCACGAGAACGAGATCGGCCCAATCTGCCAGGTCAATATGGGCGATCGATTCGGGATGCTTTTCATCAAATGTATCTGTATAAACATCGTTTCTAGACAGCGCTTGAAACGTTAAGGGCGTGACAAATTTTTGAGCTCCGTTGGACATAATGATTTTTACAGAAGCCCCCGCCTGCGTTAATTTACTGGTCAATGCCGCTGCTTTGTAAACGGCAATTCCACCTGTAACGCATAGTAAGATGTTTTTTCCTTTCAACATTATAAAACCCCCTTCTCTATACCATTTTACCGCTATTGGACAGAAAAACTTTGTTTTTCACTCGACTTTGTAAACGAAACATTCCGGATCAAGAAGCAAAACAAAAAAACCTCACGGAAATAAAATCGGTTAATGGGCGCCTACAGGTTAAAAGCATCTCTTCCTATTTCAAAAAAATTCCTTCTTCGTATAAACGACTTGTCTATGCTTTTATGTCACACGAATGTAAACCGCTGACATGATTCGACTTTTTTGATTAAGAAAAAATAACAACCTAATAAGGTTGTTATCCTTCATCGGAGTAAGTTGTACCTTCTGTTTTTTCTTTTAAGGTTAAATACTCGGCATCTATTTCTTCCAATGCTTTACCGACATATTTCTGTGAAACATAGGAATCTAAAAGTTCGTCTTCAGGATGATCTTGTAATTGACGCGCTCTTTTGGCGGCAATGCTGACAAGTGAGTATTTGGAATCAATTTTCTTTAATAAAGAATCAATCGATGGATAAAGCATACTATTCTACCTCCAACATTTTTTTATAATGATGCTGAACTCTTTCACGTCGGCAATGCTCGGCAATAACGATGGCTTTAATGCGTTCGCATGCCTTTTCTACTTCATCATTTTCCACTACATAGTCGTATAAATCCATCATTTCGATTTCTTTGCGAGCCTTTTCCATTCGTCCGCGAATTCGTTCATCATCTTCTGTTCCTCTATTCACGATGCGATTATACAGTTCGGAAAGGCTTGGCGGCGCAAGGAAAATAAATAAGCCGTCGGGAATTTTTTCACGTACTTGTTTGGCTCCTTGCACTTCGATTTCCAGAAAGATGTCTTTTCCCGCTTCCAATGTTTCTTTCACATAATCAAGCGGAGTTCCGTAATAATTCCCCACATACTCCGCATATTCAAGCAACTTTCCTTCCTTTATAAGCTGTTCGAATTGTTCGCGGGTTTTAAAAAAATAATCTACACCGTCTACTTCACCTTCCCGAGGCTGTCTGGTCGTCATGGAAATCGAGTATTCGAAATCAACATTTGGGTCTGAAAAAATCGCCTTGCGCACCGTTCCCTTTCCTACACCGGACGGGCCGGACAAGACAATCAACAATCCTTTTTCTTTCCTCATGAAATTATCCTTCCTCCAATTCTTCTTTTGAAACAATTCGATGCGCGACCGTTTCGGGCTGAACGGCTGAGAGTATAATATGACCGCTGTCCATAATAATGACAGCTCTAGTCCTTCTCCCGTATGTAGCGTCAATTAATGAACCTCTTTCGCGCGCTTCCTGAACCAACCGCTTAATCGGGGCGGATTCAGGACTGACTATGGAAATGATTCGATTGACAGAAACAATATTTCCAAACCCAATATTAATCAGCCTGATGGACATGCGGCTCCTCCAATCAATGTTTGATTTTGAACGTAGAAGTTCTGACCTATTACTCAATATTTTGTACTTGTTCTTTCATTTTTTCTAAACAGCTTTTTAATTCAATGACATTTGCCGCGATCTCTGAGTCATTCGCTTTGGAACCAATCGTATTGACTTCTCTGTTCATTTCTTGAATGATGAAATCAAGCCTTCTGCCGATCGGTTCATCTTTCTCCAAAAGCTGTGAAAATTGCTTTATATGGCTGGCTAATCTTACACATTCCTCATTAATATCCGCTTTATCAGCCAAAATAGCCACTTCCGATAAAATTCTGGCTTCATCCACCTCGTTATTGGACACAGCTTCTTTTACTTTCTTTTCAAGGCGTTCTTGATAATGCTTGGACACTTTCGGTGCAAGAGATTGAATTTTTTTAATGACCGTCTGAATTTTATTTAATTGAATCAGCAAATCTTTTTCAAGCTGTTCCCCTTCTAATCTACGCATTTCCAACAAATTTCGAACAGCTTCTTCTATCGTTTGGAAAACAAGTTTTTCAAGTTCCTCGTTTTCTTCTTCTCTTTCTTCTATCGTAATTAATTCTTCTTTACGAAGAAAGTCGCTGATTTGGATTTCGCCATTTAACTGATATTTTTCTTTTATTTTTTTTATGAATTGATAATAATCCTCAATCAAATTCCAGTCAACATGTATTGAACGTTTAAGAGCCCCCGCTCCTTCGATGATCACAAAAATTTCAACACGCCCACGTTTTATGTATTGTCCGAGATATTTTTTGATTTTATCTTCCAGCTTTAATAACTGTCGGGGCATGCGTATCGTAAACTCGCAAAAGCGGTGGTTCACTGATTTCATTTCAACCGTAACCGCATGCTGAGCAGACTCTGCTTTGCTTCTTCCAAAGCCTGTCATGCTAACAACCATCGGTTTCACATCCTATCCAGCTATGAATTTCTCTTTTACGAACAACGTCTATCGAGGAGAGCATTTCACCCTCCCAAATGTCCTTCATCCACAAGGTAATCTTCCGGATTGCTGTCATTCAAGCTTTATGCATTTTTGGGACAGCTGACAATCGGACGCAACCTTCTTATTGATTCAGTCAATTACATATATTGACATGATGAAAAAAGGGTCCATTATGATAAATGTCTTTCTGCAAAAAGAAAAGGTATAGAGGAAATCCTCTGATACCTTTTGGATTATATCACAAATCATTTTCTTTTTCTTGTATAAAAAGAGCCTGCCAAAAGAAATGTCGGTAATGCACTTAGCCCTAATATGAGCAGCCATTCCCTGGGAGGAAGGGTGACCGTTTGAAAAACCGGCTGCAGCGAAGGAATATAGATCACCGCCAGCAATAGAACGGCCGATGAGAGAACAGCCAGAACGAGCCAACGATTCTCAAACGGATTTCGAGAAAAGATCGAATGTTCGCTTCTACAATCAAATACAAGAATCAATTGACTAACGGTTAAAGTGGCAAAAGCAATCGTTTGAGCATAGGCTAAATTTTCCGGATGCTGTTTTCGAGCAACAATAAAAGCGATGATGGTGACAGCGCCAATTAAAAATCCTCTGGACAAAACCTTCCAACCAAGACCACGAGCAAATACCCCTTCTTTTGGATTTCTCGGTTTGCGCTTCATCACATCTTCTTCCGGATGGTCCAGTCCTAATGCCATGGCCGGAAGTCCATCCGTCACTAAATTGACCCATAAAATTTGAATGGGGACGAGTGGAAGAGGAAAGGCTAAAATCATGGCAAATAGCATCACTAAAATTTCCCCTACATTGGAAGCTAATAAATAGCGAATAAATTTGCGAATATTTTCATATATATTTCTTCCTTCTTGAATCGCTGACTTAATAGTGGCAAAATTGTCGTCCATGAGCACAAGCGAAGAAGCTTCTTTAGCCACATCTGTACCCGAGATCCCCATGGCAATCCCGATATCAGCAGCTTTGATGGCAGGTGCGTCATTGACTCCATCTCCCGTCATCGCCACAATGTGGCCATTATTTTGGAGAGCCCGAACGATTTTTAATTTATGTTCCGGGGAGACTCTGGCGAATACAGCTGTATCTTGAACTACTTCTTCCAGTTCAGCGATAGACATTTGATTAAGTTCCTGACCACTGACCACTTTGGAACGATTATCTAATATCCCTAATTGCTTGGCAATGGCTCTTGCTGTCATCACATGGTCTCCTGTAATCATAATGGTCTTAATGCCAGCTTCTCGGCACTCTTTGATGGCTTGTCTGACTTCCGGACGAGGCGGATCAATCATTCCTTCAATGCCAATAAAAATAAGCTCTTTTTCCGCTTCTTCTACATTTTGAATAGCTGATTCCCTCTCCTTAAGCGGTTTGTAAGCAACTGCAATATTGCGAAGAGCCATGCCAGCAAAATCACGGATTACGTTGTCTACGATCTTTTTATGATCGCGGGAAAAGTTTACCTTTTTCTCGTTCCATAGAATCGACGAACACTTTTGGATTAACACGTCCGGTGCTCCTTTGGTGATGACAAAACGCTGCCCGCTTTGATCTTTCACCACAACGGACATCATTTTTCGAATAGAGTCGAACACGAATTCTTGTTCAATTGTGAATTGTTGCGACAAATTCTCCCTTGTCAGGCCTGCTTTCATCGCCGCCACCAATAAAGCCCCTTCCGTTGGATCGCCGTCAATAAAAAAATCACGCTTGTTTTGTTTTAACTCCGCATGATTACATAAAAGTCCGAATGTCAGCAGCTGATAAAGACTTTTTTCCCGTTGGGGTATGATCCGGACGCCATCTTCAAAAAATTCTCCATTCGGTGAAAAACCTGTTCCGCTTACGGTCCACGTTTTCCCATTCGACCATAAATGGGTCACGGACATTTTATTTTGCGTCATCGTTCCGGTTTTATCGGAACAAATAACGGATGCGCATCCAAGCGTTTCGACAGCCGGCAATTTGCGGACAACGGCCCTTTTTTTAATCATCCGCTGAACCCCCAATGACAAAGCGACTGTCACAATGGCCGGAAGCCCTTCCGGAATCGCCGCAACCGCCAGCGATACGCCAGCAAAAATCATTTCATAAAAACCATGACCTTGCAAAATCCCAATGCCCACCACTAACGCCGTTAAAAACAAAGCGGCGACAATTAATACTTTTCCCAGCTGTTCCAACCGCATTTGGAGCGGGGTAGAAAGGGTTTCGGCATTTTGAAGCAAATCGGCAATTTTTCCCATTGCCGTATTCATGCCGATTGCCGTAACAACTCCGATTCCGTTTCCCCTCGTAACCATTGTCCCCATGAAAGCCATATTCTCTAAATCCCCGATATTTAAATGTTCCCCGTGAATCGATTCAGCGATTTTAGGTACAGGGACCGATTCTCCTGTTAAAGCGGACTCTTCCAATTCTAAGTTATTCGCCTTTAAAATACGGACGTCGGCACCAATTCGGTCTCCGCTTTCGAATTTCATCACGTCCCCGATCACGAGCTCTTTTGAAGGAATTTTTATCCATTCACCGTTCCGGAGCACGTTTACTTTGGGAGCAGATAATTCCTTTAATGCTTGCAAAGATTGTTCGGCTTTACGTTCCTGAAAAAAGCCAAGAAACCCATTCACGATCACGATGGCAACGATAGCGATCGCGTCCATGTACTCCCCCAGCAATCCAGACACTAAGGTAGCTGCCAGTAAAACCAATATCATAAAATCTTTAAACTGAGAAATAAACAATTTAAACGCGGACTGGGATTCCCCTTCTTCCAATTCATTAACGCCGAATTGTTTTCTCCGTTTTTCTACTTCTTTTGAGTTCAATCCATTTTCCAGATTGACATTCAATTGTTTTTCTATATCCGGCCTTTCCATCTCATAGAATTTCATTTCTCTATCACACTCTCCCCTTAAACGTCGCTCTTATAGCAAGGTTATTCAGACTCGTCCAAAAAAATGATATGATTTATTAGAAAAGAGCACTTTTCACGCTTGGAGTTAGTTGTGATGGCAAAAAACAAATGAAGGCTAATGGATTTTAATCGATTCATGATTCCTTCACTAAGATTTCTAACAACAACTCAATGAGAGTTTCCATTATAATAATAAAGATTCATTTAAAAGGCCGCTCTTACAAGGAGCATTAAAATCATATAAAGAAAAGGATGTTTCATTATGTCGTTTGACGGATTATTTACCCACGCCATGATGATGGAGCTGCAAAAAGTACTCACTGGCGGAAGAATTACGAAAATCCATCAACCTTATAAAAACGAAATTATTCTCATCGTTCGTTCCCAAGGGAAAAACTATAAACTGCTTCTATCTGCCCATCCTACCTATGCCAGGGTGCAGCTGACAAATGAGCCGTACGAAAATCCGAAGGAACCGCCCATGTTCTGCATGCTTTTGCGCAAGCACTTAGAAGGGGCTATTATCGAAGAACTGAAACAGAAAGAATTGGACCGTATACTGATTTTTGAACTAAAAGGAAAAAACGAAATCGGTGATGTTTCTACTAAACAGTTAATCGTTGAAATTATGGGACGCCACAGCAATATTGTCCTGGTGGATCAGCCGACGCAGAAAATTATTGACAGCATTAAACATATTACGCCTGCCCTTAGCCGGTACCGAACCGTATTGCCAGGAAACGAATATTTATATCCGCCTTCCCAAAACAAGTTGAATCCACTGGAGGCGACCGAAGATGACGTGCTTCGTCTCCTCGATTTTAATGGCGGAAAACTCGACAAACAGCTAGTTCAGCACTTTGCCGGCGTTTCTCCGTTATTCGCGAAAGAAGTACTTCATGAAGCCGGAATTCCTAACCGTACGACAGTCCCGGCTGCCTTTATTCGCCTGCTGCAGCCGCTAAAAGAAGGGCGTTTTCAGCCAATGCTGTGGAAAGGAGACGAAAAAGAGCATTTTTACTGGCGGGATCTCAATCATCTTAAAGGAACCAAGCAGCCGTTTCATTCCCTAAGTTCTCTACTTGACCGTTTTTATTTCGGCAAAGCGGAGCGGGACCGTGTAAAACAGCTGGGCAGTGATTTAGAACGGCTGGTGAAAAATGAATTAGAAAAAAATATATCCAAGCTAAAAAAATTGGAAAAAACGCTTCAAGAAGCGGAAAATGCCGATGAGTACCAAATACTCGGTGAATTGCTGACCGCCAATCTGTACGCCGTTCAAAAAGGAATGACGGAAATTGAAGTCATCAATTATTATGATGAAAACGGAGAAAAGGTCACCATTCCTTTGGACCCGAAAAAAAGTCCGTCGGAAAATGCCCAGTCTTATTTTTCGAAGTATCAAAAAGCAAAACATGCATTGGTCGTTGTAAACGAACAAATCGATAAAACAAAGCAAGAAATTCAATACTTTGAAAATTTACTTCAGCAGCTTGAATCCGCATCCCCGAAAGACATTGAAGAAATCCGCGAAGAATTAGAGGAAGAGGGCTATTTGCGGATGAAATCGAAAACGAAGAGAAAACAAGGAAAAGAGAAGCCAATGATCGATACTTACACAGCCAGTGACGGAACGATTATATTAGTGGGCAAAAACAATAAACAAAATGATTATGTCACAACGAAACTCGCTCGACGAGATGATATTTGGCTGCACACAAAAGACATTCCCGGTTCCCATGTTGTGATTCGACATAATAACCCATCGGAGGAAACGCTGTTGGAAGCCGCCAATTTGGCCGCTTATTTCAGCAAAGCAAAACATTCCAGTTCAGTACCGGTAGATTACACGAAAATCCGTTATGTCAAAAAACCGAACGGTTCAAAACCTGGATTTGTCATCTATGACAATCAGCAAACCATTTATGTTACACCGGATCCTGATTTAGTGGTGAAATTGAAAAAATAAGGAAGAGACGCTCTCTTCCTTATTTTTTCATCTATGTATTACGATTGTACCATCGGCCAATGCTCAGGATTTTCCCGCCATTGACGAAGAGTCTCTAAATCCGTGGGTTGAATCGCTCCTTTTTCTAAAGCAACTTCCATTAGCGCTGAATAATTGCTTAAACTATAAGCTTTTAAATTGGCTTCATCAAGCAGCTGCTTTCCTATTTCAAGTTCATAAGTAAAAATCGACACGACTCCAAGCACCTCGCATCCTGATTCTCGCAAGACGTTAGCTGCTTGAATAGCGCTTCCTCCTGTCGAAATTAAGTCTTCTACGACCACCGTTTTAACGCCCGGCTGTACTTTTCCCTCTATTTGTTTCCCTTTTCCATGGCTTTTCGCTTTTGAACGAACATAGCACATGGGCAAATCGAGTAGATCGCTTACCCAAGCCGCATGAGGAATGCCCGCTGTCGCAGTCCCGGCAATGCATTGTACTTCTGAAAAATGTTCGTTAATCAAAGAAACGAGTCCTTTCGCAACTTCTTTTCGCACCGCCGGATAAGAAAGGGTAAGACGATTGTCGCAATATATGGGCGATTTTATTCCTGAGGACCATGTAAATGGATCATTCGGTTGTAAATAGATGGCTTCAATATTGAGAAGTTGTTCTGCTATTCTTTTACTTTGTATATGATCGTTCTGCATGTGATTGTTCTCCTCTCACCATTTTTACAGCTTTTTTTCAGATCTACTGGTTTATAGATCAGAATTTCTAACAAGAGGCTTTGAATAATCATTCCATAGTTTTTTTACCTGTTGATATGCTTGTACAGGATCTGGAGCTTTAGTAATCGATCTTCCCACCACGATCATGCTTGCACCAAGTTGTCTGGCGGTTTTCGGATCTGCCACACGACTTTGATCATGAGATTGATCCGTTTGCAAGCGGATTCCCGGTGTCACCTTTAGAAATTCAGCTCCACATGCTTCCGATATTTTTACTGCTTCATGTACAGAGCATACGACCCCGTTGCAACCAGCCGCTTTTGCCAGCTTTGCATAATGGACCACTGATTCCTCTAGCGAGACGGCAACAAGCTGTTCAGACTGCATCTCAAGTTCACTTGTTGATGTAAGCTGGGTGACGGCCAATAACAGTGGGCGCGATTTCCCTGCCGGCGTTCCGGCTTCTAACCCTTCTAAAGCCGCTTCCATCATCCGTCTCCCGCCTGCTGCATGCACGTTGACCATATCCACTCCAAGCTTCGCCAAGCCTTTCATCGCTTGTTTGACCGTATTAGGGATATCATGGAGTTTTAAATCCAAAAAAATGCGATGATTCTCTGCTTTTAATGCTTCGATGACGGCCGGTCCATTCTGAAAATAAAGTTCCATTCCCACTTTTACATACAATGGCTTCCCGTAAAACGGCGCCAAAAATGCTTTTGTTTGATTCCAATCGGGAAAATCAAGAGCCAATATAGGTTCTGTTTCCACGAGACTTCCAGCTCCTTCCCGTCAATTCGCTGATATGATCAATTCCTTTAGAAGCCACATAGTCTTGCAGCTGATCAATGAGTTTCGGGCAAATAAACGGATCAACAAAATTCGCTGTACCGATGGCCACTGCGCTGGCCCCCGCATAAAAAAATTCGAGAATATCATCGAGCGAGGAAATACCGCCCATTCCAATGATCGGAATATGGACATGCTGGCTCACTTCATAGATCATCCGCACCGCAATCGGTTTGACAGCGGGACCTGACAAACCTCCGGTGCCGTTTGCCAATTGAGCCCTTCCAGTATGGATGTCTATCTTCATGCCTAAAAGCGTATTAATCATCGTAATACCGTCCGCTCCGCCTTCTTCTACTGCTTTTGCTATTTCCACAATATTGGTGACATTAGGAGACAATTTCACATATACCGGAACTTCGGATACTTCTTTCACTTTTTTCGTCAGTTCTTTTGCAATTTCCGGTACCGTCCCAAAAGCAATCCCGCCTGTTTTAACATTCGGACAGGAAATATTCAGTTCCAGCGCTTTCACGTTGTCCACTTGTGAGATGGCTTCAGCAACCGTTACATAGTCTTCCATTTCCGATCCGGCGATATTGGCGATAATCGGCACATCAAATTGTGAGAGCCATGGAAGCTCGTCACTGATTACTTTTTTTAATCCCGGATTTTGCAGCCCAATGGCATTCAACATTCCCGAAGGGGTTTCTGCTACTCGCGGAGTCGGATTTCCAAACCTTGGTTCCGGTGTGGTCGCTTTGATCATAATCGCTCCCAACTGATTCAAATCATATAACTGACTGAACTCTCTTCCAAATCCGAAGCAGCCTGAGGCCGGCATCACTGGATTTTTCAACTCTAAACCTGGCAATTGGACATGCAATGGATTCACAATACAACCTCCCCAATTGGGAACACCGGACCATCGCTGCATACTTTTCGATATTCCGTTCCCTTTGGATCGTTACTAGGATGGCAAACACAGGCAAAACAGGCCCCGATTCCGCAACCCATCCGCTGTTCAAGGGAAACGAACCCCCGATCGGCCGGATTTTCCTTTTCAAGAGCTTTCAGCATCGGGATCGGACCGCAAGCATATAAAACATCTCCTTTTACAGAAAACTGCTTGATGGCATCTGTGACAAATCCTTTTATTCCAAGCGAACCATCCTCTGTCGCCATATAGGTTTCACCTAAATCACAAAATTTTTCCATATAAAAAGCACTCTCTTGATTTTGAAAACCAAGAACATGAATGACATGAACATTTTTTTCTTTAAGTCGTCGCGACAAATCATAAAGAGGAGGCACTCCGATTCCGCCGCCGACTAGAACGGCGGTTTGACCAGATTCGATCGCTTCCAACGGAAAGCCATGGCCGAGAGGGCCCAGGACATCGATTCTTTCCCCCGCTTTCTTTTCGGAAAGAAGTCGTGTCCCTTCCCCGCCCGCTCGATAAATAATGGTAAACTGTCCCAAATGTTGATGAACCGCAGCAACACTGATGGGCCGCCTCAAAAGGGGTGCGGTCCCGCCGTTGATACGGAGATGAACAAACCTTCCCGGTTCGTCCATCTCCTGAACCAATTCGCCTTCCATTGTTAATTCATAAATATTCTTGGCAATTTGTTGTTGAGAAACAATGGTCATAAGCTCTTGTTTGATCACGCCATCACCGCCTCGATGTGTCCTTTCATTTTTGTTTTTGGCATAGCTTCCATCGAAAAAGTCATCGATTCCAGCACTCTCAATATCGCTTCCGCTGTATCTAGCGACGTTAAACATGGAATGCCGTTTTCCACCGCTTCACGCCGAATTTTAAAGCCGTCGCGCTGCGGCTGCTTTCCTTTTGTCAACGTATTAATGATAAACTGCGCTTGTCCTTGACGAATGACATCCAATATATCTGGCTGTTTCGAGCCTATTTTTCCTACCGTTTCTGCTGAAATGCCTCCCATTTGCAAATATTTGGCTGTACCGCTTGTCGCCAGAAGTTTAAAGCCAATGGCCGCAAATCGTTTGGCTAGTTCCAATGTTTCTTCTTTATCCTTATCCGCAACGGTCAATAAGATGGAACCTTTTTGCTGAATTTTGATTCCGGAAGCAAGCAGCCCTTTATAGAGCGCTTTTTCCAATGTGACGTCTTTCCCCATCACTTCCCCGGTTGATTTCATTTCCGGTCCAAGTGTTGTATCCACTTGGCGCAGCTTCGCAAAGGAAAAAACAGGAACTTTTACATATACACCCTTTTGTTCTTCAGCTAATCCTGTAGAATAACCCATTTCTTTTAAATTCGTTCCCAAAATGGCTTTTGTCGCCAAGTTTGCCATTGGAATATTCGTGATTTTGCTTAAAAATGGCACTGTGCGGCTTGAACGCGGATTGACTTCCAGAACAAATACATCTTCCTTGGTCACCACATATTGAATATTCAGTAAACCGATAATGTTTAAACCTTTTGCTAATTTAATCGTATAATCGACGATTTTGTCTTTCTGTTCTTTCGTTAACGTTTGCGGCGGGTAGACAGCAATGGAATCACCTGAATGAACGCCGGCACGTTCGATATGTTCCATAATTCCCGGGATGAGCACATCGTTTCCATCCGAAACGGCATCGACTTCGATTTCTTTTCCTGTTAGATAACGATCAATTAGCACCGGATGTTCTGGATTGATTTTGACAGCATTTTTCATGTAATGAAGCAATTCCTCTTCATGATAAACGATTTCCATGGCACGACCACCTAACACATAAGATGGTCTCACAAGAACCGGGTAGCCGATTTCAGCTGCGATTTTCACTGCTTCTTCTGCGGAGAAGGCCGTCTTTCCAAGCGGTTTCGGAATGTTGAATTGATCGAGTGCGATTTCAAACTTGTCGCGATCTTCCGCACGATCAATGTCTTCTAGAGATGTTCCTAAAATGTTGACTCCCCTCTCCACCAATGAATCTGCCAAGTTAATAGCCGTCTGTCCTCCGAATTGGACGATAACTCCTTCCGGTTTTTCCAAATCAATAATATTCATGACATCTTCAATCGTGAGCGGCTCGAAATAAAGTTTATCCGAAATGCTGAAATCAGTGGAAACCGTTTCCGGATTGTTATTAATGATAATCGCTTCATACCCTGCTTCTTGAATGGCCCAGACAGAATGGACCGTCGCATAATCAAATTCCACTCCTTGACCAATTCGGATGGGTCCAGATCCGATTACGACCACCGATTTCCGACTGGTGACAATCGATTCATTTTCCTCTTCATACGTTCCATAATAATAAGGAGTTTCCGACTCAAATTCGGCAGCACACGTATCGACCATTTTATAAACCGGAACAATCCCGTATTGTTTTCTCCAGTCATATACTTCTTTTTCAGTCACGTTCCACAGTTTTGCAATAGTCGCATCGGCAAAGCCCATTTGTTTAGCTTTCTTAGTTTTTTCCACATCAAACGGGTGGGCTTTTAATACAGATTCATAGGATACAATGTTTTGAAGCTTCTTTAAGAAAAAGAGATCGATTTTGCTCCATTCATGGATGGTTTCAATCGAAATTCCCCTGCGAATGGCTTCGCCAATACAAAACAATCGTTCATCATCTGCTGTTTTAATTCGGGTCGCCAATGTTTGTTCATCCAGTCCCGCCAACTCTTTCCGTTCTAAATGGAACACATTGTTTTCCAGGGAGCGGACGGCTTTTAAGATGGATTCTTCAAACGTTCTTCCAATCGCCATTACTTCTCCAGTCGCTTTCATCTGCGTTCCGAGAATGCGGTTTGCCGATTCGAATTTATCAAATGGCCAACGCGGAATTTTAGAAACGACATAATCAAGGGCCGGTTCAAAACAAGCGTACGTTTTCCCGGTCACAGGGTTCTTTATTTCATCAAGTGTTAATCCAACAGCGATTTTGGCCGCCAATTTGGCAATCGGATACCCCGTTGCTTTTGAGGCGAGCGCCGACGAGCGGCTAACGCGTGGATTCACTTCGATGATATAGTAATGGAAACTGTTCGGATCAAGCGCCAGCTGGACATTGCATCCACCTTCGATTTCTAAAGCGCGGATAATTTTTAATGACGTATTGCGGAGCATTTGATATTCGCGATCGCTAAGTGTTTGGCTTGGCGCTACAACGATGGAATCGCCTGTATGAATGCCGACCGGATCGATGTTCTCCATGTTGCAGACAACGATGGCATTGTCATTGGAATCACGCATTACTTCATATTCGATTTCCTTATACCCGGCGATGCTTTTTTCTACCAAGCATTGATGAACCGGGCTTTTTTTCAGTCCTCCTGATACAATCTCAATGAGTTCTTCCTCGTTATGGCAAATTCCGCCACCTGTTCCGCCAAGTGTATAGGCAGGACGAACAATGACCGGATAACCGATTTTTTCCACAAAGGAATAGGCTTCTTCCAAAGTGTGGACAATCTCGCTTTCCGGAACCGGTTCGCCCAATTCTTTCATCAGATTGCGGAACAATTCCCGATCTTCTGCTTTTTGAATGGCGGATAGTTTCGTCCCTAAAATTTCCACTCCGTACTGTTCTAACACGCCTTCTTTCGCCAGTTCGACAGCTAAGTTCAAGCCAGTTTGACCGCCAAGCGTTGGCAAAATGGCGTCAGGTCGTTCTTTTTGAATCACTCGGGTCACAAACTCGAGAGTTAAAGGCTCCATATACACAACATCGGCAATTTCAGTATCCGTCATAATGGTCGCCGGATTTGAGTTGACTAGAATGACCCGATAGCCTTCCTCTTTCAAAGCCAAACAAGCTTGTGTCCCTGCATAGTCAAATTCTGCTGCTTGACCGATAATAATCGGGCCGGATCCAATTACTAAAATGCTTTCAATATCTGTACGTTTAGGCATGGAGAGTCTCCTTTCCAACATGTTGATAGTTTTCCATCATGCGCATAAAACGATCAAATAACGAATTATCATCTTCCGGACCCGGTGAGGCTTCCGGATGGTACTGAACGGTAAAAGCCGGATAATCTTTGTGCTTCAACCCTTCGATCGTTCCGTCATTCAGAGCAATATGGGTGATTTCCAATCTTGTATTTTCAAGAGAAGCCTCGTTTACGGCAAATCCGTGATTTTGGGAAGTTAAGGCGGTTTTTCCTGTTTCTAAATCTTTTACAGGATGATTGGATCCTCGATGGCCGAATTTTAATTTGAACGTATCTGCACCGCAAGCTAATGCAAATAGCTGATGTCCCAGGCAGATGCCGAAAACAGGCACTTTTCCAAGCAGTTTACCGACGGTTTCAATCGCTTCAGGAACGTTTTTCGGATCTCCCGGGCCGTTGGAAAGCATCACACCATCCGGCTTATATCGAAGAATGTCTTCTGCAGTTGTATTGTATGGAACAACGACAACATCACAATTTCGTTTGTTTAGCTCCCTTAAAATGCCGTGTTTCATCCCAAAATCCATCAGCACAACGCGAAATCCTCGACCAGGGCTCGGGAATGGAGCTTTAACCGATACTTGTTTTACTTGATCGGTTGACAGTTTCGTTTCTTTTAAACGAGCAATGACGCGATCAGGAGATTCGTTTTCGGAAACAATCGCCCCTTTTAATGTGCCGTATCGGCGGATAATTCGCGTTAGTTTTCTCGTGTCCACCCCTGATATGCCGGGAATGTCTCTATGTTTCAAGTATTCATCGATCGACCATTCACTCCGCCAATTGGAAGGAAAGTCCGCGGCTTCTTTTACGATCAATCCTTTTACCGCCGGATGGATCGTTTCAAAATCATCTCGGTTTATGCCATAATTTCCAATGAGCGGATAAGTAAATGTGACGATTTGACCACAATAAGAAGGGTCGGACAGCACTTCTTGGTAACCTGTCATCCCTGTAGTAAATACGACTTCTCCAATCGTTTCTTTTTCGCTTCCAAACCCTTCCCCGATCATGATGGTCCCATCTTCTAAAATAAGCTGTTTCTTCACGCGTAAATCCTTCCTTCCTGCCAAACTATTTTTCCGTTTACGATGGTTGCCACTGGCCAACCTTTGCATTTCCACCCTGCAAACGGAGTATTCCGTCCTTTAGAAGCAAAATGCTTTGGCTCAATTTTCTTTTCCAAGTTCAAGTCAATGATCACAAGATCTGCGGGAGCTCCTTCCTCAAGCTTCCCATATGGCAAATGAAACACTTCCGCTGGTTTAATCGTCATCCAATCGACTAGCTGTTTTAACGTAAAAATGCCTGTTTGAACATATCGTGAATAAAGCAGCGGGAAAGCTGTTTCCAGACCGACGATCCCGAAAGGAGCTTTTTCAATCCCTGCTTGTTTTTCCTCCATTGTATGCGGAGCGTGGTCTGTTGCTATACAGTCAATGGTTCCATCTAAAAGCCCTTCGATTAAAGCTTCACGATCTTCTTTGCTGCGAAGAGGAGGATTCATTTTAAAATTAGCGTCAAGCCCCGGAATGTCTTCCTCTGTCAACAGCAAATGATGAGGCGTTACTTCCGCCGTCACACGAATACCCGCTTTTTTGGCATCCCGTACGGCTCTTACCGATTCTTTCGTACTGATATGGCAAACATGGTAGTGGCATCCCGCTGCTTCAGCGAGCAGCACGTCCCTTGCGATATGAACCGCTTCACATACGGAAGGGATTCCTTTCAAATGATGTTTTTTCGCAAACGTGCCGTCGTGGACGACTCCTCCGAAAATTAAAGTATTCTCTTCGCAGTGGGCGACAATCGATGCTTGAACGGCCGCCGCCTTTTTCATTGCCAAAAGCATCATTCCCGCATTTTGAACACCAACCCCGTCATCGGTAAAGGCAAATGCTCCTTCTTTTTGCAAACTTTCAAAATCCGTCAATTCCTTCCCCGCTTCATTGACAGTAATCGAGGCATAAGGGAGAACGCGCACATAAGCTTTTTCCTTAATTCGCTTCTGCAATTCTTGCATCCGTTCCACCGTATCGGGAACCGGCTTTGTGTTAGGCATGGCGCAGACGGTCGTAAATCCTCCTCGGGCCGCGGCGAGCGTACCGGTTTCGATTGTTTCTTTCTGTTCTCCGCCCGGCTCACGTAAATGAACATGAACATCTATAAAGCCAGGAGCAACCAAATTTCCTCCTGCGTCCAAAATGGTTTCATCGAAAGCGGTCAGATGCTCTCCCATTTCGGCTATTTTTCCGTCTTCCACGCGAATATCGACGATTTTCATTTTCCCGTTTTTACAAAGAATATTGCCATTTTTGATCAGCAGCTTCATTGGCCATTCTCCCTTCCAACACTTCTTTTAAAACAGCCATGCGGACATAAACTCCATTTTCCATTTGCTTAAATATTCTTGATCTTCTACATTCAACTAAACGATCATCGATTTCAACGCCTCGATTAACGGGAGCGGGATGCATGATGATGCTTCCCGGTTTCATTCTTTTCTCGCGTTCAACAGTCAGACCGTACAATTCGTGATATTCCTCTGTTGAAAAAGTGGTATGTTCGTTATGACGTTCATGCTGAATTCTTAAAAGCATCAGCACATCCACCTCAGGAATCAAATCGTCGATCGCTGCAAATTCACCCGAATACAAGAAATCCTGATGAAACCATTCTTTCGGACCTGAATAAAAAACTTTCGCTCCCAGTTTTCTTAATGCCTCTGCGTCGGAACGGGCAACTCGGCTGTGACGAATATCGCCGACAATTCCAATCTTCAATCCTTCAAAACTTCCAAACTCTTGCTGAATCGTAAATAAATCCAGCAAACTTTGAGTCGGATGCTGCCCGCATCCATCGCCTGCGTTAATAACGGGGATATTCACTTTTCCAATTAAGTGGCGATAGTATTCATCTTCTTCATGGCGAATCACAACCGCATCCACTCCTAGTGATTCCAAAGTACGGACTGTATCATAAAGAGTTTCTCCCTTTAATACGCTTGAACTTCCCGCTTCAAACGGTATCACTTCAAGTCCTAATTTCCTCTCGGCCATCTCAAAGCTGCTTTTTGTTCTTGTGCTCGGCTCAAAAAATAAGTTTGCGATAAAAGTTTGATTGTCAGGTTGCCAGCGATAGCCTTTGCTAAAATAATCGGCTTGCATTAATATTAACAAAATTTTATCTTTATGCAAATCCTTAATTGATACTAAATTTTTTAACATGCGCTCTGCACCCCTTAAATTTCGTTTTTTTGCTTGAATAAAAAAGTTTTTCTTTTTTCGTTCGAATCATCCAAAAATATTGTGTTTTTTGATATTTGTTTTTTTATACAAGCATAAAAAAACCTCTTTGCAGCTAAACGCCGACAAAGAGGTAAGCAAAATCATGCGCTCGCTGTTCGATCTCCCATACACGGTACCGAAATCAGCAGCGCCGTCATTCATTCTGCCCTTTGTCAGCCTCTCTGGACTGCATTTAAAAGGGAACTTATTTAGTTTTCAATCCGTTCATGGATCGTTACTCTCTCGTGTTGATCTACCTCCTCCAGCTCTACTACAATTTTTTCATGAATGGAGGTAGGTATGTTCTTTCCGACATAATCCGCTCGAATGGGCAATTCCCTATGTCCTCTGTCCACAAGAACCGCCAGTTGAATCTGAGCAGGACGCCCCATATCCATTAAAGCGTCCATCGCTGCTCTCACTGTTCTTCCCGTAAAAAGAACATCGTCTACTAATATCACTTTACGATCAGTGACATCTGTCGGAATATCCGACCCTTTTACCTGAGGCTCCTTACGATTAGATTTATACGTGAGATCATCTCGATATAAAGTGATGTCCAGCTCTCCGACCGGAACACTCTGTCCCTCGATTTCCTCGATTTTTTTTGCTAGTCTGTTTGCGAGATAAATGCCTCTCGTCCGGATGCCGACAAGCAGGCAATTATGAATACCTTTATTTTTTTCGATAATTTCATGGGCAATTCGAGTCAAGGACCTGCGTATGGCAGGCTGATCAAGCACCATCGCTTTTTGCATCGGACTCACCTTCTCTCTTTTTTTGGAAACGGCACAAAAAAAACTCTCATCGTCAGGATGAGAGGATTCATTTCAAAAGCATATCTTGTCAAAGTGATTACGATCATTTCCGTTTCCTTCTCAGCCTCACGGGACTGGATTAAAGGTTCATATTCAACTGCCATAATGATACTCTTTTCAAAATGGACTGTCAACCTTCCGATCGCAAAAAAGTCAGAATTCGAGAAAAATCATCCGGTAATGGCGCTTTAAACTCTAAATATTCTTCCGTTCTCGGATGAATGAAGCCAAGTACCTCAGCATGTAAAGCTTGTCCTTCAATATTTAATGTTTTTTTGGGGCCATACTTCGGATCTCCGGCTAAAGGATGGCCGATGTATTTCATATGAACGCGGATTTGATGAGTCCTTCCCGTTTCCAACTCACATTCAATTAAACTATATTGACTAAAACGTTCCAAAACTCGAAAATGAGTGACCGCATGTTTGCCGTTATCGACAACCGCCATTTTTTGCCTGTCTTTTGGGTCTCTGCCAATGGGAGCATCAATCGTTCCAACATCATGTGGAATCACGCCGTGAACGATGGCTTTGTATTTTCTTGTAACCGTTTTATTAGAAAGCTGCTGAGAAAGCTTTTCATGAGCATAATCATTTTTAGCCGCCATCAATAATCCGGAAGTATCTTTATCAATGCGATGAACAATTCCAGGCCTTAGAACGCCGTTGATGCCTGACAAGTCTTTGCAGTGAGCCATCAACCCATTGACAAGAGTGCCTGACAGATGCCCCGGAGCCGGATGAACCACCATTCCACGCGGTTTATTGACTACGATGACATCTCGATCTTCATAGTAAATGTCCAAGTCCATTTTTTCCGGTGTGATTTCCAGTACTTCCGGTTCCGGAACGCTAACAACAATACGGTCATCTGCCTCACATTTATAATTTGCTTTCACAGTCGCTCCATTGACTGTTACACGTCCTTCTTTAATCCATTCTTGAACTTGACTCCGTGACCAATCTTCGTTCCATTGACTAAGAACTTTATCAATTCGTTGATGCTGTTCCTCTTCTGTGATGATATGTTCAATTCGTTCCATTCGCTTTCTGTCTTTCCCTCCGATCTTCTAATAACAGAGCAATAATCAAAAGCACCACCCCGATGGTGAGCGATGAATCGGCGAAATTAAATATTGGAAAATCATAATGGAAAATATACGTATGGATAAAATCGACGACTTCTTTCCGGAAAAAACGGTCCAGAAAATTTCCAATCGCTCCCCCGAGAATAAAGGAAAAACCGATGGATTGAAGCGTTTTATCTTTTCCGTATTTTACCATGTAATAAATGATGCCAATGACAACAATGACGGTTAAGATATAAAACAGCCATAGCTGTCCTTGGAGCATTCCCCATGCTGCTCCTTTATTGCGATGGGAAGTTAAGTACAAAAGATTCGGCACGATCTCTATGCTTTGACCGACTTGCATGTATTTGACAATCAACCACTTCGACCATTGATCGATTATCACCACCACAATTGCTAAACCAAAGTAATACAATAAACGCACATTGGTTACCTCCACCTCTAAAGTGAATTGTTACCTTTGCATTTTAGCATAACCTTTTTGATTCAACAATTGTAGAATGAATTTATCCGTATATCCCTTTTCTGCCATATGTTAAAACGCATTTCTCCCATTCATCGATCGTTTCCATTGTAGGAATTTGTTTGATCCATTCAAAGGGAATCCATTCTCCGCTGATTTCGCATTTTCCAAAATCTCCCGACTCAAATTTTTTTAAAGCTTTTACAATATCCTTCTTTTCCTGCTCGATGTAACGATACACTTCTTCTTTTTGGGATCGTGAATTCATTAATTCTTGATAGACGATCTGCAATTCATGATAGATCTTATCATACGTTGCCATCTTCATCCCTCCGTTAACACCGATTGAAGTTTATTCCCTGGAAGTCTTATTGAAAACTGCATCAACGCGAAAACGCTCACTTCTGAATTTCTTGTTATCGTTAGTGTTCCTTTATGAACAAAATTATTACGATGAAAGAAAAAGAAGCTTTGGATAAATTATGATCCAAAGCTTCTTTCGAATTAAGCTAAATGGGAATAATGATTTTTCACCACATCCGCACAGCGCGGGCAAAGAGTCGGATGTTCCGGATCTGATCCAACTTCCGGCGTCACTGTCCAGCAGCGTTCACATGTTTCCCCTTCCGCTTTTTCGACCACAACGGCTGCCCGTTCCAGCTTTAAGGCGTGTTCAGGAGCGTCTTCCAACCGACCAGCTACTTCAAATCCCGACACGATGAACAATTGTTTTAAGTTTTCATGAATGGAATCAAGCAGAGCTTTCGTTTCATCGTTCACATAAAGTTTGACGTGGGCGGTCAGCGATTTTCCAATTATTTTTTCGTTCCGCGCCTCTTCTAGCGCTTTAAGAACATCATCGCGCAGTTTCATAAATTGATCCCATTTTTCTTCTAATTCTTTACTGTTAGGAATCTCTTTATAAACCGGCATGTCAGTTAACTGCACACTTTCTTCCGTTACACCCGGAATATGTTCCCACACTTCATCCGCCGTATGCGCCAGAATAGGAGCTATTAATTTGACGAGGGAAACGAGACATTCATACAAAACGGTCTGAATGGCCCTCCGTTCATAGAAGTTCATCGGTTCAATATACAGAATGTCTTTCGCAAAATCGAGATAGAACGAACTTAAATCAAATGTGCAGAAGTTATTAATTTCGTGATAAATCGCCGAGTATTCATAATGTTCATAATGATCGTGAACACTTTTAATTAAATGATTTAATTTTACAAGGATATATTGGTCGACTTCACGCAGGTTGTCATAAGAAAGCGAGTCTTTTTTCGGATCGAAATCGGCAAGGTTTCCTAAAAGGAATCGGAACGTATTGCGGATTTTGCGATACACTTCCGAAACTTGCTTTAAGATCGCATCAGACACGCGAACATCGGCTTGAAAATCAACAGAAGCTACCCAAAGTCTCAAAATATCAGCGCCGTATTGATTCATGACTTTTGCCGGTACAACCACGTTGCCAAGCGATTTACTCATTTTTCGTCCTTCACCGTCTAAAGCAAATCCGTGGCTAAGAACGGCTTTGTACGGAGCTTTTCCCGTTACAGCGACAGCGGTTGTCAATGAAGAGTTAAACCAGCCGCGGTATTGGTCGGAACCTTCCAAGTACAGATCGGCAGGACGGTTCAATTCTTCTCTTTCCAGTAAAACGGCTTGATGCGATGATCCGGAATCAAACCATACGTCCATAATATCCGTTTCTTTTGTAAATTGACCGTTCGGGCTGCCAGGATGAGTAAATCCTTCCGGAAGAAGATCTTTAGCCTCTCTTTCAAACCATACATTGGAACCGTATTGACGGAACAATTCCGAAACATGCTGAATGGTTTCATCGGTAATAATAGCTTCCCCGTTTTCCGCATAAAATACCGGAATCGGCACTCCCCAAGCCCGCTGGCGGGAAATACACCAATCACCGCGGTCACGAATCATATTGTAAAGACGAGTTTCTCCCCATTCAGGCACCCAATTCGTTTCTTTTACGGCTTCCAGAAGCTGTTCTCTGAAGGCGTCGATAGAAGCGAACCATTGGGCAGTGGCTCTAAAAATGACCGGTTTTTTCGTACGCCAATCGTGTGGATAAGAATGGGTAATAAACGCAAGTTTTAACAGTGCGCCTGCTTCTTCCAATTTTTTCGTAATGGCTTTATTCGCATCATCGTAAAAGAGTCCTTCAAAACCTGGAGCATCTTCTGTCATGCAGCCTTTATCATCTACCACTGATAAGACATCCAAATTGTATTTTTTCCCGACCAAGAAATCGTCTTCCCCGTGTCCAGGAGCTGTATGAACACATCCCGTACCTGAATCCGTGGTCACGTGCTCTCCCAGCATCACTAAGGAATCGCGTCCGTATAAAGGATGTTTGGCAACGACATACTCCAGTTCTGTGCCCTTTAATGTTTTCACTACACTTGGCTCATTCCATTCAAGCGTAGATGATACATCTTCAAGCAGAGCTTCCGCCACCACATATTTGTGGCCATTGACTTGAACTACCACGTAATTAATGTCAGGATGAACCGAAATCCCAAGATTGGCAGGTATCGTCCAAGGAGTGGTCGTCCAAATGACGATGCTTGTATCCGAATCCAGTACCCCTTTTCCATCCTTCACAGGAAAAGCAACATAAATGGACGGGGATCTTTTGTCTTTGTATTCGATTTCCGCTTCTGCCAAGGCCGATTCGCTGGAAGGAGACCAATATACCGGTTTTAAGCCTTTATAAATGTATCCTTTTTTGGCCATTTCACCAAAAACTTTAATTTGTTGGGCTTCATACTCCGGCTTTAATGTAATATAAGGATTCTCCCAATCTCCTCGTACACCTAGTCTTTTAAATTGTTCACGCTGATTGTTAATTTGTTCGTAAGCGTACTGCTCGCAAAGTTTACGGAATTCGGCCACGCTCATTTCTTTCCGATTGACGCCTTTATTCGTCAAAGCCTGTTCAATCGGAAGTCCGTGCGTATCCCAACCGGGAACGTAAGGGGCGTGATAACCGCTCATTGATTTATAGCGGACGATAAAATCCTTTAAAATTTTATTCAGCGCATGCCCCATATGAATATCTCCGTTCGCATAAGGAGGACCGTCATGCAAAACAAAAAGGGGGCGTCCTTCCGTACGTTTTTGCACTTTTTGATAAATATTCATTTCTTCCCATTTTTTTTGAATGGCAGGCTCTCTTTTTGGTAAATTCCCACGCATTGGAAAATCCGTCTTAGGCATTAACAGTGTTTCTTTATAGTCCATTCTTTTTACCTCCTTGTCCGTTCGTGAATGTAAATACAAAAAAACCTTCTCATCCCAAAAAAGGGACGAGAAGGTTGATGATTCCCGCGGTACCACCCTTATTGGCAAACAAACTGTCTGCCCGCTCTTTCATTCGTAACGTGAACAAACCGCTGTCTTCTACACATCCGTTTAGGATTTTCAAAGACAGGACTCAAGGGTGATCTTCCACTCTTCGCTTATACCGGCTTCCACCGTCCCGGCTCGCTGAACAATAAGCTAAAAGAATGTACTCTCCCCGTCATCGTTTTTCCCTTATACCTTTTACATTATAGAAATCGTACGTCTGCCAGTCAAGTCTTGCAACGGCACTCTCTTCCGGATAGAACGGTGAGACAATCAAAAATAAATCTTACTCCTCGTGTTCATCTTGCAGACTTTTAAGATCGGTTGCATCTACTTCAAATTCCATCAGCTGATCCCAATCGTCGTTGTTTAACAAATCCAGTTGGGCTTCCACGAGCATTTTAAAACGAGTGCGAAATACTTTTGACTGCTTTTTGAGCTCTTCGATGTCAAGAGCGATTTTCCTCGCTTTTGATAAAGCTTCATTGACAATGCGATCCGCATTTTTCTCCGCTTCCTTAATGATTAGCTTAGCTTCTTTTTGAGCATTCCGCTTTACGTCTTCTGCGGCTTCCTGAGCAATCAAAATCGATTTATTGAGCGTTTCTTCAATATCTGAATAATGACTCAGACGTTCACGCAAAGATTCCAGCTGTTCTTCCAGATCTTTTTTTTCCCGCAATATCAGTTCGTAGTCTTTAATCACTTGATTTAGAAACTCATTGACTTCATCTTCATCATAGCCTCTAAATCCTTTACTGAATTCTTTATTATGTATGTCCAAGGGCGTTAAAGGCATACAGCCACCTCCATACCTATCTATGGACTTTATTATAACGGTTTTTTTCCCATTTGTAATGAATATCTTGCAATTTTCCCCAAATTATTTCAAAAGACCTAATGTAATTCGCCACTTCTCTTTTTTTGTTTTATCATCAATCGACAGCAGCTTGCACCTTCCTTTTCCACGCACGGAGAGAACATCCCCTTCTTCGCATAGAAAAGCAGGGTTGTCCACCACTTTCCAATTCACTTTGACTAAGCCGCTTTTGATCATCGTCTGCACTTTTTGGCGGGACAGTTTGGCATAAGCGGAAATCATAACATCTAAACGCAACGATGAGACGGTTGTTTGAACCGGTTGCCAGCTTTCTTCCGATTCAATCGCTTCTTCTAGTTTTTTTTCTTCCAATTGGACGGACGCTTTTCCCACTTGACGAAAATTTAATTTCACAAAATCAGCCATTTCCGCAGCAACTAAAAACTGAAAACGCCCTTCTTTAGCTAGAATATCGCCGAATTTTTCGCGTCGAAGTCCAAGACCCATTAAACTTCCTAATACGTCGCGATGATTTAAAACAACAAATTTTTGCGGGTAGAGAATTTCAAAAAGCGCTACTTGAAAGTCTTCTTGCTGTACAGAAAAGTAAGGCGGATAAAGGAGCGCCCTCTTTCGTTCCGCCTGTACCGTTCCTCCGAAAAACGACACGTTAACCTCGGTGTTTTTCCCCAGCAATGAAGACAAAATTTGCTGTTCCCGAGGATCTAAAAAATCCATCAATTTTGGTGCATATTTTTCTTCGACCTGTCGAATCGACTCGAGGACATCGTCAATAAATTCCTTTTCCTCCGGTCGAAAGTGCTGATAAATCGATGACATCGTTTACTCCTTTTCACTAACGAAATCGAAACAAATATTTAAATAACCTTTCTCTTCCGCACGATTGTTTGTCGATCATTATTAGCACGATTACGGAATTTTCCTTTCGCAACGATCACAAAAAACGTTGCGAAACGGAATTTTCAACTCTGCTATAACACCCAGTAGGCAAGCTGATGCAATCCCCGAGTGGCCAGGTTTAAAACAATGAACGCCACAATAGGGGAAAAATCTATCATCCCGATCGGAGGCACGATGCGTCTGAACGGTTCTAAATAAGGTTCACATATTTTAGCAAGAAACTGTCCGAAACCAGATTCTCTAGCTCCAGGCAACCAAGACATCAAAATGTAGATAATTAACGCCCATGAATAGATTTCAATGAGCCAAGACAAAGCATTAAAAACGAATACCATTCTTCTTATAACCACCTTGAATTATCCATATTTTCTTCTGACAATATTTCAGAAATAGAACCGGAAACCTCCACATTGTCAGGAGCGCAAAGAAAAATTTTCGGTCCTAAATGCTGAATGTCTCCACCAATAGCATAAACAGTTCCGCTCAAAAAATCCACAATCCTTTTGGCTTGGTCATGCTGGATTCTTTGTAAATTGACAATCACCGCTTTATGACTTTTTAAATGGTCTGCAATTTCTTGAGCTTCAGCAAAAGCACGCGGTTCTATTAAAATCACTTTAGATGATTTTTGCACACTTTGCAAACTGACAACATTTCGTTTTGGAGCTTCTTTTGACGGTTGTTTCGGCTCTTCCTGTACTTCGCTCTCCTCAACCGCTTCATAATCATCGTCCAAAAGGAAAAACGTTTTAATTTTTGACTTGATTCCCATCCTTCCAACCCTCCTTTATTCACCTACAAGAGCTGTTCCGATCCTGATAAAAGTTGCACCTTCTTCAATCGCGATGGGAAAATCATTGCTCATGCCCATAGATAGTTCCGTGCAAGGCGCATAAGGCAAATCGAGATTTTGAATTTCCAACTGCAATTGTTTCAATCGTCTGAAACAGTCCCTTATGATGAGCTCATCGGTTGTAAACGGGGCCATCGTCATGAGACCGACCACCTTAATCTTTGGAAATTCTTCCAATCGCTTAACAAAATCTTCAACCGCTTCAGGAACTAATCCATGTTTCGTTTCCTCTCCCGACGTATTCACTTGGACGAAACAAGAGATTGGTTCATTCGCCCTCTTATCGATCTCTTTAGCGAGCGACAGTCTATCCAAAGAGTGTATGTAGGAAACTTTATCTATAATGTTTTTTACTTTTCGGCTTTGCAGCGTGCCGATAAAATGCCACACAGGCTGATCTTTTAATGCTTCCCACTTGGAAAGAAGACTATCGTCTCGATTCTCGCCAAGATGAATGATCCCTGCATCCAGAGCTTCTTTCGCCCTCTCAACGGATACATATTTCGTAACGGCCACGATTTGAATTTCTTCCGGACTGCGCCCTGAACGTCCACATGCTTCTTCAATCTGTTTTTGTATGTTTGCCAGCTTATCGGCTACTCTCAAGATGCGAAACCTCCTTATTCCATCCGATAAAACCAAGCATTCTCCCCGTCTTTCCATTATCGCGACGATGAGAATAAAACTCGTGATGACAGCTTGTACATAATGAGGTGACAAGGATGTTTTCTTTTGGCAATCCCGCATTTTCTAAAATAGTGCGGTTTAACGCTTTTAAATCCAATTGATAACACCCTTTTTCTGTTTCAACATATGGAATGTCGTCGTTAGGAGAAAGAACGGCATCGACTTGTTGAATGACACGATCATCTACTTGATAACAATTTTGGCAGATAGAAGGTCCAATGGCCGCAAAAAGCTCAGTCGGATCGATTCCATCACTCAGCCATTTTGCCGTCATTTCCCCGGCAATTTTTTGGACGGTTCCTTTCCATCCAGAATGAACAATGCCGATTCTTTGCTGTTTAGGGGCAAGAAAATAGATAGGGACACAGTCAGCATAACACATCGTAAGCAAAACGCCTTTTTCCTCTGTGTAAAAACCGTCAGTGTCCTTTATGCTATCTTCATAACGAAGTGCGCCTTTTCCTCGATCATTTTGCGTGATGCGGCGAATATTTTTTCCGTGAGTCTGTTCTGCGCTTACCCATTGTTGAAGAGGAAACCCGATCTTTTTGGCTAATATACGGCGGTTTTCACACACATCGTCGCTGTTGTCATTGACATGAAACGCCAAGTTCATGCTGCGAAACGGTTCGCTGCTTTTTCCTCCATTTCGCGTCGTAAATCCGGCTACGAGGCCGGAATTTTTCTTCATCCAGGAGTCAAGAATATAGAGGTCATTCATTAAACGAAAAGGTTCTGTCATAACGACAACTCCCGTTTTTTCTTTAGTTTAACATGATTGCCAACAAACGTCACTGTTAAAGTGCTTTATTCTTTTGGTTCTTCTAATTTCGACTGAGTATAATAAGATCCGCGTGTTCGGACAAGAATCACATCTTCGCCGATTTTTACTATTTGGCTCCAAGGTATGACCGTTTCTTCTTCTTTTCCAAAAAAGCCAAGGACTTTTCCGCCGTTATTCATCACAATCGCATCAATTTTTCCAGTATCGAGATTAATTTCAATATCCGTTATATTTCCAAGCTTTTTTCCGTCAGAAACATTGACAACGTCCTTCACTTGAAAATCAGAGACTCTTGCCATTATCTCTCCCCATTTCTTTTCCGTCTTATTGTTACAATATATGCTCTTTCTCCGCACAAAAGACCCCGCAAGCTATTCGCTTGCGAGGTCCGTTTCTTATTGAATATTTTTATTCATTTGTCGGATGGCCGCTTTTTCCAATCTTGAAACTTGCGCTTGCGAAATGCCTATCTCTTCGGCCACCTCCATTTGAGTTTTCCCTTGGAAAAAGCGTTTCCTTATGATCATTTTTTCTCGTTCATTCAATCTCTTCATTCCTTCTTTAAGCGCGATCCCTTCAATCCACTGGCTGTCTAAATTTTTCTCGTCGCTCAACTGATCCATGACATAAATGGGATCTCCCCCGTCATTATAAATGGGTTCAAAAAGAGAAACGGGATCTTGAATGGCATCTAATGCGAACACAATTTCTTCATGGGGGACATCCAATTCCTTGCTGATTTCTTCGGCTGTTGGTTCCTTCGAGGTTTCACTGATCAGCCGTTCCCGTACTTGCAACGCTTTATAGGCGATATCTCGAAGGGAACGCGAAACACGGATTGGGTTATTGTCCCGCAAATAACGGCGAATTTCCCCAATAATCATCGGGACCGCATAAGTGGAAAATTTAACATTTTGACTTAAATCAAAATTATCGATCGATTTCATTAATCCGATGCAGCCCACTTGAAATAAGTCATCCACGTATTCACCGCGATTATTAAACCGCTGGATCACACTTAAAACAAGACGAAGATTTCCATTAACGAGCTTTTCTCTTGCAGAAATGTCGCCTGCTTGCATTTGCTTAAAAAGCTCACGCATCTCCTCATTTTTCAATACAGGGAGTTTAGAAGTATTCACACCACAGATTTCAACTTTGTTGCGAGCCATTGATTCCCCTCCTTGCAGGAGCTGCTATTTCAAAGATCAGTATCTCCTTGGAAGGGAATTTTATGCACGCCTGAATCCATCTTCAAAACCTGTCGCCGCCGCTTATCTGTAAAGCGATTGGCCCGTATTTTTCGTTAGATCGCTTTTAAAATTTATTATTTCCATCTATTTTTTATTTTCCGACAAATAATCGGATGTCAATCGATCTTAACTGTTTAAACCATTTTATTAAACTCTTTTCGGAGTCTTTGAATAATTCGTTTTTCCAGCCGAGAAATGTATGATTGTGAAATTCCAAGCATATCTGCGACATCTTTTTGCGTTTTTTCTTCCTCCCCGTTCAGGCCGAATCTCAGCTCCATAATTTGCTTCTCTCTGTCCGATAGTTGATGCAAAGCTTTAAACAACAATTTTTTGTCCACAGTCGATTCTAAGTCTTTCGTGATAATATCATCCTCAGTACCAAGCACATCCGATAAAAGCAATTCGTTTCCATCCCAATCGACATTAAGCGGCTCATCGAAGGAAACTTCAGAACGGATCTTATTGTTTCTTCTTAAATGCATTAAAATTTCATTTTCAATACAGCGAGAGGCATATGTAGCTAATTTGATTTTTTTCTCAGGATTAAACGTGTTAACGGCTTTGATGAGACCAATTGTACCGATACTAATCAGATCTTCTATGTTAATGCCTGTATTCTCGAATTTTCGGGCGATGTAGACTACCAGCCTTAAGTTGCGTTCAATTAAAATGGATCGAGCGGCTTTATCCCCTTTTGGCAGCTTCTCAAGCAGCACTTTTTCTTCTTCTTTAGACAGCGGCGGAGGAAGAGCCTCGCTCCCCCCGATGTAATAAATTTCATCGGTTTTTAATCCTAAAGCAATCAATAATTTATACCACAAATACGTCCATCGCACTCTCCATTTTTTCATTTTTTGTCATCCCCCTTCTATTTTCGATCCATACGAGTATAGTAATAATACGTTAAGATGCACTTTCTTTCGGGGCAGTTGCCGCTAATTTCGGGTGAACGATACATGCAAAAGATTGATCTGCCGACAATTGTTGAACGGTAAAATGAATCAATGCTTTGCTGACAGTTCCTCTAGGTTGGTTTTGGATTTCCACCCCATCCGATTTAAAAGCCAGCAAAAGCTGACGAGTTTTTCCGACGCTTTGAGCAGGAATGAAATGGACCCGGTCCGCCCACTTTTGGTTTAATTCTAATTCCCCATTTAAAAACTTATCTGGTTCTTCGGCTATTTCCAATATTTCTCTAGGAAGAGTATTTTCCAGACCTTTGGTAGAAACAATCATAACGGGCGTTTTTGTCAAAGGATCGAAAAGGTGATTGCCACTGTCGACAAGCCCTTTCAATTCCAATTGGCAGCCGGCAAAATGAATCATCACATCAACAAGTTGATCATATTGAATTTTGGCCGTTTCAAAATCTTCCAATCTTCGTTTAGAGAAATACCAAGCAACCGGAATCGCCAACATGACAAACACCCAGCTGATGGGATCGCCAAATCCTTTTACATTTGCTAGAAGCGTGGCGGAGTGAAGATCGGAATCAAATGAAATAAAATAATGAATGCCTATTAAGATTCCCCCTAGCAGAAAAGTTGCAAAATATAATGTCAGTAAATTGGACAGAAAAAAGCGAAACCTTTTATAGCCGAACACCGCCAATACCATCCATATGGAGAACAAAACTTTCACAGCCGGATTTCCCGCGATCGGCGCAAACTTGGTTGTCAATAGAAGAACAAGGCAAGATCCGATTATCCCTCCGAGAAGAATACGAAAAAAGGACACTTGCCTTTTTAAAAAAAGCGCCGTCATCCATAACAACAAACTGTCCACCAGCAAGTTTAATAGCCATATCACATCGAGATAGACTACCAATGTTTTCCCCCTTTTTCTTCCCTTTTGTTATCGAAGTATATCCTACTGCACATCCAAAGTGTGTCATAATTTGGATTCGATAATAGGTTTTTTTTTAATGATATATTCGAAAATTGTCACCTTTATTCCTAAAACTGTTCTATGATCTTCTTTTGACAATCATTTCCGTAGAATGATGAGTTTAAAAGGAGCCGAAATAAAAGAGGATGCTATAAAACCGCCTATGATTTGTCACAATAGCCGGCAAGATTCGAAATTTAAATGAATCTTATATTCATGGATCGCACATTCCATCCCATTGCAGCATGTGGCTAACTTTCATTCTCCAAGAGCGGCTAAAAATACGATCTCTATCGTTTGATTACGCAGCACAAAAAATGACTGCCTCCAAAAACCGTAGATTACGGAATGGAGACAGTCATTTTCTTCATTTATGTTCATATCGTTTTTTCACTTATCTGCGGCGATTGCGATTGCGTAAAAATGTTGGAATATCAAGCGTATCTTCCAGCGGTTGAACATTGGAACGAGAAGGTGTTTCAAAGTGAGAGGCTTCTTCTTTTTTTCCTTCACGCTTGATATGACTGGAAGGGGCAGCACTTGCTTTGGCTTGTCCCAATCCGGTACGAATCGGTTTACTGTTTTGTGATGTATCTTCCTTAAATCCAGTCGCAATGACAGTGACGACAATTTCGTCTTTTAAATTCTCATTGATGACAGATCCAAAAATCATATTGACTTCTTGATCTGATGCAGAAGCTACAATGTCTGCTGCTTCTTGTACTTCATATAGGCTTAAGTTTGTTCCGCCCGTAATATTCATGAGAACACCTTGTGCGCCATCAATGGACGTTTCAAGAAGCGGACTGGAAATAGCCTTTTTCGCAGCTTCTGCTGCCCGATTTTCACCGGAAGCCACTCCGATTCCCATCAAAGCTGATCCTTTATTAGACATGATCGTTTTGACGTCAGCAAAATCGAGGTTAATCAATCCAGGAACGGCAATCAAATCAGAAATGCCTTGAACTCCTTGACGCAATACATTATCGGCTTCCCTGAAGGCTTCGAGCATCGGGGTGCTCTTATCGACAATTTCCAGAAGGCGGTCATTCGGAATCACAATTAACGTGTCCACCGCTTCTTTCATTGCCGCAATTCCCCCGGCTGCTTGGTTTGCCCGTTTTTTTCCTTCAAATGTAAATGGGCGCGTTACGACTCCAACAGTCAAAGCTCCTAAGTCTTTTGAAATTTGAGCGATGACCGGAGCGGCCCCGGTTCCTGTACCGCCGCCCATACCGGCTGTTACGAATACCATATCCGCTCCTTTGAGCGCTTCTTCAATCTGTTCTTTGCTTTCTTCAGCTGCTTTTTTTCCTACTTCCGGGTTGGCACCGGCTCCCAATCCTCGGGTCAGCTTGGCCCCAATTTGCATTTTGATTTCCGCTTTGGATAAATTCAACGCTTGTGCATCTGTGTTGACGGCAATAAATTCTACCCCTTGTACACCATGTTCAATCATACGGTTGACCGCATTGTTTCCTCCGCCGCCAACACCGATTACTTTTATCGACGCAAATGAATCTACACTCATATCAAACTCCAACATGACAAATCCTCCTAATTCGTCGTTATTCCCTCAAGATGACTACTCATCAAAAAAGTAACCAAAAATTCTTTTCATTTTAGCAGTAAATTTTTCTTCTTTATGTTTGTCAGGCTTCACTTTTTCTTTCGAAGGTTGCGGTTCTATTTCTTTTTGAATTCTCGCGTCCGGCACCATGACCGGTTCCGGATTCGCACTTACCGTTCTTCCTTGCATTCTTGCAGTCTTGTAAGCGTACTGTATCAATCCAATAGATGTGATAAACTGTGGATTTCGAACACCAATGTAATCAGGAACTGCAATGCGTACTCGATTTTCAAAAATGCTTTGAGCTAATTCCATCACACCTGGCATATTGGCAACTCCGCCAGTAAGAACAATGCCGCCCGGCAAATCATGGACACCCATCCGTTTCATTTCTTGCCGTGCCAATTCAAAAATCTCTTCCAATCTAGCTTCAATAATATCAGAAATTTCTAATTGATTGAATTGCTGATGTTGGTCGCTTCCTATGATTGGCACACTGAAAACTTCGTCCTCCGAGGCAAGATCATAAAACGCATGGCCGAATTTTATTTTTATTTTTTCGGCATCTTCCGTATTGGTCCGAAGTCCAACGGATAAATCTTTCGTAATATGATCGCCGCCCACAGGAAAAACCGTAGTGGCTTTTATATGTCCTTGTTCAAATACCGTTAAGGTGGTTGAACCTCCGCCAATATCAATCAACGCAGTGCCTAATATTTGTTCGTCCCGTGATAACGCCACCGTTCCGGCTGCCAACGGCTGCAGGACGATTTCCAGAATCTCCAGTCCAGCTCTTTCTACGCAACGTAATGTATTATGTAATAAAGTTTTGGATCCGGTTATTAAGATTCCTTCCATTTCCAAGCGGACCCCTATCATTCCTCTTGGATCGTTGATTTCATCCAATCCGTCCACGATAAATTGTTTAGGCAAAACATTGATTATTTCCCGATCCTGCGGAATCGGCATCACTTGGCAGGCGTCTATCACTCTAGCAACATCTTCATCTGTAATTTCACGATTCTCGCTAGATACAGCGACTACTCCGCTGCACGGCTGCAGCTGCACTTGATTGGCCGGAATGCCAACGATCACTTGCTTGATCTCCATTCCAACCATTCTTTCAGCTTGTTCGACTGCTTTTTTTATAGAATGAACGGTTTCATCTATATCAATAATGGATCCTTTCTTAATTCCTTTCGATTTTACATTTCCGACACCGATGATATTTAATGAATCATTAACCATTTCGCCGATAATGACTTTAACTGTGGATGTACCGATGTCAAGACTGACATAAATCTCATTGCTGTTCATTCTCTGGCACCTCCTTTATCTTACATCCAGCGTAATCCGATTGTGAACAACAATTGACCAATTCTTGTAAATACCTTGTTAAGTTATTCGTCATTTTTTACTTATTTCCCTTTAAAAAATATGAATTTTTTTCATCGCTCATAGCTTTGCATCTTCATGAAAATTTTTTTAAAAAAGTTTATTGCGATGCAATGGCAAAAGTATGCTAAATACAAGTCTACACTAAGATTCAAAGGGAGAAAAGCGAAATTTAGCTAAAGGATTTTCTCCTACGTCGTTTTTCTTTTTTCTTTCACTCCCGCCCATCCTTAAACTTTATGTCAGTTATCCACCCAGAACGCAATAGGACAGTTAAAAATAGTTTTTGCCATACGTTTCCATTCATTAATCGCTTTTTCCGAATTTCAACGGTACATAAATATTGTATTTTTTACGGAAACCATAGCAAAAAAAAATTTCTTTCATGAACAAAAATAGTTCTTATGACCTAACGACCTTTCTTTCCTTTATCTATTGTTTTGTTTCTTTTCTCCTTTATAGGATTGAAAAAAAGTACCTACTTCTAAATCGATAACTCCTTTTACTTTCGGATCCAATTGACTAACAATGGAAGGATAATACACCATTTTTTTCGAAAACGTCTCAAGTGTTGCTCTTACTTCATAACCATCATTCATATAAAGCGTTATATGATAGCGATCCGTTTTTTTCGGTGTGTAGTGTATCTCTGAAATGGAATTGACGATTTCAACCGGCAATTCGTTTAACGATTTCACCATTTCTTTTAAAACATCATCTTTTTTAAAATCAAATAGAATGGGTAATTGTTTTGGAATCTTTACAGTTTTTTCTTTTATCACACGTCCGTTTTCCAGAACCGGTTCATATGTGTCGCCATTCGCGAGATAGCCGATTTGCTTCATTTCCTTGATTTTAATATGGATACGGTTCGGGAACCGGACGGATATGTCTGATGATTTAATTTCGGGTATTTTTTTTAGCCGTTTTTCCACATCGTCCTTGTTCAATTTCCAAATGCTCATTCCATTTTCAATATTGCTCCATTTGATAATATCTTTCGTTTTCAGCACATGGATTCCAGAAACAGTCACTTCTTTTACATGGCTGATAGGCGACAAAAAATAGACCACTGACAACACTAATAAGAAAAAAAGAAAAAGAAGTAAAATCAGCCGGCGATTCGCCTTCCTTTTGCGATATTCTTTTAATCTAGGAATCCGATCCTCCAACGAGACGATTTTCCCATTTTCCACTCCATTCCCTCCCTGATGTTGCTGAACAGATACTAGGAGCATGTTCCCTCTGCTCACCTTGTCCAAGGCCAGGAAACACACGGCGCATAGTACAGTTGATTCATCCTATTTTCTTGTACGGACGCGCAGCTAGGATTAATCGGCCTTATTGGGGATCCGATGAGTTCGCCAGTTCAACCATTACTTGGTATAATCGATCAGATGCATCTGGAATTCCCAATTTGGAAGAAGCTTGCTTCATTTTTTTCAGTCGATTCTCGTTTGTTAAAACGGCATCCAGCTCCTTGACCAGCCGCTCCGGTGACAATTCTTTTTCTAAAAGCAATACTGCCGCTCCTTTATCGGCTAAAGTCCGAGCATTTTTTTCTTGATGGTTGTTCGTCACATAAGGGCTCGGAATTAAGATGCTCGGTACTCCAAGCGCCGTTAGTTCTGCTAAAGTAGTTGCTCCGGCACGAGAAACAACCAAATCTACTTCTTTTAATATCTCCGGCATATTATGGACAAACGGAGCAATAGCGACATTGGACGGCTTTCCTGCTAAAGAGACTTCCTTTTTGACATTCTCAAAATGGATTTCTCCTGTTATATACAAAATTTGATACGGTTTGTTTCCTAACACAGGCAGCGATTTGACGACTGCTTCATTTAAAGGTCTTGCTCCCCTGCTTCCGCCAAAAATAAGCACAGTAGGAACATTTTCTTTTAATCCAAATGCACGCAAAGCCCCATTTTTCTCCGCAGAAACCACTTCGGAAGCCCGGGGATTTCCAGTCAAAATGACTTTTTCCCGTGGGAAAAATTCCTCGGCTGCCTCAAAACAAACCGCTATTTTATCAACATATTTGCTTAAAAATTTATTGGTTAAACCAGGAACGCTGTTTTGTTCGTGTATGATGGTGGGAATATGTAATTTCGACGCGGCGTATACGACCGGTCCGCACACATAGCCGCCGGTACCAATGACAATATCCGGCTTATACTCTTTCAGCCACTTCTTGCATTCTCTTACACCCTTTAGAAAAAGAGCCACCGTTTTCACGTTTTCAAAAGAAAGAGAACGTTTAAAACCCGTAATATGAATAGAGCGAAACTCAATTCCTTCTCTCGGAACAAGCTTTGATTCTAATCCCTTCTCTGTTCCGATATACAAAAAAGAAGTTTCGGCATGTTTTTCTTTTATGGTCCTGATGAGAGCCAAAGCCGGGTAAATATGCCCTCCAGTACCGCCGCCACTGACGACGATTTTCATATTCTTTTCACCTCAAATTCTTCTTTCACTGTTATGTACGTATTCATGATAGTCAATCCACATCCTGTTTCTTTTTCGGAAAACACGTTCACAAAGGTCGACTACATTATCATACTATATTTTAGCGAATGAATGTCCATGCGCAAATACAATTTAATAGAAATTGCAACATTGTAACATATCTTGTAAGCATTTTGTTAAATAACAAGGATTCTCGTCTTCTGAATGATGAAAGATGCCCAAAAAATACAAAAAACTGGAAACCTTAAAAGATAAGGTCTCCAGTTTTTTAATATCGGGAATAACGACTTACATTTAAAAGAATCCCAATGGCTGCTAATACAAGCGTCAATGAAGAACCGCCATAACTCAAGAAAGGAAGGGTGATGCCGGTGACCGGCATCAATCCGGTTACCACGCCCACATTAATCATGACTTGGATGGCCACCATGGAAATAATACCCACCGCCAAAAAACTTCCATACAAATCTGGAGCCCCCAATGCAACGCGTATGCCCCTCCATAATAAAAGCGTAAATAAAAGGAGCACAATGCTGCCGCCGATAAACCCCAATTCTTCCGCTAAGATGGCAAAAATAAAATCGTTTTGCGGCTCCGGCAAATAGAAAAATTTTTGCCGGCTTTCTCCCAAGCCCAGCCCAAATAATCCTCCTGGTCCAATAGCATACATCGATTGTATGATCTGAAAACCGGTTCCCAGTGGATCAGACCACGGATCCAGATAAGAGGTAATGCGGTTCATCCGATAAGGTGCCGAAAGAATAAGACCCGCAAAACCAATCAGCCCGACAAAAGCAAAGCCAGCGAAATGTTTGATTTGAGCACCGGAGATAAAGATCATCACAATGCATGTGCCCACCATGACAGTTCCTGTTCCAAGATCCGGCTGGAGCATAATGAGTCCAAAGGCCAAAAACACTAATGACAATGTAGGTACTAGCCCTTTTTTAAAAGAGGTAATGTACTTTTGCCGTTCTGATAAATATTTTGCCAAAAAAACGATCATAGCCAGTTTCATAAACTCAGATGGCTGGATGGAAAACGCACCGACCCCGATCCAGCTTCGAGATCCGTTTCTGACTGTTCCCACTCCCGGCACTAGCACAAGAATGAGCAATGCAAAACAAACAAGCAGAATGACTTTTGACCATGAACGCCATATCCAATACTCCACGTTCATGAGAAAGAACATCGCCATGACGCCAGCTCCGGCAAAAAGCAGCTGCCTTTTTGCAAAATAAAATGAATCACCAAACTTATATTCCGCCCAAACAGCGCTGGCACTGTAAACCATGATGAGCCCAATGGCCAAAAGACTAAGTGTCAGTACAATTAAAACAAAGTCCGGGGAAGACTTTTTGTAAGACAAAGCCAACACCTCGATAGACATAGATTTGAGCTAATCAGCACGAAATTAGCCGATCGTAGGTGTTGATTCTTTGTTGGGTCCGTGCATCCACTAGACAAGCTCTTACTTCAGTCTATGCACAGCCTCAATAAAAATATCACCGCGTTGTTCGAAAGTTTTATACTGATCCCAGCTGGCGCATGCCGGCGATAACAGAATAATGTCCCCTTTCTCTGATAACTGATATGCTTTTGGCACTGCATCGCTCACATTCTCCGCATGAACAATCGTTTTAATGCCCGCTTTGCGCGCCGTTTCGGAAATTTTTTCTGCTGTTTGTCCAAATGTAATGACAGCTTTCACATTTTTTAAATAAGGAATAAGATCGTCAAAACCGTTTCCGCGGTCCAGACCGCCTGCAAGGAGAATAATCGGGCTTTGAAAGGCGCTTAAAGCGGCTTTAGTCGCCAACGTATTCGTTGCCTTCGAATCGTTGTAAAATTTTCGGCCATTCACTTCACCGACATATTGAGTGCGATGTTTTACTCCAGCGAAAACTTTTAACACGTTTCGAATCGCTTCATTTCCCCCGCCGGCCAATTTAACGGCTGCAACTGCAGCCAGTATATTTTCTAAATTATGGGATCCCGGGAGAGCAATTTCCTCTGTATCGATCAATTTTTCACCACGGAAATAGACGATGCCGTCTTGGATATAAGCTCCGTCCTCAATCACCCGTTTAGTGGAAAATAGAACTTTTTTCGCTTTGGAAAATTTCGTCAGTTCAATTAGTTCTTCTTGATCGCCATTGATAATCAGATAATCGTCTTCTGTTTGATTTCTCGTAATATTCGCTTTCGCTTTTGCATATTCTTCTTTTGTTCCATGGTAATCAAGATGAGCCTCATACAAATTCGTAATAATGGAAATATGAGGCCTGAACGTCTCAATCCCCATCAGCTGAAAAGAAGACAATTCCATGACCACTATATTCTCTTCCGTTGCCTTTTGGGCAACTTTAGAAGCTACTTTTCCAATATTTCCGGCGATAAGCGGCCGCTTCCCATCCTTTTCTAACATCTCGAAAATTAACGTCGTTGTCGTTGTCTTGCCGTTCGTGCCGGTAATGCCGATGATAGGAGCTTCCGAAATTAAATAAGCCAATTCTATTTCCGTCAAAACCGGAATCCCACGTTCCAAAGCCCCCCGAACAAGAGGGTTCGAATAAGGAATACCGGGATTTTTGACGATATACTCATATCCCTCATCCAACAATTCGATGGGATGGGAACCCGTGATCACCTTTATGCCCTGTTCCAGTAAATCTTGGGCTTGAGGATTTTCCTGCAAAGGTTTTTTATCGTTTACTGTGACAAATGCGCCAAGCTTATGTAGAAGTGAAGCCGCGCTTGCTCCGCTTTTGGCGAGGCCCAATACTAATACTTTTTTATGCTGAAATTTAGTGATCGTTTTCAATTAGTCCCACACTCCGATATAGATTCCTAGTCCTGCACAAATAAGAGAGGCCGTCCAAAAAGTCACGACGACACGCCATTCTGACCAACCGCCGAGCTCAAAATGATGATGCAGCGGACTCATCCGGAAAATACGCTTGCCGGTCGTTTTAAAAGAAATCACTTGCAATATAACAGACAGCGTCTCTGCGACAAACACCGCACCGATGACCAGAAGGACGAGCTCAAGCTTCGTCAGCAAAGAAATGGTGGCAATCGCACCTCCAAGCGCCAACGAACCGGTATCTCCCATAAACACTTTGGCCGGGTGGGCATTAAAGACGAGAAATCCTAACACAGCTCCCACCACTGCCATCGCAAACACAGCTGTCTCATATTGCGATTGATTCCAAGCCAACACTCCGAACGCCCCGAATGCAATCGCGCTCGTTCCCGAAACAAGCCCGTCAAGACCGTCTGTCAAGTTGACAGCATTGGAAAAACCAACAAGCCAAAAAATGACAAACAATACATACAACCAACCCAAATCGACCGATATATCCGTAAATGGGATGGACAACTCCGTTGAATAATGATGCTGCTTATAGAAAAAATAAAAAATAACGGAAATAATGATTTGACCCAACAATTTTTGCTTGGATGTCAACCCTAAATTCCGCTTCATCACCACTTTAATAAAATCATCTAAAAATCCAAGCAGACCAAATCCAACTGTGACAAAAAGCAATAGATAGGTTTCCACATTCGGTTTGGAAAACTTTCCGGTCATCACTAGAGTCGTAATGATGATGGATAGTAATATAACGATTCCGCCCATTGTCGGTGTGCCTGATTTTTTTTGATGAGATTTTGGCCCTTCTTCGCGAATGCTCTGCCCGAATTTTAATCTTCTCAAAAAGGGGATAAAAATGGGCGAAAGAAGCACAGTGATTAAAAACCCCATCAAGATCGTATAGAAAATCACTTGTTCCATCATCGTTATCCCCTCCTCTTCCCATATTGATTAATAGATGAAAACAGTTGATCCATTTCCCTTTCATCATCTAGGTGGAATGGAAAATATTGATTGAATGATGGATCGTTTTGGTAAAAAATAAAAGTTGTCATTTCTTTCCACTCTTCTTGTTCTATTTTTTTCTTGTAATTCTCAGCAATCGTGTTAAAGGCATCAAATAAATCTTGTGTTTGAAAAACTGGAAAATCGTTAGGCACCGATCTCGGCAAAGGGCTGTCCGTGTTCCACAATGCCGCAATCGCTCCTTGTTTTATCGCCGCTAAAAAATTCGGATTTTCTTCAACAGGCAAATAAAGCCCTTTTGGCATCGATAATGAGGAAGTGATCGAAACCGTTTCAATTCGAATTTCCTCCATTTTGGCTCCCGCGACTTGCTTGAACCATCCGGCTATTTCTTTCATGAATAGCATGGATTTATCTCTCCTTCAAAGCTTCAATAGCTACTTCCCGATCATCAAAATGAAGCACTCGATCGCCGATAATTTGGTACGTTTCATGGCCTTTTCCCGCAATGACAACGACATCGCCGGCGGATGCTTTTTTAATCGCTTTGAAAATGGCCTCACGGCGATCCGGAATGATTTCGTATTTCTCTCCTTCAACCCCTTTTTCCATGTCCTTCAAAATAGCTAAAGGATTTTCACTACGGGGGTTATCCGAAGTAAAAATCGGATCTGTCGCATATTGACAAGCTACTTTCGCCATTAAAGGCCTCTTCGTTCGGTCCCTGTCTCCGCCACAGCCTACGACGACGAAAATCCGTTTGTCTGTCAACTGGCGCACCGTTTTCAGTACATTTTCAAGTCCGTCTGGAGTATGAGCATAATCCACGATAACAGAAAAATCTTGGCCTTCATGAATCAATTGAAAACGGCCGGCCACTCCTTCGATGTCTCCTACCGCTGAAACGATCGTATCGAAGTCCACTTTCGCAACATATGCGGCAGCAATGCTCGCTAAAACATTATACACATTAAATTTTCCGGCAAGTTTCGTTTTTATCTGACATTCCCCGTCCGGATACACTAAATCAAACGTTGTTCCCGAAGGGTGGAGTTCAATATTTTTGGCTCGAAATATAGCCTCCCGTTCGATGCCGTACGTGACAATATGGGCAGCTGTTTCGCGGATAAAGTACTCGGAAGCCGGGTCGTCGATGTTCAGCACGGCAAATTTTTGCTTTTCTCTGTCAAAGGTATTTCCCAGCTGGGCAAATAACAGCCCTTTGGCTCTCCGATACTCATCCATCGTTTTGTGATAATCCAAATGATCTTGAGTTAAATTCGTAAAAACGGCAATATCATAGTCACAGCCATGCACCCGCCCCTCGACAAGGGCATGCGAGGAAACTTCCATTGCCGCCGCCGTGACCTGTTCTTCCTGCATTTGATGAAATACTTTTTGCAACGTTAAGCTGTCGGGTGTCGTATTTTTGGTTTCCAGCGTTTTATCCCCTATTTTTATGTACATGGTGCCGATCAAACCAGCCTTTTCGCCCGCTTTCTGAAATATTTCGTACAGCAAATGACTGGTCGTCGTTTTACCGTTCGTTCCCGTGATTCCGATTAATTTTAACGATTTTGTCGGCGATTGATAAAAGGCATCGGCCAATACGGCCATCGCTCTTTTTGTATCTTTTACATATACGACCGGGACATCAACGTCAACAGGCTCCTCTGCCACGATCGCTGCCGCCTGTCGTTCCGCTGCTGCCTTCGCAAACTGATGACCATTTACCGTATACCCTTTAATACAAATAAAAAGGGAACCCTTTTTCACTTGGCGATGATCGTTTTCAATCGAAGTGATGTCTGGGTTTTGCTCGGAAGTAAGCTGATAAAAAGGCAATGATTTTATCAAACTTTGCAGTTTCATTATGTCCAATCCTTTCTAACAGTCGCATCCATCCTATGTATTTGGCTGTATGGCTGTTTTGCTTATTCAATCTTTACCATGATGATGGATACTTGGCCATGACAGCCACTCTTTTCTCATTTTAACGAAATTCCTGCGAGAATGCGAACCAATATCGAAGAAAAATGACTTTAAAACGGAAAGACAGAGTGAAAAAAATGTCGAGCTGTGGCAGTCACTTAATCATATTAACACAGAATGGTAGGTTCTGCTTAACTTTTTGAAGAAGAAAGATGAGTAGGCGGCATATTGCCGCCTGCAGCTAATTCATAAAAATGCGGACAGTAGCCCCCTCTTCTACTTTCGTTCCCGGTTTTGGAGATTGATTGACCACTTTATTTCCATTTCCGCTTACATCGAATTGTAATGGATATCGTTGTTCCAATAATTCTTTTTTTGTCATTCCTTCCAAATTAGGAATCTTGATTTCTTTCGGGTCGTTCCATTGTCGTTTTTTCTCGATTTGATTTTTTCTTGGTTTGACATTCATCGCTTGCAAACTGTCATCCATGATTTTGCCTACAATCGGGGCCGCGACGGTTCCTCCGAATTGAATCGTGCCTTTAGGATTGTCGACTGCCACATAGACGACGATTTGAGGGTCATCCGCAGGTGCAAACCCGATAAAAGAAACGATATGGTTATTTTCTAAATAACGCCCGTTTTGTGCTTTCTGAGCCGTTCCGGTTTTTCCGCCCACCCGGTAAGAATCAACATAGGCGTTTTTTCCCGACCCTTTCGCAACGACACTTTCCAATGCATAGCGAACTTTTTTAGATGTCTCTTCCGAAATCACTCTTCTCTTTTTAACGGGAGTTTTTCTCATCAGAACCTCATGAGTGTTTGGATCAATTAATTCTTTTGCTACATACGGCTGGTACAAAATTCCGCCATTGATAGCAGCGGAAACAGCTGCTACCTGCTGAATGGGAGTAACGGAAACACCTTGACCGAAAGCGGTAGTAGCCAATTCAACTGGCCCTACTTTATTCATAGGGAATAATAACCCTTTTCCTTCTCCTTGCAAGTCGATCCCGGTTTTTTCGCCAAAGCCGAAATCATGAATATACTTGAACAATTTTTCTTTTCCCAAACGTTCTCCCAATTCGACAAAACCAGGGTTGCAGGAGTTTTGGACCACTTCCAAAAATGTTTCCGTCCCGTGTCCTCCCCGCTTCCAGCAATGTAGTGTGGCACCCGACACCTCAATATAACCGGGATCATGAAATTTTTCATGCTCCAAATCTACCTTTTTTTCTTGAAGCGCCGCAGCAAGAGTGATAATTTTGAATGTCGAACCAGGTTCATACGTGCTCCAAATCGGCAAATTTCGGTTGTAAATTTCCGGAGGGACCTCTTTATAGTTTGCAGGGTTAAAAGTAGGCCTAGAAGACATCGCCAAAATTTCTCCTGTATTGGGATTCATCGCAATAGCTATGATTCCGTCCGGATTATACTTGGCTTCTGCATTGTCCAATTCCCTTTCAATAATCGTTTGCACTTTTGTATCAATGGTCAACACTAAATCTTCCCCGTCCATTGGAGGTTGGTAGTCGTCGGACATATTGGGCATTTTTTTGCCCTTAGCATCAGAATAATATTTCATCGAGCCTTTCTGTCCTCTCAACTCTTTATCATATGTCAATTCCAGCCCGGCTAACCCTTGATTATCGATTCCCGTGAACCCCAGCACATGCGACAAATAGCTTCCAAATGGGTAATAGCGCTTTGAATCCTCAGCAATAAAAACTCCTTTGATTCCTAACGCTCGAATTTCGTTTGCTTTTTCATAAGAAATTTTTCTGCCTTCGGGTAAGCGTTCAATAGAAGTTTTTTTCGTCAAATGCTTATACAATTTTTCTTCATTCGCATTCAGAACAGCCGCCAACTTTTCGGCAGCTTCTGCAGGATTTTCAATTTGCCGCGGCATGACATAGATGGTCGGAGCACTCTTGTTTGTGGCTAGCGCAACGCCATTTCGGTCGAGAATTTTTCCGCGCTCAGGCTCAAATGGTATATTTCGGCTCCATGAGTCTTTCGCTTTATCCGTGAGCATGTCTCCCATGGCAAATTGAACATAGCCAAGTCTAACATCAATAATGGCGAATATAACTATCCCTGCAAGCAGCAAAAAGGTCAGACGTTTTCGAACCGTAACTTGAGATACACGCTTCAAGAAATCCCCTCCTTTCCAGGCTCGTTCCCAATATATGCTTGTTTTTTTTTAATAGAACGGACAAACCCGAAAGAGAAGTCTACTTGCTAACGCTGAAACAAAGCGAATAGGAGACGTTTACTATGCACGTGCATCTTTCATTTTTACAACGATGATAAACAATCTTGCAATGGGTTCTAATGAAGTTTTTTGAATAGAAAAAGCCGGATCCCAGGCCCTGTTGTTTAGATGCCTTAGATCCGGCTGCATGGACTAAATATTTCTGCAGAACGTTTTTTCGTATCCGTCTCCTTGGTTTGCTCTCTTTTTTATTGCTGTTTAACGTAATTTTCCGGTCGTGTTAAATGGATGACAAGCTCCGTTCCTTTTTTAATGGTTTCATTCGGCTTTATGTTTTGTTTGATCACATAGCCTTTTCCGCTCACACTCAGCTTCAAGCCCGCCAGCTTCGCTACTTTCGCCACGTCACGCAATGACCACCCCTTCAAATCAGGAATCGTCAGCGGCCCATCTGTTCGCAAAATGACTTTTTCTCCTTCGAGAAGGTCTGTGGACTTTTCTGGATCCTGACTTTGAACAGTGTCCCCCTTCCCTAACAATACAGGTTCCAATCCTGCCTCTTTCACTTTTTGAACCGCGTCTTCCGCCTTCATTCCCGTATAATCGTCGACGGTTATCGTTTTGGCTGTAATCTTTCGTTGCGGTTTAATATTTAAATACTGCAAACTGTTTTTCATGACAGGATTAAAGATTTTGGCCACCGGGACTCCTCCCGTCTCATTTTTGAGATGAGGCTGCTGTACCGCCACATATACGATCAGCTGCGGATCATTTTTTGGTGCCATGCCTAAGAAAGAAAAAAGATAGTTTTCGGCACCGCTTAAATAGCCGCCGCCGTTAGGGTTGGGCAGTTGAGCTGTTCCAGTTTTACCTATCACATCATAACCATCGATACTATAAATTTTTCCAGTTCCATTTTTCGCTGTGACAACCGTACGCAAAATATCCCGAACTTCTTTTGCCGTGTTGGAAGAGATCGGTCTCCCTACCTCTTTCGGTTTTGTTTGCATAACGATTTTATTCGTATTAGGATCCACGATTTTATCAATCACATATGGTTTCATCATTTTCCCATTATTCGCGATAGCCGTAGCTCCTTGAATGAGCTGTAATGCTGTTACGGTCGTCCCCTGACCAAAGGCCGTCGTCGCCTTTTCCACAGGATACCGGTATAAGATATTTCCGGAAGCTTCATCAGGGAGTTCAATTCCTGTTTTCTTTCCAAATCGGAAGCGATCCAAATACTCTCGGAACGTATCCGCTCCCATCTTATCCAGCAAATGCACAAAGGCTACGTTGGAAGATCGCTGAACCCCTTCCAAATAAGTAATGGTTCCCCAACCTACACCACCGTTATGATCACGTATGACGCTTGTTCCCACTTTATAGCTTCCGGATTTATAAGTGGCATTTGGTGAAAATACGCCTTCTTCTACTGCAGCCGCAAGCGTAAAAATTTTCATCACCGACCCTGGCTCATAAGCAGATTCCACGATTTCATTGCGCCAGTTATCGGACAAACCTTCCCGCGAACCGGGATCGAAAGAAGGTCTTTGACCCATCGCTAATATTTTTCCGGTTTTCGGATCCGCAACAACGGCTAGGATTTTAGAAGGATTGTATTCTTTCTCTACCGTGTTCAATGCATCTTCCAAAAATACTTGTATTTTAGAATCGATCGTTAAATAAATATCATCTCCGTTCTTCGGTTCTTTCACCATTTCTTTTTTATTCGGCAATAAATATCCCCATAAATCACTCTCATATTGAATTTTTCCATTTCTGCCGCGCAAAAATCGGTCATAAGCTTTTTCAATTCCTAATTGTCCAATGCTTTGATCGGAATTTTCGTCTTTTCTGGCAAACCCGATTAAATGCGAAGCGAATTTGCCGTTCGGATAGAATCGAGTTGAATCTCGCAGAAAAACGATCCCAGGCAATTTTTCCTTTTCGATTTTTTCTTTTACATCGTAGGAAAGGTTACGGCCAGCATTGCCAAATTCAACTTGAAATACTCCTTTTTTCGTTAATCGCTTGTAAATTTCTTTTTCATCCATATCAATATATTTGGCGAGAATTCGGGCGGTTTTTTTGGGATTCGTGACATGATGTGGATATTTCGGATCGCTTGTCGCTCTTTTATCCAGAATAGCCGCAAGCTTATAAGTGGTCATATCCTCCGCAATCACGTCTCCATTTCGGTCATAAATGTTTCCGCGATGAGCGATCAAAGTATCAGTTTTCATATACTTTCTTAATGCTTCGTTCGCCAATACATGGCCGTCTACTTTTCCTGTGATTTCTATGTATAAAAAACGTACAAATAAGACAAAAAAGAGCAAAGCGAAAAAAACAAATAAAATCGCTGCTCCTTTTCGGATGTTTATTTGGTTACCATTCATGTTACTGCACAACCTTAATGTTTTGTTGATTCAAGTTTAGCCCTTGTTGCCTTGCCTTTTCCCAAATTTTTTTATATGTACTGTCTTCGCTGATTTGCATTTGTAAATCCTTGTTCTCTTTTTGTTGATTTTTTACTTTTGCTTCAACCTGTTGGATTTCCTTATTCGTTTGATAAATGGCTGTTTCAGTTGAAATAATTTTCACGGACAGCACACAAAAAAACAATGCAAAAACAACGATCATCACTTTTTCACCCGGAGTAAGCCACCTTTTGTGGCGGCGTACTTTCTTGGGTGCTATCGGTTTCCGAAATTCCGGTTCCTCGAACACTTGTACTTTTCGCGCTACATTCGCCATCGTTTTCCCCCACTCATTTTAGATTTTTTCTGCGATTCTTAGCTTAGCCGAACGGGCACGGTTGTTGTTCATGATTTCTGCTTCATTCGGTACAATAGGCTTTTTCGTTATCACTTTTAATTTTGGTCTGTACTCTTCCGGAAGTATCGGCAAACCCGGAGGTAAATCCGGAGCTGAACTTAGCGATTTAAATATTTGCTTGCAAATGCGGTCCTCCAATGAATGAAACGTAATGACACTAATTCGTCCCCCAGGATTTAATAATTCAATTGCATCATTCAACGACTGTTCAAATGCGGATAGCTCATCATTGACGGCAATTCTGATCGCTTGAAATACCCGTTTGGCAGGATGTCCGCCTTTTCTTCGAGCAGGAGCCGGAATGGCTTCCTTAATTAGCTCCACAAGCTGGCCAGTCGTCTCAATCGGTGCTTTTTTTCTTGCTTCTTCAATTTTTCGGGCGATTGGCTTGGAAAATTTTTCTTCCCCGTATCGGAAAAAGATTCGGACTAGATCTTCGTATGGCCACTCATTGACGATTTCATATGCCGTTCGTTCCCCATCTAGATCCATCCGCATATCAAGAGGAGCATCATGGTGATAGCTGAACCCCCGCTCCGGCGTGTCCAGCTGGGGAGAAGATACCCCGAGATCATATAAAATTCCGTCTACTTTATAGCATCCAATCGATTCCAATTCTTGTTTGATGAATCGGAAATTGCTTTTGACAAAAGTGATTTGATCTCGATAATCAGCCAATTTTTCTTTAGCAAATTGCAGTGCCGTGACATCTTGATCGAATGCAATTAATCGTCCTCGTTTCGATAATTTCGATGCCAAATATTGGCTGTGTCCTCCACCACCAAGAGTGCAGTCCACATAAATACCGTCGGGCCGTACATTCAGTCCGTCCACTGCCTCTTTTAATAAAACTGTTTCATGCACAAAATTCATTTACATCCATCCAATCGAATCTAAATATCAAAATCAATCATATTCTCAGCAATCTCTGTAAAAGACTCTTCCGACTTTGCAAAATAGTCTTCCCAAATCGGTTTGCTCCAAATCTCAATTCGATTGGAAACTCCCAAAACTACACATTCCTTTTCCAATTGAGCGTATTGCAGAAGAGTCGAGGGAATATTGATTCTTCCTTGTTTGTCCAGTTCGCATTCCGTTGCTCCCGAAAAGAAAAATCTCGTGAAGCTTCGTGCGTCTTTTTTGGTAAGGGGCAATGCTTTTAATTTTTCTTCTAATATTTTCCATTCTTGAAGGGGATAGCCAAACAAACATTGATCCAATCCTCTGGTCAAAACAAACGTTTCGCCAAGGTCTTCCCTGAATTTAGCGGGGATGATCAATCTTCCTTTTGCATCAATGCTATGCCGGTATTCCCCCATAAACATCACTGAGCCCCCACTTTCTAACCTAACTGTACCACATTCCCCCACTTTTCTCCACATCTAATTATTTCTTTAAACATTAAAGATTTCCTCTTTTTGAAAAAAATTTTAATCTCCAATTTGATTTTTTATATTCTTGTCTATGAAAATAACTCGTTCACTCGTTTCACTATACTCACTTCACTCTTATCTTCTCCGCTTCATGAAGAAAACGGAATGACATTCTAAATAAGCTTCGCTTACTTTTCAACCAAAAGCGCGGCGCTTCTTTATTCCGAAGAATCGACAGTTTTGGCCGCTCCATACAATCCATTAAAATAGAAAAAACCGGCCAAAGCCGGTCGTTGTAAGCATCTAAATTTTGACTAGTTGATGGGTGCCGTCAAACGTGAACGGCAATTCCATTAGATCGTGAATAAAGGAAACACCGTATTGGTTCATAAAATAAAAGAGGTTCCACACTCTTTCTTGAGGACCGCCGTTCGGATGAAGGCTGTTTTCGATGCGATCGTACTTTTGGAGAATGGCTTGATGTTTGACCATAAGGTTTTGGTCGGTTTTTTTCTTAAGATAATCCAGCTGTCGAAAATGAAATTCAAGGTTTTTTTCTATAAGAGAAAGGGGGCCTAAATTCATTTTGCGGGCTCTGTCTTTTATTTTTTCATAATGCTTCATTAAATCCTCTTTCGTCGTCTCGATCAAATCGTGGAAAGTATCATCTCGAACAGTATCCCAATATTGATTCTTTTCGCTGGAAATGCCCGATTCTATAGCTGTTTTGACATCTATTCCCAGCACTTCAAGATCTCTTGCCACACTTCTTTCCAAAAGAGTGATATTCAGACGCGGAAGGATTGGCGGCACTTTCATATCCAAAAACTCAAAAGCTTGTTTTAATTCAGCCCAATAAGCGATTTCACCAGGCCCCGCTATAAATGCCAGCGTTGGAAACAACTGTTCTTGCATGATCGGTCTCGTGACCACATTATTGCTGAAACATTGCGGAGCTGTTTTCAGTCGATCAAGCAAATGTTCAATTTCCAATTCGATTTCGCCATTTTTACCTGTAAAACGTTCTTTCTCTTTATTGTATTCAAGCAAAATTCGTTCTCCGCATTCGTATAGAAAAAGGTTTGCTGCATCCTCACTCAATTCGATCATATTGGAAAATCCAGCTTGACGAATTATCGATTGCTGCTCTAACACTTTTTCCGTAATTCTCTTATTTTCGAGGATCATATTTCGAAAATAAGGGATTTCCAGTTTGCGCAGCGGCTCAAACGCTGAATCGATTAATAAAAGACCATATTGGCAAAATAACCGGGCGATCAGGTAGCGGAAAAAATCAGTAAAGGTTTTTGAATATTCAATGGCTTCTCGAAGCAAGTCAAGCAGACCGTTAGTATGTTCTGTCTCTCCAAATTGCCGTATGATCCCTTCGACCCACTTTTGCATCAATGCTTTATTAAAGGAGATATCAGAGACCATCTTTTTTCCTAAAACGCTTTCCGTATAAGAGAACTTTTCCATTTTCGTTCCTTTTTGAACATAGAGATGGTTCACTTCCAAGAAATCATGATCTTCTCCAGCAATCCAAAAAACAGGTACTATAGGTACGCCTAGCTTTTCCTCCTGCAGACCGGCAAAGCGAATAACCGAAATGATTTTATGAATGGTATAAAGAGGGCCTGTCATTAGCCCCGCTTGCTGTCCGCCCAAAACCACCGCCGAATGAGGGAGCTTCAACTTGTGAATGGATCGCTGAACAGCAGGAATATGTAAAAAATCTTCCATATATTTTTCCAGACAACCGGCTAATTCATATCGCAAAAAAGTCCGGTTCTCAAGTTCTCTTAGTCTATTTTCAAAAACATAAGGATCAGATAAACGATAATGAAAAAAATCCACAACCGGTTTTTCTTGTTTTAAGTAAGATGAAGCAAATAAGTTGATCGCTGGAATTTGAATGTTTTCCAGTTTCATATATATGTACTCTCCTTCTTCAGGCATGTCGTTTTCAAATACCACGTTTATGACACATTTGGAAAGGATCCTTAATCATTAATCAAGGTCCAAATGATTCTCAAGCCCTTTTATCATCCAATAAACGGTTTGAATCATAGGAGTGCTGATTTGTTCTTGTTCAGCTATCTTCAACACATATCCTAAAATGGCATCGATTTCTGTTTTTCTCCCATTCTGTAAATCCGTCAACATAGATGAACGGTTTTCCGCCGTCTTTCGAATAATTTCCAACACTTTGTTGAATGTGGCATCGGATTTATATTTTGGAAACACGGACACCAGTTCCGTAAACATGGCCGTTAACAGCTGATGATAATACGGATTTTTGATCAATTCTCCATTTGGAACTTTCAAAACAGCTGTCAGCGGGTTAATCATGGCATTAGCCAATAGTTTTGCCATCATCATGTTGTGATAATTTTGATGAAATTGGAAAGGGAACGACCCATCTGTCTGCGACACGAAATGCTCAAGAAATTGTCGGGATCCCCGATAAACCGACACATTGGTTAATCCCCTTCCCCTTACTTGGACGATAGTATCTTGTTCTTTCAAAACACCGTGTTCGACGGTTCCTAAAAAGACATTTTTTTGAGGAAGCTGTTCCAAAAGAAAAAGATGGCCCATCCCATTTTGCAAAAACAATAACGAGACATCCGGGGACAATTGTTGGAAAAACGGGACCATCCCTTGTAAATGATATTGTTTCACAGCAACTAATAAGAGATCCTCGTCAATCGAATCCGCCTCGGTCAACTGTTTGGCCCGTACGATCGCTCTTTTCTCACGGCCATTTTCACTTAAGGTGATTCCATTTTCTAGAATGGCTTTGCTTTGTCTGGATGTTCTTGTATAAAGGGTTACCGGAAACCATTTTGATAGATTGGCAGCATAATATAACCCGATAGAACCGCCGCCGATGACACCAATTTTCATTTCACTTTTTATGCTCATCATTTATTCCCCTTGTCTGCAGCCCTCTCTGCTTTCATGCTCTTTCATTTCGTTCATTTAAAACCTTTCCAAAGTCTGATTTCATCAACCAATATCATCTTTTCTTCACTTCATACACATTTTATCAGAATGCCAACTCTTTGATAACCATTTTCCTTGGCGGGATGGCATCCCGGATCGCAGATTAGAAAACGTTTACTTATTTCAATCGAATCATATATAATAAAATTAAGAAAATAAACTCAAAATATCCCATATCGCTTTTTTCACCTATATAGATGGATCATCCTTCAATAAACAAGGAGGTTTTCGCCTATGACAATAAAAGTGGAAAACTTAAAAGTAAATTTCAAAACATTAGAGGAATTCACTCAATTTAAAGAATATGGGCTTCAAGAACTTTCCATGCTGGAAGAATTGGAATATTCCTTAGTAGAAGACGCAGCGGCTTCTCCTTTTTACGGAATCTACTTTGGAGACAAATTGGTTGCACGCATGTGCTTATATGTGAAAGACGGCCACTTGGATGGCGCCATTCAAGAATATGATAAGCATTTGGAAATTTGGAAATTAGAAGTGCTTCCACAATACCAATTTAAAGGGTATGGACGAATGCTTGTGGACTATGCCAAACATTTCAATTTGCCGATTGTGACAAGACCTCGTGTAAAATCACAAGATTTTTGGGTCAAAATGGGGTTCCAATCATTATCTGAAGACTCTTCCCGCCTTGTCTGGATACCCGATTCCATCAGCACAAAAAAAATAAGCTGATGAAAAGAAAGACGGATCAAGTGTTTCCCGGTTGATCCGTCCTTTTTTCATTTCGACGTTTAATTTCTTTCATCTACCGCTAATTTCCTTGCTCTTTCCATAATATACAGAAGCGAACGATAATCCTCTTCCAATTGATCATATTTTGTTTTCAGCTGTTCGAATTGTTTTTTTTCTTCATTCAATTGCGCCGTCAATGCTTCTATTTCCCTTCCTAGCAATTGTTTTTCTTTTACAACCTGATCATATTGGTCAGCCTTCTTCAGCTTTTCGGTCAAATAAACAATGATTTCGTCAACCGTTTGTGTATCATTGCTTTTTAATTTAGAATTTTCTAAAGAATTGGTGCCTGCCTCATTTTCTTGCAAAAATTCTTTTTTTACTTGTTTTCGTTGTTTTTTGGCCAGTTCGATTCCCGATTGATATTGTTTCCTTACATAAGAGTTCCAACGAAAGCCACAAGCAGCGGCTGTTCTGGAAAGCTTTTTGCCAACTTCTTCAAAAGCCTTTAATTGCGTGCTTCCGTCACGAATATGCCGCAATACCACCTCCGCCAACAAAACATCTTCATCTTGAGTCCATGCATCTTGACGCATTGCAGACAAGTCTATCCCCCCACTATCAGTTTATAGAACCTTAAAAACCGCAAAACCGGCTCTAAAAGTTTTTCCTTCGTAAAAAGCCGGTAGTAGTTCCGCTTTATAGTAATACATATGTTGGTAGTAGAAGTGATAGACTGTTTCACGTTCAAATTTCTTTTTTATTTTGAAAAGATAAGACCTGCACATTTTTAATTTGTTTTTCGTTTAAACAACCGGGAAGTAATTTAGCATGATTTCAAAAGCTAAGTCACCCCCTGAACACGTCAAAGAGTAAAGGATGTCAGGAGTTTTATTCCACATCCCTCCAAAAACCTTTATCACTGAGAACATTTTGGTTGAAAGCGAACCAGTCATTAACGGATCATAGAGCTCTCTTTGCAGCCATGCAAAAAACGCGAAGGATAAACTTCCTTCGCGTTTTTTGAAGATTATTTATTCACAACTTCTTTTCCTTTGTAAGTTCCGCATGATGGACATACACGGTGAGCAAGTTTCATTTCACCGCAGTTTGGGCATTCTACCATTCCTGGTACTTGCAATTTATAATGAGTACGACGTTTGTTTTTTCTTGTTTTAGATGTTCTTCTAAAAGGTACTGCCATTTTTCCCACCTCCTTACAGAGAGCTATAATCTATGAAGGCCAGAATAAGCTGGTTCTTCTCGGTTTATTTGTCATCAGCAAAAAGATCAGCCAGCTTTGCCAAACGTGGATCTATTTTTTCGCTTTCTTCTTGAAGAAGTTGATCCTCCGTCAACAGCTTCCAATCTTTTCCTGATGGAAGTTCTTTCTTCTTCGCATCTTCACTAATCACTTGCAATGGCACTTCTGCCAATAACATTTCCTTTATGACAGGCAACAAATCCAGCGTATCCCCTTGAACCTTATGGACATCTTCATCTTCCCAATCCTGTCCTGGCCATTCTTTCAAAACGTATATCTCGGTTGAATCGATCGCAAACGGGTACGGTACATCCACCAACGTCCGAGCGCACGGAAGAATAAATTGACCCGTGACATGAAGATGAAACGTCACTTTTTCTGAACTTATATCAGCTCTTCCCGTAATATGTACGGGGGAAAGATCGCGGATTTGTTCATCCATTTGTTTTAATTCCGGTATCTCTACCGTCTCGTCAATGATAAAGTCATCACGATTTTTTCGTAATTGAGCAACGGACCACTTCAAAAAAATCACCTCAAGGCAACAGAAATAATTATATATTCCCCTTATATGATTGTCAACTTTTTTTCTTTACAGGATAAAGAAAACTATTCTTAGTATACCACTTTTTCATCTATTATCTTCTTTTTGTTGATCCATCCATCCTTCCCCGCTAGAATGAAAATAACAATTTGCTTTCAAAGGATGAGAAAACATGAAAAGTGCTGGAATTGTGGTTGAATATAATCCTTTTCATAACGGCCACCTGCATCATATTTTGCAAACGAAACGAATAACAGGCGCTGAAGTGCTGATCGCCGTGATGAGCGGCCATTTTTTGCAAAGAGGGGAACCGGCACTCCTTTCCAAATGGGCGAGGGCAAAAATGGCCCTGCATTCCGGAGTTGACCTTGTCGTGGAGCTCCCTTATTATTTTGCCACTCAGAAGGCCGAAACCTTTGCTTTCGGAGCCATTGCTCTTTTACACGAGCTCGGTGTGGACAGTTTTTGTTTTGGAAGCGAATCAGGGGATATCAAAGCGTTTGAAAAAACGGCCAACTTGTTGGAAGAACAAAATGAACAGATTCAAAACCAAGTACAAAAATGGATCAAAACGGGCATAAGCTACCCAAAGGCTCAATCACTGGCCATGAAAAATGTTTTAAAAAACGTTTCTCTTTTAGATACGTCCAAGCCCAATAATATTTTGGGCCTTCAATACATCAAAGCAAAGAATCGACTGTCACCGGACATGAAAGCGTATACGATCCCTCGCCAAGGAGCCGGATACCACGATAAACAACCGAACAAGTCGATAGCAAGCGCTACCGGGATTCGCCATTCTATTTTTCATCCAAATGGTGTTCGGTTAGACGGTGTAAAACCCTATGTTCCGAACGCGACCTTTACCGAATTAAAAAAATATCTATCCACTTTCGGAGTTCTCCATCATTGGGAATTGTATTGGCCTTATTTGCAATATCAATTGCTTTCTGCCAAGCCGGAAGAACTGCAGTCGATCTACGAAGTGGAAGAAGGAATTGAATATCGGCTGATCGAGGCGGCCCATCAATCCACTTCTTTCCAACAGTTTATGGAATCCGTCAAAACAAAGCGATATACATGGACACGCCTGCAACGAATGTGCGTACATATTTTAACTCATGCTTCAAAAGAACAGATGGCGGCTGAATCAGACTATCCTTCCTATATCAGAGTGCTAGGGATGACATCAAAAGGGCGGGAATATTTAAGAAATGTAAAAAAAACATTACAGATTCCATTGATCGCCAAGGCGTCCGCTTATCGGAATCTGCTTACAGCTGATATAAAAGCGACTAATATTTTCGCAATGGGATTGCCTTCAAACAAACGTTCAGCGCTGCTTAACAGCGATCTTCTCTTTTCCCCGGTCATCATCCCTTAATTGGTTATATCTTCACCAGAAATGAAGAGACAAACGGAAGATGGAATGAAAAACAGGTTTCCTTTTTTCGTTTGGAGGGTTTGTTTTTGGCCCTGATCCAAAACGATGAGGCATCCCGGTTCTCGTTCCATTTTTTCGTACCTCATCATTCCTTTGGTTTTAGTTTCTGCAAATAATCAAGGGCATCATCCAACGTTTTGACGGGAACAATTTTCATATTTGTTTTCGTATCTTTTGCCGCCTTTACCGCTTCTTGATAATTCGTTTGTATTTCCGGGTGCTTCTTCTTCCATTCTTTCGGGATTGGATCATTAGGAGCGAAAAAGATATCCGCTCCAGCTTTATCAGCGGCCACTACTTTATAAGCAATTCCTCCAATTCGACCAACGGTTCCATCCGGAGAAATGGTCCCTGTACCAGCAATTTTATATCCTTTTGTAATATCTTGTTTCACTAACTGATTATAGATTTCCAAACTGAACATGAGTCCAGCAGAAGGTCCGCCAATGTTTTTCGTGTTGATCGTCACTTTTGGATAAGTGGTCACTTTTATATCGTCCATTAATCCTATTCCAATGCCAGTTTTATGTTTCTGCATAGGGAATTTCATTGTACTGATCGGTTTTGTGATTTGTTTTTCTTTGCGAACAAAAGTGACTTTCAACTGTGCACCCGGTGGTTTAGATTGGACATATTTCATAAATTGTGAGGATGAAACTAAATTCCTGCCGTCTACCGCAATAATCCTATCTCCTGGCTTTAATACCTTTTCTGCGGGCATATCAGGAAAAACATCCAACACATACACTCCTTTAAAGTCAGTACGATACGGCCGTTTGATTTTATGGAAAGCGGCTATGATCGCATTATTTTTTGAGCTGTTCATATCATATAGTTGGCGGACATTGTATTCTTCATCTGTTTCCTCATCGCCAAACAATTCTTTTTCCGGGATAATGTCTTCATACTTGCGAATAGAAGCCAACAAATAAGTCGGAAGAGTGGCTTTTACAATCTTCACTGTAGTCAGCATCAGTTCTCCTTTTTCCTTTGTCCCGCCTTCGACCTTGATGACCGAATCCAGTTCATGGGCGATTCCCGGCTCCGTAATATAAAAAGGAAGAGGGAAAAATAGCACTGCAGCTAAACATAATCCTGTTATAAATAAAAAAAAGTATGACTTTTTAGTTCGTTTCACCCTCATGGTTCTCCTTCCAGTCGTCTATAATAGTTAAAATTTCAGGAATCTTTTTGCGGGCTTCATTTTCACCTGCTTGAATAATTTCTTGGATATTGGTAAAACTTCGCGAATTGAATTTTTCTACTGGTGGTTTGATCATGAGATGTGATTCTACCGTACGATTTTCCATCGCTTCTAGCTGTAAAATGTCGATGCTCTGAATGATGACGTCATAAATCGTCGAAATATCCGTCCCTTTTTTCACTCCCGACACATCAACCCCGATGATAATATCCGCCCCCATTTCTTTTACTACCGAAACAGGGACACGATCGACCACCCCACCGTCCACCAAAAGTTTACCGTTCCATTTTTCAGGGACAAAGATTCCGGGAATGGAAATGCTCGCTCTAACGGCATCCGCTACAGGACCTTTCGTGAATACCACTTTTTCTGCTTGCTTCAAATCCGTGGCGACAATCGCAACGGGCAACATTAAGTCTTCAATATTTTTGCCATGAGTCAATAAACGAATCATGTCTTTGATTCGATTGCCCGCAATCAATCCCATTTTAGGGACAGTAAAATCTAAAAAGAACTTTTTCCGAAACGCTAAGGAAAACTTGCTTAATTGCTCCATACTGTGGCCCGCACCATAAAAACTCGCGACAAGAGCACCCATACTGCTGCCTGCAATCATATCTATAGGAATGGAAGCCTCTTGAAATGCTTTTAACACCCCCACGTGGGCAAATCCCTTTGCTCCCCCGGATCCGAGAGCAAGACCGATCTTAGGTTTTGCCAAAACTTCTCCGACCTCCTTTTCTATCAGCTTCCACATTTCCGGTATTTCTTTTTCGGCTCAACTCATTTGTTATCATATGGTCTATTTCAAAAACGTATGAGTATATTGAATTATCAGGACAAGAATTTCACGGCAGTCATCTTTTTCCCTATCTTTTACCTTTCCCTGCCATTTAAGAGCGAAACTTCAGATAGGAGGTACAGAACTTGACCCCTTCCAAATTAAAAACGGCTGTTTTAGCGCTAATGGCGACCATCTTTACGTTTTCTTTGATTGCGTTTCCAGAAGAGGCGTTTGAAGCATCCATTAGAGGATTAAATATGTGGTGGGAGGTAGTATTTCCTTCCCTTCTTCCATTTTTTATCATATGTGAAATGTTGATCGGCTTTGGAGTTGTCAAATTTATCGGTGTCTTGCTAGAGCCATTAATGCGCCCTTTGTTCCGCGTACCAGGTGCCGGTGGATTTGTCTGGGCGATGGGAATTGCATCCGGATTTCCGGCAGGGGCAAAACTGACAGCCAGGTTGCGCCAGGAAGGACAGCTGACTCGAAATGAAGCAGAAAGGTTAGTGTCTTTCACGAATTCTTCTAATCCGTTATTTATTTTTGGAGCCGTTTCAGTAGGATTTTTTTATAATCCCCATCTCGGCGTCATTCTAGCTCTCTCTCACTATTGCGGGAATTTTCTTGTTGGTTTAACCATGAGATTTTACGGAGAAGACCGGAGAGAAAAAAGAACAAAGAATAAGCAAACCTCTCTTTTAAAAGCAGCGTTTCACGCCTTGCATGAAACAAGAATAAAAGAAAACAGACCGATCGGAAAACTATTGGGAGATTCCGTTATGTCATCCATTCAAACTCTTTTGATGATCGGCGGATTTATTATTTTATTTTCCGTCGTCAATAAGCTATTGTACCTTCTACATATTACGTCTTTTGTCAGTCAAATCGTTCAAGCCATTTTTTCCCTGTTCGGGCTTTCTGCAAGCTTAAGCATCCCTTTTATATCAGGATTGTTTGAAATTACGCTTGGCAGCCAAATGATCAGCCAAGTCCCCCACGTACCGACGATTGAACAAGCAGTCCTTGTCAGCTTTATTCTGGCCTTTAACGGATTTAGTGTTCAAGCACAAGTGGCGAGCATCTTGGCGCAAACGGATATACGCTTTAAACCCTTTTTCTTTGCTCGTTTGCTTCACGGCATTTACGCTTCGACGATTGCTTTTTTGCTATGGCCGCTTTTATACGAGCACTTTTTCAAAAACGGAGAAACCCTTCATTCCCTTCCGGTTTTCAAAAGCGGAAGTCAGTCCATAACATTGCTTCACTGGTTTGAAAACAACGGCCCCTTCATCACCATTTGCGCACTAGTGGTCTATTTATTCCTCTACGCTCGCCGTTCTTTTCCTGAACGAATACGTTAAGGCAAAGCCAGCCATTACGGAGGGATATCCCTTCCGCAATGGCTGGTTTTGTTCGCTACTTTTGACCGTTGTGCAATTTTTTGAATTTCTCCTTTAACGCCTTCTCTACCTCTTTTGGAACAAGAGCCGAAATTTCAGCATTATATTCTGCTGCTTCTTTAATAATGCTGGAACTCAAAAAGGAGTATTGGTTGTTTGTCATCATAAAAAAAGTCTCAATATTTTCATCGAGAAATTTGTTCATCGAGGTGATTTGCATCTCATATTCAAAATCAGAAACAGCTCGGAGGCCTCTTAGAATGACATTGGCATTGACGCTTTTGGCATAATCTACAAGCAAACCATGGAAAGAATCAATTTCCACATTCGGTATATGTTTTGTCACTTTACGGATCAATTCCATCCTCTCTTCCACTGTAAACAACGGTTTTTTTGCAAAATTGTGAAGTACCGCTACATATACCTTATCGAATACTTTCGCTCCTCTTTGAATGATATCCAGATGACCGTTTGTAATCGGATCAAAACTCCCTGGACATACGGCAATCCTAGTCATGTCTAATCCCCCTTTTCTTCTGTGTCCTCTGTCATTCGATAAATGGTGACCCCAATGATTCCATAAGTCTCATGTTTCCATTGCCGAAGATTTCCTGATCGGGCAGGGAGCGTGACTTCTTTACTGTGTTCACAAACGATAAAGCCATTTTCTTTTATGTATCCATTATTAAAAATACTCAAAAGCTCCTCCAATTTTTGTTTTCTGTAAGGTGGATCCAAAAACACACCATCGAATCGGATTCCCCTTTTCTTTAGAACTTGCAAAGCTCGAAAAGAGTCATTTCGATATACTTCGCTTTGTTCCCGAAAACCACAAAAGTCGATATTGGCATGGATAGTCTGAATCGCTTTTGAATCTTTATCGACAAAAATCATTTTTTCGAATCCCCGACTTAAGGCTTCTATGCCTAACCCGCCGCTCCCTGCAAACAAATCTAGACCAATACCTCCGGAAAAATATGGTCCTACCATATTAAAAATCGCTTCTTTTACCTTATCGGTAGTCGGTCGAGTCGATTTCCCGGGAACAGCTTTCAATTGTTTTCCTTTACAAATTCCAGAAATAACTCGCATGTTTACTCACCATTGTTATAAAAATTCTTTCTCATGGTAACATAATTTGATCATCATCGCCACTAGGAAGCGTTTTCATCATCATTCTCATCGTTTCTTATGGCAGATGCTTTCCATTCTTTACGTATAAATCGAAAGAAAACGGGAACAATAAAAGTGACAGCACCAAAAAGGAAGGTGTTGTTGTCAACCGCGGAGAAGACTTACGTTTCCCCATAAGTTCTTCCTCCGGTTTCTCCTCTCCCTTTACCTTCTATCCTTTTACTAGGAATTAGAAGGGCCCTGCAGGAAATCCTGCAGGTTTTTTTTGTTAACATTCTGCCGTCGATAAGCGCTCATAGTATTCTTGATGGACGTTTTCGACAAATATTTTTCAAGATCCTAAAACTAGCAAATTGTCCGCTTTTCTTGAAATCTCCGCGCTTTTCTCCTTTTCTCTTTTTTTGGATTCATCGTTTCTCCTCAGATTGTCATGTTGAGCTCTAGAAGCAGTCGCGCTACAATGAAAGAGAATGACAACGAGAACGGAGGATGAAGATGATTCAACGATTTATTGAATTAGGAGAAGGCTATTCCGATCTATATGAATTAATTGAAATTGCGAAATCCAATCAGCACCGCTTAGCCCATTTAATGGCTTTCCACACGACCATTGATGACCGTCCCGCAACGTCCCTTGTCGTCGTATTGAATCCAACAGAACGAGGCGAGTTTCAGCCTTTGTATATTTGCAGAGAAGGCATTCCTCATCCTAGTCACAAATCTTCTCAACGATGGAATGATTTTAAAAGTGCGGCGACCTCGCTTGGGAAGGAAATCATTGAGTTAGATGTAAAACCGTCCACATTTTTTGCCGAAAAAGAACTGTTTTATCAATATCTTATCGGCATTTTGCGGATGAATCGCTATATTCCGCCTCTTCAATAAAAAAGGGATACAGGAAACCAAGATCCTCGTTCAAAAGGCTTCTATGTATCTTGGAATTTTTTCTCTGCAGCGAATGCTGCAAAAAACGGATCGATGAATTAAAAAGGGGAGGACTTCCCCTTTTTCCCTTTATAAGCCTATCTTATAATCATATTCTTTTGCTTTATCCGGTTTTGAGTTTTCGAATTCCGTTTTTAAAAAAGGTTTAAAGGAAGGCTCTACTTTTTTGACAAAGGGTAATGTGGATATTTTTTTCATGCAGTCTTCTATTTCATCTTGGTTGCAGTACACAACCGCATACTTCATTTTTTTTGAGACATAATGGACATTTCCATATCTTCTTAACGTCTTGGCTTGTTTTAAACTATAGAGCCAAACGATCATCGCTTGTCTTGCTGTAAACATAGCATCTCCTCATTTTTTCAGAATATTCACATTCAGTCTATCACTTTTTTTTACTGCAATCAATGTTCTTAGGCGCCTTTTTAAGGGATTCAAAAAGCAAAGCACGCGTTTGTTGCTTTGCTTTTTGAAAGTGTGAAATTTACGCAGAGCAGCTGCAAGCTCCTCCTGAACCGCACCCGCAACCGGATGATTTCTCGAAAAAGGGGTTACCAACCGGTACTTTAATATGCGGTGACACGGAATGAGCAATCAACAGGCTGACCTCATCCAATAATTGTTGCAATGCATTTTCCGCTTTCCGAAAATTTGCGACATTTTCATCCAGATCCATTTCTCTTTTCGCTTCACGGATATTTTTCATCACATCCGCATAATCAGGATGATAGCGGCCAAAGCGCTGTACTTCTTCATATCGTTCTTTCAACCTGGAAAAGCGGTTGATTTTTTCTTTAGTAGATGGAGTTGTATATAGTCGATCGTAACACTTTCGATATTGTTCGGCGATATCAGATTGAACAATCATCTCAGCCAATTTCTCGGCTTCTTCTATTATTTCAATCGTTTCTAATGTTGCAACAAGCAATACAGCTCACCTCCGTGCCTTCATTTTATCACGTTTTTTGGATGGAAGGAAAGAATCAAGGCACGGTCACATAAAATTGCTTTCTTAATCCTAAAGGATGATTGTTAGTATCCTTTATTTCGATATTGATTAAATGTGTGCCGCTAGGAAGCGATTCGATGATAAAAGCAGCCGTTCTGTATTCTCCGTAGCGAACGCCATCGATGGAAACAACAGCTTTCCCCCGCTTTTTTTGATTAGATTTTGTCATAAAAGTAATATCAGGAGCAAAGCATTCCACATAAAGATCATTTGATCGTACGACATGGCGGACAACAAACAGAGAAGTATTCTTTTGTCCGGCGGCCTTTGCCGACTGTTCTAACGAATGTGTCTTCGAAACATCGGGATTTTGCTGGCAAGAAGCAAGAATGAAAACGAAAAAAATGATAAAAACAATTTTCTTCATAAGAATCGTACAGGATCCCTCCCTTGGGGTTGCAGTGATCCACTATATGTGGAGGAACTATATGGATTTTGCATTCGCAAAAACACTTCCTGTACTTCCTCCCTTCTAGATATTGAATTCGTTAACATAGACTCTCAATTTTATGGCACTTTTCATCCCCTGGACATTGATTGCATTGAGGAAGTTCGATAAAGAAAACCGTTGAAGAGCTTTTTCAACACGAAAAATGAAATGGTCCAATTTAAGTTTGATTCAAGTCAAGATGACAACTGTATCTTCAGCCGTCGAGCTGTTCGTTTGTCTTCAAAGTGACAGGATGCAAACAAATTTACTCTCTTTATCGGACAACGGAAAACAATCATTCAGTGCAAGAGAAGATCCCTTTATTTTCCCTGACAAAGCTTTAACCGTCTAATCTCTCCCCTTCTTTTCCAATCAAAATGGCATCGATGATCATAATGAGTGCTTTTTTTATAGTTTTTACCAGCGATCTTCATTTATACAAAAAAGTTGAAAAGCTTTTCCGCAGTTGTTTTCTCTTACCAAGTAAACGTTGAGTTAAAACTCCATCATTTTCATTTTGGTGTATGACGACAGAAGGCAGGAACCAGCAAAATCATTAAAATAAAGAATGAAATTCCATTCACTTCTAGACATTTGAACGATCCAAATAAAAAGAACCGTTATCACTCCGCCGGTTCTTGGTTTCCATTATTCTGGATGGATGGCAGCATGCCCATCATCATCTTTGCTATTTGAATGCCGTTTGAAAATTTTTCCATTTGATGAGGGATCGTCCTTTTAAAATAATGAAGCGATTGAATCTCAAATTTTTCTAAATCCTCAGGTCTGCGGCTTAAAATTCGGTACCATTGCGGTTGTTCCCTCAAGAATTGCCTCAATTCATTTCTGGAATAAATATAATCAACTATTTCTTTTCTCACAAACGTTCCTCCTTTTTCTTCTAGTCTTTTCGAAAACCGAAGAAAGATTGTTCCGGTCTGTTGGGAGATTGTTTTGGAGATGGGGTTGCAGAAGAATTAGTTTGAAACTGCGCCAACAAATTTTGAAGCGCACCAATGGCCTGATTCATATGATAGAGATGCTCCTGAAGCTGATTGGGATCTATTTTTTTAAGCGATGTAAAAATCGTTTCCGTCCACTTGGAACTTTTTGGCTTATCTGATTCCGAACGCTCAGCAGCTTTCTCTTTATATTTGTCCCAGAGAGGATCTTCTTCCCCAAGCAGATACCATTCCTCAAAAAATTCTTGGAGGGTTTTATCCTTATTGTTGACTTCCTGAATAATTTTCGGGTGTGCTTTGACAAATTCTTTAAATTTCAATACTTGAGGATGCAGCTGCTTTTGGCCCAAGGAACCATCACCTCCTGTTTTTCCCATTTACTACATCGTATGATTTTCACTTAAAAGAGTGATTCTCAAGATTTCTATCTCGTGATAAGATAGAAAAACAACAGTAAAACTTTTTCAGGGGGGATCGCTCAAAATGAAAGAACCATTGTTCCAGTTATTTCAACAAGTAATAGAGAAAACAAACGAAAAAGAAAAAACCATTCTTAAAGAGCTGTTGGAAAGATATGAGAATTATATCGGTTCCGATGAACCTTATTTAGGAAGATTGCTTGGAATGCAAAAAAACGTAACCGATTCCAATTGCGAAATCACGATACCTATTACTGAAATTATTCATAACCATTTAGGTATCGTTCACGGGGGGATTACGGCAACTCTTTTGGACAGCGTGATGGGAACAATAGCAAGCCATGTGGCCCCTGATGGTCATGGAGCGGTCACTTCCAACTTAAACATTCATTATATCGCCCCAGGTAAGGGAGATAGCCTTACTGCCGTTGCAAACGTCATACATAAAGGCACAAAAACGATTGTAGTAGAAGGGGAAGTCTATCTGGACAATAGAAAAAAAATTGCCCACGCTACTGGGACATTTTTTATCGTCAAGATTCGATAAAACGAAAGCGTTTTAATTAGGGGAATCATGAATGGGAAAGAAAAAGAGGAAGTTTGCAATATACTTCCTCTACCATTTTTCTTTTTGAATAAAATCCTGTGTATAGTAAGTTTTGTAAACCCCGACTCCTAAGTGCGAATAATTTTTCTCCAGAAGTGCTTTCCGATGGCCTTCCGAATTCAGCCATCCTTGTACGGCTGCAGGACCGTCAACGTAATGGGCAGCAATATTTTCACCCGCCATCTGATAAGGAATCCCTGCTGCTTTTAAACGCGTCGCTAGATCTCCTTGTGACGGTGAATCATGCGAAAAATAATTTTTATCGCTCATTTCTTTACTGTGCCCGAACGCGACATTTGCCGTTTTTTCATCCCACTTCAGCGGCTCTAGATGAAACTCTTTTCGTATCATATTCGTTATATCAAAAATCTGTCGTTGCTCACCTTTTTCGATCATGTTCCATTGACCAGCCGTCGGATTCGGCCATTCAGGAAGTTCTCCTTGGTATATCAGCTCATACGGTTTTTGGCGAAGCAAAATTTCTTCATTGACAAATCGTACACTGGATAGGGTCCCTGAAAATTTATCCAAATACAATTGAGCGTAAATCCCCCCCATTTTTACTAACGGCTGAAGGTTTAAATCCTCTTCCGACAGTTCAAATCGATAATTCCCCACACTAGTTTTAATCACGATTTCAGGATTCATGGAATAGGTTCGAAAAATATCGTCGATACGTTGTCCAATTTTAAACGGCTGTACGTTTGCATCATGGCCAATGGCATAGACAGCAACCACCTTATTTTGTTCGACGCCAAATTGTATATACGAATTTTGATTTTGATAAATCCACCAATGATACCCGTATTGCGTTGGATCGATGCGGACCGGTTTCCCAAATTTAGAAATGACTTGCTGTTCGGATTTTCCGATAAAAAAAGCTAAACTTTCTTTCGGCAATTTTTCAGCCACATGTGTTTCTTGTGATCGTTTCTCTTCGCTTCCTTTCCATTTAAGAGAGTTGTCTTGCAGCGGCGGCTGTAAAAATCCCCAGTTCTCAGCATATTGATTTAAGTAAACTCCCATCACCAGAATGATGCTCAAAACCACAAGGACTCTCAAAATCGTTCGCAATCATTTCCCTCCTTCTAATTCTTTCAAGCTTGCAACAAGTAATCGTTCGGATGCCAGCCTTCATAACCAAGCCGTCTATCGAAAATCCCACTTTCGCTTTTGTGAGACTTTGCTTTTGAAACTCGTCACAATCAAATAATCATTATCCCGAACTAGTTGTCCTCAGTCGTGCAGAAAAGAACACTTTAAAGAGACGTTTCGCTTGTTCCAAACATTTACGGATATTCTTTTAATCACTAGAATCATACATGATCGCTTTCGAAAAATCTACGTCTATTGTTCCACATTCAATGCAGAGAAAATCATTCATAAAATATTTTATGCGATAGAAAATAAAAAAGATGGATTGAATAAATGTCTTGGATATATTTGCAAGCAGAATTTTTTTCGACTATTATAAAAATAAGATGATGGACTTTTCGCAATTTTCTTTAAAACTCTTTTTTGGGGGGATTTGTCCATGAAATTTGAAAATGTTGGTTTAGAAAAATACAAAGCAGATTTAAACCGCTTGGACGAAATTATGGAAGAACATCGATTGATTCGTGCGGGACAGTGGGATTATGAACGTGTCACATACGATCGCAAATTTGAATTAAAAGAAGGCGTATATTATCTTCGCGTCCAAGGATATGCCGTGGAAGGCGATGTGGGGGCTCATGATGCCGTCATTCAGTTAATGACACCCATTCTTGGAAAACATTATTATCCGCACGGGATAGAATATGGTGATGACGAATATTATCCCGAATATTTGGTGAAAGAATGTGAATCCGTTCTTTCCGCCGTCAAAAAAGAGATTGAATCTTTCGCCGTGTAGAAAAAGCGCAAAGCCAACCTTCAGTCGGCTTTGCGCTTCTTTAGATTTCAGCACCTAAATAATGCTCAATACCCCAAGATCGCTTTTAGCATCGAAGTTGTTTCGCCGCCTTTGTAAAATACGTAAAGCAGCAAATACACAGCGATCCCCGTAATCGCTGTGAAAAACCAGATAATGCTCGTAACAGGTCCTATTTTCCGATGTTTTTCAAATTTGCTTTTGTAGCCAAGCCAAAGGGTAACAGCTCCAAAAATCCCCCCGATTGTCGCAAGGAAAATATGGAAAATCAAAAAAATCGTATAGTAAACTTTCATATTAGCGGGACCGCCGAAAGCTGTGTTGCCAATAAACAAAGTTCTGCTTAAGTAAATGATAAAAAAGGTCAACGCAAAAATGGCGGCTGCCGTCATCAATTTTTGATGAGTATCTCTTTTTCCTTGTACAATTTTGATCCAACCGATACCGATTAGTACGGCACTTATGACAATGCAAGATGTGCTAATGGTAGGTAAAATAGGAAGCGTCATTTCCTTTCTCCTCTCTTCTTAACCATTTTACTATGTACATAACCATTCGCATTTCTATTTAGGACTATGACAAAACTCTGGGAATGAACCGGATGATGTTTCGTTCCATCCGTTATGTTTTTTAAACCGGGCATTCTTTATGGTTCTATAAGAAAGGCTCCTTTTAAAAAGGAACAGACTCCCTTCTTGGGAATCTTCTTTCCGATTGAGCGTATTTCATTTAAGCTACCATTTCGTTTGGTGCTCACGAAGAGAAGCTTCCGTAATTTGATCGGCTTCAAGCTGTTCTTTTCGGTACCAATCAAAGAAAATTCGGGCCAGCACAATACCATAAACAACTTCTTGTATAATTTTCATCAACACTCCACCAAGCTGTTGATCTTCGATTACCGGCAAATTGGAAAACAGCTCGGGGCCGGAAAGTTCCAAACCATTTAGAGTGTTGGTTGGAACGCACAATTGCATCGATTGCAGCCAAGAAGACGGATCGCTGTACGTGTTATATAGGGGATGGCCGGAAAAAATAATCAATCCGCAAGCAGGGGTCAAAAGTACGGCATCAGCGATTAAATATCCGACCTTGCGTAATCCGATCAAATTCGAATGTTCGGGCAAATGATTCATCAGCGGCCACCACATAAAAAGGGCAAATCCAAATAAGACAACCGTGAAAAGCCCATGAAAGATCCCGCTCTTGTTAATCTTATCAAGAATAGCTGGAATATGGTAGAAGGAAAAAAGCCCGTTGAAAGCAATCGCTGCCATTAATGGTTTTGTCAATAACGAAAAAATCGGCTTGATGATTGGCAATTCAATTATGTATTTCCAAAACCATACCGGAATTCCTTTTATGAGGATCGGAGGCAGAACCAAGCAAAGAATGGCCATTTGAACCATGTGATATGAAAACATAATATGGCTCATTAAATCAACGGGAGAGCCTTTAATACCATACAAAATCACCATGGCCAGAATAAAATGCAATAATTCTTTTTTGGTCAAAGGTTTACTGTTCGGAAAAACATTTCTCCATTTGATCATCAGCAAAAGGTAAAAGACTGTCATCAAAAGTATGGCCATCAAAAAATACGGGCTCCACAACGCTTGAAACCCAAATATTGTGATTGGCATTGCTTCATCCCCTCATTCCCGTCAATTGCCCATAATATCATTATACTTTCTCTGCCAAACAGGAACAATGCAACAATTGACAAGTTTATGATTTTTCACTGCCTTTGCGTTATGGTTTTACCGTTTTATCGAATGAGCCGAAAAGCCAACCGTTGTGGCTGGCTTTTCGTTTCTCCAATCTTTCCCACACCGCACCCATCAAACGATGAGTGAAACAGTTGACCATACAGAATCCTGCCATCAGGATGAATTAGTCATTTCTGATCCGTCATTTTCACTTTTTAGATCCAAACAATCGTCGCAAACGTCAATACGGTTAAAAATGCGACGAAGACTGCGGACCAGAAAAATAGCGAAGGAGCTTCATGGCCTTTATGACTCATGTGCATAAAATAATATATTTGGAACAACACTTGAATGCAGGCCAACAGCAAGACAAATGGCAGCACAAACCATTTCGATAAACCCGCCCCAACGGCCACAAACGCTATCAGCGTTAAAAAGAGCATCAGCGTGAAGGACACAATCTGCATTCTCATTTCTTCCGCATTTCTTCTTCTTCGAAACTTATAGTCGATTCTTGAATTTTCTTGATTGACAGGTTGATCCGTCATCATTTATCCCACCTTTCCCATCAAATATACGACAGTAAAGATAAACACCCACACCACGTCAATAAAATGCCAATATAAGCTGGCTACATAAAATTTCGGTGCATTGTAAAGATTTAAGCCGCGTTTCGCATTGCGAAGCATTAATGTCAAAATCCATAACAATCCAAAAGTAACATGGGCTCCGTGAAATCCGGTCAATGTATAAAAAGCAGAACCGAATGCGCTGCTGGTAAAAGTATGATGAAATTCATGAACATAATGATTAAATTCATAAATTTCCGCTGCCAAGAAGCCCATTCCAAGAAGTACAGTAATGAACAGCCAAGCCTGCATGCGCTTAAAATTGTAATTCCTCATATGGTAAATGGCATAGACGCTGGTAAGGGAACTTGTTAAAAGCAGCATCGTCATCGTAAATACGAGCGGCAATTCAAATAATTCTTTTGCATGCGCTTGATTAGGATTTGGAACTTTATCTTTTAAAGCGATATATGTTGCAAAAAGGGAGGCAAACATGACGGTCTCGCCTCCAAGAAACAACCAAAAGCCAAGAAATTTATTTTTCCCTTCAATGGTCGCTTTTTCAGGCAATTCGGGCCATGTTTGCGGCGTAAACTTTTGTTCCGCTTCCATTATGCCTTAACCCCCTTTTCCGAATCTTCCAACAATTCTTCTTTGTGAATATGGTAGCCATGATCGTCCTTCACGGAACGGATCAACATGGAACCGAATGTGATGGCCAAGCCAACGAACAACACTGGAATTCCCAACGGTGAATCAGCATGATACATTACGCCGAAAGAAGCAACAAATAAACCAAAAGCGATGAAGAACGGAAGTATGGATGAATTCGGCATATGAATATCACCGATCGGTTCAGCGGGCGTCAGTTCATTGCGCCCTTCCATTTTTTCCAGCCAATAAGCATCCAATCCACGAATCAGTGGTGTTTGTTTAAAATTATAATATGGCGCCGGCGAAGAAACGGCCCATTCAATTGTCCGTCCATCTCCCCACGGATCATTGCCGACTCTCTCTCCTTTGGCTGTGGAAGCGATGATGTTGAACAGTAAGATGAAAACGGCAATTCCCATCAAACCGGCCCCAATGGAGCTGACCAAGTTTGGAGTATCAAAGCCCTGATTGGGTAAATACGTCCATACTCGGCGCGGCATTCCCATTAAACCAAGGAAATGCTGAATAAAGAATGTAAGATGGAAACCGATAAAAAAGAGCACAAATGTAATTTTCCCAAGAGTCTCATTTAACATTTTGCCAAATATTTTAGGCCAGTAAAAGTGAACAGCGGCCAACAAGGCAAATACAACGCCACCGACAATGACATAATGAAAATGCGCGACAATAAAGTAGGAATCGTGATATTGATAATCAGCCGGCGCAGCGGCTTGCATAACACCTGTAACCCCGCCAATGACAAATGAAGGAATAAATGCAATCGCATACAACATAGGAGTCGAAAAACGGATATTCCCCCCCCACATTGTCAAAAGCCAGTTAAATATTTTGATTCCTGTCGGAACAGCAATCGCCATAGTGGCAACGGCAAAAATCGCGTTAGCAATCGGACCCAGCCCAACCGTAAACATGTGGTGAGCCCACACCATGAACCCCAAGAAACCGATTAAAACGACTGCAAATACCATTGACGAATAGCCAAAAAGCCGTTTCCTCGAAAAAGTGGCAAATATTTCTGAAAATATACCAAAGGACGGCAATATTAAAATATATACTTCAGGATGTCCGAAAATCCAAAAAAGATGTTCCCAAATAATCGTATTTCCACCGCCTGCAACATCAAAGAAATTAGTTCCAAACAAGCGGTCAAACATCAATAAAAAGATACCCACGGTTAAAGGCGGAAAGGCGAATAATATTAGAGCAGAGGCAACAAACGTAGTCCATGTAAACAGCGGCATTCTCATGTAGGTCATTCCGGGTGCCCGCATATTAATGATGGTGGCAAGAAAGTTTATTCCAGAAATCAATGTACCAAATCCTGATACTTGCAAACCAAGAACATAGAAATCAATGCCATGGCCTTTTGACGCAAGAGAAAGCGAAGCGTAAGAAGTCCATCCAGCATCAGGCGTTCCTCCTAAAAACCACGATAGGTTTAAAAAAAGTCCTCCAAAAAAGAACAGCCAAAATCCCAACGCATTTAAAAACGGGAAAGCTACGTCACGAGCTCCGATTTGAAGCGGAACCACTGCATTCATAAAAGCAAACAACAGCGGCATGGCGGCTAAGAAAATCATCGTTGTGCCGTGCATAGTAAATAATTCATTGTATGTTCCAGCACTGACGAAATCGTTATTCGGCACAGCAAGTTGAATGCGGATGAGAAGGGCCTCTACACCGCCTATCAGAAAGAACAGTCCGCCGGCCATTAAGTATAGAATGGCAATCTTCTTATGATCCACAGTCGTTAAATAATCCCAAAGAGTAGCGCCGAAACCTTTTTTCTTGGCAGCTATTGTACTCAAAGATTAACCCTCCTTTTTTGATAACCCATTTAATCTTGCACTTTAAGCGTCATTAAGTATGTCGCCAGCTTGTCAATTTGATCTTCTGTTAATTGTCCATACGCACCCGTCATTTTATTTCCGGGTTTGTATTTTTCGGGATCACGTATCCAATTTTTCAACTCTTCTTTGTTGTGATCAAGGACTCCGGCAATACGAGAGCGCTCTCCAAAATTGGCGAGATTCGGAGCAGTTCGGGCTTGCTCAGGCCGATTGTCCTGTGGCGTGACCGCGTGACAGCTGAGGCATTTTTGTTTAAAAATCTCTTGACCTTGTGCAGCGACTGGATCAGAAGGGGTTGTCACTTTAGCTGCCTGCATATCTTTGACCCATTGATTAAATTCATCCTTAGGAATAGCCTTCACTTTGAAATCCATTAAAGCATGGGAAGGTCCGCAAAGTTCAGCACACTTTCCGTAAAAGAGGTTTCCTGCTTCTTTTGCTTTCTTACCATCAAACTCCAGCCAGAACGTATTGACATTGTCGACATTCGCATCCATTTTTCCACCAGCAGCCGGCACCCAAAATGAATGCTTTACGTCGCTGGCTTTCACGCGAAAATACACTTTTTCATCAGTAGGAACGACCAAGTCTTGGCTTGTAATAATCTTTTGATTAGGATACTCAAATTCCCACCAATATAGATTGGCTCGCACATTGACGACCACCGCTTTTGGGTTCCCTTTTCCATCCTTATCATTTAAACCTTTATTATCGGCCAATTTAAAAGTAGCGGAAACCGTCGGTACGGCCAAAATCAAAAGAAGAATGATCGGAATAATCGTCCAAAGCAGTTCGAGTTTATGGCTCCCCTCCACCTGCTTCGGAATTTTGTCTTCATCCCCTTTTTTTCTTCGAAAGCGAAAAATGGCCACTACATAAACCACTACAACAACTAAAATAACCAATACCATAATGGCAGTGCTCAAAATCATCAAATCAAATTGCGTTTGAGCAACTTCGCCAGCTGGATCCAGAGCTGATAGAAACGGCTCCCCACAGCCGGAAAGTATCAGCCCCAAAACAGCTAAAACAGCAAACAGACGCCATTTTTTTAGCCTTGCTTTCATAGCCTCATCATACCCCTCTTTCATTGGATTCTAGTCAAGTTGACTAGTCCTCTATTTGGATTTCTTCGTGAAAAGAAAGAACTCCCAACCCCTTAGTTCGTCTTACACGACAGTCACAATCACCATCGTTACAAACAAAATCGTTAAATAATTCAAGGAATAGATGAACATGATACGTGCCCATTTCAAACTGTCTTTCATTTTATATCCATAAATGCCAAGAATTAACCATCCCAAGTTTAATATAGTGGCAAAAATTACAAAAAAATGACCTAATGACGTCATGAAGAATGGCAGAGGCAACAAGGCCGCAACCCACAAAACAATATGACGCTTCGTTACGTCAAATCCCTTTACAACAGGAAGCATCGGTATACCGGCAGCACGGTATTCTTCGCAGCGCTTCATAGCCAAAGCATAAAAATGAGGGGGCTGCCAAATGAACATAACGACAAATAACATAAAGGCAATCAAATTCATATGGGGATCAACAGCGGTCCATCCGATTAACGGCGGAATCGCTCCTGAAATGCTGCCTACAACCGTATTGCTGACAAAACGTCTTTTCGTCCAGAGTGTATATAAAACAACATAGCTAAATACGCCGATGATTCCCAGCACTCCAGCAGTAAACGTTGTCATAAAAAGGCTAATCGTTCCCAAAATAATAAAAGCAAAGCTCATGACCAAGACTTTTCCACTGCTGATTTTACCCGTGACGGTTGGACGTGATTTCGTTCTTTCCATGAACGGATCGATATCACGATCAATATAATTGTTCAAACTTGCCGCCCCGGCAATGACCAAGGAAGTTCCTAACATCGTAAAAAAGATGGTATCGAGCTGGGTCAAAAAATGGATGTTATTGAAGTGGAACGCCAGCCACATTCCGGTAAACGTTGTAATTAAATTGGAATTTACAATGCCGATTTTGATCAACGCCATGAAATCCTTCAAGGCAGTTGTTTCAGGAGCAGTTTTTTCTGTCGTGGTAATGGCTCGAGTATTAGACACCGATTTTTCCTCCTTGTCAAAGAACAAAAATGTTCTTATTTTTTAATATAAATGATTATAGATGTTATTTCTAGCCATTCTTCTAAAATTTTGGAAATTCTCTTTCAAAATAGGTCGATCTCATTATGACTCCCACCCTAATAAATGATAAAAAGCCGTCAATATAATATTAAAACACAACGGTCGATCTTTTGTGAACAAATTATGAACTAAATATGGCTAATTTGTTACTACTACATTTAAAACATTTTCATCTTTCAAAATTTATAAGAAAATAGTAATGATTACAATGATAGATAATAAAGATCGGGGATGGTGGATTTCAAACAAAATATAGCTATACCTCTTGATCCATCATGATGCGAAAATGCGAAAATTTTCACATGATTTTTGGTCAAAAAAGTTTGATAGTTTCCTTAATCATTGTTTTTTCTTTCATTGTTCTGTATGATCGTTACAGTGATAAACATCAAAACAACATTTTAATACTGATTTAAGAAGGTGAATAACATTGCATCGAGGATTAAAATGGTTGGCTGTTCTTTCTTCGCTCGGTATGCTTTTCGTGCTAATAGGAGGAGCTCTGGTAACCAAAACACATTCCGGGATGGGATGCGGACATTCATGGCCACTGTGTAAGGGACAGGTGATACCTGATCACATTACGGTTGCCACAGTGATAGAGTTGGCTCATAGATTTGTTACTGGTGGAGTCTCAATCTTTGTAGTGGCTTTATCGATTTGGTCTTGGATCGCCATCGGCCATGTGCGAGAAACAAAATTTTTAGTTATAATGTCCGTTTTGTTCTTAGTGCTGCAGGCATTAATTGGTGCCGCCGCCGTCGTTTGGGGACAGTCTTCTTTCGTTCTCGCACTCCATTTCGGTATTTCATTAATCTCTTTTGCAGCCATATTTTTGCTGACATTATTGATATTTGAAGTAGATAAAAAGTTTGATGCCGCTACTTTGACAATCAGCAAAAAAATGAAGTGGAATATTATCGGAGTGACCATATACAGCTACATCGTTGTGTACACTGGAGCGCTTGTCCGGCACACAAACGCCAGTCTCATTTGCAAAGATTGGCCCTTATGCGTGAATTCGCAGCCCGCACTTCCTGCCAATATGCACGAATGGATACAAATGGGGCACCGTCTCGCTGCTGCTGCCTTCTTCGTGTGGATTGCTTATATTACGTATATCGCAGTAAAACATTATAAGAATCAGCGGGTGATTTATTGGGGTTCAATCATTGCGTTAAGTTTGATGATCTTACAAGTGTTTACTGGCGCTTTAAGTATTTATACCCGTTTAAATCTCTATATTGCGCTCTTGCATGCCTTATTTATTTCTTGTTTATTTGCTCTTTTATGTTACTTGGTATTGTTAGTATTAAGAAGCAACGTGAAAGAACCAGGTATATCACCGGCAAAAGAAAAAATGTCCACTACTCGTCCAACAACTATTTCATAATGAAACGACATAAAAAAGGCGGCAAACCATTTCGTTTGCCGCCTTTTTGTCATGGATGAATCATTCAAAAAAGAAACACACCCGTTTTCCTTAAGATTTAAAATGTTTCGCTGTTTTTTTATTTCTTATTTTTGCAGCTCAATCAGTAAATCACCTGTTGAAATGGCATCGCCGCTTTTTACATAAATATCTTTCACAACGCCGGAAAAAG
>Ga0207866_1000028_pt1 | contig 214915 bp, 196 predicted proteins | sample HigsolmetaAR203D_FD_184835 | JGI IMG/M metagenome (GOLD analysis project Ga0207866, IMG submission 184835) | Ionic liquid and high solid enriched microbial communities from the Joint BioEnergy Institute, USA - AR20-3-D (SPAdes) (version 2) ... | reverse complement strand
AAAGAAAAGGGCGGCATCGCTGCCGCCCCTGCGTGGTCCTGGACCGCGCGGATCAGGCCGTGGCGGCGTCCTTGAGCTTCTTCAGCGGACGGACCTTGACCTTCACCGTGGCCGGCTTGGCGGCGAACCACTGCTCTTCCTTGGTGAACGGATTGATGCCCTTGCGGCGCGGCTTGGCCGGAACCTTGACCGCGGTGACCTTGAACAGGCCCGGCAGGGTGAAGGTACCCGCGCCCTTCTTGCTGATGGCGCCGGCGACGGCGGCCTCGAGCGAGGCGAGGACGGCCTTGACGTCCTTGGCGACCACGCCGCTGGTTTCGGCAAGGTGCTTGATCAGCGCGGACTTGCCGAGGACTTCCTTCAGCGGCTTGTTGGCAGCGACGGCAGCCTTCTTCGGAGCGGCGGCCTTCTTGGCCGCTTTCGGCGCGGCCTTCTTGGCGGCCGGCTTCTTGGTGGTCTTCGCCATAAATTTCCTGTTCCGTTCGATTGGGTGGTTTCGGGTTCACCGACGTCGTCGGCGAAGGCCAATGTAGGCCATGCGCGGGCCGCCGCCAAGAGGAAAAACGGGGGAAAAGCACCGGAAAAGACGGCCGGAAGGGGGCAGGCGGGCACGGGGTCAGCCCGTTCCAGCCCGGCGCGCGCGCTTGCGCTCCTCCACTCGCTCGCCGGCGGCGCGCTCGCGCGCCCCGCGCACCATCTCGGTGAGCCAGCCGACCAGCACCTCGGTGTAGGCCTTCTGTTCCGGCTTGCCGGAGAAGGCGTGGTCGGCCCCGGCGATGCGCCGCTTGGTCAGCGAACGGGCGCGTGCGAAGGCCGCCGCGTAGTTCTCGCCGACGGTGTGCGGCACGGTCTGGTCGTGCTCGGCCTCCACCAGCAGCACGTCGCCGGTGAAGCCGTGGCAGGCGCGCAGGGCGCGGTTGTCCTGCCAGTCCACCCGGCGCCGGCGGAAGGCGGGCAGGTCCGGGTCCTCGTGCAGGCGGCGCTTGGCCAGCTCCCAGCCTTCGTCCTTGTAGAGCGCCGGCGAGCGCAGGGCCAGCCAGCGTACCGGCCGCAGCGCGGTCAGCAGGGCGGCCAGATAGCCGCCGTAGCTGATGCCCACCACCGCGATCGCGTCCGGGTCCACCTCGGGGCGGGCGGCGAGCCAGTCGTAGGCCGCCACCAGGTCGGCCAGGTTCTGCGCGCGGCTGACCGTTTCCCACTGCGCGGAGGTGCGCTCGTGGCCGCGCAGATCGAAGGTCAGGCACACGCAGCCCAGGCCCGCGGCGATGCGCGCCCGGCCCAGGTCGTGTTCCTGGCTGCCGCCCCAGCCGTGCACGAACAGCACGCCGGGCAGTGCTGTGGCCGGCGCCAGCAGGGTGCCCGACACCTGGTCCGCGTCCACCGCGATGTCGACCGGGTCAATCCGTATGTCCAAGGGAACCTTCCACCATGACGTACTTCAGCAGCGGGCCGCGTGCCGCGCCGGCGGCGCGGTAATGGACCTCGGCGCCGGGCGGCGGCCCGTGGTCCGGCGCGTGCGATTCGTGGCAGGAAACCTCCAGCACGGGCGCCGCGCCCGGACGCAGGAGGGCGGCCAGCGCCACCACCTCGGCCGGCGAGGCGCCGCCCAGCCGCCAGGACTGCTCCAGCACGCCGCAGCGCCGCTGGCCGGCGGCGTCGGTGCCGACGATCACGTCGTAGTTGCGGCGCGAGGCGAAGAAGCCCGGGTAGGCCGCCTGCACCGCCGCGTCGTAGCGGCGGGCATGCCGCAGTGCCTGCCGCTCGGCCGGATCGCGGGCCAGCGGTTCCAGCGCGTCCAGGCCTCCGGCCACCACCCGCAGGCGCGAGCCGCCGTACACCTCCGCGCCGTCGCGGTCGGCGACCTGGCACTGCGTGCCCAGGTAGGACAGGCGCAAGCCGGCCACGCGGATCTCGCCGACCGAGCAGGTGGTCGCCTGCGCCAGGTCCGGCTCCAGCACCAGGCCGTGGGCGCGCACGCAGGCCGGGTCCAGCGTGGCCAGCGCCGCGCGCAGCGCCTCCGCGTCGGCGACGCGGCACTGGCCGTGGCCGCCGCGCGCCTGCGCCGGCTTGATCCGGATCGGGCCGACCTGGGCCAGCAGCGTCCGCCCGGCGCGCCCGGCCGCGGCCGGGTCGAACACGCTGAAGCCGGGCAGCACCGCGTCCTCCAGGTGCGCGGCCATGGACGCCTCCCAGCCAGGCGGCGCGGCTGCGTCCGCGCCCGGCAGCGGATGGGTGATCACCTTGCTGGCGACGAAGGGATGCGGCACCACCCCGCCGAACAGATCGTCCTCGTCGCGGATGCCCAGGTGCCGCGCCTGCGCGCAGGTGAGGGTCTCGTCAGGCACCAGGTAGCAGCCTCCCGGGGGCGGCCGGCGTTGCGGATCGAACGCGCCGCCGTATCGCCAGCCCAGGGCCTCGGCCAGGCGCCGCGCCACCCATTCCTGGGTGGTGCGCTCGTGGTCCTCGCGCGGCTGGCTGCCGGTGCGCAGGACCAGGACGGTGCGGGGCGGGGAGCTGGAGCGGGTCGCCATGGCGGCGCTCCGGGGGGGGCGGATCCAACGCTGCCGGCAGGGCGGTGAAACGGCCGCGAAGGCGGCGATGCGGCGGTGGGCGGCCGGTGTATGCAGGGCGGGTGGCGCGCCGCGGCCCGCAGCTGCCACGGTGCCGCGCCGGCCGGCAGTTTGCGCCCGCGCCGCGGGCATGGGCTAGAATCGCCGCGGATGCCGCCGGCACCGGGCCGGCGCAAGGACGACAGGGTGGCCCGCGGAAACGCCGGCCGAGCGTGCGACATGAGCACTACCACCGCCCACAGCTGACCACGCCGGGCCCGCGGAACGCAGGCGCCTGGTGGCGCCTTTTGTTTGCCCGTCCGCGGGCCGTCCGGCCGCCCCGGGCCCGCCGGTGCCGGAAGCACCGGCCCGCCCGGACGCCACACACCTTCCTCCGGTTTCCCCCCATGATCACGATCACGCTCCCCGACGGCAGCCGCCGCGAGTTCGAATCCCCCGTCACCGTCATGCAGGTGGCCCAGTCCATCGGCCCGGGCCTGGCCAAGGCCACCCTCGCCGGCGAGGTGGACGGCCGCCTGGTCGACGCCTGCGACCTGATCGACCACGACGCCACGCTGCGCATCATCACCCCCAGGGACCAGGAGGGCGTGGAGATCATCCGCCACTCCTGCGCGCACCTGGTCGGCCATGCGGTCAAGCAGCTGTATCCCGACGCCAAGATGGTGATCGGCCCGGTGATCGAGGACGGCTTCTACTACGACATCTGGTACCACCGTCCGTTCACGCCGGAGGACCTGGCCGCGATCGAGCAGCGCATGCGCGAGCTGATCGCCCAGGACTACGACGTCATCAAGAAGGTGACCCCGCGCGAGGAGGTCATCGAGGTGTTCAAGGCCCGCGGCGAGGACTACAAGCTGCGCCTGATCGAGGACATGGGGCCGGAAGTGACCGCCATGGGCCTGTACTACCACCAGGAATACATCGACATGTGCCGTGGCCCGCACGTGCCGAACACCCGGTTCCTGAAGGCCTTCAAACTGCTGCGCATTTCCGGCGCGTACTGGCGCGGCGACTCGAAGAACGAGCAGCTGCAGCGCGTTTACGGCACCGCCTGGGCCGACGAGAAGCAGCTGAAGGCCTACCTGCAGCGCCTGGAGGAGGCCGAGAAGCGCGACCACCGCAGGCTCGGCAGGCAGCTCGACCTGTTCCACCTGCAGGAAGAGGCCCCCGGCCTGGTGTTCTGGCACCCCAAGGGCTGGGCCATCTGGCAGGTGGTCGAGCAGTACATGCGCCGCGTCTACCGCGAGACCGGCTATGGCGAGGTGCGCTGCCCGCAGATCCTGGACGTGACCCTGTGGAAGAAGTCCGGCCACTGGGACAACTACAAGGACAACATGTTCTTCACCGAGTCCGAGAAGCGGACCTACGCGGTGAAGCCCATGAATTGCCCGGGCCACGTGCAGATCTTCAACCAGGGCCTGCACAGCTACCGCGACCTGCCGATCCGCTACGGCGAGTTCGGCTCCTGCCACCGCAACGAGCCCTCCGGCGCGCTGCACGGCATCCTGCGCGTGCGCGGCTTCACCCAGGACGACGGCCACATCTTCTGCACCGAGGACCAGGTCGAGTCCGAGGTCCGTGCCTTCCATCAGCAGGCCCTGAAGGTCTACCGCGACTTCGGCTTCGACGAGATCCAGGTCAAGATCGCCCTGCGCCCGGACAACCGCCTGGGCGACGACGCCACCTGGGACAAGGCCGAGGAGGCCCTGCGCAACGCCCTGCGGGCCTCGGGCGTGGACTGGCAGGAGCTGCCGGGCGAGGGCGCGTTCTATGGCCCCAAGATCGAGTACCACCTGAAGGATGCCCTGGGCCGCACCTGGCAGCTGGGCACCATGCAGGTGGACTTCATGATGCCGGTCCGCTTGGGCGCCGAGTACGTGGACGAGCACAGCCAGCGCCGCCATCCGGTCATGCTGCACCGCGCCATCGTGGGCTCCATGGAACGTTTCATCGGCATCCTGATCGAGCACCACGCCGGCGCCTTCCCGGTCTGGCTGGCCCCGGTCCAGGCCGTGGTCATGAACATCACCGACGCCCAGGCCGGGTACGTCGAGGAGGTCCGAAAAATCCTTGCAAATCAAGGGTTCAGGGTCCAGGCCGATTTGCGGAACGAGAAAATCGGCTTTAAGATTCGCGAGCACACCCTGCAACGGGTGCCGTACCTGCTGGTGGTCGGGGACCGCGAGAAGGAGAACGGCACCGTGGCGGTGCGCACGCGTTCGGGCGAAGATAAGGGCTCCATGCCGGTGGCCGACTTCGCCGCGATGCTGCGCGAACAGCAGATGGCGTAGGCCGGATCCCCGGCCTCGCTGCCCAGTCCACCCCGGGAGACCGCAATATCAGCACCCTCGAGAAGCAAAACCGAAAGAACCACGAGATCCGGGTCCCGCGCGTGCGCGTGATCGGGTCCGATGGCGAGATGATCGGCGTCCTGTCGCGCGACGAGGCGTTGCGTCTTGCCGAGGACGAGGGTCTTGATCTGGTCGAGATCCAGCCGAACGCCGATCCGCCGGTCTGCAAGATCATGGACTACGGCAAGTTCCGCTTCGAACAGCAGAAGCGGGCCGCCGAGGCCAAGAAGAAGCAGAAGCAGGTCGAGATCAAGGAACTGAAGTTCCGGCCGGTGACCGACGAGGGCGACTACCAGATCAAGCTGCGGAACATCCGCCGCTTCCTGGAGGACGGCGACAAGGTCAAGATCAACATCCGCTTCCGTGGCCGCGAGATGAGCCACCAGGAGCTGGGCCGGCAGATGGCCGCCCGGATCGAGGCCGACCTGGGCGACGACATCGTCATCGAGTCCCGGCCGCGCCTGGAAGGCCGGCAGATGGTCATGATGATCGCGCCGAAGAAGAAGTGATCCCCGGGACCGGGCCCCAGGCCCGGCCGGCGGGAAGGGCGTCCCCGGGGGCGCCCTTCGCCGTTTCCGGGCGTCCAGGTGCCGGGCGAACCTGCTGAATTGCAAGGCAAAGCGCCAGCAGGCATAATGCGCGGCTCCGGTTCGCCGGGTGGCTGGCAACAGCCGCAGGACCGGCCGCCGCTTCCCCCGGGAGGCTGGCGGCTTTCGGACCGGCATGGGCAAGGATGGAAAGCGCGTCCCCGTGGCGCCGCCCGTGCCAGTGACAGTTCCCAACAAGGACATCGCAATGCCCAAGATCAAGACCAACCGGGCGGCGGCCAAGCGTTTCCGCAAGACCGCCTCCGGCAAGTACAAGGCCGGCCACGCCAACCGTAGCCACATCCTCACCAAGAAGGCGACCAAGCGGAAGCGCAATCTGCGGCAGACGAACCACGTCCGCGCCGAGGACGCCGGCCGCCTGGACCGCATGCTGCCGTATCTCTGAGGAGGACTAGGAAATGGCACGAGTCAAGCGTGGCGTCCAGGCGCGCCGCCGCCACAAGAAGGTCCTCAGCCAGGCCAAGGGCTACTACAACGCCCGGCGCAAGGTCTTCCGCGTCGCCAAGCAGGCGGTCATCAAGGCCCAGCAGTACGCCTACATCGGCCGCAAGCAGAAGAAGCGCAACTTCCGCGCGCTGTGGATCACCCGCATCAACGCGGCGGCCCGCATCAACGGCCTGAGCTACAGCCGCTTCATCAACGGCCTGCAGAAGGCCGGCATCACCCTGGACCGCAAGGTGCTGGCGGACATCGCCGTCAACGACCCGGCCGGGTTCACGGCGCTGGCCGAAAAGGCGAAGGGCGCTCTGGCGGCCTGAGGCCGCCTCCCACCGTAAAGCAACAATGGGCGGGCTTCCCGCCCGACACGTGGGGAAGGGCGCAAGTCCTTCCCCATTTGTTTTTCCAGCCACGGAAATCCCATGAGCGAAATCGAGTCCCTGGCCGCCCGCGCGCTGGCCGACATCGCCGCCGCGCAGGACCTGGAGGCGCTGGAGGCGCTGCGCGTCGGCCTGCTGGGCAAGCAGGGCGCCATCACCGCCCAGCTCAAGCAGCTGGGCACGCTGCCGCCGGAGCAGCGCAAGGCCGCCGGCGAGGCGATCAACCGGGTCCGCGACCAGGTGGGCCAGGCCCTGGCCAGCCGCCGCGCGGTGCTGGAGGAGGCGGCGCTGGACGCGCGCCTGGCCGGCGAGGCGGTGGACGTCACCCTGCCGGGCCGCCAGGGCGGCCGTGGCGGCCTGCACCCGATCTCGCGCACCCTCGAGCGCATCGCCGACATCTTCGGCCGGCTGGGCTACGAGCTGGCCGACGGCCCGGAGATCGAGGACGACTGGCACAACTTCGAGGCGCTCAACTTCCCGCCGCACCACCCGGCGCGGGCCATGCACGACACCTTCTACTTCGGCGACGGGCGCCTGCTGCGCACCCACACCTCCGGCGTGCAGGTGCGCTACATGGGCGACCACAAGCCGCCGCTGCGCATGATCGCCGCCGGCAAGGTGTACCGCAGCGACTCCGACCAGACCCACTCGCCGATGTTCCACCAGGTCGAGGGACTGCTGGTGGACGAGCACGCCACCTTCGCCGACCTGAAGGGCACCCTGGCCGAGTTCGTGCGCGCCTTCTTCGAGCGTGACTTCCAGATGCGCTTCCGCCCCAGCTACTTCCCGTTCGTGGAGCCGGGCGCGGAGGTGGACATCGCCTGGCAGCAGCGGGACGGCAGCGTGCGCTGGCTGGAGGTGCTGGGCTGCGGCATGGTCCACCCGAACGTGCTGCGCAACTGCGGCATCGACCCGGAGCGCTACACCGGCTTCGCCTTCGGCCTGGGCGTGGAGCGCTTCGCCATGCTGCGCTACGGCGTCAACGACCTGCGCGCCTTCTTCGAGAACGACGTGCGCTTCCTGCGCCAGTTCGCGTAAAGGCCTTCCCGCGTCGACCCATGCAACGGCGGGCCGCGGCCCGCCCCACGGAACACGAAGATGAAATTCTCCGAAAACTGGCTGCGCAGCCACGTGCCCACCCCGGCCACCCGCGACGAGCTGGCCGCCATGCTGACCGCCATCGGCCTGGAGGTCGAGGAGGTCAAGGCGCTGGGCGACGGCCTGGCGGGCGTGGTGGTGGCGCGGATCCTCGAGGCCGAGCGCCATCCCCAGGCCGACCGCCTGCAGGTGTGCAAGGTGGACATCGGCCGGGGCGAGCCGCTGCAGATCGTCTGCGGCGCGCCCAACGCGCGCGCCGGGCTGGTCGCGCCGCTGGCGACCATCGGCGCCAACGTCGGCGGCATGGCCATCCGCGCGGCCAGGCTGCGCGGCGTGGAGTCCAACGGCATGCTCTGCTCGGCCAGGGAGCTGGGCCTGGACGAGGATGCCTCCGGCCTGCTGGAGCTGCCGGACGACGCCCCGGTCGGCACCCCGCTGGCCGAGTACCTGGGCCTGCCGGACGCCAGCATCGAGATCAAGCTGACCCCCAACCGCGCCGACTGCTTCGGCGTGCGCGGCATCGCCTACGACGTGGCCGCCGCCTTCGCCAGCGAGGTGGCGCCGCTGGACGTGGCGCCGGTGCCGGCCACCGGCACGCGCGCGCTGGAGGTGCGCCTGCAGGCCGGCGCCGACGCGCCGCGCTTCGTCGGCCGCGTGGTCGAGAACGTGAACGCCAGCGCGCCCACCCCGGTGTGGATGGCCGAGCGCCTGCGCCGCAGCGGCGTGCGCCCGGTGTCGCTGCTGGTGGACATCACCCAGTACGTGATGCTGGAGCTGGGCCAGCCCATGCACGCCTACGACCTGGACAGGCTGGCCGGCCCGGTGGGCGTGCGCCACTCGCGCCCGGGCGAGACCCTGGAGCTGCTCAACGGCCAGACCGCCGACCTGGGCCAGGACGGCGCCTTCCTGGTGATCTGCGACGGCGAGGACGGCGGCCGCGCCATCGGCCTGGCCGGCATCATGGGCGGGCAGTCCACCAAGGTGGGCGAGGGCACCCGCAACGTGTTCCTGGAGGCGGCGCACTTCGCCCCGGCCGCGATCATGGGCCGCGGCCGCCGCCTGGGCCTGCACACCGACGCCAGCCACCGCTTCGAGCGCGGCGTGGACCCGGAGCTGCCGCGCCTGGCCATCGAGTACGCCACCGCGCTCGTGCTGAAGCTGGCCGGCGGCACCCCCGGCCCGGTGACCGAGGTGGTGCGCGAGGCCGACCTGCCGAAGCCGGCGAACATCACCCTGCGCCGGGCGCGCATCGCCCGCGTGCTGGGCATCGCCATCCCCGATGCCGAGGTCGAGCGCATCCTGCGCGCCCTGGGCATGCAGGTGGCCGCCACCGCCGAGGGCTGGCAGGTGGTGCCGCCCAGCCGCCGCTTCGACATCGCCATCGAGGAGGACCTGATCGAGGAGCTGGCGCGCATCCACGGCTACGACCGCGTGCCGACCACCCTGCCGGGCGGCCCGGCGCCGATCACCGCCCCCGGCGAGGGCGTGCTGGGCGAGGCCGAGCTGCGTCGCCAGCTGGTGGCGCGCGACTACCTGGAGGCGGTCAGCTTCGCCTTCGTCGACGGTGCGCTGCTGCGCGCCTGGAACCTGGAGCAGGGCACCGTGCCGCTGGCCAACCCGCTCAGCGCCGAGCTGGCGGTGATGCGGCCCTCGCTGCTGCCGGGCCTGGTGGACGCGCTGGCGCGCAACCGCGCCCGCCAGGCCGGGCGCGTGCGCCTGTTCGAGCTGGGCCGGGTGTTCACCCGGGCCGGCCAGGCCGGTGCCGCGCCGCTGGAAACCCGCCGGATCGCCGCGGTGGCCTGCGGCCCGGCCGCGGCCGAGCAGTGGGGCCTGCCGGCGCGTGCGGTGGACTTCCACGACCTGAAGGGCGACCTGGAGTCGCTGGCGGCGGCCGCCGGCGCGGCGCTGGAGTTCCGTCCGTCCACCCGCCCGTACGGCCATCCGGGCCGCAGCGCCGAGGTGCTGCGCACCGACCTGGAGGGCGGCCCGGTGACCCTGGGCTGGATCGGCCAGCTGCACCCGCGCCTGCAGAAGGCGCTGGACCTGGAGGGCGAGGTGCTGGCGTTCGAGCTGGACCTGGAGCCGCTGTGCCGCCGCGCCCTGCCGCGCGCCGAGGCGCTCTCGCGCTTCCCGGCCGTGCGCCGCGACCTGGCCTTCGTGGTTGCCGAGGACGTCACCTGGGCGGCGCTGGCCGCCAGCGTGCGCCAGGCCGCCGGCCCGGTGCTGCGCGACCTGGTGCTGTTCGACCGCTACCAGGGGCCGGGCGTGGAAAGCGGATGCAAGAGTCTGGCTATGGGCTTGATTTTGCAGGACAACACGCGCACTCTCACCGACCAGGACGCCGAATCGGCGGTGGAGCGTGTGGTGTCCGCGCTGGCGCGCGAACACGGCGCCCGCATCCGCGGCTGATGAACAGGGGACGAGGATGGCATTGACCAAGGCGGAGATGGCCGAACGGCTGTTCGAGGAAGTCGGCCTGAACAAGCGGGAGGCGAAGGAGTTCGTCGACGCGTTCTTCGACGTGCTGCGCGAGGCGCTGCAGAGCGGCCGCCAGGTGAAGCTGTCGGGCTTCGGCAACTTCGATCTGCGCCGCAAGAACCAGCGCCCGGGCCGCAATCCGAAGACCGGCGAGGAGATCCCGATCTCCGCCCGCACCGTGGTCACGTTCCGCCCCGGGCAGAAGCTGAAGGAACGCGTGGAGGCCTACGCGGGGACGGCGCCGCATGCTTGATCCGGGCAGCAACCGCGAGCTTCCGCCGATTCCGGCCAAGCGCTACTTCACCATCGGTGAGGTGGCCGAGCTGTGCGACGTCAAGCCGCACGTGCTGCGCTACTGGGAGACCGAGTTCCCCAGCCTCAGCCCGGTCAAGCGCCGCGGCAACCGCCGCTACTACCAGCGCCACGACGTGCTGATGGTGCGGCAGATCCGCGCCCTGCTGTACGAACAGGGTTACACCATCGGCGGCGCGCGCCTGCGTCTGGAAGGCGAGGGCGCCAGGCGCGAGGCCTCGCTCAGCACCCAGATCGTGCGCCAGGTGCGCATGGAGCTGGAGGAAGTGCTGCAGCTGCTCAAGCGCTGAAGCCGGCACGCCGGCCCACACGCGGCGCCGCGGACCGGGTATAATGGGCAGCCCGCCTCGGCGGGACGGCTTACCTCGGGGTATAGCGCAGCCTGGTAGCGCACCAGTCTGGGGGACTGGTGGTCGTCGGTTCGAATCCGGCTACCCCGACCAATTTCCCTTTCGGGGCAGCGGCTTGCGATCGCATCGCAGGCCGCTTTTTCGTTCAGCACACCATCTGCACCCATCGCCTCGACCGGGTGACACCTCCCGCCACGGTGCGTCATGGTTCTCCGGCGTGGTGCTGGTCATTTCCGGTTGCCCAGCTCGAACATCTGCCAGCCGTCGTAGAAGAACGTCCGGTCGAAGGGGGACTCGATCGTGGACGGGCTGAAGTTCCGGCCATCTTCAAACCTGCAGGCCGGATTTTCAGGGGGAGCGCAGATCAGCAGCCAGTATTTGTCGAAGCCTTTGTTCCGGTATGCGGGAAGACGCTCGGTTTTCCTGGCTAGCGCGGCAGCAGGAACCTCGTCGGTCAACGCTTCGACCGGCCCCGCCTGGATGCATTGCCAAGGTCCCGGGTCCGGTTCGGACCAGAACTGCAACTGGAGGACATGGCCGGACAGCGGGCCCGGGATGTTGCGCGGCTCCACGGAGCTGATCCCGGAGTGCACGCTTCCAGGTGGATCCAGCAGGAATTGCGCCAGGGAACGGCCGGCCTCGCGCCTGTCCACTCCGCGGAGGTTGGTTCCCGGCAGGAAGGACAACTGGACCCGGACGGGTGGGCCGCCTGCATCAAGGTAGGCGCGTTCGGCGCGGCGGACTATCTCTTCCATCCAGGAGTACGACTCCCGCTCTTCGGGGGGCGTCTGGATCTGGGTGACTTCCACGCCTATGGAGCACCCATGCGCCGTGATGAGCACGTCGGGGCCGTCGTGGGGGTCTTTCAATGGCGCGACGGTGTCGTGCGGGAAGCCGAGCCGGCGGAGGAGCCCGGCGACCATGCGCAATTCGAACGCTTTCTTGGCTGCCGTGGAGATGCTCCTGCTCCTTGCGCTGCGGGAGGCGTATGAGCAACCGGACGCAATGTCAAGGCCGGGACCGGGGCGTCGGAGGGCAGGACTTTCATCCCTGTCGGGTGCAGAGCTCGCCCTCCGGCGCCAGCCCGGCCTCGGCCAGCATGCAGTTCAGGCGCTGGTGGATGTAGGCCTCCAGTTCCGCCGGGGGATCGGCGGTCAGCGGCCTGGCCTCGCGGGCGAAGGCTTCCAGCGCCAGGTCAGGTTCGCACTGGCCGGTGAGGACGGGCAGGCGGCGTTCCAGGCGGGCCAGTTCGGCTTCGATGTGGGGGCGGGCGTCCATGGCCCCATCCTCGGCCCGGGGCCGTCAACCGCCCGTGTCGCGGACGTGGCCGTGGCGTGAGGCGTGCGGGCTGGTGGTGCCGCATGCCGGCTGCCTATCCTGTGCGGGGTTTGTGACGGGGGAGCGCGATGCGCGAGGCATCCTTCGCGGCGATGCTCGGGTTGGCGGCGGTGCTGGCGGCCGGCGTCGCGCGGGCCGACGGCCCGCGGCCCCGCCGCCCGGCGCCGGGGCGGTGGTGGAAATGGCGCCGGTGGTGGTCACCGGGGCGCAGCCGGGGCCGGGCCTGTGGCGGGTCAGCCGCGACGGCCACGTGCTCCACATCCTCGGCACGCAGTCGCCGCTGCCGGGCGACATCCAGTGGCAGGCCGACGAGGTGCGCCAGGTGCTGGCCGAGGCCGGCACGGTGCTGCAGGCGCCGGAGGTGGGCGTCAAGGCCGACGTGGGCCTGCTGCGCGGCCTGGTGCTGGTGCCGGCGGCTTACCGGGCCATGCGCAATCCCGGCGGCAGGAGCCTGCAGCAGGTGCTGCCGCCGGACCTGTACGCGCGCTGGAGCCGGCTGAAGGCGCGCTACCTGGGCCGCGAGCGCGGCATCGGGAAGCGCCGTCCGGCGATCGCCGCCTACCAGCTGTACCGGGCCGCGCGGGAGGAGCACGGCCTGCGCGCCGACGGCGACCGGGTGGTCTGGCCGCTGATCGCCTCGGTGGTGGACACGCGCGGCCTGCAGCCGGTGGCCACCGGGGTGGAGATAAAGGTGGAGGATCCGCGCCGGGCGCTGGCCGAGTTCCGCGCCGAGCCGCTGTGGCCGCAGGACCTGGAGTGCTTCCGCCGCACCCTGGACCTGGTCGAACACCAGCTGCCGCAAGCGGTGCGCCGCGCCAACGCCTGGGCCACCGGCGACATCGCCGCCCTGCGCGCGATGCCCGACGACGGCGGCCAGGCCTCCGCCTGCCTCGCCGCCTGGATGGCCTCCGACACCGCGCGCCGGCGCGGGCTGGACGACATCGAGGCACGGGTGCGCGGGCGCTGGGTGGAGGCGGCGCTGGCGGCGCTGGAGGCACATCCGGTCTCCTTCGCCGTGCTGCCGGTCGGCCACCTGCTGCACGACCGGCACGGCTTCATCGCGGCGCTGCGGGCGCGCGGCTGCCGGGTGCAGGCGCCGGACGGGGAGGACGCGGAAACCGGGGTGGAGGCGGACGCCGCGCCGCCGGAAGCGGCGCGGCCTTAGCGGCCGTGGCCGGCTTCAGGCGCCGGCCGCGTGGGGCAGGGTGGCGTCGGCCAGCCGGGGCCAACGCTTGAGCACCGCCGCGCGGATGCCGGCCGCGTCGATGCCGGCCTCGGCCAGCAGGTCCTCGCGGCTGGCGTGGTGCTGGAAGGCGTCGGGCAGCCCCAGGTGCAGCACCGGCAGCACCACGCCCTCGGCGGCCAGCAGCTCGGACACGCCCGAGCCGGCGCCGCCGGCCACCACGTTGTCCTCGATGGTGACGAAGCCCTCGTGGGTGCGCGCCAGCTCCAGGATGAGGGCGCGGTCCAGCGGCTTGACGAAGCGCATGTTGACCACGGTCAGGCCCAGCTCGGCGCCGACCTCCTCGGCCGCGGCGACGGTGGCGCCGAAGGCCAGCAGGGCGATCGGGCCGCCGCTGCGGCGCAGCTGCGCCCTGCCGATGGGCAGGGTCTCCAGGGCCGGATCCACGGCCACGCCGGGGCCGGTGCCGCGCGGGTAGCGCACCGCGGCCGGGCCGGGGTGGCGCAGGCCGGTGGTGAGCATCTGCCGGCACTCGTTCTCGTCGGCCGGCGCCATCACCGTCATGTTGGGCACGCAGCGCAGGTAGCTGAGGTCCAGGTTGCCGGCATGGGTGGCGCCGTCGGGGCCGACCACGCCGCCGCGGTCGATGGCGAACAGTACGTCCAGGTTCTGGGTGGCCACGTCGTGGACCAGCTGGTCGTAGCCGCGCTGCAGGAAGGTGGAGTAGATCGCCACCACCGGCTTGGCGCCCTGGGTGGCCATCCCCGCGGCCAGGGTCACCGCGTGCTGCTCGGCGATGGCCACGTCGAAGTAGCGCTCCGGGTATTCCCTGCTGAAGCGCACCAGGCCCGAGCCCTCGCGCATGGCCGGGGTGATGGCCAGCAGGCGCGGCTCGGCCGCGGCCATGTCGCACAGCCAGTCGCTGAAGATGTCGGTGTAGGTGGGCTTCCTGGCGCCGGGCTTGGCCACCACGCCCTTGGCCGGGTCGAACGGGCCGACGGCGTGGTAGCCGATCTGGTCGTCCTCGGCCAGGTGGTAGCCCTTGCCCTTGGTGGTGATCACGTGCAGCAGCTGCGGGCCCTTGAGGGTGCGCAGGGTGCGCAGTGCCCCCAGCAGCGCCGGCAGGTCATGGCCGTCGATCGGGCCGGTGTAGTGGAAGCCCATCTCCTCGAACAGCGTGGAGGGCACGAACATGCCCTTCCAGTGTTCCTCCCAGCGCTTGACGAAGCGCGCCGGCGGCTTGTTCTTGTCGCCCAGCAGCTTCTTGCCGCCCTCGCGGATCCGGTTGAGGGTCTGGCTGCTGGACAGCCGGCCCAGCATCTTGGTCAGTCCGCCCACGTTCTCGGAGATGGACATCCGGTTGTCGTTGAGGATGACCAGCAGGTCCGGCTCCGGTTCCATGCCGCCGGCGTGGTTCAGGGCCTCGTAGGCCATGCCGGCGGTCATCGCGCCGTCGCCGATCACCGCCACCACCTTGCGCGGGTCGCCGGCGCGCTGCAGGGCCACGGCCATGCCCAGCGCGGCGGAGATGGAGGTGGAGGAGTGGCCGACGCCGAAGGTGTCGTACTCGCTCTCCTCGCGCTTGGGGAAGGGGGCGATGCCGCCCTTCTGCTTGACCGTGTGGATGCGGTCGCGGCGGCCGGTGAGGATCTTGTGCGGGTAGGTCTGGTGCCCCACGTCCCACACCAGCAGATCCTTCGGCGTCTCGTACAGGTAGTGCAGGGCGACGGTCAGCTCGATCACGCCCAGGCCGGCGGCGAAGTGGCCGCCGCTGCGCCCGACCGATTCGATCAGGAAGGCGCGCAGCTCCTCCGCCACCGCCGGCAGCTCGGCCTCGTCGAACTTGCGCAGGTCGGCCGGCGAGTCGATGCGCGAAAGGCGCGGGTAACGGGAGGAGTCGATGCTCATCGGGAGGGAATCGTGGGGATCACCCATTTTCCTCCCGGTTCATGGCGGGGGGCAAGCAAGCCCGTTCAGGAGGCGCTCCGGGGCGGGCCCGCCTCAGGCGCAGAGCTTGGAGCGGCTGGGCAGCTGCGCCTTCAGGAAGGCCATCTGGTCGGCCAGGATGTTGCGGTTGGAGAGGATCAGGTGTTCGATCCAGCTGGGCCGGTACGGCACCGCCAGCAGCGGCATGTTGGCCTGGGCCGGGGTGCGGTTGCCCTTGCGCGAGTTGCACTGGAAGCAGGCGGTGACCACGTTCTCCCACACGTCCCTGCCGCCGCGGGACAGGGGCAGGACGTGGTCGCGGGTCAGGTACGGGCGCGGGAACTGCCCGCCGCAGTACATGCACAGGTAGGCATCGCGGGCGAACAGGGCGGAGTTGGTCAGCGCCGGGGTCGGGTCCAGGGCGCGGTTCCGCGGGTGGCCGCGGGTGGCGATGATCGGGTGCAGCTCGATGACGCTGCGGTCGCCGGTGAGGCGGTTGGTGCCGCCGTGCACGCGCATGCAGGGTTCGCCGAGGGTCCAGGCCACCGCGTCGCGCGCGTACAGGCAGGTGGCTTCCTGCCAGTGGATCCAGCTCATGGCGCGGCCATGGGAATCCAGGGACAGGACCCGCAGGTTGGGCGAGAAGGGCCGCCCCGCGACCGGGGACGCGCGCGGCGCCTCCGTTCCGGCGTAGATCAGACCTGTCCTGGCAGCGTCCGTCTCCATCGGGAATCGAGCTTATACCCGATCGGAGACGGTTTGTGTACCGCGTTCAGCGCAGCACGCCTTCCAGCCCCGGGGCGGGGTTGAGCGCGCTCTGGCCGTCCACCTTGAATTCCCGGGCCTTGCCGGCCTCGTCGGGCGTGGCCCGGACCGTGCCCTCCAGCCGGTAGGAGAGGGCGCGCCGGGAGGCCAGCGCGTCGGCCACCGCCAGCCGCGCCATCGGCTGCGGGCGCAGGGTCACCTGGACCACGTCGGCCGCGGTCGGGCCGATGGACAGGGCGGGCGAGGCCTCCAGGGTGCCGGCCGGGTGCTCGTCCACGCTCAGCTCCAGACGGACGTGGTCGAAGCGCATGGACACGCTGCTGTAGTTGTGCAGGCGCACGTCCACGGTCCAGCTGCCGTCGGCCTGGACCTGCAGCTGCTGGACCATGGCCGCCGGCGGCGAGACGCGCTTGGCGCCGCCGGCGCAGCCGGCGCCCAGGGCCGCCGCCGCCAGCAGGGCCAGGGTGGCGAGGATGTGCAGGATCCGCTTCATGCCGCCTCCGAGAACCGCGAGGGCGGCAGGATACTACGGCTCGGGCGGCGGCTCGCGCAGCGGGGCGGCGAGCACCAGCGGCGCAAGGTCGTAGCCCATGGCTTCGGCGCGGCCGCGCAGCTGCTCGAACAGGGTGCGGTCCATCGCCGGTTCGCGCGAGAGGATCCAAAGGTAGTCGCGGTCCGGGTCGCCCACCACCGCCCACTGGTAGTCCGGGTCCAGGGCGATCACCCAGTAGTCGGCCCACACGAACGGAACCCACGCCAGCCAGTCCGGGGCGAAGCGCACGCGCAGCCGGCCCGGGTGGCCGGGCACCGGGCGGGCCACGCCGTCGACCTCGATACGGTTGCCGTCGTGGGTGCGGCAGGCGTTGTGGACGCTGATGGTGCCGTCGCTGCGCAGCGCGTACTGGGCGGTGATGTCGCCGGCACAGCGCCGCTGGAAGGACAGCGGCAGGTGCGCGATCTCGTACCAGAGGCCGGCATAGCGCGACAGGTCCAGCTCGGGCACCGAGGCGACCGGGCCGGCGGCCCGGGCGGGGGCGGGGAACAGCGCCAGGCACAGCAGCAGCGGGATCAGCGCACGCATGGAGCCTCCTCCGGGCGACCTGCGGCCGATCCTAGCATCCAGGATGGTGGCCCCCGCGTCCACGCGGGGCGCGCGGGTCAGCAGGACAGGCGGCGGGGCGGCTGGCCGTAGCGGGAGACCTGCACCAGCACGGGGTGGTTGCGCAGGCGGGTGGCGTCGGCCAGCAGCAGCGCCAGGTCCAGCGCCGATTCCTCGTCCGGATACACCGCCAGGGCGCGCCCGTTGTCGAACACGGTGCAGCCTCGGTGGTCCTTGGCGACAGTCAGCACTCGATGTTCCATGGCCTTGCGTGTGGGCGGGGCTTCGGGTGGCCGCCATCATGCACGTCGCGCCTGGTGCCACCATCGGCTGGTGGCGCAGTGAGGTGTAGGAAAATTCCGCCCAGATGGGCCGGATGCCACGCAGGCAGGCGCCGTTGCACGGCACCGCTGCAACGGAAAAGGGCCTGCTTCGCAGCAGGCCCTTTTTCGAATCCGATGGTGGCCGGGGAGGGAATCGAACCCCCGACACGGGGATTTTCAATCCCCTGCTCTACCAACTGAGCTACCCGGCCGGTGTTCCGTGGCGGCGGTGCCGCGACGAGGAGCGGCATGATAGCGGGGACGGAACGTCCCGACAAGCCTCATCCACGCTGAACATCCTTCGCCGGGCACGTTGGCGGGCGAGGGGTGGCGCGGGATGATCGCCGCAGTCGTCCGTACGGGAGCATTCGCGATGAGGAAGCGCCTGACCATGCTTGCGCTGGCGGCCGTGCTTGGCGGTTGCGCCGGCATGCCGCGGATGAGCGATGCCGAGCGCCTGGCGCTGTACCGCTCGCACGCCGGCGAGGAGGTGCGCAGCTTCACCCTGTTCGGCCGCCCGAGCGGCTGGACCCCGCTGGGCGAGGAGGCGCTGGTGGTGTGGACGCGGCCGCGCGAGGCCTGGCTGCTGGAGCTGGCCGGGCGCTGCCAGGACCTGGACCACGCCCCGGGCATGACCCTCACCAGCACCGGCAGCCAGGTGCAGGCGCGCTTCGACGAGGTGATCCCGCTGGGGCCGGGGGTGAGCGAGGTGGGGCGGATTCCCTGCCGCATCCAGAGCATCCGCCGGGTGGATGTGGCCGGCCTGCGCCAGGCCCAGCAGGAACTGCGCGAGGCCGCGGTGAAGCAGCGCGAGGCGGAAGCCACGCCGTAGGGCCGGCGCGGCAGGGCGCCCGGGCGCGTGCCGGCGCGGGACGCGCAGTCAGTCCGCGGTCGGTGGCACGTAGCCGGCCGGCTTCTCCGCACCGCCGCCGAACAGGAACTTCTCCATCTCCGCCTCGAGGAAGGCGCGGTGCTTCGGGTCGCGCGGGGACAGGCGGTTCTCGTTGATCAGCATGGTCTGGTGCGCCAGCCAGGCGTTCCAGGCGTTCTTGCCGATGTGGGCGTGGATGCGCCGGCCCAGTTCGCCCGGCCAGGGGACGAAGTCCAGGCCTTCGGTTTCACGCTTTTCGTACTGGCAGTAGACGGTGCGGGGCATCTTCAGGGTCCGGTGAGCTTGCGGATCGGGGCGGGCAGGGCGAGGGCGTGCAGTTCCGCGCGTGCCACCCAGCGCAGGTCGGGATTGTCGCCCGCCGCCGGCCGCGGTGCGACCCGGCGCAGGCGCAGCGGGCGCAGGCGCAGGCGGTAGTGGCTGAAGGCGTGCGGCAGCTCGGGCAGCGGCTCGGGCGCCCAGCGGCCCTGCAGGTGGCGCCTGAACCAGGCGCGCGCGGCGGCCTCGTCCTCGGCCTCCGGCAGCGACCACAGCGTGGCCCACACGCCGGTGGGCGGGCGCCGCTGCAGCAGCAGGCGGCCCTCCGCATCCTCGGCCAGCAGCACCACCGCGCTGCGCTCGGGCAACACCCTGGCCGGGCGCGGTGCGGGCAGTTCCCCGGTGCGGCCCGCGTGCAGGGCCACGCAGGCGTCGTTGAGCGGGCACAGCACGCAGGCCGGCTGCGCGCGCGTGCACAGGGTGGCGCCGAAATCCATCTGCGCCTGGGTGTAGTCGGCCAGGCGTGCGTGCGGCAGGTGCGATTCGGCCAACGCCCACAGGCGCTTCTCCACCGCCGGCAGGCCGGGCCAGCCCTCGACGCCGTGGTAGCGGGCCAGCACACGCTTGACGTTGCCGTCCAGGATCGGGAAGCGGTCGCCCCAGGCCTGGGCCAGGATCGCGCCGGCGGTGCTGCGGCCGATGCCCGGCAGCGCGGTCAGTGCCTCCAGGTCGCGCGGCAGCTCGCCGCCGTGGCGCTCCACGCACAGCCTGGCCGCCGCGTGCAGGTTGCGGGCGCGCGAGTAGTAGCCCAGCCCGGCCCAGTGCGCCATCACCGCGTCGGCCGGCGCCGCGGCCAGCGCCGGCAGGTCGGGGAAAGCGCGCACGAAGCGCTCGAAGTAGGGGATGACCGTGGCCACCTGGGTCTGCTGCAGCATCACCTCCGACAGCCACACCCGGTAGGGCGTGCGCGGATGCTGCCAGGGCAGGTCGTGGCGGCCGTGGCGGTCGAACCAGGCCAGCAGGCGCGCGGCAAAGCCGTCGTCGCCGGCCGCGGCCGGTGGCACCGCGGCGGGGGCGGTGCGGTGCGCGCGCGGCATCAGGCGTTGCCCAGGGTTTCCGGCAGCAGGGCGTCCACGAAGGCTTCCGGGTCGAACACGCGCAGGTCCTCTGGGCGCTCGCCGATGCCGGCGAAACGGATCGGGATGCCGAACTCGCGCGCCAGGGCGAACACCACGCCGCCCTTGGCGGTGCCGTCCAGCTTGGTCACCACCAGTCCAGTCACGCCCACCGCGGCGTGGAACTGGCGCAGCTGGCTGAGCGCGTTCTGGCCGGTCGTGCCGTCGATCACCATCAGCACCTCGTGCGGCGCGGCCGGGTCCAGCTTCTGCAGCACGCGCTTGATCTTGCCTAGCTCGTTCATCAGGCCGACCTGGGTGTGCAGGCGGCCGGCCGTGTCGGCGATCAGCACCTGGATGCCGCGGGCCCTGGCCGCCTGCAGGGCGTCGTAGGCCACCGAAGCCGGATCGGCGTTCTGGCCCTGGGCGATCACGGTCACCCCGTTGCGTTCGCCCCAAGCCTGCAGCTGCGCCACCGCGGCGGCGCGGAAGGTGTCGCCGGCGGCCAGCATCAGGCTGTGGCCCTCCTCGCGGAAGCGGCGGGCCAGCTTGCCGATGGTCGTGGTCTTGCCCACGCCGTTGACGCCCACGGTCAGCAGCACGAACGGCCTGGCCGCGGGGTCGATGCGCAGTGGCCGCGACACCGGGCGCAGCATCTCCACCAGGTCGGCGCGCAGGGCGGCGAGCAGGGCGCGGGCGTCGGCGAACTCGCGTGCCTTCATGCGCTTGCGCAGCGACTCCACCAGGGCGGTGGTGGCTGGCACGCCGACGTCGGCGGTCAGCAGGGCGGTCTCGATCTCCTCCAGCAGCGCCTCGTCCAGCTTCGGGTTGCGCGAGAACAGGCCGCCCAGGCCCAGCGCGGCGCTGGTGCGGCGCAGGCGCTCGAGCCAGCCGCGCCTGCCGGCCGGCGCGGCCGGCGGCTCGGCGGCTGGCTCGGCCTCGGCCGGTCCGGCGGGCGTGGGCGTGGGCGTGGGCGTGGGCGTGGCGCCGGTCTCGGGCGCCTGCGCGGCGGTTTCCGGCGCCGGCTGCGGCGCGGCCGCATCGGCCGCCGTCGGCTCCGCCGCTGCCCCGGCCGGCGCCTCGCCGGCGGGCGCCTGCGGGAACGCGGCGGCCAGCTCCTCCGCGCTGAAGCGGCTGCCGGAGGACGGCGGCGCGGGCGGAGTTTCGGGCTTCTTGCGGCGGAAGAAACTGATCATTGCGCGGGAATGTCGGAAAATGCCGCACATGCTAGCAAAGCCGACGTGTATGCCCCCTGCGGCGATCCCTTCGCGGAGCGGCCGATGAGCCGCCGTCCCCCGGCCCGTGGCGCCGCCCCGCGCCAGCCCGGCGTGGTGCGCATCATCGGCGGCCGCTGGCGCGGCACCCGCCTGCCGGTGGCCGATGCCCCCGGCCTGCGTCCGACCTCCGACCGCGTGCGCGAGACCCTGTTCAACTGGCTGATGCCGGCGCTGCCGGGCGCGCGCGTGCTGGACCTGTTCGCCGGCACCGGCGCGCTGGGGCTGGAGGCGGTCTCGCGCGGGGCCGCGCACGCCACCCTGGTGGAACGCGATCCGGCCCTGGCCGCCGCCCTGGCCGGCCACGTGGAGCGGTTGCGCGCGCACGACCGGGTGCGGGTGGTGCGCGAGGACGCGCTGCGCTGGCTGGCTGCGGCCACGCCGGAGCCGTTCGACATCGTGTTCCTCGATCCCCCGTTCGCCGCCGCACTGTGGGAGCCGGCGCTGCGCGCGCTGGCGCCGTGGCTGGCGCCGGGCGGCTGGCTGTACGTGGAGTCGCCGCCGGAGGCGGCGCCCGCGCCGCCTCCGGGCTGGCTGCCGCACCGCGAGCTGCGCACCGCGCAGGCGCGTGCTGCACTGTACCGTGGCCCCGGGAACACGCGCGCTGATACACTCGCCGGCGCCCACCCAGCCCCCTGAGTGAACGCCTGTGGCCAACAGCCGCACCGCCGTCTATCCCGGTACCTTCGACCCGATCACCAACGGTCACATCGACCTGGTGGCGCGCGCGGCGCCGCTGTTCGACCGCATCGTCGTGGGCGTGGCCGCCAGCCCGACCAAGGGCCCGACCCTGCCGCTGGAGCTGCGCGTGCGCCTGGCCCGCGAGGCCCTGGCCGGCCATCCCAACGTGGAGGTGCGCGGCTTCGACACGCTGCTGGCGCACTTCGTGCGCGAGGTGGGGGCCGGGGTGCTGCTGCGCGGCCTGCGCGCGGTGTCCGACTTCGAGTACGAGTTCCAGATGGCGAGCATGAACCGCCGCCTGATCCCGGAGGTCGAGACCCTGTTCCTGACCCCGGCCGAACAGTACAGCTTCATCTCATCCTCGCTGGTGCGCGAGATCGCCCGACTGGGAGGCGACGTCTCGGGCTTCGTGACGCCGGCGGTGGCCGCGGCCCTGCAGGCGGCATGGCGGGGCGAGGCGAATTCCGACTGATCTCTCAATCCAAGTACCCCAAGGGAGGCTTCCCATGAACCGCAATACCCGCGTGCTGCTGGCCGTCTGCCTGGCCTCGACCCTGGCGCTGTCCGGCTGCAAGAAGGACGAGGCGCAGGTGGCCAACGAGGCCGCCGAGGCCAAGGTGCTGACCGCTCCGCCGCGCGACGACGACGCCGCGTGGAAGGCCTACCTGCCGCAGGTGGTGCAGGAGAACATGGGCACCATCACCAACAACCCGTTCCTGTACTACCTGCCGCCGGAGTCGGACCCGGAGTTCGAGGCCAAGTACCAGCGCCAGGTCGAGGCGGCCACCACCGCCATGGCCCGCGGCATCCAGAAGGGCAACCTGCTGGCCTTCGGCTCGCCGGCGTCCGCGCGCATGGCCGACCTGATCGAGGTGGCGTTCAAGGACGTGCCGGCCGACACCATGAAGGGCGTGCGCATCCTGTTCATCGGCGACGCGGCCGACAACCCGCGCGTCGAGGCGGCGATCGCCCCAACCGGCGCCGAGTACGTGTTCATCGAAGCCAAGTAAGGAGAATCGCACCGGTGGCGCCCGCGGGTGCCGCCGGTGCGGACGCCCGTCGTGTCGCTGCGCATCAACGAGACCTGCGTCAACTGCGACGTCTGCGAGCCGGCCTGTCCGAACCAGGCCATCTCGATGGGCGAGACCATCTACGTGATCGATCCGGCGCGCTGCACCGAATGCGTCGGCCACTTCGACGAGCCGCAGTGCGTGGCCGTCTGCCCGGTGGAATGCATCGATCCGGACCCCGAGCATCCCGAGAGCAGGGAGGCGCTGCTGGAGAAGCTTCGCCGACTGCAGCGGGAGCACTCTGAGCTCTATCCGCACGAGGCCGCTCCATGACCCTTGTCCATCGCGTCCTGCTGGCACTGGCCCTGCTGGTGCCGGCCGCGCTCCCCGTCCACGCCGAAGCGCCCGCGCGCGGGCAGGCCGGCGCCACCGCGCATCCGCCGGGTGCGGCCATCGCCAGCGCCCATCCGGCCGCCACCGAGGCCGGCTTCGAGGTCCTGGCCAAGGGCGGCAACGCCTTCGACGCCGCCGTGGCGGTCTCGGCCGCGCTGTCGGTGGTCGAGCCGATCAGCTCCGGCCTGGGCGGCGGCGGCTTCTTCCTGCTGCACGACGCGGCCAGCGGCCGCGACGTGTTCGTGGACGCACGCGAGACCGCGCCGGCCGCGGTGACTTCCGAGCGCTACCGCGGCGCCGACGGCAAGCTGGACAGCGACCGCGCCCAGAACGGCCCGTGGGCGGCCGCCATCCCCGGCCTGCCGGCGGCACTGGTGCACGTGGCCGAGCGCTACGGCCGCCTGCCGCTGTCCGAGAGCCTGGCCCCGGCCATCCGCCTGGCGCGCGACGGCTTCCCGGTCTACGGCCGCCTGGAGCGCGGCTACGCGGCCCGGCGCGAGGTCATGGAGCGCTACCCCGGCACCCGCCAGGCCTTCCTGATCGACGGCAAGCCGATGCGCGAGGGGCAGATCCTGCGCCAGCCCGACCTGGCGCGGACCCTGGAGGCGATCGCCGAGCGCGGCTTCGACGGCTTCTACCGCGGCCCGGTGGCGAAGAAGCTGGTGGCCGGCGTGCGCGCCGCCGGCGGGCAGTGGACCGCCGAGGACCTGGCCGCGTACCGGGTCAAGGAGCGCGAGCCGCTGCGCTTCCGCTACCGCGACTGGGAGATCGTCACCGCGCCGCCGCCGTCCTCGGGCGGCGTGGCCTTGGCGCAGATGCTCAACATCCTCTCCGCCTGGGACCTGCGCGGGCTGGATCCGGCCGCGCGCGCGCACCTGACCATCGAGGCGATGCGCCGCGCCTACCGCGACCGCACCTTCTACCTGGGCGACCCGGACTTCGTGCACGTGCCGGTGGACGTGCTGACCAGCCCGTACTACGCGGCCGGCCTGCGCGCGACCATCCACCCGGAGAAGGCCACCCCCAGCGACGCGCTGTCGGGCCTGCCCACGCCGCTGGAGGACGAGGAGACCACCCACTTCTCGATCATCGACGCCGAGGGCAACCGCGCCGCAGTCACCCAGACGGTGAACCTGCTGTTCGGCTCGGGCCTGGTGCCGCCGGGCACCGGCGTGCTGCTGAACAACGAGATGGACGACTTCGCCCTGCTGCCGGGCCAGCCCAACGCCTTCGGCGTGATGGGTTACGAGGCCAACGCGCCGCAGCCGGGCAAGCGCCCGCTCAGCTCGATGACCCCGACCTTCATGCTCTCGCCGGACCGCATCGCGGTGCTGGGCACCCCGGGCGGCAGCCGCATCATCACCATGGTGCTGCTGGGCGTGCTGGGCTACGACGATGGCCTGGGCGCGCAGGAGGTGGCGGCGCTGCCGCGCTTCCACCACCAGTGGTGGCCGGACGTGGTGCTGGCCGAGCGCGGCGCGTTCGACGCGGCCACCGCGCAGCGTCTGCGCGCCATGGGCCACACCCTGGACCTGCCCGAGGACAACGTCAGCGGCCGGGCCTCCAGCCACGTGTGGGGCAACCTGCAGACCGTGATGTGGGACCTGCGCAGCGGCACCCTGCAGGCCGGCGGCGATCCGCGCTACCGCGAAAGCTCCGCGCAGGTGCGGCAGATGGAGGCGGCGGCCGCGCCCTGAGCGCGGCCGGCTTGCGGATTCTTAACCGGCACGCGGCTAGCATTCGCGCATGAAACTCTGGTCCATCCGCGGCAACTCGCAGAAGCTCGACGGCGGGGCGATGTTCGGCAACGCGCCCCGCGCCCTCTGGGAGAAGTGGGTCAGCCCCGACGAGCACAACCGCATCGACCTGGCCTGCCGCGCGCTGCTGGCCAGCCCGCTCAACGGCAAGACCGTCCTGTTCGAGACCGGCATCGGCGCGTTCTTCGAGCCGAAGCTGCGCGAACGCTACGGGGTGCAGGAGGACCGCCACGTGCTGGTGGACTCGCTGCGCGCGGCCGGCTTCGAGCACGAGGACATCGACGTGGTGGTGCTCAGCCACCTGCACTTCGACCATGCCGGCGGATTGCTGGCGCCGTGGGCCGAGGGCAGGGCGCCCGAGCTGCTGTTCCCCAACGCGACCTACCTGGTTGGCGCCCGCCACTGGGAGCGCGCGCGCCATCCGCACCCGCGCGACCGTGCCAGCTTCATCCCGGAACTGCCCGGCCTGTTGGAGGCCAGCGGCCGCCTGGAGATCGTGGACGGCCCGTACTCGCGGGCGCTGGGCGAGGCGGTGCGCTTCCACTACAGCGACGGCCACACCCCCGGCCTGATGATGGCCGAGATCGTCGGCCCAAGGATGGTGGACGGCCAGCCGCACGGCGGCGTGGTGTTCTGCGCCGACCTGATCCCGGGCCGGTTCTGGGTGCACCTGCCCATCACCATGGGTTACGACCGCAACGCCGAGCTGCTCATCGACGAGAAGCGCGCCTTCCTCGAGGACAAGCTGGCACGCGGCGTGCGCCTGTTCTTCACCCACGACACCGGCTGCGCCCTGGCGGAAGTGGTCCGCGACGGGAAGGGGCGCTACGGCACCACCGGCGAACTGGCCGAGCTGCAGGCGATGCCGCTGGTCGGCTGAGCGGCCGCGGCGCCGGTGTTCCCGCGGAGCCGCTCCTGCTGCGGCGCGGCTTGCCGCGGCCCGGCGACGGCCGGAGGATGGCGCGGCCCTTCGACCGGGGAGGTCCCGCATGCGAGTCCGCCGCCTGCCGCCGTTCCTGTCCGTTCCCCTGCTGGCCGCGCTGCTGGGCGCGGCCGTGCCCGCCGCCCGCGCCGCATCCGACGTGCAGGTGCGCATGGACCAGCTGGGCTTCCTGCCCGGCGCGCGCAAACTGGTCGTGGCCGAGGGCGGCGCGCCCCGGGCCTTCGAGGTCGAGCGCGAGGACGGGCAGGTGGTGCTGCGCGGCCGCTTCGGCCCGGCCGTGCGCTGGGACGCCTCCGGCACCCGGGCGGCGGTGGCCGACCTGAGCGCGCTGGCCGAGCCGGGCCGCTACCGGCTGAAGGTGGACGGGCATCCGGTGCCCGATCCGCTGGTGGTGGACGCCCAGGCCCATGCCGGCCTGGCCGATGCCGCGCTCAAGGCGTTCTACTTCAACCGTGCAGGCACCGCGCTGGCGCCGGAGCACGCCGGCGTGTACGCGCGTGCGGCCGGGCACCCGGACACCGGGGTGGAAATCCATCCCTCCGCCGCCACCCCGGCGCTACCTGCCGGCAGCGTGGTCTCCGCGCCCAAGGGCTGGTACGACGCCGGCGATTACAACAAGTACGTGGTCAACTCCGGCATCAGCACCTGGACCCTGCTGGCGGCGTGGGAGCACTACCCGCGGTTCTTCCAGGAGCGCGACCTGGGCATCCCCGAAAGCGGCGACGCGGTGCCCGACATCCTCGACGAGGCCTGGTGGAACCTGGAGTGGCTGCTGGCCATGCAGGACCCGGCCGACGGCGGGGTCTGGCACAAGCTCACCACGCTGCGGTTCTCCGGCATGGTGATGCCGGAGGCGGACACGGCGCGGCGCTACATGGTCGGCCGCGGCACCGCGGCGGCGCTGGACTTCGCCGCGGTGATGGCCACCGCCGCGCGGGTGTACGCGCCCTTCGAGGCGCACTTCCCCGGCGTGCCGGCGCGCATGCGCGCGGCGGCGGAGGCGGCCTGGCGCTGGGCGCTGGCCCACCCGGACCTGCCGTACCGGCAGCCGGAAGACGTGGCCACCGGCGCCTACGGCGACGGGCATTTCGACGACGAGTTCGCCTGGGCCGCGGCCGAGCTGTACCTGCTGACCGGGGAGGTGGAGTACTGGCGGGCCTTCGAGCGCCACGCCCGCGACCCGGGCGTGCCCGCGTGGCCGGACGTGGGCGCGCTGGGCTGGGTGTCGCTGGCCCACCATGCCGACCGCCTGCCGGACGATGCGGCGCGCCGGCGCGTGGCCGCGGGGCTGGAGCGGCTGGCCGCGCGCCTGGCCGCGCGCTGGCAGGCGTCGCCCTGGCGGGTGGCGATGCAGCCGGAGGACTTCGTCTGGGGCAGCAACGCGGTGGCGCTGAACCAGGCGCTGATGCTGCTGCAGGGCTACCGCCTCACGCAGCGGCGCGAATACCTGGACGCGGCGCAGTCGCAGCTGGACTGGGTGCTGGGGCGCAATCCGCTGGGCGTGTCCTTCGTCACCGGCCAGGGCCTGCGCACGCCCCGGCACATCCACCACCGGCCCTCGGCCGCCGACGGCATCGCTGATCCGGTGCCCGGCTGGCTGTCCGGCGGGCCCAATCCGGGGCAGCAGGACGCACGCGACTGCCAGGGCGTGCCCTATCCGTCGAAGCGGCCGGCGCTGTCCTGGCTGGACCACGAGTGCAGCTACGCCAGCAACGAGGTGGCGATCAACTGGAACGCCCCGCTGGTGTACGTGGCCGCGGCCCTGCAGGCCCTCACACCCCCGTCCCCGTAGGGGCATGCAGCGGCGACCCGGCCGGCGCGTCCGGATCCCGCGTTCAACCGCCACGCACAAGGCACGCCAGGAAGCGCCCGGGCGTTCGCCTCCGGCTGCGGTCGCCGCGTGGCCCGGCGCCGGCTTGGGCGGTGCCGTCCAGGCCGCCGCTGGCGCGGCTCCTGCGACGGCTCCGCGTACGCGACCGCGGGCCGGCACCGGCACACGCATCCTCGCCCCGCGTCAAACCGCCCGCAGGAGGTGCGCGGAAACGGTCAATCCACCCGGGTGCCGAAGATGCGGTCGCCGGCGTCGCCCAGGCCGGGAAGGATGTAGCCCTTGTCGTTGAGGCGCTCGTCGATGGCGGCGGTGTAGATCTGCACGTCCGGATGCGCGGCCTCCACCGCGGCCAGGCCCTCGGGCGCGGCCACCAGGAAGATGCCCTTGATCCGGCGCGCGCCGGCGCGCTTGAGCATGTCGATGGTGGCCACCAGCGAGCCGCCGGTAGCCAGCATCGGGTCCAGGATCAGCGCGTCGCGCTCGTCCAGCCGCCCGGTCAGGCGCTCGAAGTAGGGCACCGGCTGCAGGGTCTGCTCGTCGCGCTGCAGGCCGACCACGCTGACCTTGGCGGCCGGGATCAGGGCCAGCACGCCCGGCAGCATGCCCAGGCCGGCGCGCAGGATCGGCACCAGGGTGATCTTGGCCCCGGCGATGCGCTTGACCTGCACCGGGCCGGCCCAGCCCTCCACCGTGGTGGTCTCCATCGCCAGGTCGGCGGTGGCCTCGTAGGCCAGCAGCGTGCCCAGCTCGGTCACCAGCTCGCGGAAGCCCTTGGTGCTGAGCGAGGCGTCGCGGAGCAGGCCGATCTTGTGCTGGACGAGCGGATGGCAGACTTCGACGGCTTTCATGGCGGCCTGCAGGTATGGGGGCCTGGAAAGTCTGCAGCAAACGCGTCGATGCGGAAAGGCGAAGCCGGCGCTGCGCCGGCTCCACCCGGTGCGCGGCTCAGAACGCCATGCGCATCACCAGCTGGTAGCTGGGCCCGGCTTCCTCGGTCTCGAGCTCGTACTCGTCGTAGTCGCGGTCGAGCTGGTCCTTGAGGGTGTTGAACTTGTCGAAGAACTCGTCCTTCCTCGCGTTGAGCAGGTTGTTGGCCGACAGCCGCACCGAGAAGTTCCGGCCGAAGCGCTTCTCGACGAAGGCGTCCAGTTCCCCGCCGTACCGGATGATGGCTTCCTCGCCGAGGAACCGGGCGTAGGCGTCGCCCTGCTTGCGGTAGGTCAGGCCGAAGCTGGCGGCCAGGGCCGGCAGGTCCTGGATGAAGCCGATGTTGAAGGTGCTCTTGGCCTGGTCGTTGAAGCGCCGCCGGCCCATGAAGTCATCGACCCGGGAGTCGACCCATGAGTAGTTCAGGAACACGCCGGTGTCGTCCATGCCGAACGCGGACAGCGGGGTGGAGAGGTCGAACTCGAAGCCGTAGACCTTGCCGTCGCCGACATTGGCCGAGGTGAACAACCAGCTCTCGGCCTCGAACGGGTTGGCGGCGATGGCTTCGGCCTCGCTGGCGTAGTCGCCGTCGTCGACCATGTCGGCGATGTCGTCCTCGTAGTCCTCGACCGCCGCCTCGCTGGGCGCGCCGGTGTTGACCAGCTCGATCAGGTTCTTGACGTCGCGGTAGAAGAAGTTCAGGCCCACCACGCCGCGCCGGCCCAGGCGGTGCTCGAAGCCCAGGTCGATGCCATTGGCGGTCTCCGGCTCCAGTTCCGGGTTGCCGATGTAGTCGTTGTCGCCGAACTCGCCGTCCAGCAGGGCCGGGATCAGCTCGTTGAAGTTCGGGCGCTTGACCGTCTTGGCCAGCGACAGGCTGATGCGGTCGGCATCGGTCACGTCCCAGCGCAGGTTCACCGAGGGCAGCAACTGGTCGTAGTCCTTGTCGATGCGGCCCTCGCTTTCCCCGTCTTCGATGTACTTCACCTGGCCCCGGGTGGTCTCGTAGCGCAGGCCGGCTTCCCAGGCGAAGACCTCGCCGCGGCCGCTGAGCATGACGTACGGGTCCACGCGCTTCTCCTCGATCACCGAGGCCACGCTGCCGTCCAGGGCGTAGTCGGCCGGGAAGGCCGGCGCGGCCTGGCCTTCCTCGTCGGCCTCCCATTCGTAGCTGGTGACCAGGCTTTCGCGCTTCTTGTTGCGCACGTCGATGCCGAACTGCAGCTCGGCCCGGCCGAGCGGACGGGTATGCGCCAGGGTGAAGCCGGTCTCGCTGTCCTTGGCGTCGATGGCCTCGGCCTCGTAGACGGTCTCGTCCCACTCGGCGCCGTCGATGCTCCAGGTCTCGTCCCAGCCGGCCGCATCGCCGACGTAGACGTGCTCGCCCTCGGTGGTGCCTTCGTAATCCTCGAAACGGGCGTGGTCCAGGCTCAGCCGGGTGGTGCCGCCAGCCATGTCGAAGCGGTAGTCCAGGCCGATGCCGTAGTTCTTCTGGTCGTAGGGATTCAGGCCCGGCACCCGCTTGTTCTCGACCTCGTCGTCGTCCACTTCCTCCTCGAACGACACCTCGGTCACGTCGCGGTTGGTCTTGACGTAGAAGGCGTCGACGCCGAAGCGGCCGGTCTCGCCGACCTCGGCGGTGTAGCTCAGGTTGGCCGAGTAGTCGCGGCCGTCCTTGACCTCGGTCTGGTCCTCCCAGCTGACCTTCTCCTCCATCGTGTCGTCGGTGAAGCGGTCGGAGCGCTTGAACTTGGAGCGGTAGCGGTCCTGGACGTTGACCCCGGCCAGCAGCCGCCCGCCGAGCGCCTCGAACGAGGTCACCGCGCCGAAGGTCGGGTTCACCTCGCCGTCGTCCCAGCGGTTGGCGCCGATCCGCACGTAGCTGCCGTCGAACACGTAGGCGTCGCGCAGGACGATGTTGATCGCGCCGGCCATCGCGTCGCCGCTGCGGTTGGCGCTGGCGCTGCGCTTGATCTCGATGTGGTCGACCATCTCCGCCGGGATGCGGTCGACGTAGAACGAGCGGTCGTCGCCGGCGCCGGGCACCTTCTTGCCGTTGATCAGCACCTGGGTGTAGCCGCCGCCCAGGCCGCGCAGCTGGGCGCCGTCGTACTCCATGATGTCGCTGCCGACGAAGCCCACGCCGGGCACCCGCTTGAGCATGTCGCCGACGGTGTTGGGCTCGAAACGCTGGAAATACTCCAGGTCGTACACCAGGGTCGGTTCGATATCCCCGGAGCGGTTGCGGTAGGCGATATCGGCCTGTACGACGACTGCATCGAGCTGCTTCGGCTCGCCGGCCGCCGAGGGCGCCGGCCCGGGCGCGGCGAGCACGATGCATGGGAGCAGCGGCAGGCTGCAGGCGAGGGCGCGGGAAATGCAGGTGGCCAGCGGGGTACGCGTCATCGGTTCCGTTCCGGAAGGGAGGCTGGAAAACGGACGGAACTGTCGCCGCGGCAGATGGCAGCGTTGTGACACGTGATGGATCGACGACCAGGCGATTGCCGACGCGTGGCTGTCACAATCGCTTCATAGGATGCCTCGCGTCACGAACCTGCCGGGGAGTCCCATGAAACTGCATCCGTTCTTCGCACTGCTGGCGCTGCTTGTGCTGGCGGCATGCCAACCCGATGCGCCCTCGTCCGGGGCGGCCGACCGCGAGCCCGACCAGTACGACGGGGACGACATCCTGCTGCGCGACCACCAGGTACCGCATGTGGTGGTGAAGGAAGCCTTCCTGACCCCGCCCACGCCGGAGGACAACATCGATTCGCCGGCCAGCTGGATCCAGGACGGCAAGCGGATGCTGGTCGCCAGCGCCAAGGCCACCGACCGGCTGGTGGTCTACGACGGCGACAACGGCCGGCGCCTGCGTACCGTCGGTGGTCCGGGCACGGGCCCGGGCCAGCTGCGCAGGCCCAACGGCGTGGCCACGATCGACGACCGCTACCTGTTCGTGGTCGAGCGCGACAACCGCCGGGTGCAGATGTTCTCCCTGCCGGACTTCGTTCCCCTGCTGAGCTTCGGCCAGGACGGGCTGCAGCAGCCCTACGGCCTATGGGTGCGCCACCGCGGCCAGGGCTACGAGGTACTGGTCAGCGACGCCTACATGGCCGGCGAGGACGCGCAGGGCGACGACATCGTGCCGCCGCTGGACCAGCTGGACCGGCGCTTCCGCCGCTACGAGGTGGTCCAGGCCGCGGACGGCTGGAGCGCGCGCGCCGCCGGGACCTTCGGCGACACCAGCGCCGCCGGCGCGATCCGGGTGCCGGAGTCGCTGTTCGGCGACGAAGCCCACGACCGCCTGCTGGTGGCCGAGGAGGACGTGCCCACCGGCACCCGCCTGCGCGAGTACGACCTGCAGGGTCGCTACCGCGGCCGCGACGTAGGCGCCAGCCAGTACCGGGCCCAGGCCGAGGGTATCGCCCTGCTGCGCTGTGCGGATGGCAGCGGCTGGTGGGTGGGCAGCGACCAGTTCGCCGACCGCACCGTGTTCCACCTGTTCGACCGCCGCAGCCTGGCGCACGTGGGCTCATTCGCGGGCGAGGTCACCGGCCTGACCGATGGCATCTGGCTGGACGAGCGCGGCGATGCGCGCTTCCCGCAGGGCGTGCTGTACGCCTCGCACCTGGACCAGGCCGTGGCCGCGTTCGACTGGCGCGATATCGCCGCGGCGCTCTCGCTGCCGGAGTGCCCGCGATGAGTCCGGCGGGCCGGCATGCATCGGCGGGTCTGCTGGCGCTGCTTCTGGCCGCGTGCCTGGCGCCGGTGGCCGTGGCAGGCGGGCCAGCGGTCCGCCATCCGCTGCACGTGGACCAGCCGGCAAAAGCGCCGGAGGAAGTGCTGCTGGCGGTGGAGATCCCCGCCGGCAGCGCGACCAAGTACGAGATCAACGACGAGGGCCTGGTCGAGGTCGACCGCTTCCTGTCGATGCCGGTGGCCTATCCGGCCAACTACGGCTCGATCCCGCGCAGCCTGGCCGGCGACGGCGATCCGCTGGACGCATTGGTGCTGACCCGCCAGCCGTTGCATCCGGGCACGCTGGTGCGGTTCCGCCCGGTGGCGGTGCTGCGCATGCGTGATCGCGGCGAGGAGGACGCCAAGATCGTCGGCGTGCCGGTGGACGCGGTGGATCCCGCTTTCGCGCCGATCCGCGACCTGGGCGACCTCGCACCGATGGAGCGAGAGCGGATCGAGGCCTTCTTCCGCGTCTACAAGCAGCTGCCCGCAGGCGCCGACACGGTGGAGCTTGCCGGATGGGGCGATGCCGGCGAGGCCCGTGCCACCGTCGCCGCAGCGCTGGCGCGCTACCTGGCGAAGTAGCCGGGTAGCCCGTCGACCCGGCCGGCGTCGCCGGCCGGGAAGCGTGGCTCAGGCCGCCGAGGCCTGCTCGCGGCGCGGGCCCTCGCGCAGGGCACGGCCGACCAGGGACACCAGCAGGTCCACCTCCTCGCTGTCCATGGCGAAGTGCGGGGTGAAGCGCAGCGAGTTGGCGCCGCCGTGGATCACGTTCAGGCCGTGCCTGCGCAGCCACTCCTCGGTGGAGCCGGCGCCGTAGCACTTGTACTCGTCCGACAGCTCGCAGGAGAACAGCAGGCCGGTGCCCTGCACGTTGGTGATCGCCCCGCCCAGCTCCTGCTGCAGGCGGCGCAGCTTCTCCAGCGCCTCGGCGCCGCGCGCGCGGATGTTCTCGCGCAGGGCCGGGGTGATGCTGTCCAGCACCGCGCAGGCCACGTCCAGGGCGCGCGGATTGGTGGTCATGGTGTTGCCGTAGATGCCCTTGCGGTACAGCGCGGCGGCGCGCTCGTTGACCGCCAGCACCGACAGCGGGAACTGGCCGGCGTTGAGTGCCTTGGAATAGGTCTCCATGTCCGGCGCCGGCAGGTCCTCGAAGCCCGGGTAGTCGACGATGGACAGCACGCCATGGGTGCGCAGGCCGGCCTGGATGGAGTCCACCAGCAGCAGGCTGCCATGCTCCCTGGTCAGGCGGCGGGCGGCGGCGTAGAAGGCCGGCGGCAGCGAGCGCCCCGGGTCGCCTTCGCCCATCACCGGCTCCAGCAGCACGGCCTCGATGAACCAGCCCTTGGCTTCGGCGTCGGCGAAGGCCTGCTCCAGCGCGGCCACGTCGTAGGGCGGCACGGCGATCACCGAGTCCTCGCCGCGGAAGCTGGCCAGGTACTGCTGGTAGGTTTTGCGGGTGGAGTCGGAGTAGATCGCCGGGCGTTCGGTGCGGCCGTGGAAGCTGCCCTTGACCACCACGCGCTTGATGGCGCGGCCGGCATGGCGCGCGCCCGGCTCGGTCATCTCGCGCGCATTCACGTCGGCGATGCGGGTGCCCAGGCTGACGGCTTCCGAACCGGAGTTGAGGCACATGAAGGCGGCGTAGGGGCAGCCGTTGCGCAGGCCGATGGCCTGGCGGATGCGGCGCTCGAAGCGCAGCTGCGACAGGCTGGGGGTCATGATGTTGGCCATCACCTGCGGACGGTCCAGGGCCTCCTGCACCGTGGCCGGGGCGTGGCCCAGGCCGAGCATGCCGTAGCCGCCGGTGTCGTACAGCACCGCGCCCTTGAGGGTGACGATCCACGGGCCGCGCGCGGCCAGGGCCACGTACGGGTTGACCGAGTCGTCGGCGTAGAAGTTGACGTAACCGGCCTGCAGGGTGCGCAGCTGCGCCTCCTCGTCCAGGTCCAGCAGGTCGGCAAACTCGCCGCGCAGGCGTGCGTATTCGTCCGCGGCGGCGTTGATGGCGGCGCCCAGGTCCGGGTGGCTGGCGGCCAGGCGCTCCACCGTGGCGTCGTCCAGGCCCGTGGTCAGGCGCTGGCCGGCGTGGGCGCGGAGCGGGGCGAGTGGAGCAAGAACGGACATGGACAACCTCCCGGGATTTCAGGCGGGCCCGGTCGTGGCCGGGCCGTCGATGGATGGACAACGCCGGCCGGACCATGCGCCGGACGGCCTTGTCGGGATGGTAGCCGGCCGGGATCGTCGTTCGGCAGTGATGAACTGTGCGGAAACACCGTATATTTCGTCGGAACGACGAAGGAGCCTGGGCAGAATGAAGGTCACCCCCTCGGACGAGCGCCTGATCGCCCTGCTGCGCGAGGACCCCCGCGCCTCCACCGCGCAGATCGCCCGGCGGCTGGGCCTGTCGCGGACCACGGTGCAGAGCCGGATCGACCGGCTCGAGCGGCAGGGCGTGATCCGCGGCTACACCGTGCGCCTGCACGAGGGCTACGACCAGGACCGGATCCGCGCCCACATCATGATCACCGTGCTGCCGAAGAAGATGGCCACGGTGGTGCGGGCGCTGGCGGAGATGCCGGAAGTGCGCGCGCTGCATTCGGTCAGCGGGCCGTTCGACCTGGTGGCGCTGGGGGTGGCCTCCGACGTGGGCGCCATGGACGAGCTGACCGACCGCATCGGCGCGGTGGACGGGGTGGAGCGCACTTCCTCGGCCATCATCCTGTCCACCAAGTTCGAGCGCTGAGCGGCCGCGCGCGGCGCGGGCGGGGCGCTCCACTACAATGGGCGGCTCCCCAGCCGTGGCCGCCGCCTTGAAGAAGTCCGACTTCCACTACGACCTGCCCGAGGAGCTGATCGCCCAGGCGCCGCTGCCGGAGCGTTCGGCCAGCCGCCTGCTGGTGGTGCCGCCGGCGCCGGGCGCGTTCGAGGACCGCCACGTGCGCGATCTGCCCGGGCTGCTGCGGCCGGGCGACCTGCTGGTGTTCAACGACACCCGGGTGATCCCCGCGCGGCTGTTCGGGCAGAAGGAAAGCGGCGGCCGGGTCGAGATCCTGATCGAGCGCCTGCTGCCCGGCGACGAGGCGCGCGCGCAGATGCGCGCCAGCAAGTCGCCCAGGGCCGGTGCGCGCATCCTGCTGGACGCCGGCGGCCACGCCGAGGTGCTGGGCCGCGACGGCGAGTTCTTCCTGCTGCGCTTCCACGTGGACGGCGGGCTGGAGCCGTGGCTGCTCAGGGCCGGGCGACTGCCGCTGCCGCCGTACATCCGCCGCGAGCCGGGCCAGGACGACGCCGAGCGCTACCAGACCGTGTTCGCGCGCAAGGTCGGCGCGGTGGCCGCGCCCACCGCCGGCCTGCATTTCGACGAGCCGCTGCTGCAGGCCCTGCGCGAGCGCGGCGTGGAGTTCGGCCACGTCACCCTGCACGTGGGCGCGGGCACCTTCCAGCCGGTGCGGGTGGAGGACGTGCGCGAGCATCGCATGCACAGCGAGTGGCTCAACGTGGGCGCCGAGCTGGTGGCCCAGGTGCAGCGCACGCGCGCGGCCGGAGGCAGGGTGGTCGCGGTGGGCACCACGGTGGTGCGCGCGCTGGAGACGGCCATGCGCGACGGCAGCCTGCAGCCCTTCGCCGGGGAGACGCGGATCTTCATCTTCCCCGGCTACCGCATCCGCAGCGTGGACGCGATGGTGACCAACTTCCACCTGCCGGAAAGCACGCTGCTGATGCTGGTGTCGGCCTTCGCCGGCCGCGAACGCATCCTGGAGGCCTACCGCCACGCGGTGGCGCGGCGCTACCGCTTCTTCTCCTACGGCGACGCCATGCTGTTGTGGGGGCAGGACGCGGCGCCGTAGCCCCCGGCGCGGCCGCCCGGCCCCCGCTGCGGCGGCCGCGGCGGCGATCGGCGACAATAGCCGGCCCACGATTCCCCGCCATTCCATGTCCCGACTGCAGTTCCAGCTCCTGGCCACCGATGGCGCGGCCCGCCGCGGCCGCCTGACCTTCCCGCGCGGCACGGTGGAGACGCCGGCGTTCATGCCGGTGGGCACCTACGGCTCGGTCAAGGGCGTACTGCCGGACCAGGTGCGCGCGCTGGGCGCGCAGATCATCCTCGGCAACACCTTCCACCTGTACCTGCGCCCGGGCCTGGACGTGATCGCCGACCACGGCGGCCTGCACGGCTTCGCCCGCTGGGACGGGCCGATCCTGACCGACTCCGGCGGCTTCCAGGTGTTCTCGCTGGCGCACCGGCGCAAGATCACCGAGCAGGGCGTGACCTTCGCCGCCCCCACCGACGGCTCGAAGGTGTTCCTGGGGCCCGAGGAGAGCATGCGCATCCAGAAGGTGCTGGGCTCGGACATCGTCATGATCTTCGACGAGTGCACCCCGTACCCGGCCACGGAGGATGTGGCGCGGCGCTCGATGGAGCTGAGCCTGCGCTGGGCGCGGCGCTCGCGCCAGGCGCACGACGGGCTGGGCAACGACGCGGCGCTGTTCGGCATTGTCCAGGGCAGCGTGTACCCGGACCTGCGCAGCCGCTCGCTGGACGGGCTGATGGAGATAGGCTTCGACGGCTACGCCATCGGCGGCCTGGCGGTGGGCGAGCCGGAGGAGGAGCGCAACGCCACCCTCGAGCACCTGCACCCGCGCCTGCCGGCCGACCGCCCGCGCTACCTGATGGGCGTGGGCCGGCCGGAGGACCTGGTCGAGGGCGTGGCCCGCGGCGTGGACATGTTCGACTGCGTGATGCCCACCCGCAACGCGCGCAACGGCCACTACTTCACCTCCTTCGGCACGGTGCGCATCCGCAACGCCCGCTACGAGCGCGACCTGGACCCGATCGAGCCGGGCTGCGGCTGCGTGGCCTGCAGCGGCGGCTACAGCCGCGCCTACCTGCGCCATCTGGACCGCTGCAACGAGATGCTGGGGCCGATCCTGGGCACCCTGCACAACCTCTGGTATTACCAGAAGCTGATGGCCGACATGCGTGCGGCCATCGCCGAGGGGCGCTTCGCCGAGTTCCGCCGCCAGTTCTACGCGGCCCGCGCCGGGGGCTGAGCCGGCGGCGGCCGGTCCCGGGCGCATCCCGGCCGGTGGTATCGGCTGGGGGCGGAGGCCGGGCCGGCGCCCCGGCGGCGCCCTTGCAATGGGCTGCGGCGGCCCTATGGCATAATCCCCGGCTATTTCGAACGAAGCAGGAACATCCCAATGAGCGTTCTCGCCACCCTCGGCACGCCCGTCATCCTCGCCAACGCGGCCGCCGCGCCGCAGGGCGGCGGTTTCGGCATGCTGCTGTTCCCGATCATCCTGATCGCGATCATGTACTTCCTGATGATCCGCCCGCAGATCAAGCGGCAGAAGGAGCATCAGGCCATGCTGGGCAAGCTCTCCCGCGGCGACGAGGTCCTGACCAACGGTGGCCTGGCCGGCGTGGTCACCGACATCGGCGACAACTTCGTCACCCTGGAAGTGGCCGACAACGTGCGCATCCGCGTGCAGAAGGGCGCCATCGCCAACGTCCTGCCGAAGGGCACCCTGAAGTCCGCCTGACCTTCCCATCCCACCGCTGAGCGTGGTCCCGCGCGGGCGGGGCCGCGCGGGGGCCCGCAATGCTCGAATTTCCCCGCTGGAAGTACTTCGTCATCCTGCTGGTGCTGGTGGCGAGCGCGCTGTACGCGCTGCCCAACGTCTACCAGAGCGACTACGCCGTGCAGATCACGGCCAGCCGCGGCGCCGAGCTGGACGAGGCGCTGCGCGCCCGCGTCGAGGCGCAGCTGAAGGAGGCCGGGGTCGCCGCCAAGTCCATCGCGGTCGAGGACGGCAACCTGATGGTGCGCCTGGACGACGCCGACGCGCAGACCGCCGCTGCCGACGCCCTGCGCTCCGGCCTGGGCGAGAACTACACCGTCGCCCTGAACCTGGCCTCCAACGTGCCGGACTGGCTCGACCGCATCGGCGCCCGGCCGATGGTGCTGGGCCTGGACCTGCAGGGCGGCGTGCACTTCGTGCTGCAGGTGGACCAGAGGGCCGCGCTGGAGAAGCGGGTGGACGCCTATGTGGAGGACGTGCGCGTCACCCTGCGCGACAACCGCATCCGCTACACCGCCGTGGACCGCCGCCCCGACCACTCGATCGCGGTGAGCCTGGGCTCGGGCGCCGATCCGGCCGCGGCCCGCGACGTGCTGGCCCGCGCCATGCCCACCCTGTCGGTGGACACCCGGGGCGGCGCCCTGGTGGTGCGCATCCCCGAGTCCGAGCTGGCCCAGATCGCCGGATCGGCCATCGAGCAGAACATCACCACCCTGCGCAACCGCGTGAACGAGCTGGGCGTGGCCGAGCCGATCATCCAGCGGCAGGGCGACGACCGCATCGTGGTGCAGCTGCCCGGCGTGCAGGACACCGCCGAGGCCAAGCGCATGATCGGCGCCACCGCCACCCTGGAGTACCGCGCGGTGGTGGAGGGCAACGCCTACGACGCCGTGGCCACCGGCCGCGTTCCGCCCGAGGCGCGGGTGTACTACCGCCGCGACGGCTCGCCGGTGCTGCTGAGCAAGCGCGTGATCGTCACCGGCGACCAGATGGTGGCCGCGCAGAGCACGGTGGACCAGAACGGCCTGCCGGCGGTGAGCGTCACCCTGAACAACGTCGGCGGCGAGCGCATGTTCAACTTCACCAGCGCCAACGTCGGCAAGCCGATGGCGGTGGTCTACACCGAGCGCATCCCGCAGGTGAAGGAGGTGGACGGCCGGGAGGTGCGCAGCTTCCGCGTGCGCGAGGAGGTCATCTCTGTGGCCACCATCAACGGCGTGTTCGGCAAGAACTTCCAGACCACCGGCTTGGACAAGGCCGAGGCCGACGACTTGGCCAAGCTGCTGCGCGCCGGCTCGCTGGCCGCGCCGATGGACTTCGTCGAGGAGAAGATCGTCGGTCCCAGCCTGGGCAAGGAGAACGTGCAGCGCGGCGTGACCGCGGTGCTGTACGCGTTCCTGTTCACCCTGGTGTTCTTCGCCGTCTACTACCGCATGTTCGGCGTGCTGACCGGCCTGGCGCTGGTGTTCAACCTGCTGATCGTGGTGGCGGTGATGTCGCTGTTCGGCGCCACCATGACCCTGCCGGGCTTCGCCGGCCTGGCCCTGTCGATCGGCCTGTCGGTGGACGCCAACGTGCTGATCAACGAGCGCATCCGCGAGGAACTGCGCGCCGGCGTGCCGCCCAAGGCCGCCATCGCCGCCGGCTACGAGAAGGCCTCCGGCACCATCTTCGACGCCAACCTCACCGGCATCCTCGCCGGCCTGGCGCTGTATGCCTTCGGTACCGGTCCGCTCAAGGGCTTCGCCCTGACCATGATGATCGGCATCCTCGCCTCGATGTTCACCGCGATCACCGTGTCGCGTGCCCTGGCGGTGCTGCTGTACGCCCGCCGCAAGAAGCTCAAGTCCCTGGCCGTCTGAGGGAGGACCGGAAACCATGAAGATCTTCCCGCTGACCCTGATTCCGCACGAGCCGCGCATCGACTTCATGAAGATGCGCTGGGTGGCCATGGCTGTCGCCGCGCTGATGTTCCTCGCGGCGCTGGCCGGCATCGCCGGCAAGGGCTTCAACTACGCGCTGGACTTCACCGGCGGCACCGTGGTCGAGATGCGCTTCGAGCGGCCGGCCGTGGTGGACCAGGTGCGCGCACGCCTGGAGGCGGCCGGCTACGCTGGCGCCCAGGTGCAGAACTTCGGCTCGGGCACCGACCTGCTGGTGCGCCTGCAGCCGCGCGACGGCGAGACCAGCACGGACGCCAACAACCGCACCGCCCAGGAGGTGCTGGCGGCGGTGTCCTCCCCGGACAACCGCGCCACCCTGCTGCGCACCGAGTTCGTCGGCCCGCAGGTGGGCCGCGAGCTGGCGATGAACGGTCTGTACGCGGCCATCTTCGTCGTGGTCGGCTTCCTGATCTACATTGGCTTCCGCTTCGAATGGAAGTTCGCGGTGGTGGCCACGGTGACCACGCTGTTCGACGTGCTGGTCACGGCCGGCTACTTCGCCTGGGCCGGCCTGGACTTCGACCTGACCGTGCTGGCCGGCCTGCTGTCGGTGATGGGCTTCTCCATCAACGACACCATCGTGGTGTTCGACCGCGTGCGCGAGAACTTCCGCAGCCTGCGCGCGGAGCCGCTGGAGGTGTTCAACCGCTCCATCAACCAGACCCTGTCGCGCACCATCATCACCTCGCTGGTGTTCTTCCTGTCGGTGCTGGCGCTGTACCTGTACGGCGGCGGCTCGCTGGAGGGCCTGGCGCTGACCCAGATGATCGGCTGCGTGGTCGGCACGCTGTCCTCGATCTTCCTGGCCTGTCCGATGCTGACCGTGGGCGCGCTGAAGGTCACCAAGCAGGACCTGCTGCCCAAGGCCAAGGACGAGACCGCGCTGGCCCGCCGCCCCTGACGGCGGCGCCCGCCACGGTCCCATGGGAGCCGCCCGCCCGGGCGGCTTCTTTTTTCACGGGCAGGTTCCGGGCATGCACGCGTTCCGGGACGGGGCATCCGGCCGGCCCGGCCCGCCGCGTCGCCGCCGGCGCGGCCTGCGGGAGCGGTGCGGCCATCCGTGGGAGCCGCGTACGCCGCGACCCGGCCGGCGCATCCGGGGGCGGGCGTTCCACCGCCACGCCGGGGCGGCGCCGCCGGGCGGGCAAAAAAGGCCGCCCGCAGGCGGCCCTTCTTCCGGGTGGCGGCACGCTCAATCGAACGCGGCCGCGTACCCCGTGTTGACGATCAGCTTCTGCAGCTCGTCGGCCACCTTCACGTTGCCGGCGATGATCTGGCGCGAATCCGGGCCGCGCTCGTCCATGCGCGGGGTGGCGGCGCCGCGGAAGTCGCAGATGCGGCCGCCGGCCTCGCGCACCAGCAGCACGCCGGCGGCGATGTCCCAGGCCTTCACCCCGGCCTCGAAATAGGCGTCCAGGCGGCCGCAGGCCACGTAGGCCAGGTCCAGCGCGGCCGAGCCGGTGCGGCGCACGTCCTCGGCGTGGGCCAGCAGCGCGTCCACGCATTTCAGCTGCGCGCCGGCGCGGGCGCGCTCGCGCGGCGGGAAGCCGGTGCCGACCACCGCGCCGCCCAGGTCCTTGCGGTCGGACACGCGGATGCGGCGGTCGTTGAGCACCGCCCCGGCGCCGCGGCTGGCGGCGAACAGCTCGTTGCGCAGCGGATCGAAGATCACCGCGTCGGTGGGCTCGCCGTTGTCCACCAGGGCGATGGACACGCAGTAGTGGGGGAAGCCGCGCAGGTAGTTGCTGGTGCCGTCCAGCGGGTCGATCACCCACTGCAGGCGCTTCTGGCGGCCCGGCTGGTGGCCGCCTTCCTCGCCCAGCACCCCGTAGTCGGGGTAGGCGCGGCGCAGTTCCTTCACGATGACCTGTTCGGCCTCGGCATCCACCTCGCTCGCGTAGTCCATGCGCTGCTTCTGGACCACGTTCAGCGCATCCAGGCGGTTGATGTTGCGCAGCAGGACGTTGCCGCCGAGGCGGGCGGCCTTGACCATGACGTTGACGACGGGCTTCAGCAAGGCGAAGGCTCCCGGTAGGGCTACGGAAGGAACGGCGAAGGAAAAGAGCAGGGCCGGCGCGAGGCCGGTCGCACAGTTTACCATCTGCGGCATGTCCAGTTCCTCCCCCGCGCCGGCAGCCCCGGCTGACAACCTCCGCATCGTCCTGGTCGGCACGCAGCACCCCGGCAACATCGGCGCCGCGGCCCGCGCCATGAAGACCATGGGCCTGTCCCGCCTGGTCCTGGTGGCCCCCGAGATCCTGCCCAACGACGAGGCCTACCGCCGCGCCGCCGGCGCCGACGACCTGATCCGGGCTGCCCCCGTGCACGCCACCCTGGCCGAGGCGGTGGCCGACTGCCGCCTGGTGCTGGGCTGCACCGCGCGCAGCCGCAAGGTCCAGCTCGAGCAGCTGGAGCCGGACGCGGCCGCGGCGCGGGCGCTGCAGCGGGCGGGCGAGGGGCCGGTGGCGTTGGTGTTCGGGCGCGAGCGCACCGGCCTGACCAACGAGGAGCTGCAGCTGTGCCACGCCTCGGTGCACATCCCCTCCGACCCGGCGTTCAGCTCTCTCAACCTGGCCGCGGCGGTGCAGGTGCTGGCCTACGAGCTGCGCCTGGCCCTGCTCGCGGCCGCTCCGGCCGGGGCGCCGGCACCGCCGCCGCGGCCGGACGACATGCCCGCCGCGCACGCCGAGCTGGAGGGCTTCTTCGCCCAGCTGGCCGACACCCTGCAGGCCATCGACTTCCACAAGGGGCGGGCGCCGGACTCGGCCATGCGCAAGCTGCGCCGGCTGTTCCTGCGCGCCGACCTGACCGTGAACGAGGTGCGCCTGCTGCGGGGGATCCTGGCCGACGCCCAGCGCATGGCGCGCCTGGCCGGCATGCCCGGCACTTCCGGCACGCCGGGCGGACAATCCCGGCTATCGGACTGAGCGCCTTTCCGCTAGGCTTCCTCGCCATGAAGGGGGAGGCCGCACCGCGCATGCTGCGACGCTGGCTCCAGGCCATGGCCTGGGCGGTGCTGCTCGTCCTGCTGCCGCCGGCGGCTCGGGCGGTGGACGACCGCCACGTGCTGGTGCTGGGCCGCATCAGTGACGACCCGGCCGCCCACTACGACCAGCTCAAGGCCCTGCTGGACTACGTGGTCCCGCGCATGCGCGAGGTGGGCATCACCGAGGGGCGGGTGCTGATGGCGCGCGACGCCCAGCAGATGGCCAGCTACCTGCGCCGCGGGCGCGTGGACTGGGTCACCGAGACCACCAGCACCGCGGTGCAGCTGCAGCAGCGCGCTGGTGCGCGCCTGCTCCTGCTCACCGAGCGCAGCGGGGTCAGCCGCTACCACACGGTGTTCTTCACCCGCCGCGACAGCCCGGTGCGGCGCATCGAGGACCTGCGCGGCCGCACCGTGGCCATGCAGAGCACCGCCTCCACCAGCGCCTACATGGTGCCCATGACCACGCTGCTGGAGGCCGGCCTGGAGCCGGAGATCCTGCTGGGGCCGGACGAGCGGCCTTCGCCGGGCCGGGTCGGCTACCTGTTCGCGCGCTCGGAGCTGAACATCTCCGTCTGGGTACAGAAGGGCCTGGTGGACGCCGGCGTCTTCAGCAACCTGGACTGGGAGGATCCCCAGCGCACGCCGCCGGCGCTGCGCGCCGACCTGCGCATCATCCACCAGACGCCGGAATACCCGCGCGCGCTGGAGCTGGTGCGCGCCGACCTGCGGCCGGAGGTCGAGAACCGGCTGCGCGAGGTGCTGCTGCAGGCGGCCGACGATCCCGAGGCCAGGGAGGCCCTGCGGCTGTTCTTCGGTACTTCCCGCTTCCTGCCGGTGGACGCTCGGCTGGAGCAGGCGCTGGACGGGCTGCGCGCCGGCGTCGCCCGGGTGCGCGCGGAGGTGGAATGAAGCTCCGCTTGGGGTTGCAGGCGCGTTTCCTCCTCGCCATGGCCCTGGTGCTGCTGGTCGTGCTGGTGCTGCTGGGGCTGCTGTTGCGCCAGCAGCAGCTGGTCCAGCGCGAGTCGCAGACCATCAGCGGCGCCGTGATCCACTCCATGGTGGACGAGTACCTGCACTCGCACGGGCGCGCACTGGCCAGCTCCCTGGCCGACAACCTGGCCAATCCCCTCTACTACTCCGATCTGGACGCCATCGGCGAGCTGCTGCGCGATCAGATGCGCGACGAGCTGGTGGACTACCTGCTGGTGTTCGACGCCCAGGGCCGGCTGGTCCACGACGGCTCCACCGAGATCACCGGCTTCGGCCGGCAGATGCCCGACCCGCTGGCCCGGCGCGCGGTGGACGCACGCGAGCCGGTCAGCCAGGCCACGCCCGAGGTGCTGGAGATCTCGGTGCCGATCCGGGTGGGCAGCAAGCGCATCGGCGGGGTCCGTGTCGGCCTGTCGCTGGCCACGGCCAACCGCTACGAACAGCGCAGCGCCGAGCGCCTGCACGAGCAGATCGAGGAGCTGTCCCGGCGCCAGCGCGGCTGGCTGTGGCTGCTGCTGGCCCTGCTGCTGGGCGTGGTGGTGGTGACCGCCGGCTGGGTGCAGCGCACCCTGGTCTGGCCGATCCGGCAGCTGGCCGCCTCCGCCCGCCGGATCGAGGCCGGCGACTACAGCGTCCGCCAGCACGGTGGCAAGCGCAACGACGAGCTGGGCGACCTGCAGCGGGCCTTCGACCGCATGAGCGAGGCGGTGGCGCGCCACGACCGCGAGGTGCGGCGCATGGCCTACACCGACGCGCTGACCGGCCTGAGCAACCGGCTGGCCTTCCGCGACGCGCTGGAGCACCGCCTGTCGCTGCTGCGCGGCACCGGCCGGCAGCTGGCGTTGCTGTTCGCCGACATCGACGACTTCAAGCGGGTCAACGACACCCTCGGCCACGAGGCCGGCGACGAGGTGCTGCTGCAGTGCGCCACCCGGATCCGCGAAGCGGTGCGGCGCCACGGCGGCGAGGATGCGCTGCTGTCGCGCTTCGGCGGCGACGAGTTCGTGGTCGTGGTCCAAGAGGGCGACGTGCGCACGGTCGCCACCCGCCTGGCCGAGGCCATGGTGGGCGAGCTGCGCCGCCCGCTGGAGGTGCAGCAGCGGCAGCTGGTGCTGGGCATCTCCATCGGCATCACCCTGTTCCCGGAGGACGCCTCCAGCGCCACCGCGCTGATGAAGAACGGCGACATCGCCATGTACCAGGCCAAGATGGCCGGCAAGAACGGCTACCGCTTCTACAGCCGGGCCATGGACCACGCGGTCGAGCGCCGCGTGCACATGGAGCAGGAGCTGCGCGGGGCCTGGGAACGCGGCGAGCTGAGCGTGGTCTACCAGCCGGTGTGCCGCACCACCGACGGCAAGGTGGTCGGCGCCGAGGCCCTACTGCGCTGGCAGCACCCGATGCTGGGCACCATCGCCCCGTCGGTGTTCATCGACGTGGCCGAGCAGAGCGGGCTGATCGAGAGCCTGGGCCCGCGCGTGCTGCACGCCGCCTGCGCCGAGGCCATGCGCTGGATGGAGCTGGGCGGGGAGAAGCTGTTCGTCTCGGTGAACATCTCGCCGCGCCAGCTGCGCCGCGGCGACCTGCCGGACATCGTCGCCGACTGCCTGCGCGAGACCGGCCTGCCGGCCTCCTGCCTGCACCTGGAGCTGACCGAGACGGCGGTGCTCACCGACGAGCTGCAGGCCGCCGCGCTGCTGGCACGCCTGCACAGCACCGGCGTGAAGGTCTGGCTGGACGACTTCGGCACCGGCTTCTCCGGCCTGAGCCACCTGCGCCGGGTGCCGGTGGACGGGGTGAAGATCGACCGCAGCTTCGTGGCCGACCTGCAGCGCGACCCGGACGACCTGGCCCTGACCACCGCCATCATCGCCATGGCCCACTCGCTGGGCATCACCGTGGTGGCCGAGGGCGTGGAGAAGGAGGCGCAGTACAACCTGCTGGCCGAGCGCGGCTGCGACCTGGTCCAGGGGTACTGGCTCAGCCACCCGGTCAGCGCCGCCGAGTTCACCCACCTGCTGGCGCGGCGGACCCGCTGAGGCCGGGCCTCAGCCCAGGCAGCGCAGCCAGGAGGCGACCAGCGCGGTCAGCTGCCCGGACACCAGGGCCATGCCCGCCAGGGCGGCGGCCGAGGCCAGCCACAGCGCCAGCAGCAGCACGCCGTCGCGCTCCATCAGCGCCAGGGCGTAGAGCAGGATCAGGGCGGCGAACAGGTAGTTGGTCAGCGGGATCGGCAGGGCCAGCAGCACGCCCAGCAGCACCAGCAGCAGGCCGGTGAACACGCGCGCGGCGCGGCTGTCGGTCAGCACCTGCAGGCGCGGGCGGATCAGGTGCTCCAGCCGCCCCAGCCACGGCCGGATGCGGTCGCAGAAGCGGACCATGGTGGCGCGGCGCGGGCCGCGCCGGCCGATGAAGTCCGGCAGCCAGGGCTGGCGCAGCCCGGCCAGCAGCTGCAGGCCGATCAGGATCACCAGCGGCCCGCCCACCGCGCCGCCCACGCCCGGGATGGGGATGAAGCCGGGCAGGATCGACACGAACAGGAACATGCCGAAGGCGCTGTGGCGCAACCCGGCCAGCAGCTCGCGCAGGCTCAGGACCTGACCGGGGTCGCCGGCGGAGAAGGCGTCCAGCAGCCGGACCACGCCGTTGCCGGCGGGACGGGGCTGCTCATGCGGCCGCGCCATCTTCGCCCGGCTCCAGCCGCCGCAGCAGCAGCTTGTCGATGCGCGCGCCATCCAGGTCCACGACCTCGATGCGCCAGCCGGCCCAGTCGAAGTATTCGCCCACCAGGGGGATGCGGCCGAAGTGGGCGATGCACAGTCCGGCCAGGGTGTGGTAATCGGCGTCGCCCATGTCCGGCAGCGGCGCGCCCTCCATCAGCTCGCGCAGGTCGTCGGTCGGCAGGGCGCCGTCCACCAGCAGCGAGCCGTCGTCGCGGGCCACCACCAGGGCGTCCCCGTCGTTGTTCTCCACCGCCTGCAGGCGGCCGACGATGGCGCCCATCAGGTCGCTGACGGTGACCAGGCCCTGGATGTCGCCGTACTCGTCCACCACCAGGGCCATGGACTGCTGCTCCTCGCGGAAGATTTCCAGCAGCTTGGTGGCGTGGGTGGAGTCGGACACGAACAGCGGCGGGCGCACGTGCTCCAGCAGCGACTGCTCGGTCAGCGGCCGGCCCGGGTCGCGCAGCAGGGACTTGATCTCGAGGATGCCGACCACGTCCTGGTCGCCGCCCCGGTAGACCGGGTAGCGCGAATACTGGTGCTCGCGCATGGTCTCCAGGTTCTCCTCCAGCGGCGCGTTCACGTCCAGCCAGGCGATGCGGTTGCGCGGGGTCATCATGCTGTCGGCGGTGCGGTCGCCGAGGCGGATGACGCGGTTGACCATGTCGCGCTCGTGGGCGTCGATCACGCCCTGCTCGTGGCCCTCGGCCACCAGCATGCGGATCTCCTCCTCGCTGACGGTGCTGACCTGGTCCTTGCCCAGGCCCAGCATGCGCAGCACCAGGCGTGTGCTCTGCGACAGCAGCCACACGAACGGGAAGGCGGCCCTGGCCAGCACGCCCATGGGCAGGGCGACGAAGCCGGAGATCTTCTCCGGGGCGGTGATCGCCAGGCGCTTGGGCACCAGTTCGCCGAAGATCAGCGTCACGTAGGTGATCAGGGCCACCGCCAGGGCCTTGCCGACCACCGCCGCCCAGGGCTGCGGCTGGCCGAACAGGGTGAAGTCGGCCGCCAGGGCGGGGAAGGCGGACTGCAGGTGCCCGGCGATGGCCAGGCCGATGGCCTCGCCGCCGAACAGGCCGGTGAGGATGCCGATCAGGGTGATCCCGATCTGCACCGTGGACAGGAAGTTCTCTGGCTTCTGCGCCAGCGCCAGGGCGCGGCCGGCGCGCTTGCTGGCCCTGGCCATCTGCTTGAGCCGGCTCTTGCGCGAGGTCATCACCGACATCTCCGACATCGCGAAGAAGCCGTTGAGCAGGATCAGCGCAAGGACGATGAGCGCCTCAGCCACGCCGGATCACCCCGCGGCGTGGGAGGGAAGGAGGCAGGCCGCAGGGGCGGCGCCGGGAGGGAGGATTGGGGTCGTCGTCCATAGGGTGCGCCCCGGGGGCGCAGGGCGATCTTACCAGAACCACCGGGCGGCCCGGGGGCGGGCCCAGTACCCGGGGCGGGGGGACGCCTGTCATAATTTGCCGATTCCCCCGCCCTGACCAGCAGGACCCCGCACATGTTCTCACTGCAGACCATCTTCGGTTCAGGCAAGCAGTTCTTCGTCCTGCTGGACGAGGCGGCCGAGGCGGCCTACGACAGCGCCCGGGCCCTGCACGAGATGATGAAGGCCGCCGACCGGCAGCCCGCGCTGGACGCCTTCAAGCTGGCCCGCCAGCGCGAGCGCGTGGCCTCGGAGAAGATCAGCCAGGCCCTGGTGGAGAGCTTCATCACCCCGCTGGAGCGCGAGGACATCGAGGCGCTCGGCTCGGCGCTGTACAAGATCCCCAAGCAGGTCGAGAAGTTCGCCGACCGTTATTCGCTGGCCACCCAGCACCTGGCGCACATCGACTTCGCCCCGCGCGCGGCCATGCTGGAGCAGGCCGCCGGCGTGGTGGTGGAGATGGTCCACCAGCTGCGCCACATGAACCTGGACAAGATGACCGCGCTCAACGAGAAGCTGCGCGCGATCGAGAACGAGGCCGACCGGCTGATGCTGGAGCTGTACCGCGACATCTACTCCGGCCGGCTGGACTACCTGCAGATGTTCCTGCTCAAGGAGTTCTTCGAGATCCTGGAGAAGGCCATCGACCGCTGCCGCGAGGCCGGCGTGGTCGCCTACCAGATCGTGCTGAAGAACTCGTGATGTCCGGCGCCGGGCTTTTCGCGCGCGCGGTCGCCGCCACGGCGGGCGCCGATACGCAGGGAGTGATGTCATGCTGACGCTCGTGCTGGTGGTGATCCTGGCCGCGCTGGTCTTCGAGTTCATCAACGGCTTCCACGACACCGCCAATTCCATCGCCACGGTGGTGGCGACCAAGGTGCTGAGTCCGGGACACGCGGTGATGCTCGCCGCGGGCATGAACCTGATCGGCGCCCTGGCCGGCACCGCGGTGGCCAAGACCATTGCCACCGGCCTGATCGACGTCAACGTCGTCGAGGTGACCTCGCAGGTGATCCTGTGCGCGCTGCTGGGCGGCATCTGCTGGAACCTGATCACCTGGTGGTTCGGCTTGCCGTCCTCGTCCTCGCACGCCCTGATCGGCGGCCTGTGCGGCGCGGCCCTGGCGGCCGCGCACAACGACTGGAGTGCGCTGATCTGGTCGCAGGCCGGCGAGCACTGGACCAAGAACCAGGGCCTGCTGTGGAAGGTGTTCCTGCCGATGATCACCTCGCCGCTGGCCGGCTTCGTGCTGGGCGTGGCGACGATGCTGCTGCTGTGGGCAATCATCGCCGGCATGGCCCGCGCCGGCGGGCTGCTGCGCCGGCTGGCGCGGCCGCGCTGGGTCAACGCCTTCTTCGGCAAGGCGCAGATCCTGTCGGCGGCGTTCATGGGCTTCGCCCATGGCCACAACGACGCGCAGAAGACCATGGGCATCATCGCCCTGACCCTGTTCGCGGCCGAGTCGGCCGGCACCCTGGACGCGCTGCCGTCCTGGCTGTGGTTCATGCACCCGGACAACAACGCCGGCGAGGACATCGCCACCTGGATCGTGCTGACCTGCGCACTGGTGATGGCCGCCGGCACCGCCTCCGGCGGCTGGCGCATCATCAAGACGCTGGGCCACAAGATGGTGAAGCTGCACCCGATCAACGGCTTCGCCGCCGAGACCAGCTCGGCCACCATCCTGACCCTGGCCGCGCACTTCGGCATGCCGGTGTCCACCACCCACAGCATTTCGACCGCGATCATGGGCGTGGGCTTCGCCAAGAACCCGCGGGCGCTGAAGTTCGGCGTGGTCGAGCGCATCGTCTGGGCCTGGATCCTGACCATCCCGGCCGCCGGCAGCCTGGCCTACCTGTCGCTGCGGGCGATGGAGGCGCTGGGCTGGGCCTGACCGTGCGGGGCGGGCGCCGCCCCGGGGCGCCTGCCTAGAGCATGTCCCCGTCGGCCGACAGTTCCCGCTCCATGCGGTCGCCCAGGCCGCCGATCTCCAGCACCAGCCGCTCCAGCTCGGCCGGGGTGAGGCACTCGTAGGGACGGTTCTCGCACAGCTGCAGGTAGGGTTCCCCGTCCAGGTCGGCCACCGCCAGGTACCCGGTGCGGCTGTGCCAGTTGAAGGCCAGGGCGCGCAGCGGGTCCACGCCCGCGGCCGGGCCCACCGGGGTGCTCACCCGCAGCAGCGGGCGGCCGTCCTCGCCCTCCAGCTCGCCGACGAAGATGGACTGGTGGCGGGTGCCGCCCTGCAGCGACAGCTCCACGCAGGTCACGTACGGCTCCTGCAGGGTCAGCCGGAATCCGGCTGCGGCCAGGTGGCCGCGGACGTGCTCGAAGCTGCGCATGGCGGGGCTCCTCGGACGGGGCTCGGGGCTATGCTAGCGGCAGATGCCCGCCCGGTCCGCCAACGCCGCCGAACGCCTGCTGGCCGTGGTCCGCGCCATCCCGCGCGGGCAGGTGGCCGGCTATGGCGAGGTCGCCCGCCGCGCCGGCCTGCCCGGGCGCGCACGTCTGGCGGCGCGGGTGCTGGCCGGCAACACCGATCCGGACCTGCCCTGGCACCGGGTGGTGCGCGCGGACGGGCGCATCGCCTTCCCGGAAGGCTCGCCGGGCTGGCACGAGCAGTGCCGCCGCCTGCGCGCCGAGGGCCTGGTGGTGGAGCGCGGCCGGGTGCGGCGTCCGGCCGCGCCGCGGGACCTGGACGCGGTGCTGTGGGCCCCCCCCGATCCGTAGGCGACCGGCGGCCGGTATGATGGGCGTCCACATTCACGGATGCCGCGGATGCTCTCGCGACTGCCTTCCGCCACCCGCGGGCTGCTGGTGGCCAACGTGGCCCTGTTCCTGCTGCAGCTGCTTCTGGGACCGGCCACCTTCGACCCCTTCATGCTGTGGCCGCCCAGCGCCCTGGGCTTCGACCCGTTCACCCCGGCGCAGAACTTCCAGCCCTGGCAGCTGCTGACCTACGGCTTCCTGCATGGCGGCTTCGGCCACCTGTTGTTCAACATGCTGGCCCTGTACATGTTCGGCGCGCCGCTGGAGCTGACCTGGGGCAGCCGCCGCTTCCTGGCCTACTACCTGATCTGCGTGGCCGGCGCCGGCCTGTGCCAGCTGGCGGTGGGCTGGTGGATGGTCCGCCAGGGCGGCCCGGCCTATCCGACCCTGGGCGCCTCCGGCGGCGTGTTCGGCCTGCTGCTGGCTTACGGCATGCTGTTCCCCAACCAGCGGGTCATGCTGCTGTTCCCGCCGATCCCGATGCGGGCGCGGACCTTCGTCATCGTGTTCGGCCTGATCACCCTGCTGCTGGGCTTCACCGGCCTGCAGCCGGGCGTGGCCCATTTCGCTCACTTGGGCGGGATGCTGTTCGGCTGGCTGGTGATCCGCTACTGGCGCGGGCAGCCGCCGTTCGGCGGCGGCCGCCGGCGCGGCGGGCCGCCCTACCTGCGCCGGGTGAAGTAGGCCGGCCGGCGGCTCAGCGCCAGACCCGGACCTGCCCGGCCTCCGGCATCCGCATCGGCTGGCCGGGCTGGCAGCCCCAGGCCGTGGCGAAGGCCGGCAGGTTGGCCAGCGGCACGTTGCTGCGCAGCGGGCCGGGGGCGTGGATGTCCGCGGCCAGGCGCCCGGCGGCCACGTTTCCGCCCACCTGCTGCGCCCACAGCCGCGACCAGGCGCGGAAGAAGGCCTGGTGCTCCGCCTGGTCGGCCTGGGGATGCGCGGCCGACCAGGCCTGCCAGGCCAGCTCCAGGCCCGCCAGGTCGGCCAGGGTCTCGTCCTTGACCCGCCCGCCGTCGACCTTGGCGCCCGGCACGCCGGGGGAGTCGTGGGCGGCCAGCTGCGCGGCCAGGCGCTCGCCCAGCCGCGCCCAGGCGGCGCGTTCGGCCGGCGTCCACCAGTCGCGCAGCGCGCCGCCGGCATCCACCCGGGCGCCGCGCCCGTCCACCGCGCGGGTCAGCTGGTTGCCGACCAGGGCGGCGAAGGCGCCGTACACGGTGGCCGGATCGGCGGGGTCGAACACTGGCGGCTGCAACACCGCGGCGGTGACGATCAGGCGGTTCTGGGCCAGGTCGTAGGCCAGGGCCGGCTGCTGCGGCAGCATGTCCCAGCGGCGCTCGGCGTTGCCCTTGCCGATCCGGCGCATCTCCTCGCGATGGCGCCAGGTGGAGGCGATGAGCATGTTGCCGCCGAAGCTGCCGCGGCCCATCGGCTGCATCGTGTAGTCCAGGTCGCGGCGCGGGGTGCCGACCTCGATCTCCAGGGCCTGCAGCTTGGCGCGGGCCTCGGCCCGGGCCTCCGGGCCGAGCCAGGCGGCGTGCTCCAGCGCGGCCAGCTGCGCCTGGTGCACCTGCGCGGCGGTGCGCAGGGCCAGCGCCCGCGCCTCGGCGGACATGTGGCGGGCGGCGTACTCGCGGCCCAGCATCGGGCCGGCGGCGGTGTTGATCGCCTCCAGCACCTGCAGCCAGCGCGGCGGCGGCTCCGGCTGCCCGGCCAGGACCTGGCCGCGGAAGGCGAAGCTGGCTTCGCGGAAGCTGCGCGACAGGTACGGGGCCATGGCATCGCCCACGCGCCAGCGCAGGTAGGCCTTCCATGGCTCGGGGCGGACCCGCTGGACCATGGCGTCCAGCTCGGCGAACAGGGCCGGGTCCGGCAGCGAGACCAGGTCGTTCTCCACCCCCTGGGCCCCGAGGAAGGCGCCCAGCTGCAGGTTGCGGTAGCGCCGGGCCAGCTCGGCCACCGGCACCGGGGCGTAGGTGCGGAACGGGTCGGTCAGGTCGGCCGCCGGCTGCGCCTTGCGGGCGATGGCCGTCTCGATCTCCAGGACCGCGTCCACGTCGGCGTCCAGCCGTGCCGGCGGGGTGCCGGTCAGGGCCAGGATCTGGCGGACGTAGCCGCGGTAGCGCCCGCGCAGGGCGCGGGTGTCGGCGTCGTCGCGGGTGTAGAAGGCCGGGTCGGGCAGCCCCGTGCCGCCCTGCAGGAAGTAGCCGATGTGCCGGTCCAGCGCCCGCAGGTCCACGTCCGGGGCGAAGTTGAAGGCCACCGGGATGCCGACCTGGTGCAGGGCGGCGATGGCCGCCGGCACGTCCCTGGAGCGGCGGATGGCGTCGATGCGCGACAGCAGCGGCGCGATGGGACGGGAACCGTCGGCCTCCACAGCGGCCTCGTCCAGGCCGCTGGCCCAGAAGTCGCCCAGCAGCTTCTGCACCTCGTTGCGCGGTGCGCGCATGGCCTCCTCCAGCAGCTCCCGCTGCTGCTGCAGGGCGCGCTCGGCCAGCCCGGCCAGGGCGCTGGCGGCCGCGTCGGGCGCCGACGCCGGGTGGGCCTGCAGCCAGTCGGCATTGGCCTGGGCGTAGAAGTCGGTGCACTGTGCCGGCACGGCGGGCGCGCGGCCGGCGCGCTTGCGCTGCGCTCCGGCATCGGGGCTGGCGGCGGCGACGGCCAGGCCGAGGCCCAGGGCGAGGGCAAGCGGGCGGATCCTGGTCGTCATCGGCGGCACCGGTGCCCGGGAGGTGGGCGGAGTGTAGCAACCGCCCCGCACGGCCCCGTCCACGCCGGCGCGGCCCGGAAAAAGCAAGGCCCGGACGGAGCCGGGCCTCGCGCGGGTGTCGCGGCGGCGGTGCCGCTTACCAGATCACCACCTGGTCCTCGCCGGTGCGGACCATGGGCTGGCCCGGCTTGCACTGGAAGGCGGCGGCGAAGGCCGGCAGGTTCGACGGGGCGCCGATGGCGCGGAACTGCGCCGGGGCGTGCTCGTCGGTGGCGATGCGGTTCTTCAGCTCCTCCGGAGTGAAGTTGCGGCGCCACACCGTGGCCCAGTTGAGGAAGAAGCGCTGGTCGCGGGTCAGGCCGTCGGTCATCGGGTCCGGCGTGCCCTCGGTGGCCTTCTTCATCGCGTCGTAGGCCGTGGCCAGGCCGCCCAGGTCGGCGATGTTCTCGCCCAGGGTGTGGCGGCCGTTGACCTTCAGGCCGTCGGCGGTGGTGTAGCCGTCGAACTGCGCGATCAGCTTGCCGGTGCGGGCCTTGAAGCCGGCGGCGTCCTCGTCGGTCCACCAGTTCTCGAACTTGCCGGTCGGCCCGAAGCGGCTGCCCTGGTCGTCGTAGCCGTGGGTCATCTCGTGGCCGATCACCGCGCCGATGCCGCCGTAGTTCATCTCGTCGGTGGCCTCCGGATCGAAGAACGGCGGCTGCAGGATGGCGGCCGGGAACACGATCTCGTTGCGCAGCGGGCTGTAGTAGGCGTTGACCGTCTGCGGCGACATGCCCCACTCGTCGCGGTCCACCGGCTGGCCGATCTTGGCGATGTTCCAGCGGTAGTTGAACTCGCGCGCGGCCAGCACGTTGGCCAGGTAGCTGTCGCGGCCGGTCTGCAGGCCGGTCCAGTCACGCCACTTGTCCGGGTAGCCGATCTTGGCGGTGAAGCCGGCCTGCTTGGCCAGGGCCTTGGCCTTGGTCTCCTCGCTCATCCACTCCAGGTTCTCGATGCGCGCCTTCAGCGCATCGCCCAGGTTGGCGACCAGGGCCTCCATCTTGGCCTTGGACTCCGGCGGGAAGGCCACCTGCACGTACAGCTGGCCCAGCGCCTCGCCGGCCAGCATGTTGATCGTGCCCAGCACGCGCTTCCAGCGCGGGCGCATCTCCTTCTGGCCACGCAGGGTCTTGGAGTAGAAGTTGAAGTTCTCCTCGACGAAGGCGTCGCTCAGGAACGGCGAGGCGCCGTCCACGGTGTGGAAGCGCAGGTAGGCGCGCCACACGGCCGGGTCGGTGTCGGCCAGCGCCTTGTCCACCTCGCGGTGGAAGTCGGGGATGGCCAGGGAGAACTTCTCCGGCACGGCCACGCCCTGCGACTCGAAGAAGCGCGACCACGGGAAGTTCGGGGTCAGCCTGTCGGCCTCGGCCACCTCGACGAGGTTGTAGAACAGCGACACGTCGCGCGAGAGCTCCTCGCGGGACTTGGAGACCTTGGCCAGGCGCGTCTCGAAGGCCATCACGTCGGCCGCCTGCCTGGCCGCCTCGTCGGCCGGCACGCCCGACAGCTCCAGCACCTTGGCGATGTGGGCCACGTAGGCCTCGCGGATGGCCTGCTTGTCGGCGTCGAAGTAGTACTTGCTGTCCGGCAGGCCCAGGCCGCCCTGGGAGGCGTAGGCGATGTTGATCTCCGGATTCTGGAAGTCCGGCTCGGCGGCGAAGTCGATCAGGAAGCCGCCGCCCTTGGCCGCGGTGGTGCGCAGGTACTCGGCGATGGCGGCACCGTCGGCCAGCGCGTCGATCGCGGCCAGCTCGGCGGCCAGCGGCTCGATGCCCTGGGCATTGATCCCGGCCTCGTCCATGCCGGTGGCCCAGATGTCGCCGACGATCTTCTTCACGCCGGTGGCGGCGGTGTCGGCGGCAGCCTGCTCGGCCAGCTGGTGCTGCACGGCGGTGGAGCGCTCGTCCAGCATCTCGAACGCGCCCCAGCTGGTGCGGTCGCCGGGGATCGGGTTGGCGGCCAGCCACTTGCCGTTGGCGTAGGCGCCGAAGTCGGTGCAGGCGTCGATGCCCGGGTCCAGGTCGTCGATGCTGAAGCGGTTGACCGGCGGGAGTTTGCTCTCGTCCAGGGTCAGGGCCGCCGGCTCGGCGGCGGTGGTGGCCGCGTCCTGCTTGGAGCAGGCGGCCAGGGCCGCGGCGATGGCCAGCGGCATCAGCAGGATCTGGGGTTTGCGGATGTTCACTTGCGGGTCCTCCGGCCCGGGGTGCGGGCATGGTCAGGCACCCCGGTCGGGGCGCATCGGGCGACTGTACGCCCGCGTCCGGGCAGGCCGGCACTGCCGGAGGTCATGCATGCACAATGGGCGGCAGGTCCTGGGGAGGGAGCGCGATGCTGGTCGAATTCCACGGCGCGGCGGGCGAGGTCACCGGTTCCATGCACCTGGTCGAGGCGGCCGGCCGGCGCCTGCTGCTGGACTGCGGGCTGCTGCAGGGCCGGCGCGAGCTGGAGGCGCGCAACGCAGGGGCCTTCCCGTTCGACCCGGCCGGCGTGGACGGGCTGGTCCTCAGCCACGCCCACATCGACCACGTGGGGCGGGTGCCGCTGCTGGTCAAGCGCGGCTTCCGCGGCCCCATCTGGCTGCAGCGGGCCACGGCCGACCTACTGCCGGTGATGCTGCTGGACGCGGCCTCGCTGGCCGAGGCCGATGCCGAGCGCGCCAACCGCCGGCGCGAGGACGACGAGCCGCCGCAGGCGCCGCTGTTCACCCGCGAGGACGTGGCCCGGGTGTTGCCGCTGCTGCGGCCGCTGGACTACGGCGCACGCACGCCGATCCTGCCTGGGGTGGAGCTGGCCCTGCGCGACGCCGGGCACATCCTCGGCTCGTCCATCGTCGAGCTGTGGGCCGACGGCCGCAAGCTGGTGTTCTCCGGCGACCTGGGGCCGAAGGGCACGCCGATCCTGCGCGATCCGGAAGCCGTCGCCGAGGCCGATCTGGTGCTGATGGAGTCCACCTACGGCGACCGCCGCCACCGCGACCGCGCCGCCACCGTGCGCGAGCTCGGCGCGGTGTTCGCCCAGGCCTGGGCGGAGGGCGGCAGCGTGCTGATCCCGGCCTTCGCCGTGGGCCGCAGCCAGGAGCTGCTGTACTGGTTCGCGCGCTACTGGGACGAGTGGGGGCTGGCGCGCTGGCGCATCTTCCTGGACAGCCCGATGGCCGGAAGGGTGGTGGAGGTGTACGAGCGCCACCAGGAACTGTTCGACGAGCAGGCGCGGGCGGTGTGGCGGCGCCGGCCCTCGCCGTTCCGCCTGCCCAACCTGCGCCTGACCGACAGCAGTGACGAGTCGCGCGCGATCAACGTGCTGCACAACGGCGTGATCGTGATCGCCGGTTCGGGCATGGCCAACGGCGGCCGCATCCTGCACCACCTCCGCCACCGCATCGAGCGCGACGACACCCACGTGGTGATCGTCGGCTACCAGGCCGAAGGCACACTGGGGCGCAAGCTGGTGGAACGGGTGCCGTGGGTGCGCATCCACGGCCAGGAGTACCGGGTGCGGGCGCAGGTGCACACCATCGGCGGGCTGTCCGCGCACACCGACCAGGCGGGCCTGCTGGAGTGGTACGGGCAGTTCCGCGGCACGCCGCCGCTGGCCCTGGTCCACGGCGAGGATCCGGCCCGCGAGGCGCTGGCCGCCGAGCTCCGCCGCCGGCACGGCGTCCAGGCCACGCTGGCGCGGCCGGGGATGCGCTTGGCGGTATAGCCCGCTGCCCGCGGCCGGCGCTTGCGGTAACGTGCTGGCGTGGTACCCACGGCGGAGGACGGATGGCACGGTCCGGTTCACGAACGCAGGACGTGGTGCTGGTCGGCGGTGGCCACAACGGCCTGGTGTGCGCCTTCTACCTGGCGCGCGCCGGGCTGGAGGTGACCGTGCTCGAGCGCCGCCAGGTGGTCGGCGGCGCGGCGGTGACCGAGGAGTTCTTCCCGGGCTTCCGCAACTCGGTGGCCTCCTACACCGTCTCCCTGCTGCAGCGGAAGGTGATCGAGGACCTGGACCTGCACGGCCACGGCCTGCGCATCGTGCGGCGCCCGCGCGACAACTTCCTGCCGCTGCCGGACGGTGGCTACCTGCTCACCGGCGCGGGCAGGACCCGGGCGGAGGTGGCGAAGTTCTCGCGGCGCGACGCCGCGGCGCTGCCGCTGTACTCGGCGCGGCTGGAGGCGATCGCCGACGTGCTGCGCGCCCTGGCCCTGCAGCCGCCACCCAACGTCACCGACGGCGGCTGGTGGCAGGCCCTGCCGGAGCTGCTGCGCGCCGCCCGGCTGGGGCGCGGTCTGCACGCGCTGGAGCCGGCGCTGCGCCAGGACCTGCTGGACCTGTTCACCGTGTCGGCGGCCGAATACCTGGACCGGTGGTTCGAGAGCGCCCCGATCAAGGCCCTGTTCGGCTTCGACGGCGTAGTGGGCAACTACGCCAGCCCGTACCACCCCGGCACCGGCTACGTGCTGTTGCACCACGTGTTCGGCGAGGCCAACGGGGTCAAGGGCGCCTGGGGCCACGCCATCGGCGGCATGGGCGCGATCACCCGGGCCATGGCGCGCGCGGCGCAGGCCGCCGGCGTCACCGTGCTCATCGGGGCCGGTGTGCGCGAGGTGCTGGTGGAGGGCGGTCGCGTGGTGGGCGTGGCCACCGAGGACGGCCGTACGCTGCGTGCCCGCGCGGTGGTGGCCAACGTCAATCCCAAGCTGCTGTACGAGCAGCTGCTGCCGGCCGGGGCGGTGCCCGAGCCGGTGCGCGAGCGCATGCGCCACTGGCGCTGCGGCTCCGGCACCTTCCGCATGAACGTGGCGCTGTCGCGGCTGCCGGATTTCACCGCGCTGCCGGGCGCGGGCGAGCACCTCGCCGCCGGCATCATCCTGGCCCCCAGCCTGGACTACATGGACCGGGCCTGGCGGGACGCGCGGGAGCACGGCTGGTCGCGCGAGCCGATCGTGGAGATGCTGATCCCCTCGACCCTGGACGACTCGCTGGCGCCACCGGGCCGGCACGTGGCCAGCCTGTTCTGCCAGCACGTGGCCCCGCAGCTGCCCGATGGGCGCAGCTGGGACGACCACCGCGAGGAGGTGGCCGACCTGATGATCGCCACGGTGGACCGCTACGCGCCGGGCTTCGCGGCCTCGGTGCTGGGCCGGCAGGTGCTCTCGCCGCTGGACCTGGAGCGCGAGTTCGGCCTGGTCGGTGGCGACATCTTCCACGGCGCGCTGAGCCTGAACCAGCTGTTCTCGGCGCGGCCCATGCTGGGTCAGGCCGGCTACCGCGGCGCCATTCCGGGGCTGTACCTGTGCGGTTCCGGCACCCATCCCGGCGGCGGCGTCACCGGCGCGCCGGGGCACAACGCCGCGCGGGTGGTGATCGCCGACCTGCGTCGGGGCCGCCGCGGCGCCCGCACGCCCGCGTGAGGCGGAGGCGAAAGAACCGGCCCCGTGCGTGGCGGGGCCGGTCCGGGGTCATTGCACCAGGGTGACCCTTCGGCGGTTGTCGCCGGAGGAGCGGTCGATGAGCTTGTTGTACGGGTCGATGCCGGCCTCGTACGGCAGCTCGTCCACCACCAGCTCCAGCGTGGTCTCCGCCTGGGTGATGCGGTGCTTGGCCAGGTACAGGACCTTCTCGTCGGCCTCGCCGCCGCCCGGCGGGCGGGCGAACACGCCGATGTCCACCAGCACGTCCACCGGCTCCTGGGTCTCCTTGCCCTTGCCGTCGGTGGAGACCTTCTCCGCGTGCACCTGGAGCGTCACCACGTACTTGCCGTCCTCGCGCTTGCGCGCTTCGGCCCGCGTGGTGCGGTGGTTCCAGAACACGATCCGCTCGAACAGGTCGCGGATGAACGGATGGTGCCGGGGCTCGGTGCGTGCGTACAGCAGGTCGAGGAAGTCGCGTGTGGTCGGGTAGGGCGGGCCCTTGAACGCCCACTGCTGCAGGAACTCGGCCAGGATGGCGTTGAGACGCTCCTCGCCGATGGCGTCGCGCAGCGCGTAGAACACCACCGAACCCTTGCGGTAATGGATGTACTGCTGGTTCTCGTTCAGGGCCAGCGGCAGCTCCTGCACCCGCTCGGTGGCGCGGTTGGTCAGGTACTGGTCCAGCTCGTACTTGAGGAAGCGGCGCATCTGCCGCGGGCCGTACTCCCGCTCCATCACCATCAGCGCCGAGTACTGCGCCAGCGACTCGGCCAGCATGGTTGCACCCTGCACGTTGGCCGGGAGCACCTGGTGCGCCCACCACTGGTGCGCGGCCTCGTGCGCGGTGACGTAGAACACGTAGTCGATGTCGTCCTCGTCGCGGAGGTCGGCGATGAAGCCGATCGACTCCGAGTACGGGATGGTGCCGGCGAAGGCCTGGGCGAACGACTGGTAGCCCGGGAACTCCAGGATGCGGAACTGGCGGAACTGGTACGGCGAGAAGTTGCGGGTGAAGTAGTCCAGCGACTTCTTCGTCGCCTCGACCATCCGCGGCACGTTCCAGGCGTGGGCGGGGTGGTGGTAGACCTCGATGGCCACGTCGTTCCAGCGGTCGCGCACCACCTTCCAGTCGGCCGACAGCCACGAGAAGAACGGCAGCACGCGCGCCTCGGACCTGTAGTGGTAGTAGCGGCGGCCGTTCTCCTCCCAGGTGCGCTGCAGGTAGCCCGGCGCCAGCGCGATCTGCCCCGACGAGGTCGAGACCACGGTCTCGAACTCCACCCAGTCGGCGGCGGCATCCAGGACGTTCGCGTTGCGGCCGGCCGGGTCGTCGATCGGGTTCATCCGCGGCAGTTCCGGCAGGCCGTGCTTGCGGCGCTTGTTGCGGTCCTGCAGCTGCCGGCCTTCGTCGTAGCCGAACTGCGGCAGCACGGCGTGGTTGTTGAAGAACGAGCCGTTGTACACCACCCGGGTGCCGCCGCCGTCCACCGGGAATCCCTCCGGGCGCACGGACAGCTCGAAGGCGAAGTCCATGGACGCGCCGGGGGTCAGCGGCTCGGCCAGGCGGTAGATGGTATAGCCGTGCACCTCGTCGGCGCTGGCCAAGGTGTGCGGGCCGAACTCCAGCCGGCGTACCTGGTGGCGCGGATCCACCCGCACGTGCAGCTCGTCCACCGGCGCGCCGGTGCGGTTCTCCAGGCGGTAGCGGCCGCGGATTTCCAGCCGGCGCTCCTCCGGGAAGATGTCCACGTCCGCGCGGATCGAGGCGATGCGCGGCTGTGCCAGGTCCTTGTAGCGGCGGTACTTCTTCTCGTAGTCGGCCGCGCGTTCCTCGGCCAGGTCGCCCGGCACGTACTCGTTGAGCACGTTGGTGTTGTAGAAGATCCAGCCGCCCAGGCCGGCGAAGGCCAGCAGGGAGACGGCCAGCGTGGCCGCCGCCGGCGCACGCAGGCGGGCCCGGGCCTGGCGCAGGCGGTCGCGCCAGGCCAGCGAGGTGCCACGCGGCCAGAACAGCGCCGCCACCACCAGCAGGGCCAGTGCCAGCGCCGCCCAGTAAGCGTTCACGGTCAGGTACGGCGCCAGGAAGTGGCCGTAGCCGTTCATGTCCGAGTACGGCAGCGGCGTCGCCGAGGCGTAGGCATACAGGACGTGGTCGAAGTGCAGCATGGACCGGGCCGCGTCCGCGACCAGGTACACGATCATCAGCAGGTAGCCGACGAACTTGTTGCCGGTCACGACCTGCAGGAACAGGGCCAGCGCCGCCAGCAGCACGAACGGGATCGCCGCCAGGGCGATGCCCTTCAGGTACAGGTCCGGTTCGATGGCGGTGAAGCCATGGCCCAGCTGCCAGAGCACGGTGAACAGGGCGCCGGCCACGAACATGGCCAGCACCAGGCCCACCAGTGCGGTCATCTTCGAGGCCAGCGGCACCCAGTCGGGCAGGGCGATGGCGTCGGTGGCCTCGGCCACGCGGCCGGCGCGCTCGCGCCAGACCAGCTCGCCGGCGTAGAAGGTCACCACGACCACCAGGAACACGCCCATGGCGTTGTTGATGGCCTGCAGCATCTGCCGGGTCACCGGATAGACGTCGGTGCCGAACAGGCTGGAGCCGAACTGCAGCGCGGTGAAGATCACCAGCAGGCCCAGGACCAGCATCACCAGGAACGGTGCGCCCAGCAGCGCGGCGCGCAGGTCGAACAGGGCCAGGCGCAGGTACTGGGTCCAGCGCGCGGCGGAGCCCTCGCGCACCTGTACGGTGGGCAGGCGCAGCGTGGCGGCGGCCGCCGGGGCGGCGGCGGGGGCGGCCGCTCCGGCGTCGGCCTTGCGCCGGCGCAGCACCAGACCCTCGCGGTCGGTGCGGAACAGGCGGAAGGCCAGCACCAGCAGCAGCACCGCCATGCCCAGCCAGAGCAGGCGGTTGCCCAGCAGCAGGCCGCCCAGCTCCGGCAGCTGGCTGTTGTACTGGGCGGCGGACCAGTAACGGATGTGCTCGGAGAAGGCGTTGCCGCCGGACGGGTCGACCAGGGCGCCGATCCAGCGGCTGTCCAGGTCGGATACCAGCGAGCCGGACGCCGTCCACAGCACGAGGAAGGCGATCGCGCCGATGTAGGTGTGCAGCATCGAGCGCGTGGCCACCGCCAGCAGGAACTGCAGCGCCGACAGGAACAGCAGGTTGGGGACCACAAGCACCGCGAACGACCAGGCGAAGGCCGCCCAGGGCGTCGGTCCAAGCCGCTCCTGGTCCAGCCACGGCATCAGGCTGCCCAGCCACAGGCCGGCGGCGGCGGCCAGCATGATGGCCAGGCTGGCCAGGAAGCCGCCGCCGAAGCGGCCCAGCAGGTAGTCGCGCCTGCGCAGTGGCGTGGAGAAGAACAGCTCGCCGGTGCGCTGCTCGAAGTCACGCAGGGCGATGCCCGCCACGAAGATGGTGGACAGCAGCACGCTCAGCACGCTGAAGCCGCCCAGCAGCGCGATCACCACCGCGGGCGCGTTGCGCAGGATGTTGCCGACGCCGCCGCCGAAGCTGACGTTCTCCGAGGCCATCGCGGTGAAGCCGATCAGCCCGAACACCGCCAGCACGATCCAGAACACGCCGTTGCGCAGCAGCAGCCGGCCCTCGAAGGCAAGGATGTGGCGCAGCATGGCTCAGGCCGCCTTCGCAGGGGTGGAAGCCAGGGCCGCCCTGCGCAGCTCGCCGAAGTACACGTCCTCCAGGCTGGCCGGCACCGCGTCGAAGCCCTCGCCCGGGTTGGCGTCGGCCAGGACGTGGACCACCGGCTTGCCGGCGACCAGGCGGGTGGACAGCACGGCGTGCTCGTGGACCAGCCGGCCCAGCTCCTCCTTCTCCACGCGCTTGCGCCAGACGCGGCCCTCGAGCGAGCGGATCGCCTCGCGCGGCTCGCCGGCCAGGCGCACCTGGCCGGCGGCGATGATGGCCATCCGCGGACACAGGTCGGTCACGTCCTCGACGATGTGGGTGGACAGGATCACCACGGTGTTCTCGCCGATTTCGGCCAGCAGGTTGAGGAAGCGGTTGCGCTCCTCAGGGTCGAGGCCGGCGGTGGGCTCGTCCACGATGATCAGCGAGGGCTGGCCGATCAGCGCCTGGGCGATGCCGAAGCGCTGGCGCATGCCGCCGGAGAAGGTGCCGAGCTTGCGCTTGCGCACGTTCCACAGGTTGACCTGCTGCAGCAGCGCCTGCACCAGCTCGCGGCGCTCGCCGCGGGCGGTGATGCCCTTGAGCACCGCCAGGTGGTCGAGCATGGCCTCGGCCGAGACCTTCGGGTAGACACCGAAGTCCTGCGGCAGGTAGCCCAGGCGCTTGCGCGCCTGCTCCTTGTGGGCCAGCACGTCCAGGCCGTCGAGGGTGATGCTGCCGGAATCGGGATCCTGCAGCGTGGCGATGGTCCGCATCAGCGTGGACTTGCCGGCGCCGTTGGGGCCGAGCAGGCCGAACATGCCGCGCGGGATGTCGAGCGAAACGTCCTTGAGCGCCTGCACGCCGTTGGCGTAGGTCTTGGACAGCGAACGGATCTGGAGCATCCGTCATCCTCCTTGGAAGCCGGGAAAGGGTGGGGCGTACGTGTCGGCGGCACCATCGGCGGAAGGCGCGGCCGATGGTCCGGAAATTCCCAGGGTCAGGGCGCGCCGAACAGGCGGCCGATGGCCAGCGCCAGCGGGTAGGGCTCCGGGTCGTTGCGGTTGGTCAGCACGACCACGGTCAGCCGCTGCCGCGGCCAGCGCACGATCACGTTGCGGAAGCCGATGGTCTCGCCGCTGTGCCAGACGCTATCGCCGTTCAGGCGCCAGCCGAAGCCGTAGTGCGGCACGTCCGGCTCGTCCGTGGCGGTGGCCGGGGAGAACATCAGCGCCAGCGACTCCGGGCGCAGCAGGCGGTCGTCGTACAGCGCCGCGTCCCAGCGCGCCAGGTCGTCGAGGTTGGAGTAGATGCCGCCGTCGCCCAGCACCGCGCTGGTCGGGCTCTGGTCGGTGCGCACCCAGGCCCCGTCCACCAGGCTGTAGCCCCAGGCGCGGTGCGCGACCACGTCCACGCCCTCGCGGTGGGCGACGGTGCCGGCCATGCCCAGCGGCCGGAAGATGCGCCGGTGCAGGAAGGTGGCGAAGTCCAGCCCGGAGGCGCGTTCGACCACCAGCGCCAGCAGGGCGTAGCCGCTGTTGCTGTAGCGGTAGGCGGTGCCGGGCGGGAAGCAGGTGCGGTCCTGGCCTTCGAGCAGGCGCAGCACGTCGGCGTCGTGCACCTGCCGGTCCTGGCCCTCCGGCATCACGTCCTCGTAGTCCACCAGGCCGGAGGTGTGGCTGAGCAGGTGGCGCAGGGTCACCGCGTCGGCGGCCGGCGGCAGCGAGGGCAGCCAGCGCCTGACCGGATCGTCCAGGGACAGGCGGCCGTCCTCGGCCAGCAGCAGCACCGCGGCGGCGGTGAACTGCTTCGTCACCGAGGCCAGCCGGTAGTTGGTGTGCGGGCCGGCCGGGATGCCGGCCTCCAGGTCGGCCAGGCCCCAGCCGCGCCGCACCAGCGGCTGGCCGTCGCGCAGCACCAGCACCGAGGCGCCAGGCACCTGGCCCCGGTAATCGCGCATGAGCGCTTCCAGCCGTTCCATGGCGGTGTCCGGCGCGGGCGCGCCGGCGAGCATCAGCAGGGGCAGCAGTCGCAGCATCGGCAGCCTCCGGGCCGTCGTTGCCGGCAACTTAGCCCGGCGCGGCGGCCGCGGCGATGTGCCGGAAGATGGGGTCAGGCCGCGGCGGCCTGCTCGCGCAGCTGGCGCGCCCGCTCCGGGCCGAGGTAGGCCTGGATGCCGTGCCGCATCAGGTACAGCAGCGGGATCAGCGCGACCGCGCAGGCCATCTTGTACGCGTAGTTGAGCGTGCTCACCGCCAGGAACAGCGAGGTGGGCCACTTCTGCGGGCCGAGCACGAAGGCGATCCAGATCACCACGAAGCTGTCCACCAGCTGTGAGACCGCGGTCGAGCCGGTGGCGCGCAGCCATACGTGGCGCTCGCCGGTGGCGCGGCGGATGCGGTGGAACACCGACACGTCGATCAGCTGCCCGACCAGGAACGCGGTCAGCGAGCCGGCGATGGTCCACAGGCCCTGGCCGAACACCGCGGCGAACGCGGCCTGGTAGTCGGGCACACCCTGCGCCTGCGCGGCCTCGCGCCACCAGCCGGCCGGCGCCAGCTCGATGGCGGCGAAGGCGAACAGGAAGCCGTAGCCGATCAGGCCGGCGGCCAGCCAGGAGATGAAGCGCACGCCGCGGCGGCCGAAGAACTCGTTGATCGTGTCGGTCATGACGAACACGATCGGCCACAGCAGGGTGCCGGCGGTGAAGCTCAGCGAGCCGCTCTGGCCGAACAGGTTCCACTCCAGCGGTGCCAAGCCGAGGGTGTCCTCCAGGGCGAAGATCTTGACCCCGATGAACTCGGCCAGCGCCGCGTTGACGCAGAAGAACGCGGCCAGGGCGATGAACAGCCTGACCGCGCGGTCGTCCAGCGTGCGCGGGGCCGGCGCGCTCACCGGCGCTCACCCGCCCGGGTGAAGGGCATGCTGTCCGGCGCCACCGCGCCGCCGGAGATGATGAAGGCCATGGCCTGGTCCACGGTCCAGTCGGTGGGCGTGAGCTGCTCCACCGGCACCACCTCCAGGTAGCCCGAGGTCGGGTTGGGCGTGGTGGGCACGTACACCGCCGCCAGCTCGCGGCCGGTGCCTTCCTCGCGCAGCACCCGGGTGACCAGGCCGATGGACTTCATGTCCCGGTGCGGGAAGTCGATCAGGACCACGCGCTGGGTGCTGCCGGGCTTGGTCTGCAGGATGTCCAGCAGCTTGCGCGCGCTGGTGTAGATCACGTTGGCCAGCGGCACCCGCGCGATCAGCGCCTCCAGCCAGTGCAGCAGGCGCTGGCCGATCACCCGGCGCGCCAGCACGCCCACGCCCAGGATCACCAGCAGGGTGGCGAGCATGGCGATGGTGTTCTGCACCCACAGGGCGTTGATCCAGCCCAGCGCGTCCGGGAACGAACCGGCGATGCGCTGCGACACCGGCACCACCCACGGGCTGCTGATCCCGGACAGCAGCACGAACACGAACTTGATCACGACCCAGGTCAGCCAGATCGGCAGCAGGGTCAGCAGGCCGGTGAGGAACAGGCGTTGCAGCGAGGCGCGCTGCGGCGCGGCGGGGGCGGGCGACATGGGCTGGATTGTAGCCTTCCGCCTTGCTAGCTTGCCGGCCCGCGGGAAGGCCAAGGGAGGTCGGAATGGGGCGTCGCCTCGAGCGGCTGGCCGGCGGGCTGGCGCTGCTGGTGCTGGCCGCCGCCGGGCTGTACGCACTGGCGCGGGCGCTGGGGCCGGCGCCGGAGGAGCGCCGGGCGCTGGCCCTGCTGGAGGCCCCCGTGCCGCCGCCGCAGGGACGCGACGGTTTCGCCGCCCTCTACACCGGCCGCCACGACGTGCCCGAATCGCGCCAGGTGCCGCTGCTGGCCGAGGACCTGCGCCGCTACGCCGCGGCCGGTGCGGATGCCTCCGGGATGCCGCGCTGGCGCAGCGCCCTTGACGAGTGGCCGCTGCTGGAGGACGCGCGCGAGGGCGATCCGCCCTGGTGCGCGCCGCAGGCGGCGGACTGCCTGGAGCGGGTGCGCGCCCGCCCCGCCGCCTACGCGGACCTGCTGGAACGCAACACCGGCCTGCTCCGGCGGGCCGAGGCCCTGCGCGGCTACGACCACTTCCGCAACCCGTTCCCGCCGCGCCTGGACCTGCCGTTGCCCGGCTTCCAGGGCCTGGCCCGGCTGGCCACCCGCACCGCATGGCGCTTCGCCGCCGGCCAGGTGGACCTGGCCCTGGCCGACGCCTGCGCCGACCTGGCACTGGGGCGGCGGCTGCTTGAGGGGGGCGACTCCCTGGCCGGCAGTGTCATGGGCGGCACGCTGGTGGAGGGCAACGCCACCCTGCTGGCGCAGATGCTGGCCGAACTGCCGGCCGACCATCCGCTGCCGGCGGCCTGCGCGCGCGCCGTGGCCCTGCCGCTGGCGCTGGAGGAGGGCGTGTGCCGGGCGATGCTGGCTGAGGGACGGATGGTGCTCGGCACCCTGCGCGCGGCCACGGCCGAGCACGGCGGGGTGGGGAGCGGGCCGGCGGGATGGGCCGGGCGCCTGCTGTTCGACCCCGGGCTGACCGCCGCCCGGATCGCCCCGCGCTTTGCCTGGTACTGCGGCGCGCAGGCGCGCGCCAGGCTGGCCCGGGACCTGCCGCTGGACGGCCCGCCGCCGCCGCCGCGCCGACCGCTGCGCTGCCTGGCCAACCTGGTCGGCTGCCGGGCGGCGGACGTGGCCGTGCCGGCCCATGCCGGATACGCCCGGCGCCTGCAGGACGCCGCCGCCCAGCTGCGCGCCGTGGCCGCGCTGCTCTGGTTGCGGGGGCAGGGGACGGTGGAACCGGTCCTCCTCGAGCGCCTGCCGGCAGCCATGCGCAGCCCGGCGCGCCCGCTGCGCCTGGATCCACGGGCTGGCACACTCGGCACCGCCCGCTACTGGCAGCGGAGCCCGGAGGCGGCCGACAGCTGGACGGTGCCGCTGCCGGCCAGCCGGCTTCAGCCGGCCGCGCCCCGAGGGCGGCGGTCGGGCTTGCGCCGCACGTAGACCTGCTTGTGCACCCGGGCCACCACCTGGCCTTCGGCGTCCACCACGTCGTTCTCGAACCAGTGCAGGTACTTGTCGCCGCCGGCGGTGGCCTGGCGGATCTGCGCCAGCACCGCGTCGCCGATGCGGAACTCGGTGGACACGTGGCTGCGGCCCGGGCGCAGGAACTCGATCCGCCCCTCCCGGTCCCAGACGTAGTAATCCCGGCCCAGGCAGTGCATGAGCAGCAGCATCCAGAACGGGTCGGTCATGGCGAACAGGTTGCCGCCGAAGTGGGTGCCCACGTAGTTGCGGTTCCACGGGCGCAGGCGCAGCTCGACGCGCGCGTAGCGCCAATCCGGGGCGATCTCCGCCACGTGCACGCCGGAGAACAGGAACGGCGGCCACAGGTTCATGCCAAGGCGCAGGGTGGACGGCTTCATCGGGATGGTGCGGGGTGGGGCGGGGGACCGGTCAGGTTACCATACGCACTGGTACGGCTGCTTCCGGCCAGGCCGGGCCGGGGTCCGCTGGGCTAGACTGTCACCCTTTACCGGCCGGTGACGGCCGCCATACGGAAAACGACATCCGCCAATGAGCTGGCTCAGCAAACTGATGCCCTCCGGCATCCGCACCGAGGCCGCCGGTGGGCGCAAGCGCAGCATCCCCGAGGGCCTGTGGGAGAAGTGCGACCGCTGCGGCGCGGTGCTGTACCGCCCGGAGCTGGAGGAGAACCTGGAAGTCTGCCCGAAGTGCGCCTTCCACCGGCCGATCCGCGCCCGCGCGCGGCTGGCCGCCCTGTTCGACCCCGGCTCGACCCGGGAGATCGCGCCGAACCTGGCGCCGACCGACGTGCTGAAGTTCCGCGACCAGAAGCGCTACGCGGACCGCATCAAGGCCACCCAGAAGGCCACCGGCGAGTTCGATGCCCTGGTGGCGATGGAGGGGCAGCTCAAGGGCCGGCCGCTGGTGGCCAGCGCCTTCGACTTCGCCTACATGGGCGGCTCGATGGGCTCGGTGGTGGGCGAGAAGTTCGCCCTGGCCGCGGAGCGGGCGCTGGAGCTGCGCGCCCCGTTCGTCAACTTCTCGGCCAGCGGCGGCGCGCGCATGCAGGAGAGCCTGTTCTCGCTGATGCAGATGGCCAAGACCTCGGCGGCACTGGGCCGCCTGCGCGCGGCCGGCATCCCCTACATCTCGGTGCTGACCCACCCGACCACCGGCGGCGTCTCGGCCAGCCTGGCCATGCTCGGCGACATCAACATCGCCGAGCCGGGGGCGCAGATCGGCTTCGCCGGCCCCCGCGTGATCGAGCAGACCGTGCGCGAGAAGCTGCCCGAGGGCTTCCAGCGCTCGGAGTTCCTGCTCGAGCACGGGGCCATCGACCAGATCTGCGACCGCCGCGAGCTGCGCGACCGCCTGGCCACGCTGTTGGCCCTGCTGACCCGCCAGCCGCGTCCGCAGGAAGCCGCATGAGCGGGACACGGCGCTACTTCGGCACCGACGGCATCCGCGGCCGGGTCGGGCAGGGGCCGGTCTCGGCCGACTTCGTGCTGCGCCTGGGCAACGCCCTGGGCCGGGTCCTGGCACGCGGCCGCAGTGGCCGCCGCTCGGTGGTGATCGGCAAGGACACCCGCATCTCCGGCTACATGTTCGAGGCCGCGCTGGAGGCGGGCCTGGTGGCCGCCGGCGTGGACGTGCAGCTGCTGGGGCCGATGCCGACCCCGGCGGTGGCGTTCCTGACCCGCACCCTGGGCGCGGACGCCGGCATCGTCATCAGCGCCTCGCACAACCCGCACCACGACAACGGCATCAAGTTCTTCTCGGCCGAGGGCGAGAAGCTGGACGACGCCACCGAGCTGGCGATCGAGGCCGCGCTGGACGAGCCGTTCGCCACCGTCGAGTCCGAGAACCTGGGCAAGGCCACCCGCGCGCGCGACGCGGTCGGCCGCTACATCGAGTTCTGCAAGGCCTCGGTGCCGCGCGGCTTCGACCTGCGCGGGATGAAGCTGGTGGTGGACTGCGCGCACGGCGCCACCTACCACATCGCTCCGCTGCTGTTCCGCGAGCTGGGCGCGCACGTGGTGGCCATCGGCAACGCCCCCGACGGGCTGAACATCAACGACGGCGTCGGCTCCATGCACGTGGAGAACCTGGCCGCGCACGTGCGCCAGGCCGGCGCGGACCTGGGCATCGCCTTCGACGGCGACGGCGACCGCGTACTGATGGCCGACGACCGCGGCCAGGTGGTGGACGGCGACGGCCTGCTGTACGTGCTGGCCCGCGACTGGCAGGCCAGCGGCCGCCTGCACGGCCCGGTGGTCGGCACGGTGATGACCAACTACGGGCTGGAGCGCGCCCTGGCCGAGGCCGGCATCGCCTTCCAGCGGGCCAAGGTCGGTGACCGCCACGTCCACCAGGCCCTGGTCGAGGGCGGCGGCGTGCTTGGCGGCGAGGCCTCCGGCCACCTGCTGTGCCTGGACCGCGCCACCACCGGCGACGGCATCATCAGCGCCCTGCAGGTGCTGGATGTGCTGCGCCGGTCCGGGCGCAGCCTGCGCCAGGCCCTGGACGGGCTGGCCACGGTGCCGCAGAAGACCGTCAACGTGCGCCTGGACGGCGTCCCGGCCAGGGCCGTGGTCGAGTCGGACGGCGTGCGCCGGGCCCTGCAGGCCGCCCAGGCCGCGGTGCAGGGCAGAGGCCGCGCCTTCCTGCGCCCGTCCGGCACCGAGCCGGTGGTGCGGGTCACGGTCGAGGCCGACGACCAGGCGCTGATGCAGGCCACCCTGGAGCGCCTGGCCGAGGCCGTGCGCTCGGCCGCCGCGGGCTGAGTGCCGCGGCGGCGCGTTTTCTCCCGGCCGCCGCGGTGCCGGCGCCGGTTCCCCACTGGAGCATTCCCATGAGTTCCCGCATTCCCACCCTCGACATCACCCGCTACGACAGCGACCGCGACGCCTTCGTCGCCGAGCTGGGCGCGGCCTACCGCGAATGGGGTTTCGCCGGCATCTGCAACCACGGCATCCCGCAGGAGCTGGTCGACAACGCCTACGCCGCCTTCCAGAAGTTCTTCGCCCTCCCCGAGGAGGTGAAGATGAAGTACCACATCCCCGGCGGCGGCGGCGCACGCGGCTACACCCCCTTCGGCGTGGAGACCGCCAAGGGCAGCCAGCACTACGACCTGAAGGAGTTCTGGCACATCGGCCGCGAGATCCCGGACGACTCCAGGTACCGCCCGGTGATGCCGCCGAACGTGTGGCCGGAGGAAGTGCCGGAGTTCAAGGAGTACGGCCTGGCGCTGTACAACGCCCTGGACAACCTGGGCTCGCGCGTGCTGGCCGCGCTGGCGCTGCACATCGGCCTGCCGGAGGACTTCTTCGCCGACAAGACCAACTTCGGCAACTCGATCCTGCGCCCGATCCACTACCCGCCGATCACCCAGCCGGACATCCCCAACGTCCGCGCCGGCGCGCACGGCGACATCAACTTCATCACCCTGCTGGTCGGCGCCAGCGCCGCCGGCCTGGAGGTGCTGTCGAAGAAGGGCGAGTGGGTACCCTTCACCTCCGAGGGCGACACCATCGTGGTCAACATCGGCGACATGCTCGAGCGCCTGACCAACCACGTGTACCCGTCCACCATCCACCGCGTGGTCAACCCGCCGGGGGAGGAGGCGCGCAAGCCGCGCTACTCGGTGCCGTTCTTCCTGCACCCGAACCCGGATTTCCTGATCAAGACGCTGCCGTCCTGCGTGACCCCGGACAACCCGGACCGCTATCCGGAGCCGATTACCGCGCAGGAGTTCCTCGAGCAGCGCCTGCGCGAGATCAAGCTGAAGTAGGCGGCGCCGGGCGGCTGTCCTGCGCTGTCAGCGCGCAGGACGGCCGCGCCGCGGGTATCCTTCCGCGCCACGTTTCCCAGGGGAAAGAACACGCATGCGCCGCAAGATCGTCGCCGGCAACTGGAAGCTGCACGGCACCCGCGAATTCGCCCGCCAGCTGGTCGGCCAGGTGGCCGCCGCCGCCCCGGTGGAGGGTGTGGAGCTGGTGGTCCTGCCGCCGTTCCCGTACATTGAGGGGCTGGTCCGGGAGTTCTCCGGCAGTGCCGTGGCCTTCGGTGCGCAGGACGTGAGCTGCCACGACAAGGGCGCCTACACCGGCGAGGTCGCCGCGGCCATGCTGGCGGACGTGGGCGCCCGTTACGTCCTGGTCGGCCATTCGGAGCGGCGCGCCTACCACGGCGAAGGCAGCGAGCTGGTGGCCCGCAAGTTCCAGGCGGCGCTGGCCGCCGGCCTCACCCCGGTGCTGTGCCTGGGCGAGCGTCTGGAGGAGCGCGAGGCCGGTCGCACCGAGGCGGTGATCGCCGCCCAGCTGCAGCCGGTGCTGGATCTGGTGGGCGTGGCCGGCTTCGCCGGCGCGGTGGTGGCCTACGAGCCGGTCTGGGCCATCGGCACCGGCCGCACCGCCACCCCGGAGCAGGCCCAGGCGGTCCATGCCTTCATCCGTGGCCAGATCGCCGCGCACGATGCTACAATCGCCGATTCGCTGCCCATCCTGTACGGCGGCAGCGTCAAGCCCGACAACTGCGCGGCCCTGTGCGCGCAGCCGGACGTGGACGGCGGGCTGATCGGCGGCGCCTCGCTGGTGGCTGCCGATTTCCTGGACATTGCCCGCGGCGTGGCGGCGGGCCGGTAAGTCGAGACAAGACGATGCTGATGGTGATCCTCAACGTGGTGTACGTGCTGGTGGCGGTGGCCATGATCGCGCTGATCCTGCTGCAGCGCGGCGCCGGCGCGGCCGCCGGCTCGGGCTTCGGCGCCGGTGCCTCGGGCACGGTGTTCGGCGCGCGCGGCGCGTCCAACTTCCTGTCCAAGACCACCAAGTGGCTGGCCGTGGTGTTCTTCGGCATCAGCATGTTCATGGCCTGGTACGCCACCCACAATGCCCGCCCGGCCGCCGGCCCGGACCTGGGCGTGATGGGCGAGGCGGCGGTCCCCGCGGTGCCGGCCGCCGCGCCGGGCGAGCTGGCGGTGCCGCCGCCGGCTGTCGCCGCCCCGTCCGAGGTGCCGGCCGCGCAGCCGGCCCAGGCGCAGGGCGAGGCGGCGGTTCCCGCCCCGCAGCAGGAGGGGGAGGCTCCTCCTCCGGCGCAGTAAGGCGGTACAATACGGCGCCGGCCGAAACCGGCAGGTTCCATGCCCAGGTGGCGGAATTGGTAGACGCACTACCTTGAGGTGGTAGCGACGAGAGTCGTAGGGGTTCGAGTCCCCTCTTGGGCACCAAACACAGCGCAGCGCGGGTGGCGCAGGGGTTCCGGCGCCGCCCGGTGGAAGCCGCAAACGGACCCGAGGCCCGCTCCGGCGGGCCTTTTTTCATGGTTGTGTTGAAGGTTTCCGGCGGCCGCGGCGGGACGTGATAGCGTTTACTCGCGTGCGTGCGAACGGCTACAATTCCGCGGCTGTGCACAATCGCAGCGGATACGGCGCCAAGGCCCGTATTCATGCGGGCGCGGCGCATGCACGCGGCCCCTCCGCGGCATGAAGTACAAAGGGCGTGGGCGGAAGTCCTCCGCGCACGCGAACCCAGGCCCGGCACGCCGGGCAGAGGCAAGAGAGAACCACACGTGCTGGCCCAATACCTGCCGACCCTGTTGTTCCTGATCGTGGCCACCGGGATCGGCGTCGCGCTGATCATCGTCGGCCGCGTGCTCGGCCCGCGGCGCCCGGACGCGGAGAAGCTGTCGCCGTACGAATGCGGCTTCGAGGCGTTCGAGGACGCGCGCATGAAGTTCGACGTGCGCTACTACCTGATCGCCATCCAGTTCATCGTCTTCGACCTGGAAATCATCTTCATCGTGCCGTGGACCCTCGTGTTCCAGGAGCTGGGGCCGCGCGCGCTGGTCACCATGGCCCTGTTCGTCGGCATGCTGTTCCTGGGCTTCGTTTACGTGTGGAAGAAGGGAGCGCTCGAATGGGAGTGATCCAGACGCTGGACCGGCTGATGAACAACCCGATCCCGGAAGGGCGGGTGGACGACATCCTGCGGCCGGAAGGCGAAAACCCGCTCCTGGAGAAGGGTTACGTGACCACCAGCGTGGACGCGCTGGTCAACTGGGCGCGCACCGGCTCCATGTGGCCGATGACCTTCGGCCTGGCCTGCTGCGCCGTGGAGATGATGCACGCCGGCGCCGCGCGCCTGGACCTGGACCGCTACGGCGTCGTGTTCCGTCCGTCGCCGCGCCAGGCCGACGTGATGATCGTGGCCGGCACCCTGGTCAACAAGATGGCCCCGGCGCTGCGCAAGGTCTACGACCAGATGCCCGATCCCAAGTGGGTGATCTCCATGGGCAGCTGCGCCAACGGCGGCGGCTACTACCACTATTCCTACTCGGTGGTGCGCGGTTGCGACCGGATCGTGCCGGTCGACATCTACGTGCCGGGCTGCCCGCCCACGGCCGAGGCGCTGGTCTACGGCATCCTGCAGCTGCAGAAGAAGATCTGGCGCACGCAGACCGTGGCCAAGAAGCCCAACACCATCGCCCGCTGACCCCCATTTCCGGAGCCGCCAAGCCCCATGGCCGAGCCTGCTGCTTCCTTCGCCCAACGACTGCGCGACCGTTTCCCGGGCGCCGAGGTCACCGTGGCCGAGCCCCGCGGGGAGGTCACGCTCGTGGTGCCGTCCGGCCAGTGGCTGGACACCTGCCGCGCGCTGCGCGACGAGTTCGCCTTCGAGCAGCTGACCGACCTCTGCGGCGTGGACTACCTCGGCTACGGCAGCGCCGAGTGGGACACCCATGACGTCTCCTCCGGCGGCTTCAGCCGCGGCGTGGAGGGCCGCAACGTCGGCCGCTTCCGCTGGGGCGAGCGCCCGGCCCGCCAGGCCGGCGCCCAGGTCGCCGAGATCGCCGCGCCCGAGCGCCGCTTCGCGGTGGTCGTGCACCTGCTGTCCTACGCCAACAACCGCCGCCTGCGGCTGCGCTGCTTCGCGCCCAACGACGAGCTGCCGGTGGTGCCGTCGCTGACCGGCATCTGGCCGGGCGCCAACTGGTTCGAGCGCGAGGCGTTCGACCTGTACGGCATCGTCTTCGAGGGCCATCCGGACCTGCGCCGGATCCTGACCGACTACGGCTTCGTCGGTCATCCGTTCCGCAAGGACTTCCCGCTGATCGGCAACGTCGAGGTGCGCTACGACGAGGAGCGCCAGCGCGTGGTGTACGAGCCGGTGACCTCGGTCGAGCCGCGCGTGGGCGTGCCGCGCGTCATCCGCGACGACGCCCGCTACGAGACCGCCAGGGGCGAGGCCGAGCAACGGGAGGCCGCCAAGTGAGCGTCACCATGCACCACGAACAGGCTCCGCAGGCCGCGGGCGCGCAGGCGACCCCGCGGCAGGAGATCCGCAACTTCACCATGAACTTCGGCCCGCAGCACCCGTCCGCGCACGGCGTGCTGCGCCTGATCCTGGAGATGGACGGCGAGACCGTCGTCCGCGCCGACCCGCACGTGGGCCTGCTGCACCGGGGCACGGAGAAGCTGGCCGAGTCCAAGCCGTTCAACCAGTCCATCGGCTACATGGACCGGCTGGACTACGTGTCGATGATGTGCAACGAGCACGCCTACGTGCGCGCGATCGAGAACCTGCTGGGGATCGAGGCGCCGGAGCGTGCGCAGTACATCCGCACGATGTTCGACGAGATCACCCGCATCCTGAACCACCTGATGTGGGTCGGCTCCAATGCCCTGGACCTGGGCGCGATGGCGGTGTTCCTGTACGCGTTCCGCGAGCGCGAGGAGCTGATGGACGTCTACGAGGCGGTGTCCGGCGCGCGCATGCACGCGGCATACTACCGCCCCGGCGGCGTCTATCGCGACCTGCCGGACCGCATGCCGAAGTACAGGGAGTCGCCGTGGCGTAAGGGCAAGGAGCTCAAGCGCCTGAACGAGGCGCGCGAGGGCTCGCTGCTCGACTACCTCGAGCACTTCACCCGCGAGTTCCCCAAGCGCGTGGACGAATACGAGACGCTGCTGACCGACAACCGCATCTGGAAGCAGCGCACCGTCGGCATCGGCGTGGTCACCCCGGAGCAGGCCCTGAAGTGGGGCATGACCGGCGCCATGCTGCGCGGCTCGGGCATCGCCTGGGACCTGCGCAAGAAACAGCCGTACGCCAAGTACGCCGAGGTCGACTTCGACATCCCGGTCGGCACCAACGGCGACTGCTACGACCGCTACCTGGTGCGCGTGGCCGAGATGCGCCAGTCCAACCGCATCATCGAGCAGTGCGTGAAGTGGCTGAAGGCCAACCCCGGCCCGGTCATGGTGAAGAACTTCAAGGTCGCCCCTCCCCGCCGCGAGGAGATGAAGGACGACATGGAGGCGCTGATCCACCACTTCAAGCTGTTCTCCGAGGGCTACTGCGTGCCGGCCGGCGAGACCTACGCCGCGGTCGAGGCGCCCAAGGGCGAGTTCGGCTGCTACCTAGTGTCCGACGGCGCCAACAAGCCCTTCCGCGTGCACCTGCGCGCCCCCGGCTTCGCGCACCTGTCCTCGATGGACGAGATCGTGCGCGGGCACATGCTGGCCGACGTGGTCGCGATGATCGGTACTTATGACCTTGTGTTTGGTGAGGTGGATCGATGAAGGCCACCGGTAACTTCGAGAACGCGCGCAACGTCGACCCGATGGTCGTGCTGAGCGACAAGACGCGCGCGCACATCGACCACTGGCTGACCAAGTTCCCGCCGGACCGCAAGCGGTCGGCGGTGCTGCAGGGCCTGCACGCGGCCCAGGAGCAGAACGGCGGCTGGCTGACCGACGAGCTGATCGCCGCGGTGGCCAGGTACCTCGACATCCCGCCGGTGTGGGCCTACGAGGTCGCCACCTTCTACTCGATGTTCGAGACCCAGCCGGTGGGGCGCAACAACGTCGCCTTCTGCACCAACATCAGCTGCTGGCTCAACGGTGCCGAGGAGCTGGTGGCCCACGCCGAGAGGAAGCTGGGCTGCAAGCTGGGCGAGTCCACCGCCGACGGGCGCATCTACCTGAAGCGCGAGGAGGAGTGCGTGGCCGCGTGCTGCGGCGCGCCGGTGGTCGTGATCAACGGCCATTACCACGAGAAGCTCACGCCCGAGAAGGTCGACGAGCTGCTGGACGCGCTGGAGTAAGCACGGCATGGCACATCATCCGCACTCAGAGGGCTACGGCCCGGTCGGCCCGGCGCCGAAGGAGCATCAGGCGGTCTACACGACGCTGCACTTCGACAAGCCCTGGTCGTACGAGAACTACCTGAAGGTCGGCGGCTACCAGGCGCTGCGCAAGATCCTGACCGAGAAGATCCCGCCGGCCGACGTGATCGAGATGGTCAAGCAGTCCGGCCTGCGCGGGCGCGGCGGCGCGGGCTTCCCCACGGGCCTGAAGTGGAGCTTCATGCCCAAGGGCGACATGCAGAAGTACATCCTCTGCAACTCGGACGAGTCCGAACCGGGCACCTGCAAGGACCGTGACATCCTGCGCTACAACCCGCATGCGGTGCTGGAGGGCATGGCGATCGCCTGCTATGCCACCGGTTCGACGGTGGGTTACAACTACCTGCGCGGCGAGTTCCACCACGAGCCGTTCGAGCACATCGAGGAGGCCCGCGCCGAGGCCTACGCCCACGGCTGGCTGGGCAAGAACATCCTCGGCTCCGGCGTGGACATCGACATCTACAACGTGCTGGGCGCCGGCGCCTACATCTGCGGCGAGGAAACCGCGCTGATGGAGTCGCTGGAGGGCAAGAAGGGCCAGCCGCGCTTCAAGCCGCCGTTCCCGGCCAACTTCGGCCTGTACGGCAAGCCGACCACGATCAACAACACCGAGACCTATGCCTCGGTGCCGGCGATCATCCGCAACGGCCCCGAGTGGTTCCTCAACCTCGGCAAGCCGAACGCCGGCGGCTGCAAGATCTTCTCGGTGTCCGGCCACGTGAACCGGCCGGGCAACTACGAGATCCGCCTGGGCACCCCGTTCGCCGAGCTGCTGGAGATGGCCGGCGGCGTGCGCGGTGGCCGCAAGCTCAAGGCGGTGATCCCGGGTGGATCCTCGATGCCGGTGCTGCCGGGCGAGGTCATGATGGGCCTGACCATGGACTACGACTCGATCCAGAAGGCCGGTTCCGGCCTCGGCTCGGGCGCGGTCATCGTCATGGACGAGACCACCTGCATGGTCCGCGCCTGCCAGCGCATCGCCCGCTTCTACTACAAGGAAAGCTGCGGCCAGTGCACGCCGTGCCGCGAGGGCACCGGCTGGATGTACCGCATGCTGACCCGCATCGCCAACCTGGAGGCCACGCTCGACGACCTGCACATGCTGCGCACCGCGGCCGGGCAGATCGAGGGCCACACCATCTGCGCCTTCGGCGAAGCCGCGGCGTGGCCGGTGCAGGGCTTCCTGCGCCATTTCTGGCATGAGTTCGAGTACGCGATCGTGAACCGCCGCTTCCTGGTCGACGACCAGCGCGCCGGCACGGTCAACGGAGGCAAGGTGGCCGCATGAGCGCGCAGCCCGTCAATCCCAACCTGCCGCCCGACCACGTCACCGTCTTCATCGACGGCGTGGAGCTGGCCGCGCCCAAGGGTTCGATGATCATCCAGGTCGCGGACAGGGCCGGCATCCCGATCCCGCGCTTCTGCTACCACAGCAAGCTGGCGGTGGCGGCCAACTGCCGCATGTGCCTGGTCGAGGTGGAGAAGATGCCGAAGCCGGCCCCGGCGTGCGCCACGCCGGTGATGGACGGCATGAAGGTTTACACCCGCTCCGACAAGGCGCTGCGCTCCCAGCGCAACGTCATGGAGTTCCTGCTGATCAACCACCCGCTGGACTGCCCGATCTGCGACCAGGGCGGCGAGTGCGAGCTGCAGGACCTGTCGCTGGGCTACGGCCGCTCGGTCAGCCGCTTCGCCGAGCGCAAGCGCGTGGTGCCCGACGAGGATCTCGGCCCGCTGGTGGCCACCGAGATGACGCGGTGCATCCAGTGCACGCGCTGCATCCGCTTCACCGCGGAGATCGCCGGCACCTATGAGCTGGGCGGCATGTACCGCGGCGAGAACCTGCAGATCGGCACCTACGACGGCAAGCCGCTGACCACCGAGCTGTCCGGCAACGTCATCGACGTCTGCCCGGTGGGTGCGCTGACCAACAAGGTGTTCCAGTTCCGCGCCCGCCCGTGGGAGCTGATCGCGCACGAGTCGCTGGGCTACCACGACGCGCTGGGCTCCAACCTGTTCCTGCACAGCCGCCGTGGCGAGGTGCTGCGCGTGGTGCCGCGCGAGAACGAGGCGGTCAACGAGTGCTGGCTGTCCGACCGCGACCGCTACTCGCACCAGGGCCTGTACGCCGCCGACCGCGCCACCGTGCCGATGGTCAAGGGCGCCGACGGCCAGTGGCGCGAGGCGCCGTGGAACGAGGCGCTGGCCGCCGCCGCCGCGATCCTGCGCGAGCACAGGGGCGACGACCTGGGCGTGCTGGTGCACCCGGCCACCTCGAACGAGGAGGGCGGCCTGCTGGCGCGCCTGGCCAGGGGCTTGGGCACCGGTAACCTCGACCACCGCATCTTCAACCGCGACTTCTCCGACGCGGCCGTGGCCGAGCCGTTCGCCGCCGCCCCGGCGGACATCGAGCAGGCCGACGTGGTGGTGCTGCTGGGCACCAACATCCGCCACGAGCTGCCGCTGCTGCATGCCCGTCTGCGCAAGGCCCAGGTCAAGCGCAACGCGCGCATCCACGCGATCAACCCGGTGGACTTCGAGTTCACCTTTGCCCTGGCCGGCAAGCAGATCGTGCCTCCGTCGCGCTTCGCCGAGGCGCTGGGCGACGCCGCGCTGCGCGAGGCCGTGCGCGGTGCCACCCGTCCGGTGCTGATCGTCGGCGCGATCGCCGAGAACCATCCGCAGGCCGCGGCCATCCGCGCCGCCGCGCGCGAGTTCGCCGCCGCCACCGGCGCGGCGCTGTGCCGCATCCCGCAGGGCGCCAACGCCGTGGGCCTGGCCCGCGCCGGCGTGCTGCCGGCCGGTCGCGACGCCGCCGCCATGCTGGCCGAGCCGCGCGGCGCGTACGTGCTGTACGGCATCGAGCCGGGCCTGGACTTCGCCGACACCGGCGCCGCGCTCAGGGCGCTCAAGGGCGCCAGGGTGGTGGCCTTCAGCCACTTCGCCTGCGAGTCCACCCGCGAGGTGGCCGACGTGATCCTGCCGATCGGCCTGCTGCCGGAGATCGAGGCCACGCTGACCAACCTGGCCGGCATGGACCAGGGCACCCGAGCCGGCGGCAAGCTGCCGGGCCAGGCCCGCGAGGGCTGGCGCGTGCTGCGTGCCCTGGGGGGCGAGCTGGGCCTGGAAGGCTTCGACTTCACCGACCTGGCCGGCGCCCGCGCGTCCCTGGCCGGCGCCGCCGCGGTGGCGCCGACGCCCGGCCGTGCCGGCGAGGCCGGGCAGGGCGGTCTGGAGCTGGCGCTGGTGCCGGCCATCTACCGCACCGACGCGGTGGTGCGCCGCGCCGCCGCACTGCAGGCGCACCCGCTCAACACCGCCCCACGCGTCGTGCTCAACCCGGCCGATGCCGAGGCCGCCGGCGTGGCGGGCGGCCAGGTGGCCAGGGTGAAGGCGGCCAACGGCACCGCGACCCTGCCTGTGGCGGTGGACGCGCGCGTGGCCGCGGGCGTGGCATGGATCGAGGGCGGGCACGGCGCCACCGCGCCGCTGGGGGCCGGCCGTGTCGAGGTAGTCAAGGCATGAATGAGCTGCTGATCAACGCGGTCGGACCGCTGCGCGAGTGGTTCTACGGGCTGGGCGAGCTGGGCCCGGCGCTGTGGATCGTGCTGAAGATCCTGACCATCGCCATGCCGGTGATCATCGCCGTGGCGTTCTACGTGGTCTGGGAGCGCAAGCTGATCGGCTGGATGCACGTGCGCCACGGGCCGATGTACGTCGGCATGGGCATCTTCCAGGCGTTCGCCGACGTCTTCAAACTGCTGTTCAAGGAAGTCATCCAGCCGGCCAACGCGCACAAGGCCATGTACGTGCTGGCGCCGCTGATCGTGCTGGCGCCGGCCTTCGCGGCCTGGGCGGTGGTGCCGTTCGACTACCAGCTGGTGCTGTCCAACGCCAACGCCGGCCTGCTGTACCTGCTGGCGATGACCTCGATGGGCGTGTACGGCATCATCATCGCCGGCTGGGCCTCGAACTCGAAGTACGCCTTCCTGGGCGCGATGCGCTCGGCCGCGCAGGTGGTCAGCTACGAGATCGCCATGGGCTTCGCCCTGGTCGGCGTGCTGATCGCCGCCGGCAGCCTGAACCTGACCGACATTGTCATGGCGCAGGCGGGCGACGCCGGCTTCTTCGAGTGGTTCTGGCTGCCGCTGCTGCCGCTGTTCGTGGTGTACTGGGTCTCCGGCGTGGCCGAGACCAACCGCGCCCCGTTCGACGTGGTGGAGGGCGAGTCGGAGATCGTGGCCGGCCACATGGTGGAGTACTCGGGCTCGGCGTTCGCGCTGTTCTTCCTGGCCGAGTACGCCAACATGATCCTGGTCAGCTTCCTGATCTCGATCTTCTTCCTGGGTGGCTGGCTGAGCCCGCTCCAGGGCTGGATCACCGCGGACGTGTCGCCGTGGGTGGACTGGATCTGGAAGGGCGGGTGGCCCTGGCTGTTCGTGAAGGTGTTCTTCTTCGCCAGCGCCTACATCTGGTTCCGTGCCAGCTTCCCGCGCTACCGCTACGACCAGATCATGCGCCTGGGCTGGAAGGTGTTCATCCCGCTGACCATTGCCTGGATCGCGGTCACCTCGCTGATGGTGTTCTACGGCGTGTTCGAGAAGGGCGCCTGATTCCATGAACAAAGTCGTCCACTACTTCAAGAGCCTGCTGCTGCTGGAGCTGGTCCAGGGCCTGTGGCTCACCCTTAGGTACCTCTTCCGTCCGAAGTACACGCTGATGTACCCGATGGAGAAGTTCCCGCAGTCGCCGCGCTTCCGCGGCCTGCACGCGCTGCGCCGCTACCCGAACGGCGAGGAGCGCTGCATCGCGTGCAAGCTGTGCGAGGCCGTGTGCCCCGCGCTGGCGATCACCATCGAGTCGGCGCCGCGCGCGGACGGCACCCGCCGCACCACGCGCTACGACATCGACCTGTTCAAGTGCATCTTCTGCGGCTTCTGCGAGGAAAGCTGCCCGGTCGATTCGATCGTGGAGACGCACATCATGGAGTACCACTTCGAGAAGCGCGGCGAGAACATCATCACCAAGCCGCAGCTGCTCGCCCTCGGCGACCGCCTCGAGGCGGAGATCGCCGAACGCCGCGCGGCCGACGCCGCCTACCGCTGAGGTCGAGATGGACTGGATCAAGATCTGCTTCTACGCATTCGCCTCCGTCGCGGTGGTTTCCGCCGGCGCGGTGATCAGCGTGCGCAACCCGGTCTACGCGGTGCTGTGCCTGATCCTGACGTTCTTCTCGGTGGCCTGCACCTGGCTGCTGGTCGGCGCCGAGTTTCTCGGCGTGGCCCTGATCCTGGTGTACGTCGGCGCGGTGATGGTGCTGTTCCTGTTCGTGGTCATGATGCTGGACATCGACGTGGCCGCGGTCCGCGAGGGCTGGGTGCGCTACCTGCCGGTGGGCCTGGTGGTCGCGGTGGCCATGCTGGTGCAGCTGCTGGCCCTGATCGGCGTGCGCGCCCGCGCCGCGGCGCCGTTCCCGGACAACGCCGCCCAGGCGGCCGCCGACGCCTCCAACACCAGGTGGCTGGCCGGCGAGCTGTTCACCCGCTTCATCCTGCCGTTCGAGTTCGCCGCGGTGATCCTGACCGTGGCGGTGATCGCGGCGGTGACCCTGACCCTGCGCCGGCGCACCGGCGTGAAGACCCAGAACCCGGCCGAGCAGTCGCGCGTGCGGGCCCAGGACCGCCTGCGGCTGGTGTCGATGCCGGCGGAGAAGCCCGCCCCGGCCCAGGCCGAGGCCCCGTCCCAGGAGGGCAACGCATGATCAGCCTCGGACACATGCTGGCGCTGGGCGCGGTGCTGTTCTGCATCGCCCTGGCCGGCATCTTCCTCAACCGCAAGAACGTGATCGTCCTGCTGATGTCGATCGAGCTGATGCTGCTGGCGGTCAACATCAACTTCATCGCGTTCTCGCGCGAGCTGGGTGACGCGGCCGGCCAGATCTTCGTGTTCTTCATCCTGACGGTGGCGGCCGCCGAGGCGGCCATCGGCCTGGCGATCCTGGTCGCGCTGTTCCGCACCCGCGGCACGATCAACGTCGGCGAGGTGGATGCGCTGAAGGGCTGACGGGGCCGGGCAGGGCGCCCGGCCCGGCCGGCGCCCGGCGAGGGAAGGCCGGGCAGGGCCCCGCGAGGGGTCCGCGGTGCCGCCAGGGAAGGCGGGGAATAGGCATCAGGCGGTGCTCCGGGGACGGAACGCCGCCGCCGGCCGGGGAACCGGCCGGCGCGAGTTTGGAAGTTGCGCCATGCACGGCGGCGGACGCGGGTCCGGGCCGGCATCGACAGGCACGAACGGAAACAGACGGCACACCATGATCATCTCCAAAACCCACCTGCTGCTGATCGTGCTGGCCCCGCTCCTGGGCAGCATCATCGCCGGGTTGTTCGGGCGCCAGGTCGGCCGCAGGGGCGCGCAGAGCGCGACCATCCTCGGCGTGGCGGTCAGTTGCGCGCTTTCGTGCTGGGTGCTGTACCAGCTGGTGTTCGGCGGCGCCTCGCCGTTCAACCAGAACGTGTACACCTTCTTCCAGGTGGGCGAGTACGCCGCGCACGTCGGCTTCATGGTCGACCGCCTGACCGCGATGATGATGGTGGTCGTCACCTTCGTCTCGCTGCTGGTGCACATCTACACCATCGGCTACATGGCCGACGACCCGGGCTACCAGCGCTTCTTCAGCTACATCTCGCTGTTCACCTTCTCGATGCTCATGCTGGTCATGAGCAACAACTTCCTCCAGCTGTTCTTCGGCTGGGAGGCGGTGGGCCTGGTCTCGTACCTGCTGATCGGCTTCTGGTTCAAGCGGCCGAGCGCGGTGTTCGCCAACATGAAGGCGTTCATCGTCAACCGCGTTGGCGACTTCGGCTTCCTGCTGGGCATCGCCGGCGTGCTGCTGTGGTTCGGCACCCTGGACTACGCCACCGTGTTCGCAAACGCGCCGCTGCTGGAAGGCGCCCAGGTGCAGATCTTCGAGGGCCACAGCTGGCAGGTGGCGACCATCATCTGCGTGTGCCTGTTCATCGGTGCGATGGGCAAGTCGGCGCAGGTGCCGCTGCACGTGTGGCTGCCCGACTCGATGGAGGGCCCGACCCCGATCTCGGCGCTGATCCATGCCGCGACGATGGTGACCGCGGGCATCTTCATGGTCGCCCGCATGTCGCCGCTGTTCGAGCTGTCCGAGACCGCGCTGGCCATGGTCCTGTTCGTGGGCGCCACCACCGCGTTCTTCACCGGCCTGATCGGCATCGTCCAGTACGACATCAAGCGCGTGGTCGCGTACTCGACCCTGTCGCAGCTGGGCTACATGACCGTGGCGCTGGGCGTGTCGGCCTACTCGGCGGCGGTGTTCCACCTGATGACCCACGCCTTCTTCAAGGCGCTGCTGTTCCTGGCCGCCGGCTCGGTCATCATCGGCATGCACCACGAGCAGGACATGCGCAAGATGGGCGGCCTGCGCAAATACATGCCGGTCACGTACTGGACCAGCGTGATCGGCACGCTGGCGCTGGTGGGCACGCCGTTCTTCTCCGGCTTCTACTCCAAGGACACGATCATCGAGGCCGCGGCGCACCACGCGCAGCACCACGGCGGCTGGATCGCCACCTATGCCTACTGGGCGGTGCTGGGCGGCGTGATCGTGACCAGCTTCTACAGCTTCCGCCTGCTGTTCCTGACCTTCCACGGCGAGGAGCGCTTCCGCAACGTCCACGCGGAGCATGGCCACGGCCACGACGCCCACGGCGCGGATGCGCATGGCCACGACGACCACGGCCACGGCGCGCACGAGCCGCACGAGTCGCCGAAGGTGGTGACCATTCCGCTGATCCTGCTGGCCATCCCCTCGATCCTGATCGGCTTCTTCACCATCGGTCCGATGCTGTTCGGCACCGACTGGCGCGGCCACCACGGCGAGGCGCTGGTTCCGGGGCAGGAGGTGTCGTTCTTCACCGGCGCCATCGACTTCCTCGACCCGGCGCGCGACACCGTGGCCGCACTGGGCCGCGAGATGTGGCACGGGCCGGTGGCCTACGCCCTGCACGGCATGATGATGCCGGCGTTCTGGCTCACCGTGGCCGGACTGCTGCTGGCGGCGCTGATGTACCTGTGGAAGCCGGACCTGGCCGGCCGTGCCCGTCGCGCGTTCGCGCCGCTGGTGCGCGTGCTGGAGGAGAAGTACGGCTTCGACCACCTGTGGATCAAGGGCTTCGCGGGCGGCGGCCTGCGCCTGGGCCGGGTGTCGCGCTGGATCGACAGCAACATCATCGACGGTGTCGTCAACGGCGCCGCGCGCGTGGTCGACCTGTCGGCGGCCCTGCTGCGCCGCACCCAATCCGGTTACCTGTACCACTACGCCTTCGCCATGATCGTCGGCCTGATCGCTCTGCTGGCCGTGCTCATGCGTTTCTGGCGATGAACTGAACTGCACGGAAGAACACGACGTGGCGAACCACCTGTTGAGTGTCCTGATCTGGCTGCCGATCGTCGGTGGCGCACTGGTGCTGGCACTGGGCAACCGTGCCTCCGCCGCGCGCTGGACCGCGCTGGCCGTGGCCCTGGCGACCCTGGTCGCCAGCCTCGGCCTGCTGACCGGCTTCGACTACGCGAACCCGGGGCTGCAGTTCGTCGAGCAGCACGCCTGGATCCCCGCGTACGACATCCACTACAACCTCGGCGTCGACGGCATCGCCGTCGCGCTGATCCTGCTGACCACCATCGTCACACCGTTGACGCTGATCGGCGCGTGGACTTCGGTGCAGAAGCGCGTGTCGCAGTACGTGGCCGCGTTCCTGCTGCTGGAGGGTGTGACCGTGGGCATCTTCGCCGCCACGGACGCCATCCTGTTCTACGTGTTCTTCGAGGCCATGCTGATCCCGATGTTCCTGATCATCGGCGTCTGGGGTGGCCCCCGCCGCATCTACGCGGCGATGAAGTTCTTCCTTTACACCTTCCTCGGCTCGGTGCTGATGCTGGTGGCGCTGGTCTACCTGTACCTGAAGGGCGGCAGTTTCCAGCTGGCCGACCTGTACGCGCTGCCGCTGACCGCCAGGGAGCAGACTTGGCTGTTCTTCGCCTTCGCCATCGCCTTCGCGGTGAAGGTGCCGATGTTCCCGGTGCACACTTGGCTGCCGGACGCCCACGTGGAGGCGCCGACCGCCGGCTCGGTGATCCTGGCGGCCATCGCCCTGAAGATCGGCGGCTACGGCTTCCTGCGCTTCAACCTGCCGGTCACCCCGGACGCCAGCCACGAGTGGGCCTGGCTGATCATCGCCCTGTCGCTGATCGCGGTGATCTACGTCGGCCTGGTCGCCCTGGTCCAGGACGACATGAAGAAGCTGGTGGCGTACTCGTCCGTGGCGCACATGGGCTTCGTCACCCTGGGCACCTTCATCGCCTTCACCCTGGTGCGCGACTTCGGCTCGGTGGACGCCGCGCGCCTGGGCCTGCAGGGCGCGATGATGCAGATGATCTCGCACGGCTTCGTCTCCGGCGCCATGTTCTCCTGCATCGGCGTGCTCTACGACCGCATGCACTCGCGCCAGATTGCCGACTACGGCGGCGTGGCCAACGTCATGCCCTGGTTCGCCGCGTTCTCCATGCTGTTCTACATGGCCAACGCGGGCCTGCCGGGCACCAGCGGCTTCGTCGGCGAGTTCATGGTGATCCTCGCCAGCTTCCAGAAGCACCCGGTCATCGCCTTCCTGGCGGCCACCACCCTGGTGATCGGCGCGGCCTACACCCTGTGGCTGTACCGCCGCGTGTACTTCGGCGAGGTCGGCAACGCACACGTGGCCGGGCTGAAGGACATCAACGGCCGCGAGGCGCTGGTGCTGGGCGCGTTCGCCGCCGGCGTGCTGCTGCTCGGCGTGTGGCCCAAGCCGCTCACCGACCTGATGGAACCGTCGATCGCGCACCTGGCGACCCAGATCGCCACCAGCAAGCTGTAAGGATTCCCCGAAGATGATCACGTCCCACGCCATGCCGTCCGCAGCCGAGCTGCTGCCGCTGCTGCCAGAACTGGTGATGATCGGCGGCGCCTTCGCGCTGTTGATGGCCGACCTGTTCATCGGGGTCCGCCACAAGGTCTGGACCCACTTCCTTTCCGTGCTGGTGCTCGCGGTCGTGCTGGCCATGCTCGCCGCCGGCAGCGGTGGCCAGGGCGAGGTCTTCAACGGCATGTTCGTGCGCGACACCGCCGCGGACGTGATGAAGATCGCCATCGTGGCGATGAGCGGCCTGACCCTGGTCTACGGCTGGAGCTACCTGCGCGAGCGCAACCTGTACAAGGGCGAGGTGCCGGTGCTGGTGCTGTTCGCCACCTCCGGCATGATGATGCTGGTTTCGGCCGGCAGCCTGGTAACCGTGTACCTGGGCCTGGAGCTGCTTGCGCTGTGCTCCTACGCCCTGGTGGCGGTGGACCGCGACAACGGCAAGGCCACCGAGGCGGCGATGAAGTACATCGTCCTGGGCTCGCTCGCCTCCGGCCTGCTGCTGTACGGCATGTCGCTGGTCTACGGCGCCACCGGCACGCTGCAGCTGGGCGCCATCAACGCGGCCATGGCCCAGTCCGACGAGCGCGTGCTGCTGCTGACCGGCGTGGTGTTCATGGTCGCCGGCGTGGCCTTCAAGCTCGGCGCGGCCCCGTTCCACATGTGGCTGCCGGACGTGTACCAGGGTGCCAGCGCCCCGGTCGCGCTGTTCGTCAGCACCGCGCCCAAGCTGGCCGCCTTCGGCATGGCCTGGCGCCTGCTGGAGATCGGCGCCGGCCCGATGGCCGAGGAGTGGCGCTGGCTGCTGGCCGTGCTCTCGGCGGTGTCGCTGGTGGTCGGCAACCTGATGGCCGTGGCCCAGTCCAACATCAAGCGCATGCTGGCCTACTCGACCGTCTCGCATATCGGCTTCCTGCTGATGGGCCTGGCCGGCGGCGACGAGCGCGGCTACGCGGCGGCGCTGTTCTACGCCATCGCCTACGCGCTGATGTCGGCCGCGGCCTTCGGCGCGATCATCGCCCTGTCGCGGCAGGGCTTCGAGGCCGAGAACATCGACGACTTCAAGGGCCTGAACGCGCGCAACCCGTGGATGGCCGGCCTGGTGCTGCTGGTCATGGCCTCGCTGGCCGGCGTGCCGCCGCTGCTGGGCTTCTGGACCAAGGTGGCCGTGCTGGGCGCGGCGGTGCAGGGCGGCATGCTCTGGCTGGCCCTGCTGGGCGTGGTCTGTGCGGTGATCGGCGCGTTCTACTACCTGCGCGTGATCAAGGTCATGTACTTCGACGAGCCGGTCGGGGCGCCGCTGGCGGCCAGCAACGACCGGGTGCTGGGCGTGGTGCTGGGCGTCAACTCCCTGGGCCTGCTGGCCCTGGGCCTGGCCTGGAACCCGCTGATGGTCTGGTGCCAGCGCGCGTTCATGTGAGCGCCGCTAGCATTTCCGGCCGCCGCACGGGCCCGGCCTCGTGCCGGGTCCCGTGTTTCCGGAAGGCGGGGACGGGGCGGTACGGAAGCCGCCGGAAAGGCTTGCAAAGCGTCCCGGAATCCCCCATAATCTCAATCTCTGCTGCGGGGTGGAGCAGTCTGGCAGCTCGTCGGGCTCATAACCCGAAGGTCGCAGGTTCAAATCCTGCCCCCGCTACCAAGCTTCGTGGTTCCGTGTTCCAGGTGTCGCAGGAATTCCGGACCGCCGGCTCGGGCTTGTGGCGACGCATGTTCCCGTCGCCACACCGATTCCAGCAATATCGGACAAGGGGCCCGGAAGGGCCCCTTGCCGTTTCCGGGGCGGCCGAAACGCCCACCCGTCCCGCCCACGTTCCAACAGCAGCCCTAGCCGCCATGAGCGAGAAGACCAGCGAAATCGCCGAACTCCTGCGTCCGACCGTCGAGTCGCTGGGGCTGGACCTGCTCGGCATCGAGTACCTGCCGGCCCCGGGCAACGCCACGCTGCGCCTGTACATCGACGTGCCGGCAGGCGGCGAAGGCGGGGAGGGGGAGCCGCGCACGGTGACCATCGACGATTGCGAGACGGTCAGCCGCGAGGTCTCGGCCCAGCTGGACGTGGCCGATCCGATCCCGGGCAACTACACCCTCGAGGTGTCCTCGCCGGGCCTGGACCGCCCCCTGTTCACGCTGGAGCACTTCGCACGCTTCCAGGGCCAGGAGGCCAAGGTCGGCCTGAAACTGCCCCAGGAGGGACGCCGGCGCCTGCAGGGTCGTATCCTGCGCGTCGAGGGGCAGACCGTGGTGTTCGAGCTGGACGGCAACGAGTTCCCGGTGGCGGCCGACAACATCGACCGGGCGCGCCTGGTACCCGACTGGGCCGCGCTGGGCCTGGCGCCGGGCAGGAACCCGTCCCAGAAGGGGCGGGGCGCTGCTCCCGGCAGGGGCAGGACTGGCAAGTAAACCCTCCAACAAGCCGGCGGCCGGGGTGCCGCACGCGGAGTTAACACAGATGAGCAAGGAACTTCTGCTGGTTGTGGACGCGGTCGCCAACGAGAAGGGCGTCCCGCGCGAGGTCATCTTCGAGGCGCTGGAGGCCGCGCTGGCCTCGGCGGCCAAGAAGCGCTACGTCGACCAGGACGTGCTGACCCGCGTGTCCATCAACCGCAAGGACGGCAGCTACGAGACCTTCCGCCGCTGGGAGGTGGTGGCCGACGACGCGGTGATGGAGTCCCCGGACCGCCAGATCCGCCTGATGGACGCCATCGAGGAGGTCGAGGGCGTCGAGGTCGGCGACTACATCGAGGAGCAGATCGAGAACCCCGAGTTCGGCCGCATCGCCGCCCAGGCCGCCAAGCAGGTGATCGTCCAGCGCGTGCGCGAGGCCGAGCGCCAGCAGGTGGTGGACGCGTGGAAGCACCGGGTCGGCGAGCTGGTCACCGGCGTGGTCAAGCGCGTGGAGCGCGGCAACGTCTACGTGGACCTGGGCGGCAACGCCGAGGGCTTCATCCCCAAGGACAAGTCCATCCCGCGCGACGTGCTGCGTGCCGGCGACCGCGTGCGCGGCTACCTGTACGACGTGCGCAGCGAGCCCCGCGGCCCGCAGCTGTTCATCAGCCGCACCGCGCCGGAGTTCATGATCGAGCTGTTCAAGCTCGAGGTGCCGGAGGTCGGCCAGGGCCTGGTCGAGATCAAGGCCTGCGCCCGCGACCCGGGCGACCGCGCCAAGATCGCCGTGGTCGCCCACGACAACCGCACCGACCCGATCGGCGCGTGCATCGGCATGCGCGGCTCGCGCGTGCAGGCCGTGTCCAACGAGCTCAACGGCGAGCGCGTGGACATCGTGCTGTGGGACGAGAACCCGGCCAGCTTCGTCATCAACGCGATGGCGCCGGCCGAGGTGCAGTCCATCATCGTGGACGAGGAGAAGCACTCGATGGACCTGGCCGTGGCCGAGGACCGCCTGGCCCAGGCCATCGGCAAGGGCGGCCAGAACGTGCGCCTGGCCAGCCGCCTGACCGGCTGGCAGCTCAACGTGATGACCGCCGAGCAGGTCCAGGCCAAGAGCGAGGCCGAGCAGGCCGCCGCCCGCCAGCTGTTCATGGACAAGCTGGAGGTGGACGAGGAGATCGCCGCCATCCTGGTCAGCGAGGGCTTCAGCACCGTCGAGGAGATCGCCTACGTGCCGGTGGGCGAGCTGCTGGCCATCGAGGGCTTCGACGAGGACATCGTCGAGGAGCTGCGCGCCCGCGCCCGCGACGCCCTGCTGAACGAGGCCCTGGCCGCCGAGGAGCAGCTGGACGAGAACGCCCCGGCCGAGGACCTGCTGGCCCTGGAGGGCATGGACGAGGCCACCGCCTACGCCCTGGCCGCCAAGGGCGTGCGCACGGCCGAGGACCTGTCGGACCTGGCCGTCGACGAGCTGGTCGAGCTTGGCATCGAGGGGCTGGACGAGGAGCGCGCCGGCGCCCTGATCCTGGCCGCGCGTGCCGAGGAGATCGCCCGTCTGGAGCGCGGCGCATGAGCCGGCGATGAACGCCGCCCTGACCCGCTCAGGGCTTAGAATCCGCGACTCCCTTGCTGTTGGCGGGGAGGCGCCAAACAGAGCATAGGATCCGAATGTCGCAGCAAACCACCATTCGCAAGCTCGCCGAGCTGGTCAACACCCCGGTCGAGAAGCTGCTGGAGCAGCTGGCCGAGGCCGGCATGCCCTTCAGCGGCCCCGACCAGGTCGTGACCAGTGCCGAGAAGATCAAGCTGCTCGGCTTCCTGCGCCGCATGCATGGCAAGGACTCCTCGGCCGAGGAGGTGGCCGTGCCCAAGAAGATCACGCTGGCCCGGCGCAAGGTGCAGGAACTGACCGTCGGCGGTGGTCGCAGCAAGACCACGGTGGCCGTCGAGGTGCGGCAGAAGCGGACCTACGTGAAGCCCGACGCGGTCGCGGCCTCCAGGCCCGGCGACGCGATCGACCCGCTGGAGGCCGAGCGCCTGGAGGCCCTGCGCAAGCTCGAGGAGTCGCGCCAGCGCAACCTCGCCGAGCAGCAGCGCCTGGCCGAGCTGGACCGCCAGCGCGCCGAGGAGGCCGAGCGCAAGCGCCGCGAGGAAGAGGAAGCCCGCCGCAGGGCCGAGGAGGAGGCCCGCCGCAAGGCCGAGGAGGAGGAGCGCGCCAAGGCCGCTGCCGCCGCCCCGGCGGACGGGCAGGAGAAGCCCGCCCAGGCCGCGCGCCCGGCGCCGCCGCACCGCGCCGCGCCCGAGCGCGACGACGGCCGCGGTTCCAAGCCCAAGCGCGGCTCCAACGTCATGGTCGCCGGCCTGGACGACGACGACACCACCAGCCGCTTCGCCGGCCAGCTGCATCTGTCGGCGGCCGAGCGCGCGCGCCGTTCCAGCACCCGCCCGGGCGGCAGGCCCAAGCCGCGCCGCCAGGAGTCGCGCGGGTCCGGCGTGGGCGGTTTCGAGCGCCCGACCGCGCCGGTCGTGCGCGAGGTCGCCATCGGCGACTCGATCACCGTGGCCGACCTGGCGCAGAAGCTGGCCATGAAGGGCAGCGACGTGGTCAAGGCGCTGTTCAAGATGGGCGTCATGGCCACCATCAACCAGACCATCGACCACGACACCGCGGTCCTGGTCACCGAGGAGCTGGGCCACAAGGCCGTGCGCGCCGAGACCGACGACGCCGAGAGCGAGCTGCTGGCCAGCCTGGAGCAGGTGCAGGGCGAGCCGGTGCCCCGTCCGCCGGTGGTCACCATCATGGGCCACGTGGACCACGGCAAGACCTCGCTGCTGGACTACATCCGCCGCACCAAGGTCGCCTCGGCCGAGGCCGGCGGCATCACCCAGCACATCGGCGCCTACCACGTCGAGACGCCCAAGGGCGTGATCAGCTTCCTGGACACCCCGGGCCACGCCGCCTTCACCTCGATGCGCGCGCGCGGCGCCAAGCTGACCGACATCGTGGTGCTGGTCGTGGCCGCGGACGACGGCGTCATGCCGCAGACCAAGGAGGCCATCCAGCACGCCAAGGCTGCCGGCGTGCCGATCATCGTGGCCATCAACAAGATCGACAAGTCCGACGCCGACCCGCTGCGCGTGAAGAACGAGCTGCTGGCCGAGGAGGTCGTGGCCGAGGAGTTCGGCGGCGACACCCAGATGGTGGCCATCTCCGCCAAGACCGGCCAGGGCATCGACGACCTGCTGGACGCCATCATCCTGCAGGCCGAGCTGCTGGAGCTGAAGGCCGTGGCCGAGGGCCGCGCCCGCGGCACCGTCATCGAGTCCTCGCTGGACAAGGGCCGCGGTCCGGTGGCCACGGTGCTGGTGCAGGAGGGCCGCCTGCGCAAGGGCGACTACATGGTCTGCGGCGTGCAGTACGGCCGCGTCCGCGCCCTGTTCGACGAGACCGGCGGCCAGCCGGAGAGCGCCGGCCCCTCGATCCCGGTCCAGGTGCTGGGCCTGTCCGGCGTGCCCGATGCCGGCGACGACTTCGTCGTGGTCAAGGACGAGCGCCTGGCCAAGGACGTGGCGCAGCAGCGCGAGGCCAAGCGCCGCGAGTCGCGCCTGGTCAAGCAGGCCGGCAACCGCATGGAGGACATCATGGCCCAGATGGGCCAGGGCGAGGGCCAGCAGGTCCTCAACCTGGTCGTCAAGGCCGACGTCCAGGGCTCGGTGGAGGCGCTGAAGCAGTCGCTGACCGCGCTGTCCAACGACCTGATCCGGATCAACGTGATCAGCTCCGGCGTGGGCGGCATCACCGAGTCCGACGCCAACGTCGCGGTCACCACCAAGGCCACGATCATCGGCTTCAACGTCCGTGCCGACGCCTCGGCGCGCAGGATCATCGAGGCCAACGGCGTGGACCTGCGCTACTTCTCGATCATCTACGACGTGATCGACCAGGTGAAGCAGGTGGCCTCCGGCCTGCTGGGCAAGGAGATCCGCGAGGAGATCATCGGCATCGCCGAGGTGCGCGAGGTGTTCCGCAGCTCCAAGTTCGGCGCCGTGGCCGGCTGCATGGTCGTCGAGGGCGTGGTCAAGCGCAGCAAGCCGATCCGCGTGCTGCGCGACAACACGGTCATCTTCGAGGGCGAGCTGGAGTCGCTGCGCCGGTTCAAGGAGAACGTGGACGAGGTCCGCTCGGGCATGGAGTGCGGCATCGGCGTCAAGGAGTACAACGACGTCAAGCCGGGCGACCAGATCGAGTGCTACGAGCGCATCGAGGTCCAGCGGACGCTGTAAGCCATGCCAGCCAGGTCGTTCCACCGCACCGATCGCGTTTCCGCCCAGCTCCGCCGGGAGCTGGGCGTGCTGGTCCACGAGGCTGTGCGTGAGCATGGCCTGCCGTCGGTCAGCGTGTCCGACGTGGAAGTGACCCGTGACCTGGCCCACGCCAAGGTCTTCGTGACCGCGCTGCTGCCCGACCGTTCGGCCGAGGCGGTGGCCGCGCTGCGCGGGATGGCGCGCGAGCTGCGCATGGAGCTGGGCCGGCGGATCCGCATGCGCCACGTGCCGGAGCTGCACTTCCACTACGACGACTCGGTGGACCGCGGCGAGCGCATCGAGGCGCTGCTGCGCGGCACCCGCCCGTCCGGCTCGGACGACTGACCGCGCCGGCCCGCCGGCGCCGGCGGGTGCGTGGCCCATGCCGCGCCCGGCCGCCGTCGGCCGGGCCGCGCCCACTCCCGACCCATGACCCGAGCCAAGACCCGCTACCGCCCGCTGGACGGCATCCTGCTGCTGGACAAGCCGGCGGGCATGAGTTCCAACGCCGCCCTGCAGGCGGTGCGTCGCCTGTACCGGGCGGAGAAGGGCGGCCACACCGGCAGCCTGGACCCGCTGGCCACCGGCCTGCTGCCGGTCTGCTTCGGCGAAGCGACCAAGATCGCTGGCCTGCTGCTGGGCTCGGACAAGGCCTACGAGGCCGGCATCGCCCTGGGCGCGACCACCGACACCGACGACGCCGACGGGCAGGTGCTGCGCCGGCGCCCGGTGCCGCCACTGGACCGCGCCGCCGTGGAGGCGGTGCTGGCCGGCTTCACCGGTCTGCAGCGGCAGCGCGCCCCGATGTACTCGGCGCTCAAGCAGGGCGGCGAGCCGCTGTACGCGCGCGCGCGCCGCGGCGAGGCCATCGAGGCGCCGGTGCGCGAGGTGGTGATCCACGCCATCGAGCTGCTGGAGCTGCAACCGGCCTTCCTGCGCCTGCGCGTGGCCTGCGGCTCGGGCACCTACATCCGCAGCCTGGCCCGCGATCTGGGCGAGGCCTTGGGCTGCGGCGCCCACATCGCCAGCCTGCGCCGGCTGTGGGTGGACCCGTTCAGGCAGCCGCGCATGCATACGCTGGAGGAGCTGCAGGCGCTGGAAGGCGACGAGGCCGCGCTGGAGGCCCGGCTGCTGCCGCTGGCCGAGGGCCTGCGCGGCTTCCCCCGGGTGGAGCTGGGCGCGGCCGAGGCCACGCGCTTCGCCCAGGGCCAGCGCCTGCGCGGCCCGTGGCCGCCGGCCGATCCGGCCGCGGTGTTCGGCCCCGGCGGGGTGCCACTGGGCCTGGGCCGGGTCGAGGCCGGCGGGCGGCTGGCGCCGCAGCGGCTGTTCAGGACCGGCGGGGCGGGCGCGGCCTGAGCGCCGTCTGTCCGGCCGCCGGGTTTGCCTTGTTGGGGCCGCCCCCGGCAGGTACAATTCCCGCGCCTTTTTCCCAAGGCATCACCTTCCGCCCACGGGCGGGCATCCACCACGGCGGGTCGGGCGGTGCGCATCGATGCGTTCCTGCCGGCCTCGCGACGAGAGAACGCACATGTCCATCGATACCCAGAAGATCATCCAGGAAAACCAGCGCAGCGCCAACGACACCGGTTCGCCGGAGGTCCAGATCGCCCTGCTGACCGCGCGCATCGAGCAGCTGACCGAGCACTTCAAGGTCCACAAGAAGGACCACCACAGCCGCCGCGGTCTGCTGCAGCTGGTCAACCGCCGCCGCAGCCTGCTGGACTACCTGAAGCGCAAGGACAGCGAGCGCTACAAGGGCCTGATCGAGAAGCTCGGCCTGCGTCGTTGATGCAAGACCCCGCCGCGGCGCAGAAATGCGCCGCGGTTTGCATTTCGGGCGGCGGCAGCGCCCGACCCCGCGACCCGCGCATCCACGGGGGCGTGTCCGGGGCGCAACATCTGCCACTGGCCGGAACCCCGGCCACCCGAATGCGGCAGGGGCCGCATCCGGTCAACAAGCCAGCAGCAGCATCCTAAGGAACCAACGTGGCAAAAATCACCAAAACCTTCCAGTACGGCAAGCACACCGTAACGCTGGAAACGGGCGAGGTCGCCCGCCAGGCCAGCGGCGCGGTGATCGTCAAGATGGACGACACCGTACTGCTGGTCACCTGCGTGGCCGCCAAGACCGCGCGCGAGGGCCAGGACTTCTTCCCGCTCACCGTGGACTACCAGGAGAAGTTCTACGCCGGCGGCCGCATCCCCGGCGGTTTCTTCAAGCGCGAGGGCCGCCCGACCGAGAAGGAAACGCTGATTTCCCGCCTGATCGACCGCCCGATCCGGCCGCTGTTCCCGGAGGACTACAAGAACGAGGTCCAGATCATCGCCACGGTGATGTCGCTCGATCCGGAGATCGACGGCGACATCCCGGCCATGATCGGCGCCTCCGCCGCCCTGGCCCTGGCCGGCACCCCGTTCAAGGGCCCGATTGGCGCCGCCAAGGTCGGCTACAAGGACGGCCAGTACCTGCTCAACCCGACCACCAGCGAGCTGAAGGAATCCAAGCTCGAGCTGGTGGTGGCCGGCACCTCCAACGCCGTGCTGATGGTGGAGTCCGAGGCCCAGCTGCTGAGCGAGGAAGTGATGCTCGGCGCGGTGATGTTCGGCCACCGCGAGATGCAGAAGGTCATCAACGCGATCAACGAGCTGACCGTCGAGGCCGGCGTCAAGCCCAGCGACTGGGTGCCGCCGCCGAAGAACGAGGCCCTGATCGCCGCGCTGAAGGAGGCCGTGGGCAACCGCCTGGCCGAGGCCTTCCAGATCCGCGACAAGCTGCAGCGCCGCGATGCCATCGCCGAGATCAAGAAGGACGTCACCGAGCAGCTGGCCGGCCGCATCGCCGCCGAGGGTTGGGACCCGGCCGAGCTGAACAAGGAGTTCGGCGAGCTCGAATATCGCACCATGCGCGACGCCGTGCTGACCACCAAGGTCCGAATCGACGGCCGCGCCCTGGACGCCGTCCGCCCGATCACCGTGAAGACCGGCGTGCTGCCGCGCACCCACGGCTCGGCCATGTTCACCCGCGGCGAGACCCAGGCCATCGTGGTCACCACCCTGGGCACCGCGCGCGACGGCCAGATCATCGACGCGGTCACCGGCGAGTACCGCGAGAACTTCCTGTTCCACTACAACTTCCCGCCGTACTCGGTGGGCGAGTGCGGCCGCTTCGGCGCACCCAAGCGCCGCGAGATCGGCCACGGCCGCCTGGCCAAGCGCGGCGTGATGGCGGTGATGCCGACCATCGAGGAGTTCCCGTACACCGTGCGCGTGGTCTCGGAGATCACCGAGTCCAACGGTTCCTCGTCCATGGCCTCGGTCTGCGGCAGCTCGCTGGCGCTGATGGATGCCGGCGTGCCGGTGAAGGCGCCGGTGGCCGGCATCGCCATGGGCCTGGTCAAGGAAGGCGACCAGTTCGTGGTGCTGTCCGACATCCTCGGCGACGAGGACCACCTGGGCGACATGGACTTCAAGGTCGCCGGTACCGCCGACGGCGTGTCCGCCCTGCAGATGGACATCAAGATCGAGGGCATCACCGAGGAGATCATGCGCAAGGCGCTGGAGCAGGCCAAGGCCGGCCGCCTGCACATCCTCGGCGAGATGGCCAAGGCCATCAGCGCCCCGCGTGCCGAGCTGTCCGAGTACGCCCCGCGCCTGCTGACCATCAAGATCCACCCGGACAAGATCCGCGAGGTGATCGGCAAGGGCGGCGCGACCATCCAGAGCATCACCAAGGAAACCGGCACCCAGATCGACATCCAGGACGACGGCACCGTGGTCATCGCCTCGGTCAACGCCGCCGCGGCCCAGGCCGCCAAGGCGCGCATCGAGCAGATCACCTCGGACGTCGAACCGGGCCGGATCTACGAGGGCAAGGTCGTCAAGATCATGGACTTCGGCGCCTTCGTGACCATCCTGCCGGGCAAGGACGGCCTGGTGCACGTCTCGCAGATCTCCAGCGAGCGCGTGGAGAAGGTCTCCGACAAGCTCAAGGAAGGCGACGTGGTCAAGGTCAAGGTGCTGGAAGTCGACAAGCAGGGCCGCATCCGCCTGTCGATCAAGGCCGTCGAGGAAGGCGAGGGCGTGGCCGGCTGACCGTCCCCGCCAGCACCGGATTCACCAGGGAGCAGGCTTCGGCCTGCTTTCTGCGTTTCCGGGGCATGCAGAACGCGTCCGGCGGCGCGGGCGCGCGGATGCGCGCCGCGGGAGCGGGCGGACGGGGTGGGGGAAAGGCGGTGCCGGGCCGCCGGGCTCAGCCGCCGTTGAGCGCTTCCAGGCCGGCGAAGTCGAGGATCTCCACCCGGTAGGTTTCCGGCATGGCGATCAGGCCGCGGTTGCGCAGGCTGGTCAGGCAGCGGCTGACCGTCTCCACGGTCAGGCCCAGGTGGTCGGCGATGTCCGCGCGCGGCATCGGCAGGGCCACCATCGGCCCAGGGTTGCCGGCACGGGCCTCGCGCGCGGCCAGCTTCAGCAGGAAGTCGGCCAGGCGTTCGGTGGGGTTCATGCGCGCCAGCGACATCATCTGCTCGCGCGCCGAGTCCAGCTCGATGCAGGCCCGCTCCAGCAGCTTGGCCTGCAGGGCCGGATAGCGCTCGGCCAGGCGGCGCATGGCCTCCACGCCGAAGCTGCACAGCTGGGTCTCGCCCAAGGTCTCGATGTCGTGCTGGTAGGTCGGCGACCCGCTCAGGCCCACGAAGTCGCCGGGCAGGGCGAAGCCGGCGACCTGGCGGCGGCCGTCGGCGGTCAGGCGCACCAGGCGCAGCGCGCCGCGCACCACGGTGTAGACGTGCTTGCGCGGGTCGCCCTGGCGGGCCAGGACCACGCCCGGGCCGAGCAGTTGGCTGCTGGCGGCCGCGTACAGGGCATGCGCCTCCTCCTGGTCCAGCGCCGAGCACACGGCCAGGTGCCGCACCTCGCAATGCGCGCAGGGGTCCAGCAGACCCGTCTCCTGGGGGGGAGGGGTCAGGCAGGGGTTGTCGAACGGAGGCCAGGCCATGGCGGGCACACGGGACAGGACCCCTACATCATACCGGTTGGCTGCGCCGCGTGCCGTGACGGGGGGCGGGAGGCGGTAGAATTCCGCGTCCCGTCCATGCGTTCCCCCGCAGGAGTCTTTCGTTGATCAGGCCCCGTACCCCACCTGGCGTCCTGGAACTGCTGCCGCGCGAGCAGATCGCCTTCCAGCGCATGCTCGACGTCATCCGGCGCAACTACGAGCGCTTCGGCTTCCTGCCGGTGGAAACCCCCGTCTTCGAGCTGTCCGAGGTGCTGCTGACCAAGTCGGGCGGTGAGACCGAACGGCAGGTCTATTTCGTCCAGTCCACCGGCGCGCTGGCCAACGCCGCCTCCGGTGCCTCCGCCGGGCTGCCGGAGCTGGCCCTGCGCTTCGACCTGACCGTGCCGCTGGCCCGCTACGTGGCCGAGCACGAGCACGAGCTGAGCTTCCCGTTCCGCCGCTACCAGATGCAGCGCGTGTACCGCGGCGAGCGCGCCCAGCGCGGCCGCTTCCGCGAGTTCTACCAGTGCGACATCGACGTCATCGGCAAGGACACCCTGTCCATCCGCTACGACGCCGAGGTGGTGGCGGTGATCCACGCGGTGTTCGCCGAGCTGGGCATCGGCGCCTTCCGTGTGCAGCTGAACAACCGCAAGCTGATGCGCGGGTTCTTCGAGTCGCTGGGCGTGGCCGATCCGCAGCAGCAGGCGCTGGTCCTGCGCGAGGTGGACAAGCTGGACAAGCGCGGCGCCGAGTACGTGCGCCAGACCCTCACCGGCCCGGACTTCAACCTGCCGGCCGAGGCAGTGGCGCGGATCCTGGCCTTCGTCGAGGTGCGCTCCGGTTCGCACGCCGACGCCCTGGCGAAGATCGACCAGGTGCTGGCCGAGGCCGGCGGGGCCGGCGGCCAGGCGCTGCGCGAGGGCGCGGAGGAGCTGCGCCAGGTGCTGGAGCTGGTGCGCGCCATGGGCGTGCCCGAGTCGGCCTACTGCCTGAACTTCTCCATCGCCCGTGGCCTGGACTACTACACCGGCACCGTCTACGAGACCCAGCTGGTGGACCACCCGGAGATCGGCTCGATCTGCTCCGGCGGCCGCTACGAGGACCTGGCCAGCCACTACACCAAGTCGAAGCTGCCCGGCGTGGGCATCTCCATCGGCCTGACCCGGCTGTTCTGGCAGCTGCGCGAGGCCGGCCTGATCGAGGGCATCGCCGAGAGCAGCGTGCAGGCCATGGTGGCGCTGATGGACGAGGCGCAGCTGGCCGACGCGCTGGACATCGCCCGGCGCCTGCGCGCAGGCGGCATCAACGCCGAGGTGCAGATGGAGGCGCGCAAGCTGGGCAGGCAGTTCCAGTACGCCGCGCGTGCCGGGATCCGCTTCGTGGTCCTGGCCGGCGAGGACGAGCTGGCGCGCGGCGTGGTCGCGGTCAAGGACCTGCTGCGCGAGCAGCAGTTCGAGGTGCCGCGCGACGAGCTGGCCGACACGCTGCGCGTGGAGCTGGAACAGGCACGGGCGCTGGCCGGGCGCTGAGCGCGCCCGCGACATGAGGAGGGGGAGCCCATGAAGCCCATTCGCCTGGACGGGCATTCGCTGACCCGCGACCGCCTGGTCGCGGTCGCCTACGGCGCACCGGTGGAGCTGGACCCGGACGCGTTGCGTGACGTGGCCCGCGCCGCCGATTTCCTGGCCGAGCAGGTGCGGCGCGAGGAGCCGATCTACGGCGTGTCCACCGGCTTCGGCAGCAACGCGGACAAGCTGCTGGGCGCGCACCCGCTGCGCGACGAACTGCCGGGCGCGGCGCCGTCCGGCCGTTCCCTGCACGAGGAGCTGCAGCGCAACCTGATCGTCACCCACGCCGTGTGCGTGGGCGAGCCGATGTCCCCGGAAGTGGTGCGGGCCATGCTCTGCATCCGCCTCAACACCCTGCTCAAGGGCCACTCGGGCATCCGCGTGCAGACCCTGCAGGCGATGGCGGCCATGCTCAACGCCGGCATCGTGCCGGTGGTGCCGCAGCTGGGCTCGGTGGGCGCCTCCGGCGACCTGGCCCCGCTCTCGCACCTGGCCATCGTCCTGCTCGGCGGCGGCGAAGCCTTCTTCCAGGGGCAGCGCTTGCCCGGCGCCGAGGCGCTGCGCCGTGCCGGCCTGGAGCCGGTCACCCTGTCCTACAAGGAAGGCCTGGCGCTGAACAACGGCACCGCGCAGATGCTGGCCATGGGCGTGCTGGCGCTGCACCGCCTGGAGCTGATGCTGGACACGGCCGACCTGGCCGCGGCCATGACCATCGACGCCTTCGCCGGCCGCCTGGGCGCCTTCGCCGAGGAGGTGCACGCGCTGCGCCCGCACCCGGGCCAGGTCCGGGTGGCGGCCAACCTGCGCCGCCTGCTGGCCGGCTCGACCCTGGCCGACATTCCCTACCACCTGGTGCCGCGCTTCCGCCCCTGGCTGCCGGGCAGCTGGGACACCGACGAGGCCCGCCGGCTGCACTTCGACATCGGCTGGGATTGGGTGCCGGCCGACCAGCGTCATGGCCGCGAGCGCTTCTACCAGCGCTTCCTGCCGTTCCGCGGCGGCAAGAAGCACCAGCCGCAGGACAGCTACTCGCTGCGGTGCATCCCGCAGGTGCACGGCGCGGTGCGCGACGCGGTGGCCCACGCCCGCCGCGTGCTGGAGATCGAGCTCAACGCCGTCACCGACAACCCGCTGGTCTTCCCCGGCAGGCAGGGCGCGGCCCAGGTCGAGGAGCAGGTGATCTCGGCCGGCCACTTCCACGGCATGCCGCTGGCCCTGGCGATGAGCGCAGTCAAGGCGGCGATCCCGGTGCTGGCCTCGATCAGCGAGCGCCGCCTCAACAAGCTGGTGGACCCGGCCACCAACGACGGTCTGCCGGCCTTCCTGATCGGCAACGAGGATGCCACCGAGTCCGGCCACATGATCGTGCAGTACACCGCCGCGGCCATTGTCAACGACCTGGCCAGCCGCGCGCACCCGGCCTCGGTGTACTCGGTGCCGACCAGCGCCAACGCCGAGGACCACGTGTCCATGGGCGCCAACGAGGCGCGCCACGTGCTGGCCATGGTCGAGGACCTGGGCAAGGTGCTGGCCCTGGAGCTGTACACCGCGGCCCAGGCACTGGACCTGCGCCGCGACATGATCAACGCCGCCCGCGCCCTGGCCCGCCGCGCCGACGCCGCCGGCCTGGCGGCCAAGGTGCAGGGCGCGCCGGCGCCGGACAGCCCGTTCCATGCGCAGTTCATGGACGAGGTCGAGGCCCTGCGCCGGCAGCTGGCCCAGGCCGAGGCCTTCCATCCCGGCGCCGCGGTGGCCGCCGCGCACGCGCACATCCGCCAGGTGGTGCCCTTCCTGGAGCGCGACCGCGCGCTGGACGGCGAGGTCGCAGCGATGGTGCGCCTGGTCGCCTCCGGCGAACTGCTGCAGGTGGTGCGCCAGGCCCTCGACGCCTGAGGCCGTTGCCGGCGCCTCAGCCGGCGACGGTGATGATCGGCCCGGCGCTGTGGAAGTAGTCCAGCGCGTAGGCCAGCTCGCCCGGGCTCTGCGCATGCAGCTGCAGCAGCGGCTGCCCGGCGCGCACCGCATCGCCCAGCCGCACCTGCAGACGCACGCCGGCCGCCGGGCTCTGCGGCGCACCGGCCAGCTTGGCCAGCCGCGACAGCCTGCGGTTGTCGATCGCGGTGACCGTGCCGGGGATGGGCGCCGCCAGGGTCTCCACGTACGTGGCGCGGGGCGGGGTGAACAGCCCGCCCTGGGCCAGGCAGATGGCCTGGAAACGCGCCCAGGCGCGGCCGTCCTCGAGGGTGCGCAGGGCCAGGGCCTGGCCCTGGCCGGGCCCGGCGGCGCCGCCGATCTCCAGCACCGCGCCGGCCACCAGGGTGGCGCGCTCGCGCAGGTCGGCGGGGGCGTCGGCCGCGCCCTGCAGTACCGCCAGCACGTCGCGCGCCTCCAGCGCCGGGCCGATGCCGCGCCCGACCGGCTGGCTGCCGTCGGTGAACAGGCAGCGCAGGTGCAGCCCGAAGTGGTCGGCGACCTGTTCCATGCATGCGGCCAGGTGCGCGGCCTCGTCGTGGTTGCGCACCTTGGCGGTCGGCCCCACCGGGATGTCGATCACCACGTGGGTGGCGCCGGCGGCGATCTTCTTCGACAGGATCGAGGCGATCATCTGGCCCTCGGTGTCGATGTCCAGCTCGCGCCCGATGCGCACGAACAGATCGTCGGCCGGCGACAGCCGCATGGCCCCGCCCCAGGCCAGGCAGCCGCCGTGGCGCTCGACCACGCGGTGCAGGGTGTCCGCGTCCAGCGCCACCGGGGTGAGTGTGGCCATGGTGTCGGCGGTGCCGGCCGGCGAGGTGATCGCGCGCGAGGAGGTCTTGGGCATCACCAGGCCGTTGGCCGCGGCGATGGCCACCACGATCGGGGTGGTGCGGTTGCCGGGCAGGCCGCCGACGCAGTGCTTGTCCACCACCGGGCGGCCGGGCCAGGACAGCCTCCGGCCCGCCTCCACCATCGCCCGGGTCAGGTGGATGATCTCCTGCACGTCCAGCGGCAGGGTCGCGGTGGCGGCCAGGAACGCCGCCAGCTGCACGTCGGTGTAGCGGCCGCGGACGGCGTCGCCAACGATGGCGGTGAAGTCCGCGGCGTCCAGGCGCTGCCCGCGCAGGCGCCGGCGCACGTGGCCCAGCGAGGCGGGCAGGGGCGCGTGGCGCACCCGCACCGGCGCGCCTTCCTCGATGCCCAGCGCCTCCCAGGCCGCCTCGGACAGCGCCACCTGGTCCAGCGGCGCGCGCGGATCGTCGGTCTGGTACAGCAGGGCGTAGACCTCGCGGCCGTTGGCGCTGACCAGCACCTGGCTGCGCGGGGCCAGGCCTTCGGCACGGCAGACGTGGCAGTCGGTGCGCATCACCGCCACCGCCTGGTGCTGGGCGTGCAGGCGCAGGCGCGTGGCGCGCAGGACGGGGGCTTGCGGCGTGGTCGCGTGGCTCAAGGCGGGCAACTCCGGCTGGCGGCGGAACGGTGGCCTCCGGGCCATGTCCGAAGGCGGCGGCCTCACTCCGTCGCCGGGCCGTGCCCGGCGCCGGCCAGCGCCCGTGCGACCAGCGGCGCCAGCCCGATGCGGTTGCTCGGGTGCGGCACCGAATCGGTGGAGGTGAAGCGGGTGAAGACCCGGCACAGCGCCGCGTGGGCGTCCGCGTCGGCCAGGGCGTGGACCACGACGCATTCGGGCCGCTCCAAGCCCTGCTCCCGCAGCAGGCGGCCGGCGGCCAGCAGGGTGTGCCCGGAGGAGGCGATGTCGTCCACCAGCACCGGGGTGTGGCCGCGGTAGCGGCCCAGGTCGGCCGGCGCGATGTCCACCTCGCGGTCGCCGTGGCGGGTCTTGCGCAGCACCACGCAGGGCGCGCCGATCCGGGCGGCGACCGCCCCGGCCCACTGTCCGCTTTCCTCGTCCGGACCGACGATGAGCGGCCGCGCGACGTTGCCCGCGATCCAGTCGGCCAGCAGTGGCGCCGCGTGCAGGGCGGTGGCGGGAATGGTGTACACGGCGTCCAGCGCCGGATGGCGGTGCAGGTGCGGATCCACGGTCACCAGGGCGTCGAAGTGCGCCGACAGCACCCGCGCGAAGGTCCGCGAGCTGACCGCCTCGCCGGGGTGGAAGCGCGCGTCCTGGCGCATGTAGGCCAGGTACGGCGCGACCAGGTTGACCTGCGCGGCGCCGAGCTCGCGCGCGCAGTCGGCGGCGAACAGCAGCATGGCCAGTTGGCCGTCCGGGTGCGCCAGGGTGCACACCAGGTCCACCGTGCGCCCGGCGACCTCGTCGAGCAGGCGCACGTAGCTCTCGCCGTCGGGAAAGCGGCGGGTCTGGATGCGGCCGCGGGCGCCGCCGCAGGCGGCGGCCAGCCGGTCGGCGAAGGGTTCGTTGCCGGGCAGGGCGAGGATCAGGCGTTGCATGCGTGGAAGTCCGGTTCGGGATGCGGGAGCGTCATGCCATCCTCCTGGGCGTGTCGCGCAGGCGGGCCGGCGCCGGGCGCGGAGAAGGCTTGCATACCACTTCCGGCCGCGACGATGGACAACGGCGCGCCGGTGGCGGACCTGGGGGCGCGCCGGCCCGGACGGCGGGATGGGGCAGGGGGGCATCTCCGTGCGGCAGCAAGGGGCGTTGCAGTATCGGGCCATCCACGCCCGGTCCTGTGCATGGACCGGACGTGCCGCCGCGTGCGTCCGGCCGGGCGATCCCGAATGCCCGGCGCCCGGCGCGGCATCGGGGATTGACCCATGCTGCGTCGCGGCGTAATGTATTAACGCGTTAATACATTGGTACGCGCATGAAGCCCCGTCCCATTCCCGCCGCCGCGCGCCCCTCCGACGAATCCCTGCAGGCCTTGGCCGAGGCCATCGCCAGCCTGCAGGACGCCGGCGAGGTGGTGGCGTTCCTGCGCGACCTGTGCACTCCGGCCGAGCTGGAGGCCATGGTCGACCGCTGGGCGGTGGTGCCGCTGCTGCTGCGGGGCGTGCCGTATCGCGAGATCTACGAGCTGACCGGGGTCAGCGTCACCACCATCGGCCGGGTCGCGCGCACGCTGGAGCGCGGCGCCGGCGGTTATGCGCTGGCCATCGGCCGGTGCGCCCGTCCCAGCGCGAGAAACACACGATGACTCCCCCCCTCGGATCGGCTTCCCGCGACCGGTTGCGGATCGCCATCCAGAAGAGCGGCCGCCTGGCCGAGCCCGCGCGTTCGCTGCTGGCCGCCTGCGGCCTGAGCTGGCGCGAGAGCCGCGACAGGCTGTTCTGCTACGGCGAATCCCTGCCGGTGGACCTGCTGCTGGTCCGCGACGACGACATCCCCGGCCTGATCGCCGACGGCGTGTGCGATCTGGGCATCGTCGGCCGCAACGAGCTGGACGAGCAGGCGGCCGGGCGCGCGCGTATCGGCCTGGCCCCCGCCTACCGCGAGCTGCGCGGCCTCGGCTTCGGCCAGTGCCGGCTGATGCTGGCCGTGCCCGAGGACTGGGACTGGCAGGGGCCCCGGCAGCTGCAGGGCCTGCGCATCGCCACCAGCTACCCGGCGATCCTGGCCGCCTGGCTGGAGCGGCAGGGCATCCAGGCGCAGGTGGTGGAGCTGTCCGGTTCGGTCGAGATCGCCCCGCGCCTGGGCACCGCCGACCTGATCTGCGACCTGGTCTCCAGCGGCGCGACCCTGCGCGCCAACCAGCTCAAGCCGGTGGAGACGCTGCTGGAGAGTGAGGCGGTGCTGGCCGGGCCGGCACAGGGCTTCGACGATGCCCGCGCCGGGCTGGCGCAGATGCTGCTGCGGCGGATGGACGGCGTGCTCCAGCTCAAGGACCGCAAGCTGCTGATGTTCAACGCCCCGCGCGAATCGCTGCCGGCACTGCAGCGGCTGCTGCGCGATGCCGGCCCGCTCATCGAGCTGCCGGCGGAGAACGGCGAGGTGGCGCTGCAGACCATGTGCGAAAGCGCGGCGGTGTCCTGGCAGCGCCTGGAGGAACTGGAGCGCGCCGGCGCGCGCGGGCTGATGGTGCTGGCCGTGGAGAGGACGCTGTCATGAGCCTGCGGGTGCAGGCGGGCGGGCGGCCGTGGAACCGTCTGGAATGGACCGCGCTGGACGAACCCGCGCGCCGGCGCGCGCTCACCCGGCCGGTGCAGGTGGTGGCCGAGACCACCCGCCAGGCCGTGGCCGGCGTGCTGGAGACGGTGCGCGCGCGCGGTGACGAGGCGCTGCGCGAGCTGACCGCGCGCTTCGACCGGGTGGAGCTGGAGCGCTTCGAGGTGGACACGGCCGAGTTCGCCGCCGCCGAGGCGGCGGTGGGCGCGGAGCTGCGCCGGGCCATGGCCGAGGCGGCCGCGCGCATCGAGGCCTTCCACCGTGCCGGCATGGGCCGGGACTACGCCGTGGAGACCGCGCCGGGCGTGGTTTGCGAGCGCATCGTCCGGCCGGTGCGGCGGGTGGGCCTGTACGTGCCGGCCGGCAGCGCGCCGCTGCCGTCCACCGCGCTGATGCTGTGCGTGCCGGCGCGCCTGGCCGGTTGCCGCGAGGTGGTGCTGTGCACGCCGCCGCGCGCCGACGGCACGGCCGATCCGGCGGTGCTGGTGGCCGCGCGCCTGGCCGGCGTGGGACGGGTGTTCAAGCTCGGCGGCGCCCAGGCCATCGCCGCGCTGGCCTTCGGCACGGCCAGCGTGCCCAAGGTGGACAAGATCTTCGGCCCCGGCAACAGCTACGTGGACGAGGCCAAGCGCCAGGTGGCGCAGAGCGGGGCCGCCGCCATCGACATGCCGGCCGGCCCGTCCGAGGTGCTGGTGATCGCCGATGCAGGCGCCGATCCGGCCTTCGTCGCCGCCGACCTGCTCTCGCAGGCCGAGCACGGCCCGGATTCGCAGGTGCTGCTGCTGACCGACAGCGCCGTGTTGCTGGACCGGGTGGAAGCCGAGCTGGAGGCACAGCTTTCCGCGCTGCCGCGCGCGGACATCGCCGCCCGCGCGCTGTCGGCCTCGCGCCTGGTGCTCGTGGAATCGCTGGAGCAGGCCTTCGCCATCAGCAACGCCTACGCACCCGAGCACCTGATCCTGGCCCTGCGCGAGCCGCGCGCCTGGCTGGACCGGGTCGAGGCCGCCGGTTCGGTGTTCCTCGGCGACTGGACGCCGGAGGCGCTCGGCGACTACTGCAGCGGCACCAACCACGTCCTGCCCACCAGCGGCGCCGCGCGCGCCTGGAGCGGGGTGAGCGTGGCCAGCTTCCAGAACTTCGTCAGCGTGCAGGCCGCCAGCCGCGAGGGCATCGCCGCCATCGGCCCGTGCGCGGTGACCCTGGCCCGCGCCGAGCGCCTGGACGCGCACGCCAACGCCGTGGCCCTGCGCCTGCGGAGGGCCGGGGCATGAGCGCGCTGCCGGCGACGGACGGCGAGGCCGCGCTGCTGGCGCTGGTGCGCGAGGACCTGCGCGGCTTCGGCGGCTATTCCTCGGCGCGCAGCGCCGACCTGCGCGGCGAGATCTGGCTCAACGCCAACGAAAGCCCCTGGCCGAACCCGGCCGACGCCGGAGGCGGCAGCCGCCGCTACCCGGACCCGCAGCCGGCCGCGCTGCGCGAGGCGCTCGCCCGCCTGTACGGCGTGGACGCGGCGCGCGTGCTGATCGGCCGCGGCAGCGACGAGGCCATCGACCTGCTGGTACGCGCGCTGTGCGAGCCGCGCCGCGACGCGGTGCTGGTCACCCCGCCGGTGTTCGGCATGTACGCGGTCAGCGCGCGCCTGCAGAACGCGCCGCTGCTGGAGGTGCCGCTGGTCGAGGACGGTGCGGGCTTCCGCACCGACCTGGAGGCGGTGGCCACGGTGGCCGAGCGCGGCAATGCCCGCATCGTGTTCCTGTGTTCGCCCTCCAATCCCACCGGCGGCGTGGTGCCGCTGGAGGGGATCGCCGGGCTCGCGCGGCGCCTGCGGGGCAGGGCGCTGGTGGTGGTGGACGAGGCCTATGGCGAGTTCGCCGACCAGCCTTCGGCCACCACCCTGATGGACGCGCACCCGAACATCGCCGTGCTGCGCACCCTGTCCAAGGCCCACGCCCTGGCCGCGGCGCGGATCGGCGCGCTGGTCGCCGCGCCCACGCTCGTCCGCGTGCTGCGTGCCTGCCAGGCCCCGTATCCGGTGCCGGCGCCGTGCGCCGCCCTGGCCCTGGCCGCACTGGCGCCGGAGGCGCTGCAACGCACCGCCGCGCGCGTGGCCCGGGTGCGCGGGGAACGCGAACGCCTGCGGCAGGCCCTGGCCGCGCTGCCGGGCGTGCGCAGGGTCTATCCCTCGCAGGGCAACTACTTGCTGGTGCGCTTCGCCGACGCCCAGGCGGCGTTCGACCGGCTGCTCGCCGCCGGCGTGGTGGTGCGCGACCAGCGCGCCGCGCCCGGCCTGGGCGACGCCCTGCGCATCAGCATCGGCACCCCCGAACAGAACCAGCGCGTCCTGGACACGCTCCGGGCCGCGGAGAAGGCCGCATGAGCACCCCCATCCTGTTCGTCGATCGCGACGGCACCCTGATCGAGGAGCCGGACGACTTCCAGATCGACGCCTACGAGAAGCTGCGCTTCGTGCGCGGCGTGGTCCCGGCGCTGCTGAAGCTGCGCGACGCCGGCTGGCAGTTCGTCATGGTCTCCAACCAGGACGGGCTGGGCAGCGGGGCCTTCCCGCGGTCCGCCTTCGACGGCCCGCACGACCTGATGATGCAGGTGTTCGAAAGCCAGGGCATCACCTTCCGCGACGTGCTGATCGACACCAGCTGGCCGCACGAGAACCGGCCCACGCGCAAGCCGGGCATCGGCCTGGTGCTGCCGTACCTGCAGGACCGCTCCATCGACTGGAAGCGCTCGGCCATGGTGGGCGACCGGCCCACCGACGTGGAGTTCGCCGCCAATCTGGGCATCCGCTGCTTCCAGCTGCGCACGCCGCGGTTCGGCGGCGAGTGGGACTGGGCCGGCATCGCCCACGAGCTGGTCGACGCGCCGCGCCGCGCCGTGGTCCAGCGCGACACGAAGGAAACGCAGATCCGGGTGGCCGTGGACCTGGACCTGGCCGCCGAGCCGAAAGTCCACACCGGCCTGCCGTTCTTCGACCACATGCTCGAGCAGATCGGCAAGCACGGCGGTTTCGCCCTGGAAATCCAGGCCGACGGCGACCTGCACATCGACGAGCACCACACCATCGAGGACACCGCCCTGGCCCTGGGCCAGTGCCTGCGCGAGGCACTGGGCGACAAGCGCGGCATCGGCCGCTACGGCTTCGTGCTGCCGATGGACGAGACCCTGGCACAGGTGGCGCTGGACTTCTCCGGCCGCCCGTACCTGATGTTCGAGGGAAGCTTCCGCCGCGAGCGGGTGGGCGACATGCCCACCGAGCTGGTGCCGCACTTCTTCCGCTCGCTGGCCGACGCGGCGGCGCTGACCCTGCACATACGGGTCGAGGGCGAGAACGACCACCACAAGATCGAGGCCTGCTTCAAGGGCCTGGCCCGCGCCCTGCGCCAGGCGGTGCGGCGCGAGGGCGCGGAACTGCCGTCCACCAAGGGGGCACTGTGATGCGGGTGGTGCTGGTCGACGGTGGCGGCTCCAACATCGGCTCGGTGCGCTACGCCCTGCAGCGCCTGGGCGTGGACGCGGAGCTGACCGCCGATCCGGAGCGCATCCGTGCCGCCGACAGGGTGATCCTGCCCGGCGTGGGCGCGGCCGCCGAGGGCATGCGCCGGCTGCGCCGGTACGGCCTGGTGGAGGTGCTGCGCACCCTGCAGCGCCCGCTGCTGGGCGTGTGCCTGGGCATGCAGCTGCTGTTCGAACACTCGGAGGAGGAGGACGTGGACTGCCTGGGCCTGCTGCCCGGGCGCGTCACCCGCCTGCGGCCGGGCCCGGGCGTGCGCGTGCCGCACATGGGCTGGAACACCCTGGAGAAGAACCGCGACGCGCCGTTGCTGGCGGGCATCGAAAGCGGCGACCACGCCTACTTCGTGCACGGCTACGCCGCGCCGGTGGGCGAAGCGTGCCTGGCCAGCACCACCCACGGGCGCCGCTTCGCCGCCGTGGTCCAGCGCGGCAACGTGGCCGGCGCGCAGTTCCATCCCGAACGCTCGGCCCGGGTCGGCGCGCGGCTGCTGCGAAACTTCATCGAATACGGACTGGCATGAGCGGATTGACCTTGTACCCGGCCATCGACGTGCGCGGCGGCCGGGTGGTGCGCCTGGCCCAGGGCGACTACGCGCGCGAAACCCGCTACGGCGACGATCCGCTGGCCCTGGCCCGCGCCTACGCCGGGCAGGGCGCGCGCTGGCTGCACCTGGTGGACCTGGACGCGGCCCGCGCGGGAGGCTACACCCTGGCGCCGCTGCTGCGGCAGGTCGCCGATGCCGGCCTGCAGGTGCAGACCGGCGGCGGTGTGCGCTCGCGCGAGGACGTGCGGCGCATCCTCGAGGCCGGTGCGGCGCGGGTGGTGGTCGGCTCCCTGTCGGTGCGGCAGCCGGAGGCGGTCATGGACTGGATCGGAGAGTTCGGTGCCGAGCGCATCGTGGTGGCGCTGGACACCCGCCAGGCGGAGGACGGCAGCTGGCGGCTGCCGGTGCACGGCTGGACCGAGGATTCGGGGCAGACGCTGGACGCGCTGGCCGGCCGCTACGCCGCGGCCGGCCTGCGCCACCTGCTGTGCACCGACATCGCCCGCGACGGCATGCTCTCCGGCCCCAACTTCGGGCTCTACGCGCACCTGCACACGGTCGCGCCGGGCCTGCAGGTGCAGGCCTCCGGCGGCGTCAGCGGCCTGGAGGACGTGCGCCGGGCCGCGGCCAGCGGCTGCGCCGGCATCGTGCTGGGCCGGGCGCTGCTGGAAGGACGCTTCACCCTGGCGGAGGCGCTGCGATGCTGAGCCGGCGCATCATTCCCTGCCTGGACGTGAAGGACGGGCGCGTGGTCAAGGGCGTGCGCTTCCGCGACCACGTGGACATGGGCGATATCGTCGAGCTGGCCCTGCGCTACCGCGACGAGGGCGCCGACGAGCTGGTGTTCTACGACATCGGTGCCAGCCCGGAAGGCCGCTCGGTGGACTATGCCTGGGTGGAGCGGGTGGCGCGGCTGATCGACATCCCGTTCTGCGTGGCCGGCGGCATCCGCAGCGTGGAGACCGCGCGAGCGGTGCTGCACGCCGGCGCCGACAAGATCTCGGTCAACACGCCGGCGCTGGAGCGGCCGGAGCTGATCTCCGAGCTGGCCGCGGCCTTCGGCGTGCAGTGCGTGGTGGTGGGCGTGGACTCGGTGCGGGAGGCCGACGGCCAGTGGCGGGTGCGCCAGTACACCGGTGATCCGGCGCGCATGCGCGCACCGGGCCTGCGCACCCTGGACTGGCTGGTGCAGGTGCAGCGCCTGGGCGCCGGCGAGATCGTGCTCAACTGCATGGACAGCGACGGCGTGCGCCGCGGCTACGACATCACGCAGCTCAGGCAGGCGCGCGCGCTCTGCCAGGTGCCGCTGGTGGCCTCCGGCGGGGCCGGAAGCATGGAGCACTTCGCCGAGGTGTTCGAGCAGGCCGACGTGGACGGCGCGCTGGCCGCCAGCGTGTTCCACGGCGGCGTGGTGGCCATTCCCGAACTCAAGCGCTTCCTGCGCGGACGCAACATCGAGGTGCGCGATGACCGGTAACACCCCGGCTCCGGGCCGCCGGCCCGGCCCGGTCCTGCCCGAGAGCCTGGACTGGGGCAAGGGCGACGGCCTGCTCCCGGCGATCGTGCAGGACGCCGACAGCCTGCGCGTGCTGATGCTCGGCTACATGGACGAGGAGGCGCTGCGGGTCACCCTCGACACCGGCCTGGTCACCTTCTACAGCCGCAGCCGCCAGGTGCTGTGGACCAAGGGCGAGACCTCCGGCCACGTGCTGGAGCTGCTGGACGTGCAGACCGATTGCGATGCCGACACACTGCTGGTGCTGGCGCGCCCGCGCGGGCCCACCTGCCACCTGCAGCGCCCCAGCTGCTTCCCGCGCGCGCCGGCGGCGGAACGGCCGCCCCTGCCGGCGGAGCTGGCCGCCGGCGGCGTCGGCTTCCTCGCCGAACTGGATGCGCTGGTGGCCGGACGCGCGCGCGAACGGCCGGAGGGCAGCTACACCACCCGCCTGTTCGAGGCGGGCGTGCGCCGCATCGCCCAGAAGGTGGGCGAGGAGGGCGTGGAGACCGCGCTGGCCGGCGTGGCGCAGAACGACGCCCAGCTGCTGGGCGAGGCCGCCGACCTGGTCTACCACCTGACCGTGCTGCTGCACGCGCGCGGGCTGTCTTTGCCCGACGTGGTGGAAGTGCTGGCCCAGCGTCACCGTGGCTGAAGGCACGGGCCGGACCGGAGGGGCGGCGCGTACAATCGCCGCACCCGTCCGGAGGTCCGCATGCGTGCCCGTTCCGCCCTGATCCTCGCCGCCCTGCTCGCCTGGCCGGGCGCGGCCCCGGCCGTGACCGCCACCATCGCCGAGGGCGTGGTCTACCTGGAAACCGACGGCAGGCCCGGGCGCGGCCCGGACGAGCCGGGCGTGGCCGGCGTGCTCGTCTCCAACGGCCGCGAGCTGGTGCGCACCGACGCGCAGGGCCGCTACCGCCTGGCGGTGGCGCAGGGCCAGACCGTGTTCGTGGTCAAGCCGGAGGGGTACCGCTTCCCGGCGCGCGCCAACGGCCTGCCGGACTTCTGGAAGCACTACTTCCCCGAAGGCTCGCCGCCGCTGCGCTACGGCGGCATCGCCCCGACCGTGCCGGAGCACTGGGACTTCGCCCTGGAACGGGCGCCGGCCACCCCGGCGCACGGCTTCGAGGTGCTGGTCTTCTCCGACACCCAGGTCAAGAACCTGCGCGACGTGGACTACTACCTGCGCGACGTGGTCCTGCCGCTGGCCGGCCGCCATGCCGCCACGTTCGGCACCACCCTCGGCGACCTGGTCAACGACGACATGTCCCTGTACGGCGCCCTGGACGCGGTGACCGGCAGGCTGGGCGTGCCGTGGTTCCCCGTGCCCGGCAACCACGACGTGGACCAGGACGCCACGCGCGACGAGGACGCGGGTTTGAGCTGGCGCAATGCCTACGGCCCGGACACCTATGCGCTGGAGGAGGGCGGGGCCAGCTTCGTGTTCATGGACGACGTGGTCCACCTGCCGGGCCAGCGGCCTTCCTACATCGGCGGCCTGCGCGAGGACCAGTTCGCCTTCCTCGAGGCCTACCTGGCCACACTGCCTCCGGAGCGGCTGGTGGTGCTGGGCTTCCACATCCCGCTGTTCGACGGGGACGGGCGCGAGACCTTCCGGCACGCCGACCGCGAGCGCCTGTTCACGCTGCTGGCGCGCTTCCCCAGGGTGCTGGTGCTCAGCGGCCACAACCACACCCAGCGCCACTACTACCACGGCCCGGCCGAGGGCTGGCACGGCGCCGCGCCGCTGCACGAGTACAACGTCGGCGCGGTGTGCGGCGCGTTCTGGTCCGGCGCGCCGGACGCGAAGGGCATCCCGGACACGACCATGGCCGACGGCACGCCCAACGGCCACGCCCTGCTGCGCGTGGCGGCCGACGGCAGCTACGCGCTGGAATGGCACCCGGCGCGCGTGCCGCAGGACGATCCGACCTTCACCCGGGCCATGGCCCTGCACGCGCCGCGCGCGCTGCGCCGCGGGGCGTACCCGTCCTACGGCGTGTACGCCAACGTGTTCATGGGCGATGACGGCACCGAGGTGGAGTACCGCATCGACGGCGGCCCGTGGCGGCCGATGCGCCGGGTGGAGAGACCGGACCCGCGCCTGGTGCTGGAGAACGTGGCCGACGACCTGGCCGAGACCCCGCGCGGCTACGACCGCTCGCCGGAGGCGCGGCCGTCCATGCACCTGTGGCGCGGCGTGCTGGCCACCGACCTGGCGCCGGGCGAGCACCACGTGGAGGTGCGGGCGCGCGGGCGTTGGGTGGGGCAGGCCGCCGCGTCCACCACCTACCGGCTGGTGGAGGTGGCGGCCGACTGAGGCCGCGCCCCCAGCCAGGCCCCGGCCAGCAGCAGGACCAGAGCCACGGCCTGCAGCGGGTGCGCCTGCACCCGCCCGGACAGCACCAGCAGCGCGGTGGACAGCACGGGCGCCAGGTAGGACAGGATTCCCAGCAGGGCCAGGTCGCCGTGCTTGGTGCCGGTGTCCCACAGGCGGAAGGCGATGCCCACCGGGCCCAGGCCCATCAGCAGCAGCCACAGCCACTGCGCCGGTGTCGGCGCCACGCTGTCCTCGAACAGCAGGTGGGCCAGCGCGCCCAGCAGCGCCACCAGCGCGCAGGCCGGCACGATCGCGCCGGCGGGCACCTGCGCATGGCGGCGGTTGAGCACCGAGTAGCCGGCCCACGCCACCGCCGCGCCGAGCGCCGCCAGGTAGCCGGTCAGGTGTGCGGCCTCGGCGTGCAGGCGGCGCCCGCCGGCCAGCACCAGCACCGCCGCGGCCAGGCCCAGCAGGGCGCCCAGCCATTGCGCCGGGCGCACGCGCGCGCCGGGCAGCAGGCCGGCGAAGACCACGATCAGCAGCGGCCACAGGTAGTTGAGCAGGTTGGCCTCCACCGCCGGGGCGCGCTTGAGCGCCATGAAGTACAGCGCGTGGTAGCCGAACAGGCCGGCGGTGGACAGCGCCAGCGCCGCCGGCGGCGCGTGCAGCCCGGCCAGGCCGGCGCGGCCGCGCCAGGCGGCCTGCAGCAGGCCGCTGGCCGCGGCCACGGCGAAGGCGGTGGCCAGCACCTGGAACGGCGGCAGGCCGGCGGTGGCGACGGTCAGCAGGGCCAGCGACGACCACAGCAGGATCGCCAGCACGCCGCTGGCGGTGGCCCGGCGCGCCGTGCGCATGGCTACAGCGGCAGGTCGATCTCGATGAAGCTGGTGACCCGGGTATGGCCGTGCGCGGCGTCGCCATGGCGCGGCTCCGGGTAGTCCTGCGGCCGGTCCACCAGCACCGTGTGCAGGCCGGCGGCCCGCGCCGCGTCCAGTTCCTCGACCACGTCGGACAGGAACAGGATGGCCTTGGGCGGCTGGCCGATGGCCTCGGCGATGCGCAGGTAGCTGTCGCTCTCGCGCTTGCCGCCGGTCCGGGTGTCGAACCAGCCGGAGAACAGCCCGGTCAGGTCGCCGGCGTCGGTGTGGCCGAAGAACAGCTTCTGCGCCGGCACCGAGCCGGAGGAGTACACGTACAGCGGCAGCTCCAGCGCGTGCCAGCGGCGCAGGGTCTGCTCGGCGTCCGGGTACACCGGCGCGGTGAAGTCGCCGTTGCGGTAGCCGGCTTCCCAGATCATGCCCTGCAGCGCCTTCAGCGCGGTGTGCTTGCGGTCCTGGTCGATCCAGCCCTGCAGGGTCTCCACGATCACCTCGTCCTGGCAGATGCCGCCGGCCTCGGTGGCCACCGCGTCCAGCCAGCGCCGCACCTCCGGCTCGTGGCCGCGCGCGGCCACGAAGCCGGGCAGGGCGTGGCGCGCGTACGGGAACAGGACTTCGCGGACGAAGGAGATGCTGCTGGTGGTGCCTTCGATGTCGGTGACGATGGCTCGGATCATGTCGGCCCTTGCTGGGCGCCCGTGCGGGCGGGAGGGCGCGGCGTCAGGCCGCCGCGTCCGGCTCGTAGCGGGGGAACCGGCTGGCGATGTCGGTCCCGGTGAAATGGCCGACCCAGCCGTCCGGCTCGGTGAAGAAGCGGATGGCCACGAAGTTCGGCTCCGGCCCCATGTCGAACCAGTGGCGGGTGCCGTCGGGGACGCCGATCAGGTCGCCCTTGACGCACTCGACCTCGTAGACCTTGTCGTCCACGTGCAGGGTGAACAGGCCCGAGCCGGCGACGAAGAAGCGGACCTCGTCCTCCTTGTGGAAGTGTTCGTCCAGGAACTTGGCGCGCAGCGCCTCGCGCTGCGGGTTGTCCGGGGCGATGCTGATCACGTCCACGGTGCGGAAGCCGCGCTCGGTCACCAGGCGGTCGATGTCGGCGCGGTAGGCCGCCATCACCTCCTCGGGGGTGGCGCCGGGGGCGACCGGGCGGCTGGCTTCCCAGCGCTCGAAGGTCACGCCGATGCGCGACAGCTCCTCGGCGATGGCCTGGCCGTCGGTGGTGGCCAGCAGCGGAGTGGTGGGATCGTTCTCGTGGAAGATGCGCAGACGGCTCATCGTGGGGGTCTCCTGCGCGGGCCTGCAGGTGCCGCGGGACCGCCTAGCGTAGCAGGCCGGCGGCCCCCTGCGGTCAACGGGGGCGGGGGCGCCGTTCAGGCGCGGGCACCGAGCCGGCGCAGCTCCAGCTCGCAGGCCAGCAGGAGCTCGAACGCCTCCAGGTGGCGGCGCGCCTCGGCCATGTCGCGGCCCCAGGCGTACAGGCCGTGGCCGTCGATCAGGTAGCCCCACAGTGGCCGGCGGTCCAGCTCGGCGTCCACCTGCGCGGCCAGCACCGTCATGTCCTGGCTGTTGGGGAACACCGGCACCTCGATCTCGGCTTCGTGGGTGCTGTTGCCGGGGAAGGCCTTGAGCAGCTCGTAGCCGGCCAGGCGCACGCGGCCGGCGCCGGCGAACAGGCGCGAGGCCACGGTCTGCACCAGCGAATGGGTGTGCAGCACGCAGCCCACCTCGGGGAAACGGCGGTACAGGCGGGTGTGCAGCAGGGTCTCGGCCGAGGGGCGGTGGTCGCTGCCGACGGCGCGGCCGTCCAGGTCCACCACCATGATGTCGCCCTCGCCCAGGCGGCCCTTGTCGCGGCCGGAGACGGTGATGACCGCATGGGCCGGGTCCATGCGCACGGAGAAGTTGGAGCTGGTGGCCGGGGTCCAGCCGCGCGCGGCCAGCTCGCGCACGTTGGCGATGATCTGCCCGGCGCACTCGGCCAGGCGCTGCGGGTCGTAGGGGAGGGCTTGGTTCATGGCGCCAGTTTACCGGAGGCGGAACGGACGCCGCCCCGCGCGCCGGCGGCGCGCGGGGCGGGCATGGTCCGGACGGGAGCGGTCAGCCGTTGCGCAGGCGGCTGTGCCGGTAGCCGTACAGGAAGTAGATGACGAAGCCGGCCGCGGTCCACAGCAGCATCAGCATCCAGTTGTGCGCGGTCATCGCCGACAGCAGCGCCAGGCAGCTGAGCACGCCGGCCGAGCACACCAACCAGGCGCCGCGGATGCGGAACGGACGCGGGAGGTCCGGCTGGGTACGGCGCAGGATCAGCACGCCCACGCACACCGAGGCGAAGGCGATCAGCGTGCCCATCGAGGTCAGCTCGCCGAGGATGTCCAGCGGGAACAGCGCCGCCAGCAGGGCGATGCCGATGCCGGTGATCACGGTGTTGATGTGCGGGGTGCGGTACTCGGGGTGGATGCGAGTGAACACCGGCGGCAACAGGCCGTCGCGGGCCATGATCATGAAGATGCGCGGCTGGCCGATGATCATCACCAGCACCACCGAGGACAGGCCGACCAGCGCGCCGATCTCCACCACCACGCGCAGCCAGCCCAGCTCCGGGTGCGCGGCCACCGCGGTCACCACCGGCTCGTCGGTGCCCAGGCGGGTGTAGGGCACCAGGCCGGTCATCACCGCGGCCATGCCGATGTACAGCACGGTGCACACCACCAGCGACAGCAGCATGCCGATGGGCATGTCGCGCTGCGGGCGCTTGGATTCCTGCGCCGCCACCGACACCGCCTCGAAGCCGATGTAGGCGAAGAACACCATCGCCGCGCCGCGCAGCACGCCGTCCCAGCCGTACTTGCCCGGGCCCTCGTTGGCCGGGATGAACGGCTCCCAGTTGGCCGGGTCCACGTACTTCCAGCCGGCGATGATCACCAGCACGATCAGGCCGGTCTTGAGCACGACCATGGCCATGTTCATGGCCGAGGACTTGCGGATGCCGATGTAGCACACCCAGGTCAGCAGCAGGACGATGGCCGCCGCCGGCACGTTCATGATCGAACCGGTGGGGCGCAGCTGCGCGTCCAGCGGCGCCGAGGTCAGCGCCTTGGGCAGGTAGATGTCGAAGTGCTGCAGCAGGCTGAGGAAGTAGCCGGTCCAGCTGACCGCCACCGCCGAGGCGGAGACGCCGTACTCCAGCACCAGCATCCAGCCGATGAACCAGGCCGCCAGCTCGCCGAGGGTGGCGTAAGTGTAGGTGTAGGCGCTGCCGGAGACCGGCACCATGGACGCGAACTCGGCGTAGGCCATGGCGCAGAAGCCGCAGCAGATGGCCGCCAGTACGAACGAGAGCATGATCGCCGGGCCGGCGTGGTCGGCCGCGGCCTGGCCGGTGATGACGAAGATGCCGCCGCCGATCACCGCGCCGATGCCCAGCGCGGTCAGGCCCCACGGGCCCAGGGCACGGGTCAGGTTCAGGCTCTGCGCGTCGGAGTGCGCGGCATGCGGGTGCTTGGTCGCGAACAGTCGCTTGAGCATGGGTATTGGTCCTGGCGCCCAGGACGGCCGGGGCGTGCGAGTTTTCTGGAGCGGAAACGGGAAGGGCCGGCGAGTGGATCGTCGGCCCTTCCGGGCGGCTGCCTCAGTGCTGCCGCAGCTTGCTGTGCCGGTAACCGTAGCCGAAGTAGATGAGGAACCCGGCGAAGGTCCAGCACGCCAGCAGCAGCCAGTTGTACCAGCCCATGAAACCGACCAGCGACAGGCAGGACAGGGCGCCCAGGACGCAGACCACCGGCGCGAACGGCACGCGGAACGAGCGCTGCAGGTCCGGGCGGGTGCGGCGCAGGATCAGCACGCCCACGCACACCGTGGCGAAGGCCAGCAGGGTGCCCATGGACACCAGGTCGCCGAGCACGCCCAGCGGGAAGAACGCGGCCAGCACCGCCGCGACCACCGCCACCACCACGGTGGCCTTGTGCGGGGTGTGGTGGCGCGGGTGCACGGTGCCGAAGAAGCGCGGCATCAGGCCGTCGCGGGCCATGGCGTAGAAGATGCGCGGCTGGCCCATCAGCATGACCAGGATCACCGAGGTCAGGCCGGCCACCGCACCGATCTCGATGGCGAACTTGAGCCAGCCCAGCGCCGGGTAACGCTCCAGCGCGGTGACCACCGGCTTGGCGGTGCCCAGCTCGGTGTACGGCAGCATGCCGGTCAGCACCGCGGCCACGACCACGTACAGCAGGGTGCACACCACCAGCGAGCCGAGGATGCCGATGGGCATGTCGCGCTGCGGGTTCTTGGCCTCCTGCGCGGCGGTGGAGACCGCGTCGAAGCCGATGTAGGCGAAGAACACGATCGAGGCCGCGCGCAGCACGCCCGGCCAGCCGAAGCGGTCGCCGCCCTCGTGCTCGGGGATGAAGGGCACCCAGTTCTCCGGGTTGACGTAGGCGGCGCCGAAGCCGATCAGGGCCAGGATCACCGCCACCTTGACCGCCACGATGACCGCGTTGGCGGTGGCCGACTGGCGGATGCCGATGTAGCAGAGGTAGCCCACGCCGGCGACGATCAGCACCGCCGGCAGGTTGAACAGCGCGCCGGTGGCGGCGAACTTGCCGTTGGCATAGGTGACCGGGGCGGAGGCCAGCAGCGCGGGGAACTTCCAGTCGCTGCCGAACATGGCGGCCACCGACTCCATCAGGCTGATGGTGTAGGCCGACCAGCCCACCGCCACCGCCGAGGCCGCGAACAGGTACTCCAGCACCAGGCTCCAGCCCACGAACCACGCCACCGCCTCGCCGAGGGTGGCGTAGGTGTAGCTGTAGGCGCTGCCCGAGACCGGGATCATCGAGGCGAACTCGGCGTAGCACAGGCCGGCGAAGGCGCAGGCCACGCCGGCCAGGACGAAGCTGAGCATGATGGCCGGGCCGGCGTGGTTGGCCGCGGCCTGGCCCGTCATGACGAAAATGCCGGCGCCGATGATGGCGCCGATGCCCAGCAGCACCAGGTGCCGGGCGGTCAGTACGCGCTTGAGATTCCCTTCCCCCTGGAGCGAGCCTTCGACCGGCTCACCGGCATCGACATGGCCGGCAGGCTGCACCGGCTTGGTAACGAACAGGTCTTTGAACATCCGATTCCCCTGTGGGTGGCCGGCGCCGCTGGGCGACGGATCAGGCGTAATAGCCGTGCGGCGGGCCACATTAACCCACGCGGGAAATCACCGGCAAGCGCCATCGGGTGCCCGTGGCCGCATAATGCCGGCCGCCACGTCCCACGCAGGAAAAGCCGGCAAATGCCGCCAGACCACGCATCCGTCCATGCCGCACTGCGGCAAGCATTCGCGCGCTACGCCGCGCGCTGGCCGCGGGAGGAGGAAACCGCGCGGCTGTTCCTGGCGCTGCTGGACGATCCCCGCGAGCCCTTCCGCCGCGAGCGCCTGGCCGGGCACTTCACCGCCTCGTGCTGGCTGGTGGACGGCGCCGGCGCGCGCGTGCTGCTGACCCACCACCGCAAGCTCGGCCGCTGGCTGCAGCTGGGCGGCCACGCTGACGGCGACCGCGACCTGGCGCGGGTGGCGCTGCGCGAGGCGGAGGAGGAATCGGGCCTGTCCGGCCTGCGGGTGGAGCCTGAGCCGTTCGACCTGGACCGGCACTGGATCCCGGAGCGCGGCGGCGTGCCCGGGCACTGGCACTACGACGTGCGCTACGTTGTCCGCGCCACCGGCTGCGAGCGCTACACCGTCAGCGCCGAATCGCTGGACCTGGCCTGGCGGCCGGTGGCGGAGGTGGCCGCCGACCCGGCGCTGGACGCCCCGCTGCGGCGCATGGCCGGCAAGTGGCTGGCGCGGCTGGCCGGCGGCGGGTGAGCGTGGCCGGCGCCGGCCTCAGTACAGCACGCGGGTACGCAGCGTGCCGGGGATAGCGGCCAGCTGCTCGCGCAGCGCGGCGGCCTGCACCTCGCCGGTGGCCACGTCGATGACCACGTAGCCGACCTTGGGGTCGGTGCGCAGGAACTGGCCGTCGATGTTGACCGCGTGGCGGCCGAAGATCGCGTTGACCTGCGACAGCACGCCCGGCACGTTGCGGTGGATGTGCAGCAGGCGGGTGCTGCCCTTGTGCTCGGGCAGGGTGACCTCGGGGAAATTGACCGCCGACAGGGTCGAGCCGTTGTCGCTGTAGCGCACCAGCTTGGCCGCCACCTCCACGCCGATGTTGTCCTGCGCCTCCAGCGTGCTGCCGCCGATGTGCGGGGTCAGGATCACGTTGTCGAAGCGGGTCAGCGGCGAGACGAAGGGCTCGTTGTTGCCCTTGGGCTCGACCGGGAACACGTCCACCGCCGCGCCGCCCAGGTGGCCGGACTCCAGCGCCGCGGCCAGCGCGTCGATGTCCACCACGGTGCCGCGCGAGGCGTTGATCAGGTGCGCGCCGGGCTTCATCGCGGCGATCTGCGCCGCACCGATCATGTTCTTCGTGGCCGGCGTCTCCGGCACGTGCAGGGTGACCACGTCCGAGCGCGCCAGCAGGTCCTCCAGACTGGCGGCCGCGCGCGCGTTGCCCAGCGAGAGCTTGGTCTCGATGTCGTGGAAGATCACGTTCATGCCCAGGCCCTCGGCCAGCACGCCGACCTGGGTGCCGATGTGGCCGTAGCCGATGATGCCCAGGGTCTTGCCGCGCACCTCGTGGCTGCCGGCGGCGGTCTTGGACCAGCCGCCGCGGTGGCACTGCGCGTTCTTCTGCGGGATGCCGCGCATCAGCATCACCGCCTCGGCCACCACCAGCTCGGCCACCGAGCGGGTGTTGGAATAGGGCGCGTTGAACACCGGGATGCCGGCCAGCTCGGCCGCCTCCAGGTCGACCTGGTTGGTGCCGATGCAGAAGCAGCCGATGGCGATCAGCCGCCGGGCGCCGGCCAGCACCTCGGCGGTCAGCTGGGTGCGCGAGCGGATGCCGATGATGTGGGCCTCGGCGATGCGCGCCTTCAGCTCGTCCTCCGGCAGCGACTTGTCGTGGTATTCGATCTGGGTGTAGCCGGCGGCGCGGAAGGTGTCCACCGCGGACTGGCTGACGCCCTCCAGCAGCAATACCCGGATGTCCTGCTTGGGGAAGGAGGTCTTCTTGGGCGACATTGCCGATGCTTCCGGACGGTGGGGCGGGCGTTCCCCACTATGCCAGAAGCGGCCCCGGTTTTGCGCAGTGCGTCATGGCGGAACACCGCCCTCCGCCGCCAGGGAAAGTTGCCGCCGAAACCACACCCACCGGGCGCCTGGACGCTGCCGCCGGCCGCTGGCACGCTTGCGGGCTCCCCACACCGCCACGCACCCACCATGATCGATCCCCGCCTCGCCGAGCTGCTGGACGCGGCGCCGGGCCTGCGCCTGAAGACCGGGCCGGCCGACCTGGAGCACTACGGCCGCGACTGGACCCGGCGCTGGAGGCCAGCGCCGCTGGCCGTCGCCCTGCCGGGGACGGTGGAGGAGGTGCAGGCGGTGGTGCGCTGGGCCAACCGCCACAAGGTCGCGATCGTGCCCTCCGGCGGCCGCACCGGCCTGTCCGGCGGCGCGGTGGCCGCCCACGGCGAGCTGGTGCTGAGCCTGGAGCGGATGAACCGGGTGCTGGACTTCGATCCGGTGGACCGCACCCTGACCGTGCAGGCCGGCACCCCCCTGGAGGCAGTGCAGGAGGCGGCGCGCGGGCACGGCCTGCAGTACCCGGTGGACTTCGCCGCGCGCGGCTCCTGCACCATCGGCGGCAACATCGCCACCAACGCCGGCGGCATCCGCGTGATCCGCTACGGCAACACCCGCGAATGGGTGGCCGGGCTGAAGGTGGTCACCGGTGCCGGCGAGGTGCTGGAGCTCAACCGCGGGCTGGTCAAGAACTCCTCCGGCTACGACCTGCGCCACCTGTTCATCGGCTCGGAGGGCACCCTGGGCATCGTGGTCGAGGCCACCCTGAAGCTCACCGACCCGGTGCCCCAGGGCAGCGTGATGCTGCTGGCGCTGCCCTCGTTCGAGGTGCTGATGCAGGTGTTCGCCGAGTTCCGCGCGCGCCTGCACCTCGAGGCCTTCGAGTTCTTCACCGACGTGGCCCTGCGCCACGTGCTGGCCCACGGCGGCCAGGCGCCGTTCGCCGGGACCTATCCGTACTACGTGGTGACCGAGTTCGCCGGCGGCGACGAGGCGACCGAGGCGGCGGCCATGGCCGCGTTCGAGCACTGCATGGAGCAGGGCTGGATCGTGGACGGGGTGATCAGCCAGAGCGGGGCGCAGGCGGCGCAGCTGTGGCGCCTGCGCGAGGGCATCACCGAATCCATCGCCCGCTACACCCCGTACAAGAACGACGTCTCGGTGCGGATCTCGGCCATGCCGGCCTTCCTGGCCCGCGCCCAGGCCCTGCTCGGCCAGGCCTATCCGCAGTACGAAGTGGTCTGGTTCGGCCACATCGGCGACGGCAACCTGCACATCAACGTGCTCAAGCCCGCGGACGTGGACGGCGCCGAGTTCGTGGCCCACTGCGAGCAGGTGACCCGGCTGCTGGCGCAGGCGCTGCAGGAGCACGGCGGCAGCATTTCTGCCGAGCATGGCATCGGCCTGGTCAAGAAGCCGTACCTGGGCAGCACCCGGTCGCCCGAGGAGATCGCGCTGATGCGCGGGATCCGGCGCGTGTTCGACCCCAACGGCATCCTGAATCCGGGCAAGCTGCTGGACGCCTGAACGGCCGCTCCGGGGTTATGGGCATCGCGCGCCGGCGCGGTTAGGCTTGCCGCTCGTCCCCGTTCGACCGGAACCGCGCTGCATGAACCGTTTGCTGTCCGTTGCCGCCCTGGCGCTGCTGTGCGCCGCGCCCGCCTTCGCCTCCAGCTTCGCCGGCACCACCGCCGGTGCCAGCTCCGCCGGCACCTCGGCTTCCTCCGGCAGCACCTCCGGCGACGACAAGCTGGTGCACGAGGCGCGCGAGGACGCGGCCGGCTTCGTGGCCAGTGACGGCCGGCTGCGCAGCGCCCGCCTGGAGGCGGCGCTGCGGGTGCTGCGCGAGCGCGAGCCGGCGCTGCGCCAGGCCGACGACATGACCCTGGCCCGCGCCATCCTCGCCGGCCGGTAAGCGGCGTGCGATGAGGCGCGCCCGCGCCGTCCTGGCGGCGCTGTGCCTGGCCTGCGCGCCGGCGCTTGCCGCGCCGGCCGTGCGCATGGAGGGCGGGCTGGCGCCGGACGAGCACCAGGCCGCGACGGAACTGCTCCAGGCCGGCCTGGCGCGGCTGCCGTCGCGCTGGGCGCGGGCACTGCCCGATCCGCTGCACGTGCGCTGGCGCGACGACCTGCCGCCGGGCGTGCACGGGCGCGCCCGTGGTGGCCGCATCGCCCTGGACCGGCGCCTGCTGCGCGCCTGGATGGCACGCCCGCCCGGCGCCAGCCCCGGGCACCCGGCCGTGCGCGCCGCGCTGGCGGCGCTGCTGCACGAGCTGGCCCACGTCTACGACCGCGGCGCCGACGGCGGGCTGTCGCGCGACCCGCGCCTGCTCGACCTGGCCGGCTGGCAGGTGGCGGCGCTGCGCCCCGGCCGGCGGGCGCGCAACTTCATGGCCGACCGCAGCCCCGATCCCTACGAGCTGCATTCGCCGCGCGAGTTCGTCGCGGTCAACCTCGAGCACTACCTGCTGGATCCGGAATATGGCTGCCGCCGGCCGGCGCTGCGCGCGCACTTCGACGCCTGGTTCCGGCGGCCCGCGGCCGCCACCGCGTGCGCGCCGGAACTGCCGTTCGTGCAGGACGCGGCGGACGCGGCCGAACCGCTGCGCCTGCTGGACCCGGAGCGCGTGTACGCGGTGGACTACCTGCTGGCCGAGGGCAATGCCCGGCCGATGAGCCGCTGGGGCCACAGCATGCTGCGCCTGGTGGTGTGCGCCCCCGGGCGCCCGCGCGGTCCGGACTGCCGCCTGGACCTGCAGCACCACCTGGTGCTGTCCTTCCGCGCCTTCGTGGACGACGTGCAGATCTCCAGCTGGCGCGGCCTGACCGGCGCCTACCCGGCGCGCCTGTTCGCCCTGCCGCTGGGGCAGGTGGTGGACGAGTACACCAAGGTGGAGCTGCGCGGCCTGCGCTCCGTGCCGCTGGCGCTGGAGCGCGGGGAGGTCGCCGCGCTGCTGGCGCGCGCCGCGCAGCTGCACTGGAGCTACGACGGCCGCTACTACTTCCTGGCCAACAACTGCGCGGTGGAGACCTGGCGCCTGCTGCACGACGCGGTGCCGCGGCTGGCGGCGCTGCCGCTGTCCAGCATCACGCCCACCGGCCTGCTGCGCCGCCTGCGCCGCGCCGGTGCCACCGACGAGGCCGCGGTGCCGGCCGACCCGGCTTCGCAGGTGCGGCTGGGCTACTACTTCGAGCCGGCCAGCGCCCACTACCAGGCCATGTACGAGGTGGCCCGCCAGGCCCTGGACCTGGCGCCGGCGGACGTGCAGGGCTGGCTGGAACTGCCGCCGCAGGCACGGCGCCCGGCGCTGGAACGCGCCGGCCTGCGCCCGGCCGCGGCGCTGCTGCTGCTGGAGGCCGCCGCCCTGCGCCGCGAGGAGGCGCTGGCGCGCGACGCGCTCAAGCGCCTGCTGCTGCGGCCGGAGCGCCTGCCGGTGGCGGCCGGCACGCACGAGGCACTGCGGCGCTTCCTCGAGCTGGGGGGGCGCTTCGCCCGGCCGGCGGCCTGGCTGGAGGGCCAGCCCGGCTACGGCCTGCCGCAGGAGGACGAGCGCGCCACCCTGGCCGCGCGCGTGGCCGCCGACGCGGCGCTGCGCGGCGAGCAGGGCAGGCGCCTGCAGGCCCGGGCCCGCGCGCTGTTGCCCCCGGCCCGCCAGGCCGCGCTGGCCGCCACCGAAGCCAACCTGGAGCTGGCCGGTCGACGCCTGCGCGCCCTGGCCCGCCAGCCCCGTCCGTGATCGCCCGCAGGGGGGCGGTGGCCTCCCTGGCCGCGTCCGGGCGCCGGAAACGGAAACGGGCGGCCAGGGGCCGCCCGTCGTGGTGCCATCCGCAGGCGCGGCTCAGTCGGCGCGGCCGCCGAACTCGCCGGTGGTGGTGTTGACCAGGATGCGCTCGCCGTTGCTGATGTACTCCGGCACCATGATCTCGATGCCGGTGCTCAGGCGCGCGGGCTTGGGGCGCTTGGTCGCGGTGCCGCCCTTCAGCTCCGGCGGGGTGTCGACCACCTCCAGGACGACGTGCTGCGGCAGCTGCACCGCCACCGGCTGCTCGTCGATGATCTGCACGTAGCAGCCGGCCAGGCCGTCGGTGATGTAGCCGGCCGATTCGCCCACCGCATCGGCGTCCAGCGTGTACGGGGTGTAGTCCTCGTCGTCGAGGAACACGAAGGCGTCGCCGTCCTTGTACGAGAAGGTGGCCTGGCGGCGCAGCAGCTCGACCTCGGTCAGCTCGTCGTCGGCGTCGAAGGTGACGTCCAGCTTGTTGCCGCCGGGGACGCTGTACATGGCGAAGCGGTAGCGGACGTTGCCGCCGCGGCCCTGCGGCGAGCTGCGCTCGATGTCGCGGATCTGGTAGACGCCGTTGTTGTACTCGACGACGTTGCCCTTCTTGATTTCGCTGGCTTTCATGCGTGGTTTCTGCCGGAGGAAGCGGGAGGGTTACTTCGGCGCCAGGCGGGTGGCGCCGTCCAGGCGGATGGTGCCGCCGTTGAGGTAGCGGTTGCGCAGGATGAAGGCGACGGTCTCGGCGAATTCCTCCGGCTGGCCCAGGCGCGAGGGGAAGGGGATGGAGGCGGCCAGCGACTGCTGGACGGACTCGGGCATGCCGTCCACCATCGGCGTCCAGAACACGCCCGGGGCGATGGTCATGACGCGGATGCCGAAGCGGGCCAGCTCGCGGGCCATCGGCAGGGTCATGCCGACCACGCCGCCCTTGGAGGCGGAGTAGGCGGCCTGGCCGATCTGGCCCTCGTAGGCGGCCACCGAGGCGGTGTTGACGATCACGCCGCGCTCGCCGTCCTCGCCCGGCTCGTTGTGCTGCATCAGCGCGGCGGCGGCCTTGGCCACGTTGAAGCTGCCGACCAGGTTGACCATCACCGTGCGGGTGAAGGCTTCCAGCGGCATCGGGCCTTCCTTGCCCAGCACCCGGCCGGCGCCGAGGATGCCGGCGCAGTTGACCGCGACGTTGAGCCCGCCGAGGAAGCCGCGCGCCGCCTCCAGGGCGGCGGCCACGCCGGCCTCGTCGGTGACGTCGGTGCGGAAGTAGCGGGCGTTGTCCTGGCCCAGCTCGGCGACGGCGGCCGCGCCCTTGTCGTCGTTGACGTCGAGCAGGGCGACGCGGCCGCCTTCGGCGACCAGGTGGCGGGCCACGGCCAGGCCGAGGCCGGAGACGCCGCCGGTGACGACGGCACGGACGTTGTTCGCTTGCATGGCGGACCCTGTGTGGGAAAAACCGGCCTATTGTACGGGGCCGGCTCCGCCGGGTGCGGAGGCCCGGACGCCGCCTATTCCGGGTCGTAGTCCAGGTGGGTGGCCAGCCAGCGCTCGACCTGGGCCACCGGCACGCCCTTGCGCCGCGCGTAGTCGGCCACCTGGTCGCGGCCGATGCGGCCGACCACGAAGTACTGGCTGCGCGGGTGGCTGAAGTAGTAGCCCGACACCGCCGCGGCGGGCAGCATGGCGAAGCTCTCGGTCAGGCCGATGCCGGCGTTGGCGGTGGCGTCGAGCAGGCGGAACAGGGTGGCCTTCTCGCTGTGGTCCGGGCAGGCCGGGTAGCCGGGGGCCGGGCGGATGCCGCGGTACCGCTCGGCGATCAGGGCCTCGTTGTCCAGCGCCTCGTCCGCCGCGTAGCCCCAGAACTCGGTGCGCACGCGCTGGTGCAGGCGCTCGGCCAGGGCCTCGGCCAGGCGGTCGGCCAGAGCCTTGAGCAGGATCGCGTTGTAGTCGTCGTGGGCGGCCTCGAAGCGGGCCACATGTTCCTCGATGCCGATGCCGGCGGTCACCGCGAAGGCGCCGATCCAGTCCTGCAGGCCGGTGTGCTCCGGGGCGATGAAATCGGCCAGGCAGAAGTCCGGGCGGTCGGCCGGCTTGTCCACCTGCTGGCGCAGGAAGTGCAGGGTGGCCGGGCCGTCCGGATGCCGCACCACCACGTCGTCGCCGCGGGCCTGGGCCGGCCACAGGCCGAACACCGCCCTGGCCGCCAGCCACTTCTCCGCGACGATGCGCTCGAGCATGGCGCGCGCGTCGCGGTACAGGGCGCGGGCCTGCTCCCCCACCACCGGGTCGTCGAGGATGGCCGGGAAGCGCCCGGACAGTTCCCAGGCGCCGAAGAACGGGGTCCAGTCGATGAACTCCACCAGCTCGGCCAGCGGGTAGTCGTCGAACACGTGCAGACCGGGCCGGTGCGGGGCCGGCGGCGCGTAGCCGTCCCAGCCGCCGTCGAAGCGCTGCGCGCGCGCCCGCTCCAGCGGCACCAGGCGGCGGGTGTCGCCGCGCTGCTGGTGGCGGCGGCGGATCTCGGCGTAGTCGGCCTCGTTGGCGGCGACGAAGGCCGCGCGCAGCTCGGGCGAGATCAGCGACTGGGCCACGCTGACCGCGCGCGAGGCGTCCTTCACCCACACGGTGGGGGCGTGGTAGTGCGGATCGATCTTCAGCGCGGTGTGCGCGCGCGAGGTGGTGGCACCGCCGATCATCAGCGGGATGTCGAAGCCCTGGCGCTCCAGCTCGCGCGCCACGTGGCCCATCTCCTCCAGCGAGGGCGTGATCAGGCCGGACAGGCCGATCAGGTCCGCGCCCACCTCGCGGGCGGTGTCGAGGATCTTCTGCGCCGGCACCATCACGCCCAGGTCCACGACCTCGAAGTTGTTGCAGGCCAGGACCACGCCGACGATGTTCTTGCCGATGTCGTGCACGTCGCCCTTGACCGTGGCCATGACGATGCGGCCGTTGGATCGGCCGGTGTCGCCCGAGCGCTGCTTCTCGGCCTCGATGTGCGGCAGCAGGCAGGCCACCGCCTTCTTCATCACCCGCGCCGACTTGACTACCTGCGGCAGGAACATCTTGCCGGCGCCGAACAGGTCGCCGACCTGGTTCATGCCGGCCATCAGCGGGCCCTCGATCACGTCCAGCGGGCGCGCGGCCTGCAGGCGCGCCTCCTCGGTGTCGGCCTCCACGTACTGGTCGATGCCGTGGACCAGGGCATGGGCCAGGCGCTCGGCCACCGGCTTCTGCCGCCAGGCCAGGTCCTCGGCCTTCTTTTCGCCCTTCCTGCCCCTGTAGCGCTCGGCGATCTCCAGCAGTCGCTCGGTGGCGTCGCGGCGGCGGTTGAGCACCACGTCCTCCACGCGCTCGCGCAGTTCCGGGTCCAGCTCGTCGTAGATGGGCAGGGCGCCGGCGTTGACGATGCCCATGTCCATGCCGGCGCGGATGGCGTGGTACAGGAACACGCTGTGGATGGCCTGGCGCACCGTCTCGTTGCCGCGGAAGGCGAAGGAGACGTTGGAGACGCCGCCGGAGACGTGGCAGTGCGGCAGGGTGGCCTTGATGATGCGGGTGGCTTCGATGAAGTCCACCGCGTAGTTGTCGTGCTCCTCGATGCCGGTGGCGATGGCGAAGACGTTGGGGTCGAAGATGATGTCCTCGGGCGGGAACCCGACCTCGTCCACCAGGATGCGGTAGGCGCGCGTGCAGATCTCCACCTTGCGCGCGCAGGTATCGGCCTGGCCCTGCTCGTCGAAGGCCATCACCACGACCGCGGCGCCGTAGCGCAGCACCTTGCGTGCCTGCTCGACGAAGACCTCCTTGCCCTCCTTGAGCGAGATCGAGTTGACCACGCCCTTGCCCTGGAGGCACTTCAGGCCGGCCTCGATCACGCTCCACTTCGAGGAGTCGACCATGATCGGGATGCGGGCGATGTCCGGCTCGGCCGCGATCAGGTTGAGGAAGCGGACCATGGCCTGCTCGGAATCGATCAGGCCCTCGTCCATGTTCACGTCGAGGATCTGCGCGCCGTTCTCCACCTGCTGGCGCGCCACCTCCACCGCCTCGGCGTAGCGCTGCTCGCGGATCAGCTTGCGGAACCGGGCGCTGCCGGTGACGTTGGTGCGCTCGCCGATGTTGACGAACAGCAGCTCCGGGGTGATGACCAGTGGTTCCAGGCCGGACAGGCGGGTGTAGCGGGGGACGGGGGAGGACATCGCGGGAGGGCTTCAGGCGGCGAGGGCGGGGGCACCGGGCAGGCGCCGCGGCGGCAGGCCGCGCACCGCCCCGGCGATGGCGCGGATGTGGTCGGGGGTGGTGCCGCAGCAGCCGCCGACCAGGTTGAGCAGGCCGGCCTCGGCGAACCCGCGCAGCACCGCGGCCATCTGCTCCGGGGTCTCGTCGTAGCCGCCGAAGGCGTTGGGCAGGCCGGCGTTGGGGTGCGCGCTGATGTGGCACTCGGCCACCGCGGCCAGAGCCTCGATGTGCGGGCGCAGCTCGCGCGCGCCCAGGGCGCAGTTCAGGCCGATGGACAGCGGCCGGGCGTGGGCCAGGGAGTGGTGGAAGGCCTCGGCGGTCTGCCCGGACAGGGTGCGGCCGGAGGCGTCGGTGATGGTGCCGGAGACCATCACCGGCAGGCGGGCGCCGCGCGCGTCGAAGGCCTCGGCGATGGCGAACAGCGCGGCCTTGGCGTTGAGGGTGTCGAACACGGTCTCCACCATCAGCGTGTCGGCGCCGCCGTCGATCAGGCCCTCGGCGGCCTCGCGGTAGGCCTCGCGCAGCTGGTCGAAGCTGGTGTTGCGGAAACCGGGGTCGTTGACGTCCGGGCTGATCGAGGCGGTGCGGCTGGTCGGGCCGAGCACGCCGACCACGAAGCGCGGCCGGCCGCTGGCGGCCTCGACCTCGTCGCAGACCTGGCGCGCCACCGCCGCGCCGGCGCGGTTGAGCTCGTACACCATGTGCTCCAGGCCGTAGTCGGCCTGGCTGATGGCGGTGGCGTTGAAGGTGTTGGTCTCCACCAGGTCCGCGCCGGCCTCCAGGTAGGCGCGGTGGATGGCGGCGATGGCCTCGGGCCGGGTCAGCAGCAGCAGGTCGTTGTTGCCCTTCAGCTCGCGCGCGCGGCCGTCGGCCGGCGGGTGCCGGCTGTCGTAGCCGGGGGCGAAGCGTTCGCCGCGGTAGTCGGCCTCCTCCAGGCCCAGGCGCTGGATCATCGTGCCCATGGCCCCGTCCAGCACCAGGATGCGTTCGGCCAGGCCCTGCTCCAGCAGGGCCACGCGCTGTGGATGCAGCCAGGGCAGCTCGCGGTTCATGGCTTGTTCCCGATCAGCGAGATCACCTCGAAGTGCGGCGGGCGCCGCTCGCGGGTGACGGTCTCCAGGGTGGAGACCTGCAGCCCGGCCTTCTCGGCGAAGCGGCGCAGCTCCTTGCCGGTGAAGCCCAGGTTCACGTGGCCGTAGGCCTCCACCACGCTGCGGTGCTCGTGGCGGGCCAGGCTGGTCAGCAGCAGGCGGCCGCCGCGGCGCAACACGCGCGCGGCCTCGGCCACGGCCTGGGCAGGCTTGTGGGCGTAGGTCAGGGCATGCATCAGGATCACCAGGTCGAAGCTGCCGTCGCGGAACGGCAGCTCGTGCATGTCGCCCTCGCGCACTTCGACGTTGGACAGGCGGCGCAGGCGCTCGCTGGCTGCGGCCACCACCCGCGCGCTGGTGTCGATGCAGACGTAGCGGTGGGCGTGCGGGGCCAGCAGCTCGGCCAGGACGCCGTCGCCGGAGGCGATGTCCAGCACGTCGCCGGTCTCCATCAGCGGCAGCGCGCTGCGCGCCAGGGCCTCCCAGGTGCGGCCGGGGGAATAGTGGCGCTCCATGTCGCCGGCCACGCTGTCGGCCCAGTTCTGGTCCGCGGCGCGGGCGGCCAGCACCGCCGGCAGGCGGTCGGCGTCCTGGCGCAGCAGCGGGTCGTCGGCACCGCTGCGCAGGGTCTGCCAGATGGCGCGCTGGGCCGGGTCCAGGGCGGCCTCGTCGAAGCGATAATAGGCGGACACACCGGCGCGCCGGTCGCGCACCAGGCCGGCCTCCTTGAGCCTGGCCAGGTGGGTGGAGACGCGCGGCTGCGCCAGCAGGGTGATCGCCGAAAGCTCGGCCACGGTCAGCTCCTCCAGCTCCAGCAGGGCCAGCAGGCGTACCCGGGTGGCATCGGCGAAGACTTTGAGCCGGGCCGACCAGTCTTCCAGGTCCATAAATATCTTCCTATCGCGATATAAAGATATTGTCGCCCCGGGCGCCGGGGCGGTCAACCGGCATACGCCGGCGAATGGTGGGGTGGTTACAATTGATCCACATCTCGACCGGAGGGGTCATTACGTGGATTTCAGCTTCACCGAAGAACAACTCATGTTGCAGGACGTGGCCCGGCGCATCGCGCGCGATGTGATCGAGCCCTCCGCAGAGCATTTCGACCGCACCGGCGAGTTCCCGCTGGACAACATCCGCGTGCTCGGCGAGAACGGGCTGATGGGCATCGAGGTGCCGACCGAGTACGGCGGCGCCGGCATGGACCCGATCAGCTACGTGCTGGCCATGATCGAGATCGCCGCCGCCGACGCGGCGCACTCGACCATCATGTCGGTCAACAACTCGCTGTTCTGCACCGGCATCCTCAAGAACGGCAACGAGGAGCAGAAGCAGAAGTACGTGCGCGCCATCGCCGAGGGCAGGGAGATCGGCGCCTTCGCCCTGACCGAGCCGCAGTCCGGCTCCGACGCCTCGAACATGCGCTGCCGCGCGGTGCGCCAGGCCGACGGCACCTACGTGATCAACGGCAAGAAGAGCTGGATCACCTCCGGCCCGGTGGCGCGCTACATCATCCTGTTCGCGGTCACCGACCCGGACAAGGGTGCGCGCGGCATCACCGCCTTCATGATCGACACCAGCCGCCCGGGCTTCCACCGCGGCAAGACCGAGCCCAAGCTCGGCATCCGCGCCTCGGCCACCTGCGAGATCGAGTTCGCCGACTACGTGGCCCAGCCGGAGGACGTGGTGGGCGAGGAGGGCCAGGGCTTCAAGATCGCCATGAGCGTGCTGGACGCCGGCCGCATCGGCATCGCCAGCCAGGCCATCGGCATCGCCCGCGCCGCCTATGAACGCACCATCGAGTACGTGAAGGAGCGCAAGGCCTTCGGCCAGGCCATCGGCTCGTTCCAGATGACCCAGGCCAAGATCGCCGACATGAAGTGCAAGCTCGACTCGGCGATGCTGCTGACCCTGCGCGCGGCCTGGCTCAAGAGCCAGGGCAAGCCGTTCTCGGCAGAGGCCTCGATGGCCAAGCTGGTCGCCTCCGAGGCCGCCATGTGGATCACCCACCAGGCGGTGCAGATCCACGGTGGCATGGGCTACTCGAAGGAGATGCCGCTGGAGCGCTACTTCCGCGATGCCAAGATCACCGAGATCTACGAGGGCACCTCGGAAATCCAGCGCCTGGTGATCGCGCGCCACGAGACGGGCCTGCGCTGAGGTCCCGCCGCGCTCCAGCCCGCCGCTGCCGCGGCGGCGCTGGAGCGCTCTCCGCGACGCCAGGATCACCGGGGTCCGTGAGGGCACCCCGGTGATCCAGCGCCTGGTGATCGCGCGCCACGGGACGGGCCTGCGCCGAGGTCCCGCCGCGCTCCAGCCCGCCGCTGCCGCGGCGGCGCTGGAGCGCTTGAGCGAGGAGAAGGCCGGGATCCCCGGCCTTTTCTTGCATGGCTGCGGTGGCGGAAGTCGGGGTGGTGGGCTCCGGAAGGGGCAGGCGCCGCCCGGGAGCTGCAGGCTGCCCCTGACCTGCTGTTGCCGCACGCCCGGCAGCGCCAGGCCCCGGATGGCTGGTTGGCCGGGTGCCGGACACGGCATGCCTGCCTGCGCGGCATTGCCCGATGACCGGGCGCGACGGCCAGCCATGCTCGCCTGGTCCGCAACCGCCGCGCCCCTTCCTGCCGCGCCGGGGATCGCTTCAAATGACCACAGGAACGGAACGGGAGCAGGGCGTCTTGGCGGGGGCGGGGCTGGAGCACACGGGCGGAGGCGGGCGCGGTTGGTGGCGCCTGTTGCCGTGGCTGCGCCGGGGCACGGCCGTGCTGCTGCTGGCCGTGCTGGTGCTCGACCTGGCCTTCCCGCCGCCGTTGCCGCGCGCCTCCGGCACCGCCACCGTGGTCACCGCGCGCGACGGCACGCCGCTGCGCGCCTTCGCCGACGCCGGGGGCGTGTGGCGCCATCCGGCCACGCCGGCGACGGTCTCGCCGCTGTACCTGCAGGCTCTGCTGGCCTACGAGGACCGCTGGTTCCGCTGGCACCCCGGCGTCAACCCGCTGGCCCTGCTGCGCGCGGCCGGGCAGTGGCTGCGCAGCGGCGGCATCGTCTCCGGCGGTTCCACCCTGACCATGCAGGTGGCGCGCATCCTCGAGGGCAGGCAGACCCGCAGCCTGCCGGCCAAGCTGCGGCAGCTGGCGCGCGCCCTGCAGCTGGAGGCGCGTCTGTCCAAGGACCGGATCCTGCAGCTGTACCTGGAGCGGGCACCGTTCGGCGGCACCATCGAGGGCGTGGAGGCGGCCAGCTGGGCCTACCTGGGCAAGCCGGCCGCGCAGTTGTCGCACGCCGAGGCGGCGCTGCTGGCGGTGCTGCCGCAGGCGCCCAGCCGGCTGCGCCCGGACCGCCATCCGGAGGCCGCGCGTGCGGCCCGCGACAAGGTGCTGGCGCGCATGCAGGCACTGGGCGTATGGCCGGCCGAAGTGGTGGCCGAGGCGCGCATGGAGCCGGTGGTGGCGCGCTCGCTGCAGGTGCCGGTGCACGCCGCGCTGCTGGCCGAGCGCCTGCGCCGCGGGCAGCCGCACCGGGCCCGCATCGCCACGACCCTGGACGCGGACCTGCAGCGGGCGCTGGAGGAGCGGGTGGCCGCCTACTTCGCCACCCTGCCGCCGCGCACCTCGGCGGCGCTGCTGGTGGTGGAGAACGCGACCATGGAGGCGCGCGCGTACGTCGGCTCGGTCAGCTTCGGCGACGCCCAGCGCCTGGGCCACGTGGACATGGTCCGGGCCTGGCGCTCGCCCGGTTCCACGCTCAAGCCGTTCCTGTACGGCATGGCCCTGGACGAGGGCCTGATCCATTCCGCGAGCCTGCTGGTGGACGCGCCGCAGGACTTCGGCGGCTACCGCCCCGGCAACTTCGGCGAGGCCTTCCATGGCCCGGTGGCGGCGGACGAGGCCCTGCGCCTGTCGCTCAACGTGCCGGCGGTGGACCTGCTGGACCGGGTGGGGCCGGTGCGCTTTGCCGCGCGCCTGGAGCACGCCGGCATCCCCCTGCGCATGCCGCGCGGGGCGCGGCCGGGCCTGCCACTGATCCTGGGCGGGGCTGGTGTGCGCCTGGAGGACCTGGTGGGCGGGTTCGCCGCCCTGCAACGCGGCGGCCTGGCCGCGCCGGTGCGCTACACCCCGGAACAGCCCCTGGCCGAGCGCCGCCTGCTCTCGCCCGGCGCGGCCTGGATCGTGCGCGAGGTCCTGCAGGCCAACCCGCGCCCCGGCGCGTCCGCCGTGCTGGCCTCGAGCCGCCCGCCCGTGGCCTGGAAGACCGGCACCAGCTACGGCTTCCGCGACGCCTGGGCGATCGGCGCCACCCGCCGCTATACGGTGGGGGTGTGGGTGGGACGGCCGGACGGCACCGCGCTGCCCGGCCAGTACGGGGCGGTGACCGCGCTGCCGCTGCTGTTCGAGGTGCTGGACAGCCTGCCGCGCGCACCCGGCGACGCCGATCCGGTGCCGCGCCCGGCCACGGTGGAGGCGGTGGAGGTGTGCTGGCCGCTGGGCCTGGCCGCGGCGGACACGCCGCCGCCGCTGTGCCGGCGGCGCCTGCAGGCCTGGGTCCTGGACGGGGCGGTGCCGCCCACCTTCCCGGAGCGCGATGCGCGGCTGTGGAGCGCCGGGCGCGAGCGCTTCCGGGTGGACGCGGCCACGGGCCTGCGCCTGTCGGCCGACTGCGCCCGGCCGCACCCGGAGCGCGAGATGGAGATCGCGCGCTGGCCGGCCCTGCTGTCGCCCTGGCTGTCGGCCGCCGAGCGTGCCGCCGCGACCCTGCCGCCGCTGTCGCCCGACTGCGCCCCGGACGGCCGCGAGGCGGCCCTGGCCCTGCGCATCCGCGGCATCGCCGACGGCGCCACCCTGGCGCCGCCGCCCGGAAGCGGGCACGGGCTGCGCCTGCAGGTGCGCGCGCTGGGCGCGGCCGGGCCGGTGCGCTGGCTGCTGGACGGACGCTGGATCGGCCAGAGCGAGGGCGGCCGCGGCTTCGAGTACGACTACGCCCGTGCCGGCGACGGCGAGCACGTGCTCACCGCCCTGGCCGACAGTGGCGCCTGGAGCCAGGTGCGCTTCCGCGTGACGGGGGTCGGGCGCCCGGCGCCGGCCGGGATCGCGATCGGCGGCCGAGGCGGCGGCTCAGTCCAGCGCGGCCAGCACGTGCTCGGCCGAGGACACGCGGAACTCGCCGGGCGCCTCGACGAACAGGTGCCGGACCACGCCGTCCTCGGCGTACAGGGCGAAGCGGCGGGCGCGGATGCCCATGCCGTACCCGCTGGCGTCCATCTCCATGCCCAGGGCCCGGGTGAGGTCGGCGTTGCCGTCGGAGACCAGCTGCAGGCCGTCGGGCACGTTCAGGGTGCGGCCCCAGGCCTGCATCACGAACGGGTCGTTGACCGCCATGCAGACGACGTCGATCCCGCGCGCGCGGAAATCCTCGAAGTGGCGGATGTAGCCGGGCAGGTGCTTTTCCGAGCAGGTCGGGGTGAACGCGCCCGGCACCGCGAACAGGACCACCTTGCGCCCGTCGAACAGGGTGCGGGTGTCCACGTTCTCCACGCCCTGGCGGATGCACTTGAGCACGACCTCGGGGATGCGGTCACCAACTTGCACGGTCATGGCAGGGCTCCTGTGTGCGGGGGACCTGTGCCGGCCCAGGCTGGGGCCAGTGTAGCCCCAGGCACGGGGCGCGGGTGAACGCCGGCACGCGCATCTTGACAACGGGAGTTGAAACCGGTCCGCCCGCACCCATCTACGGGGCATGGCCGCGCGGGCCTCCGCCTGCGGCCCCCGAGCAAGGAGAACCACCATGACCATCGTCCGCTACAACCCCGTGCATCCGCTGCAGAACCTGCAGGACGAGTTCAAGCAGGTCTTCGAGCGCTTCTTCGGCGAGGCCGCCGCCGTCGCCGACCAGTCCGACGTGGTGACCAGCCAGTGGGCGCCGCGCGTGGACATCAAGGAGGAGGACGACCGCTTCGTCATCTTCGCCGACATCCCGGGCGTGGACCCGAAGGACATCGAGGTGCAGATGGACAAGGGCATCCTCAGCATCCGCGGCGAGCGCGCGAGCGAGCAGAAGACCGAGACCGAGCGCTACGCCCGCCGCGAGCGCGCCTGGGGCATGTTCTACCGCCGCTTCGCGCTGCCGGACAGCGCCGATCCGGACGGCATCACCGCCACCGGCCGCAACGGCGTGCTGCGCATCGACATCCCCAAGCGCCCGGAGACCACGCCGCGCCGCATCCAGGTGCAGTGAACGGCACGCGCCGGCGGCTTTCCGTGGCCGCCGCGCCCGGCGCACCGCGGCGCATCCGCGGCCGGGTCCGGGCACCGGACCCGCTAGAATCCCGGCCCGTGGCGCGCGCGTCACGGGCCGTGGTCGTTTTCCCGGCCCGGCGCATGTGCCGGGCGCAGCCGCATTGATGGTGATCGGATGGAATTCAAGGACTACTACGCGATCCTGGGCATCGAACCGGGTGCGGGCGAGGCGGAGATCAAGTCCGCCTACCGGCGGCTGGCGCGCAAGTACCACCCGGACGTGAGCAGGGAGCCGGACGCGGAGGAGAAGTTCAAGGCCGTCAACGAGGCCTACGAGGTCCTGCGCGATCCGCAGAAGCGCGCCGCCTACGACCAGCTGCGCGCGCGCGGGTACCGCCCCGGCCAGGAGTTCCATCCGCCGCCGGGCTTCGACGGCAGCGGCTTCGACTTCGAGGAGATCTTCGGCGACTTCGGAGGCCGCGGCGGCTTCAGCGACTTCTTCGAGAGCCTGTTCGCGCGCCAGCGCGGGGCCGGCGCGCGCGGCGCCGGCCCGCAGCAGCCGCGTGGCGACACCCGCGCCAGGCTGAGCGTGCCGCTGGAGGCGGTGTACCGCGGCGACAGCGTGCGCATCACCCTCAACGGCCGCCAGCTGGACGTGAAGGTGCCCAAGGGCATCCGCGCCGGGCAGGCGATCCGCCTGGCCGGGCAGGGCCGCAATGGCGGCAACCTGCTGCTGGAGATCGAGTACCAGGCCCATCCGCAGTTCGAGGTGGACGGGCGCAACATCCTCTACACCCTGCCGGTGCAGCCGTGGCAGGCGGCGCTGGGAACCACGGTCAACGTTCCCACGCTCGGCGGCCCGGTGGAGGTGAAGATCCCGCCGGAGTCGGACTCCGGCCGCAAGCTGCGCCTGCGCGGCCGTGGCCTGCCTGGCGATCCGCCGGGCGACCAGATCATCGAGCTGGAGGTGCAGGCGCCGGCCCCGGTGACCGAGGCGCAGCGCAAGGCCTACCGCGAGCTGGCCCGCGCCTTCGGCGAGTGAGGCCTCAGGCCCCGGCCGGCGGCGCGGTGCGCTCAGCCAGCAGGCGTTCGATCACCTCGGCCAGCTCCGGCTCGGCGAAGGGCTTGGTGAGGTAGGCGCGCGCGCCCTGGCGCAGGCCCCAGGTGCGGTCGGTCTCCTGGTCCTTGGTGGTCACCAGCACCACCGGGATGTCGCGGGTGGCCGGATCGCGGCTGAGCGTGCGCGTGGCCTGGAAGCCGTTGAGGTTCGGCATCACCACGTCCATCAGGATCAGGTCCGGCAGCGCGCTCCTGGCCAGCTCCACGCCGGCGGCGCCGTCCTCGGCGGTCAGGGTCTCGTGCCCCAGCTTCTCGACGATGCGCTGGATGCCCAGGAGCTGGGACGGAGAATCGTCCACGATCAGGATCCGTGCCATTGGCTTCCCCGAGATGGTTCCCCTGTGGCCCCGCAGTGTAGCCGCAGCCTGCCGGGGCCGGAAGCCCGCGCCCCGGCGGGCCGGTCCGGGCCCGCATTCGGGACGCCACCGCGCCGGGACCGCGTCCGCCGAGCCCGTGCGTGCGCCCACGCCCAGGCTGCCGGTGCCGGCCTCACGCCGTCTTGATCCGCCGCCGGTGGCGCGGGAGTAGGCTTGCCTGCAGGCCCGAAGGGCGGCAGGGATGAAGAAGCCAGGCGCCGGTTCGGCCGGCAGGTTCGAGGACGCGCTGCAGCAGCGGCGCCGGCAGCGCGCGCGCCGCATCCTGCTGGCGACCGGCGTGCTGATGCTGCTGGTCGGCGCCTTCTGGAGCCTGTTCTTCGCCGTGCAGGGCGCCTACCTGCACGCGGCGGTGGAGCTGGTGCTGATGCTGCTGGGCGCGCTGGTGACCGCCGCGGCCCGGCGCGGACGCACCCGGGCCGCCTCGTGGCTCGCCTTCGCCGGGCTGCTGGCCTACGTCTGCTTCTTCACCGCCTTCCTGGACGTGCAGACGGCCACCATCCCGCGCACCAGCACCACCCACCTGTTCCTGGTGGTGCTGGCGGCCGGCGCGCACTTCGTGTTCCGCGACGAACCGCAGTGGCTGCGCTACGCCTGCGTGGCCGTGTTCCTGCTGGCCTTCATTGTACTTCGCCGCCCAGCCGCAGGGCGTGCCGGGGCCGTACGCGCTGCACGACGGCCTGCGCCGGGTGGGCATCTGGTTCAACCTGCTGAGCGTGGCCGCCGCGGTGGTGGTGATCCTGCACCTGCAGGAGAGCGACGCGGCCGCGCACCGCGAGTTGCATGCCGAGCTGCGCGACGCCCTGGCCTCGCGCCGGTTCGAGCTGTTCTACCAGCCGCAGCTGGACGCCTCCGGCAGGGTGTCAGGCGCCGAGGCGCTGCTGCGCTGGAACCACCCGGCGCACGGCCTGGTCGGGCCGGGCGGGTTCATGCAGGCGGCCGAGGAAACCGGCTTCGTGCTGCCGCTGGGGCAGTGGGTGCTGGGCGAGGCCTGCGCGCAGCTGCGGCGCTGGCAGGACGATCCTGTGCTGCGCGGGCTGCGGCTGTCGGTCAACGTCAGCGCCCTGCAGCTGCGCCAGCCCGACTTCGTGCCGCAGGTGCTGGACTGCCTGCGCCAGAACGGAGTGGACGGGCGACTGCTGACCCTGGAGCTGACCGAGAGCGTGCTGATGGAGGACATGGAGGCGACGGTGGCCAAGATGCAGGCCCTGCAGGCGGCGGGCGTGGGCCTGTCGCTGGACGACTTCGGCACCGGCTACTCGTCGCTGTCCTACCTGCACCAGATGCCCTTCACCGAACTGAAGATCGACCGCGCTTTCGTCGCCGGCATCGTCGGCGACACCCAGGCCAGCAGCATCACCCGCAACCTGCTGCGTCTGGGCCACGACCTGGGCGTGGATGTGATCGCCGAGGGCGTGGAGACGGTGGAGCAGTACGAGCTGCTGCTGGGGCAGGGCTGCCGCCTGTTCCAGGGCTATCTGTTCGGCCGGCCGACGGACCTGGCCACGTTCGAGGAGCGGGTCGCGGGGCGGGCCGCCTGAGGCCGCGCGCCGCGGCCGCAGGGCGGGATCAGCCCAGGCGCACCACGGTGCGGCCCAGCGAGCCGCCGGCCAGCATGGTGTCGAACACCTCCGGCAGCTGCTCGAGGGTGACCTCGCGGGTGCAGATGGAATCCAGCCGTGCCGGTTTCCATTCGCCGGCCAGCAGTTCCCAGATGCGGCCGCGGATGTCGCGCGCGGTGCCGGCCGAGCCGATGCCCAGCAGCGACACGCCGCGGATGATGAAGGGCATGACCGTCAGCGCGTCCAGCTGCGCGCTGGCCGCCAGGCCGGCCGAGGCGACGTTGCCGTAGGGTGCGGTCTGCGCCAGCAGGCTGACCAGCATCGGGCCGCCGACGTTGTCCAGGCCGCCGCCGAAGCGCACCGACTCCAGCGGCCGGCGGCCTTCCAGCACCTCGCGGCCCAGCACCTGGCTGGCGCCGAGCGACCGCAGGTAGCCGGCCTGGTCGGCCTTGCCGCTGATGGCGTGCACCTCGTAGCCGGCCTTGCTGAAGATCGCCACCGCCAGCGAGCCGACGCCGCCGGTGGCGCCGGTGACCGCCAGCGGGCCCAGCTCCGGCGCCTGCCGGTTCTCCTGCATGCGGTACAGGGCCAGCGCGGCGGTGAAGCCGGCCGTGCCCAGGATCATGCTCTGGCGCAGGTCCAGGCCGGCGGGCAGGGGAATGGTCCACTCCGCCGGCAGGCGCACGTAGGCCGAGTAGCCGCCGTCGCGGGTCTCGCTCAGGCCGCAGCCGGTGGCCAGCACCGCATCGCCCTCGCGGAAGCGCGGATCGGTGGAGGCGACCACGTGGCCGGCCACGTCGATGCCGCCGACCAGCGGGAAGCGGCGCAGGATCTTGCCCTTGCCGGAGCCGGCCAGGGCGTCCTTGTAGTTGACCGAGGACCAGGCCGCCTTGACCACCACCTCGCCGGGGGACAGGTCCTCCAGCGCCAGCGTCTCGATGCCGCTGCGGTAGCCGGCCTCGTCGTTGTGGATGCGGAAGGCGGGGAAACTGTCGGGAATGGCCATGGGGCATGCGTTGCGGACTGCGAAGGCCCGACTTTAGCCGCGGGCCGGTGGCGGTGCCAGCGCGGACGCGGGTGGCGCGGCGGCGCGCGCCGGCCGGGTCACTTCATGATGCTCAGGCGCTTCTCGTCGATCCACTTGGAGGCCTGCGCCGGCTGGTACGTGCGCATCCAGGCCAGCATGGCGTCGATGTCGCTGCCGTACCACAGGTCGGCGCGCTGGTCCGGGTGCAGGAAGCGTTCGGCGACCATGCGGTCGATCATGCCGATCAGCGGCGCGTAGAAGCCCTCGATGTCGAGGAAGGCGCACGGCTTGTTGCTGATGCCCAGCTGGCGCCAGGTGAGCATCTCGAAGATCTCCTCCATGGTGCCGAAGCCGCCGGGCAGGGCGACGAAGGCGTCGGACAGCTGGAACATGCGCATCTTGCGCTCGTGCATGGAGCCGACGATCTCCAGCTCGGTCAGGCCGCGGTGGGCCACCTCCCAGTCGGCCAGCTGCTTGGGGATCACGCCGGTGACCTGGCCGCCGGCCTCCAGCACGGCGTTGGCCACGGTGCCCATCAGGCCGACATTGCCGCCGCCGTAGACCAGGCGCAGGCCCTCGCGGGCGATGCGGGTGCCCAGAGCGATGGCCCGTTCGGCGTAGGCCGGCTTGCTGCCGGGGTTGGAGCCGCAGTAGACGCAGATCGAACGCATGGATCGGTTTTCCGTGGACGCTGTATGGCGGTCCGGAAAGCGCCGGGCCGCGGGGGCAGGGACGGCTCCGGGGGAGCCGGGAAAAGCACGAAGCCGGGCATGGCCCGGCTTCGCCGTCGGCGCCCCTGGCGGGGCGCGGATGCCGGTGCGGGAACGGGCGCAGGCGGGCCGCCCGTTCCGGACGCGGGCTTCAGTTGGCCTTGTGGATGGAGCGCTTGTCCACGGCCATGGCGGCGTCGTGGATGGCTTCCGACAGGCTCGGGTGGGCGTGGCAGATGCGGGCCAGGTCGTCGGCGCTGCCGTGGAACTCCATGGTCAGCACGCCCTCGTGGACCAGCTCGGACACGTTCGGGCCGATCAGGTGCAGGCCCAGCACGCGGTCGGTCTCGGCGTGCGCCAGCACCTTGACGAAGCCCACCGGCTCGGCCATGGCTACGGCGCGGCCGACGGCCGCGAACGGGAAGCTGCCGGCCTTGTACGGCACGCCCTCGGCCTTGAGCTGCTGCTCGGTCTTGCCGACCCAGGCGATCTCCGGCGAGGTGTAGATGACGTACGGGATGGTCTCGAGGTTGACGTGGCCCGGCAGGCCGGCGATCAGCTCGGCCACGGCGATGCCTTCCTCGAAGCCCTTGTGGGCCAGCATCGGACCGCGCACGCAGTCGCCGATGGCCCACACGCCGTCCACGCCGGTGTGGCAGTGCTCGTCCACCACGATCTGGCCGCGCTCGTTGAGCTGCACGCCGGTGCCCTCGGCCAGCAGGCCGCGGGTGGCGGCGCGGCGGCCCACGGCCACCAGCAGCCTGTCCACCACCAGGGTCTTCTCGCCGTCCTTGTCGGCGTAGGTGATGGTGACTTCCTTCTTCTTGCCCTTGCCGGTGACCTCGGCTTTGCTGACCTTGGCGCCCAGCTGGATGTCCAGGCCCTGCTTCTTGAACTCGCGGGCGGCCAGTCTGGAGACCTCGGCGTCGGCGGCCGGCAGGAACTCCGGCAGGGCCTCGAGGATGGTGACCTCGGCGCCCAGGCGGCGCCACACGCTGCCCAGCTCCAGGCCGATCACGCCGGCGCCGATCACCGCCAGGCGCTTGGGCACCTCGGTGAAGTCCAGCGCGCCGACGTTGTCCACGATGTACTCGCCGTCGAACTTCGCGAACGGCAGCTCGATGGACTCCGAACCGGCGGCGATGATCACGTTGCCGGCGGCCAGCTCGACTTCGGCGCCGTCATGCTGCTTGACCTTGACCACCCGGTTCGGGTGCAGGGTGGCGAAGCCGTAGTACGGGGTGACCTTGTTGGCCTTGAACAGCATGGCGATGCCGCCCGTGAACTGCTTCACGATGCCGTCCTTGCGGGCGATCATCTTCGGCACATCGATCTTCGCGTCCTTGACGCTGATGCCGTGCTGCTCGAAGGAGTGCACCAGGTTGTGGTACTGGTGCGAGGAGTCCAGCAGCGCCTTGGACGGGATGCAGCCCACGCGCAGGCAGGTGCCGCCCAGGGCGGGCTTGCCGTCCTTGCCCAGCGCGGCGTCGATGCAGGCCGTCTTCAGGCCGAGCTGGGCGGCGCGGATGGCGGCGTGATAGCCGGCCGGGCCGGCACCGATGACGACGACGTCGAATTGTTCAGCCATTTCCAGTTCCTTTCCTGTCCCTTCCCGGGGCGGGTCGGGTGCCCTGGCGGGGCGGGGAATGCGGCGGGCCGCGGCGGCGCAGGGCGCGGGCGGCGGCCCGGAGGAGACGGCCCCGCCGCGGCGGGGCCGTTGCCATTACAGACCGAACAGCAGGCGGTTCGGGTTCTCGAGCTGGTTCTTGATGTCCACCAGGAACAGCACCGCGTCCTTGCCGTCGATGATGCGGTGGTCGTAGGACAGGGCGATGTACATCATCGGCGCGACCACCACTTGGCCGTTCTCGGCGATGGGGCGCTCCTTGATGGCGTGCATGCCCAGGATCGCGCTCTGCGGCGGGTTGACGATCGGCGTGGACATCAGCGAGCCGAAGGTGCCGCCGTTGGTGATGGTGAACGTGCCACCCTGCAGGTCCTCCAGGCCCAGCTTGCCCTCGCGCGCCTTCTTGGCGTAGTCGGCGATGCCCTTCTCCACGTCGGCGAAGCTCATGCGCTCGACGTTGCGCAGCACCGGGGTCACCAGGCCCTTGTCGGTGGCCACGGCGATCGAGATGTCGGCATAGCCGTGGTAGATGATGTCGTCGCCGTCCACCGAGGCGTTGATGATCGGGTGGCGCTGCAGGGCGTTGGCGGCGGCCTTCACGAAGAAGCTCATGAAGCCCAGCTTGATGCCGTGGGTCTTCTGGAACTCCTCGCCCAGCTCCTTGCGCGCGGCCATCACCTTGGCCAGGTTGACCTCGTTGAACGAGGTCAGCATGGCGATGGAGTCCTTGGACTGCATCAGGCGCTCGGCGATGCGCTTGCGGATGCGGGTCATCGGCACGCGCTCCTCCGGACGCGCGCCGGCGGCCTTGCCGACACCGCCGCTGCGGGCGTAGTTGAGGATGTCCTCCTTGGTCACCGCGCCGCGGCGGCCGGTGCCCTCGACCTCGGCCGGGTTGACGCCGGTGGTGATGGCGGCAAAGCGCGCGCCCGGCGGCAGCTCGGTGCCGGCGGCCTTGGCCGGGGCCGGGGCCGCCGCGGCGGCAGGAGCCGGAGCGGCGGCGGCCGGGGCCGGGGCCTCGGCCTTCTTCTCCTCGGCCGGTGCCGCGGCGGCGACCGCGCCTTCCTCGATGATCGCCAGCACCTGCTGGCTGGTCACGGTGTCGCCCTCGGAGAACTTGATCTCCTTGAGCACGCCGTCCACCGGCGAGGGGACTTCGAGCACGACCTTGTCGGTCTCCAGGTCCACGAGGTTCTCGTCGCGCTTGACCGCGTCGCCCGCCTTCTTGTGCCAGGTGGCGATGGTGGCGTCGGAGACGGATTCGGGGAGAACCGGAACTTTGACTTCGGTGGCCATGAGGGCGTCCTGATGTTTTTCTTGTCGGGGGCGGTTATTCGGCGACGATCTGGTTGCCGAGCGGGTTGACCAGCGCGTCGGCGACCAGCTGCTGCTGCTCGGCGACGTGGTCGGCGAAGTGGCCGACGGCGGGCGACGGCGAGCGGCTGCGGCCGGCGTAGTGCAGGTTCTGGCCCTCGGCCAGGCAGGCCTGCAGGTGGTGCTTGATCTGGTACCAGGCACCCTGGTTCTGCGGCTCTTCCTGGCACCAGACCACGTCCTTGGCCTTGCCGTAGCGCTTGAGCTCGGCGCTCAGCAGTTCGCGCGGGAACGGGTACAGCTGCTCGACGCGGATCAGCGCCACGTCGTCCTGGCCGCGCTTCTGCGCGTCCTCCAGCAGGTCGTAGTAGACCTTGCCCGAGCACAGCACCACGCGCTTGACCTTCTTCGGGTCGGCCTCGCGGTCCGGGATCAGGAGCTGGAACTCGCCGTCGGCCAGCTCGTCCAGGGTGGAGACGGCCAGCTTGTGGCGCAGCAGCGACTTCGGGCTCATCACCACCAGCGGCTTGCGCGTGGTCATCTTCATCTGCCGGCGCAGCATGTGGAACGCCTGGGCCGGAGTGGTGGGCACGCACACCAGCATGTTCTCCAGCGCGCACAGCTGCAGGAAGCGCTCCAGGCGCGCCGAGCTGTGCTCCGGACCCTGGCCCTCGTAGCCGTGCGGCAGCAGCAGGGTCAGGCCGGAGATGCGGCCCCACTTGGCCTCGCCGGCGGCGATGAACTGGTCGATCACCACCTGGGCGCCGTTGGCGAAGTCGCCGAACTGGGCCTCCCAGATGTCCAGGGTGTTCGGGTCGGCGGTGGAGAAGCCGTACTCGAACGCCATCACCGCCTCCTCGCTCAGCAGCGAGTCGATGATGGTGGCGCGCTCGGGGCTGTCGACCAGCTGGCGCAGCGGGATGTAGTACGCGTCGGTCTTCTGGTCGTGGAGGATGGCGTGGCGGTGGAAGAAGGTGCCGCGGCCGGCGTCCTGGCCGACCAGGCGCACGCCGTGGCCCTCGGCCAGCAGGGTCGCGTAGGCCAGGTTCTCGGCGAAGCCCCAGTCGCACGGCATCTCGCCGGCGGTCATCTTCAGCCGGTCCTCGTAGATCTTGGCCACGCGCGGGTGCAGGGTGACGCCCTGCGGGATCGTGTTGATGATCTTGGCCAGCTGCACCAGCGTGCCCTTCCTGACCCGGGTGTCGACCGGGTCGGAGAGCTTGCCCGACAGGTACCTGGACCAGTCGATGGTCAGCTCGTAGTCCTCCGGCTTGGAGGGCGACAGCTCGGTGGTGACCTCGCCGGCGTCGAGCTTGGCGCGGTAGCCGTCCACCAGGGCACGGGCCTCGTCGGCGCTGACCAGGCCTTCCTTCTCCAGCTTGGCCGCGTACAGCTCGCGGGTGGTCGGGTGCTTGCGGATGGTCTGGTACATCAGCGGCTGGGTGGCCGCCGGCTCGTCGGCCTCGTTGTGGCCGTGGCGGCGGTAGCACACCAGGTCGATGACCACGTCCTTCTTGAAGGTCTGGCGGAACTCGTAGGCCAGCTTGGCCACGAACACCACCGCCTCAGGGTCGTCGGCGTTCACGTGGAACACCGGCGCGGCGACCATCTTGGCCACGTCGGTGCAGTACAGCGTGGAGCGGGCGTCCTCCTTGTGGCTGGTGGTGAAGCCCACCTGGTTGTTGACCACGATGTGGACGGTGCCGCCGACGGCGAAGCCGCGCGCCTGCGACATCTGGAACAGCTCCATCACCACGCCCTGGCCGGCGAAGGCGGCGTCGCCGTGGATCAGCACCGGCAGCACCTGCTTGCGCTCGGCGTCGCCGCGGCGCTCCTGGCGCGAGCGCGCCGAGCCGGCGACCACCGGGCCGACGATCTCCAGGTGCGAGGGGTTGAAGGCCAGGGCCAGGTGCACCGGCGCGCCCGGGGTGGCCACGTCGGCGGAGAAGCCCATGTGGTACTTCACGTCGCCGGCGTGGGCGCGGGCGTCGTGCTCGAACTTGCCCTCGAACTCGTCGAACAGCTTGCGCGGGTTCTTGCCGAGGGTGTTGACCAGGACGTTGAGGCGGCCGCGGTGGGCCATGCCGATCACGATGTCCTTGACGCGGTCGATGCCGGCCTGGCGGATGACGGTGTCCAGCAGCGGGATCAGGGAGTCGCCGCCCTCGAGCGAGAAGCGCTTCTGGCCGACGTACTTGGTGTGCAGGTAGCGCTCCAGGCCCTCGGCGGCGGTCAGGCGCTCCAGGATGCGCTTGCGGGTGTCGGTGTCGAGGCTGTAGTCGCCGCCGGCGGCCTCGAGGCGCTGGTAGAGCCACTGGCGCTGCTCCACCTCGGGGATGTGCATGAACTCGGCGCCGATCGAGCCTGTGTAGGTGGCCTTCAGGCGGGCGAGCAGGTCGCGCAGCTTCATGCGCGGCTTGCCGGCGATGCCGCCGGTGCTGAATTCGGTGTCCAGGTCGCGCTCGGACAGGTTGTGGAACTCCAGTCCCAGGTCCGGCGGATTCATGGGCGGCGTCAGGCCCAGCGGGTCGAGCCTGGCGCCGAGGTGGCCGCGCGAGCGGTAGGCGGTGATCAGGCGGCCGACGTTGCGTTCGCGTTCGTCTCCGGCGGTGGTGGCGGCAGGCCCGGCGTTGGCGGCCTGGCGGGCGGCCTGGGCGACGTGTTCGATGACGGCCGAATGGGGGACGTCACCGGCCTCGCGGCCCTTGAACCCGTCGAAGTAGGCTCTCCACTTCGGATCTACGCTGTCGGGGGAGACCAGGTACTGCTCGTACAGGTCCTCGATGTAGGCGGCGTTGCTGCCGAGTTGCGAAGACTGCGCAAACTGCTTGAGTAGGTTGTCCACGATGAGGTCGCGTCTGGGAGGAGGACGGCCCGCGGGGGCGGGCACGACAGCCGCGAAAGTATAACCCTGCCGCGCGCGAAGGGGCGCGCGGAAGGGGCCTAGACCAAGGGATGTATCGGGCCTGTGTTCACACTCCCAGCACGCGGTACTCGCTGCAGGGACGGCTGCGCTCCCAGACCTCGTCGAACTCCCGGCGCAGGCGGCGCGCCGTGGCCGGGTCGTGGGTGCCGGCATCGCCCTCGAAAGCGTGGCCAAGCGGCCGGAAATAGGCGCCTCCGGCGTCGTTGAAGGCGTAGGCCGAGGGGTATTCGGTGTCGGCCGGGTCGTCCACCTGGCGGAAGGCGAACACGCTGGGCAGGCGCTGGCCCAGCAGCAGCAGCGGGGCGCCGGCCTGCTGCGGGCCGAAGGCGTCCTGCAGCAGCACCCGCACCCGGCGTGGGCCGGGGCGCACGGCGAAACGGCGCAGGGCGTCCAGCACGTCGGCCCGGTCCAGCAGCCCCGAGTCCAGGGCCCGGGTGTACAGGCCCAGCTCGCGGCGGGCGCGGGCGGCCAGGCCCACCAGCGCCGCGGCCGCCGCCCCGGCGTCCTCCACCGGGCAGGTGCCGGACAGGGCCAGGCGCATGCGCCGGTGCTCGATCCCGGCATCCAGGAACACCGGGCCGGTGGGAATGAAGCCGGCGCGGGCGTAGAACGGCAGGGCGTGGAGCTGGGCGTGCAGCTCGACCTGGGGCCAGCCGCGGCGGCGGGCCTCCTCCAGCAGCGCCTCCAGCAGCGACTCGCCGATGCCCCGGCCGCGCAGGCCGGGCAGCACCGCCATGCGGCCGATCCGCCGCTCCGGGGTCAGCCGCGCGGTGCCCACCACGCGGCCCTCGGCGTCGCGGGCGGCCACGTGGTAGCTCAGCGGGTCCAGGGCATCGCGCTCCAGTCCGGCGGGCACGCCCTGTTCGCGGATGAACACCACCTCGCGTATCGCGTGCAGCTCGGCGTGCTCGCGGGCGTAGTCGGCCGGGGCGACGCGGAAGCTCATGCCGGTTCGTCCTCCGCGTCCGGGTCCGCGGTCTCCAGCAGGAAGTGGCCGGCCTGGTACAGGGCGTAGACCGCGTCGCGGCCGGGCTCGGACAGGGCGGCATAGCCGCGGCCGTCCAGGCGGTCGGCGGCCGCCAGGCGCGCGGCGTCGCGCACCGGCACCGGCAGCACCATGCCGCTGCAGTACAGGCTGGCCCCGCGCCGGCTGCGCCGCCAGGCGGTGCGCGACCAGGGGTGGCGCACCAGCGCCGCGCCCTGCGACAGGTCCCACTCGACCTCGATGCGCGGGCGCGGCTCGGCCGGCGGGACGATGTCGCCGGCGGCGCGGTAGGTGGTGATGAAGCGGCCGAACCAGTCGCCCAGGCGGTCGGGGTCGTTCATGCGCAGGGCGTTGAGCGCCTCCACCACCCGGCGCATGGCCTCGGCGTCGATCTCGTACGGGTCGCGCGGGGCGGCCAGGTCCTCGTCGTGGTAGCGGATGTCCTCGTCGGCCTCGGCCACCAGCGCGTCCAGCCAGTCGGTGATCAGTTCGGCCGAGGAGGGCGCGCGCATGCCCACGCTGAAGGTCAGGCACGGGTTCACCGCGATGCCGTGGTGGGGCACGTTCGGCGGCAGGTAGAGCATGTCGCCCGGATCCAGCACCCAGTCGTGGGTGGGTTCGAAGCGGCGCAGCAGCTTGATCTCGGCGTCGTCGCGGAAGGCCAGGTCCGGCGCCGGGCGGCCCATGGCCACCGAGGCGTCGATCAGCCAGCGGCGCTGGCCGTGGGCCTGCAGCAGGAACACGTCGTACTGGTCCACGTGCGCGCCGACCGAGCCGCCGGTGGCGGCGAAGGAGATCATGATGTCGTCGATGCGCCAGCGCGGCAGGAAGCGGAAGTGCTCCAGCAGGGCGCGCACGTCCGGGTCCCACTTGTCCACGTCCTGCACCAGCAGGGTCCAGTCGTGGTCGGGCATGCCGGGGAAGTCCTCCTCGGCGAACGGGCCGGTGCGCAGGGTCCAGCGGTCGCCGGCGCGGTCGTGGCTGATGATGCGGGCCAGGGCCCCGTCTTCGCAGGCCAGGCCGGCCAGGTCCTCCGGGGCGACCGGGGTCTGGAAGCGGGGGAAGGCGTTGCGGATCAGCAGCGGCCGCTTCTGCCAGTAGTGGCGCAGGAAGCGCTCCGGTTCCATGCCCAGCGGGCCGTGGCCGGTGGCATCGATCTCGAACGGCAGGGCGCTCGGGGCGCGGGCGGTGGTCTTGCGGGTGGGGCGCTTGGTGGTCATCGGGCGGTCTCGTCGTGGCCGCGTGCGGGCCGGGCACGGGCCGTGGCCCACGCGGCGGGCGCACACGCCGTGCGGCCCCGGGGCCACACGTGCGGCTCCGGCCGCGGGCAGGGCATTGCGGGGCAGGATAGCGCAGGGGCAGGGGGCGGCCTTGAGCAGGGTCAAGGCGCCCAGGGGCCGGCGTGGGGACGGCCGGCCACCGGGGCCGGCCGCTGCGGGGTCAGATGGCGCGGGCCAGGCGCTCGGCCAGGCCGGTGTAGGTGGCCGGGGTCAGCTCGAGCAGGCGCTGGCGCGCCTCGGCCGGCAGGTCCAGGGACTGGATGAAGGCGCGCATGGCCTCCGCGTCGATGCCCTGGCCGCGGGTCAGGGCCTTGAGCTGCTCGTAGGGATTGGGCAGGCCGTGGCGGCGCATCACCGTCTGCACGGCCTCGGCCAGCACTTCCCAGGACGCGTCCAGGTCGGCCTGCAGGCGCTGCGGGTTGACCTGCAGCTTGCCCAGGCCGCGGGCCAGCGCGTCCAGCGCCACCTGGGTGTGGCCGAAGGCGGTGCCCAGGGCGCGCAGCACGGTGGAGTCGGTCAGGTCGCGCTGCCAGCGGCTGATCGGCAGCTTGGCCGAGAAGTGCTCGAACAGGGCGTTGGCCAGGCCGAGGTTGCCCTCGGCGTTCTCGAAGTCGATCGGGTTGACCTTGTGCGGCATGGTCGAGGAGCCGACCTCGCCTTCCTTGAGCTTCTGCCGGAAGTAGCCCAGCGAGATGTAGCCCCAGATGTCGCGTGCCAGGTCGATCAGGATGGTGTTGGCGCGGCGCACCGCGTCGCCCAGCTCGGCGATGTTGTCGTGCGGCTCGATCTGGGTGGTGTAGGGGTTGAACGGCAGGCCCAGGCCCTCGACGAAGCGGCGGGCGAAGGCCGGCCAGTCCAGCTCGGGGTAGGCGATGGCGTGGGCGTTGTAGTTGCCCACCGCGCCGTTGATCTTGCCGGTCAGCTGCACCGCGGCGATCTGCGCGCGCTGCCGCTCCAGGCGCGCCACCACGTTGGCGATCTCCTTGCCCAGGGTGGTGGGCGAGGCGGTCTGGCCGTGGGTGCGCGAGAGCATGGGCTGGCCGGCCTGCTCGTGGGCCAGGGCGCGCAGGCTGGAGAGGATGCCGTCCAGCGCCGGCAGCAGGACCGTGTCGCGGGCCTGGCGCAGCATCAGCGCGTAGGACAGGTTGTTGATGTCCTCGCTGGTGCAGGCGAAGTGCACGAACTCCAGGGCCGGGCCCAGCTCGGCGTCATCGCGCAGGCGCTCCTTGATGAAGTACTCGACCGCCTTGACGTCGTGGTTGGTGGTGCGCTCGATCTCCTTGACCCGGGCCGCGTCGGCCACGGAGAAGCCGTCGGCCAGGGCGCGCAGGCGCGCCTGGGCGGCCGCGGAGAACGGCGCCAGCTCGGCGATGGCCGGCTCGGCGGCCAGGGCCAGCAGCCATTCGACCTCGACCCGCACGCGGGCGTGGATCAGGCCGAATTCGGAGAAGATCGGGCGCAGCGCGTCGACCTTGCCGGCGTAGCGGCCGTCGAGCGGGGAGATGGCGAGGAGGGCGGATTCCGGCATGGAAGGCGGCGTGCGGGGACGGGAGCCGCATAGTTTAAGCCGTGGGCCCGGGCCGTGCCGGGCGGGCTGCCGTTCCCGGGCCCCCGGGGGGAAAGGTGGGCGGAACCGAGCGTGCCACGGCGTGGAACGGCGCCCCGCGCGCCCGGCGGTATGCTCGGGTCCATCCCCGCCACGCCGGAGACGGCCCATGAGTCCATCCCCCGTACGTTCCCGCGCCAAGGCCCCGCCGAAGCGGCCGGGTACCGCCGCGCCGGCCCCGCGCACCCGCACCGAGCACGACAGCATGGGCGAGCTGCAGGTCCCCGCCGACGCCCTGTGGGGCGCGCAGACCCAGCGCGCCGTGCAGAACTTCCCGGTCTCGGGGCGGCCGATGCCGCGCGGCTTCATCCGTGCCCTGGGCCTGGTCAAGGCCGCCGCGGCCGAGGTCAACGCCGGCCTGGGCCTGTTGCCGAAGAACCTGGCCGCGGCCATCCGCGCCGCCGCGCTGGAGGTGGCCGAGGGGCGCCACGACGCCCACTTTCCGGTGGACATCTACCAGACCGGTTCGGGCACCTCGTCCAACATGAACGCCAACGAGGTGATCGCCAACCTGGCCAACCGTTCCGGCCGCGCCGGCCGGCGTGCGGTGCATCCCAACGACCACGTCAACCTGGGGCAGAGCTCCAACGACGTGGTGCCCACCGCCATCCGCGTGGCCGCGCAGCTGGCGGTGGTGGAGGACCTGCTGCCGGCGCTGCGCCACCTGCGCCGCACCATCGACAGGCGCGCCCGTTCGCTGGGCCGCGTGGTCAAGACCGGCCGCACCCACCTGATGGACGCCATGCCGCTGACCTTCGCCCAGGAGTTCGGCGCCTGGGCCTCGCAGCTGAAGTCCGCCGAAGGCCGGCTGGAGGACGCGCTCAGGCGCCTGCGCCGCCTGCCACTGGGCGGCACCGCCATCGGCACCGGCATCAACGCCGATCCGCGCTTCGGCGCGCGCGCGGCCCGGGCGCTGTCCGCGCTGGCCGGCACCCGCTTCGAGAGCGCGCCGGACAAGTTCGAGGGCCTGGCCTCGCAGGACGACGCGGTGGAGCTGTCCGGCCAGCTCAATGCCCTGGCGGTGGCGCTGATCAAGATCGCCAACGACCTGCGCTGGATGAACTCCGGGCCGCTGGCCGGGCTGGGCGAGATCGAGCTGCCGGCGCTGCAGCCGGGCAGCTCGATTATGCCGGGCAAGGTCAACCCGGTGATCCCGGAGGCCACGGTGATGGCCTGCGCGCAGGTGATCGGCCACCACACCGCGATCACCGTAGCCGGGCAGAGCGGCAACTTCCAGCTCAACGTGACCCTGCCGCTGATCGCGGCCAACCTGCTGGACTCCATCCAGCTGCTGGCCAATGTCTCGCGCCTGCTGGCCGACCGCTGCATCGCCGGGCTGAAGGTGCGCACCGACGTGGTCAGGCGCGCGCTGGACCGCAACCCGATCCTGGTCACCGCGCTCAACCCGGTGATCGGCTACGAGAAGGGTGCGGCCATCGCCAAGCAGGCCTACCGCGAGGGGCGGCCGGTGCTGGAGGTGGCGATGGAGGTCACCGGCCTGCCGGAGAAGACCCTGCGGCCGCTGCTGGACCCGGCGCTGCTGGCGCGCGGCGGCATCCACGGCAAGCCGGGCGGCGGCGGATGAGCACCGCCGCCGGGGCGGCCGCCTAGCGCGCGTCGTCCACCCGCGCGGCCGCCGCGTCGGCCTCGGCGGCCGGATCCCAGCCGCCTTCCTGCGGGGTTCCGTCCGCCCGGTCGTCATTCACGGCCATCTGCCACTTGCGCCCCCTCTTCCCGCAGTCGTCGATGTCGGCCCGGGTGAGGGTGGCGTAGGGGCCGAACTCCGGGATCGCCGCGGCCAGCGCCTGCTGCCGGGCCATCAGGTCCGGCAGGCGCGCGCACACCAGGCGCCCGGCCTGCTCCTCGATGCGGCTGCCCTCGGCCTTGAGCCTGTGTTTGTACTGCTCGCGGTTGCCGGTGAGCATGGCCATCACCGCGCCGGTGGCCGCCTTCATGCCCAGGCGGGCGCCTTCCACGCCCAGCGCCGCGCCCTCGGCGGCCAGGTCCACCAGCTGTTCGCGGTAGGCCAGCAGCTGGCCGCGCTGGGTCTCGTCCAGCTCCACCGGCCTGCCTTCGATCAGCAGGTCACCCTGCGGGGTGATCTCCGCCTCGGGCAGGTCCTCGATCCGGCCCATCTGGACGGTCAGGCCCGACTTGCCGCCGATGCCGATGTTGCGGCGGGCCAGGTTGTCGCGGGCCAGTTGCCAGGCCTTCTGCGAGGTCCGGCTGAGCCCGGCCGGCGCGCGGTCCGCGTCGGCCGGGGGATCGCTGCGGCCGCAGGCGGCCAGGGGCAGCAGCAGGGCCAGGGCCAGCACATGCAATGCGCGCATCGGATCCTCCTGTGGCTCAGCGCCGGGCGAACTGGCGACGTACCTCTTCCTCGCAGTCGTCCACGTCCTCCGCCCGCAGGGTGGCATAGGGCCTGAACTCCGGCAGCGAGGCGGCCAGGCGGTCCTGGGTGTCCAGCAGCGCCGGCAGGCTGCGGCACAGGCTTTCCAGGCCCGGCTGCAGGCTGGCCATCACGGTCTTCTCGATCTTGCGTTCCAGGCTGCCGGTCATCGCGCCGACCAGCAGGCTGAACATGTTGCGGTCCACCACCTCCAGCGCGGCCTGGGCCGAGACCTCGCCCAGCTCGATGCCGGCCAGGGCCAGCTGCACCACCTGGCTGCGGTAGTCGAGCAGCTGCCGGCGCTGGTCGGCATTGATGGCCACCGCCTCGCCCTCGATCAGGAAGTCGCCCTCCGGGGTGATCTCCGCCCGCGGCAGGTCGTTGCGGGCGCGCCTGTCCTGGCTGCCGAAGCGCAGGCTGCGGCCCACCTCCAGGTTGCCGGTTTCCAGCTCGGTGCGGGCCTTGGCCAGTTCGCGCTGCACTTCCTTGCGCGCCTCGGCCAGTTCGGAGGCCAGCACGCCGTCGTTGCCGGCCAGGGCGGGTGCCGCGTACGCCGCGGGCAGGAGGCCGGCCAGCAGCAGCGGCAGGAACCGGGGGGTGCTCTTGGATTTCATGTTCGTCTCCCTGTGTCAGTTGCGCCGGGGCACGTCGACCGTGCCGCGGACACCCTGGTGGCGGACGTCGCCGCTGCCGACCGAGCCGACCGACAGGCCGGCCGCACCGTTGACGTCCACATCGCCCGAACCCACGCGGTCGATCCGGACCGCGCCGTCCACCCGGCGCAGGCGTGCATCGCCCGAGCCGATGGAACCGATCTGCACGTCGCCGCGCACGCCGTCCAGGACCAGGTCGCCCGAGCCGATGGGGCCGACCGAAACGGCGCCGGCGATTTCGCGCGCCTTGAGGTCGCCGGAGCCGATCGCCAGCACCCGCAGCGGGCCGGCGCCGTCGATCTTCACGTCGCCGGAGCCGAGCTTGACCGTGACCGGGCCGCGGATGCGATGCAGCTCGACATCGCCCGAGCCCACGTCGGCGCTGGCCGAGGCGGCGCCTTCCAGGTAGGCGTCGCCGGAGCCGACCACCAGCTGCACCAGCCGGTCGTCGGGCACGGTGCCTTCCACCTCCAGCACCGCGTCGCGGCTGCCGAACAGGCCGATCAGGCCGGAGGCCGGCTCGCGCCACAGGCGCACCACCAGGGTGCCGTCGCGCTTCTCCTGGGTGACGCTCACGCCCGGCAGCCACTTGGCGTCGCGGGCGCAGGCGCGGCCGCGCAGCACGTGCTGCGCGGCGGCGGTGGCGCGCAGGCGCACGTCGAACTGGTTGGTCTCGAACCGGATCCGCTCCACGCCGTCCAGGTCCAGGGTCAGCTCGATGCGCTGGACGTTGGCGCCGGCGCAGGGATCGGCGGCGGCCACGGACAGCGGGGCCAGCAGCAGCAAGGGCAGGATCAGCAGGGTACGCATGGGCTTCCTCCGGGATCAGGCTTCGTCGCGCCAGCGGCGCAGCTGCACGGCTGCGGCCAGGAGGGCCGCGCCCACGGCGGCGCCGATCCAGATGTCGATGCCGCCGTACACCTCCAGGCCGTTGGCCTGGTCGAGCACGGCCAGCACCATCTCGCCCGGATCCCTGGCCTCGTCCAGACGGATGCCCAGGCCCTGCAGCGCCCAGCTGCCCGGGATCACGCTCATCAGGCCGCGGAACACCGCCACGTACCACAGCAGCCCATGGGGCACGCCCAGGCCGGTGACCAGGCCCAGCACGCTGACGATGGTGCAGGCCAGGATCGGCACCAGCACCGCCCACAGGAACGGCTTGCTGCGCACGAAGGCCGAGCAGAACATCAGCCAGCCCACCGTCGGCAGCGACCACAGCAGCTGCAGCGGCAGGGACGCCAGCAGGCGGCCGGTCACGGCGAAGGGATGGGCGTGGGTGATGATGGCCAGCGGGTGCGGCATGCCGCCGGCGGCCATGGCGACCATCGCCACCAGCCACAGCACCAGGCCGACCAGCAGGCCGATCGCCAGCGCCAGCAGCGGCGCCAGCAGCAGGGCCCAGGCGGCCTTGGAGAGCACGGTCTGCGCGTCGGACACCGGCATGGACTTCCAGAACAGCGCGCTGCGGTCGCGGCGGTCGTCGTACAGGCTGCCCAGGGCGTAGAAGAACACCACGAAGGCCAGCACCATGGCGGTCACCGTGCAGCCGGCCAGCAGCAGGGCGTCACCGGCCGCGCCAACGCTGTTCATGTAGGAGGCGGTGTCGTCCACCTGGCGCAGCGCCGGGTCGGCGCCGCGAGTCTGGACCACGCCCAGCACCGCCAGCAGCAGCGCGACCAGCACGCAGATGCCGCCGGTGATGGCCGGGGCCCAGAGGAAGCCGCCGCGGTTCTCCCAGTATTCGCGCCGGAGCAGCCAGTGGAAGGTCCGGAACCAGCGGTTGCCGGTCACGGGGGTGGCGATGGCATTCATGCGTAGGTTCCTTTCATGATGGCGACGAACAGGTCGGCCAGGCCGGGGGTGCGGACCTCGCCGAGGGCGGCGGCGCGTTCCGGCGCCAGCCCGTCGTACAGCAGCACGCTCTTGCCGAAGGGCAGGGCACGCTCGTCGATCGGACCCAGGGCACGGGCCTCCTCGAGGCGGTCGGCGCCGACCAGCACCTCGCTGAAGCGCTCGGCCAGGTGGTCCATGTCGGCCGAGAGCACGATCCGGCCGTCGCGGATGAACAGCACGTCGGTGAGGATGTGTTCGATCTCCTCGACCTGGTGGGTGGTGACCAGGATGGTCTTCTGCTCGTCGAAGTAGTCCTCCAGCAGGCGCTGGTAGAACTGCTTGCGGTACAGGATGTCCAGGCCCAGGGTCGGCTCGTCCAGCACCAGCAGGCGGGCATCGATGGCCATCACCAGGGCCAGGTGCAGCTGCACGATCATGCCCTTGGACATCTCGCGCACCCGCAGCTTCGGGTGCAGCTGGGTGTTGGCCAGGAAGCGCTCGCACTTGGCACGGTCGAAGCGGGGATGCACGCCGGCGACGAAGTCGATCGCCTCGCGCACCCGCATCCAGCGCGGCAGCACCGCCACGTCGGCGATGAAGCACACCTGTCTCATCAGTTCGTCGCGCTGGGTGCGCGGATCCATGCCCAGCACGCGCAGCTGGCCCTCGAACGGGGTCAGGCCAAGGATGGCCTTCAGTGCGGTGGTCTTGCCCGCGCCGTTGGGGCCGATCAGGCCGACGATGCGCCCGGCGCCGATGTCGAAGTCGGCACCGGCCACCGCGAGCTTGTGCTTGTAGGCCTTGCGCAGGCCACGGGCGGACACCACGGTGTCGGTCGTGATCGCATTCATCGGTCGTTCCCCAGGGATGCCAGCAGTTCTTCGACGGAAAGGCCCAGGCGCTGGATGCGCTCCACCACCGCGGGCCATTCCTCCTTCAGGAAGCGCTCGCGCTCGGTGCTGCGCAGCTTCCTGGCGGCCTCCTCGGTGACGAACATGCCCAGGCCGCGCCGCTTCTCCACCAGGCCCTCGTCGGCCAGTTCCTGGTAGGCGCGGGAGACGGTGATCGGGTTGAGCTGGTACTCGGCCGCCACCTGCCGGACCGAGGGCAAGGCCTCACCCGGCTTGAGCAGGCCGTCCAGCATCATCGCGATCACGCGCTCCTTCAGCTGGCGGTAGATTGGAGCGCCGTCGCTCCATTGGATGTCGCTCATTGGGTCAACCCTGTGGGCGCAGTGACTGCGCGAAGGAAAAGTAGGGCATGGCGGTCGAGGCCCACACCCGCCGTGCCGGCCGCCGCGCTTCCTGCGCCTCCGCCGCCGGTCGGGCTTGCGTCGCCGCGGCCGCGTCGGGTCCATAATCGCCGGGGTGTGGCCGCCTGGCGGCCGGCAGCCAGCCGGCCAGGGCGGCCAGCGCCACGGCCGCGCCCGTCGCGACGAGCCAGGCTCGGCTTGCGGAGGGAATGCGCTTCATGGGCTTCCTGCTCTGGGTGACTGGTGTTGTATTCAACTATAACACCGAAACACGGAGCGTCAACTCCCTGTCCCACGCCAACGGCGATCCGTTCAGGACGCCCCGTCCGGAGATCCGGAAATGAACCCCAAGTCCCTGATTCTTTCGGTTTTCCTTGCCGGCGCCGCGGGTGCGGCGGCGGCCGCCGGCCCGGCCCTGCTGGACCTGGAGTACCGCCCGCTGGCCGGCCGGGAGAAGGTGAACCTGGCCGAACGCCACCACGGCCAGGTGCTGCTGGTGGTCAACACCGCCAGCAAGTGCGGCTACACGCCCCAGTACGAGGGGCTGGAGGCGCTGCACCAGCGCTACGCCGCGCGCGGCTTCGCGGTGCTCGGCTTCCCGTCCAACGACTTCCGTGGGCAGGAACCGGGCAGCGAGGAGGAGATCCAGCAGTTCTGCACGCTCACCTACGGGGTGAAGTTCCCCATGTACGAGAAGGTGCGCGTCACCGGCGAAGAGGCCACGCCACTGTACCGGCGCCTGGCCGAGGCCACGGGGACCGCGCCGGGCTGGAACTTCCACAAGTATCTGGTCTCGCGCGACGGCCGGGTGGTCGGACAGTGGCCGAGCAAGGTCACGCCCGACGATCCGGAGCTGGTGGCCGCCATCGAGCGCGAGCTGCAGGCGCCGGTGCCGGCGCGCTGACCGCAGCCGCCGGCCCATGCGACAATGCCGTGGTGCCGGCACCTGGCCGGTGTTTCGAACCAACCAACGGAACCTGAGAATGAACAACCGCATGCGCGGCGCCCTGGCGTCGCTGGTGATCGGAGCGAGTCTGACGGCGGGCACCGCCCTGGCGCAGGACAAGGCGGTGCTGGCCACCGAAAAGGACAAGGTCAGCTACGCGATCGGCCTGGACGTGGCCCGTGCGTTCCAGCCGATCGCCCAGGACGTCGACGTGGCGGCCATGCAGCGCGCGGTGGCCAACGCCTTCGCCGGCGGCCAGCCGCTGCAGTCCGAGGAGGAGGCCATGGCCACCGACGCGGCCCTGCGCACCGCGCTGGCCGTGCGTTCCGGCCAGCGCGTGCCGGGCATGCCGCCGGGCGCCGAGCCGCCGGTGCCGGCCAAGGAGAAGGTGGGCCTGATGCTGGGCGACCGCGCGGTCGGTCCGTCGCTGGTGCCGCTGAAGGACGAGATCGACCTGGACGTGATGTTCCAGGCCGTGCGCACCGCGTTCGCCCAGGGCACGCCGCTGCTGACCGAGCAGGAGGCGGCCGCCACCCTGCAGGACTTCATGACCCGCAAGCGCCAGGCCGAGGCCGAGCGCAACCGCGCCGAGGGCGAGGCCTTCCTGGCCGAGAACCGCAAGCAGAAGGGCGTGATCACCACCGCCTCCGGCCTGCAGTACATGGTGCTCCGCGAGGGCAGCGGCCCGCGTCCGGCGCCCACCGACACCGTGCGCGTCAACTACGAGGGCAGGCTGCTGGACGGCACCGTGTTCGACAGCTCCTACCAGCGCGGCCAGCCGGCCGAGTTTCCGCTGACCGCGGTGATCGCGGGCTGGACCGAGGGCGTGGCCCTGATGCCGGTCGGCGCCAAGTACCGCTTCTGGATCCCGTCGGACCTGGCCTACGGTGCCAACGGCGCGCCGGGCGGCAAGATCGGCCCGAACGCCACCCTGACCTTCGACGTCGAGCTGCTGGGCATCGCCCCGTAAGACGGCGGCCCTGGAGGCACGATGCGCGTCGCGATCTTCGGCACCGGCTACGTCGGCCTGGTCACCGGCACCTGCCTGGCCGAGGTCGGCCACGAGGTGGTGTGCGTGGACGTGGACGAGGCCAAGATCCGCGGCCTGGAGCAGGGCGTCGTTCCGATCTACGAACCCGGGCTGGAGCCGATGGTGCAGGCCAACCACGCCGCCGGCCGGCTGCGTTTCACCACCGACGCGGCCCGGGCGGTCGCCCACGGCGAGGTGCTTTTCATCGCCGTGGGCACGCCGCCGGACGAGGACGGCAGCGCCGACCTGCAGTACGTGCTGGCGGTGGCGCGCACCATCGGTCGCCACATCGAGCGGCCGGTGGTGGTGGTGGGCAAGTCCACCGTCCCGGTCGGCACCGCCGACCGGGTGCGCGAGGTGATCGCCGCGGAGCTGGCCGCGCGCGGTGTGGAGGTGCCGTTCGACGTGGTCTCCAACCCGGAGTTCCTGAAGGAGGGCGACGCGGTCAACGACTGCATGCGCCCGGACCGCATCGTCATCGGCGCCGACAACCCGGAGGCGGCGGCGCGCCTGCGCCGCCTGTACGCGCCGTTCAGCCGCAACCACGACCGCTTCGTGTTCATGGACGTGCGCTCGGCCGAGCTGACCAAGTACGCGGCCAACGCCATGCTGGCGACCAAGATCAGCTTCATGAACGAGATCGCCAACATCGCCGAGCGCGTGGGCGCGGACGTGGAGATGGTGCGCAAGGGCATCGGCTCGGATCCGCGCATCGGCTGGCATTTCATCTACGCCGGCGCCGGCTACGGCGGCTCGTGCTTCCCCAAGGACGTGCAGGCGCTGGCCCGCACCGCCCGGCAGCACGGCTACGTGCCGCAGCTGCTGGAGGCGGTGGAGGCGGTCAACGACCGCCAGAAGGGCCACCTGTTCGAGCTGATCCAGCGCCACTACGACCGTGGCGAGGACGAGGGCGTGCGCGGCAAGGTGTTCGCGGTGTGGGGCCTGGCCTTCAAGCCCGACACCGACGACATGCGCGAGGCCTCCAGCCGCCGCCTGCTGGCGCAGCTGTGGGAGGCCGGCGCGCGCGTGCGCGCCTACGACCCGGAAGCGATGGACGAGGCCATGCGCATCTTCGGCCAGCGCCCGGACCTGGAGCTGTGCCCGTCGGCCCAGGCGGCGCTGGAGGGCGCCGACGCGCTGGTGATCGTCACCGAGTGGAAGGAGTTCCGCAGTCCGGACTTCGCCCGGCTGCAGGCAGCCCTCGGCGACGCGGTGGTGTTCGACGGGCGCAACCTGTATGACCCGCAGGAGGTCGAGGCCGCCGGCCTGGCCTACTACGGCATCGGCCGCGGCCGCTCGGTACGCATCCCTTCGTGAGGTGACGGCTATGGTGGCAGGCATGGACGAGGACGCCCTGGAACAGCGTCTGGTGGAGCTGGAAACGCGCCTGGCCTTCCAGGAACAGGCCCTGGCCGAGCTGAGCCAGGCCCTGGCCGAGATGCGCCTGGAGCGCGCCCGCACGGACGAACTGCTGCACGCGGTGCTGGCCGACCTGCGCGGCCTGCGCGGCGCGCTGTACGCCGACCCGGCCAGCGAGCCGCCGCCCCCGCATTACTGAGGATTCCACGCGGCCCGCCGCCGGGCCGCGCCGCTTTCCGTTCCACGCGCCGTTGCCGGCGCCAACCCGCACGACACGATGACCGAAAGCCTTCGCGACCAGTTGCTCAGTCTCGGTTTCAAGCCCGCGCCCCGGCCCGAACGCAGGCCCGGTGGGCCCAGGGGGCAGGGCCGCAAGGGCGGTCCGGACGCGGGCAAGGGCGCGCGCAAGGGGCAGGGCGCCCAGGGCGCCGGCCCGCAGGGCCAGCGCACGCCCGCCGAGGAGGCCGAGATCGACCTGGGCAAGGCCTGGGCGCTGCGCGCCGAGGCGGAGAAGCGCGAGCGCCTGGAGGCCGAGCGCCGCAAGCAGGAGGAGGCGCGCCAGCGCCGCGAGGCCCGGGCCAGGCTCGAGGCGCTGCTGGAGGGCAAGGCGCTCAACCACCCGGAGGCCGAGATCGCCCGCCACTTCGAGTACGGCGGCAAGATCAAGCGCGTCTACGTCACCCCCGAGCAGCTGAAGGCGCTCAACGCCGGCCAGCTGGGCGTGGTCCAGCTCAACGGCCGCTACCTGCTGGTGGACGCCGGGGTGCTGGCCCAGGCCGAGGCCATCTTCCCGGCGGCCATCGCCCTGAAGGTGGACCCGGACGCGCCGGCCGAGGACGACCCCTGCGCCGACCCGCGCTACCAGGTGCCCGACGACCTGGTCTGGTGAGGGCGCGCGGCCGCTTGCCCCCGCGCCGCCGGCGCGGCTAGCCTGCCCGGACCATGGACACGCCGATCCGACTCCTCATCCACGGTGCCTCTGGCCGCATGGGCCAGGCCCTGCTGCGCCTGGCCGCGGCCGAGCCGGCGCGCTGGCGGGTGGTGGCCGCGGTGACCGGCCGCGCCCCCGCGCAGCGGGTGGTGGACGGCGTGCCGTTCTTCGCCGCCGCCGAGCTGGGCGGCGTGCCCGCGTTCGACGCGGCCGTGGATTTCAGCCAGCCGGACGGGCTGGAGCCGCTGCTGGCCCTGTGCCGCGCCCGCCGCGCGCTGCTGGTGTCCGGCACCACCGGCCTGGCGCCGGCCCAGCACGGGGCCATCGCCGCCGCCGCCACGGAGATCCCGGTGCTCTGGGCCTCCAACTTCAGCGTCGGCGTGGCGGTGCTGGCCGAGCTGGTGGAGCGGGCCGCGCGCGCGCTGCCGGGCTGGGACTGCGACATCGTCGAGGCCCACCACGTGCACAAGAAGGACGCGCCCTCGGGCACGGCGCTGAGCCTGGGCGCGGCGGCGGAGGCCGGCGGCGCCCGGCCGCGCTACGCCAGCCTGCGTGCCGGCGACATCGTCGGCGAGCACCTGGTGCAGCTGGCCGGGCAGGGCGAGCGCCTGGAGCTGGTGCACCGCGCCACCGACCGCGACATCTTCGCCCGTGGCGCGCTGGACGCGGCCGCGCGCCTGGCCGGCCGCCCGCCCGGGCTGTACACGATGCGCGGCCTGCTGTTCGGTGAAGGCTGAAACCATCACCCGCGTGCCGCCGCGGCGTTCCCTTTTCACGCCGCCGCCAGTACAATTCCGACTCGCCTGTTGACTCAAACCCGGACCGGAGAGACGCCGAGTCCGCGGTTTTTTGCAGCCCGGCTCCGGCCGGCGGCGGCTAGCAGGGCTCCCCCATCTCAAGGCGAACGACGTGACCCAACCCGCAATCCTCGTCCTCGAAGACGGCACCGTGTTCGAGGGCGAATCCGTAGGCGCCAGCGGCCTGTCGGTCGGCGAAGTGGTGTTCAACACCGCCATGACCGGCTACCAGGAGATCCTCACCGACCCCTCGTATGCCCGCCAGCTGGTCACGCTGACCTATCCGCACATCGGCAACACCGGCTGCAACGACCAGGACGACGAGGCCAACCGGGTGTGGGCCGCCGGCCTGATCGTGCGCGACGTGCCGCGCCGGCCGAGCAACTGGCGCAGCCAGGCCCGCCTGCAGGACTGGCTGGCCCAGCGCGGCGTGGTGGCCATCGCCGGCATCGACACCCGCAAGCTGACCCGCCTCCTGCGCGAGCGCGGCGCCCAGAACGGCGCGCTGCTGGCCGCCGCTCCCGGCGAAATGCCGGACGTGGACAAGGCGCTGGAGGCCGCGCGCAAGTTCCCGGGGCTGAAGGGCATGGACCTGGCCAAGGTGGTCAGCACCAGCGGGCGCTACACCTGGACCGAGGGCCAGCTGGACCTGGACCGCAACGCCTTCGTCCAGGCGGAGAGGAAGTTCCGGGTGGTGGCCTACGACTTCGGCGTGAAGACCAACATCCTGCGCATGCTGGCCGAGCGTGGCTGCGAGGTGACGGTGGTGCCGGCGCAGACCCCGGCGGCCGAAGTGCTGGCCATGCGGCCGGACGGCGTGTTCCTGTCCAACGGCCCGGGCGACCCGGAGCCGTGCGACTACGCCATCGCCGCCATCCGCGAGTTCATCGCCCGCAAGGTGCCGCTGTTCGGCATCTGCCTGGGCCACCAGCTGCTGGCGCTGGCCGCCGGCGCGCGCACCGTCAAGATGGGCCACGGCCACCACGGCGCCAACCACCCGGTGATCGACCTGGCCAGCGGCCGGGTGATGATCACCTCGCAGAACCACGGCTTCGCGGTGGACGAGTCCACCCTGCCGGCCAACGTGCGCGTCACCCACCGCTCGCTGTTCGACGGCACCAACCAGGGCATCGAGCTGACCGACGCGCCGGCGTTCTCGTTCCAGGGACATCCGGAGGCATCCCCGGGCCCGCACGACGTGGCGCCGCTGTTCGACCGCTTCGTCGCCTCCATGGCCGCCTGAGGCGGCCGCCGGAGTCCAGACACACCGGTCCGGCGCCGCCCAGGCCCGGACCGCGGCGCCCACGGCGCCAGGAACCAAGCAGGGAACCAGATGCCCAAGCGCACCGACATCCAGACCATCCTCATCATCGGCGCCGGCCCGATCGTCATCGGCCAGGCCTGCGAGTTCGACTACTCGGGCGCGCAGGCGTGCAAGGCGCTGCGCGAGGAGGGCTACCGGGTGGTGCTGGTCAACAGCAACCCGGCCACCATCATGACCGACCCCGAGATGGCGGATGCGGTCTACATCGAGCCGATCAACTGGCAGACGGTCGAGAAGATCATCGCCAAGGAGCGCCCGGACGCGCTGCTGCCGACCATGGGCGGCCAGACCGCACTCAACTGCGCCCTGGACCTGGCCGACAATGGTGTACTGGATAAGTACGGCGTCGAGCTGATCGGCGCCTCGCGCGAGGCCATCCGCATGGCCGAGGACCGCGAGCTGTTCCGCGTGGCCATGCAGGAGATCGGCCTGGAGTGCCCCAAGGCCGAGGTCGCCCGCAGCTTCGAGCAGGCCCTGGAGATCCAGGCCAGGGTCGGCTTCCCGACCATCATCCGCCCGTCCTTCACCCTGGGCGGCAGCGGCGGCGGCATCGCCTACAACCGCGAGGAGTTCGAGGAGATCGTCAAGCGCGGCCTGGAGCTGTCGCCGGTGCACGAGGTCCTCATCGAGGAGTCGGTGCTGGGCTGGAAGGAGTTCGAGATGGAGGTGGTCCGCGACAAGGCGGACAACTGCATCATCGTCTGCTCCATCGAGAACCTGGACCCGATGGGCGTGCACACCGGCGACTCGATCACGGTGGCCCCGGCCCAGACCCTGACCGACAAGGAATACCAGCGCCTGCGCGACGCCTCGATCGCGGTGCTGCGCAAGATCGGCGTGGACACCGGCGGTTCGAACGTGCAGTTCGGCATCAACCCGCGCACCGGCCGCGTGGTGGTGATCGAGATGAACCCGCGCGTGTCGCGCTCCTCGGCGCTGGCCTCCAAGGCCACCGGCTTCCCGATCGCCAAGGTCGCGGCCAAGCTGGCGGTGGGCTACACCCTGGACGAGCTGAAGAACGAGATCACCGGCGGCAGGACCCCGGCCTCGTTCGAACCGGCCATCGACTACGTGGTGACCAAGGTCCCGCGCTTCGCCTTCGAGAAGTTCCCGCAGGCCGACGCGCGCCTGACCACGCAGATGAAGTCGGTGGGCGAGGTCATGGCCATCGGCCGCACCTTCCGCGAGTCGGTGCAGAAGGCCCTGCGCGGCCTGGAGACCGGCAAGGTCGGCTTCGATCCGACCGGCCTGGACCTGGGCTGCGACGAGGACCTGGCCCGCCTGCGCCACGAGCTCAAGGCGCCCGGCCCGGACCGTCTGTTCTACGTGGCCGACGCCTTCCGCGCCGGCATGAGCGTGGAGGAGGTGCACGCGCTGTCGGCGATCGATCCGTGGTTCCTGGACCAGATCGAGGAGATCGTCCTGGAGGAGAAGCGGGTGGCCGCCGAGGGCCTGGAGGCGCTGGACGCCCGGCGCCTGCGCAAGCTCAAGCGCGACGGCTTCTCCGACGCGCGCCTGGCGCAGCTGACCGGCACCAACGAGGCGGCGGTGCGCGCCCTGCGCCGGGCGCTCAACGTGCGCCCGGTGTACAAGCGCGTCGACTCCTGCGCGGCCGAGTTCGCCACCACCACCGCCTACCTGTACTCGACCTACGAGGACGAGTGCGAAGCCAACCCGTCCAACCGTGACAAGATCATGATCCTGGGCGGCGGCCCCAACCGCATCGGCCAGGGCATCGAGTTCGACTACTGCTGCGTCCACGCCGCCCTCGCCCTGCGCGAGGACGGGTACGAGACCATCATGGTCAACTGCAACCCGGAGACGGTCTCCACCGACTACGACACCTCCGACCGCCTGTACTTCGAGCCGCTCACGCTCGAGGACGTGCTGGAGATCGTCGAGGTCGAGCAGCCCAAGGGCGTGATCGTGCAGTTCGGCGGCCAGACCCCGCTCAAGCTCGCCCGCGCGCTGGAGGCCAACGGCGTGCCGGTGATCGGCACCACCCCGGATTCGATCGACCTGGCCGAGGACCGCGAGCGCTTCCAGCAGCTGGTGGACCGGCTGGGCCTGAAGCAGCCGCCGAACCGCACCGCGCGCACCGCCGAGGAGGCGCTGACCCTGGCGCGCGAGATCGGCTACCCTCTGGTGGTGCGCCCGTCCTACGTGCTGGGCGGCCGCGCCATGGAGATCGTGTACGGCGAGGCCGACCTGGCCCGCTACGTGCGCGACGCGGTGAAGGTGTCCAACGACTCGCCGGTGCTGCTGGACCGCTTCCTCGACAACGCCGTCGAGGTGGACGTGGACCTGATCGCCGACGCCGACGGCAACACCCTGATCGGCGGTGTGATGGAGCACATCGAGGAGGCCGGCGTGCACTCGGGCGACTCGTCCTGCTCGCTGCCGCCGTACTCGCTCTCGCGGGCCACCCAGGACGAGCTGCGCCGGCAGGTGCGCGAGCTGGCCAGGGCGCTGAAGGTGGTCGGTCTGATGAACACCCAGTTCGCCATCCAGGCCAATGGCGACGGCACCGACACGGTGTACCTGCTGGAGGTCAACCCGCGCGCCTCGCGCACCGTGCCGTTCGTGTCCAAGGCCACCGGCGTGCCGCTGGCCAAGATCGCCGCGCGCTGCATGGCCGGCCGCACCCTGGCCGAGCAGGGTGCCACCCGCGAGGTGGTGCCGACCTACTACTCGGTCAAGGAGGCGATCTTCCCGTTCGCCAAGTTCCAGGGCGTGGACCCGATCCTGGGCCCGGAGATGCGCTCCACCGGCGAGGTGATGGGCGTGGGCCGCAGCTTCGGCGCCGCCTTCGCCCGGGCCCAGGAGGCCGGCGGCATCCGCGAGCCGAAGCCGGGCAAGGCCTTCGTCTCGGTGCGCGACCCGGACAAGCAGCGCGTGCTGTCGGTGGCCCGGGCCCTGGTCGGCCGCGGCTTCACCCTGGTGGCCACCCGCGGCACCGCGGCCTGGCTGCAGGAGAACGGCCTGGAGTGCGAGGTGGTCAACAAGGTGACCGAGGGCCGCCCGCACATCGTGGACGCGATCAAGAACGGCGAGATCGCCTACATCGTCAACACCACCGAGGGGCGGCAGGCCATCGCCGACTCGTTCTCGATCCGGCGTGAGGCCTTGCAGCACCGGGTGACGTATTCCACCACCGTGGCCGGCGCCCGCGCGCTGGTCCATTCGCTGGAGTTCCGCGGCACCGGCCCGGTGTGGTCGCTGCAGGAACTGCACAAGGAGTTGCAATCGTGAGAGCCCCCATGACGCTGAAAGGCGCCCAGCGCCTGCGTGAGGAGCTGGAATACCTCAAGTCCGTCAAGCGGCCGGAGATCATCGCCGCCATCGCCGAGGCCCGCGCCCACGGCGACCTGCGCGAGAACGCCGAGTACCACGCCGCGCGCGAGCAGCAGGGCTTCATCGAGGGCCGCATCAAGCAGCTGGAGAGCGAGCTTTCGCACGCCGACATCATCGACGTGAGCAAGCTCAACGCCGGCAGCCGGGTGGTGTTCGGCGCCACCGTGACCCTGGCCGACGTGGAGACCGACGAGGAGGTGCGCTACCAGATCGTCGGCGACCTGGAGGCCGACATCAAACAGGGTCTGATCGCCATTTCCTCGCCGGTGGCCCGCGCGCTGATCGGCAAGGAGGAGGGTGACACCGTGGTGATCGAGGCGCCCGGCGGCAAGCGCGAGTACGAGATCGCGGGCGTGGCCTACATCGGCTGAGCCATGGCCTCCATCACGCTGCTGCTGCCGGAGCGGTCGCGCCTGCCGGGCGCGCTCCCGGCGGCAGCCGCGCGCGCCCTGGGCCGCGCCGACCGCGAGCAGGGGCAGGCGGGCAGCGACGCGCAGCTGCGCCGCCACTTCCTCCTGCCCGAGCAGTGGTCGGCGGCGGCGCTGACCCGCCAGCTGGACTGCGGCGACGCCGCCGGCGCCCTGTGGCTGCGCGCCGACCCGGCGCACGTGGCCCCGGACATCAACGGCGCACGCCTGCTGGGCTGGGGCGAGGGCCTGGGCGTGGACCAGGCCGACACCGACGCGCTGCTGCCCACCCTGCGTCCGCTGTTCGGCGACGCCGGCCTGCAACTGGACGCGCCGCATCCGGCGCGCTGGTACCTGCGCCTGCCGCATGGCATCCGCCTGCCGGAGTTCACCGCGCCGGAGGAGGCCGCCGGCGAGGACCTGTTCGCCGTGCTGCCGCAGGGCAGCTCGGACGAAGCGCGGCGCTGGCGTGCCCTGATCACCGAGGTGCAGGTGCTGCTGCACCACCATCCCTGGAACCGCGAGCGCGCCGCGCAGGGCCGGCCGGCGATCAACGCGCTGTGGTTCTGGGGCGGCGGCACCGTGCCGGAGCAGGTGCGCGGCCCGTACATGAACGTGCGCAGCCGCGACCCGCTGCTGCAGGCGCTGGCCCGTGCCGCCGGCGCCTCCATCGCCACGCCCGCCGATCCCGGTACGGGGGTGGTCGGCGACAGCCTGGTGGACCTGCGCCACCTGCGCACGCTGGAGGTGTTCGCCGTGCAGGCGCTGCCGCCGCTGCTGCAGTCCATGGCGCGGGGCGAATACGACGCGCTGCTGCTGGACTTCGAGGACGGCACGCGCTTCCGCCTGACCCGCGGGCAGCGCTGGCGCTGGTGGCGGCGGCCGCTGGCCGCGCTGGCGGAATGAGCATGGCGCGGCCGGCCGCATGACCCCGGCGATGCCCAGGATCCGGCGCCGCGACCCGGTGCCCTGCGGTGGCGGCTGGCCGGACACGGTGCCGCCGCTGCTGCGCCGCATCTACGCCGCGCGCGGCGCCAGTGCCTGGGAGCTGGCGCAGCCGCGCCTGGCCGCGCTGGCGCCGCCGGACACCCTCACCGGCATCGACGCGGCCGCCGCGCTGCTGGAGGCGGCCATCCTCGAGGACCGCCACATCGTGGTGGTGGGCGACTTCGACTGCGACGGCGCCACCGCCTGCGCGGTGGGCGTGCGCGGCCTGCGCATGCTCGGCGCCCGCCGCGTCTCGCACGCGGTGCCCAACCGCATGGTCCATGGCTACGGCCTGTCGCCGGCGCTGGTCGAGGAGCTGGCGGCGCTGCGCCCGGAGCTGCTGCTGACCGTGGACCACGGCATCGCCTGCCATGCCGGCGTGGCGGCGGCGCGTGCGCGCGGCTGGCAGGTGCTGGTCACCGACCACCACCTGCCGGGGCAGCAGCTGCCGCCGGCCGACGCCATCGTCAATCCGAACCTGCCCGGCGACGCCTTCCCGAGCAAGGCGCTGGCCGGCGTGGGCGTGATCTTCTACGTGCTGCTGGCCCTGCGCCGGCGCATGCGCGAGGCCGGGCGCTTCCCCGGCGGCGTGCAGCCGGACCTGACCACCCTGCTGGACCTGGTGGCGGTGGGCACGGTGGCGGACCTGGTGCCGCTGGACACCAACAACCGCGCCCTGGTCGCCGCCGGCCTGCGCCAGCTGCGCGCCGGCCGCGGCTGCGCCGGACTGCGCGCGCTGATCGAAGTCTGCGGCCGCCAGCCGGCCTGCCTGACCGCCGCCGACATCGGTTTCGCCATCGGCCCGCGCCTGAACGCCGCCGGCCGCCTGGAGGACATGGCGCTGGGCATCGAATGCCTGCTGACCGACGACCTGGAGCGGGCGCGCGAGCTGGCCGCCATCCTCGACGGGATCAATGCCGAGCGCCGCGCGGTGCAGCAGGCCATGACCGACGACGCCGAGGCGGCGCTGGCGCGCGCGCGCCTGGACGCGGCGGCGCTGGCGCCGTGCCTGTTCGACCCGGACTGGCACCCGGGCGTGGTCGGCCTGGTCGCCTCGAAGATCAAGGAGCGGCTGTACCGGCCGGTGATCGCCTTCGCCCCGGCCGAACCGGGCGCGGCCGTGCTGCGCGGCTCGGCGCGTTCGATCCCCGGCTTCCACATCCGCGACGCGCTGGCGGCGGTGGACACCGCCCATCCGGGGCTGGTGCAGCGCTTCGGCGGCCACGCCATGGCCGCCGGCCTGACCCTGGAGCTGGAGAAGCTGCCGGCCTTCGAGCAGGCCTGGCAGGCGCATGCCGCGCGCGTGCTGGACCGGGCCATGCTCCAGGCCGAGCTGCTCAGCGACGGCGAGCTGCTGCCGCAGGAACTGGACCGCTTCCACGCCGAGGCGCTGCGCGACGGCGGGCCGTGGGGGCAGGGCTTCCCCGAGCCGCTGTTCGACGGCCAGTTCGAGGTGCTGGACTGGCGCGTGGTCGGCGAGCGCCACCTGCGCCTGCGCCTGCGCCATCCCGGCGGGCGCGAGCCGCTGTCGGCGATCCGCTTCGGCGGCTGGCAGGGCCGGGAGCCGCCGCGGCGCCTGCACCTGGCCTACCGTCTGGTGCCGGACGACTACCGCGGCGCCCGGGCGGTGCAGCTGACCATCGAGCATTTCGAGCCGGCGTAGGTCCCTCAGCCGGCCGGTTCCGCCGCCCGTGTCCGCGCGCCGCGCGCGGCGGCCTCCCGCTTCAGGCCGAACAGCGGCCGCAGCAGGGGCACGCGGCGGACCAGCTCGTACCGGGCCAGGCACAGGGCGAAGGTGGCCAGCACCAGCAGCGGGCCTTCCGCCAGCGGCGGCAGGTCCAGCGGCTTGAGCCGGTGTGCCAGCACCACGATCACGGTCTGGTGCAGGATGTGGACCGGGAACACCGCCGCCGCCAGGTAGTGCAGCAGCGGCGAGTCGCCCGGGGCCAGGCGCCGGGCCAGGCCCGGCACCGCCACGATCGCGCACCACTGGTCCACGCCCCATGCCACGCGCATGGCCAGGCGCAGCCCGTCCGGCGGCTCGCCCCGGGCGAAGTGCGCCATGTACGCGGCCAGGCCCGCCCAGCTCGGCAGCCACAGCAGCAGCGCCGGCCGGCGCAGGCGCACGGCCGCATCCCGGAAGCCGTCGCGGCGCGCCACCAGGAAGCCGAGCAGGAACACGCCGAAGTACTGCGCGTGGTCGTACCAGTCGTCCACCAGGGCATGGGTCGAAGCGAAGCGGCCGACGAGCAGCCGCCGCGCCAGGCCCAGCGCCAGCCCCGGCCACAGCAGCAGGCCCAGCGTGACAGCGGCGACGCGCGCGTGCACCTGGAGGACGGCAGCGTGCTGCCGTGCACCCGGCGCTACCGCCAGGCCCTGCGCGAGCGCATCGAGGGCCAGGGGAGCACGGCTACGGCAGTTCCGGCAGCAGCCCCACCCCCAGTCGGTTGAGTGCGTTGACCACCGCCACCGCCATGGTCAGGGTGGCGATGCCGGCATCGTCGAAGTGCGGCTTCAGCGCCTCGTAGTCCGCCTCGTCCGGCGCGCGCGAGGGCAGGGCGGTCAGCGCCTCGGCCCACGCCAGGGCGGCGCGTTCGCGCGCGTCGAACAGGTGGCCATGGCGCCAGCCGGGCAGGGTGTCCAGCTTGCGCGGATCCACGCCGGCGCGGCGCAGGGCGGCGCCGTGCAGGTCCATGCAGAAGGCGCAGCCGTTGATCTGGGACACACGCAGGAACACCAGGTCCACCAGGTCCGGTTCCAGCACCCCGGCATGCACGGCGGTGGCGGCGGCACGCAGTGCCTCCACGGCGGCGGGAACGTGGCGCGGGTATTCGACGCGGCGATAGCGCATGGGCAACGGGCTCCATGCCGGCCACCATGGCCGGCTTCACCCCCAGGACGCGCATGCCGCCGCCGCCGTGACAGACAGCTTGTCCGGATTGGTGATGGTGTACAGCGCGGTGATCCGGCCGCTGGCGCTGGCGGCCACGGTGAGGCCGGTCAGGCGGCCGCCGTGGCGGCGCAGGATCGCCGGCTGGCCGTTGGCCCGCCCCAGCTCCCAGCATTCCCCAGGCGGACGCCGCCGCGCCAGCACCCAGTACAGGCGCGCGATGCGCTCGGCCCCGTGCAGCGGCCGGATCGCGGCCAGCGCCTTGCCGCCGCCGTCGGACAGCAGTTGCGCGTCGGCATGCAGCAGGGCCTGCACGGCCTCGCGGTCGCCGGTGCGGGCGGCGTGCATGAACCTTTCCAGCAGCACGCGGTGCCGGCGCGGGTCCACCGTGAAGCGGGGCCGGGCCGCGGCGACGCGCATGCGCGCGCGCCGCACCATCTGCCGGCACGCGGCCTGGCTGCGGCCGAGCAGGGCGGCGATGGCGGCGTAGTCGTGGTCGAACACCTCGCGCAGCAGGAACGCGGCCCGCTCCTCCGGGCCGAGGCGCTCCAGCACGGCGAGGAAGGCCAGCGAGACCTGCTCGGCGCGCTCCAGCAGCTGGCCGGGCCCGGGGGCGTCGTCGGGTGGTGGGGCTGCGTCGGCGTCGATCCGCGCCGGCTCCGGCAGCCAGGGACCGGGATAGGCCTCGCGCTGCCGGCGCGCGGCGCGCAGCCGGTCGATGCCCAGGCGCGTGGCGGTGGTCACCAGCCATGCGGCCGGATCGGCGATGGCGGCGTGGTCGGCGCCCTGCCAGCGCAGCCAGGTGTCCTGGACCACGTCCTCGGCGTCGGCGCGGGTGCCCAGCAGCCGGTAGGCCAGGGCCAGCAGGTGCGGGCGGTGGCGATGGAAGATGTCGATCGGTTCCATTGGCACCAGGACGGAACGGCGTGCGCCGGTGTGACAGCCATCCCCGGCCACCGGGCCACTTTGGCCTAAAATGGGCGGGTTTTCCCGCCCGCCAAGAGCCAGCCGTGACCGTTTCCGCCCAGAACCAGACCTCCAACGCCCCGGTGTCCATCCGCCAGGAGGACCTGATCCAGTCGATCGCCGACGCGCTGCAGTACATCTCGTACTACCACCCGGTGGACTACATCCGGAACCTGGCCGCCGCCTACGAGCGCGAGGAATCGCCCGCGGCCAGGGACGCGATGGCGCAGATCCTGATCAACTCGCGCATGTGCGCCGAAGGCCACCGCCCGATCTGCCAGGACACCGGCATCGTCACCGTGTTCCTGGAGGTGGGCATGGACGTGCGCTGGGAGGGCTTCACCGGCTCGCTCGAGGACGCGGTGAACGAGGGCGTGCGGCGCGCCTACAACCACCCGGACAACAAGCTGCGCGCCAGCGTGCTGGCCGATCCGGCCGGCAGGCGCCAGAACACCCGCGACAACACCCCGGCGGTGATCAACGTGAAGATCGTGCCGGGCAACAAGGTGGATGTGATCGTCGCGGCCAAGGGCGGCGGCTCGGAGGCCAAGAGCAAGTTCGTCATGCTCAACCCGTCCGACTCCATCGTCGACTGGGTGCTCAGGACCGTGCCGACCATGGGCGCCGGCTGGTGCCCGCCGGGCATCCTGGGCATCGGCATCGGCGGCACCGCCGAGAAGGCGATGCTGCTGGCCAAGGAAGCGCTGATGGAGCCGATCGACATCCAGGAGCTGATCGCGCGCGGCCCGTCCAACCGCATCGAAGAGCTGCGCCTGGAGATCTACGAGAAGGTCAACGCGCTGGGCATCGGCGCGCAGGGCCTGGGCGGCCTGACCACGGTGCTGGACGTCAAGATCAAGGACTACCCGACCCACGCGGCCAACCTGCCGGTGGCGATGATCCCCAACTGCGCCGCCACCCGCCACGCCCACTTCACCCTGGACGGCAGCGGCCCGGTGGCGCTGGAGCCGCCGTCGCTGGAGGACTGGCCCAAGCTCACCTACGACGCCTCCAAGGGGCGCCGCGTCAACCTGGACACGGTCACCCGCGAGGAGGTGGCCAGCTGGAAGCCGGGCGAGGTGCTGCTGCTCAGCGGCAAGCTGCTCACCGGTCGCGACGCCGCGCACAAGCGCATGGTGGACATGCTCAACCGCGGCGAGAAGCTGCCGGTGGACTTCACCAACCGCTTCATCTACTACGTCGGCCCGGTGGATCCGGTGCGTGATGAGGTGGTCGGCCCGGCCGGCCCCACCACCGCCACCCGCATGGACAAGTTCACCGAGCAGGTGCTGGCGCAGACCGGCCTGCTGGGCATGATCGGCAAGGCCGAGCGCGGCCCGGCGGCGATCGAGGCCATCCGCAGGCACAAGTCCGCCTACCTGATGGCCGTGGGCGGCGCCGCCTACCTGGTGTCCAAGGCGATCAAGGCCGCGCGCGTGGTCGCCTTCGAGGACCTGGGCATGGAGGCCATCTACGAGTTCGAGGTCAAGGACATGCCGGTGACCGTGGCGGTGGACTCCACCGGCGAGTCGGTGCACCAGACCGGCCCGCGCCAGTGGCAGGCCCGGATCGGCAAGATCCCGGTCGTGGTGGAATAAGCCAAGCGGTCCCGAGCGAAGCCGGCCCAGCGCCGGCTTCGCCTTTCGAGGGAGGACGGAGCATGCAGGCGATCCTGTACGGCGCGCCGAGCACGGCCGCCAGCATCGTGCACTGGCTGCTGCTGGAGCTGGGCATCGCCCACGAACTGCGCCTGCTGGACCTGGAGCAGGGCCAGCAGCGCTCGCCGGAATACCTGGCCATCAACCCGCAGGGGCGGGTGCCGGCACTGGTGCTGGACGGGCAGGTGCTGACCGAATCGGTCGGCATCGCCATGCACCTGGCCGACCTGCATCCGCAGGCCGGTCTGGCGCCGGCGCCGGGCACGCCGGAGCGCGGCGACTACTGCCGCTGGATGCTGTTCTGCGCCGGCACGCTGATCCCCGCCTACCGCCGCTGGTTCCACCCGGAAGAGCCGGCCGGCGAGGCGCACGTGGCGGCGGTGAAGGAACGGGTGCGCGCGGAGATCGAGGCGGCCTGGGAGCTGGTCGCCGGCCACCTGGCCGCCCGTGGCCCGTACCTCCTGGGCGGGCGCCGCAGCGCCGCCGACTTCGTGCTCACCGTGCTGATGCGCTGGTCGCGCAACATGCCGCGGCCCACCGACACCTGGCCGCCGCTGCACGCGCTGGCGCAGCGGATGAAGGCGCTGCCGTCGTTCCGCGAGCTGTACGCGCGCGAAGGCCTGGACGACTGGACCTGAGCGGCCGGGTGGGCGTTCAGTCGAGCAGTTCCAGCACGGTCTCCGGCGGCCGGCACAGGCGGATGCCGCGCGGGGTGATGACCACCGGGCGGTTGATCAGCACAGGATGGGCCAGCATGGCCTCCAGCAGGACCGCGTCGTCGGCCCCGGCCAGGCCCAGCTCGGCGTAGAGCGGTTCCTTGCTGCGCACCAGAGCGCGTGCGCCGCCGCAGGCCTCGGCCACCTTCTCCAGGGTGGCGCGGTCCGGCGGCCGGGCCAGGTAATCCACCGCGGCCGGTTCGATGCCGCGTCCGCGCAGCAGCTGCAGCGCGCCGCGCGAGTTGGAGCAGCGCGGGTTGTGCCAGATGGTGACCTGCATCAGAACCACTCCAGCAGGGCGAAACCGATGCCCACGTAAGTGGCCTTGTGGTTGTAGTCGATCATGCTCTCGCCGTAACCGTCGAACACCTGCACGTGGCCGCGCAGGAGGTTGTTGATCGGGAAGCCCCAGTCGAACTGCAGCGAGCCGTGCGCGCGATCGCCGCCGCGCAGCGAGTGGCGCGCGGCCAGGCTCAGCTCGTGGCCGTTGCGGTTGTACACCAGCAGGGCGTCGCCGCGGCCGATGTAGTCCTCGATGTCCGGGTTGTTGTCGTCGCGCGCGCTCTCCTTGACCCGGTACCAGGGACGCAGCACCAGCGCCCAGTTGTCGCGGTCCAGGCCGAAGCTGAAGACCACCCGGTTCCAGCTGCGCGAGAACGGGTCGCTGCGGCCGTTGGACTGGTGGTTCAGGCCGATGCCGGTCATCCGCCCCTTCCAGCCGAACAGGCTGTAGTTGTTGCGGAACACCAGCATCACTTCCGGCTCGTAGTTGGTCTCGCGGAACGGGCGCGAGGCCTCGGCGTTGTAGGCCTGCCAGCGCGAGCTCTGGGTGTAGCCCACCCATACGTCGCCATTGTCGCCGAACAGGTTCTCGGCCACCTTGGTCTTGAAGCTCAGCTGCAGCTTCAGCTCGGTGTCGTCCAGCGCCTCCGGCTCGGTGACGGTGTTGCGCGGGTTGGGCGAGCGCGGCGTGGCGTTGATGCGGCTGGTCCAGAACGCCGGCAGCACGTACACCGGCTTGTATGCGCGCAGCTGGAAGATGCCCAGCTTGGAGTCCTTGGCCAGCTCCCAGCGGCTGTCCAGCAGCGAGCCGCGCCCGGCGTTGGCGATGGCCTCGCGGTACAGGTCCTGGCGGAACAGCTCGTAGGTGCGCGGCGAGGCCGGGTCCGGGGCCTGCGCGGCGGCCTCCGCGCGCTCGCGCTCGGCCAGCTCCTGCAGCTGGCTGGCCTGCTCGGCGATCTGGTCGGCCTCCTGCGCCCGGGGCGCCTGGTAGCCGAGCGCGGCGTCGTAGCAGGCCAGGCGCTGCGGCCCGGAGGCGATGGCCAGGCAGGCCTCGGCGGTGGCCGGGCGGGCGGTGATCTCCTGCGCCGCCAGCGGCGGGGCGAGGAGGGCGGGCGCCAGCAGCAGCGCCCGCGGAAGCAGGGTGCGGTTGTCCAAGCGAACTCCGACGGGCTGGGTTTCAGAAGAACCAGGCCAGGATGAACAGGCCGAGCATGGCGAAGGCCAGCGCCAGCTTCAAGGCTGCCCCGAGCAGCAGGCCCAGCCAGGTGCCCAGGCCCACCCGCGCGGCCCGCGGCAGGTCGCGCACGTGCCACAGCTCGCCGAGCAGGGCGCCGATGAACGGGCCCAGCACCAGTCCGGGCAGGCCGAAGGCCAGGCCGACCAGGGCACCCAGGGCCGCACCCCATACCGCCAGCGGTCCGGCGCCGACGCGGCGGGCGCCGAGGGCGGCGGCCAGGAGGTCCACGGCCAGCGACAGCGCGGTCAGCAGGCCCAGCACCACCAGTGTGCCGGCGCCGATGCGCTGGAAGTCCCCGGCCCAGGCGGCCAGCAGCATCCCCCCGAACACCAGCGGCAGCCCCGGCAGGGCGGGCAGGATGACCCCGGCCAGGCCGACGGCCACCAGCAGGGCGGCCAGGATGTAGAGCAGGGTGGTCGGGTCCATCGGGCCTCCGGGAAAGGGGCCGTACGGCCCCGTCCGGGGGCTTGCCGGCCACGTTTGCATTTGACCTGAACGAGGGGTAAGTTTGGGCTCGCTGCGCTTGGCAAGGTCACCGTGAACCGTGGCCTGATGCGGCAGGTCCCAGAGACGGTCCGCTACATCGTTACACCTCGCGTACTCCTTGCAACCAGCCGCCGCGGCAGCGGCGTAACCACCACCCAGCAACAGTTCGAGGAGTAGCAGTAATGGCAGAGCGCGAGACCGGCACCGTCAAGTGGTTCAACGACGCCAAGGGATTCGGCTTCATCAGCCGTGAGAACGGCGAGGACGTGTTCGTCCACTTCCGTGCCATCCAGATGCAGGGTTTCAAGAGCCTCAAGGAAGGCCAGAAGGTGACCTTCACCGTCGTCCAGGGCCAGAAGGGCCTGCAGGCCGACGCCGTGCAGACCGCCTGATTCCCGTCGAACCGGTGTACCGGAACGGCCCGCGCAAGCGGGCCGTTCCCTTTTGCACGCCTGCTCAGCGCAGGACCACGCGGCCGTTGACCACGCGCACGTAGGTGTTCTCGCGGATGCCGCCCAGATCGCGCTGGTTGATCACCACGGTGCGGCCGTCATCCATGCGCACGTGGATGTTGTAGGTGTCGTCCGTCACCCGGTTCTGGATGGCGTTGCCGGCCGCGGCGCCGGCGGCGGCGCCGGCCACGGTGGCGATGTTCTGGTTGCCCTTGCTGCCGCCGGTGCGGTCGGAGATCTCGCGGCCGGCGACCGCGCCGACGATGCCGCCCAGCACGGCGCCGGTCGCCGAGGGTGCGGTGCGGCCCGAGGCCACGGTCTCGATGCGGGTGACGATGCCGCAGTCGGCGCAGGCGGTCGGCGCGGACGGATAGGACGTTCCGTAGTTGCCGTAGCCGCCGTAGTTCGGGGAAGTGGTGCTGCAGCCGGCCAGGGCCAGGGTGCCGATGGCGGCGACGCAGAGCAGGCGGGACTTCATGGCGTTTCTCCTCGTTGGATGATGCCGATGGAAGCCGGTGCGCTCGGGCAGCGGATCCATGGGACGCATCGTCCGGCGTGGCGCGTGAATGGCGCGCCAACCGCGCGCCGTGGCGGCGCGCGGCGGGAAACCCGTCCCGGGGTTACCTGAAGTCGGCGTGGCAGGCCTTGCAGCCTTCGCCGATGCGCTTGACCGTGTCGTTCAGCTGCGCGCAATCGGCCGGCGGCGCGGCCAGCGCCTGGTCCAGGGTGGCGCGCATGCCGCTGGCGGCGCCGGCGAAGCGGGCGTCGTCGCGCAGGCCCGGGAAGGCCGGCTCCAGGTCGTTGGCCAGCAGGCGCAGGGTCTGCAGCCGCGGCAGGGTGTCGGCGGTGGTGCAGCGGTTGGCCTGGGCGGCGTCGCGCAGCTGGCCGCTCTGGCGCGCCATCACCTGCATCAGCGCCTCCGGGAACGGATCCGTGCGGGCCTGCAGCGCACGCAGCAGCATCACCGCCGCCACCACGCCGACCACCAGGCCGACGACGAACACCACGAGGTAGCGGGAGGCGGAAGAGGGGCGGCGGGCGGCTTCCGGGCTGGCCATCGAACGGACTCCATGGGTGAAGGGATGCACATGATAGTGGGGCGGCGGGGGCGATGGAGTCCGGGCCGCACCGATGGCGCGGCGGCTGCGCCGGGGCCGCGCGCCGGGTACCATTGCGCGCCATGCCCGCAGTCCGTCCCGCATCCGCGGCGCGCGCCGCCGCATTCCCGTCCGCGCACGCCTGTTCCCGTCCGCCGGAGCGCCGCCCATGAGTGCCCCCGACGCGGTGGCGCTGCGCGCCGAACGCTTCTCCGGCATCGACCGGCTGTACGGGCGCGGTGCGGTGGAGGCCCTGGCCCGGTGCCGGGTGGTGGTGGTCGGCCTGGGCGGGGTCGGCTCGTGGATCGCCGAGGCGCTGGCGCGCTCGGCGGTGGGCGCGCTGGAACTGGTGGACGCCGACGATCTGTGCCTGTCCAACACCAACCGCCAGCTGCCGGCGCTGGACGGGCAGTACGGGCGCAACAAGGCCGAGGCCATGGCCGAGCGTTGCCGCGCCATCAATCCCACCGTCCAGGTGAGGCCGGTGCAGGCCTTCCTCACCGCTTCCAACCTGGAGGAGCTGCTGGGCGGCCGCCCGGACCTGGTGATCGACGCCTGCGACAGCTTCCGCACCAAGGTGGAGGCCATCGCCTGGTGCCGGCGGCGCAAGCAGCCGGTCCTGACCATCGGCTCGGCCGGCGGACGCACCGACCCGACCCTGGTGCGCGTGCGCGACCTTTCGCGCACCGAGCACGACGCCATGCTCGCCCTGGTGCGCAAGAAACTGCGCGGAGAGTTCAATTTCCCGAAGAACCCGCAGCGCTATTTCGGTGTGCCGGCGGTGTACTCGCTGGAGAACGTCAAGTACCCGCAGCCGGACGGCAGCGTGTGCGGCCTGCGCCCGCAGCTGGGCGCGGACGCGGCGCTGAAGCTGGACTGCGGCACCGGCCTGGGCGCGGCCACCCACATCACCGGCACCTTCGCCTTCGCCGCGGTGGGCAAGGCCCTGGAGATGCTGCTGCGCGGGCGCCAGGCCGCCTGACCGCTCAGGCCGCCGGCGGCGGCAGGCCGAACAGGCGCTCGGCGTTGGCGGAGGTCGCCCGCGCGATGTCCTCCGGCGCCTGGCCGCGCAGCGCCGCCACCGTCTCCAGCACGAAGCGCAGCCGCGCCGGTTCGTTGCGCCGGCCGCGGATGGCGCTGTCCGGCTGGTCCGGGGCGTCGGTCTCCAGCAGCAGGAACTCCAGCGGCATGGCCGCCACCAGGCCGCGCAGGCGTCTGGCGCGCTCGTAGGTCAGCGGCCCGCCCAGGCCGATCAGGAAGCCGAGCCGCCACAGCTGCCGGGCCTGCTCGGGACTGCCGGAGAAGCTGTGCACCACGCCGCGCAGGCGGCCGCTGTGGCCGTCCACGCGGCGGATGGTGGCGATCACCGCGTCCACCGCGCGGCGCGCGTGCACGATCACCGGCAACCCGGTCTCGCGCGCCAGGCGCAACTGGCCTTCGAAATAGCGCTGCTGTGCCTCCGGGTCCAGGCCTTCCACGTGGTAGTCCAGGCCGCATTCCCCCACCGCCACCGGCTTCTCGCGTTCGATCCACGTGGCCAGTTCGTCCAGGTGTTCCGGGCGGTGCGCGTCCAGGTACATCGGGTGCAGGCCGTAGGCCGGGTACAGGCCCGGATGCGCGCGGCAGACCCCGCGCAGCTTCGGCCAGCCGGCCGCGTCCACCGCCGGCACCACCTGGCGGACCACCCCGGCCTCGACCGCGCGCCGCACCACCTCGTCCCGGTCCGGGTCGAACTCGGCCGCGTCCAGGTGGCAGTGGCTGTCCACCAGCAGCATGGCTCAGCGGCGTTCGGGCAGGGGCGGCGGCGCCTTGCGCTGCTTCCAGTTGGCCAGCAGCAGCGTGCCCAGGCCCAGCACGATTTCGTCCACGAACGGCAGGGGATCGAACGGCCACAGCACGCTGATGGCGAAGGCCACCGCGGTCAGCTTGAACAGGGTCGGATAACGCAGGCCGCGCGCCCATTCCAGGAACGGCAGCAGCAGGGGATTGGCCATGTCGGGCCTCGCCGGAAAACCGACGGAAAAGCTACCACGTGGCGGGCGTGCGCAGGCCATGCGCGGAGTCATGCCCGCGTTCAGCTTCGCCGTGGTGGAATCACGCCGGAAAATTGACGAAGCGGGAGGGCCCCGCAAGGAGCACGGCCATGAAACAAGCCACGACTGTCCTGGTTGCGGTAGGCGCGCTGCTGGTGGGCGGCATCGCCACTGCGGCCTTCATCAACAACCGCGACAAGGGCACCGCACCGGCCGCGCTGGCGCCGCCTTCGGCCGAGGTCGGCCTGGCCGTGGACGATGCCGCCAGCGGCGACGAGCTGCGTCCGGGCGGCCTGGACTACGCGGAGATCCTCGCCGTCGAGCCGGTGACCGAGAAGGAGAAGGTCTATGCCACCGTGATCGGCAGCGAGCCGGTGCGCGAGACCACCCAGACCACCGTGCCGCGCGAGGTCTGCGAGGACGTGGTGGTGCAGGAGCGCCTGCCCGAGCGCGACGGCAACGTCGGCGGCACCGTGGCCGGCGCCGTGATCGGCGGTGTGCTGGGCAACCAGATCGGCGGCGGCAAGGGCAAGAAGGTCGCCACCGCGGCCGGCGCCATCGCCGGTGGCGTGATCGGCAACCAGGTGGACAAGCGCCACGAGGGCGGCCGGGTGGTCACCCGCACCGAGCGGCAGTGCCACACGGTCAGCGAGGTGTCCGAGTCCACCCGCGTGACCGGCTACAACGTGACCTACCGCAACGCCGACGGCACCACCGGCACCATGCGCATGGCCAGCAAGCCCGGCGAGCGCATCGCCATGGGCACCCAGGACAAGGTGGTGGCCTGGGACGTCACCTACCGTTACCAGGACCAGGAGGGCAGGGTGCGTCTGGCCGAGAAGCCGGATTCGGACCGCCTGCCGGTGGTGGACGGCAAGGTCGTCACCGCCACCGCGGTGGTGGACGCCGGAAGCGGCAGCCGGCAGTAGGCCCGGCAGTACGCCACGGAATGGAAGGCCGGCCCCGTGCCGGCCTTCTTTTTGCCCGTCCTGCGCAGGCCGATGGGCACTGCCTAAACCGCCGCGCGGGCCGATACAATCGCCGCTTCCTTCCAACCTGTGAACCGAGCGCCATGGCCCTGTCCCCGTACGACCTGTTCGACATCCGTTCCCAGCTCAGCGAGGAGGAGCGAGCCGTGCAGGAGACCGTGGCGCGGTTCACCAACGAGCGGGTGCTGCCGATCATCGGCGAGTGCTTCGACCAGGGCCGCTTCCCGAAGGAGCTGGTCCCGGAGATCGCCTCGCTGGGCCTGCTGGGTTCCTCGCTGCCTGAGGAGTACGGCTGCGCCGGCCTCAACGCGGTCAGCTACGGCCTGATCTGCCAGGAGCTGGAGCGCGGCGACAGCGGCCTGCGCAGCTTCGTCAGCGTGCAGTCCTCGCTGTGCATGTACCCGATCTACGCCTATGGCTCGGAGGAGCAGCGCCGGCAGTGGCTGCCGCGCATGGCCGCCGGCGAGGTGATCGGCTGCTTCGGCCTGACCGAGCCGCACGGTGGTTCCGACCCGGCCAACATGAAGACGCACGCCCGCAAGGACGGCGGCGACTGGGTGATCAACGGCTCCAAGATGTGGATCACCAACGGCAACCTGGCCGACATCGCCATCGTCTGGGCGCAGACCGACGAGAGCATCCAGGGCTTCATCGTGGAGAAGGGCACGCCCGGCTTCACCGCCCAGGAGATCAAGCACAAGATGAGCCTGCGCGCCTCGGTGACCAGCGCCCTGTACTTCGACAACGTGCGCGTGCCCGAGGCCAATCGCCTGCCCAACGTCAAGGGCCTCAAGGGTCCGCTGGGCTGCCTGACCCAGGCCCGCTACGGCATCACCTGGGGCCCGATCGGCGCGGCCATCGCCTGCCTGGACGAGGCCCTGAACTACAGCAAGGAGCGCGTGCTGTTCGGCCGCCCGGTGGCCGCCACGCAGAGCGCGCAGATCAGGCTGGCCGACATGGCCCGCCGCATCACCCTGGCGCAGCTGCTGAGCCTGCAGCTGGGCCGGCTGAAGGACGCCGGCACCATGCAGCCGCAGCAGGTCTCGCTGGCCAAGTGGAACAACTGCCGCATGGCCATCGACATCGCCCGCGAGTGCCGCGACCTGCTGGGCGGCGCCGGCATCACCACCGAGCACGTGGCCATCCGCCACGCGCTGAACATGGAGTCGGTGATCACCTACGAGGGCACCGAGACCGTGCACCAGCTGGTGATCGGCCGCGAGCTGACCGGCATCAACGCCTTCTGACGCGGTCCGGGCCCGCTTCCGTCGCGACGGACGGCCGGCCGGCCGCCGGCGCGGCGGACGACCTGCGGGGGAGGCAGGAATGGACGTGACCGCACCGCAACTGGAGACGCCGCGCCTTCTGCTGCGCTTGCCGCGGCAGGAGGACTTCGGGGCGTGGGCCGCGTTCATGGCCGACGCGGAGGCCACCGCGCACATCGGCGGCGTCCAGCCGCGCGCGCAGGCCTGGCGCGGCCTGGCGACGGTGGTCGGGGCCTGGCAGCTGCGCGGCTACGCGATGTTCTCGGTGGTCGAGAAGGCCACCGGTGAATGGGTCGGCCGGGTCGGCCCCTGGCAGCCGGAAGGCTGGCCCGGTGCCGAGGTGGGCTGGGGCATCGTGCGCAGCCGCTGGGGCCGGGGTTACGCCACGGAAGCGGCCACGGCCTGCCTGGACTGGGTCTTCGACGTGCTCGGCTGGGACGAGGTCCTCCACGTCATCGGCCCGGGCAACGAACGTTCCATGCGGGTGGCCGCGCGGCTGGGCTCGCGCTTCCTGCGCATGGGCCGGCTGCCCGAGCCGCTGCACGGGCAGCCGGTGGAGCTGTGGGGACAGACCCGCGCGCAGTGGCGCGCACGCCGGGAGCAGGGCGCATGATCACCGTCCACGGCATGTCCATGTCCGGCAACTGCCACAAGGTGCGCCTGGCACTGGAGCAGCCGGGCCGGCCGTGCCGCTGGGTCGAGGTGGACGCCGCCCGCGGCGGCGCCCGCAGCCCGGAGTTCCTCGCCCTCGCCCCCGGCGGTAAGGTGCCGCTGCTGCAGCTGGACGACGGCCGCCTGCTGCCGGAGTCCAACGCCATCCTGTGCTGGCTGGCCGGGGGCGCGCCGCTGCTGCCGGCCGATCCCTGGCAGGGCGCCCAGGCGCTGCGCTGGCTGTTCTTCGGGCAGTACAGCCACGAGCCGTACATCGCCGTGGCCCGCTTCATCCGCGGCTGGACGCCGCCCGGTCCACCGCGCCGCGCCGGACTGCCGCGCCTGCACGAGCGCGGCCGGCAGGCGCTGGACCTGATGGAACGCCACCTGCAGGACACCGACTGGTTCACCGGCCGGGCCTGCGGCGTGGCCGACATCGTCCCTGTTCGCCTGCATCCACTGCGCGGCCGACGGCGGCTTCGACCTGTCCGCATGGCCGCGCATCGGCGCCTGGCTGGCGCGCGTGCGCGCCACGCCCGGCTTCGTGCCGATGCCGCCAACGATTCCGAAGCGGCGGCCCGCTTCGCCCAGAACCCGTGAATCCCGGAACCAACGCATGAACGCTCCCGCCATCCCCGCCTGGAAGAAAGGCGTCAACCGCGCCGAAATCTGCGACCGCAACTTCATCGAGGCGGTGCGCGCCTGGGACGGTACCCCGCGCCCGCGCCCGCGCGACGAGGCGCCGGTGCTGCCGGGCAGCGCCCTGGACGCGCGCGGCTTCCGGGAGCTGTTCGAGTCGCAGCTGATCAGCCGCCACCTGGACCTGATGGCGCGCGTGCTGCGCGTGCAGAACAAGGTCTTCTACACCATCGGCTCCAGCGGCCACGAGGGCAACGCCATGGTGGCGCGGCTGACCCGCCACACCGACCCGGCGTTCCTGCACTACCGCAGCGGCGGCTTCATGGCCGAGCGCTTCCGCAAGCTGCCGGGGATGGACCCGGTGATGGACTCGGCGCTGAGCTTCGCCGCCAGCGCCGAGGACCCGGCTTCCGGCGGCCGCCACAAGGTCTGGGGCAGCAAGCCGCTGTGGGTGCTGCCGCAGACCTCGACCATCGCCTCGCACCTGCCCAAGGCGCTGGGCACGGCCATCGCCATCGAGCAGGCCCGGCGCATCGGCCACGAGCTGCCGGTGCCGCAGGACAGCATCGTGATCTGCTCCTTCGGCGACGCCTCGGCCAACCACGCCACCGCCCAGACCGCGTTCAACGCCGCGGCGTGGACCGCCTACCAGAAGCTGCCGGCGCCGGTGCTGTTCGTGTGCGAGGACAACGGCATCGGCATCTCGGTCAAGACCCCCGACGGCTGGATCGCCAACCGCTTCCGCAACATGCCGGGCCTGGACTACTTCTTCGCCGACGGCCTGGACCTGGCCGAAGGCTACGCCCAGGTGCAGGCGGCGGTGGAACATTGCCGCAACACCCGCCGGCCGACCTTCCTGCACCTGCGCACCACCCGCATCATGGGCCACGCCGGCACCGACTTCGAGATCGAGTGGCGCCCGCTGGAGGAGCTGCTGGCGGTGGAGGCCACCGACCCGCTGCTGCGCAGCGCGGCCATCGCCCTGGAGTCCGGCCTGTACACCCGGGACGAGCTGCTGGAGCAGTACGAGGCCATCCGCCGCCGCTGCTTCGCCGCGGCCGAGGAGGCCGACCGCCGACCCAAGCTGACCACCCTGGAGCAGGTGATGGCGCCGCTGGCGCCGTACACCCCGCACAAGGTCAAGGCCGAGGCCGAGCGCGCCGACTACGCCGAACGCCGCCTGCAGGTGTTCGGCGGCGAGGACCGCCTGCCGGAGAAGCTGCCCCCCCGCCACCTGGCCATCCAGATCAACCAGGCCCTGCACGACCTGATGGCCAAGTACCCGGAGATGCTGCTGTTCGGCGAGGACGTGGCGCAGAAGGGCGGCGTCTACACGGTGACCAAGGGCCTGTACAAGGCCTTCAAGGGCAACCGCGTGTTCAACACGCTGCTGGACGAGACCATGATCCTGGGCCTGGCGCAGGGCTACGCCAACATGGGCATGCTGCCGATCCCGGAGATCCAGTACCTGGCGTACTTCCACAACGCCTGCGACCAGATCCGCGGCGAGGCCTGCTCGCTGCAGTTCTTCAGCAACAACCAGTACGCCAACCCGATGGTGGTGCGCATCGCCGGCCTGGGCTACCAGCGCGGCTTCGGCGGCCACTTCCACAACGACAACTCGATCACCGCCCTGCGCGACATCCCCGGCCTGGTGGTCGGCTGCCCCAGCCGCGGCGACGACGCGGCCACCATGCTGCGCACGCTGGCCGCGCTGGCCAGGGTGGACGGCCGTGTGACCGTGTTCCTCGAGCCGATCGCCCTGTACATGACCAAGGATCTGTACGAAGCCGGCGACGGCCAGTGGCTGTTCCCGTACCCGGCGCCGGACCAGGCCATGCCGCTGGGCGAGGGTCGGGTGTACGGCGAGGGCAACGATGACCTGGTCATCATCACCTACGGCAACGGCGTGCCGATGAGCCTGCGCGCCGCGCGCCGCATCGAGGCCCGGCACGGCTGGAAGGTGCGGGTGGTGGACCTGCGCTGGCTGGTGCCGCTGAACGAGAAGTTCATCCACCAGCAGGCGGCCAGTGCCAGGCGCCTGCTGATCGTGGACGAGGGCCGCCGCAGCGCCGGCGTGGGCGAGGGCGTGATCACCGCGATCATCGAGGGCGGCTTCGGCGCCCGCCCCTTCCGCCGCGTGGTCGGCGCCGACACCTACACCCCGCTGGCCGGCGCCGCCTTCCTGGTGATCCCGGGCGAGGACGACATCGTCGCCGCCGCCGACGGGCTGGCCGGCTGACGCCGGCCGGGCGGCGCGCGCGCCTCCCCGCCGCGGCGGGCCGCCTTCACCCGGCGCCCGCGCGCGCCCGCCTAGCCTCCATGGCTCGGTTCCCAAGGGAGCAAGGTCATGGACAAGCGCACCATCGCCGTATTCGTCGGCAGCCTCCGCAAGGATTCGTACAACCGCCAGCTGGCGCGCGCGCTGGAACGGCTGGCCGAGGACCGGCTGCGGTTCGACTACGTCGACATCGGCCGGCTGCCCTTCTACAACCAGGACCTCGACGGCGATTACCCGCCCGGGGGCGTGGCGCTGAAGCGGCAGGTCCGCGGCGCCGACGCGGTGCTGTTCGTCACCCCGGAATACAACCGCTCGGTGCCGGGCGTGCTCAAGAACGCCATCGACCTGGCCTCGCGCCCGTACGGGGACAGCGCCTTCGCCGGCCTGCCGGCGGCGGTGATCGGCGCCTCCCCCGGGGCCATCGGCACCGCCCTGGCCCAGCAGCACCTGCGCAACATCCTGTCCTACCTGGACATGGCGGTGATGCCGCAGCCGGAGGCGTACATCCAGTTCGAGGACGGGCTGGTGGATGCCGACGGCCGCGTCACCCGCCAGGACACCCGCGAGTTCCTCGAGGACTTCGTGGACCGCTTCGTCAACTGGATCAGCCTGCAGCGCGGCTGAGGGCGCTCAGCCCGGCCGCAGCTGGGCCAGGCCGGCACGCAGGCGCTCCAGCGGCGAGGGATCCACCGGGCCGGCATCGGTCAGCACCGCGGCCAGGGCGCGGCGGAACGGCGGCAGGCCGCCGCTGGCGCGCAGCACCGCACCGCGCAGCCAGCGTGCCGGCAGCGCGTCGTTGGTGTACAGCCCGACCACGGCGCGGGTGGCCTGGAACAGCGGCCAGCAGCCCAGGCGGTGGCGGCGCTCGTAGCGCTCCAGCAGTGCCGGGTCGCCCAGGTCGCGGCCCTGGGCGAGGGCGGTGGCGGCCAGGTCGGCGAGCCTCTCCACGCTGGCCAGGCCCAGATTGAAGCCGTGCGCGGTCACCGGGTGCATGCCCACCGCGGCGTCGCCGGCCAGGGCGAAGCGGGTGCCCACGAAGCGCCGCGCCCAGGTGGCCACCAGCGGATAGAGGTGGCGGGTGCTGGCCAGCTCGACCACCCCCAGGCGGCCGTCGTAGCGGCGCTCCAGCTCGGCGGCGAAGCTGGCCTCGTCGGTCGTGGCCAGGCGCCGGGCCTCCTCGCCGGGCAGGGTCACCACCGCGCCGGCCACGTACTCCGACAGGGGCAGCAGGGCCAGGGTCTGACCCAGGCCGAACCACTCCCAGGCCGCGTGGTTGTGGGGCAGGGTGTGGCGGATCCGGCACACCAGCATGCTGCGGCCGAAGTCATGCAGATCGGCCGGGATGCCCATGGCGCGCCGGGTCTCGGAGAAGCGGCTGTCGGCGGCCACCAGCAGCCGCGCCTGCAGGCACAGGCCATCCTCCAGCTCCACGCTGGCGGCGTGCGCGCCGGCGTGCACCGAGCGGACCCTGGCCGGGGCCAGCAGCTCGATCCCCGGGGTCTCCTGCACCGCCAGCCAGGCAGCACGGCGGATCAGGTGGTTGGCCACCAGGCTGCCCAGCCGATCGCCGCCGTCGGCGGCCACGCGCAGCTCGTGCGGCAGGTCGCGGTCCATGATCCGGGCGATGCGCAGCGGATGGATCTCGGCGGCGGGGATGTGCTGCCACACGCCCAGTTCCTCCAGCAGCCGGACCGAGGCGTGGGTCAGGGCGATCTCGCGGCCGTCGAAGGCCGGCTCGGCCAGGGCGGCCGGCGGCTGGCGTTCGACCAGGGCCACGCGCAGCCCCTGCAGGGCCAGGGCACGGGCCAGGCACAGGCCGACCGGACCGGCGCCGACGATGGCGATGTCGTGGTGCATCGGACGCTCCTCGCTGGTACGGACCGGGCCAGTCTAGGCCGCGGCGCGTGGCCGTCCCCTGATCCTGGTCAAGCCGCGCCCGGCGCAGTCCGGCCGGCCGGGCGGCCCGGCGGCTATACTGCACCGTCCGACCCTGCACGGCGGAGCGGGCTGCCATTGCGAATCAGGCACTTGCAGCGCATTCCGCACAATCCGCATCACTTCCGGTGGCGCCCAGCGCCGCGACACCCCGGGAACCGACCGACGCATGCGCCTTTCCACGATCAAGCTGTCCGGTTTCAAGTCCTTCGTCGACCCGACCACGTTGCACCTGCCGACCAACATGACCGGCATCGTCGGTCCCAACGGCTGCGGCAAGTCCAACATCATCGACGCGGTGCGCTGGGTGATGGGCGAGAGCTCGGCCAGCCGCCTGCGCGGCGACTCGCTGACCGACGTGATCTTCTCCGGTTCGGCCACGCGCAAGCCGGTGTCGCAGGCCACGGTCGAGCTGATCTTCGACAACTCCGACCACACCATCACCGGCGAGTACGCCGCCTACAACGAGATCTCGGTCAAGCGCACGGTCAGCCGCGACGGCCAGAGCAGCTACTACCTCAACGGCACCAAGTGCCGCCGCCGCGACATCACCGACCTGTTCCTCGGCACCGGCCTGGGCCCGCGCAGCTACTCGATCATCGAGCAGGGCATGATCAGCCAGATCATCGAGGCCCGGCCTGAGGAGCTGCGCGTGTACCTGGAGGAGGCGGCCGGCATCTCCAAGTACAAGGAGCGGCGCCGCGAGACCGAGAACCGCATCCGCCACACCCGCGAGAACCTGGACCGCCTCAACGACCTGCGCGAGGAGGTGGACAAGCAGCTGGAGCACCTGCGCCGGCAGGCGCGCCAGGCCGAGCAGTACCAGGCGCTTGCGGCCGAGCGCAAGGCCAGGGACGCCGAGTGGAAGGCGCTGCAGTACCGCGAACTGGACCGGCAGCTGCAGGCCCTGCGCGAGCGCCTGGCGCAGGAGGAGACCAGGCTGGAGCAGATCATCGCCGGCCAGCGCGAGGCCGAGCGCGAGATCGAGACCGGCCGCGTGCGCCGCGAGGAGGCCGCCGAGGCGCTCAACCGCGCCCAGGCCGAGGTCTACCAGGTCGGCGGCGTGCTGGCCCGGATCGAGCAGCAGATCCAGCACCAGCGCGAGCTGGCCGACCGCTTGCACAAGGCCCGCGACGAGACCGCCTCCGCGCTGGAGGAACTGGACCGCATGATCCAGGACGACCAGGCCAGGCTCGAGGCCCTGACCGCCGCGGTGGCCGAGGCCGAGCCGCGCCTGGAGCAGCTGCGCGAGGACGACGAGTTCAGGCAGGAGGCCCTGCGCGAGGCCGAGGCCGCGCTGGCCGACTGGCAGCAGCGCTGGGAGGCGCATGGCCGCGAGGCCGCCGAGGCCGCGCGCGCCGGCGAGGTCGAGCGCACCCGCGTGGACTACCTGGACCGCCAGGCGATGGAGGCCGAGCGCCGCCGCGAGGCGCTGGCCGCCGAACGCGCCGGCCTGGACCTGGAGGCGCTGGCCCAGGCCTACGAGCAGGCGCAGATCGAGCACGAGACCCGGCGCACTGCGCTGGAGGGCCTGAACGAGCAGGTCGAATCGCGCAAGCAGGCCGTGGCCGGGCTGCAGGAGCAGCAGCGGACCACCCAGGCCGAGCTGGCCGAGGTGCGCAAGCAGGCCCAGGCCGCGCGTGGCCGCCTGTCCTCGCTGGAAGCCCTGCAGCAGGCCGCGCTGGGCCAGGAGCAGGGCGCGGCCATGGCCTGGCTGAAGGCGCGCGGGCTGGATTCGGCCGCGCGTGTGGGCGAGCGCCTGCAGGTCGAGGAAGGCTGGGAGAACGCCGTCGAAAGCGCGCTGGGCCAGCTGATCGAGGGCGTGCTGGTGGAGGCGCCGGAGACGCTGGTGGAGGCCCTGGCCGACCTGGGCGAGGGCCGCATCGCGCTGGTGGCCGACGGCGAGGGCGAGGGTGCCTTCGCGCCGACCTCGCTGGCGGCCAGGGTGCGCGGCCCGCTGGCGATCCGCCGCCTGCTGGCGCGCCTGCACGCTGCCGAGGACCTGGCCGCCGCGCGTGCGCTGCTGGCCCAGCTGCCCGAGGGCGACTCGGTCATCACCCGCAATGGTGAACGCCTGGGCGAGGGCTGGGTGCGCGTGTCCCGCCAGGGCGCGGCCCGCCAGGGCGCGCTGCTGCGCGAGCGCGAGATCCAGGCCCTGCGCGCCTCCATCGAGGAGCTGCAGCAGCGCGAGGCGGAGCTGGAGGATCGCCTGGCCGGCCTGCGCGACCAGCTGCTGGCCGCCGAGCAGCAGCGCGAGGACGCGCAGCGCCAGCTGTACCTGGCGCACCGCGGCGTGTCCGAGCTGGCCGGCCAGCTGCAGAGCCAGCAGGGCCGCCTGGACACCGCCCGCCAGCGCATCGAGCGCATCGAGGCCGAGCTGGCGCAGTTGGCCGAGACCCTGGACACCAGCCGCGAACAGGCCCGCCAGGCGCGCTCGCGCCTGGAGGAGGCGGTCACCCGCATGGCCGAGCTGGAGACCACGCGCCAGGCCCTGGAGGCCGAGCGCCGCCGGCTCACCGAGGCGCGCGACCTGGCCCGCGACGCCGCCCGCGCCAGCCGCGAGGCCACCCACGCCCTGGCCCTGAGCCTGGAGTCGCAGCGCGCCCAGATCGCCTCGCTGACCCAGGCACTGCAGCGCATGGCCGCCCAGCGCGGGCAGCTGGACTCGCGCCTGGGCGAGCTGGCCGCGCAGCTGAGCACCGGCGACTCGCCGATCCAGGCCCTGGAGGCCGAGCACCAGGCCGCGCTGGCCGAGCGCGTGCGCGTGGACCGCGTGCTGGCCGAGGCCCGCTCGGTGCTGGAAGGGATCGACAACGAGCTGCGCGCGCTGGAGCAGACCCGCCACCAGCGCGACGAGCAGGCCCTGGCCCAGCGCGAGCGCATCGCCCAGCGCCGCCTGGAGCAGCAGGCGCTGCAGCTGAAGGCCGAGCAGCTGGTGGAGGCGATCACCGCCGACGACCTGGTGCTGGAGGATGTGATGAACACGCTGCCCGAGGTCGCCGACCCTGCGCAGTGGGAGCAGGCCGTCGCCCAGATCGACGCGCGCATGCGCCGCCTGGAGCCGGTCAACCTGGCCGCGATCCACGAGTGCGGCGAGGCCGAGCAGCGCAAGCAGTACCTGGACTCGCAGCACGCCGACCTGACCGCGGCGCTGGAGACCCTGGAGGAGGCCATCCGCAAGATCGACCGCGAGACCCGCGGCCGCTTCAAGGATACCTTCGACCGGGTCAACTCCGGCCTGCAGGCGCTGTACCCGCGCCTGTTCGGCGGCGGCCATGCCTATCTGGAGCTGACCGGCGAGGACCTGCTGGACACCGGCGTGGCGATCATGGCCCGCCCGCCGGGCAAGCGCGTGTCCAACATCTCGCTGCTGTCCGGCGGCGAGAAGGCGATGACCGCGGTGGCGCTGGTGTTCGCCATCTTCCAGCTCAACCCCGCGCCGTTCTGCCTGTTGGACGAGGTGGACGCGCCGCTGGACGAGGCCAACGTCGGGCGCTTCACCAACATGGTCAAGGAGATGAGCGAGAAGGTGCAGTTCCTGTTCGTCAGCCACAACAAGGCGACGATGGAGGCGGCCGACCAGCTCTGCGGTGTGACCATGCGCGAGCCGGGCGTGTCGCGCCTGGTGAGCGTGGATCTGGAGGAGGCCGCGCGCCTGGCCGGCGCGGCCTGACCCCGGCACGCGCGCGGCGGCGCGGGGAAGGGCACGGCCCCTTTCCGCGCCGCCTCGTTTTTTGCCATGCTTGCCGCCCATGTATTGAGGCGGAGACCGGTTCCATGTCCGACATCGCCCTGCTGCGCATCGGCATCCTCGTGGTCGGCGTGCTGCTGATGGCCGCGATCTTCTGGTTCGGCCGCCCGCGCAAGGAGGCCCCGGTGCGCCGCCGCGAGTCGCCGGCCGCGGCGCCCGGGCCTGCGCGCCAGCGCCGCGAGCCCGCGCTGGAGGACGAAGCCGCCGCGGAGGAAGGCGCCGAACCGGCGCAGCCGGAGCTGGGCCTGCAGGAACCGGCGCCGGCACCTTCCACCAGCACCCTTGGCAAGCGCGAGAACCCGGACTTCGACAAGATCGTGTCGCTGTACGTGGCCGCGCGCGCCGGCCGCGTGCTGCGCGGCGAGGACATCGTGGTGGCCGCGGAGAAGACCGGCATGGTGTTCGGCCACATGAACGTGTTCCACCGCCTGGTGGAAGGCCACCCGGAGCGTGGTCCGGTGTTCAGCATGGCCAGCATCATCAAGCCCGGCAGCTTCGACATGGCCAACATCCACCAGATGGAGACGCCGGCCATCGCCTTCTTCCTGACCCTGCCGGCCCCGGTGCCCGCGCTGGACGCTTGGGAGAAGATGCTGCCGACCGTGCAGCGCATGGCCGAGCTGCTGGACGGCGTGGTCCTGGACGAGAACCGCAATGCGCTGGGCCGCCAGCGCATCGCCCACATCCGCGACGAGCTGCGCGCCTACGACCGCCAGCACGAGGCGCCGCCGCTGACCCGGGCGCCGCGCTGGTAAGCGCGGCCCGGGCGCGCCGGGGGCGGAACGCGGCCGCCGCCGCGCGCCTGCCGTTCCCGGCGCGGCCACGGCGCCGGGATTAACATCGCCGCTCCCGAGCCCGCCCCCATCCGCATGTCCCCCGACCAGGCCCCCGCCGACCGCGCCGCCGAGCTGCGGCGGCTGATCGAAGACGCCAACCGGCGCTACCACGAGCTGGACGCGCCGACCATCACCGACGCCGAATACGACGCGCTGGTGCGCGAGCTGGAGGCGCTCGAGGCCGCCCACCCGGAGCTGGCCACGCCCGACTCGCCGACCCGGCGCGTGGGCGGCAAGCCCTCGTCGAAGTTCGCCGAGATCCGCCACGCCGTGCCGATGCTGTCGCTGGCCAACGCCTTCAGCGACGAAGAGGTGCGCGACTTCGTCGGCCGCATCGCCGAGCACCTGGACCGCGCCGAGCCGGTGTTCTCGGCCGAGCCCAAGCTGGACGGCCTGGCCATCAGCCTGCGCTACGAGGACGGCGTGTTCGTGCGCGGTGCCACCCGCGGCGACGGCGCCACCGGCGAGGACGTGACCGCCAACCTGCGCACCATCGCCGACATCCCGCAGCGCCTGGCGGGCAGGGGCTGGCCGAAGGTGCTGGAGGTGCGCGGCGAGGTGTACATGGCCCGCGCCGACTTCGAGCGCTGGAACGAGCACGCCCGCCTGCACGGCGGCAAGGTGCTGGCCAACCCGCGCAACGGCGCCGCCGGCTCGCTGCGCCAGCTCGACCCGAAGGTCACCGCCAGCCGCCCGCTGAGCTTCTACGCCTACGGCGTCGGCCAGGTGGAAGGCGGCAGCCTGCCGGACACGCATTCCGGCACGCTGGCGAAGCTGCGCGAGTGGGGGTTCCCGGTCAGCGACCTGGTCGAGGTGGTGCGGGGTGCCGAGGGCCTGCTCGGCTACTACCGCCGCATCGGCGCCGCCCGCGACGGACTGCCGTTCGACATCGACGGCGTGGTCTACAAGCTGGACGACTACGCCGGCCAGCGCGAGATGGGCTTCGTCGCGCGCGCGCCGCGCTGGGCCATCGCCCACAAGTTCCCGGCGCAGGAGCAGTCCACCACGGTCGAGGCGATCGAGATCCAGATCGGCCGCACCGGCGCGGCCACCCCGGTGGCACGGCTGAAGCCGGTGCACGTGGCCGGGGTGATGGTGACCAACGCCACCCTGCACAACGCTGACCACGTGGCGCGCCTGGACGTGCGCGTGGGCGACACGGTGATCGTGCGCCGCGCCGGCGACGTGATCCCGGAGGTGGTGCAGGTGGTGCCCGAGCACCGCCCGGACGGCGCGCAGCCCTGGACCATGCCGAGCCACTGCCCGGTATGCGGTTCGGAACTGGTGCGCGAGGAAGGCGCGGCGGTATGGCGCTGCAGCGGCGAGCTGGCCTGCCCGGCGCAGCTGAAGGAGACCATCATCCACTTCGCATCGCGCCGGGCCATGGACATCGAGGGGCTGGGCGACAAGTACGTCGAAACCCTGGTGGACGCCGGCATCCTGCGCGGCATCGCCGACCTGTACGGGCTGGGGCGCGACCAGCTGCTGTACCTGAAGCTGGTGCTGGAGGCCGCCTCGCCCGAGGCCCTGGCCGGCGCGGTGCAGCCGCACCTGCAGCCGGAAGGCAGCGGAGCGGCGCTGTCGGCGCTGCTGGCGCTGGATGGCGACGACGATGGCTGGCGCGCGCGGGCACTGGCGTTGCCGGTCGCCTTCGCCTGGAACCCGAAGAAGATCGCCACGAAGTGGGCGGAGAACCTGGTCGCGGCCATCGACCGCAGCCGCGCCACAACGCTGGCGCGCTTCCTCTATGCGCTCGGCATCCAGCACGTGGGCGAGAGCACCGCGAAGGCGCTGGCGCAGTGGTTCGGCGACCTGGACCTGATCCGCCGCCTGCCGTGGCCGCTGTTCCGGCGCGTGCCTGACATCGGCGGCGAGGTGGCGCGCGCCATCGGCCACTTCCTCGACCAGCCGGCCAACCAGGAAGTGATCGACCGCCTGCTCGAGCGTGGCGTGCGCATCGGCGACGCGCATCTACCCTCGCCGAGGCTGCGCGAGGGCCTGGACCTGGCCACGCTGCTGGTGGACCTGGAGATCCCGAAGGTGACCGCGGTGCGCGCGGCGCAGCTGGCCGCGGCCTTCAAGGACGCGCAGGCGCTGCTGGACGCGCCGGCGCACGCGCTGGTTGCGGCCGGCCTGCCGGCGGAGAGCGCGGGCGCGCTGGCGGCCTGGCTGGAGAAAGAGGCCAACGCCGAGCTGCTGCTGCGCGCCGCGCAGGCCCAGGCCGAACTGCTCGCGTTGCTGCCCGCGCAGGCGGAGCAGGGCGGCGGGCCGCTGGAAGGGAAGACCGTCGTGCTGACCGGCACCCTGGCCTCGATGACACGCGACGCGGCGAAGGAGAAACTCGAGGCGCTGGGCGCGAAGGTCGCCGGCAGCGTGTCGAAGAAGACCCACCTGGTGGTGGCCGGCGAGGCCGCCGGCTCCAAGCTGGCCAAGGCGCAGGAGCTGGGCATCGAGGTGTGGGACGAGGCCCGGCTGCTGGCCTTCCTGGCGGAGCAGGCATGAGCGCGGACGACTGGCGCCCCAGTGCGGACATCGCGGCCCTGCGCCTGCGCGCGCGCCTGTACGCGCTGATCCGCGGCTTCTTCGCCGAGCGCGGCGTGCTGGAGGTGGAGACGCCGGTGCTGTCCGGGGCCGGCAACACCGAGCCGAACATCGAGAGCTTCACCGCCCGCTTCACCGGCCACCGCGACGCCGGCGCGCCGGAGCGCTGGCTGCGCACCTCGCCGGAGTATCCGCTCAAGCGCCTGCTGGCCGCCGGCATCGGCGACTGCTACGAGCTGGGCCGGGTGTTCCGCAACGGCGAGGCCGGCGGCCGCCACAACCCCGAGTTCACCATGCTCGAGTGGTACCGGGTCGGCTGGGACCACCGCCGCCTGGCGGCCGAGACGGTGGAGCTGGTGCAGCTGGCACTGGGCCTGGTCGGGCGCCGCGCGCAGGTGGTGGAGACCACCTACCGCGAGCTGTTCCTGGACGCGGCCGGGGTGGATCCGTTCACCGCCGGCGAGGACGCGCTGCGCGGGGCGCTGGGGGAGGTGGCCATCGACGGCGGGGGCCTGGGCCGCGACGACTGGCTGGACCTGCTGATGACCCACCGCGTGCAGCCGGCATTCCCGGCCGACCGCATCACCGTGGTCCACGACTGGCCGGCCAGCCAGTGCGCGCTGGCGAAGATCCGCCCGGGCGATCCGCCGGTGGCCGAGCGCTTCGAGCTGTACCTGGGCCAGTTCGAGCTGGCCAACGGCTACCACGAGCTGACCGACGCGGCCGAGCAGCGCCGCCGTTTCGAGCGTGACCACCAGGTGCGGCGGGCGCGCGGCACGGTGCTGCCGCCGCTGGACGAGCGCCTGCTGGCGGCACTGCAGGCGGGCATGCCCGACTGTGCCGGGGTGGCGCTGGGCGTGGAGCGGCTGCTGATGGCCCTGCTGGGCACCGGCCGCATCGCCGACGTGCTGGCCTTCGACTTCCGCCGTGCCTGAGACGGCGGCTGAACGGTTGCCGGAAGCGTTCATCCTGCCGTGACCGTGGCGCGCAAGAATCGGGGCATGCGCAACATCGTCATGACGGCACCCCGCAGGCAAGGATCCGCCCACCACAGCCGGTTGCGGCGCGTGCTGGTCCGGCTGGCCACCTGCGGAGCGCTGGCGTGGCTGGGCGGCGCCGGCCCGGCCCTGGCGCAGGAGGAGCGCGACGGGTTCGTCCGCTGCCAGTCCAAGGACATGGCCCGCGTGCATTGCCCGATGGACACCTCGCGCGGGGTGGACCTGGTCCGGCAGCTGTCCGAACAGCCCTGCATCCGCGAGGCGGGGTGGGGCGTGGACCAGTACGGCGTGTGGGTGGCGCTGGGCTGCCGCGCCGAGTTCCGTGCCCGCCCGGCCGACGCGGCACCCGACGACGCGCCGCGGCGCCGCGTGGTCCGCTGCGAGTCCAGCGGCAGCAAGCGTTCCTGCGCGGTGAGCCTGCGCGGCGCACCGGTGCGCCTGCTGCACCAGCTGTCGGCCTGGCCGTGCCGGCGCGGCGAGAGCTGGGGCGTGGGCCGCAACGAGGTGTGGGTGGCGCGCGGCTGCAAGGGCGAGTTCGAGATCGGCGACCGCGAGGCCGGCTTCCCGCCCGGTCCGCGCCACCTGCTGTGCGAGTCCAAGGGCCGCGCCCGGCGCTTCTGCGGCATCACCATCGAGCACGGCGCCAGCATGGTGCGGCAGCTGTCCGGCACGCCCTGCGAGGAGGGGCGCACCTGGGGCTGGGACGGCGACGGCGTGTGGGTGACCGGCGGGTGCCGGGCCGAGTTCCGCGTCGACTGAAGGGCGCGGCGCAGGCGGCGCGCGCCGCTAGAATGTGCCGATGAACGACGCACGCCTGGATTTCGACCGCTACGACCACGTCCGCCCGATCCTTTGGACCGGGGAAGCCCTGCAACTGCTGGACCAGCGCAGGCTGCCGTTCGTGGTCGAGCACGTGGCGTGCGCGGACAGCGACGCGGTGGCCCGGGCCATCCGCGACCTGGCCGTGCGCGGCGCGCCGGCCATCGGCATCGCCGCGGCCTGGGGCGTGGTGCTGGCCGCGCGCGGCGTGGAGGCGGCCGACGGGCCGGCCGCGCTGGCGCAGCTGGAACCGGCGCTGCAGCGTCTCAATGCCGCCCGTCCGACCGCGGTCAACCTGGCCTGGGCGCTGGCGCGCATGCGCCGGGTGCTGGCCGGCGCCGGCGCGGACTGGCGCCAGCGCCTGGAACGCGAGGCACAGGCCATCGCCGACGAAGACCTGGCCGCCAACCGGCGCATGGGCATGCTGGGCGCGGCACTGATCGCGCCGGGCAGCGGCGTGCTCACCCACTGCAACACCGGCTCGCTGGCCACCGCCGGCTTCGGCACCGCGCTGGGCGTGATCCGTGCCGGCGTGGCCCAGGGCCGCATCGCGCGCGTGTACGCCGGCGAGACCCGGCCCTGGCTGCAGGGCGCGCGCCTGACCGTGTGGGAACTGCAGCAGGACGGCATCCCCGCCACCCTGATCGCCGACTCGGCCGCCGCCCACCTGATGAAGACCGGCGCGGTGCAGTGGGTGGTCGTGGGCGCCGACCGCATCTGCGCCAACGGCGACACCGCCAACAAGATCGGCACCTACCAGCTGGCCATCGCCGCCCGCCACCACGGGCTGAAGTTCATGGTCGTGGCCCCGTCCTCGACCGTGGACCTGGACACGCCGGACGGGGAGGCGATCGAGATCGAGCAGCGCGATCCTGGCGAACTGTTCGGCGTGGGCGGCGTGCGCACCGTGGCCGAGGGCATCGCCGCCTGGAACCCGGTGTTCGACGTGACCCCGGCCGGGCTGATCGACGCCATCGTCACCGAGAAGGGCGTGGTCGGGCAGCCGACGGCGGAGAAGATGCGCGCCGCCTTCGGCGGCTGACCCCTGCCGTGGCCGGGCCGCGGCCCGGCACGGTGGTGGCCGCCAACGGCGGCAAGCGGGCCGGAAACGGCGCGTAACCTGCTGATTTTCCGGTGCGGCGACGGCCGGCGAAGTGCCCGGCTGTGGTACAATCGGACGGTTGGAATCCCCTTCGAAACACCGTTTGCCGGCACCGCTGGCCGCAGACGCCCCAGCCCGGAATCCGAATGACCGATCTCGCCAAAGAAATCATCCCGGTCAACCTCGAAGACGAGATGCGCCGCAGCTACCTCGATTACGCCATGAGCGTGATCGTGGGGCGCGCGCTCCCGGACGTGCGGGACGGCCTCAAGCCCGTGCATCGCCGCGTCATGTACGCGATGAACGAGCTGGGCGCGCACAGCAACAAGCCGTACTACAAGTCGGCGCGCATCGTCGGCGACGTCATCGGTAAGTACCACCCGCACGGCGACCAGTCGGTGTACGACACCCTGGTGCGCATGGCCCAGCCGTTCTCGCTGCGCTACCTGCTGGTGGACGGCCAGGGCAACTTCGGTTCGATCGACGGCGACGCGGCCGCGGCCATGCGTTACACCGAGGCGCGCATGTCGCGCCTGGCGCACGAGCTGATGGCCGACATCGACAAGGAGACCGTCGACTTCCAGCCCAACTACGACGAGAAGGAGCTGGAACCGACGGTGATGCCGACCCGGTTCCCGAACCTGCTGGTCAACGGCGCGGCGGGCATCGCGGTGGGCATGGCCACCAACATCCCGCCGCACAACATGTCGGAGGTGGTGGACGGCCTGCTGGCCCTGCTCGACGATCCCGAGATCGACGTGGACGGGCTGATGCAGTACATCCCCGGCCCGGACTTCCCCACCGGCGGCATCATCAACGGCGTGGCCGGCATCCAGCTGGCCTACCGCACCGGCCGCGGCCGCGTGCGCATCCGCGCCCGCGCCGAGGTCGAGGTGGCCGACAACGGCCGCGAGGCCATCGTCGTCACCGAGATCCCGTACCAGGTCAACAAGGCCAAGCTCATCGAGAAGATCGCCGAGCTGGTCAAGGAAAAGAAGATCGAGGGCATCTCGGAGCTGCGCGACGAGTCCGACAAGGATGGCATGCGCATCTACATCGAGGTCAAGCGCGGCGAGTCGGCCGAGGTGGTGCTGAACAACCTCTACCAGCAGACCCAGCTGGAGTCGGTGTTCGGCATCAACATGGTGGCCCTGGTCGACGGCCGCCCGCAGCTGGTCAACCTCAAGCAGATCCTCGAGGCCTTCCTGCGCCACCGCCGCGAGGTGGTGACCCGCCGCACGATCTTCGAGCTGCGCAAGGCCCGCGCCCGCGCCCACGTGCTGGAAGGCCTGACGGTCGCGCTGGCCAACATCGACGAGATGATCGAGCTGATCAAGGCCTCGGAGAACCCGCAGGTGGCCAAGGAGCGCATGCTCGAGCGCACCTGGGAGCCGGGCCTGGTCGGCGCGCTGCTGGCCGCGGCCGGCGCCGAGGCCTCGCGGCCGGAGGACCTGCCTCCGGGCGTGGGCCTGGTCGAGGGCCGCTACCGCCTGACCGAGGTCCAGGCCCAGCAGATCCTGGAGATGCGCCTGCACCGCCTGACCGGCCTGGAGCAGGAGAAGCTGACCGAGGAATACCGCCAGCTGCTGGACACCATCCAGGGCCTGATCCGCATCCTCGAGGATCCGGACGTGCTGCGCGACGTGATCCGCACCGAGCTGCGCAACCTCAAGGAGGAGTTCGGCGACGCCCGCCTGAGCGAGATCCGCGCCAGCGAGGAGGATCTGGACATCCTCGACCTGATCGCCCCGGAGGACGTGGTGGTCACCCTGTCGCACGCCGGCTACGCCAAGCGCCAGCCGGTGTCGGCCTACCGCGCCCAGCGGCGCGGTGGCCGCGGCCGCAGCGCGGCGGCGACCAAGGACGAGGATTTCATCGAGCAGCTGTGGCTGGTCAACACCCATGACACGCTGCTGACCTTCACCAGCAGCGGCCGCGTGTTCTGGCTGCCGGTGCACGTGCTTCCGGAGGCCGGCTCCAACGCGCGCGGGCGCCCGATCGTCAACTGGATCCCGCTGGAAGAGGGGGAGAAGGTGCAGGCGGTGCTGCCGGTGCGCGAGTACACCGAAGGCCACTACGTGTTCTTCGCCACCCGCAACGGCACGGTCAAGAAGACCCCGCTGACCGAGTTCGCCTTCCGCCTGCAGCGCGGCAAGATCGCCATCAACCTGGAGGAGGGCGACGCCCTGGTGGACGTGGCCCTGACCGACGGCGCCCGCGACGTGATGCTGTTCGCCTCCAATGGCAAGGCGGTGCGCTTCGACGAGTCCGAGGTGCGCCCGATGGGCCGCAACGCCACCGGCGTGCGCGGCATCCGCCTGGCCGAGGGCGAGTCGGTGGTCAGCCTGATCGTGGTCGAGGGCGAGGGCGACATCCTCACCGCCTCCGAGCGCGGTTACGGCAAGCGCACCCCGCTGGCCGAATACCCGAAGAAGGGCCGCGGCACCCAGGGCGTGATCGCGATCCAGACCAGCGAGCGCAACGGCCGCCTGGTCGGTGCGGTGCAGCTGTCCGAGCAGCACGAGGTGCTGCTGATCTCCGACGCCGGCACCCTGGTGCGCACCCGCGCCGCGGAGATCTCGCAGGTGGGCCGCAACACCCAGGGTGTGACCCTGATCCGCCTGGCCGAGGGCGAGTCGCTGCAGGCGGTCGAGCGCGTGGACGCCTCGCTGGACGAGGACGACGAGGCCACCGCGCCCGAGGCGCAGGCCCAGGTCCCGGCCGCGCAGCAGGAGCAGGAGGGCGCGCCGCCGGCCTGATGCCGGCGGCCCCGCCAGGAACCGCGGAACGCCGGCCCCCGGGCCGGCGTTTTCTTTTGCGCCCCATGGCGCCTTGCCGAGGCACCGCGGCGGCGCCGGGCGGGGGCACGGTGTCCGGCCGCACGCCGGGCAGGAGGAGGCGGCCGGCCGGATGCGGCGGTCCCGCCAGGCAGGAATGGAAAACGCCGGCGCGAGGCCGGCGTTTGGTTCCGTGCTGCATTGTCCGGTGGCCGTGGCCGCGCCGCGGGCCGGCCTCCGGCGCCGCCGGTCACAGGGTGCGGCACTGGCGCCAGCGCACCGGTTCCTCGTAGCCCGGGCGCGGATTGAGCTGCACGCGCACCGTGCGCAGCGCCGGATAGCGCTCCAGCTCGGCGCAGATCAGCGGCCAGACGATGGTGTCGGCGCCGACACGGTCCACGACCAGGGTGGCGCGGGTGAGCCAGTAGGCGCGGGTGATGCCCGGCTGGCGCGAGAGTTGCCTGACGATGTCGGCCTGGTGGCGCTGCAGGGTGGCCTCGTCCGGATCGTCGACGATGGCCTGGTCCGCTTCCGCCCCGGCGGCCTGCGCGGTGGCCCCGGCCGGCGGCGTGGCCGCCGCGGTGGCTGCCGTGGCGGGGGGCGCCGGCGCGGCCGCGTTGCCGCCGGTTCCGGACAGCTGCGGCAGCAATGCGGCCACCGCCAGGCCCAGGGCCAGCGAGCCGAGCGCGGCGATCAGGCTGTGCCGCTTGGCCTCGGCCTGCGCGGCGCCGACGATCTGTTCGGCGGTCGTGCCCAGGAACGGGCGCAGCAGCGGCCACAGCCGCGGGCCGTCCACCAGCTCGATGCCCAGGCTTTCGGCCGCGGCCAGGGCGTCCCGCTCGGCGCGGCCCTCGGTCAGCAGGATGCCGCGCTGGGCACCGACCAGGTGCATCTCCGCGGCCAGCTCCTCGATGTTGGCCACGCCGATGCGGTAGGCCAGGCCGTGCTTGCAGGCGACCAGCCAGCGCGTCTGGTCCGCATCGACCATCAGCATGCGGGTGGCGTCGCCGCGTTCGCTGGCCGGGCGGCCGTCGTCGCGCAGGCCGCGCTGCTGCATCGCCTGTGCGGCAAGCGCGGAGAACTCGCGCCAACGCAGCCCCGCCAGGGCCTTGAGCCCGGCCTCCATCTCGGCACGGTTGCGGCGAACCAGCCACAGGTACAGCAGCGATGCGGCGCATGCCAGAACGGCAAGCCCCGATCCGATGATCCAAGACGACATGAAAGTCCCGTGTGGCGGTCCCGAATGTGGGACGCGGAATTCTACACGCACGCGCCCCGGGCGCCGGATGCAGAAAGCCCGCCAACCCAGAAGCCGAGAGGGGAGGGGAGCAAACGGCCGGAATGGGTTGGCGGGCCTGCGCGAATTCTGCCGCAGCCGTTTGTGCTTTGCAACAAACGGCGCGGGCACGGGCGGGTCAGTCGGGCGTGGGCGGGCGCGAACCGGTCACCGTGTCCTTCGAGCCGGCGTTGAACTGCTGCTGCTGGATCAGCCGGGCCAGGGCGTCGATGCGCGCGCCCAGCGCGTCCAGGTCCTCGCGGGTGGGCACGTCCATCTGCCGCATGGCCTGCTGCACGCGCTGCTCGAAGGCGCGGCCGACGCTGTTCCAGGCCTCGGCGGCCCGGCTCTGCGCCCGGCCCAGCGCCGCGTCGAGGGTCTGGCGCAGGCTTTCCAGGCGGGCGGCGGCGCCGTCCTGGCCTACGCCCGCGCCCACCGCGCGGCCTTCCTCGGCCAGCTCCTCGAACAGCCGGCTGCCCTCGGCCTGCGCCCGCGACAGCGCGCCCAGGCCGGCCAGCCACACCTGCTGGGCCGAATCGCCCATCTCGCGCATGATCCGCTCGGCCTGCGCCTGCAGTTCGGCCATGCTGGCGAAAGTTCGGGTCTTGTCGTGACGTTCCATCAACCGGTCCTCCGTGGGAACACTGCCGGACCAGTATGGACCGCGCCTTGAAAAGGCCGCGTGAGGCGTTCAGCCCAGCTTTTCCGCCAGTGCCCGCCGGATCTCCTGCTCCACGATGCCACGCATGGCCGACAGCAGCAGGCCCAGCTCGGCGACCACGCGCACCTGGCGGGGCTGCAGCTCGACCCGGCCCTGGATGCCGGGGCCGGACAGCTTCAGCGCGCCGTCCTCCCAGCGCGGCTCCAGGCCGTAGCGGGATTGCAGGCGCGCGGCCAGGTCGTCCACGACCTGCCGGATCTGGTCCTGGGCGAGCGAGTGGGGATGGACGAGGTCGATCCTGGACACGAAGCGGCTCCCTGGCTGTCGGCCCGCGCGCGGCAGGCGCAAAATGTGACGTCTTTGCTAGTCTGCCACGCATGCCGGAACTGCGCCTCCATTTCAGCAACCGCCAGCAGCCCGACCATCCGCTGACCCCTGGCGTGCACCGCCTGGTCCGGCAGGCCAGCGGCATCCCCGGCGTCGGCGACCACGTGCAGGGCGCGTTGCTGGCGCAGTTCTGCGTGGACCGGCGCGGCCTGTGGCTGCAGGTGGCCGCCGGCGCGCGCGGCCTGCACGTCAACGGCCGTCCGGTGCGGCGCATGGCCCTGCTGCGCGCCGGCGACGCGGTCTACGCCGACGGCGTGGAGATGGTGGTGCAGGCGCCGCCGGTCGGGGACGGGCAGGAAGAGGCGGGCGACCCGGTCGCCGACCCCTGCCTGGTGCTGCGCGGGGTCGGCGGCAGCCACCACGGCCGCAGCTTCACCCTGGGCGCGCCGCGCCTGGTCGGGGCCGCGCGCGAGGCGGACATCCGCATCGAGGATCCGGCCTTCCCGCAGCGGCACGCGCTGCTGGAACGGCGCGGCAACCGCGTGCTGCTGCGCGACCTCGGCGGCGAGGGCAGCGTGGTCAACGGCGTGCGCGTGCGCGAGGCGGTGCTCTCGGCCGGCGACCAGGTCGTGTTCGACGGCCGCCACCGCTTCGTGGTCGAGCTGCCCACGGCCCCGGCCGGGTCGGCGGCCGCGCCTCCCGGCGGCACGCCGCCGCGGGAGGTGCCCGAGGACCGCGTGCAGCCGGCCGGCGCCGGCACGCGCCTGCCGCTGCTGCTGCTGGCCGCGCTGCTGCTGGCCGGGCTGTTCAGCGCGCTGCTGTGGTTCGGGGCCGGCTGAACCGCGCCGCCACGCGCCAGCCCAGCAGGACGGTGAGCACCGCCGCGTACAGCGCCGGCTCGCGCACGTCGGCCTTGACCACCCACCAGAAGTGCAGCACCGCCAGTACGCCGATGGCGTAGACCAGGCGGTGCAGCAGGCCCCAGCGCCGTCCCAGCCGGCGCATCCAGCCCTGGGTGGAGGTGAGCGCCAGTGGCACCAGCAGCAGCCAGGCCAGGAAGCCGACGGTGATGTACGGCCGCCTGGCGATCTCCCCGAAGACCAGTGCCCAGTAGCCGCCCAGGTCCAGCACCAGGTAGGCGGCCAGGTGCAAACTGGCATAGAAGAAGGCGTACAGGCCCAGCATGCGGCGGAAGCGCGGCAGCACGCTCCAGCCGGTGAGCCGGCGCAGCGGAGTGATGGCCAGGGTGGCCAGCAGCAGGCGCAGCGCCCACAGCCCGGTGAAGTGCTCGACCGCGGCCACCGGGTCCGGGCCCAGCGCGTCGCCGCCGCGCCAGACCCCGGCCATGCGCCAGGCCAGCAGCGCGGCCGGCGCCAGCGCGGCGGCGTGGACCGCGGCCCTGGCCGCCCGCAGCGCCGGCGCCGTGCGCCGCGCCGGCGTCCGTGCGGGCGTTCCACTCAGTACCACCGGCGCAGGTCCATGCCCGCGTACAGCGGCGCCACCTGCTCGGCGTAGCCGTTGAACAGGCGGGTGGGGATGCGTTCGGCGAACAGCCGGCTCCTGGTGCCGGCGATGCGCCGCTCGGTCTTCTGGCTCCAGCGCGGATGGTCCACCTCCGGATTGACGTTGGCGAAGAAGCCGTACTCGGACGGCTGCAACGCGTTCCAGGCGGTCTCCGGCATGCGCCCGGTGAAGCGGATGGCCACGATCGACTTGATCGACTTGAAGCCGTACTTCCACGGCACCACCAGGCGCAGCGGCGCGCCGTTCTGCTGCGGCAGCGGCCGGCCGTACAGGCCCGTGGCCAGCAGCGTCAGCGGGTGCATGGCCTCGTCGATGCGCAGGCCCTCGCGGTACGGCCAGCGGATCGTGCGCTGGCGGATGCCCGGCATCTGCTCCGGGTCGGCCAGGGTGGTGAAGGCCACGTATTTCGCCTTCGAGGTGGGCTGGAAGCGGCGCAGCACCATGCCCAGCGGCACCCCCAGCCACGGCACCACCATGGACCAGCCTTCCACGCAGCGCAGGCGGTAGACGCGCTCCTCCGGCCGCAGGCCGCGCAGCAGGTCCTCCAGGCCGATGCGGCCGGGACGCCCGCACTCGCCGTCCACCACCACCGTCCACGGCGTGGTGCGCAGCGTCCTGGGGGCTCTGGAGGGATCGTCCTTGCGCGTGCCGAACTCGTAGAAGTTGTTGTAGGTGGTGGCGTCCTCGTAGCGGGTCAGCGGCTCGTCCGTGCGGAAGCCGGCGGCGGCCTCGGCCGTGCCCACCGCGCGGGCCGCCGGCGGTGGCGGCTCGGCTTCGGCACATCCGCCCAGGCCCAGCGCGGGCGCGGCAGCCAGCGCGGCCAGCAGGCGGCGGCGTTCCAGGTAGACCGCCTCGTCGGTGATCGCGCCGGAGGGGATACGGGGCGGGCGGAACCTGGCCATGGCGTCACTCCCAGGGTGTCCGGAGGTGGGACCGCCGGCCGCGGCCGGGGTTCCCCGCAGGGCACGGAAGCGGTCTTGGTTGCTTCCGCAACTGCTGCACTGCGGCATACTACGGAAGCATTCCTTACGGGTGGATCATGACGCGCGCCTACAACTTCAGTGCCGGCCCCGCCACGCTGCCGGAAGCGGTCCTGCGCCAGGCGCAGGCGGAAATGCTGGACTGGAACGGGGTGGGCGCCTCGATCGTGGAACTGAGCCACCGTGGCGCCGAGTTCATGGGCGTGGCCGCCGAGGCCGAGGCCAACCTGCGCCGCCTGCTGTCCATCCCCGACGACTACGCGGTGCTGTTCATGGCCGGCGGCGCCACCACGCAGCAGGCGCTGCTGCCGCTGAACTTCGCCGCGCCGGGGCAGACCGCCGACTACGTGGTCACCGGCCACTGGAGCAGGACCGCGATCAGGCAGGCCCGGCCCTACGTCAACGTGCACGTGGTGGCCGACGGCGAGCCGGGCGGATTCCGCGACATCCCGCCGCGGGCGCAGTGGTCGCTGAGTCCGGACGCGGCCTACGTGCACATCACCGCCAACGAGACCATCCACGGCGTGGAGTACCGCGAGGTGCCCGACGTGGGCGACGTGCCGCTGTTCGCCGACTTCAGCTCCTCGATCGCCTCCGGGCCGATCGACGTGTCCAGGTACGGGCTGATCTACGCCGGCGCGCAGAAGAACCTCGGGCCGGTGGGCATCGCCGTGGTGATCGTGCGGCGCGAGCTGCTGGAGCGTGCCGGGCAGCCGCGCGCGGACATCTTCACCTACGCCTCGCACGCGGCGCGCGACTCCATGCTCAACACGCCGCCGACCTGGAACTGGTACCTGCTCGGCCTGACCGTGAAGTGGATGCTGGAGCAGGGCGGGGTGGAGGAGTTCGCCCGCCGCAGCGAGGCCAAGGCCGCGCTGGTGTACGAGGCCATCGACAGCTCCGGCGGCTTCTACCGCAACGAGGTGGCGCCGGCGGTGCGCTCGCGCATGAACATCCCGTTCTTCCTGCCGGACGAGACCCTGACCGCGCGCTTCGTGGCCGAATCGCGCCAGGCCGGCCTGCTGGGGCTGAAGGGCCACAAGGCGGTGGGCGGCATCCGCGCCTCGCTGTACAACGCCATGCCGGTGGAAGGCGCGCGCGCGCTGGTGGAGTTCATGCGCGACTTCCAGCGGCGCCACGGCTGACGCGCCGCACCGACACGGAACCCACGCACATGGCAGCAGTGAAGAAGACCGCGAAGAAGCCGGCCCGCAGGGCCGCCGCCAGGCCGGCGGCCAGGAGCCAGGCGGAGGCCGCGCGCAAGCGGGACGGCGACGCGCCGGACCTGGCCGACGTGCGCGCGCAGATCGACGCCATCGACCGCCAGATCCAGGAGCTGATCTCGCAGCGGGCCCGCTTCGCCCGCCAGGTGGGCAAGGCCAAGGGCAAGCTCGCCGCGGCGGTGGACTACTACCGTCCCGAGCGCGAGGCCCAGGTCCTGCGCATGGTGGTGGACCGCAACCAGGGCCCGCTCTCGGACGAGGTGCTGGTGCACGTGTTCCGCGAGATCATGTCCGCCTGCCTGGCCCAGCAGGAGCCGTTGAAGATCGGCTACCTGGGGCCGGAAGGTACCTTCAGCCAGCAGGCGGTCCTCAAGCACTTCGGCCGTTCGGCGCACGGCCTGCCGCTGGGCAGCATCGAGGAGGTGTTCCAGGAGGTGGAGGCCGGCAACGCCGACTTCGGCGTGGTGCCGGTGGAGAACTCCGGACAGGGCACCATCCAGGTCACCCTGGACATGTTCCTGACCTCGCCGCTGAAGATCTGCGGCGAGGTGGAGCTGAAGGTGCACCAGTACCTGCTCTCGCGCTCCGGCCGCATCGAGGACATCGAGCGCATCTACGCCCATCCGCAGGCCTTCGCCCAGACTGCCGGCTGGCTGCGCGCCAACCTGCCCAGGGCGGAGAAGATCCCGGTCTCCAGCAACGCCGAGGGCGCACGCCGGGCGCGCAACGCCGACGACGCGGCGGCCATCGCCGGCGAGAGCGCGGCGCACGTGTATGGCCTGAAGAAGGTCATCATGCGCCCGATCCAGGACGACAAGGACAACACCACGCGCTTCCTGGTGATCGGCCGGCGCCTGTTCCCGCCCTCCGGCCACGACCGCACCTCGATCCTGGTGTTCATCCACGACAAGCCCGGCGCACTGTTCGACGTGCTCAGCCCGTTCGCGCGCCACGGCATCAGCATGAACCGGATCGAGTCGCGGCCCTCGCACCAGGCCAAGTGGGAGTATGCGTTCTTCATCGACCTGGCCGGCCACGTCGAGGACGAGGCGATGAAGAAGGCACTGGCCGAGCTGGAACGGCACGCCGCCCAGGTCAAGGTGCTGGGCTCGTATCCGGTCGCGGTGCCCTGACCCCGTTCCCCCAACCGATGGAGCCGTGATGTCGCAAGCGTCACCCTGCTGGATCGCCACCGCCGGACGGCCGCTGCGCGGCACCCTGGACATCCCCGGCGACAAGTCGGTCTCGCACCGGGCGGTGATGTTCGCCGCCCTGGCCGATGGCACCTCCACCATCGACGGCTTCCTGGAGGGCGAGGACACCCGTGCCACCGCGGCGATCTTCGCCCGTCTGGGCGTGCGCATCCAGACGCCTTCGCCCTCGCGCCGCATCGTCCACGGCGTGGGCGTGGACGGGCTCAAGGCCGCCGACGGCCCGCTGGATTGCGGCAACGCCGGCACCGGCATGCGCCTGCTGGCCGGGCTGCTGGCCGCGCAGCCGTTCGACAGCGTGCTGGTGGGCGACGAATCGCTCTCGCGCCGGCCGATGCGCCGGGTCACCGGGCCGCTGGCGCGGATGGGCGCGCGGATCGACACGGAACCGGACGGTACGCCCCCGCTGCGCATCCACGGTGGCCAGACGCTGCACGGCATCGACTACGTGCTGCCGGTGGCCAGCGCGCAGGTGAAGTCGGCCATCCTGCTGGCCGGCCTGTACGCGCAGGGCACCACCTCGGTGACCGAGCCGCACCCGACCCGCGACTACACCGAGCGCATGCTCGCCGCCTTCGGCGTGGACATCGAGTTCTCGCCGGGCTTCGCCCGCCTGCGTGGCGGCCAGCGCCTGCGCGCCACCGACGTGGCAGTGCCGGCGGACTTCTCCTCGGCGGCCTTCTTCCTGGTGGCCGCCAGCATCGTCCCCGGCTCGGAGTTGCGCCTGCGCCAGGTGGGCCTGAACCCGCGCCGCACCGGCCTGCTGCAGGCCCTGCGCCTGATGGGGGCGGACATCCGCGAGGAGAACGCCGGCGAGCACGGCGGTGAGCCGGTGGCCGACCTGGTGGTGCGGTACGCGCCGCTGCGCGGCATCAAGGTGCCGGTGGAGCTGGTGCCGGACATGATCGACGAGTTCCCGGCGCTGTTCGCCGCCGCGGCCTGCGCCGAAGGCCCGACCGTGGTGCGCGGCGCGGCCGAGCTGCGGGTCAAGGAATCCGACCGCCTGGCGGCCATGGCCACCGGCCTGCGCACCCTGGGCCTGCGCGTGGACGAGACCCCGGACGGGGCCACCATCCACCCGGGGGCGCTCGGCGGCGGCACCATCGAAAGCCACGCCGACCACCGCATCGCCATGGCCTTCGCCGTGGCCGCTCAGCGCGCGGCCGGCGAGGTGCGGATCCGCGACGTGGCCAACGTGGCCACCTCCTTCCCGGGCTTCGACCGGCTGGCCGCCGGCTGCGGCTTCGGCCTGCGCGGCGAAGGCTGAGCACCGGCTGCGGCCGCGCCGCCGCCGGCGGGTGCGGCCTAGTCGAGGGTGAAGTCCACCGGCACGGCCAGCGAGCCGGGCACCGGCCGGCCGTCGGCATCGGTGGCCGGCCGGAAGCGCCAGCGCGACACCGCCTCGACCGCGGCCCGGTCCAGGTCGCGCGAGCCGCTGCGGCGGGCCACCTGCACCGTCACCGGAACGCCGCTGGCGTCCACCTCCACCTGCAGCAGCACGGTGCCGCTCTCGCCACGGCGCAGGGCGGCGGGCGGGTAGCGGGGCGGTGGCGACTGCCCGGGCAAAGGGGCCGGCGCCTGCACGACGGCGGACGTGGCCGGGGCGGGGGCCGTCTCGATGTCGGGCGGCAGCGGTGCGGATTCGGCCGGCGCGGGCGTCGGCTCCGGAGGCGGCGTCTCCTCCACCAGCTGCGGCGCGTCCCCGTCCGGCGGCGGCAGGGGCGTGGCCGCACCCTCGCCCGCGGCCAGCGGCCCGGGCAGCGGCTCGCCAGAGGGGCCGGACAGCAGCGGGGCGGGGCCGGCCTCGGTCGGGGCGTCGTCGCGGTCGCGCACCGCCAGCCACACCAGCAGGTACAGCAGCAGGCCCAGCACGAAGGCGTAGCCGACCACGGCCCAGCGGCCGTGCGGCACGCGCCGGAGCAGATCGGTCAGGGAACGGGCGGAGGCTGCCATCGGTTCTCGCGGATACGGGGCCGGTCCCGATTCTGGCACAGCGGCGGCGAGCCGCCGGGGACCGGATCGGGGATAATGGCACCCTCGTCCCAATCCGTGCCCGTCATGCTCGATCCCGCGCTGCTCCGCAACCAGACCGCCGCTCTGGCCGAACGCCTGGCCACCCGTGGCTTCACCCTCGACACCGCCACGCTGGAGGCCCTGGAGTCCGAGCGCAAGGAGATCCAGAAGCGCACCCAGGAGCTGCAGAACCTGCGCAACACCCACAGCAAGGAGATCGGCAGGCTGATGGGCGCGGCCGCCAGGCACGCGGCCGCCGGCGAACACGGACAGGCCGAGGCCAGCAAGGCCCGCGCCGAGCAGCTGAAGGCCGAGGTGGCCGGCTTCGGCGACGAACTGAAGGCGTCCGAGGCGCGGCTGGACGAGATCCGCGCGCGGATCGAGGCCATCGCCCTGGCCATCCCCAACCTGCCGGCCGAGGACGTGCCGGTGGGCCCGGACGAGAGCGCCAACGTCGAGATCCACCGCTGGGGGCAGCCGCGCCGGTTCGACTTCCAGGTCCGCGACCACGTGGACCTGGGCGTGCCGCACGGCTGGCTGGACGCCGAGACCGCGGCCAAGATGAGCGGCGCGCGCTTCACCGTGCTGCGCGGCCAGCTGGCGCGCCTGCACCGAGCCCTGGCCCAGTTCATGCTGGACCTGCACACCGGCGAGCACGGCTACGAGGAGACCAACGTGCCGGTGATCGTCAGCGCCGAGGCGCTGGTGGGCACCGGCCAGCTGCCCAAGTTCGAGGAGGACCTGTTCGCCACCCGGCTGGGCGAGCACCGCCGCTACCTGATCCCGACCTCCGAGGTGCCGCTGACCAACGTCGTGCGCGAGGAGATCGTCGAGGCCGAGCGCCTGCCGCTGCGCATGACCGCGCACTCGATGTGCTTCCGTTCCGAGGCCGGCAGCGGCGGCCGCGACGTGCGCGGCATGATCCGCCAGCACCAGTTCGAGAAGGTGGAGCTGGTCTCGATCGTGCGCCCGGAGGAGAGCGAGGCCGAGCACGAGCGCATGACCCGCTGCGCCGAGGTGGTGCTGGAGCGGCTGGGCCTGCCGTACCGCCGCGTGCTGCTGTGCACCGGCGACATGGGCTTCTCCGCGCGCAAGACCTACGACCTGGAGGTGTGGCTGCCTTCGCAGGACACCTATCGCGAGATCTCCTCCTGCTCCAACTGCGGCGACTTCCAGGCCCGCCGCATGCAGGCGCGCTGGCGCAACCCGGCCACCGGCAAGCCGGAGCTGGTGCACACCCTCAACGGTTCCGGCGTGGCGGTCGGCCGCGCCCTGATCGCGGTGATGGAGAACTACCAGAACGCGGACGGCAGCATCACCGTGCCGGAGGTGCTGCGCCCGTACATGGGCGGCGCCGAGCGCATCGCATGACGGCGGTGGCGGCGGCACGGCAGGCGCGCAACCGTGCGGTCGGGTTGGACGCTGCGCGGTTCGTGCTGATCGTGCTGGTGGTGGCCGGGCACCTGCTCGAGCACCTGCGCCACGCCCCGCACCTGGATCTCCTGTACCGCTTCATCTACCTGTTCCACATGCCCGCCTTCGCGTTCCTGTCGGGCATGGTGGCCTCCGACGAGCTGGACCGGCGACGGGCGCGCAGGCTGCTGTTCGGCATCGTCGGCGTCTACCTGCTGCACCAGGCCCTGGCCAGGGCGCTGGAAGCCTGGCTGTCGGGCAAGGCGTTCGCCTACCAGCCCGAGATCCCGTACTGGGCGCTGTGGTACCTGATGAGCCTGGTGTGGTGGCGTCTGTCGCTGCCGCTGCTGGCGACCTTGCGCCATCCGCTGCTGTGGGCCATCGGCCTGGCGCTGCTGGCAGGCCTCTGGCCCGCGGCCGGCTACGGCTGGTCGCTGTCGCGCACCCTGGCGTTCCTGCCATTCTTCGTCGCCGGACACCTGTGGGCGCGCGGCCGGGGCATGCGCCTGCCACGCATCCCCTGGCCGGTGGCGGCCATGATGCTGGGCGTGCTGCTGGTCGTGGCCTGGCTGACCCGTGGCTTCCATCTGCAGTGGTACTACAACGGGGCCGGCTACGCGAACCTGTGGCCGGATCCGTGGCAGGGCCTGGCCTGGCGTGCCGTCTACCTGGCGGTGGCCGGGCTGGGCGTGGCCGCGGTGCTGGCACTGTGCGCGCGGGCGGCGGGAAGCTGGACGGTGCTGGGCCAGTACAGCATCGCGGCCTACGTGCTGCACATCTATCTGGTGAAGTACGCGCTGCACGCCGGCTGGCTCAAGCCGCTGGTGGCGCTGCCCGTGGAACTGCGCTTCGCCGCGCTGCTGGCGGTGTCGACGGTGGTGGCCGCCTGTTTCTGCCTGCTGGGCCGGCGTGTGCCCTGGCTGTTCGACCTGGACTGGCTGTACCGCTGGCTGGGGCGACAGCCCGAGGGCGGGCAGGCGCCCACGCGCGGCTAGCGTGAGAGGGCGTGGCCGGCACGGGGCGCCCGCAGACCCCGTGCCGCGCGGTGCGTTCAGGCGGCCTGGCGCACGGTTTCGACGGTGGACGGGATGACCGCGCGGGCGGCGGCCAGCGCCTCGATGCGGTGCTGCGGCGACAGCGACACGCCCTCGGCGCGCACGAACTCGATGTCGGTGATGCCCAGGAAGCCGAACACCGTACGCAGGTAGGGCTCCTGGAAATCGGCCGGCGAGCCGGTGTACAGGCCACCGCGGCCGCTGGCGATGATCACCTTCTTGCCGCCGGCCAGGCCCTGCGGACCGGCCTCGGTGTAGCGGAAGGTGCGGCCGGCCACGGCGATGCGGTCGATCCAGGCCTTCAGCGTGGAGGGGATCGAGAAGTTGTACATGGGCGCGCCGATCACCACGACGTCGGCCTCCAGGAACTGCTGCAGCACCCGCTCGGCCTCGGCGGCATGCTCCGGATCGGTCTTGGCCAGGTGGCCGGCGGTCAGGTGGGGCAGGGGCTCGCGGTCCAGGTCGCGGTACTCGACCACCAGGTCGTCCAGTTCCGCCGCCCAGTGTGCGACGATGGCGGCACTCAGCTCGCGCGTGACGGAGTTCTGGCCCAGGGCGCTGGAATCGATGTGCAGGAGTTTCATGGCAGTGGCCTCGTAGGGGAGGGGAGAGCTACGGGGGCGCACTATCCGTTGTTGCGCAATTGGGATAAAGGTGGTTAGATGCCACCATCTGTTCCGGCAGTGGAAATATCGCCATGCAGGACCTGAACGACCTCTACTACTTCGCGATGGTGGTCGAGCACGGCGGCTTCGCCGCGGCCGAACGTGCCCTGGGCATCCCCAAGTCGCGCCTGAGCCGCCGCATCAGCCAGCTGGAGACCGATCTGGGCGTGCGCCTGCTGCAGCGCTCCACCCGCCGCTTCGCGGTCACCGACGTGGGCATGAGCGTGTACCGCCACGCCCAGACCATGCTGGCCGAGGCCCAGGCCGCGCGCGAGGTGGTGGACCGCCTCAGCGCCGAGCCGCGCGGCGTGGTGCGGGTGAGCGTGCCGGTGGCGCTGGCCCAGCAGCAGCTGCCCAGGCTGCTGCCGAGGTTCCTCGACCAGTACCCGAAGGTGCGCCTGCAGCTGCACGTGAGCAACCGCCGCGTGGACCTGATCAACGAGGGCTTCGACGTGGCCCTGCGCGTGCGCACCCGCCTGGACGACGACGGCAGCCTGGTGATGCGCAGCTTCGGCCAGATCCAGGCGCTGATGGTGGCCAGCCCGAAGTACCTGGACCGCGCCGGCCGTCCCAGGGATCCGGCGGAACTGGCTTCGCACCTGACCCTCAGCAGCCAGGAGGACGACGCCCACCAGCGCTGGGAGCTGCATGGCCCCAACGGCGAGGTGCGGCGCATCGAGCTGCAGCCGCGCGTGGCCGGCTCGGACTTCCCGCTGCTGCTGTCCATGGTCAAGGACGGCTACGGCATCACCATGCTGCCGGAGACGGTGTGCGCCGAGGCCGTGCGCAACGGCGAGCTGGAGGTGGTGCTGCCGGACTGGTCGCTGCCGCAGGGCATCTGCCATGCGGTGTTCGCCTCGCGCCGTGGCCTGCTGCCGGCGGTGCGGGTGTTCATCGACTTCCTGGCCGAGCACCTGCCGCAGCAGCTGGAGGCCTCGCGCCTGGATTGCGGTAACTGCGGCTGGCGCCGCAACGGCAACGGCCTGCCCGCGACGGAGGGTGCCGGCAGCACCAGCTGAGCGGCGCGCATGCGACAATACGGCGCCGCGGTGACGCCCTCGCGGCGGCGACCGCACTGGCCAAGCCGATGCAAAACCGGCGTACGAGGCGCAGCATCGTGTCGCCGGACAGAAAAACGGAGAGGTGGCCGAGTGGTTTAAGGCACCGGTCTTGAAAACCGGCGAAGGGTCAAACCTTCCGTGGGTTCGAATCCCACCCTCTCCGCCAGCACTGCCCCGATACCCGTCATTCGCGTCCCGCCAGGCGATGCAGGCGCGTAGGCATACGGCCGAGTCCTGTATCGGATTTTTCCTGCGTCCGGTTTACAGCGGCGGGAAGC